>JAEEGK010000008.1_pt1 | contig 455721 bp, 334 predicted proteins | sample 8958771 | NCBI WGS metagenome assembly JAEEGK01 (sample SAMN16246547, study PRJNA631951) | gut metagenome | biome: gut microbiome; feature: rumen; material: SC-attached | host: Bos | place: Iran: Karaj | collected 2018-10 | reverse complement strand
GTGGGTGCGCCGGCGGGAATGACATCCAATTCGCGGCTCGGGGCGGCGAAGGAGACAAAGCCCTCCGCGTCGCAACGGCTTCTGGCGCCGGCCACATACTCCGAACGGGAGCAGTAGTCGGTCACGAAAATGCAATTCCCCGCCTGGTTCGAGCGGCGGAGATACGACAGCAGATAGTCCGTCTCGACAGCGGGCGTGGGCTTGTCGTCGCGATTATACCCGTAGAAGAGGTCCTCCTGTCCGTGCCCGTCAATGGCGGCCAAATACGTTGCGGCGAGCTCCGCATCGGCATCCTCGCCCACGGTCACCAACTCGATGCCGTTTTGCGGGATCACGATGAAATCAGGATGCTGCGACCGCGCTGTCTCGCTGATGCGCACCACGAAATCGCGCATCGCCTGCCGGTAGTCATCGCAGGGTGTCACCTCCGGCCGGTCGCAGGAAGTGCTCAGCAGGACTGCCAAAAGGAGCAGTCCGCACATCTTTACATATTGGTTCTTCGTAAACATGCTGCAAAAGTACATTTTTTAATGGTTATGGGTTATGGGTTATGGGTTATTGAAGCTTGGCCAACTGTCAAAGTGTTCAAAAGCATATTAGGTATCAAATTCTACATTATTTTGTATTTTTGCGGCCGCGTCCAGAGAAACGCGATCATATTGTATTCTATTGTGAGTTAGAACAATAAAAGTAATATCATTATGAAAAGAAACCGCATTGTCATCCTGTTTGCCGCTGTATTGACGGGCATCATGTCCATGGCTCACGCGCAGGCTCCCTATAAGGAAGGTGTCGGCGCGACCCTCGGCACCACGCAGGCATTTTCATACAAGGCTTTCTTCGGCAACCATTTCGCCCTTCAGGTCGATTTGGGCACGAAATACTGTTACGTCTATGGCTCGCACCTGTGGTCGGCGGAAGTCGCCCCGAACTTCATGTACGAGGGACGGCTCGTCAAAGGACTGTACGGGTTTGTGGGTCTGGGCGGCAGCATCGGCTACAACTGGCAGCCTTTCTACTACGTCATCGGTTTGGAGCCCGGCGATGCCGGTTATAACCCGAACCCTGATCCGAGCGACCCGAACCCGAATTCCGTTACCAGACGGAGCGTCCACAACTGCAAGGCCGGCGCGAACGGCTTCTTCGGGCTGGAGTACAAGTTCGACATCCCGCTTGCCCTGCAGCTCGACTTCCGCCCCGGCTACCGCTGCGTCTTCGCTCCCAACAAGTTCGCCGACCACAAGTTCGACTGGGGACTGAACTTCGGGGTTCGGTACACGTTGTGATTTTTGATTTGTGAATTTTGGTTTTTTGGCATTCGGGAAAATGTGTATTTTTGCGAGGTCAATAAATTGTCAATATAATAACATACAGTATGAAAAACAGACATTATTTCGTTGCCATAATAGCCATCATGTTGGTGTCGTCGGGCTTTGCACAGATGCCCACCGTCGAACTCGTTCATGTGCAAGGCGGGGAGTTCACGATGGGGTGTACTGACAAACATTCCGACTGTTCCGTGATCGAGGCCCCGGCTCACCCTGTGAAACTCAACGGCTTTTACATGGCCAAATATGAGGTGACGCAAAAACTCTGGCTGTCTGTGATGGGGAACAAGAATCCGTCCAAGATTATCGGCGACAGCTTGCCTGTCACGCGCGTCAGTTGGTATGACGTGCAGACTTTTATTGGCAAACTGAACCAACTCACGGGCAAGAACTACCGTTTGCCCACGGAAGCGGAGTGGGAATATGCCGCTCGCGGTGGCCAACTTTCCAAAAATTATAGGTTCAGCGGCTCCAACGACTTGGAGGAGGTGGCGTGGTTCAGGGATAACAGTGACGACGAACCCCACGCCGTAGGCACAAAAAAGCCTAACGAATTGGGACTATACGACATGAGTGGCAACGTGTATGAATGGTGCAGCGACGGTTTTGACCGTTATGAATGGAATTATTACGACACTGTGGAGAATCCCACAGGTTATAATTTGGGCGAAACCAAGGTCTATCGCGGCGGTTGCATGACCAGCTATCCGGATGTCTGCCGCGTCTCCGCCCGCAATCAAAGCATTCCCAACGCCCAATACACGTATGTGGGATTTCGTCTGGTTTTGGACGAAAAAGCCCGATAAATGTCAGGTATTACACGTCCCCGTTAAGATTACGTTTATGAAAAAATCCCGTAGCCTCAGTTTCATCATCATCCTCCTTGTTTACGCCCTCGCTTTTGTCGTCGGGCTGTTCGTGTACCGCTGTACTGAAAGCACAGGCTGGCACTGTTTCTGGCAGTTGCTTGTCGCCGATGTGGCGGCCACGGTGGCCGTCTGGTTTTTTGGACTTCTGTTCCGCAACGTCTCTGTCTATGACCCTTATTGGAGCGTGTTTCCTCCCGTGGCCTTTCTGTTTTGGGCGTTTCACACACAAACGTGGTCGGTGCCGGTGATTCTGCTGCTCGTGGCTTCGTGGTATTGGGGATGGCGGCTGACGCGAAACTGGGCAATCACATTCAAGGGACTGAGCCACGAGGACTGGCGTTACACCCAATACCGAAGCTTGCACCCAGCGCTTTTTCACCTTCTCAACCTGTTTGGGTTGAACCTTATGCCCACGTTTGTGGTCTTTGGTGCCATGCTGCCCGGCCTGAACATGTTTGAATGGGGATTCACATTCCAAGACGTCTTTGGGTCATGTAACGAAGGAATATACACTTTGTTGGGCACCACCCTCCATCTTTGCATTGGCTTCATTGTCTGTATAGCGGCGGCCACTCTCCAACTCGTCGCAGACAAGCAGATTCATGACTTCCGCGCCGCCAACCCGGGGCAATACTGCCAAGTGGGGCTTTGGAAACATGGGCGGCATCCCAATTATTTTGGCGAAATCATGTTTTGGTGGGGTATTTGGTTGATGTATTTCGTTTTGGGCGGCATCGACTGGTTTATCTGCGGTCCGATTGCGATGACGTTACTTTTTGTATGCGTCAGTGTCCCGCTCATGGAAAAACGCCAGCTCCAGAACAAGCCGGGATACGCCGAATACCGAGAGAGAACCAGGATGTTCCTGTAATCAAGACCGGAATTCCGGCATTCACCGTGGACTGACACGTATCGGGCTTGCGCCCCCTCTTGGAATTATCCACCAATCACTAATTACCATTCACCATTCACAATTAAATTCGTATCTTTGCCGCGAAAATTTTTAACGATTATGATACCCCGTTATTCGCGTCCGGAGATGAGCGCCGTCTGGACTGAGGAAAACAAATTCGGCGCCTATTTGAAAGTGGAAATCGAAGCCGCCGCTGCATGGAGCCAACTCGGCGTGATCCCGGCTGAAGACGTTGAGAAACTGCGCACGAAGGCCACCTTCGACGTGCAACGCATATACGAAATCGAGAAGGAGACCCGTCACGACATCGTGGCCTTCACCCGCGCCGTGAGCGAGAGCCTCGGCGACGAGAAGAAGTGGGTGCACTACGGGCTCACCTCCACCGACGTGGTGGACACCGCCAACGGCTACCTCATCAAGCAAGCCAACAACATCCTCCGCAAGGATCTCCAGCGGTTCATCGAGATTCTCAAGAAACGGGCATACGAGTTCAAGGACACGCCCTGCATCGGGCGCACGCACGGCGTGCACGCCGACATCACCGCCCTCGGTCTGAAGTGGGCGTTGTGGTTCGAGGAGATGCGCCGCAACATCGAGCGTTTCGAGATGGCCGCCGCCGATGTGGAGTGCGGCAAGATCAGTGGTGCCGTGGGCAACTTCGCCAACACCCCGCCGTTCGTGCAGGACTACGTCTGCGAACAGCTCGGCATCCATTCCGCCCGCATCTCCACGCAGGTGCTGCAGCGCGACCGCCACGCCCACTACATGGGCACCCTCGCGCTCATCGCCTCCACCATGGAGCAGATGGCCATCGAGGTGCGTCATTGGCAGCGCACGGAGCTCCGCGAGGCCGAGGAGGCTTTCGGAAAAGGACAGAAAGGCTCCTCCGCGATGCCCCACAAGCGCAACCCCATCGGCAGCGAGAACATGTGCGGCTGCGCCAGAATCCTCCGCGGCTACATGGTCAGCGCCTACGAGAACATCCCGCTCTGGCACGAGCGCGACATCTCCCACTCCTCCGCCGAGCGCATCATGCTCCCCGACGCCACCATCCTGCTCGACTACATGCTCAACCGATTCGGCAACATTCTCGAAAACCTCGTCGTTTTCCCGGATAACATGCTGAAAAACATCTACTTGACCCACAAAGTCATCTTCGCGCAGCGCGTCATGACCGCCCTCATCAACAAGGGTTTCTCCCGCGAAAGCGCCTACGACCTCGTCCAACCCATCGCTATGAAAGCCTGGTTCGAAGGACAGGACTACAAGGAGCTCCTCGCCCAGAACGAAACCGTCATGAGCCACTTCACCCCCGAAGAACTCGACCAGTGCTTCACGTTGGAATACTATCTGAAGCAGGTGCCCGCCATCTTCGAACGGGTGTTCGGCGCATGAAACGTATGAGATTTGACAAACAGATATGATAAATGAAGCAGAGACACGAAATTTTGCGTCTTTGCTTCATTCGTACATTAAAATGCTATGGTTTTTAGCAGTAACATCTTCTTGATACTGTTTTTGCCCGTTTTTCTGGTAGGATATTTTGCCTGCCCGAAAAAATGGCGGAATATGGTGTTACTGTTGTTTTCCATCGTTTTCTATGCCTATGGGGCTTCAACGTTCATTCTGTTTCTCCTCGGCTCGACGGTCGTCAATTTCTATCTGGTCAAATTGCTGTACAAGACAGAAAGACTTGCCTATAGAAGATTGTTCGCGGGATTGGCCATTACCGTCAGTCTTGGGATTCTGGCCTATTTCAAATACGCCAATTTCTTTGTGGACAACCTGAACTCGCTACTCGTTGCGTTCGGTTTGGAACCGTTCGTATTCGCGAAGGTGTTGCTGCCCATCGGGATATCTTTCTTCACGTTCCAGTCCATCACCTATGTGGTTGATACCTACCGGAATGTTCACAAGCCGATGGAACGGCTGACAGACTATATGCTCTACATCATCATGTTTCCCCAGCTCATTGCGGGACCGATTGTGCGCTATTGTGACATTGCCGACGAGATACGTCACCGGGAGCAGAACTGGCCGGAGATTCTGCAAGGTTTTTACCGTTTTGTGATAGGGCTTTCCAAGAAAGTGCTCATTGCCGATGTTATTGGTCGTCAAGTGGACCAGATTCTTTCCGGGAACCTTTTGACGATGGGTACCGATACGGCATGGATCACCATCATCGCCTACACCATGCAGCTCTATTTCGATTTCTCCGGCTACTCTGACATGGCCATCGGGTTGGGCAAGATCATGGGATTCCATTTTCCCGAGAACTTCGACAATCCATACAACTCGTCAAGTGTCAGTGAGTTCTGGAGGCGCTGGCATATCACGTTGGGCACGTTCATGCGCAACTACCTCTACATTCCCCTTGGTGGCAACCGCTGCTCCAAACCGAGGATGTATTTCAACCTCTGGGTGGTGTTCCTCCTTTCGGGATTATGGCATGGCGCGAGCTGGAACTTCGTTGTTTGGGGCGCGTATCACGGCTTCTGGCTTGTGCTGGAACGCATCGGTTTGGGCAAGGTTTACGAAAAGATGGGCAAAGTGCCCGGCGTTCTTCTCACGTTCATCATTGTGACAGTGGGTTGGGCTCTCTTCCGCATCGAAAACCTGTCGGATGCGTTTACGTTCATATCCAGGCTCTTTGCCTTTGATTTTCAACCTACTATACCGATTTCCAGTCCGCATTTTTACGTCACACTCCTCGTGGCCGTATTCTTTTCGTTCTTCACGCTGTTCCCTCTCGGAAAGAAGTCGCAAAAAGCGGTTTTCTACACCGACTATTCGAATCGGCAGCACCTCTTGGTTTGGTCGTTTGCAATGCTGTTTTTCGTATTCTGTCTCAGTGCCCTGAACGCAACTGGGTTCAGTCCGTTCATCTATTTCAGATTTTAAGACGCCGACCATGGAAAACGTTTTTCATAAGATACTGTTCTTTTGCACCATAGCGGTCATGATAATCTTCTTGACCCAAACGGTTACAGGGGTTGTAAAGCTCGAGCCTCTTCACGGTGCCACCGTTGAGGCGGAACAGCCTAAGCTGACTTTCGAGAGTTACGTTGACGGTTCATTTCAAGACAGTTTGGAGCAATACCTTCGGGCTCATTTCGGATTTCGCGAGATTCTGGTTCGATCCTATAACCAATATTTGTGGAACTGCTTTCATGAACCGAACAATGCCACTATCATGCGCGGGAAGGGTAACTGGTTGTTTGAGGAGGTGTATGTCCGGGATTTCTACGAAAGTCTGATGTACGATTACACCGATAACGTGGACGAAATGAAAAAGACCTTTGAGACCGAGGTATTGCGTTTTTGGAAAGTGCAGGAGTTATTAAAGGAATACAACATCCATATCTTTCTTGTCATACCGCCTTGCAAAAGTATGATTTACCCGGAATATTTGCCGAAGAACAGAACCTATTTTCGTCCCGAAGGTCTTCACGCTTACGATTATTACACGAGACGATTCGATGAACTCGGGATAAACTATATCGACTTTGTGCCTGTTTTCAAGAGAATGAAAGACACCGTCAACTATCCTTTGTTTACGGAGACAGGCTCGCATTGGAGCAACATTGCTTCCGTTTACGCTTTCGATACCATCGTGAAATACATGGAATCGCTCGGGGGAGATAATCTTTTTAATCTCGACATAGGAAAAAGACTCCCTGGCGAGACCCGCTCCCCCGACAATGACGCAGAACAGCTCCTCAATCTGATCTTTCCCATAAAATCGCCCCGAAATGTGTATGCAGAAGTAAGAGTCAAGGAAGACTCCACAACCGTCAAGCCAAATTTTCTCGCTGTGGGGGACTCCTATTATTTCAACATTGCCGGGACCGTCCCGATTTGGGAAATATTCCAGTCATATCCCTACTGGTTCTACAACAGCTCCATTTATGCGGATGACGAGCACACGTCCACTTTGGAAGTGGATATCGAGCGGGAATTGATGCGTCCAGACTACATCATGCTTATTTACAATCCGGTGACGATGTATGAATTCAGCAGTTATTTTTTGCCAAGAGCTTTGTTGCATCTTTGTTTTGACAGGGCAGCCATTGATTCATTGGCCCTGGATCTCGTGCAAAGCATCACAAGGCATAATCCGACATCATGCAAAAAGGCTCAGATGGTGGCAAAAAACACCAACCAGCGCTTGGAGGATGTGCTGTATGAAGATGCCCTGTACTTGCTGCGCACAGACCCGGAATTGTACATCAACGAGCTGAAAGGCGACACATTGCCCACTTTGCGAAACAAAGATTTGGATTCTATTCGAAATAATCGTACTTTTGCACCGCCAAGCAAATAGGAAAATGTAAAGATTTCACCCGTAAAAAAGAAACAACCATTAAAAAGATACATTATGAACAACTTACACATTCTGGGAGCCCAAAATTCCCTCTTCAACGAGTTCATCGCCGAGGTGCGCAGCGCCGATGTGCAGGTGGACAGCATGCGTTTCCGTCGGAATCTGGAGCGTATCGGTGAGATTTTCGCTTACGAGATCAGCAAGAATATGGCATACGCCGATCAAGAGGTGACCACCCCCCTGGGCATCGCCAACATTTCCCGACTGCAGGAGAAACCGGTGTTAGCGACTATTCTGCGTGCCGGATTGCCCCTGCACCAAGGCATGCTCAACTACTTCGACCACGCGGAAAACGCCTTCGTCTCCGCGTTTCGCAAGTACGAACGCGACGGCACCTTCGAAATTCAGATCGACTACCTCTCCTCGCCCGAATTGGACGGCAAGACGCTGATTCTGTGCGACCCGATGTTGGCCACCGGACAATCCCTCGCCCTCACCTACGAGGAACTGTTAGCCAAAGGCGACCCCTTGCACACCCACATCGTGAGTGTCATCGCAAGCCGCCAAGGTCTTGACTACGTGATGAGCAAGCTCCCCGATGACAGCTGCACCTTCTGGGTGGGTGCCATCGACGAGGAGTTGACGGCGCAGTCCTATATCGTGCCGGGCCTCGGCGACGCCGGAGACCTCGCGTACGGCATCAAAGAATAGACGTATTGACTCCACTACTAAGCTCGCAACAGATTCTTGCAGCCCCTACCCTCATAATCTGGGACAGCTCGCAGAAACTGCAGCGTGTTTACCCGTTCCTCTGGATTTCCGCCAACACGGTGCGGAGCTCCCAGAATTCGTATTCATCACCTAAAACTTCGCGAGCATGCCCCAACGAGTGATCCTCCACAGACTCGAAGTAGTCGCGGATGGCGGCACATTTCTTCTTGTCAACGAAACGGTCGGCGTCGAAATCGCCCTCCCCTACCATACGGGCAATATGCCCTAAAATGGTGGACACGGCCATACCCCGCTGTTTGGCAATCTCTTCCGCAGACATTCCATCGTTGAGCATCTTCTTGGTGGTCAGGAAGGTGCTCCCCGCGGTCCGTTTCACCTTCCGTTCTTCCCATTCCCCGTTTTCGTCAGGTCTACGATCGCTGAACTGCCTCACGATGGTGACAATCTCCTCACCGTACTGAGCAACACGTTTCGGTCCCATCCCGTCAACGGCTTTCAGCTCCTTCAGCGTGACCGGCTTGATGCTGACGATATTCTTGAGAACCTTGTTCGGCATGATACTGTACGTCAACGTATCTTCGTCTTCGGCCTTCTCATCACGCCAGCTTCTCAGTGCCTCATACAACGAACTTTTGTCCATGGTGGCATCCCTGAGGGCGGGCGGACGGTTCTCCTTCTTTTCTGCCTTCGTGGTGGCCGCGGACTTGGCCCGCAGGTACGACACCGCGCTGAAACCCTCCTCGCAAGCCTCCAAACAGCTCCGTTTGATGGACACATCCGCATATAATGCTATCAGGGTCTCCGAAATCTGCCCGTTCAGCACTTTGTTGTCGGTCTTGAACGGGAGTTCGAAGAGTCCGTCGACAACAGTGTCAAGATGTTCCCGGAAATAGGTGGCGGCGTGCTTCAGACGCTCCTGCAACGGTTGATTGCTCTCCTTGACAGGGTTCTCCTGTCGTTGGTTCTGCAACTGACGCGTGAACTTCTTGCCAACTTGGAGCAACTCCTGCTCCACACGTTCCATCCTTCCCGTCAAGTCCTGAATCATGGAAGGCTCATACTGCCTCTTATTGGCGACCACAAGGCCGGCCAACTTTCCTATGCCACGGTAAATCTTTTGGAAATCAATAAGTTCTAACAGATTTTCCAACTCATAATCTTCCCGAAGTTGATCCACTTTCTCCCGCGAAGGCTCCCGCTCGGGCATCTTCTCCACGAAATTGTCCACCTTATAGTCGCTGACCAACACCTGCGGACTCAGGCACGTCTTCAGCACCAGACCTTCAAGGGAGGTGCAACGGCTGAGGGCAACATAGACCTGCCCGTGGGCGAAAGCCTGCCCGGCATCCACAATCAACCGATCAAATGTAAGACCCTGGCTCTTGTGGATGGTCACGGCCCATGCAAGTCGCAAGGGAATCTGTGTGAAACAGCCGATTTCCATCTCCTCCACTTCCTGAGTCTCCTCATTCAGTGCGAAATCAGTGTTTTTCCAATCAATTTTGGAGACCGAGATGCATTCATCCCCACATTGTACCGATATCGTACCAGTCGTTTTGTCATAGCCCGTCATCCGACCGATCTTACCGTTGTAATAGGCCTTCTCGGGGTTAGGGTCGTTTTTGATGAACATAACCTGAGCCCCGATTTTCAGCTCCAACGTTTCTTGAGTGGGATACATGCTCTCTGGGAATATGCCCTCGACATCGGCTGTAAAGATCAAAGGCTCGCCCGGAAGTGCATTCAGTTTCTGGCGATTGATGTTGTCGGCCTGATAGTTATGCGTGGTAAGGGTGATGTAACCTTCCTCTTCTTTAGGCGTGAAGTTTGGGCGGTAGCGGGCGTTCAACAGTTGCAGGCATTTTGCATCCATCTCATTATGTCTCAATTTGTTGAGAAGATCGACAAATTCGTTGTCGTGCTGTCTGTAGATGTGGTCGAGTTCCACGCAGAGATAGGGAGTCTGCCGGAGCACGTGGCTACCGAAGAAATAGGTGGTATCATAGTAGGGGGCAAGCAGTTCCCACTCTTCGGGCTTGGCCACGGGGGCGAGCTGATGCACGTCACCGATCATGAGCAACTGGACACCGCCGAAAGGTCTTGAGGACCGGCGGGCGCGCCGTAGCACGGCATCCACCGCATCCAACACATCTGCACGTACCATGCTGATTTCATCGATGATGAGCAGATCGAGGGCGCGCATGAGGTCGAGTTTCGGTTTCCGGATTTTGTGGAACTGCATAGACAATGCTTGCGACCGGGGGTCAGCTTTCTCTACGGTCTGCCGGGCATCTTCAGGAATCTGCGGCCCAAACGGCAGCTGGAAAAACGAGTGGATGGTCTGCCCGCCGGCGTTGATGGCCGCCACGCCCGTAGGCGCCACCACCACCATCCGCTTGGCGGTCTTCATGGGCAGGCTCCGCAGGAATGTGGTTTTTCCCGTACCCGCCTTCCCGGTCAGGAACACGTGCGCATCGGTATGGAGGATGATTTCCTCTACAAATTCAAGTTTTTGATTGACAAAGATTTGATTCGTCATGGTTATAGGTTTTGGTGATAAATGATACTTCTTTTCAAGTTGATGACATCCACGAATGTATGTCGGGGCAAAGATATGATTTTTTCAAAATCATTTTAGAGGAAAAAATTGTACTTTTGCAGCTTTAATTTTTCAAGAATATGACATCTAACGAAATACGCTCCGCTTTTCTGGCCTTTTTCAAGTCCAAAGGCCACCACATCGTGCCGTCCGCGCCGATGGTGGTGAAAAATGACCCGACATTGATGTTCACCAATGCCGGTATGAACCAATTCAAAGACATCTTCCTCGGGAACACGCCCCGCGAATTTCCGCGTGTAGCCGACTCGCAGAAGTGCCTCCGTGTCTCCGGCAAGCACAACGACCTGGAAGAGGTCGGCCGCGACACTTACCACCACACCATGTTCGAGATGCTCGGCAACTGGTCGTTCGGCGACTATTTCAAGAAAGAGGCCATCGCCTACGCCTGGGAGTTCCTCACCGAGGTGATGAAGCTCGACAAGTCGCGCCTTTACGCCACCGTCTTCGCCGGCGACGAGAAAGACGGCACAGCTTTCGATCAGGAAGCATACGACTTCTGGAAGGATTTTCTGCCGGAAGACCGCATCCTGAAGGGCAACAAGAAGGACAACTTCTGGGAGATGGGCGACACCGGTCCGTGCGGCCCTTGCTCGGAAATCCACATCGACCTGCGCGACGACGAGGAACGTTCCAAAATTCCCGGCGCCGAGTTGGTGAACAAGGACAACCCGCTCGTCATCGAGATTTGGAACCTCGTGTTCATGCAGTTCAACCGCGTGGTCTCCGGCGAGCTGCACCCGTTGGCGGCCAAGCACGTCGATACGGGCATGGGCTTCGAACGCCTCTGCATGGCTGTGCAGAACAAGAAATCCAACTATGACACGGATGTCTTCCAACCGATCATCCAAAAAATAGCCGCGAATGCGAATGTCCGCTATGGTGAGAAACACGATGTGGATGTGGCGTTGCGTGTGGTGGCTGACCACCTGCGCGCCGTCACCTTCGCCATCGCCGACGGACAGCTGCCCTCCAACACGGGAGCCGGCTACGTTATCCGCCGCATCCTGCGCCGCGCCATCCGCTACGGCTTCACCTTCCTCAACTTCAAGGAACCCTTCATGCACGCGCTCGTCAGCGACCTCGTGGCCCAAATGGGGCACCAATTCCCGGAAATCAAAGCGCAACAGCAACTCATCGAAAACGTCATCCGCGAGGAGGAGACCTCTTTCCTCAAGACCCTCGACTCCGGCATCCTCAAATTCGAGAACTATGTCAAGAAGATGGACGGCAAGACCGTCATCGACGGCGACTTCGCCTTCGAGCTGTTCGACACCTACGGATTCCCCATCGACCTGACCTGCCTGATGGCCTCGGAGAAGAATCTGACCGTGGATATGGACGGCTTCGCCGAAGGCCTGCGTCAGCAGAAAGCCCGTTCCCGCGCCGCCACGGCCATTTCGGCAGGCGACTGGATGGAACTGATCCCGCAAGAGAGCCCCACCGAGTTCGTGGGTTACAAAGAATCCGAATGCACCTGCAAAATCGTGAAATACCGGCAGGTGACGGCCAAAAACAAAACCTACTTCCAAATCGTGCTCGACAAGACCCCCTTCTATGCGGAGTCCGGCGGACAGGTGGGCGACACCGGCGTGCTGACCAACGGCACGGAGACGGTGGACATCTACAACACCACCAAAGAGAACAACCTCGTGATTCATCACGCCAACAAGATCCCGAGCGATGTGACGACGGATTTCACGGCCCGCATCGATACCGTGAAACGGCAGAAGACCGCCAACAACCACTCTGCCACGCACCTGCTCGACCATGCGTTGCGTACGGTCCTGGGCACCCACGTGGAACAGAAAGGTTCCATGGTGGCTTCCGACCGTCTGCGCTTCGACTTCTCGCACTTCGCCAAAGTGACCGACGAAGAGCTGCGGCAAGTTGAACGGATGGTCAACTCGCTGATACGCAAAAACCTGCCATTGCAGGAGTTCATTGATGTGCCGATTGAGGAGGCCCGTGCACGCGGTGCCATAGCCCTGTTCGGCGAAAAGTACGGCGCAACCGTGCGTGTCATCCAATTCGGTGACGCCGTGGAGCTCTGCGGCGGCACACACACCTCCGCAACAGGCAATATCGGGCTCTTCAAAATCGTGTCCGAGGGCGCGGTAGCAGCCGGCGTGCGCCGTATAGAAGCCGTGACCGGCGAGGCCGCCGAAAACCTCGTTTACGAGGACCAAGATGCCATCGCACAGCTGAAAGCGATGCTGAATGCCCCCAACTTGACGCAGGCCGTCCAAAAGCTCCAGGAAGAGAGCCAGGCGCTTCGCAAGAAGATGGAAGACATCGACCGGCAGATGGCTTTGGAGTTCGGCAAGTCCTTGATGGAAGACGCCGAAGACATCAACGGAGTGCTGTTTATGTCGCACGTCACGGACTTCTCCGCCGATATGCTGAAGCAGGTCGCTCTGCAGCTGCGCGAAGGCGACAATCACGTGGTGGTGTTAGGCAGCGTGCGCGACGGCAAACCGAACCTGGCCGTTGCCATCAGCTCGAATCTGACAGAAAAAGTCGATGCCCCGACATTGGTGCGCGCGGCCGGCAAACTGATCCAGGGCGGCGGCGGCGGACATCCGACACTCGCCATGGCAGGCGGCAAAAACCCCAACGGAGTCGCGGCAGCTGTCGCCGAGGCAGTCCGGATGGCAAAAGAGAAACTGCAATAACAGACTGACAGTCAAATCCTTCTTCATAAAGAAACCCTACTCTGTATATTTGTGACATCATTTTTCGGAGATATAATAAGCCCTAATATGAAAAGAATCACCCTATTGTTGAGCATCCTCTGCACGATGCTCCTGGCCCCTCTCTTCGGCCAGACCATTGATTTCACCAAACGCTATGTCATCGACAACATCCGTGGCATCGCTTGGCAACCTGGCGCTGACCAATATTCGTACATCGACGACGACCAGAACATCGTGTTGGTGAACGCCAAAAGCGGCAAAGAGACTGTCTTCTTCGCCGCCGCATCGCAGAAAGCGCACGAGATTTCCAGTCCTTACGGCTACGAATGGCTCGACGCCAACACCCTCTACTTCCCGCGCGACAACAAAACCGTAAACATTCTGAAAGGCAAAATCACTACAACAGCATTCGACAAAGTCGATTGGGACGATGTCATCGACCAAGACATCAAGCATCAGGTGTTTGTCATCAAGAACGACAAAGGCGTATTCGTGGAGAGTGCGTTGAATGGCTTCAAACCCGTGCTGCTCTGTCCCGACACGGGTGAGCACATCGTGTTCGGCGAGTCGGTGCACCGCAGCGAGTGGGGCATCAACGAGGGGCAGTACATCTCCCCGAACGGCAACTACATCGCCTTCTACCGCATGGATGAGAGCATGGTGGAGGATTACCCGCTCGTGAACACCGGCACGCCCATCGCGACGGTCGAAAACATCAAGTACCCGATGGCGGGCCGCACCTCGCACGTGGTAACCCTCGGCATCTTTGACGTAGCCAAATCCGCAGAAAAGGGGGCTCCTGTTTACCACTATATCCAAACCGACAAGGCCGACGGCGAGTTCCTGACCAACGTCACCTTCTCCCCTGACGAAAAATACATCTACATCACGCACCTCAACCGCGAGCAGAACCACTCCAAATTGATTTGGTACAACCTGCAAACGGGCAAGAAGTTAGCCACCCTCATAGAAGAGACTGACAACCGCTACGTGGAACCCACTCAGCGTATGATTTTCATGGAAAACGGCAGCTTCCTCTGGTTCAGCGACCGCGACGGCTGGAATCATCTTTATGCATACCAACCTGATGGGAAACTGATCAAGAAAGTGGTGGATGGCAAATTCGACATCAACGAATACTACGGCATGGACAAAGACATGAAAAACATTTATTTCACTGCGTCTTTGGAAAAACCTGTGAACCAATATGTTTGCAAGGTAAGCCTGGATAAAGGCACGCTTACCTGCCTGGCTCATGCCGACGGCGTTCACCGTCCCGTATTCAGCGAATCAAAGAACTATTTCATTGACTATTTCAGCAACCCGACCACGCCTCGCATCATTTCGCTGGTAGATAATAAAGGTAAGACACTCAAGACGTTACTCACCGCGAAAAGTCCCTTCGGCGTGATGCAGCTCGGCGACACGAAAATCTTCCCCATCGTGAACAAAGAGGGCGACTCCCTTTGGTGCCGCATGATCACGCCTCCAAACATGGACAAAAGCAAAAAATACCCTGTGTTTATGTACGTTTACGGCGGTCCGCATTCACAATTGGTGACCAACCAGTACCTCTCCGGCGGACTTTTCCTCGAATTTATGGCGCAACAGGGCTACATCGTCTTCACGTTGGATAACCGAGGCACGGACAATCGTGGTGCGGAATTCGAGAAGTGCATCCACCGCAATCTCGGCGTTCGCGAGGTCGAAGACCAAATGTGCGGCGTGGAGTACCTGAAATCCCTGCCCTACGTGGATGCCGACCGCATCGGCTTGGACGGCTGGAGCTACGGTGGCTTCATGGTGCTGTCGTTGATCACGTCGCACCCCGAGACCTTCAAGGCAGCCTCCTGCGGCGGTCCCGTGGTCAACTGGGAGTGGTACGAGGTGATGTACGGCGAACGTTATATGGACACCCCGCAAGAGAACCCGTCAGGCTACGCCAACGCCAACATCATCCCGAAAATCAAGAATGTGAAGTGTCCGCTGCTCGTGATGCACGGCGCACAGGACCACACGGTGGTGCAACAGCATACGCTGGAGCTGCTCCGCCAGGCCGTCAGCGATGACATTGAACTTGAGTATTTCGTCTACACCGTCCATGACCACAATGTCATTGGACCGGAACGCAGACACCTGTACAACAAGCTGTTGCGCTTCCATAACCAGAACACCAAAGGCGAATGAAACGGTTGTTCGTCGCCACACCCATAATCAGCTTGTCGGCGGAAATCCAAAAGATCTCCGCCGATTTGCGTTTTCGCCTGCGCCACGACAACATTGTGTGGGTGAAGGATGACGTGCGACATCTGACGCTGCGGTTTTTGGGCGCGACCCCGCCACAACAAGTGCCGGAAATCCGAAAGATACTTTCAGAAACATGCGCCCATCATCCCCCGTTTTCATTAACAATCAACAAGATTGGTGTATTCGGAAGCCATTATCACCCCGAAACCATCTGGGTGGGATTCGAATCTTTCGAACCCTTCAAGCAATTGTTTGAAGATTTGGAGCCGAAGCTACAGGCGATAGGTTTCGAGCCCAACTACGGTAATTTTGTGCCGCATATCACCTTGGGGCGCATCAAGAACCTGCACGACAAACACAAATTCTGGGAACATATAGAAACGGCGCAAAAGTCCCCTTTCGCGCAAGATTTAATGATTGACAAATTGAATCTCTATCAGAGTTTCCTCCATAAGGACGGCCCAGAGTACAAAACCCTCTACACCTTAACCCTTAAACCTTAAACCTTAAACCTTAAACCCTCCCGATAGGTTTCTCCCGTGCAGACCACCAAATCCGCCCTCGCGCACTTCTCCTCCTGGGGAATCTGGCGCGCCATGCGCTGGCGGATGTCCGCTTCTGTAAGGTGCGGGTTACGTTCCCGTATGCGTTTGATCCTCAACGGCTCCGGGGCATCGGCAACGATAATCTTATCGAAATAGGAGACCAAATCATACTCGAACAGTATCGCCGACTCCATCATGACGGCTGGCGCGTCCTGTTCGGCAGCCCATCGCTCAAAGTCGCGCATCACATACGGGTGCACGAAATGGCTCAGACGTTGCAGAAACGCCTCGTCTTCAAAAGATTGTGAAAGCTGTTGCATATTCAAGGAACCGTCTTCCTCCCAAAGACGTCCATCCGGGAAGGCTTCGCGCATATCCGCCAAAAAGGAAGGACTGCGATACAACTTCTTCGCCTCGTCATCGGCATAATAGACAGGTATGCCCATATCGAGGAAGTGGGTGGACAGGTAAGTCTTTCCAGTTCCAATACCGCCTGTAAGACCGATTTTAACCATCTTTAACGCAGGTAGAAGGTGATGACCTCCGGCGATGAAACCGCCACCAATTCGGGACCGAAATTGTGGGTGGAAAGGTAATCGCACAACTCCTTGTTGGTGAAGGTATAGACGGTCACCTTGTTTTTCGGCTTGATAAGGTCTTTGATCGAAAGGGTCAGCACTTTTTCCTTATCTGAAAAGGGCTTTACCATATAATGGAGACCTTTCTGGTTGAAAGTCAACGTGATGATGGTATCCGAAGAGGTGACGGACTTACGTCCTTCCGGCAAATTCTCACACACGAGCTTATAATCGTAGGACACCTTGTACTCCTTTGACAGCGTGACCAAAACCCAACACGCGACGGAAATTAGCAGGCATACGATAAAAGCCAGTGAAGGGAGCTTCACAGGAATGTTTTTCTGATTCTCAGCCATAGCCTATTCGTTATCCTCAGACTTTTCCTCCTCCTTCTTTTCCTCCTTTTTGGATTCCGGCTTGCTGTTCAGCTCAGCCTCGTTGAAGGAGATGGCAGCTTTGTCCACCTCGATGCGCACATCGCGGGCGATCTCAATGGTGAAGGTGCGATCCTTCACATCGACAATCTTGCCATGGATGCCGCCAATAGTGACCACTTTGTCACCTCTTTGCAAGCTGTTGCGGGCCTCTTCGATCTTTTTCTGCTTCTTCTGCTGCGGACGAATCATGAAGAAGTAGAAAATCAAAATCATCAGCAGAAGGAAAATGAGCATGGATGAGCCGCCGCCCATTCCACCACCGGCGGGAGCAGCTCCGCTGCCTGCCTGTAACAAGGGTAAAACAATATTCAACATAGTTGTAAGATTTAGGTTTTTTAACTATTTACTGGATGAAACATTCGCAGTGATGGTCAGAATTGTCTCGGCGGGATAGGTGTTGGCACCCACCAGGATGCGTTTCTGAACCTTGCCTTTCTGACCCTTGGAGTCGAACGTGACGGTGATCTCGCCGCTCTCGCCTGGGCGCACAGGAGCCTTCGGGGGTTGGGAGGTCGTACAGCCACAGGTGGCCTCAGAGGAATAGATGATCAGGTTCGACTTGCCGGTGTTCTTGAACTTGAAGGCGTACGTGAGATGCTCACCTTCAATCACATCACCGAAATCGTAGGTTGTATTCTCAAACGAGATGACCGGCATCTTCTCCGCCTCTTTCGCCGAAAGGCCCTCCGCCGTCTGCGGTATGTGCACATCCTTCACCGTGAAGTCACCCTCCTTGGCCGGCCGCTTATGACAGCCGACAATCACCATCGCCACAACCACTAATATATACGTTATTTTCCTCATAATCAATTTATTTTCATTACTAATTTTGATACAACCCGCGTCCGGTTTTCACAATCTGGCCGCTCTCGCGCAAATCCACTATCAGACGGTCGAGGATACCGTTGACAAAGACCTTGCTCTTGTCGGAACTGTACCATTTCGCCATCTCAATATATTCATTCAGCGTCACCTTGATGGGCACAGAGGGGAATTCCAACAACTCGCACAACGCCATCTGCATCAACAACATATCCATACTGATGACGCGCTCCAGCTCCCAGTTTTTCAACTTTTCCTCAATCATTTTCGTGTATTCGGGAGCATGTTCGAGGGTCTTGCGGAAGAGCTGGCGGCAAAACTGCTCATCCTCTGGACTTTTGAAAAGCGTGGCAATACTGCAGTTATCCCCGTCTTCCTCTTTGAAATCCCTGACATTCTGGTAGAACATCAACATTGCCTCTTCGTAGTCATCAATCCAATGGGTGTTCTTCTCGCCCAAGAACCAGTGCAACAGGTCATTCGTAGCGAAGACTTTCTCAATGACGGTTAGTACAAACTTTTTGTCCGACTTGTAGTCACTTTCGCGCGTGGACATATAAACCTCGTACTCCGGAAGCTGCTCTATCTCACGGAACAGCTTGGAAATCAAGTCCGTGTCATCCTCCCAAAGGATATGATGCTGCGGCCACAGCTGCTTGAGCGTCTTATTGTTCTCCATCTGCCGGATCACCTGGTTGTTGACGAACTTCATATTCGGGTTCAGGTCCTCCTCGGTGGGGTTGTACTTCTCCCGCATGCTCTCTAACTTCTTCATGCGATAGAAAGCGATTTCTGGCAGCAAGGCGAAGAGCCACAGGAAAAGCTCGTAGCAGTCGCGCACCGCCTTCACCAAATTCGTCTCGTATGCGCGGACCTCCGCCTTGGGGTTGGCATTGTAGGCGTAGAGCGCCTGCATCGTCTTGATTCTCAAATATCGCCGGCTGACCATATTATCTATCTTTACTGTGTTTGATTTACTTCAGGGTGAAATAGGTCTCGCCGAGGAACTGGTCGTCCGTGTAAAGCTGCACGCTGTACTGCCCTTTGATGGCCTTGTCGTCAGACATCAAGTCCCAGTTGAGTGTGATGTTCTCGGCTTTGTTGTTATAGTTGACCACGGTTTTGCAAGAGTACTGCAGACGCTGGCCGTTGTGCACAAAGGAGTAGGTGTCGCCGCTGCCCATGGTGAGCACCTTGCCGGTCTCGGGGATGGCGATACGGCAATAGACATTCACGGGACCGGGCTCGATGAGGGAGTTCTCGCCAAGCATCAGGGTCGTCTTGATACGTTTCACCTTGCTGGCCTTCTCAGTCGGTTCTTCAGTACCCTTGTTGCGCACCAGATAGCCTGCACTCTTGATGTTGTAGGCCTTGTACGTCGCGGCGTTGCTGATCTTCTGCGCCAGGTCTTCGTTGGACTTCTGTATCGTGCGGGTCACTTCGCGCTCCTGCTCCAGGTCTGCGCGCACCTGCTGATTTTCCTCCTTCAGCGCCTTGTTCTCTTGATAGAGCTGATCCATCTCCTTGACGTACTCTTGCGAGATATTCTGCAAACGCGCCAGCTGTTTCTTGATGCGGTTGTAGTCGGCCTGCGAGTTGATGAGCCTCTCAATCTCCGCGGCACTCGCCATAATGATACTGTCCTTCTCGCTCAACTGCTCGGTAAGCTCGCCATACTGCTCCTTGATGCGGTTATGCTCCGCCAACAAAGCGTCCAACTCGCTCTGCAGCTCCACATTCTTGTTCTCCACCTCCTTATAGACCGTGTTCATGGTCGGTTTGGCGAAGAATGCGAGATAGATCGTTGTGCACAGGAACAGACCTGCCAACGCTCCTAAGATGATAACCCATTTCTTCAACGGGTTTTCTTGATTTGAATTCTGGGACTGGCCCGCATAATTCATTGAACTCGTGGTTTCCATATTGATTTGCTTTTACTTTTCTTGAACGAGTTAAACGTATTTTCTCCGAAAAAATTATATCTCCGAACTATTATTTTGCCTCCAAATATTTCCGAAGCTCCTTCGGCAAATAGAAGGTGTTGGTCTTGTCCATATAGACAATCACGGACGAGAGATCCACCCGTGTCTTGTTCACCATGACGTAGTTGTTGAAACTCTCTGCCACCAAGACGTTTTTCTTGTTCTTGACCGTCAAACGGCGGTTGTACTTGTCGATACTGTCGATCTTGATATCGAAACCGTCGAATACCTGCTGGTGGCGAGCGTATATGTCTTCCGTGAGCTTGCCCATCTCATCCGTCAAGTTCATCTGGCGAGCCATATAATCGAAAACCTCAATGTTGGTGGAGACCCCGTGAAGCACATCGCCCTGGGGATGATACATAGCCAGGAAGACATTCTCGATGGTATGCCCGAACGTGGTGAAGCCAAAATAGGTGCGACTATAAAGCACCTGACTGAGCATCTTGCACACCGCGAGGTTGTTTTTACGCTGCTCGTACGGAATCGGAGAGTTGCTGTAGTCGCTACCCGTGGTCAGGTAGGTGATTTCCGCCGGTTGCGGGGTGAAGCCGAAATAGGTTTCGAAGAGCTGCGGCCACTCGGTGGTGTCAGCCTTCTTAAGCTTCTCGCCCATCGACCAGCACGACAGTTTGTAGTTATCAATAGGGCTCATAAGCTGCTTGAGCGACAGGCGGTCGTAACCGTCCCGGGAAGCTTTTGGATTGCCAATGGTGACAGCGCCCGTACCGTGGTCAGCAAGAATCAGGATGGCAGTCTCGCCGTTCTCCTTCGCGAAACGGAACGCCTCACCGCAAGCCTTGTCGAACTCCAGGAACTCGATCATGGCATTCTTAGCATCGTTATCGTGCGCGGCCCAATCGACCTTGCTGCCCTCTACCATCAGGAAGAAGCCGTTCTCGTTCTTCGAGAGCAGGTCGATTGCCTTGCGGGTCATCTCGGCCAAGGAGGGAATTTTCTGATGATCAGCTTCCAACCAATATGGAATGGAAGTCTCACCGAACAACGCCCATACGGGTGCTTTCGTACAGTTTCTAAATCCCTGGATATCATCCAAATAAATGCTATATCCATCATTCTTCAAATCCTGTTGGAGATTGTCGTTGAGGTAGCTGACACCGCCGCCCATCACCACGTCGAGGTGGTTGTGGACCATCTGCGGGGCAATGACGCTGTAACGGCCGCGCTTGTAGGTGTGCGCTGCGCAGTCGGCGGGCGTGGCATGCGGGAACTCGCAGGTGAAGACCAAACCGGTGGATTTGTGCTGCAGAATCTTGGCCGCTTCCAAGAGGGTGGCCAAGGGCTGGTAGGCGCGGGCTGCGTCAACGGGCACCAAATCGTGGTCGGTGGCCACAGGATAGGTGGAGACAAAGCCGGTCTGTGAAGGCATGCCCGAGACATAGCAGGAGGTCGTCGGCGCAGAATCACCAATGGGCGCATCCGACGAATGCGTGCGCACCAAACCGCAGACGTAGGGGTCTATGTTCAAGGTGGTCTGGGTGGAGTCCATATAGGTCTGGTACCAACGGGCACAAGACAACAGACTCGTGGAGGTGCCGTCGGTAATCAATAATATCACGTTCTTGATGGGCTTGGGCTGCGCCATCGTGAATAACACCGTGATAATCAGTAAAGTGGAAAGAACGAAACGTCTCATTATTTACTCGTTTTAAAACGGGCAAAGATACACAAATTTCGAATATGTACAAGCATGTTTTTTGCCGCTACAGAGACCGGCACACCCTACCCTGCAACGGCAATATTATGTGATAAGAATGCACGTTAAAACGGTTTGCGCAGCGTCACGGCGGCAACGGCGGCGATTCCCTCCCCTGCGCCCGTGAAGCCCATCTTTTCGTTGGTCTTGGCCTTCACGGCAATATTTTCGGACGACACATCCAACAACTGCGACAATTTGAGGATGATGTTGTCGATGTGCGGCTTCATCTTGGGTCTCTCCAGCACGAGCGTACAATCCAAATTGTTCACCTGCCATCCTCTCTCCTTGATAACCTCCACCACCTTAGCCAACAACAGCGTGCTGTCGGCGTTCTTGTAGGTGTCGTCGGTATCGGGAAACCAGGTGCCGATGTCCTTCAGTCCGGCAGCACCGAGCAAAGCGTCGCACACGGCGTGAATGAGCACGTCACCGTCGGAATGGGCGGCGAGCCCCAATTCGTATGGAACGACCACGCCCCCGATGACCAGCGGCCTGCCGGGGGCGAATCGATGGGAGTCGTATCCGAATCCTACGCGGAAATCCATATAGCGATTAGTTCCAGCGTCCCTGCTGCTTGATTTCGTTCTTGTTGGCAGAAACGAAGTCGAAGTTGAGGCTGAAACGCAACGTGTTGGCCAGCGGGTGATACTGCTTGGTGGCGACCAAGTAGGAGACGTCGAAGCCGAAGACACTGTACTTGATACCGGCACCGACAGAGAGGAACTGACGGTTGCCCTTGTACTGGCTCTCGTGGAAATAGCCGAGACGCACAAAGAAGATGTCACGGTAGCTGTACTCCGCACCCAAAGCCCACATAATCTCGCGCATCTCCTCCTTGAAACCGCCCGGAGCATCGTAGAACGACTGAATCATACCCTGCGGCACAGAGACGTCGGGATCCATACCGGCGGCGATGACCGGGTTTCCGGCAGCGTCGTAAATGATACGACCCGTCGCACTGTCAATCGCATAGATAGGATTGGTGGGAACCAACAATTTGTTGAGTTCGCCGTTGAGGGTCAACTTATTGTAGCCGTCGAAGTTCATCTCGTAACCGAGACCGAGCTTCAGGTTGGTGGGCAGGAAGTCACGACGCAGCGTTCCGAAAGAGTAGGACATTTTGTTACCCATGTTCGAAATGCAGAGACCGGCACGCAACGTGCTGTTCTCAAAAGCCTTGACATCGAAATCCTGCTCGTAGAAGAGGGAGATGTCAGCGGCACCGGCCAAACCCGCCTTCGTCTCTTCGCCGCCCACGAACTGACCGGCCGTCAAGTTGGAGTAGATGAAGCGCGGCGTGATGGCGATGGACAACTGGTCGATCAGCTTACGCGAATAGGTGAAGTCGATGGCGAACTCGTTGGGGTTCTGCGTGCTGACCAACTGTCCGTTCTCATCCATAAACTCAATGTCACCCAAAGAGAAATAGCGCAACGACGCACCGATGGCGTCCATATCCGTGATACGCCAATAACCGGAGAGGTAGAGTAGATTGATGTCGTTCACCAACTGACGAAGCCACGGGCTGTAAGAAAGGCTGAAGCCGAATTGGTTATCGCTGAAAACATACTTTGCAGGGTTGTAACTCTGTGAATTGGCGTCAGCAGAAGTGGCACAGCCGATGTCACCCATAGCACCTGCACGAGAGTCCGGAGCAATGGTCAAAAACGGCACCGCCGTGGTGATGGCATTCAAATCCTGACCGTTAAGGTTTGATGGATCGACAGCCTTGCTCTGTGCGCTGACTTGCGCGATAGTGAAAAGTACGATACAGGTCAAAACAGCAGCTGCTCTTTTCATAACTTGCTTGTTCATTGGTAGTTTTACGTTTTTTATTATTTGTTAATACTATTATTTATTCCAAAAAAACTATGGGTCAACGGACTTTTGTCACTTTTATTATATCCAAACGAAATTATTTTTTTTCAAATGTGATTTTACACCAATAATGTATTGATAAACAATAAACTACATACTAAAAACTCACTACTCACCATTCACTACTCACTACAGAATCACCAGCTTCTCAATGGTCTCCGCCGTCTGACCATCCTGGGTTTTCACGCGGACACGATAGAGGTATGTACCTTTGGCCAATTTGTCGCCATAATCGTCCAGACCATCCCAAGAGATGGCGCGGCAGCGGTTACCATCCATATACTGACTCTCATTCAACGTCCTGACCAACTTTCCAGAAATCGTGAAGATGCTCACTTGGATGTCGAAGAGGCCGCCGGGCTGGTTGTGCTCGAAATAGAAGTCCGTGTGCGTGGTGAACGGATTCGGGTAGTTCAACACATGGCTCAACGTGAACTTGTCCTCGCTCACCACCCGGAAAGTCAGCTCCTGCTCTGCGCTGTTGTTGTTGACATCCCAAGCCCGAACAGAGATCGTGTGCTCGCCTGGAGCCAACTCCTGCAACGGATAACGCACCGTGCCACAGCTGAAACTGTCCTTCTCCGTCTGGTAGTAGTCGTTCAACACAATCTTGCCACCCGTGTTGCGGTCGAGCACGGCCGTCAAATCGTGCCCGATGCCGTTGCCCGTCGTGTTGATGCCGAAATTGTCGGAAATCTTGGCGACCAACGTGGGAGTCGTACCCGTCACTCCGCCATTAACGAAATTCTCATCGTTCATAAACAGTTCTATCACAGGACTTTCGTCGTCCTGAATGCCATTGGTGTCCATACCTCCGATGATGAAGTCCGTGAAAACACCCGCAGCATCTTCCTTGTCGGTGCGCGCATAGTAGCTGATTCTACCGTTGCCGAAACTGTAGTCGATATCCTTGGGCACGTAGAACGAGAACCGGAAACGGCCGTCCTTCACCGTCACATTGCCTTTGAAGAGAATGCTTTTCTGCGTTTCGAACTCGAAGGGCTCGTAATTGGGGGCGGGGTCGTTGATCAACGTGGTGACCGTGACCTTCTTGTCATAGACCGACGGGAAGACCGTCCCGTTGAAAGAGGTCAACGTCTGCATGTTCTCATCCGTCACACGGCCGCAAACAGTCACTTTCGACAAGGCTCGAACCGTATCCGCCGAAGCCTCCACCGAATGGGTGTTGATGGAGTCGGTGACCACATTGTATTGGGGCACCGACAACTTTATCGAGGGGTCTCCGTACGTGACGAACATACACAGATTGTTGCCCTCGCCTCCAGACACGGCTCCGGACAGGTTCTTAGCTTTCCGTTCCAAATCACTTATTGACAAATAGTTGCCATTTTCATCCTTCTGGAACATTTGGGTAAAGAAATTCCTGCCGAAGATGTTATTGGGCAGCGACCAAGCCTCGCGCGCGGCGGCGATGACCGCCACCGGACCGCCCTCGTTGTTGAAGAACATAATGTCAGAGGGTGACTGAATCAGCCGGTCATAGTAGGCGAAGGTGCAGGAGAGCGAAATCAGTCCAGGCATGTTATATTTGTTGGTCCAGCGGGTGATGTCGGAGTTCTCCAAAATGCGTTCGGCCGCCCAACCGTCCTTGCCGCTGTGCCCGATGTACATAAAGAACAGCGAGCCTCGGTTCATCCGGTTGTTGATATCGGTCACTGCATCAGGATAACGCTGACCGCCGGCGTTGGAAACCTGCTGGTAGGCATCAAGGTAAATCTTGTCGAAATTGATGTTGGGATTGCTCTCCGCCACCTTAGTGGTGAAAAGGTCGGCGTTGTAGATAAAGTCGTTGCCCTCCTCATCGTCCGCCACAAATGCCATGATATTGCGCCAGTCGCCGAAGTTGGAAATCTGTGACGAGCCTTCCGGCACCAAATTGCGCTTCGTCGTGTATCGGATACTCTTGTCCACCGCCACGGTCGCTTGCGACACACTCGTGCACGGGAACCGTCCGACTCCCAAGTCGTACATACCGTCCCCGTTGTACCCTTCGTTCTCATCGAGCAACCCCAACGGGTCGTCGCCCGTGAATTGATGACCCATATCCGAAATATATTTGAACTGCGGATACTGTCTGTCAATATACTCAATATTGTATTGGAAATTAGGAACATACAGTGCCGTTCCCTGAGCGCGTCCCCGGAAATCGTAACTGGGGCGCCCGAAGAGCAGCAAGTATTTGGGATACTCCCGGTTGGTCCGCTCATAAATCATCCGCATGTAGTCACGAATGGCGATGGGGTCCTGGGAGCCGCTCGAGAACTCGTTGTAAACCTGCTGCGGGGTGACCACCTTCACATTCAACCCATCGCTCTCGGCACGGAACTGCGCCAACCGGTTAGCCTGCGCAAGGAAGTTGGGATGCACCACGATCACCATATCGACATTGCCCGTGGCGTGCAGATTCTGGTTGGGTATGGCGGACAAAGGCTTTACTGACAAATAGTTGGAACCGTCAAAGACGATGTACTCGCAAAGACTGTCCGTGCGGGCTTTGAAATGGGAACCCTGACCGTCGGCCGTGAGCGCTATGCGGGTGGCACGCGACGGGTCTGTGACGTCCCAAAGAGAGGCTGATGCGCTGACGCCCTGCAAGTTGAACTGCGTGACGTTGCCCGCCCCCACCGTTGAAAGATTACGGAAAGCCGTCTGGCCGCCGCGCAAAGTCAACGCACAGGGCACCTCCACTTCGATCCAGTCGAGATAGCCCACGGCGGAGGAGGTCGGCTTGTTGTAGGTCAGCTGCACAGTCAGATCCCGCGACGAGGCGTTGAACGAGAGCTCCCCGGTGGTAAGACAGACGAGCAGGGAGCCCGTGACGTAACGCAGGGAGAAGCTGCCCGCCGCGACCTGGTTGACCATCGCCTGAAAAGAGGAGGTCGTGGAGGCGGAGGCAGCAGCGCGCACCGACAGACGACCTTGTCCCGTAGGAACACCCGGAAGCCGGAAACTGTAGCTGTGCGTCTGCGTGATGTCGTAACGGTCACCCAACCAAGTCTTTCCCGACTCGCACAAATTGGTGAGATCCTCTTCGTAGAAGCCGAAGTAGGTGAAATCCTGAACGGACATCGTGCTACTGAGACTCTCGTTATCAATGGTTTGCAGACGTTTCTTCACTCCGACGCCCGGCGTTTGCGTCACGAAGTAGATGGATTCGTCGGAATAGACGTTATAGGCATGGGTAAAACGCTGGCTGGCCGTGTCATAGCACACCCGATGGGGCGACAGACCGTAAAACAGGAAGTAGTCGCCGTTATCGAAGGAGCCGTCGCCGCCGTCGTGCATCTCCAAGGGCAGTTCCTGCAGGTCATCAATGCGCGGGTCGCCGTTGCGTTCCGGCAGCATCATGCCGCCGTTTCCGAAAACTGCCAGCTGCGAAGAGGCGATGGGCGTCTGCATCCCCATAGCTGTAAGATCCTGATAGGTAACCTTATAGATGCCCGTTTCGGTCAGCGAGCATTGATACCACTGGCCAGTGGCGAGCACCGACTGCGCAGCGTAGCCTCGGGTGCCCTTGCGGGAAGCGGCCCGACCTGGCGTGATCTCCAACGTGACAGAGGTCAGCTTCTGATAACGGCCGGAAGCGGTCTCCACTATCGGGATGAAGTAGAGACGTGCGAAAACGCTGCGACGATCGTATGCGGAAACCACTTGGTAGTCAACGGTTTTACGATGGAAGTCCTGGGGCATGAGCGCAGCCTCGCGGGCGGGCATATCGGCAAACTCCTGCGCCACGACCCGGACATCGTATTCGGTAAAAAATTTATCAACAGGGATGGCCTCATAAAAAAACGGCAGGTCGGGGTAATCATACCCGTACGAGGCACCGTCAAAGGCGAGAAACTCCTGTTGAGACCCGTCGGAGAAGGTGTTCAGATAGGGCTCTTCCCATCGAATCGAATATTTTTTTTGTATCGTTTGAGCCTGACTATCAGCAACTTGAAAGATTATCAGTATAAAAATTAAAACTTGCACCCAAGATTTTCTTGTCATTTTCCGTTAATTAGGTTAGAAAGTCACAATAATCGGTAACGAAATGCCGTTGTTATTATTGCAAGAAATTTTGTAACAAAAAAAGAGTGGAGAGCGTTTAATAATTTTGTATCTTTGCCCGCTATAAATATAAACGAGTATGAATAAGCGAATTGTTGTCATAATCACTGTCGTATTGGCCTTTGCAGGATTGCGTGTGTCTGCGCAGGACGCCTTGTTTTCGCAGTATTACGCGAACCCCCTGTACCTGAATCCGGCATTCGCGGGCACCAACGTCTGCCCGCGCCTGACGTTCAACTTCCGCGACCAGTGGCCGTCGGCACCCGGAACCTTCATGACGTTCACGGGCTCTTACGACGAGCACTTCGACAAGTTGTCGGGCGGTGTCGGTGTGTTGCTCTTCGGTGACCGCGCCGGCGAGGGCGGCATCATCAACACCTACACGGCCAGCGTGATGTACTCCTTCAAACTGAAGGTCTCCAAGAAGTTCAACATGCGCTTCGCCCTGCAGGCCACCTACGAGAACCGTAGCCTGAATTGGGACAGGCTCGTTTTCGGCGACATGATCGACCCCAAGTACGGCGTCATCTACCAGACCGCCGAGATACAACCCAACCAGCTGACCATCCACTCGTTTGACATGGCCGCCGGCTTCTTGGGCTACACCCCGCACTTCTACTTCGGCATGGCCGCCCACCACATCGTGCCCATCATCGGCGCCAGAGGCTTCATCTCCAACGGATTGGGCGCCTACGACTATCGTCCCGTGAAGTGGACCGCCCACGTCGGCGCCTACTTCGACCTCAAACGCAAGAGCAAGAAGGAAACCTCCTTCGGCGACATCTCCATCAGTCCGAACTTCATCTACCAACACCAGCAGAACTTCAACTACTTCAGCGAAGGCTTCTACCTCAACTTCTACCCCTTCACCCTCGGCATGTGGCTGCGTCACGGCCTCACCTACAAGGGCGAAGTATTCGAGGGAATCGACACCCTCGGCAACGCCATCACCCAGCCTATCTCCTACCACAACATGGACGCTTTCATCGTGATGTTCGGTGTGGAGTACGAATGGTTCAAAGTGGCCTATTCGTATGACGCAACCATCAGCAAATTAGCCAACTACTCCGGTGGCGCGCACGAGGTCTCCCTCCAGTTCCTCCTGCCCTGCCCCAACAAGCGCAAGGCGCTGAAAGACCTCAACTGCCCGTCTTTCTAATCATCCATTCAAGGCAAAATCAAAACAGAAAAACAGTAATAGGAAATGAATACAGCAAAGAAATTATTCGGATTGTTCACCATCGCGGCTCTGCTGCTGAGCATGTCCGCATGTAAGAAACAGAAATCCGCCACCACCGGCTGGAACTACAACGATGCCAAGAACGGCGGCTTCGAGGTGGCTCCGTTCGAGGAGCAGGCCACCGGCCCCGGCCTCGTCTTCATCGAGGGCGGTACCTTCGTGATGGGCCAGATGGAAGAGGACGTGATGAAGGACTGGAACAACACGCCCCGCCGCGTCTCCGTCGCCTCCTTCTATATGGACGAGTGCGAGATCGCCAATGTCGACTACCTCGAATACCTCTATTGGCTCGAGCGCGTCTTCATCCCGCAAGACCTCAAAGTGGTGTATGACAACGCTATGCCCGACGAGGCCGTGTGGCGCGACCGCTTAGGTTACAACGAGCCGATGGTGGAGAACTACCTCCGCCACCCCGCCTACCGCTACTACCCCGTGGTGGGTGTCAACTGGCTGCAAGCCACCAACTACGCAGCCTGGCGTACCGACCGCGTCAACGAGCAGATCCTCGTGGACCGCGGCTACATCGAATTCGCCGAAACTCCCTCTGCTGAAGGCTATTTCAACACCGACGCCTACCTGACCTACGAATCCTACGAGGCTGAAGGCCAGAAACGTCTGCGCTACATCTCCAGCGGCGAATACCGCAACGTGAAGATGGAAGACGGCATCCTGCTGCCCAAATACCGCCTCCCCACCGAGGCCGAATGGGAATACGCAGCCTACTCCACCGTCGGGAACACCCTCAACGAGCGCGTGCTTGAACGTAAAGTCTATCCTTGGAACGGCTCCCAACTGCGTACCGAAGACAAGAAATACTACGGCGACTTCATGAACAACGTCCGCCGTGGCCGCGGCGACTATATGGGTGTCGCCAGTGCCCTCAACGACAACGGATTCTACACCAAAGAGGTGATGTCCGACTGGCCCAACGATTACGGCCTCTACCAAATGGGCGGCAACGTGTCCGAATGGGTGATGGATGTCTATAGACAATCCTCCCACGACGACGTGACCGAATACAACCCGTTCCGTGGTAACTACTTCGAAACCAAGAAGCTGCTCGAAGACGGTACCGTCGCCGAACGTGACAGCGTGGGTAAAATCCCGATGGTTCCCGTCTCCGACTTCAAGAACGACCGCCGCCGCAACTACCGCGCCGCCGACAACAAGAACTACCTCGACGGTGACTGGCAGTCCCTCAAGAGCATGGACGACTGGAAGAACGCCACCACCAACGAGGAGGCTACCGATATGATGTACGCCAAGACCTCTGCCAACTACGACTTCTCCCTCGTGAGCGACCACGCCCGCGTCTATAAGGGCGGCTCCTGGAAGGATATCCCTTACTGGTCCTCCCCCGGCGCCCGCCGCTATCTCGACGAAGATGAAGCCACCGACTACATCGGCTTCCGCTGCGCTATGTCCCGCGTAGGCTCCCAAACCCAAGGCAAGGGCGGCAAACGCTAACGTCCCATCAAGAACAAGCACTACAGACCTCTTTCCTTTCGGGAGAGGTCTGTTTTTTATCCCTTTATGACAAAACCATTACACTTTCAATCCGTCGAAATTCAGCACCGGGAGATTCTTCAACCCTACTTGACGAAAAACTCCCGCACTTGCGACCGCACCTTCAACAACCTCTTCTGCTGGCAACACTACTACCGCACCGCATGGGCGGAGTCGGACGGCTGGCTGGTTGTCCGCGCTTACATCAACGGGGAACGCCGGGCCGCATACATCGTCCTATCTCAGGATGAAACCCCTCATTACGAGGAGATTATCCCAACCGTGGAGGCCGATGCCGCGGCACAGGGACTCACCCTCTCGCTGATGGGTCTCACCGAAGCCGAATGTACTCTCCTGCAACAACAACTCCCTGACACTTTCATCTTCGACCGCAACCGCGACTTCGCCGACTACATCTACCGGGCTGAAGACCTGCGCACGCTCAAAGGCCGCAAATTCGCTCAAAAACGCAACCACGTCAATAAATTCAAATCGCTGTACCACTTCGAATACAAATCCATCACGCAGGAAAACATCAACGACTGCCTGCGATTGGAGGAAGACTGGATTGCCGAACACGCCGATGACGAATCCGCTTTGGCGGAACGTATCGTCATCCAACAGGCATTGCAACATTTTGAAGAACTGGAACTCATAGGAGGTGCACTGTATGTTGATAATCAGCTTATTGCCTTTACCTACGGATCCGCAGTCAACGAGACGATGTTCTGCACCCACGTGGAGAAGGCGGACATCCGCTATGAGGGTGCCTACCAGATGATCAACCAACAGTTTGCCCTACATCTGCCCGAAAATTACACGCTTATCAACCGCGAAGAGGATATGGGCATGGCCGGACTGCGGAAAGCGAAGATGTCGTACGAGCCCGTGGAGATGGCTTATAAGACCACAGCCCTGAAGCTCACCGACGATATGCGCGACATCGTCCATGTGTGGAGGACCTGCTTCGGCGCTGACGACCCGTCGGTCTACCCGTTCCTGGCACGCTACCATTTCGGACATTGCGCCATGACGGAGAAAGTGGACGGGCACATCGTGGCTATGGCGTTCACCATTCCTTGCCAGACGGCATTCGGGTTGGGAGCATACCTGTACGGCGTTGCCACCCTGCCGGAATTCCGACACCAAGGGATTTCCACCCGATTGGTACGCAACCTGCTGGAACATTGTCGCGAAAGCGGGGCAACCTTCTCCTTCCTGATTCCCTCCGACGAAGAAGTTGTGGCCTTCTACGACCAATTCGGCTATAAAGCCACGGATATCCAGCCCATTTTCCACAGCGACATGGACTTGGGCACCGGCGACACAAAAAAAGACAGAATCCTGATTCTGCCTTTGGATAAGTCATTCAGTGTGGAATCCTTACCGGAAACACTGGATTGCACCCCGATGTTGTAACGAGGCTACTCCACCTTGCCCAAATCGACCCCGGTGAAGCGCATCACCTCGTCATCCCCGGCATAGAGGATGAGCTCCTCGCCTTGAATCTCATAGCGCGTGATCTCCCGCTTGAGCGCCTTCATAAACGCTCTCTCCACCTCCATTTGTTGGCAGAGGCGCTTGGTGGCGCCCTGGAAACCGAGGGTCATCTTGTGTTTCTTATTGACGGAATACTCCCCGAAGAAGGTATTGCAGCCGAGATTGCCCTGCACGCCGCCAACCGTATCGAACGTGAGGAATGGGCGCAACGCGAAATCGGCGCCGATCTCCTTACCGTCTAACTTCACGAGATTCCATTGCGTGCCGACAAGGGGGTAATGCTCGTCGCCGACGCTTCTCTTGGATGTTTTGCAGCCGCACCCCGTCAGAATCAGAGTCGCCGCCACCATTGTGATAATGTACTGTCTCATAGGTATATTGTTGGTTTTACGGGACGTAGAAAAGCCGTCCGCTTTCAAAGGGTTTGCGTAAATTCGTTGTTGATTCCGTCAATGTAATCTAAAATCTCCTCTTTGCCCGCACCCGAGACCGCCGAGGATTTGAACATCATCGGCATCTCCTCCCAAGTCTCCGCAAGGGTGTTTTTCATCTTCTGGACATTGCTCATCGTCTTGCCAGCGGAGTTCTTGTCGGTCTTGGTGAAGATGATAGCGAACGGGATGCCGCTTTCGCCGAGATTGTTGATAAAGTCGATGTCGATGCGCTGGGGCTCGAGGCGCGCGTCCACCAGAACAAAGACAATCTGGAGGTTCTCACGGAAAAGCAGGTAGTCGGAGATCATCTTGGCCCACTTCGTGCGGTTGGTCTTGGAGGTTTTGGCAAAGCCGTATCCGGGCAAATCCACGAGATACCAGTTCTTGTTGATCAAGAAATGGTTGATTGTTTGAGTCTTACCCGGCTGCGAGGAGGTCTTGGCGAGATTCTTGTTGTTGGTGAGCATATTGATGAGCGACGACTTGCCCACGTTGGAGCGGCCGATGAAGGCGTACTCGGGCAGGTTCGGGACCGGGCACTTGCGCCAGTCGGCTTCGCTTTGCAGGTATTCGGCAGTCTTGATCAGCATAGTCGGTTACTTTCGGGCCAGCCACTCGTTGGGGTTCACGTAATGGTCGTTCTTCCAAATTTCGAAGTGCAGTTCGTAGGTGCTCGACGACGCGCTCTTGGCCACCGTGCCGATCGTCTGCTTGGTGGAGACTTTGTCGCCGACCTTGACGCTTGTCGAGGCAAGATTCTGATAGACGGTGATATACTCGCCATGACGAATCATCACGACCTTGGTGCCCATGATGGGCATCACGGCGGTGACCACCCCTTCGAAGACAGCGCGGGCGGCCGATCCGGATTCGACCATAATGTCAATACCGTGGTTGTCGATCATCACAGAGGGAACATCAGGATGCGGGTAATTGCCGAAGTCGCAGACCTTGGCGCCCTTGGCCACCGGCCACGGCAGCCTGCCCTTATTGCTGACGAAAGAGGCGTTGAGCGTCTGCTCCTCCGGGGTCAGCGTGATGGCGGTGGATGATTTCGAGGAGGAGGACGATGCCGTACCGGACGAGCCACTCTTTCCGGAAGAGGAAGACTTGCTCGACTTGCTCCGGTTGGCGTTGGCTTTGGCAATCTCGGCCTTCACCGCCCGTTGTATGGCGGCATCAATCTCCTTGCGCTGCTGCTGTTTCTTCTTCAGCTCCGAGCTCAGCTTCTGCGACTCTTTTTTCAGCTTCTCGGCATTCTGCGTCTTCTTCTTGCGGTCGTTCTCCAGACTCTTGATTTCCTGCTCCTTGGAGGACAACGTCGTCAGCTTGTCATTTTTCAGCATCACAATCTGCTCGTTCTTCTTGGTCAACTCCTCGGTGGTTTTCTGAATCTGGGCGGCCTGCTCACGCACGTTGCGGGAGAAGATGGCGTAGTAGCGCATCCGGCGGAACATCTGCGAGAAATCGTCGGCAGCAAGGATGAACGTCACCTTGTCGAGGAAACGGCGGTTGCGGTAGGCGTTGTACACCAGCTGTGCGTAGTCGGCTTTCATATAGGCAAGACGCTTCTCCAAGCTATTGATCTCCTGCTGGTTCTGCTCCTGCTCGTCTTCCATCTGGATAATCTGTGAGTTGAGGTTGGTGATCAACTTCTCGCGATTCTGGATCTGCTTGCGCAAGAGGGCCGCCTGTTGCACGGCCGCCTTCTGGTTCGACTCGGTCTTCTTCAGCAACTTCTGCGTGTTGGCGATCTCGTTCTCAATCTTCTGCTTGTCCTTCTTGAGCTGAGTACTGCTCTTACCGCTTTGGGCAAAACCAGATGCCGGAATGAGCAGTGCCCACGCCAGAAAGAGTGCGCAAAGGGCAACAAAACCGCGTCTATTTTTGAAAATCTTCATACACAGAAATATAACTTGCAAAAATAACAGATATTGTCGTTTCATCAAAACGCATTTGCATTTTTTATGAACAACGCCACGTTAATCATTCTATTGTGGAAATAATTTTCTACTTTTGCCGCCGTTTTTTAAGAATGTGCATTATGTCAGTGGATTTGATTATCGAGATTGTCGCCGCCATCATCGGACTAACCTACCTCTTTTTGGAGTACAAGGCCAACGTCTGGCTTTGGCCCGTCGGCATCCTGATGTCGGTGTTCTACGTCATCGTCTATATGACCGGTAAGTTTTACGCTGACGCGGCGTTGCAAGTCTATTACATCGGTGCCAACGCCTACGGTTTGCTGAAGTGGACTGCCTCCCGAAGACATAAAGGGGTGAGCAATGACTCCGTAAGCGAGGAATTGACCATCTGCCGCACTCCCAAACGACTGTGGCTACCATTACTGCTCGTTTCCATCGGGCTGTGGATGCTCCTATTCCTGATTCTGCGCAACTTCACCGACAGCCCGGTACCGCTCGGCGACGCCTTCACCACCTCGCTCAGCATCGTGGCGATGTGGATGCTGTCACGGAAGTACCTCGAACAGTGGCTGTTCTGGGTCGTCGTGAACGTCGTTTGCGTGGCACTCTATTTCTGGAAAGGGCTCTACCCGACGGCCATCCTATACACCGTGTATGTTATCGTTGCCGTCCTCGGATATTTCCGGTGGAAACGGCTTATGGGTTAAGGTTTAAGGGTTATAGTTTAAGGGTTATGGTTTAAGGGTTAGAGTTTAAGGGTTAGAGTTTAAGGGTTAGAGTTTAAGGGTTAGAGTTTAAGGGTTATGGTTTAGGGGTTAGAGCTTGTCGCTAACTACTAACTGCTAACTGCTAACTGCTAACTACTAACTGCTAACTGTTAACCGCCTGCCAGCCGATGTCTTTACGGTAGAACAAATCGGGATGCGCCATCTTCGCAACACCTTGATAGGCATCTTGTTGGGCTTCCTTTAGCGTGGCACCCCGGCCCACTACGATGAGCACGCGGCCACCGTTGGAGAACAGCTGTCCACCCTCCTCTTTCACCCCCATGCAGAAAACCTGCTGCGATAATCCGTCGGGGTTGTTCAGCGGGATATTCTTCGTGTAGCTTCCCGGATATCCGTTGGCCGCCAAGACCACGCCGAGGAACGAATCCTCGTAAAATTCTGGCGTAACGTCTTTGTTGTCAAGAACATCCAGCATCATCTGCGTAAGGTCGCTCTTCAGTTTGGGAAGCACCACCTCGGTCTCGGGGTCGCCGAAACGGGCGTTGAACTCGATGACTTTCGGACCGTCTTTCGTCAGCATCAGTCCGCCATAGAGAACTCCGCAGAAGGAGCAACCCTCTGATTTCAACGCTTTTGCGGTCGGCTTCATAATATGCTCCACGGCCCAGTCAATCTGCGATTGCGGGATGACAGGCACGGGGGAATAGGCGCCCATACCGCCGGTGTTGGGTCCTTTGTCGCCGTCGTAGGCGCGCTTGTGGTCCTGCGCGATGACGAGCGGCACCACCTGTTCCCCATTCACCAACGTGAGCAATGAAAACTCCGGGCCTTGCAGAAACTCCTCCATCACCACTTTCCCTTTGCCAAAACGGTTGTCCAACAGCATGTCTTTCAACGCATTGTCAGCCTCCTCGACAGTCATGGCGACCACCACTCCTTTGCCGGCGGCCAACCCGTCGTACTTGATAACGATGGGGGCTCCTTGCTGGTCAAGGTAAGCTTTTGCGCTGTCGTAGTCTTCAAAGGTGCGGTATTCGGCGGTGGGAATCCGGTACTTGCGCATCAGATCCTTGGCGAACTCCTTGCTGGTCTCGATTTGGGCGGCGGCAGCGGTCGGGGCGAAGATGCGTAACCCAGCAGCGGTGAACACCGTGGCGATGTCGTTGGCCAAGGCCGCTTCGGGTCCCACGACGGTGAGGTCGATATGTTCCGTAAGGGCGAAGTCGCGCAGCCGTTCCGTCTCGTTTTCGCCGATATCCACCAGCGTGACGGACGCGCCGGTCTGCGCCGTGATATGCCGCATCCCGACATTGCCCGGGGCGATGAAGAGTTCAGGGTTCAGAGCGGATTGCGCCATTTTCCAAGCGATGGCGTGCTCACGGCCACCGCGTCCAATAATCAATATTCTCATGTTATTCCTTTGATAATGTAAATCCATTGTATCTCGTCATCACCTCGTCCACATAGTTCACGGTATGCTTGCCGGGGTAATAACCACATTTCACCACCTCATCGCGATAGTATTCCTTGTGGGACTTCTTGATGAGATATTCCGATGTTTTCGTCCACTTGGTCTGGTCGTCACCATACTTCTCGCACAGGGCCATCGCGTCAAGGATGTGGCCGGGTCCGGAGTTGTAGGCACCCGCCACGAAATAGTAGAGATCGGCGGTGTCGACCTTGTCGCGGAAGATGTTGCAAAGGAAGGAGATGTACTTCGCGCCGGCCAGAATCTGCTCCTCCACAGTGGAGGAATCGGTGATGCCGTAGCGCTCGCAGGTGACGGGCATCATCTGCATCACGCCGTAGCTGCCGCCGAAACCCACCAGGTCGGGGATAAAGCGGGACTCCTGGTAGATGATGGCCGAAATCAGCCGCCAGTCGAAGCCGTAGCGTGCGGCCACCTTCTTCAACACCCCGTCATAGTAGGAGGTGCTGTGCTTGCTCTTGCCAAACGAGCGCGAGATGACGTAGGAGTGCGGCGACAGGTATTTCTCACAGAGCGATTGGTACTTGTTCGTCTCCTTGAAATCCGACAACCAACGATTTATCGAGTCGTTCAGCATTTTGTTGTGCTGGTTCAGGATCCAGGTGCGGGGGAAGTTGTCGCCCACACGCGGCCCGATGGTCAGCTGGGTGTAGAACGGCATCAGCGTGATGGCCTCGTTGTAGTTGCAGACAGCGTAGTCGATCTGCTTATCCACGAGCATATCCATCAGATCCTCGATGGCGAGATCCGGATTATGTTGGATTTTCCAAGTAGTAGGATCATCCAATGTACTGAAGTCCAAAGTGTTGTAATACTTTGCCGAGGTGTTGACAATGTGCGGTAACGAGTCGTAGGCGGGATCCTTCTTGCGCATGATAAGCACAGGGTAGGTGTAGGCGACCGGTTCGGAAACCGTTATGTAGAACGGGTCGTAGTTGGCCTTGTCGAAGTCGAAGCAGACGATGTCGTACTGGTTGGAGAGGGCGGTGAGGAACATCTTTTCCGGATCCGACTCGATGGTGATTTCCACCGGGCGGTGGAAATCCTTCTCCATCTGTTTGAGCACGTCGTGTTGGAAACCGATGACGGAACCTTGATAGACAAAGTAGTCGGCGGCGTGGTAGAAAAGGCAGACGGAGATGGTGTCACTACGGGCGTGGTGCCTTTTCTTTTCCAGCTTGGCGATGTGGAACTTGGGCACAGCGGAACCCCGGCCGTGCACGAACACAACCGTCGCGAGAACCAAGGACGCCACGATAAGGAATAGGAGGCTTGAGTGTTTCCTTCTCAAAACCAAGATTTTAGTTCGTCTCGACCATCAGGATGGTCTTCTCGGTGGTCTCACCTTCGTTGACCTGCACTTGCGCAGTGCCGGTGTACCTCTTGACCATACCGCCGACTGAGTCGATCTTCACGGCGTTGACGATCAACAGAGCCGGATAGTCGAGCGTGTACTCGAAAACGCCGAGTCCGTTGGTCGGGAAATCCTGGACGCGCGCGATGTTGGTGTCGACGGCCAGTCCGGAGTTGTACTTCACCGTGTCGAAGGAAATGAGTGCGAAAGGCACCACAGAGTCAGCGTCCATGCCGTTGGACGAATAGTAGCAGGTGAGGCGCATTTTACAGGAATGGTCCTTCTTGCACTGGGTGAAGAAAAACACGCCCACTAACGCCACGATTATCGGCAGGAAAACTCTCATTTTTTTCATAAAGCTCTAATTCTTAAAACAAGTCGCAAAAATATAAAATATTTTGAAACAACGGGAGATTTGCAATAATATTGTGTTTTTTCAATTCCCCTGTCGGAGCGTATTCGTAATTTATGTACCTTTGCCGCCCCATTATTAATAATTGTAAACTAACGAAAATTTGGTGATTTGAAAAAGAAGTATGCATGGGCTGCCGTCGCCATTGTGGTGATATTGATTGTGATTGACCAGGTCATCAAGTTCTGGGTCAAGACGCATCTTGCCCTCGGTCAGACGATTCCGTTGCTTGGAGAGTGGTTCAACCTGCACTTTGTGGAGAACGAGGGTATGGCTTTCGGCATCAGCTTCGGGCAGCAGGTCGGCAAGTTCCTCCTGTCGCTCGTGCGCATCCTGCTGGCGGGCGCGCTTTGCTGGTACATCGCCAACCGCATACGCCGCGAAAAGATGGACTGGCTGGTGCTGAGCATCCTCTGCCTTGTCATCGCCGGCGCTTTCGGCAACATCCTCGACAGCATGTTCTACGGCATCCTCTTCACGGAAAGTGACTTCCTGCAGGTGGCGCAATGGTCGCCGGGGCACGGCTACGCCCCCTTCTTCTTCGGCAAGGTGGTGGATATGTTCTACCTCCGCATCTTCCCCTTTCCGGAAGGCTTCCCGATCTGGGGCGGTTCCTGGTTCTTCCCCGCCGTCTTCAACTTCGCCGACTCCTGCATCACCGTCGGCATCCTGCTAGCCATCATTTTCAACAACCGCATTTTCAACGATTTGGAGAAAAAAACCGAAGAAAATGTAGCAACCGAGCCCGAAGATGCGTCTCTAGAGCAGAAACAGTAAACAGTAAACAGTAAACGGTAAACAGTAAACAGTAAACAATAAACAATAAACAATAAACAAACAGAAAGTACTATGAAATTATTAACCACTTTGAAAAAGCAACTGCTGTTACTGGCAGTTCTGGCCATCACCGCCCCCGTGTTCGCGGTGAATCCGCCCGACGAGGGCATGTGGCTGCCCATGTTCATCAAGAACTACAACTATGCCCAAATGCAAAAGATGGGTCTGAAACTGACGGCCGAACAGCTGTACGACATCAACAACTCCTCCCTGAAGGACGCCATCGTGCAACTCGGCGACGGCTTCTGCACCGGTGAGATGGTCTCCAAAGACGGCCTGATGTTCACCAACCACCACTGCGGCTACTCCTCCGTGGTGGAACTTTCCAGCGTGGAGCACGACTACCTCAACAACGGCTTCTTCGCCATGAGCAAGGAGGAAGAGCTTCCCGTCAACTTCCACGTCCACTTCCTCGAACGTATGGAGGATGTGACCGACATCGTGCTGGCCAAGGTCAACGACAAGACCACCGAGAGCGAGCGCGAGAAATACGTGGAGGAGGCCATCAAGAAACTGCGCAAGGACAATTCGCAGGACGGCCGCTACAAAGTCATCGTGAAACCCTTCTACGAAGGCAACGAGTACTACATGTTCATCTACACGATGTATGAGGACGTGCGCCTCGTGGTCGCTCCCCCGAGCGCCATCGGCAAGTTCGGCGGCGACACCGACAACTGGATGTGGCCCCGTCACACCGGCGACTTCACCGTCTTCCGTATCTACACCGCCCCCGACGGCTCCCCCGCCAAGTACTCCAAGGACAATGTCCCGATGCACCCGAAGCACTACCTGCCCGTCAGCCTGAAAGGCTACCAGCCCGGCGACTACACCATGATCTGGGGTTACCCCGGCACCACCAACCGCTTCATGACCTCCTACGAGGTGCAGAACGAGATCGACATCAACGCCCCGGCCATCTATGAACCCCTCGATGTCATCCTCCCCGTGATGCACGACGCGATGGAAGCCTCTAACAAGGTGAACCTGCAATACGCCGACAAACACGCCGGCCTGGCCAACTACTGGAAAAACCAGCACGGCGAGGTGGAAAGCCTGAAAGCCCTCAAAGTGGTGGAATCCAAAGCGAAACAAGAAGCCGAACTGACCAAGTGGATCAACGCCGACAAGAACCGTAAGGAGAAATACGGCAACTGCCTGGCCGAAATCGAGAAGATCTGCAAGGGCGTTGACGGCGCGAAAGTCAAATCCGTGATGAACGGCAACCTGATGTTCTCCGCCTCCCCGACCATGCTCGCCACCCTGCGCCTGCAAAGCCAGCTGAAGCTCAACAAGGGCGAGAAGAAATTCGACGACAGCAAGGTGGAGAAGCTGCTGAAGAGCTTCGACAACTACAACAACGACACTGATCCCGCCACCGAGGCGAAAATCGTGGTGGCCTCTCTGAAGACGTGGGCCAAACATGACGAGCACAACCGTCCCGACCTGACCTTCTTCGCCAAGACCTACAAGAACAACTACGACGCCTTTGAGAAAGCCATGCTCAAGTCTATCTTCATCAGCAAGGAGAACTTCGAGAAATTCGTGAAGGCCCCGTCCAACAAAGCGTTGGAGAACGACCCCGCTTACCAATATTTCCAGGCGGTTTACAACTACCTGATGATGAACTCCAGCGTCTTCCGCGCCGACGAGCAACTGGAGGTTCCGCGCCGCACCTACATCGCCGCCCTGAAGGAAATGAACGCCTCCACACCGATGTATCCCGACGCCAACAGCACCATGCGCACCACCTTCGGCACCGTGTGTGACTACTACCCGGCCGACGGCGTGCACTACAACTACTACACCACCACGAAAGGTATCCTCGAGAAAGAGGTGCCCGGCGATTTCGAGTTCGACGTCCCCGCGAAGCTGAAAAAGCTCATTCTCGACAAGGACTTCGGCCAATATCTGGACAAGGACGGCACCATGCATGTCTGCTTCCTCTCCAACAATGACATCACCGGCGGCAACTCCGGCAGCCCGATCATGAATGCCAACGGCGAACTCATCGGCCTGGCCTTCGACGGCAACTGGGAGGCACTGAGCAGCGACATCGTGTTCAACACCGAGCTGCAGCGCTGCATCAACGTGGATGTGCGCTACGTCCTCTTCATCATCGACAAGTTCGGCGGCGCCGGCTATCTGCTCAAAGAGATGGATGTGCGGAAATAATCCCCTTCCATCGGATAAATTATCAAAACAAGAAGAGACGCACGGCCGTGCGTCTCTTCTTGTTTTTGGAGGAATCCGTTTTCGCTACTTTTGCCGTAAGGAAACTGCAAAACCGCCGCACGGCGCCATCCGCAGCTTCAGCACGCTCTTGGCTGTGACATCCTTCTTGGAAATCGTGTACTTTTGAGGGTTGTAGCTGTCACCGGGAAGACCGCTGGCATCTTTCGCATCGGTGTAGATGGTGGCCTCATATTTCACGCCCGGCTTCAGGAAATCCAGCTTCACCTCCACCTCACGAGCATTCTCGTCGGTGATACCGCCCACGTACCAGACATCGCGGGGATTACGGGATTGTAGAGACGCGCCAGAACACGTCTCTACAGAATCGGGTATAGCATACACAAACCGCGTGGCACTGGAGATCACCCCTTTCTTGCCGTCAGCCAGCATTCCGACGCCGTCGGCGGCCTTGTTCAATGTGGAGATCTTCGGATGACGTGCCGTCACGATATACGCACCCGGTTCCGCCATAAGGTAGAGGCTGGTATCCCAATCCACGGCCACATCCTTGATGAACTGGAAGGCGTCCATGAAGGGTTCGTAGTGCTCAGGGAAGTCAGCGGCCATCTGCAGCGGCGAATAGAAAGTAACGTACAGTCCCAACTGGTTGCAGATGGTGTGCCGCATCTTGTCGCCCTTGTCCCAGCTGACAATCTTCTCCATGTCGGTCTCGAAGATGCCGGGGGTGTAGTCCATCGGGCCACCCTGCAAGCGCGTGAACGGCAGGATGGTGGTGTGTCCGGGCTTGATGCGGCCGCGGAACTCGGTGCCCATCGCGCTTTCGTTGCCGATCATATTGGGCCAGGTGCGGCACAGTCCCGTCGGGCGGACAGCCTCATGGGCATTGACCATAATATGGTGCTTGGCCGCCTCCACGATGGCGTAGTGGTAGTGGTTGATGATGGGCTGGCTGTAGTGTCCCTCGCCATGCGGCAGAATATGACCCACATAACCGCTCTTCACCGCATCGTAGCCGTATTGGTTCATCAGATTGTAGGCTCGTTCCATCCATCGCTCGTAATTGATGGTAGAGGAAGAACTTTCGTGGTGCATAATGAGCCGGATACCCTTTTCGTGGGCATACTTGTTCAGCGCAGGCAGGTCGAAATCGGGATATGGCGTCAGGAAGTCGAAGACGAAATCCTTGTCTTTGCCGTACCAGTCTTCCCAACCGACATTCCACCCCTCGATGAGCAGGGCATCGAAGCCGTGGGCAGCGGCAAAATCGATGTAGCGGCGCACATTCTCGGTGTTGGCGGCATGGCGACCGTGGGGTGTGGCCTTGGTGTAGTCGGTGACCCCCTCCACCTCGGGTGCGACATCCTTGTTGTCGGGCACGCTAAGCCGCACCGACGGGAAATCGTTAGTGTAGCTCCAGCAGTTCTTGTCGGAGATCATCTCCCACCAAACGCCCATATACTTCACGGGGTGAATCCAGGAGACATCCTTGATGGCGCACGGCTCGTTAAGGTTGAGAATCAGGCGCGAGGCGAGCACGTCGGTGGCCTTCTCGCACACCTGCACGGTGCGCCACGGCGTGTGACACGGCGCTTGCAGACGACCCTTGTAATTCGTGGCGTCCGGCGAGAGCCAAGCACGGAAGACAAAGTTCTTGTCGTCGAGGTCCAGGTGCATCGTCGGGTAATCCAGCACCGCCGCCTCGTGGATGTTCACATAGAGTCCGTCGGCCGTTTTCATCTGCAAAGCGGTCTGCACGCCGGTGGGTGAGAAGTTCTTCCACGGCCAACCGCAGCCCTTGTGCGCGTCATCGTACAAGCCGCGGATCTCCGATAGTTTCGACTCGGTGAAGTTGTACTCCTGCGTGTCGTAGTCGCCGGGAATCCACCAAGCGGTGTGGTCGCCGGTCATGGCGAACTCAGTCAACTCCTCCGTAATCCAGAAGTAGGCTAAGGCATTCTTCACTGGGAACTCGTAGCGGAAGCCGAGACCGTCGTCATAAAGACGGAAGCGGATGCGCATTACGGTGGCCTTCTTTTCGGTGGAGTGGTCCATGCTTTCCACAGAGCCGACCGGCTGTTCGAGGGTCACGAGCATCTCGTTGTAGTGGTTGCGGATGTGGGCCTCCTCGCCCCATACGGGTTCCCACGTCTCGTCGAACGAGCTGAAGGCCTTGTCTTTGAGCACGAATGCGTGTGCAAGGTCGTCGCGCCATTCGAGGGTGAAGCCCATGCGCGAGGGCAGCACCACCGGTTTCCCTGCGCGGTTGAGTGCATACTGCGGCTGCCCGTTCACCACCGCGAACTGGAGCTGTAGCCGTCCGTCAGGACTGTTCAATGTCAGCGCATCCGCCGGCATGGCGGGCGCCTTGGGATATTGCTGGGCAAAGGACGGCAACACTAATAATGCCGAAAAAAACAGGATAAAAGCGTATGTTTTTTTCATAATCCGATTATTTTCTGAGCGCAAAAATACAATTATTTCGTTTGTCTATTCTTCCGTTTTCAGATTTCCCGAAGTGACACGGCAAAGCCCCCGCACGGAGCCATCCGCAGTTTCAGCACGCTTTTGGCCGTGACTTTCTTTTTGGTGATGGTGTAGGCCTGCGGGTTGTATTTCGGTGACTTGTGATTTGTGACTTGTGATTTGTGACTTGTGACTTGTGACTTGTGATTTGTGACTTGTGAACTGTTTTCGGGTAATCCGCAGGCATCAGGGGCATCGGCATAGATGGTGGCCTCGTATTTGACGCCGGGTTTCAGGAAATCCAGTTTCACCTCCACCTCGCGGGCGTTCTCGTCGGTAATGCCACCGATATACCACACGTCACGCGGGTTTTGCAGAGACGCGCCATGGAATGTCTCCACAGAATCTGGAATCGCATAGACGAATCGCGTGGCACCGGAAATCACCCCTTTCTTGCCGTCGGCCAACACCCCTACCCCGTCGGCAGCCTTGTTCAACGACGACAGCTTCGGGTGGCGGGCCGTCACGATGTACGCACCGGGCTCGGCCTCCAAGTAGAGGCTCTTGTCCCAGTCCACGGCCACATCCTTGATGAACTGGAAGGCGTCCATGAAGGGCTCATAATGCTCGGGAAGGTCGGCGGCCATCTGCAACGGCGAGTAGAAGGTGACGTAGAGACCCAACTGGTTGCAGATGGTGTGGCTCATCCGGTTGCCCTGCTGCCAGCTGACGAACTTGCCGATGTCGGTCTGGAAGATGCCGGGGGTGTAGTCCATCGGGCCGCCCTGCAGCCGTGTGAACGGCAGGATGGTAGTGTGCCCGGGATGGATTTTGCCCTTGAACTCGGTGCCCATCGCGCTCTCGTTGCCGATCATATTGGGCCAGGTGCGGCAGAGCCCCGTCGGGCGCACCGCTTCGTGGGCATCCACCATAATGTGGTGCCGGGCCGCCTCGGTCACCGCATAGTGGTAGTGATTGTTGATCGGCTGGCTGAAGTGGTTTTCGCCGTACGGCAGGATGTCGCCCACATAGCCGCTCTTCACCGCATCATAGCCGTATTGGTTCATCAGATTGTAGGCTTTCTCCATCCAACGTTCGTAATTCGCTGTGGAAGAAGAGGTTTCGTGGTGCATAATCAGCCGTATACCCTTCTCGTGGGCGTACTTGTTCAGCGCGGGCAGGTCGAAGTCGGGGTACGGGGTGACGAAATCGAACACGTAGTATTTCTGGTTACCGACCCAGTCCTCCCAGCCGATGTTCCACCCCTCGATGAGGATAGCATCGAAGCCGTTGGCGGCCGCAAAGTCGATAAAACGGCGCACATTGGCGTTGTTGGCGCCATGGTGACCGTTGGGCTTGGCATTCGCGTAGTCCGTGACGCCCTCGCCCTCGTCGCCGGGCAACCGCACGGAACGGAAGTCATCGGTGTAGTTCCACGAACTCTTGCCGGTAATCATCTCCCACCAGACACCCATGTACTTCACGGGATGAATCCAGGAGACATCCTCGATGGCGCAGGGCTCGTTGAGGTTGAGAATCAGGCGCGAGGCGAGCACGTCGGTGGCCTTCTCGCAGACCATCACGGTGCGCCAGGGCGTGTGACAGGGCGCCTGCAGCCGACCTTTCACCCCTTCCGCGTCCGGGGTGAGCGAAGCACGGAAAACGAGGCTCGTCGTGTCAATCAGCAGGTGCATGGTCGGGAAGTTGAGAGCCGCCGCCTCGTGGATGTTAAGGTACAGCCCGTCAGCGGTTTTCATCTGCAAAGCCGTCTGCACGGCGGAATTGGAGAAGACGCTCCAAACCCCGTCGTAGGTGCGATGCATCGCCTCGGCGCGATCCGGAATCTCCGACAGCTTCGACTCGGTATAGTTGTACTCCTGCGTGTCGTAGTCGCCGGGAATCCACCACGCGGTATGGTCGCCGGCCATGGCAAACTCGGTCAGTTCATCTGCTATCTTGAAGTAAGTCAGCGCGTTCTCGTAGGGAAATTCGTAGCGGAACGCCAAGCCGTCGTCGTAAAGGCGGAAACGAATCTGCATGACGGTGGCGCGGGGAATCACCTTGCCCTGCCAGTCGAGGGCGCCGTGCTGTTCCAACGTGACAAGCAGCTCGTTGTAGTGGTTGCGGATAGAGGCCTCCTCGCCCCAGACCGGCTCCCACGTCTCATCGAACGTGCTTGTCTTCGAGTTCGTCAGGGTGAAGTCGTGGTCAAGGCTTTTGCGCCCGATGAGGGTGAAACCCATCCGCGAGGGCAGCACCACAGGCTTCCCTGCACGGTCAAGGGTGTATTGCGGGTGGCCGTCCACCACCGCAAACCGGAGCAACAGCTGCCCATCGGGACTTTGCAATGTGACGGCATCCGCAGGCATCGCGGACGCTTTCGGATGGTCTTGGGCATACGCTGTGAACGTAAACAAGGAGACGCTAAACAGAATCAGGAGGTATAATTTTTTCATAATGAAACGGTTTATCAATCAATACAGAAAGTGCAAAAATAACAATTTTATAATGACAACACATATCCGAAATTTGTGTACCTTTGCCGTCCGATATGCTATATCAACCACTATGATTATCGCCGTTTATGAATCATCGGATACGAACCTTACTCGCCGCAGTCTTTTTTGCCGCGTTCGAACTCTTTTTCACCACCGCCATGGCGCAGATTTCCCCGCTTGACTTAGGGCTTCGCGATGCGACGGACGGCATCGACCGCTACCGCATCCTCTACAACACCCATGTGCAGGCCAATTCCATGGGGGTGGAGGTGAGCTACGCCGGCATCGACACCTTGGACATCGAACTGCCCCCCGACTTCCAGACCATCCCGCTCGGTCCGCATACCGACTTCGGCGGCCTCGTCCTTTACGTCACCAACAATGCGAGACACGGCACCCTGTTCTCCCTGAACAGCCCGTCGAAGCCGGTGGCGTTGGACAAGGCACTGGTCGATAACGGGGACTTCCGCAGCGTACCGCCATTAGCCACTGGCGACAAGCTACTCATCCTCAACGATTTGAAACCGTGGACCGAGCGCATCGGCTACGGCTACTGCATCCATCGCCACGACATCCTGCTGTTGCACGACGGCATCGCCGCCAACGCGCCTATCGCACCGTGGAACACCGACTCCACCCAGTTGCAGGCTGCCGTCGTGAACGTCGATACAACACTGAAGGTCTTCCGAGGCCTCAACCTGTTCCGTACCGAGCAGTCGCAGTTCAAGACCTACTGCCTGAATGTGAGCGGACAGTGCAATGTGCTGATTGAGGACGTGCACGTGACCACACCCAAGAGCCGGATGACCGCCGACGGGGTCTTCGGGGTGACCAGCTCGGTGGGCGTCACCTTCCGCGACGTGACCGTTGACGGCACCTACTCGGGGTACGGCATCTCACGCGACTACGGCTATGCCTTCTCCCTCAACAACCTCTGGAACACCACTTTCGAACGGGTGACCGCCGATGGCAACTGGGGAGTATTCGGCACCAATTACCTGTCGAACACCACCTTGCGCGACTGCGACCTCAACCGTTTCGACATCCACTGCTACGGCCGCGACGTCCTGCTGGAACGGTGCACCTTACGCCAGCGGCAAACCCAGTTCTCCTCGATGTACGGCACCGTCACCTTCGACTCGTGCCGCTTTATCGACTGCATCCCGGTGCGCATCCGCTCCAGCTACAACGCCTACACCCCCTTCGACATCGTGATGCGCGACTGCATCTTCGAAGTCACGCCTCGCTACCACTCGCTGGTCAACGTCATGCTGCTCGACACGGCCACCAATTCCCGTCCGGAGTTAGCGGCCAAATGCTGGCCCAACCTGCGGGTCACCAACATGACAGTGGTGGCACCCGCCACGGTCGGCACCCTCAACCTCTATTACCCCTCCGGCGCAACCCGCGAGCTCAAAAAACCGGTAGACTATCTTGACAACGTGGTGGTCGAGGGGCTGAAAGTGGTGCGCCCCAACGGGAAGCCCGCCAAGATGAACGTCCGCCTCTCCACCCGCGAATTCATCACCGTCAAGAAAATGGGATTCTCGATTGACGGAAATCCCAAACTGTAATGCGATTGGATTATAACATTGTGAGACCCAAACGATGAACACGATGACCTACAAAATCTACAAAGGACTGGATCTGAAGTTGGACGGCGCCGCGCCCGACACGCCGTTAGACTTCGTTTTGCCCGAAACCTTCCACATCCGGCCATCCGACTTCCGATGGCTGAAACCTAAACTACTCGTGCAGGCTGGCGACCACGTGGAAATCGGCAGCCCGCTGTTCTGCGACAAAGCGGATGAATGTGTCGTCATTGTCTCTCCCATTGCAGGCACGGTGCGGGAGATTGTGCGCGGCGAGAAGCGGATCATCGAGGAGATCACGATTGCCCGCGACGTGGACGCGCCCACGGAAAGAACCATCCATTTCGAGCCACCCACCGACGGAGAGGCTGTCCGCACACTGCTGCTGCAGAACGGTCTGTGGCCCTGTCTGCGGCAACGCCCCTACGCCACCATCCCCAATCCGGACGCGAAGCCCAAAGCTGTATTCGTCTCCTGTTTCGACAGCAACCCGCTCGCCCCGGACTTCAATGTGCTGATGCGTGGCAAGGAGGAGGATTTCCGGCAGGGAATCAAGATGCTGCAACTGGCAAGCGACAACGCTCCGATGCATCTTTGTATGCAAGAAGACACTGACAATCAAATATTTGAGGCAACCGAAAACATCCAGATGCACTACTTTGGCGGTCCTCACCCCGCAGGGAATGTCGGCACTCAAATCCACCGAATAGACCCCATCGACAAGGGCGAAACGGTCTGGTTCCTCGACCCGCAAGAGGTGGCCCGCATCGGTCGGTTCTTTACGGAACAGATGCTGCAATTCGGGAAAACCGCTGCGCTGACGGGGCCCGCCGTCAAGAACACCGGCTACTTCGACACGATTTACGGTGCGGATCTGTCCGCGCTGTTCGCCGACAACCTCATGCAGGAGAATGTCCGCATCATCAGCGGCAGCATACTGAGCGGCAGCAAGTTGGGGGACTCCCCCACCCTCGCTTTCCACGACCGGCAGATCACGGTCATTGCGGAGGGCGGCCAACGCGAAATCCTCGGATGGTTACTGCCCGGACTGAAGAAGTGGAGCCTCTCGCACACGTTCCTGTCGTGGCTCACCCCGAAGCGCACCTACGATGTCAACACCTCGCTCCACGGCGGCCGCCGCGCCGTCATGATGACCGACGTCTATGACAAGGTCTTCCCTTTCGACCTGTTGCCGCTTCAACTGCTCAAGGCCTGCGAAATCAAGGACATCGAACAGATGGAAGCCCTCGGCATCTACGAAGTCGATAGCGAGGACTTCGCCCTCTGCGAGCTCGTCTGCCCCTCGAAAAAAGAGTGGCAGCAAATCGTCGAAGACGCCCTCTTGGAATTAAAAATGCAGAATCAATGATAATAAATATCTTCCTTAAACAGCCTCGAAGAGGCAACACGCGCAAAGCGCAAGTAACCCCACACAAGGCGGAGCCGCAGTGTGGGGCAGGTCCCGGCAGACAGTTTCAGACTGCGGAAACAGCGACAAGCAAGACACGAAGCGCAGTGTGGGGCGCGATCCTAATCATGCTCCTACTGGCCGGATTGACGACACAGGCCCAAACCCAGCCCACCTGGGAATCCCTCAACCAGCGCGGCTACCCGCAGTGGTTCCAAGACGCGAAACTCGGCATCTTCATCCACTGGGGGCTCTACTCCGTGCCTGCCTACGCCTCCAAGGAGGGCTACGGCGAATGGTTCTACCGCGGGCTGATGCAGAAAGTGCCCGAGCGGACGCGCATCATGAGCTACTACGCCGACACCACCAAGCCCGTCTTCGACCAGTACAAGGAACTTACAAAATACTGGCACGCAGAGCTTTGGAATCCCGCCGATTGGGCGCAAATGTTCAAGGATGCCGGCGCGAAATACGTGGTGTTGGTCACGAAACATCACGACGGCTACTGCCTGTGGGACAGTCCATTCCAGCCCGAATGGAATAGTGTGGTGAGCGGTCCGAGACGCAACATCGTGGAGGAGTTGTCCACGGCCGTGCGCGACAAGGGACTGCGGATGGGCTTCTACTACTCGCTGCCCGAGTGGTCGAACCCGCGACACATCTGGATGGTCGATCCAGACAACGAAATCGGCGACTACGTCGATAACTACATGGTGCCGCAGTTCAAGGAGTTGGTGAGCCGTTACAAGCCGGACCTTCTCTTCTCCGACGGCGACTGGAACAACACGGCGGAGCAGCTTCGTTCGCAGGAACTCATCAGCTGGTACTACAACACCGTGGGCGCGGATGCCATCGTGAACAACCGTTGGGGCAACGGCACGAAGCACGGCTTCCTGACGCCCGAGTACAGCGCGGGCATCGCCAACACCGAGGTGCCGTGGGCAGAGTGCCGAGGTTTCGGGCGCAGCTTCGGGTTGAACCGCAACGAGGATTTGGACAACTACATGACCGACAAGGAGTTGATACAGCACTTTGTGGAGTTGGTGGCGCACGGCGGCGGCATGACCCTCAACGTGGGTCCCTACGCCGACGGCACCATCCCACTCATCCAGCAGGAACGGCTGAGAGCACTCGGCAAATGGCTGAAAATCAACGGCGAGGCGATTTACGGGACAAGACCGTATGAGATTCCGTGCCAACGTACTACGACCTTCGCTTTACCTGGATATTCAGGCCCTCTACATTTCGACTGGGTGCGCAATGCCCCACTCAGAGAAATGCCAGTGGACAACTTCGACATTCATTGGAAAGGATCTTTCAAGGCACCGAAGGATGGCACATACCGTTTCAAGGCTGTTGCCAACGACGAGATGACCGTTGCAGGCAATGGGGACACTATTCTCTATTACAACAGTAACTGGGCGGAGAACACGCCTTGGTATGAGGTGCACCTCGCCAAAGGGGAGAATTATCAATTAGATGTCTGGTATCATGAGAAAGACCTCGAGGCCACGGCCTCGCTCCTCGTGAGTGTTGACGGAGGGGATTTCGAGCCCGTATCCTCAAACTGGATTAGCGAAATCACATGGCAAACCACCACACGCTGCTTCACCACCAAGAGCGAGAACCTCTACAACAACCTCTACATTATCGAGTTCGAGCGTCCTGATCCGCGCAAGCCGCTAGTCATCAAGAATATGCCAAAGCTAAACCCGAAAGATGGGATGATCCTGTTAGGCACGGATTATGAGATGAGCTACCACGGCGAAAAAGGGAAAGCCTACACCATGCTGAAATGGAAGCAGGACAAGAGAGGAACCCTTACTATCGACTTTTCCGACATCGACACGAAAAAACTTAACGAGCTGGAGAATGCGTGGGTGATTCGGATCACTTCTTTTGAGCCAGATAAGCGATAATTTGTTACTTTTGCCAACTTTTTGAAGAGATGTCTGAGAAACCGCATAGATTCAACGCCCTGCTCGACGCCATGGACACGTTCCTGCGTACGCCCGCGACAGTCACGGACGGTCGCTGCCACGTGCGCGACGCGGTCGATATGAAGCGCATCATGATCACGGTGATGATTGCGCTGGTTCCCGCGTTGGTATTCGGCTGGTGGAATGTGGGATTTCAACACTTCGATCTGATTTATAATGGCGGTAGCATCGCAACTCGTTGGCAATGTCTTTGGTACGGCTTCCTGAAATGGCTGCCGTTGGTCATCGTGACCTACGTGAGCGGACTTGGCGTGGAGGTCCTCTTCGCTCAGATCCGCAAGGAGGAGGTGGCGGAGGGCTTCTTCGTCACGGGTTTCCTCATCCCGATGATCATGCCGCCCGACGTGCCGCTCTGGATCGTAGCGGTGGCCACCATTTTCGCCGTCATCTTCGGCAAGGAGGTCTTCGGCGGCACCGGCTACAACTTCCTGAACCCCGCGCTGTTGGCCCGCGCCTTCGTCTTCTTTGCCTACCCGTCGGTGATTTCCGGCGACAAGGTCTGGATCTCCGGTGCGGACGCGGTCTCCGGCGCCACACCCCTCGCCCTCGTCATGAACGGTCACCCCGATGCGATGCCCTCCACGTGGGAGCTGTTCCTCGGCACCATCCCCGGCTGCATCGGGGAGACCTGCAAGATCGCCATCCTGATCGGCGCGGCCATCCTCCTCTTCACCCAGGTGGCCGACTGGCGGATCATGCTCTCGGTGTTCGTCGGCGGCTACGCGACAGCGGTGGTCTGCCAGCTGACAGGTCTTTGTCCTGTCGCCGCCCACGACCAGCTGCTGATGGGCGGCTTTATGTTCGGCGCGGTCTTCATGGCCACCGACCCCGTCACCGCCGCGCACACCCGCGACGGCAAATACCTCTACGGACTGCTCATCGGCATCCTCGCCATCCTCATCCGCACCCTCAACAAAGGCTACCCCGAAGGCATGATGCTCGCCATCCTGCTGATGAACATCTTCGCCCCCCTCATCGACTGGTGCGTCGTGCAAAACCACATCAAACGGAGACGTGGGACGTATGACGTATGACGTATGATTTATGACGTATGACTTATGACGTGGGACTTATGACTTATGACGTGGGACTTAAGACTTATGACTTTGGGCTCTGATCACAATCACTAATCACTAATCACCATTCACTAATCACTAAATGAAAAACTTCAGCAACACCTACATCTTCCTGTACATCACGGCGTTGGTCGTGGTGATTGCGGTGGTGCTCACGTTGGTCTCCACGGGGTTGAAGCCGCGGCGCGACCAGAACAAGCAGGCCGAAAAGTGCCAGCAGATCCTGCGGGCGGCGGGCCACGACATCGACCGCTCGAAAGCTGTGGCAGCGTTCGCGAACCTCGCCGAGCCGCTGACCGAAGACGGAAGGCAGTACCGCGTCATCTGCGCCGATGGCTCGAAGGGCACGGCGATCCGTCTCGACGGCAAAGGGCTGTGGGGGCCGATCTGGGGGTACGCGGTGGTGTCGGAGGACGGGACGACCCTCAAGGGCGTCACTTTCGACCACAAATCGGAGACCCCCGGCTTGGGCGCGAAGATCACCGAAAAGGCGTTCCTGAAAGCCTTCGAAGGCAAGAAGCTTTACGATAAAGACGGCAATTTCGTATCCGTGAGGGTGTTGAAATCGGGAACAGCCAGCGAAATCGCCGAGGAGAACCGTGTGGATGCCATCAGCGGAGCCACACTGACCTCCAAAGGGGTGGATGAAATGATGCAATCCTCCCTTCACTCCTCACCAATCACCAATCACCAATCACCAATCACCAATCACTAATCACCAATCACTAATCACCAATCACTAATCACCAATCACCATTAATACCATGAAGAAATACCTCGGACCCCTCAGCAAAGACAACCCGATACTGGTGCAGACGTTGGGCGTCTGTTCGGCGTTGGCGGTGACCGCGCAGCTCAAGCCCGCCGTGGTCATGGCCCTCTCCGTGACGGTGGTCTGCGCCTGCTCCAACTTCATCATCTCCTTGATGCGCAACACGATACCGCCGCGCATCCGCATCATCGTGCAGCTGTTGGTGGTCTCCTTCTTCGTCATCCTCGTGGACCTGCTGCTGCAGTCGTATCTCTACGATGTGAGCAAGATGCTGTCGGTGTTTGTAGGCTTGATCATCACCAACTGCATCATCATGGGGCGGTTGGAGGCCTTCGCGCTGTCGCACAAGCCGTTCCCGTCGTTTATGGACGGCGTGATGAACGGTCTCGGCTACGGATTGGTGCTCGCCGTGGTGGCCTTCTTCCGCGAGCTCCTCGGCTCGGGCACCCTCTGGAACCACCAGGTCGTCCCCGCCAGCTGGTACGCCGCCGGCTACCTCAACAACGGGCTGATGATTCTGCCTCCGATGGCGTTGATCTTGATTGGGGTGATTATTTGGGCGAAAGGCCAAAGGGCCCCACAATAAAAATGACAATGGCACAGGCGAAACCCCGTTAGGGGTTCAATGTCTGTAGGGGTTCCATGTCCCATCACAACACGGGATGAAAAATATATCGTTCGTCATAATCAACGTCATAATCACGTAGGATTTTGAGATATTCCTCCCGGAATGTCTTTTTTTTGTGGTGCTGGGTCTGATTCTCGATATATCTCGCAACGCTCGGAATGGCAGATCTTGCATAGCTGAAAACCCCATACCCGTTCTGCCAGGAAAACCAACCTGGACGATAGAAATTCTTGTTAATCCACAAGGTGGAACTACGTTTCACATCAGCCATTAACGTGGAACAAGATACATCCGGATTCATACCCGTTAAGATATGGATATGATCCGCCACACCCCCGATGCTCAACAGTTTGCACCCATGGTTTGTGATGCACCCTGTCATGTATTTGTATAATTCCTCCTTCCATTCGGATTGGATAAGGCATTGTCTGTGCTGCACAGCGAAAATGTAATGATGATAGATTTGAGAATACGTATTTGCCATGATTTTTCATTTATTTAATTCGCTGCAAAAATATAAAATTTCATAACATGCTTATACTCAAATATTTATTAACAATTAATTGTAAAAAAATATCTGTAACATACTGTGTCATTTTGTTTTATGACATTAAATAATTATTATGGAACCGTTGCTACAAACATGGAACCCCCACAGACATGGAACCCCTAACGGGGTTGTGGCGAACGTAATGCACAATCCTACAGACATGGAACCCCTAACGGGGTTGTGGCGAACGTAATGCACAATCCTACAGACATGGAACCCCTAACGGGGTTGTGGCGAACGCAATGCACAATCCTTGCTACAAACATGGAACCCCTAACGGGGTTGTGGCGAACGTCTAAAAAAAATGTACTTTTGCGGCTTCATCAACCATTGTGATGATGAGCAAAGAGAAACATAGAGCCCCGCGCAACCGCACGCTGACGGTCAGCGCCGGGGAAGTCCCCGCGCTGGAACCGATGGTCAGCGCGGTGGACGACCTGCGTGCGGGATTCCGCGACGATATGCTCGTCAACGGCGACCTGCTCGAATGCCTCGACCTCATCCCCGACGGATTCTTCGACCTCATCCTCCTCGACCCGCCCTACAACCTCGACAAAGACTTCCACGGACGGAAGTTCTCGTCCATGCAATCCGACGATTACGAGGAATTCCTGCGCAGCTGGTTCGGCAAGGTATGCGACAAGCTGAAGCCGACGGGCTCGCTCTATATGTGCGGCGACTGGAAATGCTCCTCCTCTATGCAACGGGTCATCGAAGAGCGGCTTACCATCCTCAACCGCATCACCTGGCAACGCGAGAAGGGCCGTGGGGCGAAGTCCAACTGGAAGAACAGCATGGAGGACATCTGGTTCGCCGTGAAAGACCCGAAACACTACACCTTCAACCTGGAGGCCGTCAAGATGAAACGCAAGGTGCTGGCCCCGTATCGCGTGGACGGTCAGCCCAAAGACTGGGACGACACCGCCGACGGCAAGTTCCGGCTCACCCACCCCTCCAACTTCTGGGACGACATCAGCGTGCCCTTCTGGTCGATGCCCGAGAACACCGACCATCCCACGCAGAAGCCCGAGAAACTCTACGCCAAGCTCATCCTCGCCTCCTCCAACCCCGGCGACCGCATCCTCGACCCCTTCTCCGGCAGCGGCACCGCCGCCGCCGTCGCCAAGAAACTCGACCGCCGCTTCTGCTGCGTCGAAGTCAACCGCGAATACTGCCTCTGGACCGCCAAACGCCTCCTCCTCGCCGCCACCCACCCCACCATCCAAGGATATGCCGACGGGGTCTTCTGGGAACGGAATTCAGTTAGCAGTTAGTACCCCCTCAACCTTAACCCATAACCCTTAACCCTTAACCCTTAAACCCTAAACCATAACCCTTAAACCATAACCCTTAACCCTTAAACCTTAAACCCTAAACCTTAACCCATAAACCATAACCCTTAAACCCTAAACCCTAAACCCTAATGTTCGACATCTTCATCCGCTCCATCTTCATCGACAACATGGTCTTCGCCTACTTCTTGGGCATGTGCTCCTATCTGGCCGTCTCCAAGAACGTGAAGACCGCCTTCGGGTTGGGACTGGCCGTCTGCTTCGTGCTGACGGTCACCGTGCCCGTCAACTACCTGATCGACAAATACCTGCTCCGCGAAGGGGCGTTGACATGGCTGAACGCGAGCTTCGCCGGCACGGACCTCTCATTCCTGTCGCTGATCATCTTCATCGCGGTGATTGCGGGCATCGTGCAGCTATTAGAGATGGTCTTCGAGCGGTATCTGCCCGCGCTGTACATGACGTTGGGCATCTTCCTGCCGTTGATAGCCGTGAACTGCGCCATCCTCGGCGGCTCACTCTTCATGCAGGAGCGTCACTTCCCCACCGTGGCGCACAGTCTGGCCTACGCGCTCGGCTCCGGCATCGGCTGGCTGCTGGCCATCACCGCCTTCGCCGCCATCCGTGAACGGCTCAAATACGCGAAAATCCCGCCCAAACTGCAGGGCAACGGCATCGCCTACATCATCACCGGACTGCTGGGCATGGGGTTTATGGCGTTCCTCGGGATGTGATTCGTCAGTTAGCAGTTAGCAGTTAGTAGTTAGCAGTTGCGATGAGAAGATGATAGCTTGTTTTATAAACAGCCCCGGAGGGGCAAGAGCTCGGTAGAAAATGTGACGATTATGAACATATTGACAATCATAGCAGCAATCATAATCTTCCTGGCAATCATCTGGTTGCTGGTCGGGATCTTGTTGTTTGCGCGGAAGAAGATGATTCCCGAGGGATCGGTGAAGATCAAGATCAACGGGAAGAAGGAGATCGAGCATGAGCGCGGGTGCACGTTGTTGCAGGCGCTGGCCGACGCCCAGGTCTTCGTGCCGTCGGCGTGCGGCGGGGGTGGCTCCTGCGGCACCTGCCGGGGCAAGGTGCTCAGCGGCGGCGGCGAAATCCTGCCCACCGAGCTGGCGCACATCTCCCGCAAGGAGGCCGCCGACCATTACCGCCTCTTCTGCCAGGTGAAGGTGCGCGAGGAGATGGAAATCGAAATTCCCGAGAGCTTCTTCGGCATCAAGAAGTGGGCGTGCGAGGTCGTCTCCAACCACAACGTGGCCACCTTCATCAAGGAGCTGGTGCTGCGGCTGCCCGAAGGCGAGGTCATGGACTTCCGCTCCGGCGGCTACATCCAGATCGACATCCCCGCCGGCACCGTCAACTTCGCTGACATGGAGGTGGAGGAACCCTACCGCGCCGACTGGCAGAAGATGGGGCTCTTCGACCTAAGGATGAAGAACGGAACGCCAACAGTGCGCGCCTACTCCATGGCCAACTACCCGGCGGAGAACGGCATCGTGATGCTCAACGTGCGCATCGCCACCCCGCCCTTCAACCGCAAGAAGGGACGGATGGAGAAGGTCAACCCGGGCGTGGCGTCATCCTACATCTACCATCTGAAGCCGGGTGACAAAGTCTTTGTGTCAGGACCTTACGGCGACTTCTTCGTGGAGGAGACCGACCGCGAGATGATGTTCATCGGCGGCGGCGCGGGCATGGCCCCCATGCGCTCGCACATCTTCGACCAGTTCAAGGTAAAACATACCAACCGAAAGACCACCTTCTGGTACGGCGGCCGTTCGCGCAAGGAGCTCTTCTACATGGACGAGTTCGAGCGGCTCGCGGCGGAGCACGACAACTTCGAGTTCCACGTCGCCCTCTCCGACGCCCTCCCCGAGGACCACTGGACCGGTCCGACAGGCTTCATCCACGACGTGATTTTCGAGCAGTACCTGAAAAATCACCCCACCCCCGAGGACATCGAGTACTACATCTGCGGTCCGCCCATGATGCTGCAGGCCGTGCTGAAAATGCTCGACAGCTTGGGCGTCACGAAGGAGATGATCCATTATGATGATTTCGGAGGAAAGTAAACGAATTTTTACTACCTTTGCGCCTTCAATATTACGAGCCTTATGACAAAGAAAACCAACCTCTTGTGCATCGCGCTGATGATGCTTTTCCTGTGCGCCCGCGCCGACGAGGGCATGTGGCTGCCTTATTCTATCAACGGTCAGAATCTGGCTGATATGCAGCGACTTGGCTGCAAACTCACGGCTGAGCAGATCTTCAGTTTCAACCAGCCCAGCCTCAAGGACGCCATCGTGCAGTTCGGCGGCGGCTGCACCGGCGAGCTCATCTCCCCGGAAGGCCTGCTGCTCACCAACCACCACTGCGGCCTCTCCTACGTGCAGGCCCACGCTTCCGTGGAGCACGACTACCTGCAGGACGGCTTCTGGGCCTACAGCAAAGACCAGGAGCTCCCCAACGAGGGTCTCTCCGTCCTCTTCCTCACCTATATCGAGGATGTGACGAAAGCCGTGCTGGAAGGCGTGACCGACAACATGTCGGAGAAAGACCGTGAAGCGAAAATCGCGGAGAACGGCAAGAAGCTGAGCATCGAGAAGAAGGGGAAACGCGACGTGCGCGTCGAGATTGTGCCCTTCTACCACGGCAACCAGTACATCCTGTTCGTCTATGACGAGTACAAGGACGTGCGCCTCGTGGCCTGCCCGCCGTGGGGCATCGGCAAATACGGCGCCGACACCGACAACTGGACGTGGCCGCGCCACAAGGGCGACTTCTGCATCTTCCGTGTCTATACCGCCCCCGACGGCTCCCCCGCCAAGTACAGCAAAGACAACGTCCCGATGAAGTCGAAACACTACCTGCCGGTCTCCCTGAAAGGCGTGCAACCCGGCGACTACACGATGATTCTCGGCTATCCCGGCAGCACCGACCGCTACTCCTCCTCCGGTTCCGTGAAGAACGTCATCGATCTGGAAGGCCCCGCCATCGTCGCCTGCCGCACCACCAAGCTGGAGCAGTACCGCAAGCACATGGACGCCGACCCCGCCGTCTTCATCCAATACGCCTCCAAACAAGCCAGCGTCAGCAACTACTGGAAATACTACATCGGCCAGGTGAAGCAGCTACAGCAGAACAAGGTCTATGAGAAGCGGCTGGCCCAGGAACAGGATTTCCGGAAATGGATGAACGCCGACAAGAGCCGCAAAGCCAAATACGACGGCATCTTCGAAGAGTATGACAAATACTGGAACCACCAGAACCTCTACACCAAAGCCTTGATCTACAACCGCGAAGCCGGCTGGCGCGGCGGCGAGGCCGTCACCTTCGCCCTGCGGTTCAGACAGCTGAACGCCGCCATCGAGCGGAAGGCCGCCACCCCGGAGCAGATCAAGAAGATGGCCCAGAATATGAAGGCTTCCGTGAAGGATTTCTTCAAAGACTACAACAAAGCCCTCGACCGCGACGTCACTATCGCGCTGCTGAACCTCTACTACAAGGATGTGAACCCCGCCCAACTGCCGTCCATCCTCAAGAAAGTGGGCGACAAGACGAACGGCGACTTCACCGCCTTTGTCGATAACGCCTTCGCCAAGTCCATCTTCGTGGACGAGAACAAGGTGAACGCCTGGTTGGACAACCCCAAATCCTTGGCCAAAGATCCTATCTTCGCGCTGATGTACAACATCTTGGAAACCTACTGGGATTTGAGTGAGCAGGCCGAGACCGTGAACGACAAGCGCGCCGAACGCCTCTATATGCAGGGGCTGATGGAGATGCAGCAAGACCGCAACTTCTATCCCGACGCCAACTTCACGATGCGCCTCACCTACGGCAGCGTGCAGGACTGCGAGCCGCGCGACGCCGTGACCTACAGCTACGTCACCACCCTCGACGGTGTGATGGCCAAGTACAAACCCGGCGACTGGGAGTTCGACGTGCCGAAAGAGCTCATCAAGCTGTGGGAGAACCACGACTACGGCCGCTACGCCGACAAGAACGGCGACCTGATCGTGAACTTCATCACCACCAACGACATCACGGGCGGCAACTCCGGCAGCCCGGTCATCGACGCCAACGGCAACCTCATCGGTCTGGCCTTCGACGGCAACTGGGAAGCCATGAGCGGCGACATCTCCTTCGAGAACCAGGTGCAGCGCACCATCTGCATGGATATGCGCTACCTGCTCTTCATCATCGACAAGATGGCCAACGCCCAGAACCTGATGAAAGAGCTCACCATCGTGGAATAGCCTCTCCCCCACCCTGCCCCCCGCAGTCACCAACCCTCTAAGTCAACAGTCAAAGTCAAGATGAACGAAAACAGACGTAACGGATGCCTCGTGTTTTTATGGATTCTGGTCGCCTTCCTGGCCGGATTCTCCCTCGCCTTGCGCATCAACCCGAACCGGTTGAGCAAGCGGGGCAACGACCAGCTCAAGAAGATGAGCGAGGTGATGGGATACATCGACAAGTACTACGTGGATTCCGTCAATGTGGACTCGATTTACGGGTTGGCTATCAACGCGATGCTGCAGGGATTGGACCCGCACTCCACCTACTCCACCGCCGAAGACAACAAGGCGGCGATGGAGGCTTTGGAGGGTTCGTTCGAAGGCATCGGCATCCAGTTCAACATTATGAACGACACGCTGATGGTGGTGTCGGTCATCTCCGGCGGTCCCTCCGAGAAAGCCGGGCTGATGGCCGGCGACCGTATGATCGAGGTGGATGGGAAGTCCATCATCGGCATTAAGAACGAGCAGGCCTTCAAGCTGTTGCGCGGCAACAAGGGCACAAAGGTGAAGGTCGGCATCCTGCGTCCGGGGTTCAAGGACAAGTACACCTACGAGATCACGCGCGGCGTAATTCCGACCTACACGGTGGATGTGGCCTATATGATGGACGCCAACACCGGCTACATCAAGCTCAACGAGTTCGGCAGCACCACGGCCAAGGAGTTCAACGACGCCATCCTGAAGCTCAAGCGGCAGGGCATGACCTCCCTGATCGTCGATCTGCGCTCCAACACCGGCGGCTTCCTCGACGCGGCCGTCAGCGTGTGCGACGAGTTCTTGCCCAAGAACCGCGAAATCGTCTCCATCGAGGGTTCCAAAGTGCGCCCGGAGGTGATCTACGCCTCCCGCCGCGGCGACTTCGAGGAGGGCAAGGTGGTCATCCTGATCGACGACTTCAGCGCCTCGGCCAGCGAGATTGTCGCGGGTGCGGTACAAGACAACGACCGCGGCATCATCGTGGGACGCCGCTCCTTCGGCAAGGGACTGGTACAACGGCAGTTCGACCTCTCCGACCAGTCGTCCATCCGGCTGACGACCTCGCGCTACCACACGCCCAGCGGCCGCTGCATCCAGCGCGAATACGCCCACGGCACCGACGCCTACTACGAAGACCTCTACAACCGACTGCTCAACGGCGAGATGGAGAGCGCCGACAGCATCCACCTCGACTCCTCAAAGGTCTATCACACGCTGAAGGGACGCCCCGTCTATGGCGGCGGCGGCATCATGCCCGACTATTTCGTACCCATCGACCGCGGCGAGGATATGGATGCCTACTACGACATCGCCAACTCCTCCGCGCTCATCCAGTTCGCCTTCCACTACGCCAACGACCACAAATCCGCCCTGAAAAAACAGTTCCCGGACGCCAAATCGTACGTTGCAGGCATGACGGTCACCGACGAGATGCTGCAGCAACTCGTCCGATACTATGAGAAAAACAACAAGAAAGTCTCGAAAATGACCGCCAATTCCTCCAAGGAGCTGAAGGTCTGGCTCAAGGCGCTCATCGGCCGCAACCTTTACGACGACGAGGCCTTCTATCCGGTCATCAACAAAACGGATAAGGTGATTTTGAAGGCGAAAGAGGTGCTGGGGAAGAGTTAAGAGTTAAGAGTTAAGAGTTAAGAGTTGAGAGTTGAGAGTTGAGAGTTGAGAGTTGAGAGTTGAGAGTTAAGAGTTAAGAGTTAAGAGTTGAGAGTTAAGGGTTATGGGTGTGCTATGGTTGTCCAGGATCAATCCTGGCGGGCGATGGAGGCTTGGTGGAGCAGTTCCAGAAATTTCTCCAAGAACTTCTGGTAGGCGGTGTCTTCGGGATGTTTCTGGTAGCGTTTGACCACCTCCTGCCATTGCTTGGGTTGCACCACGGCGATGTGTTTCGCCTTCTTGATTTCGGCGATTTCGTCCACTAACACCATCCGCTGATAGAGCAGCTCGCTCAGCTGGTTGTCCACATTTTCCAAGAGGGAGCGTTGTTTCACCAAATCTAAATCCGCGGCGTTCGCGCGCAAGTCCAAACCGGAGACCAGCGTCGCCCACTGCGCGGGGGTCAGCTGCTGCTCCGCGTCGGAGAGTGCTTGCGCGGGGTTGTGGTGGCACTCGATCATCAGCCCGTTAAAGCCGTAGTTCATGGCTAACTGCGCCACCTGCGGAATCCAACGTACCTGCCCGCACAGGTGCGAGGGGTCGCAGAGGATGGGCAGCTCGGGCAGATGGACCTTCAAGTCGATGGGAATCTGCCAGAGGGGGGCGTTGCGGTAGATGTTCTCCTGCGCGTCGGTGAAGCCGCGGTGCACGGCCATCACCTGCCGGATGCCGGCCTTCAGGAAGCGCTCGATATTGCCCTCCCAAAGCCTCAGGTCGGGGATCATCGGGTTCTTGACCAGCACGGTGAAGTCCGAGCCTCGCACCGCATCCGCGATCTGCTGCACCTCCGTGGGGTTCACGCACGTCCGCGCCCCCACCCACACGGTCCGGATGCCGTACGCCGCACATAGCTCCAACTGGCGGGCACTCATCACCTCCACACAGGCGGGCACCCCGTACGTCTGCTGCACCTCCTGCAACCACGGGAGAGCCTCCTCCCCCGCACCGCAGAAACTGCCGGGAACACTGCGGACTTTCCAGATGCCGGCACGGAAACAGTCCAGATGGACCCCGGCAAGCGCCGACTGTTCCATCAGCTCCGCCGCCGTCGTCAACAGCTGCTCACGGCTCTCCGCCGCGCAAGGCCCTGCTATCCAAATCCGTTCCATTATTCCCCGGTTTCCGATTCTGTCTCCGTTTCTTCCTCAATATCCGTGAAATAGTTCTTCACGAACTTGTTCTTCAGGCTTCGGTTACCCAGCTTGTAGGTGAACGACGGCAGCCCCTTGGCCTTGTCGGGCTCCTGGAAGCGGTTCTTGGGCTTCACGCTCGTGATGGCATCGTTGAACGCCTTGTTCGAGGAGAAGGCCGACACCGCGTTGTTGTCGAACTGGAAATAGTAGAACTGGTCGTCGAACTCGAAGTAGAGATACAAGCGGTTCCTCGAGCCGCGCTTCTCGATGACGATACGGCCGGGCACCGTCTTATAGACCTGCTTCGAACCGCACACAATCAACGGCAGAACGGTTTGCGACTTGAAGGTGGAGTGATCTTTGTCCCAATCGAAATCAATGTTGGAGAAGAGGAACTGCACCTGGAGCGCGTCGGGCAGACGACGGTTCTGACCGAGGGCTGTGCTGCGCTGATAGCGGTCGTACTCCGTTTTTCCGAGGATGTTGTAGAGCGCCTGGTCGAAGGCCTCGTCGCCCGACACATCCACGAAATCCAACGACGCGTTCTCCAACGCCTTGTTCATCAGATCCATAGACTTGTCGTTGAAGAAGAAATCGATGGAGGTGGTGATGTGCATCTCAGCGGAGTCGGCGAGCATATAGTTGACGATGGTACCGTTGGTGACGAAATCCACGCGCCCGAGCTTCGTGCCCATATCGATGGTACCCGTACCCGTCGCTTCGCAGTTGTCGGTGTTCAGGACGATGATGTTGCCGGGAACGCTCGGATCCATCAGCTTCTCCTTGGAGGCCGCCTTGAATTCACGGGTCTCCTTGTCATACGTGATGTAGCCGAACACATTGATGTATTCCGCGTCGTTGAACTCGTCCTTGGCGACGCCGAACGCCGTATAGATTCGGCCGGTCTTGTTGCTGGAGGCGATGGCCACCACCACCTTGCGCTCGTCCATATCCTTGGTGCGATCGTGTACCTGCAACATAATGTTGTTGGGGTCCACCTGTTGGAGGATCTTCATGCGGGCGTGCTTGAGGGTGTCGCAGCCGTGCAGAATCTCCACCCCGCCGAAGTAGGAGAGGAAGGGATTGGTGCTGTGCAGCTCGGCGCGCCCGTCGAAGGCGAACTGGTCGCTGAAGTGGAAGTCTTTCTCCTTCGGGATTTTCGCCTCGCCGAAGGTCTCCTTCATGAAATAGATGGTGTCGAAATAGAGGGTCTGCACACGCTCCTCGGCATCGATGTAATCGTAGTAGCCGTTGGCATAGAACCGCGTCGCGCTTTGGATGCGGGCGTGGCAGTTGTAAAGCTCGTGATACTTGTTCTCGCGCCCGGCCAGAATCCGCGCCTTCTCCAGGATGTCCATCGCCGCATGCTTGCGGATGGTTACGTCGCCGTGCAGCGGTGTGATGGCCGCGTCACCCACATTGATGTAACGCACCCCGTGGGCGTTGATGATGTTCTTGGCAAAGTCGAACTCGGCATTCACCGCCGTGAACTGGTAGTTGACCTCGGGTGCCACCGCAAAGAGCTCGTTGCCGACACTCTGCATATCCACCAACTCCTTGATGGACGTGTTGTCAATGTCGGTGTTCTTGTACGGGTCGTCCCACTTGAAGCGCAGCATCGTGGAGTCAATCGGATCCCATTCGAACTCGGACGACTTGGCCTTGACCTCGTTCTGCACAAAGTACACCACGGAGGCCTCACCATTGGCTAAGAAACGGCCTTTCCGGGTCTTGAAGTCGATATGGGAATTGTAGTTATCGGTGGAGAAGGCGACATCCTTGCCGCCGCTGATATCGTAGATCCGCAGGTCGGCGGTATCAGCCAAGAGCTCGTGGTGCTTGAACTGGAAGAGCCGCGAGGAGATGTCGGCACGGTTGAACTTCACGATGCCGGTACCGAACATACCGTTGGGGGTAATCTTCGAATTGCCGGTGAGCTCGGTCTCCTTGAAGATGTCCATCGGCTCCTGCAGCGTGTGGATGAACATCTGGTCCTCGTAGGGCTCCCAGTGCAGGTAGGCCTCCTCCACAGAGGCGGGCGGGAACTCCGTGCCGGCTTGCTGCTCATCCACGATATGGCGGTTGGCCGCACCGTTCGTGGAATCCAGATAGAAGACCAGACTGTCGGAATAGGTGTGCGAGGTGATGTAATCGATATTGCCTTTGCCGCGCAGACCCCGGTTACTCAAGCTGATACGACCCTGATAGCCGCCTTTGGTGCCATACATCGGCAACCCGGTGGTGTTATGCACGAAACCCAACGAGAAGTCGGACTGCACCTTCAACGGCTCGGCAATGTCGGGGAAGATGCCGCCGGAGACCAACGCACCGGTGAACTTCATCGAGTCGATGACGAAGTTGTCGAGGTTGACGATGCGGAACTGGTTCACGGAGTAGTAGAAACGGTTGCGGTCATATACACCGCCCAACACGTAAGGCTGGTCGTAGAAGACCTTGCCGCCCTTGCGCGCCTCGAAGATGGGATAGTCGGGGTAATCGACGATACCGCTCTTGTTGCCCGGCACATCGACGTAGAGCACGCCGGAGAGCTCCTCGATCTGGCTGCGCACCCGCTGCAGCTTGTAATCGCCGTACATATCCATCGGACCATTCTTGTCCTCCACATACATAATCAGCGTGTCGATGATGTCCATATCCACGAGGAAGCGGTCGTAGTCGAACTGGCAGTTGTGGGTCACGAAATCGAACAGACCGCCGATGACGCGGCCGGAGAAGACCATATTGCGGTTCTTCTTGACGGTGACCAGCTCGTCCATCGGATAGACGTTGACAATCTGCGGGTCGCTGAGCACGAAGAACTCGCAGCCGGTGATTTTCAAGTCGTTGGTAACCAGGTCGAGGGAGGCGTAGTGCGTCTTCGACTCCAGCTTGATGTAGTCGTAGTCTTTCTTTTTGAGTTGATTGTTCAGATATTGCGCAATCTTGCTGCGGTAGTGGATGCGGTTGTTGTTCACGTCATACTCGATGAAGCCGCGGGCGGCGAAGTCGATCATCATCGCCTTGATGTCCAACGGGGGTTTGTTGAACCAGCGGATGACATCCTCGATGGTGAGGTCCTCGTAGCCAGCACTGTTGAAGAGCTGCCAGAGAGTGTAGAGCGGGTTCTGGGTGTTGAAACCGGCAATCTCGTGCATCACCCCCTCCTCGTAGTAGTTCTGCGACTCGAAGTAGGCCGCCTGGTCGCTGGTGTTGCCCACAATCGGCTTCAGCTCGATGCGCTTCTCGGTGGTCACCCACTGGATGGACTCCACATACATATCGAGCTTGTGGTAGGAGTCGAAGAAGGGGGAGCGGCCCACGCCCTGCTTCGGACGCGAGATGAGCAGGCTCTTCTTCTCGTTGTCGTATTTGAAGTTGGCGGCGGGATGGTATATCGAGTCGTTCTCGATGTAGAGGGAGACTTTGGCATCCTCCGACAGCAGGTTGGCGGGACGGATAAGGAAGCTGCGCGACTGGGCGGTGATGATGACCTGACCCTCGTTGTAGATGGTCACCTTGGCGAGGGTGTCGCCCTGTCCGGTGCCGAAAATCGAGGCGCCGTGCATCGCGAAACCGCCGATATAGTCCACATCCTTGTAGAGGTTCTTGACTGGCAGATTGGTCTCATAGCTGGTGAATCGCGGGTAGGTGGCTTTTTCCTCGGAGGTGGGCAGCACGGCCTTCTCCTCCACACGGCCCAACATCGGCTGGGCGAAAAGCTTCGGGTAGTGGAAGAGGGCGTCTTCAGCCACCACACGCGGGAAACGCAGGTCGATGTCATAGGTCTTCAGCTCCGCATACACGCCGGGGTCGAGACCCGCACGGTCCCAGGATATGGTGCCACCATTGGCCTTGAACTGCAGCTTGTCGGGATAATAGCGGCCGTTCACCCCGCTCACCACCAGGCTGTCCTTCGCCGAATAGCCCCACAGGTCGATGTCCTTGAAGTCGAAATAGGGCTCCTGGTCGAAACCCAGATGGTCGGCGAAACCCATCGCGACCCACTTCACGTTGTCACCCTGGTTCATGATGTTGTCCTGAAAGAAACGGGCATAAAGCTCCATCTTCTCCTGGAAGAAGGTGGAACTCTTCGAGATATGGTAGTCCAGAATCTTCTGCCAAGTCTCGGCCTCGCCGGCGTACTGACTCTGCAGGAAGATGTCGTAGGTGCGGATAAAGCTCTGGAAGTGCGGAATCGGACGGTGTTTCTTTTTCACCATCTTGTTGGCCTCCGTGATGAAGACCTCCTGGTTGTCCGCGTCCATGCGGGTGGTCCACATCAACTCGAACTGTTCAAGAATCTCCTTGGCCTCCTTCTGGCGGTCTTTGGGCACGGAAGCGTAGAACTCCTTCATCTCCTCCACCGTCTTCGTGGGGTCATTCGAGAAGGAAGTGAACCGCTGTGCGTAGGTTAACACGCTTACACACAATATGATACTGATAAGAAAGAATCGTTTCATCGCTTACGGAAAATGGTGTGCAAAGATAGTAAAAGTTACGGATTCCCCGCCTTCAGTGCGATAGGAAATACGAAGAAAGGCCGATGCAAATGCATCAGCCTTCCCTTTACATATAATTACAAATCAGAGCGTCTCAAACAAGAACGTCCCTTTTCTTTTTACTATTTCGGAGCCGTCTGCCCGTCCCGCTCCGCATCGAGCACCTCATACACCGAGTTGTTGCTCTTGTACTCGGGCACGATCTGTTTCATCTTGCGCACGGTGGCCATATTGTCGAACTGTTTGCTGATTTCCACCAGCTCGTCGATGTCGCGGCTCACCTCGTCGTAGTCGTACTCGCGCACCTGGGCGATACGAATCTTCTCGTGGAAGGTGGGCTTGGTGCCCTCCAACTCGTTGAGCACCTCCTCGTAGAGCTTCTCGCCCTCGCGAAGACCGGTGTACTTGATCTCCACGTTCTTGGCGTGCGACATCGCGATCATCCTCTTGGCCAGGTCGGCGATGCGCACCGGCTCACCCATATCGAAGACGAAGATCTCGCCGCCGTTGCCCTTGGTGCCGGCCTCCAAGACGAGCTTACAGGCTTCGGGAATCAGCATAAAGAAGCGCACGATGCGCTCGTCGGTCACCGTCACCGGGCCGCCACGCTTGATCTGGTCGCGGAACAGGGGGATGACGCTGCCGTTGCTGCCCAGCACATTGCCGAAACGGGTGGTCACGAACTGTGTGTAGTTGGCCTCTTCGCCCGGCTTGGCGTGCATCATCGCCTCCAGCTTCTGCTTGCGGTCGAGGGCCTGCACGTAGATCTCGCAGATACGTTTCGAGCAGCCCATGACGTTGGTGGGGTTCACGGCCTTGTCGGTCGAGACCATCACGAACTTCTGGGCGCCGTACTTCACGCTCATATCGGCGATGACCTTCGTGCCGTAGATGTTGTTCATCACGGCCTCGCTGGGGTTGTCCTCCATCATAGGCACGTGCTTGTAGGCAGCCGCATGGAAGACGTAGTCGGGGCGGAACTGGGCGAACACCGCATCCATCCTTGTGCGGCGGCTGATGCTGGTCACCACCGCCTCGGCGGGCACGTCGGGAAAATCGCGCGCCATCATGATGCGGATGTCGTGCTGCGGGGTCTCGGCCTGGTCGATGAGCATCATCTTGGCGGGCTTGAACTGGGCCACCTGCCGCACGATCTCCGTGCCGATGCTGCCCGCGGAGCCGGTGACCAGCACCCGTTTGCCGGCCAACTGCTCGCCCACCGATTTCATGTCCACGCGGATCTGCTGACGGGGCAGCAGGTCCTCGACGCTGACCTCCGTGAGGTGCATATCCTCGTCCTCGCTCAGCACGCCGTCCTTCACGCTGGCCTCTTTGGCCTGCTGGACCATATAGATTTTGCATCCCGCATTGATAATCACATCCTGAATCTGCTGGTTTTTGCGGAAGTCCTCCACGCGCAGCGGACTCACCAACACGGCCTCGACTTTCTCCTTGCGGATCACCTCCGCGAGGTCGTCGTCCAGGTTATAAACCGGCACGCCCATCAGCTCCATGTTCTTGATGCGCGGCTCGTGCGAGATGAAGCCCGCCAGCTCGTACTGCACCGGTTTCTGGGCGTTAATGTACTTGGCCAGGCCCACGCCGCCCGACAGCGCGCCGTAGATCAGGACGCGGGTAGTGTGGGGATGGAGGTTGGTGAGCTCATAGAGCGACTTCACCACGATGCGCAACCACCATTGGAGCATCGTGGCCACCACCACGGCCGCCACGGTGGCGATGGGTGAGAGCGCGCACAGCAGCTCCACGCCTTGCCAGCGCATCAGCGACGAGATGGCGAGGGTCAGGGCCAGGGTCACCGTATTGGCGTATGCGATGCGGAGCAGGTCCACCGAGCTGGAGTAGCGCACCACGCCCGAATAGGTTCTGAAAATCCGCGCCCCCACCCAGCTCAGCAGGGCGTACACCAGCGAGGTGAGGAACACCCCGTCGCGGTGGGTGAAGGTGGCCATCGTGCGGTTCTGCACCCAATAGACGAACACGCACGACAGAAACATGATGACGGCATCCATCAGCAGCAGGCACCAGTAGGGCAGCACCCGCTTGCTGAAATACCAGCTCGAAAGCTGCGTCAGCCAGTTGTTCTTCCTTTTTGTATTCATATTGGTGATTGGTGATTTGTGACTTGGGATTTGTGACTTGTGAGTTGTGAGTTGTGATTAGTGATTGGTGATTGGTGAGTTATGACTTGTGAGTTGGGACTTGGGATTTGTGACTTCTTTTTATTTGCACTACTTAAACAGTTCCTCCATTGTTACCGTCCGATGTACCACACCCGCATGTTCGCCGCGAATCAGACCGAACGTAGTTACCAGTACCAGCTGAATCGATTGCGCCGGATGGTGCATTTTGCTCGCCTCGAAAGCAGACACCTTATGGAGCAACTCTTCCTCATAATCCAGCGTCACTCCAAATCGGCTCACTGAAAATTTCATCTCGCACAAGAAATCTGTTCGACTCGCTTTGCTTTCCATCACGAGGTCAATTTGTGCATTGCGCCCATCAGGAGCCAATCCTTTCCAACAGTAGTTCCTATCCACAGCAGCGATGTGCAACGCATCCTGCAACTGTGACAGATGCTGAATCGCCAACAGCTCAAATGTGTCACCCCAGCGCCTTCACTATATCCACATACCGTTCCCGGCTTGCATACAAGCCTGCATACACATCTTTGAATTCCTGATGAATCTTCTCGTCAGCAAAGAAAATTAGGACTTTCCGATACGTCGGCGACCATAAATTGCTATGAATTCCGATTTCTGCGATTTATAGAGCCTCTCCAGCGTTGCAATCTCCTCTTTCCTACCTATAACATTCTGATATTTCATAACTTAATATCTTTTGCGACCATTTATTATCACAGCGCAAAAGTACTTTTTTTTTCTCAAAACAGCCTTTTTTTTCTTTTTAAAACTCAGCGAAAACCATAAAAAATCTTTCATTTTCGCTGAGTTTTAAAAATAGAGAAGCAAGACACATTGCCCTCGGACTTCCTTTGTCAGCACCAGAACAATTGATTCCGGCGCTCGCTAGTCGCGGAGGCGGAAGGAGTCGGAGTCGATTGCCGCTTTCTTCTCCTCGATGACCTTGAGCAGGTACTGTCCGTACTGGTTCTTGAGCATCGGCTGGGCCAGCTCGCGCATACGTTCTTCGGAAATCCAGCCGTTGCGGTAGGCGATATCCTCGAGACAGGCCACCTTCAGGCCCTGGCGTTTCTCGATGACCTCCACAAAGGTGGAAGCCTCGGAGAGGCTGTCGTGGGTGCCGGTGTCGAGCCAGGCGAAACCGCGGCCGAAGACCTGCACTTTCAGCTCGCCAGCGTTGAGGAACTCCTGGTTCACGGTGGTGATCTCCAGCTCGCCGCGGGCGCTGGGCTTGATGGTCTTGGCCACCTCCACCACCTTGTTGGGGTAGAAGTAGAGGCCCACCACGGCGTAGTTGCTCTTGGGCACCTTGGGTTTCTCCTCGATGCTGAGGCAGTTGCCGTGCCTGTCGAACTCGGCCACGCCGTAACGTTCGGGGTCGCTCACCCAGTAGCCGAAGACGGTGGCCTTGTGGTTCTCCTCGGCATCCTTGACGGCATTGCGGAGCAGGGCGGTGAAGCCGGCGCCGTAGAAGATGTTGTCGCCCAGCACGAGGCAGGCGCAGTCGTCGCCGATGAATTGTTCGCCAATGATGAAGGCCTGCGCGAGGCCGTCGGGGGAGGGCTGCTCGGCGTATTCGAAGTGGACGCCGTAGTCGGAGCCGTCGCCCAGGAGGCGTTTGAAGCCGGGGAGGTCGTAGGGGGTGGAGATGATGAGAATGTCGCGGATACCCGCGAGCATCAGGGCCGAGATGGGGTAATAGACCATCGGCTTGTCGTAGATGGGGAGCAGCTGTTTGCTGACGCCCTTGGTGATGGGGTACAATCTTGTGCCGGACCCTCCGGCGAGAACGATTCCTTTCATGTTTTTTATATGCTTAATTTATTGGTTTCTATTGGGGGCTCGCTTCGCTCGCAGAGAGTTGCTCGCTTCGCTCGCGCAGAATGGCTCGCTGCGCGAGCTTTTTATGTCACACAGAAATCACGGAAATCACAGAAAATTACTCGCTTCGCTCGTAAATGGGCTCGCTTCGCTCGCTGGGGCGGACGGGTTGATATTTCTTGCGGTGTGAGACTGCGAGAATTGGGATTTGGAAACAGACCCCTGTGCCAAGGTCATTTTCGCAAAATCGTTGGTTATAGGATCACTAAAAAAAGATGAAGTCTTTAAAAACACACGCCAATAAGACCGAAAACATATTGAATTAATTAGAACCTCTTAAGGTCTTAATTACATCATCCAAATCTACTGTTGCTTCTTCGCAATGATTATCCACGGAACAATGTTGAACTTTTAAGTTGTCGAAAAGCAATTGTGGTTTGACGTTGGACAACGTGTTGAACTCAAAATCACAGCCCCTAAAAATTGCTGATTTTTTATCTTTCAACATACGGCTGTATTTGGACGTAATCTCTTCATTTCTATCTCCAGTTATTTTCCTTTTATAGTCCATAACTGTCATATTGTTCTCAAATTCAATTTTAGAAGGTTTTGTGTAAGGATAACTAACAATCAGCCCAAATTCTTCATAATCATTTGTGCGATATGACGCAAAATCATTTAATATGGATTTTGTCTTCACATACGAAGCCGGTATTTGATTGATAGCTCTTTTCTTTATTTCATTGAAACTGGATTTTACTTCAAGAACTACAAAATAGTGTTCGTCACCTCTATCAAGAAACAAGATCCCATCACAAATTTTCCCGAGCATCAAAGGTCCTGAATAATTTGGCTGATAAGCGCCTCGCATTTTGTCTAATAGGCCAGCTTTGATATAACTTATTACACCACCCCTGAACACAAACCTCACTTGAGCCAAAGTGTTCGGAGTCCTTTGTGTTTCAGTCCAAACATAAGAATCTTTTTCTTTGCCGATATAAGCTGAGTTATACAAACTTCCTATCTCCAATAAATCAAACATTATTCCTGTTTCAGTCTTTCTAGTTCATTGTAAAGTAGTTCATCCTCGTTAGACAAAATGCCAACAGCATTAAAAAAAGAAGAAAGAGGGACACCCTCATCCCCTATGTTTAATAGATCCATTTTGGTCTGTCCTTTGTCAGACGAGAAATAATATGCATTCAAATCTTCTTTATTCAGATAACAGTCCGGAAGATGATTCGTTTCATCACAAAGTTCGTTATACCTGCTTGGGTCTTGTTCTCTGATGTGGCCATATTTCAGAAGCTGGTTGACACGTTGCAGGAAATAATCGCTATGCGTAGTGATTTGCAAGAAAGCCTGCTTATTCGCACACGATGCAAGTAAATCTGCTATTGAAATTTGCATTTCAGGATGCAAATGTGCTTCCGGTTCTTCAATACAAATAGCGCGGTATGTAATTGTATCATTCAACATCAGCTGCAGCAGAGGTGCTAATTCTTTTATGGAGGAGGCTGCTGCTCCGAGAGGGATCTTTTGATGATCTTCTGTCTCCAAAAAAACACCCTCTTTTTCTGATTTCAGATCCCCCTTTATCAAATCATGAATCCTATAAGAAAAAATCCGCTTATTCACCTCCATTGGCTTCCTAACCAGTACCAAAGAATTAATGAAGTCATTGTCCCGAAGAAAAAGATCATAAAGCCCCAGCTTACTCGATCCACTTTGAACAGTATAATCCCCAGTCAACAAAGAGGCTCTTCCGGGAGGCAACAGGAAGGAACGGACAACCGAAACCCCTAAAAGTTCGGTGGATAGTAATTTTCGAAATGATTCGCATATTGACAAATCCGTTCTCGGAGAAAACGAGAAAAGTTGATGGTCTTTTTTGCCATTTATTTCAACTTGGAAAATAGAGACATCTGTGTTGTCAGAGTTGTCAGTCTTTTCATACGTCCTCGTATACTTGACGCTATAAAAGTCTTTGACACCACTAAATTCAAATTTCACATCACATTTGAAATCATCGAAATTATACAGATAAACAAAGAACCTTTTCACATCATGTTGCAACCAGTCAATCAATTCAGTCGAACTCAGAGAGATAGAGAATTCTTTGTTGTTCGGATTTGTATCTAATTTTCCCAAGAGGAAGTCGTTCATCCTTTCAGAAGAGAATATGTAAAACAGGTAGTACGACAAGAAGTTGACGTAACTTTTCCCCAAACTCGACTCTCCCGTGAACAACATCACTGGTTTCAGTTCAACAGTTTGGTCCTTGACAGGCCCCAACTCCTTTATATGAATGATAACTTTGTTCATTTTAGTTCGAATTCAAATATCCGATGCAAAAGTACATTTTTTTTCAACATCCGAAACATGAAACATAGAACCAAGTCCAGCTGGAAAAAGCGAAGGCTTTAGGGATTGCCGTCTAATTCTTTTCTTCTAATCTCAATGGTGATTTTTGTGAACCGGCATCGTTTATCCGGAAGCTGATATTTTATTCGAGTTTCGTAAGCTCTTTTTCGATCCTGCTGTTGGCATATTTTCGTGACTTTCCGTAGGGGATCCCGCTCGCTCGCTGCGCTCGCGCTGAAAGGCTCGCTGCGTGAGCTTTTTATGTCACACAGGACCGACGAACGAGCGAGAGGAGAGCCAAGCCGGAGGCTTGAGCTCTCCCGAGCGAGGAGGAGGGAGGCGAAGCCAAATCACGGAAATCACAGAAAATTACTCGCTTCGCTCGTAAATAGGCTCGCTTCGCGAGGTGGGGCGGAATGGTGCGCTACACCGGGAGAGAGAGAGGGTATTTCTTTTACGACGCTAAGATACAAAAGATTATAATACGCTGGGTGTCAATTCGCTATGTTTGTTTTGATAATTTAGACGGTCCCTATTTTAAATAATTACTTGAATCTTGAGGCCTCGACGAAGAACAGCACAGCCCCATTACGCCCAATACGGAATATATCGTTTGTATTTGCGCGAGGCGTTGTCGGGGTCTTCTTCCTTCACCAGGCCTTCGACTATCGCATCACGTATCACTCGCGACACCATGGAGGCATTCTGCTCTTCTATGTTGAACCGCTCGCGAAGGGTCTGGTTGGTCATCGCCTCATGGCTCACGTATTTCACACACGCATGCTGGTAGCAAGCCTGCAAACGTTCCTGACGGTTCGTCTCGGCCCATGTTTTTCGTGCATACAGAATCACCACTGTGCGGTTTTCCTGCACACGGATTCCGATGGCCGGCAACAGAAAACTCTCGTTCGACATCACCGCCTTGTCCATACCGCTGCCTTTCTCTTCGCAAAAGCCCATACGACGCATGACATCCGTCAGCACATCGTTACGCGACTTATATTCATCGATAAACCTGTCCACGCTGATCAGCGGCGTGCCGGGGTTTGAAAACTCTATCCTGTTCTCGAAAATCTCCACCGTGGGGAACCCCTCCTCCTCAAAGCATTGGTGCACCACAATGTTCCCGAATATCTCTCTGATTGACTTCTCCGGATAGGCCCGCTCCGTACTCCTTCTGGCCGGGCCAATTCGTTCCGGCGTAGGAGTCTGACTGTCTATCCACTTGATTGCTTCTTCAAACGACAGTGCATAACCCTTCTCGAAGAATTCGTCCTTCAGCGTGTTCATCCTATTGGTACCCTTATAGGTGATGATCCTGATCATCTTTCGCTTCAGCGAGCCGAACCGCGAAAGGTCTTTGGCAAACAAAATCGCCCCCATGTTGGTGATGTCCCACCCAGCGCCGTTGTGCACAATCATCTTCTCGCTCGCAAACTTCTCAAGCATCGCTTCTCTCGTTGAGGGATACGGTATGCCCAACAGGTCGAACAAGTCTTGCGACGACAGGTACGAGAACACCTCCTCGCCGCTCAGCCCCCGCATGGAAATCACCTCTTCAAACTTCGTCTTGGGCACGTTGCGCCATATCTTGGCCTCCTTCTCGGGAAAGTCGAACAACTTCCTCGTGCAGGAGTTGATGCGCACATAGGCCACATTCATGAACTTCACCGGCCTGTCAAACGCAGCAGGAATCTTGAACAGCGAAATATGTTTCCCCGTTTCATAGTCGAACTCGTACACCTGCATGTCGATTCTAGGGTTCAACCTGTTCAACAGCCACATCTCCAAGTCTTCGTTGCCCTTCTTAGCCATTTTGGCCCTGAACGGGGTTCCAACCACCTCGTGTGTAACGTCAACAACGCCATACACCAGATAGCCGAACGGCTCGCTTACGAGACACGCACTGTTGGCCAAGGCTGATAAACGCTCCCCTATCATCATAGGGTCTTCATTGTCAACCTTGAACTCCACCCATTCGTTTTCTTTGGGCAGTGATATCAGATAACTTAATAAATTCTGCAGTTCTTGTGCCTTCATAGTCAAATAACAGTCAAATAAAAAACGCCCATATTTACTGGCTTTTTTCGCAAGCTCACCCCCCCGTCAGTCAAATAACGGTCAAATAAAAACAACGCCGCAAAATTATACAAAATGATTCATATATAAGGAGAAAACTTCACGCCCGGGAAAATTTCTTTTACGATGCAAAAACACAATATTTACAATACGCTGGGTATCAATTCGCTATACTTGTTTTGGTGGTTTACGGCAGTCTCTATTTTAGCGCCCCCCTTTTCTGCGGCAGGGATGCCGCAGCTCCTCATTTTGCAACCGCTGTTATGGGTTGTCCCCCTCATAACAACGTCTTCCAAGCCGAGACTCTCGTCGGCATTTCGTTTCAAACGCCGGCAGGGCGCTGCCGGCGCGGGGAATTCCCCTTCTGTTTCAGAAGGGGTGGCCGAAGGCCGGGGTAGTAATATGAGTGTCAAGATTCCTTGTGCTTGGGCTCGCTGCGCGAGCTGGGGCGGACAGGTTGATATTTTCCGCGACAAGGATGCCGCAACTACTAATTACTAATTACTAATTTTTGACGATGTCCACGAAGTTGGTGATCACATACTCCACATCCTCGTCGGTGAGTTTGGTGTGGAGGGGGAGGGTTATCTCGTTCTCGTAAAGGTGGTAGGCGTTGGGGTAATCGTTGATGTCGAAGCTCAGGGCTTTGTAGGCGGTCATCATGGGCAGCGGCTTGTAGTGCACGTTCGTGGCGATGCCGCGGTCGGCCATGCGCTCGATGACTTCGCGACGCTCTTCGTCCGTGCGGCCCAACAAGCGGGTGATGTAGAGATGCCCGTTCCCGGAGAAGTCCTCCCCATAGTGGTTCAGCACCGCCACCGGCAGGTCCTGCAAAGCACGGTCATACACCCCGATAATGTGCTTGCGGCGGTCCAGCATCCCTTGATAACGCGAGAGCTGCGCCAAGCCGATGCCCGCCATGATGTCGGTCATATTGCACTTGTACCACGGACCGATCACATCGTATTCCCACGAGCACAACTTTGTCTTGGTCAGGGCGTCCTTGTTCTGGCCGTGCAGCGAGTAGAGCTGCACCACCCGGTAGAGGAATGCGTCCCAGGTCTCCCCTTCCATCTTCGGCACCTGCGGCAGATAGCCGGGGTCCACGGGGAGATTCCCGAACGGCAGGTTCCACAGCAGGGCGCCGCCTTCCGCCGTGGTCAGGTTTTTCACAGCATGGAAACTGAACGAGCTGAAGTCGGCGATTGCCCCCGCCTTCTTCCCATGCCACTCGGAACCGAAAGCGTGCGCACAGTCTGCCGAGACGACAATACGGCCAATGCGCCGCTGCATCTCGTTGGCCGGGCGGAAAAGGCTCCGCTTGGCCTCCACGATGGCCGACACCTTGTCGTAGTCGCAGACAATGCCGCCCAGATCCACAGGGCAGATGACCTTCGTGCGCTCCGTGATGGCATCCGCCAACTTGTCGTAGTCCATCTCCACGCAATCCTTCTGCGAATCGACGAACACGAGGCGGCAGCCGACGTGTTGGGTCACCGAGGCGGTCGCCGTATAGGTATAAGCCGGCACGATCACCTCATCGTCGGGACCCACGCCAATCAGCAGCAGGGCCATCTCCAAGGCGGCGGTCGCCGAACTCAGACACACCACATTTTTCACACCGATGTAGGCAGCAATACGACGCTCGAACTCCTTCTTGCGGAGTCCCGTGGTAATCCATCCCGAGCGCAATGTCGCCGCCACCTCAGCGATTTCCTGTTCGGACATATCCGGCGGTGAGAACGGTATGTTCCTTAACTTGATATCCATTTTTTTCCTTGTCTCTTATTCAACATTTATATGGATGGTTTCTCTTTAGAGGATCGCTTCCTTGATACATTTGACGATGTATCTCACATCCTCCTCCGACACACAGGGGCCTGCCGGCAGACACATACCCACTTTGAACAGTGCCTCCGAGACGCCGTTGACGTAGGCCGGGGCGTTCTTATACACCGGCTGCTTGTGCATCGGCTTCCAGAGAGGCCGTGCCTCGACGCCGGCATTGTCCATATAGACACGCAGGGCCTCCACGTTGTCGTTCGGTTGGCAGTCGGTGGTGGCGCTGTCGGCCAGATGAATCACACCGGCGGCGCCGCCCACTGCACCTTGCACAATCGTCTTGTAGGCGTTCTCCTGACCCTTGATCTTCAGGTCGGGATCCAGGGTGATGGTGCAGAGCCAGTAGTTGCTGTCGTACTCACCCGTGGCAGGCTGCGAGTGGACTTGCACGCCCGGCACATCCGCGAGGAGCTCCTCGTAGAGATGCTGGACCTGCTTGTGGTGTTCGATATGTTCCTCCAGCACGGTCATCTGTCCGCGGCCGATGCCGGCGCAGACGTTGCTCATGCGGTAGTTGAAGCCGATCTTCTCGTGTTGGTAGTAGGGGTAGCTCTCCCGGTACTGGGTCGCGTACATCATGATTTCGCGCCATTCCTCCTCGTTGGCGGTGATCAGGGCGCCGCCGCCGGAGGTGGTGATCATCTTGTTGCCGTTGAACGAGAGCACGCCGGACTTGCCGAAGGTGCCCAGCACCTGGCCGTTGAACTTCGAGCCGAAGCCCTCGGCGGCGTCTTCCACCACGGGGATGTCGTAGCGGTTGGCGATCTCCATGATGCGGTCGATCTGGTAGGGCATGCCGTAGAGGGCCACGGGCACGATCGCCTTCGGTTTCTTGCCGGTCTTGGCGATGCGGTCTTTGATGGCCTCTTCCATCAGATCGGGGTCGATGTTCCAGGAATCCTTTTCGGAGTCCACGAACACGGGTATGGCGCCGAGGTAGGTGATGGGGTGCGAGGAGGCGCAGAAGGTGAAGCTCTGCACGATGACCTCGTCGCCGGCCTTCACGCCTGCGGCGATGAGTCCGAGATGGACGGCAGCGGTGCCGCTTGAGAGGGCCACCACGCGTTTGTTCTGGCCCACAAATTCTTCAAGGTCTTTTTCGAACCCGTTCACATTGGGTCCGAGCGGCACCACCCAGTTGGTGTCGAATGCTTCTTGTACGTACTTCTTTTCCATGCCGGTCTCGCTCATGTGGGCGAGACAGAGATAAATGCGTTCACTAGTTGCCATATAATGATTATGTTTATTTGTTATTAGTCGTATATTTGTTGGGCTCGCTGCGCGAGGTGATGCTTTGAGCTCGCTGCGCTCGCGCTGAATGGCTCGCTGCGCGAGCTTTTTTTATTTCACACAGAAATCACGGAAATCACAGAAAATTACTCGCTGCGCGAGTAAATGGGCTCGCTGCGCGAGCTGGGGCGGACAAGTTGATATTTTCTGCGGCAGGGATGCCGCAGCTCCTAATTTTGCAACCGCTGTTATGGGTTGTCCCCCCTCATAACAACGTCTTCCAGGCCGAGACTCTCGTCGGCATTTCGTTTCAAACGCCGGCAGGGCGCTGCCGGCGCGGGGAATTCCCCTTCTGTTTCAGAAGGGGTGGCCGAAGGCCGGGGTAGTAATATGAGTGTCAAGATTCCTTGTGTTTGGCTCGCTGCGCTCGCGCTGAATGGGCTCGCTGCGCATCAGTTTGCTATACTTGTTTAGATAATTTACGACAGTCCCTATTTTAACAATTCAACCATTTAAATGACATACACAAGACTGCTGTCACCGAAATTACGTGTCACCTGTAGCGACAACGTGATTTCCTTGTCTGCAAGATTCTGGTTTATGGGCAAATCCCACACTGCTGTCACTTCACCAAATTTAACTGTCACATCATGATGCTCAATTAACTTCCTCAAAAACTTACTGGCAAATGTGGTCTTGCTAATCTGTTCTTCTTTACTGAGACGGTTGTAAATGTTGATCTCCTGATCCTTATCTTCAAAACACTGACATGCCGCAATGAAATGCAGAGACATGTCATCAAAAGTGTAGTCCTTACATAAAGACAGCATAGCGTGCATCTTCAAAAACGAATGGGTCATCTGAAGAAAGGCTTCATATACCTTCTGCGTGCTGAATTTCGACTTCAGCTCTGAGAACACCAAACCATCCTGTCCTTGATAGGTTTTGAAAGTTACCCCGTCGCAATCATGATTCTCAAAATGACTGCTTCGTCTCTCCGTAATGTCGCCCATACCTTTTACAAGCATATAGTTGAACGAAGCAAAGATAGCACCAGCTTGCTCTACGCGTAACAGTGTAGTACTCGCCTTGGGATCGTGCTCTTTCACCTCAAAAGCATCATTGCTGGTTGTGTAGTTAGCGAAACCCGGGGCGAGTGTCTTGTCATACAACTCACCAAATGATGTTATTATACTCATGACTCCAATGCTTCTTCCAGAATATCTTCCACTCGCATACTCTCCCGAATTGCGTCGCTGAAAGAAGTAAAAGGCACACCATTTTTCAAATCTTGCTCAACAACCTTAGATGTACCGTCCTTTTGACGTACCACAAGATAGGCGACCGCTTTTCTGCCGTCAATACTGAAAGAGGGGGTGATACCTGTCCTATCGGCCAGTTGTTCCGTCTCCTCCTCACCATGGTTATCTGCATACCGTTGGAAGAGTATCAATTCATTAATGCGTCGCAAGAAATAGTCGCTATGGGTCGTCAGGTGTACGTAAGCACCCGTCTTATGAATACAGCCAACCACGTCGGCCATCATACGCTGTTTGTTTGGATGCAGATGGGCTTCCGGTTCTTCGATGAGAATTGCCGTCTGTCCCATACTCACCCTCGTGGCAAGCAGTTGTAAGGGGGCAATCTCGCGTATTGACGAGGCTGCAGCAGAGATGGGCATATTCGCACCTTCTGTAAAATACATGTATTTCCCGTCTTCTTTCCGTATGTTCCCCTCCATTATCGCATGGAGCTGTTCCAGCAGATGCGTTGGACCATGCAGACCATTAGGCGACACATTGCTCATGTCGTTCACATCAGCGATGAAATCTTTATACATTCCAGAATTACCGGTTACATTTTCGCTAAACACAGGTCCACGAGAAGGGGGCATATTGAATGTAGAGCTTATGGCATTGACATGACCATACAAACGTTCCGTCAGGTATGCGCTAAGGATGGAGGCGAAAGGCGTAACATCGTTAATGGCCGACTGCGCAACACGAAATCCTAAATGGTCCATGGTTAAAACAACTTCCTTGCTTTCGCTATTCACTAGACCAGCCTTCCCCACGCCATACTGAATTGGCATTTTTTCCGGCACAGAGCCAGGAAGTGTCACCTCAATGTCACCGTCTAATTTCGGGGCGTTGAGCATGAAGCGCAGGTAGCTGATGGCATCTTTTGACATCCACTGTTCTATCTGTTGTTTGCTCAGCGTAAGAGCCACTCCCGTTTCTTTGAAATCTTTCACCAGTTCATTGTAGTCGTAGCCAAACTCCACAAAGAGGTTCTCTAAACGCTTCACGCGATCAGAGAGCATCAGTACGTCAAAGAAATAATGGGTCAATATTGCCAAGTAGCTCTTCCCCATACCTGATTCCCCCGAGAAAATCATCATCGGAGCAATCTCAATGGAAGAGTTTGCCACTCTGCCCAACTTATTTATTTTGACCTTAATACGTTCCATGTCGTCATCTATTTTTAATCTGCAAGCCATCTATAGAATATGCCGCTGCAAAAGTAAACAAATAATTGATATGAAGCAGAACAGTTGAAATTTGTGTGAGTTGCGGTTAACGACGGACTAATGAGAGTTCTGTAAGTTTCCAGTCAACGCCCCCCCCAAAAAAACACAAGAGAGAACTGTCCCGCCAAGCAAGGTCGTCATAATATGGCGACTTCTTTGGCATAACCGACCTGTTATGGCGAATCTACTGCGCCATGGCAATATCTGTCAGCAACCTTAGCGACACCGGTTCGAACAGGTCAGCACCACCCAGTTGGTGTCGAATGCCTCTTTCACATATTTCTGTTCCCAACCCTCCTCACTCATGTGCGCAAGGCACAGGTAAATAGTTTTTCTTTCAGACATAATATATTTTAGTTTAAATTATTTGTTTTCGTTTACGAGTCTCTATATCCCGTCTTTCATTAAAATATTATGATCCAAACATTTTCCTGAATTCAACTGAGTAATCAGAAGCCCTGTCAAAGTCATACATCACGGCTGCGTTCTCGTCATTCTTATTCTCTGCATTCTCAGACCAGTTATAAGAACCTGTGATAACCTTCTGGTTGTCAATAACACAATACTTATTGTGCATTAGTCCTCCCTTGGTGCCTTTCACGGCCTTATAAGGAATACCGTCTATATTAACCCCAAACTTTGAATTCGTATGGTCTTCATAATAAATCACCTTCACATCTACATTTTCTTTGAATTTCTCAACCAATTTGTCTGCAATTCTTTGATTCGTAAACCAAGCTATACAAACATGAATTGAAACTCGTGCCCCATCAAGATCTTGTATAATCTTATCAGCAATACCATTGAAATAAGCATCATTTCTAACAGGCTTTTTTGCAGCTATAATACCATGAGCAAAGAAACCATTTAATCCCTCCACAATCTCCTTTTCACAAGTTTCAGCATCAACCATAGGTTTCGGATATACCGTTAGAGTGTTTCCAGGATGGTCTTTACTACTGCTCGGAGTAATACTTACTGTTCTTACACACCTCAAGCCTTCTACAATAGTTTTAGCATTTGCAGCGATAGAATCATCAAGAAAAAACACCTTAATGTAGGGCTTTCCAAAAGCCTCCCTAATTTCTGTGTTAAACTCGGATCTCTTTTTTGGCATATCTGTCCCTATTATTATTGCTCCAGAGTTATTTTCAACATATATCGAATTCTTTCCCTTCTGAATAATCGTGCGTTGTACATTCGCCTTGTCTTCCGCATGAGATTCATGGTTAAGAATAACGTTTCTCCTCTCTTGTAAGAATCTCTCATAATCGGACTCTGCTTCACTTGCGTACTCGAACAATACAGGATATTTTTTTAATGGAGTCGATTTTTCCCACAACCCTTTAATCACAGGTTCATGCTCATTCAAGAAATTCAATTCTTTCTGCTCCAACGACAGCTTTGAAAACTTTAGCCCACTATGGTTGTCAAGATATATCTGGAGGTATCGATTGTAATACTCTTTGATCAGAGTACTCCTGTTTTTCAGCTCAACATAATCCGTTTGTTTTCTATCATACCTTAGATTTATCAAATACACAGCCGCAAATCCCCAGGCTATTTTGGGGCAATCTTTGTCGCGTTCTGTCTCACTCTTTCTTGCAAAAGTTCCATCAGTGGCAATAACAGACGAATGGCCGCATGGCGATTGGCACTTTCCTCTTTTCTCAGTTAGTCGGATGTATGGATAAAGTGCATTATCTACCAACGCAAATTGGTCATAATCTTCACCATACTCCGTTATATGACCGTTATAAAAACAATAGTCGCTATATTTCAATGTTTCCGAAGGCCATCCGTTGTCTTTATAAAACTCATCCTCGGAATAAATCTCACCCATATCCTTAGTTGATATTAATCGTTCCCGCATTGTTCTCAACATACACAGACCTCTCCCCGTTCTGGATGACTGTCCTAAATCCGGCAGGCTGAGTATCATCTGACGGCACAAAGTTTTCGTCTATCAAGCCGCTCTCTTTAGGCCAGGTCTTGTTCAGTTCTTCTATTAGCAATTTGGCTTCATCCTCAATCAACTTCTCATATTTACCAGTAGAGTCCCTACAGATAAAACACCAAAACGCATTTAAGGTTAGGATAATGTCATCTATCTTTTCTATCTCCTGCATCACGAAACTTGAACCTCCAGATTCTGTCTTAATCTGCTCTGACTTCCTTATTTTCTCTGCCTGCCAAAAATCTTTAATCTGTTTAAGACCATCTCCGTTTCGTGGGATGCCTCCCATATCAACCACAGGGTATATTCTTTCCCTCACGTTGCCGTTCTTGAACATCTGGGTCATTTCAAACATACAATCAAGAGATTTTAGATAAGACGGTATCACAAACATGATTACTCTGTCTGATGCCCCTATCTCCTTCTCATAGTCATCAATACTGTCACGATACATAATGTCATATTCGTCTATTGAATATGGTATATTATTCTTTTCCAACCCAGTTTGAATTGATTTCATCGCACTCTCGTAATCAGTATCGTGCTTATAGGAGATATGCAATACCTGCTTTCTGTCCTTCATATTAATAACCCCTTTACTTTCTTTCAGTGAAACCGTTTTTAACAATGTATCAATGGCTTTCTTTTTGTTGACTATAACTATTGGATGATTACCTGTAGCTATTGATTCCTGTAGTATGAATAAGTCCTCATGCGCTAACGATGTCAAATCAAAATTGCCACAAATATGTATAACTGCTTTTTTCTTTTCACTCACACATCTCATTATGAGAGCCAGAATACTTTGAATTAAAAGTCCCCTTTGGGATAATCCGTTAAAGTATAACCCCCGCAAACTTTCAATCTCCTCATTTTTGCATTCAAAACTCAGCTTGATAACAAATGATTCAAAAACGCTGCCTCCACCTGATGGTATCAAGAATCCTCTATAATAAGAGAAATTTCCGTCTCTTTTGATATGCCATTCTATATCATCATCTGTTAAATCTGTGTCTATGATATATAGCTTTGAGGATAGACCAGGTTTTTCCAGCAATCTCCTTAGCTGCTCTAGCTGGTAATCTTTATTCATTATCCAGCTTATTGATGAAATTGCTAATCAAGTTTTTGTTTCCTGGATTCTGCATGATAGTATCTATCAAATCCATCGCATGTTCCAAGGTTTCTTGATAAGCACCGACATTAAACGACTTAATGCCATTATAAGATTGGATGATTACGTCCACAATGTGGTTCCAAATGTAATAATCATCTGATACCACTGTCTCTCCCATAACCCTTTCCAACCATTTAAGTGTCTGTATGGGATCTTTGATGGCATAACCGGCTAGGAATTTTATAAATACACGAATCTTGTGCTTGCTTAAAGGAGAATCCACAAACGATTCTGCTACTAGCTTCTGTGTTTCATCGCTCCAGTCCTTCGCATGATAAAAGAGGTTATCAAACGCATCGCCCAATTCTGGTGTATCAAATTGCGGTTCCATGAAATGAATGATATAACATAGTGCATCTTCATTCATTTTACGATCAAGAGTACCAAGGAAATTCAATAGTGATAGTCTTGCTTCTTTACTTTTGTCGCACATCTTATCAAGAAACACTTTGAGACGCTCATCTCTCTTATTATGCGACCATGCGAGCCACAATATAACTACTTGTTCTCTATAACAAGCTTCACAATCCACCGCATGGCTGAAAAAGTCCATTAAATCATCAACCGCATAGTTAATGAAATACACCAGCGGATTATAGTTATGAACAGGCAGAGCCATTAATCTCGGGTCATAATCATGCATAAGCTTTTTAAACAACTGGACGTTTCTGTTTTTATCCAGAGTGTTCAAGACTGCCAAGTTTAATAAAACAGCGGCACGTGTATAGACCGATGCGGTCTCGGCGATGCTTTCTATAGTTCGAAAGATTCTATCTGCATATTTCGTTTCTTGGGCACATTCTACCAACATATATCCAGCATTACCTCTGGACTGGTTGATACCCACATTTTGGACATCTTTATCATCCTTATGTCTATCCTCCTCTGGCTCTTTGGCATTAAGTAAGGCATTACAGAAAAAGTCGAAGACAATCTCAGGCACTTTGCCGCTCTTGGCGATATCATTAAGTGCAAATAGCAGTGAATGTAAACTGAACCCTCTTTCAGTTGAATTCACATCGTTATGAATCACGTCAAGTATATCTTCCAGAACATGCATGGCTTCATTCATTCTGCCCGCATCCATCAAGCCCTGCATGCCTGCCAAAGGATAGTCTAGCAATACTCTCTCATCCTTCACAGCATCATTTATTAACTCAAGGTATTTGTCGGGTTCTTTGCCTACAACATCCCTGAACAGATGGCACTGTCCTGTCAATGATGGCTTTTCCCAATCCATTGGGTCGTTCCTATAGGTCACCATAGAGTTGATCCAGGATTCCGGACTCATTTTCAACCCTTGTTCCTCCCCTAACGAGGTCCAACCACTATGACTGGTCATCTTCGAGGGCACGTCATTTACCAACCTCACAGGATTGAACTTTCTATCAATTCTTTGACGGGTCAGGTAGGCATCTCGCGACAGCCTCTTTAACTCTTCCTTAGGTATGGCCTCAAGAGCCTTTCCCTTATGCAGGTCAATATCAAGTATAGGATGCCCATATTGAAGTCGCATCTCAACAGTATCCTTGAACAGTATATGCTCTCCGGCATCTTCTATAGCAAGAATCCTGTCAATAACCTTTATCTTCTGCGCATCATTCCATAAGAGGAATGCCGCTTTTAAGGCTTCCACAGCTTGATATTCCACCCAACTTGGAGCATTCGCCAATACCATACGGTTAACAATGATTTCATAAATATCATTTTTAAACCGTTCTGGTTTCTCAGTAAATATATAAAGTGCTATAAAGACAAAACCTTCATGCTTGCTCTTGCTGAAATCTGCCACATAGCTGAGAGTTTTCTCATCTTCAATGTTCTTCAGGAAATCATCTATCAAAATATTGGCAGCATCCTCCACGAAATTGGAAACAAAGTGCCCTCCTGTTACCCTCCTAAAGCTAAAGAACTCAGAAGAATTATAAATCTCACTCCCTTTCAGTTCAAATTGTGTCTTATCATAGACAAGAGTCAGAATGTCAACCAAAAGCCGTATACCTTCATCGTGATGGGCTTTAAGCAGTTCTTCATAGAGGTGCTCCACGTCATGGTTGAAACCAATCCGATATACATATTTAGATTCTTTTTCCTTTAGTTGCAACCTTACATTTTCTTTCAGTTCTTCACAAACAAATGCAGGATCATCCTTCATAATGTTTTGCAACAAATGAATATGCTCCAAAGGATTCCTGCTCTTTACCAGTTTGTGGTAGAAGGAGATGAGTTTATCACTACCGCAATTCAGATTGTAATGCTGTAGCAGATTCCCTATATATCGACAATCCTCTTCATCATTAAAATCGAGAGTCTTGTCAAGTCTGTCCAGTACAGAGTCCGCATTAAGCCATAGTGTTCTTTCACACATTATTATGGCTTTATCCTTATATTCCTTGCTCAGGCTTTTCCACCCTCCATGATGGTCAATGACACCCCAAATTTCCTTGAACCAATTGTAGGTATAGACTGACTCAAATACAACATCCATATAAACCTTATCTTGGAAAATCTTTCTAGAAATAAGGTCTAGTTCTTCCTTAAGTGGTGTTTCAAAGTAGGCCATATTGCTCAATGCCAATGATTTTAAGTGATAACGATAAGTATCCTTGCCATCGTCATTCTTGGCATAGAGCATTTGTTCAACAGTGCTGATATATTGCTTGGCATTCTTTTCTCTCAGGAATGTCAGAATACTTTTTACTGCAGCCCTAGAAAACAGCCCTTGATGTTGGCTCCTCAGCACTTCTAACAGATTAAAACCATTCTCTGTAAAACGCCTTGCATAGACGTAGTCGAAAAGGGTCTGATGAAAGAACTGTACTTGGTTGTTCTTGGTCAACAACAGCCAGCCGCTTGTAAACAAGTATCTTAGTTCGGATATATATTTGGTCTCAAATTCTCTGAGATGTACGGAAAGCTCCTGCCTTTCGTACATTGTTGTCACCAATGCATCCAGCAAAGACAGCAATTGGTCTTTATCTACTTTCCGCTCACTGTCATCAGTTATATATTTACTCCATAATTGATGATATAGTAAATCCGTTGACAGTGGGTCTGTCATTTGTTCCTGCCTGTAATCCAACTTCAAGTACAAATAAAGATGAAGTGGGTTTCCAAGGAACCAAAGCAACCGGTCGCTTAAGTGTTCTTCTCGTGAGTTTTCTTTCAGAATCTCCTCAACTTTATCCTTCGGGATCTCTTTTAATTCCCATTTATGTTTCACATGTAGCTGGTCAAGCAGCGGGTCATATTCCAAATCGTATGGTCTACACGAAATTACCACCCTCACATGTGGTATATTCTTGACTTTGCTAATCAATTTAAGCAACGAGCGCAGGGGCGTACGATTCGACGAAAGCGAAAGCGACAAAGCGTCAATCTGGTCTATCAGCAGGATAACACGCTTGTGGAGCTGTGCTAATTCACCGATAACTATTTCTATTGGTTTTGCCAGATGAAGTTTCTTACCCAAGTCATCAGTATCAACAAATTCAACTTGATCTGACTTCAAACCCAGCACTTGATAATCAGGGTTAGACTGTAATTCCACCAGCAAATCGTGCATTACCACAGATTTTCCAATTCCTGCTTTTCCATAGAGAAGAGCGAGTCTGGAGTTTTTCTCTGATATAACGTCACGTTCAATCCAATCTTTTATTTGGGCAACTTCTGACCTGGGAATTGGTGGATTGATTCTTGGGGCATACTCATACAATTCAAAGGAGCCATCCTTGAAGGCGGAAATTGGTTCTTCCACAAAGTCCCCCATATAGATGTCGCCTTCCTGGCGCTCTATATAAATGGACTTCTCTCCGTATTGTCGAATTATTCTTTCTGCCATATCAATCGGTTTCACTGGTTCAATCGGTTTCTCTTTTGAACACATTCCTCACTCTCCTCTACCTTCATCACACATCTTCTTTCTTACATCCACAACATCATTCATCTTGAGTCATGGTTCAATCTCAAAAAGTTTCTCAACTTCTATGAAACTATTTTGCATTTTAATAAAAGCATCAATTAGTGAATTTACTCCACTATTCACTTGCATGGTTGGATGAGAGCCTAACGATAATGAGAAGCTGATGAAATGGTTCTTCGAAAAAGCTTCCAAGGCATTTATCTCCTCCTCAGTTAAAACCTCTGCATACCGTATAATTATATCTGCTATTCTATCCTGGATTGTCTTGCATTGAAGAACTGCATATCTAAAGTGAGTGATACAGACGCCATCATATTTCTTTAACATAGGAACTTCACTGTCCCAGTTTTTTGACCTCAGTATTTCTTCAGTGTGTTGTAAATTATTATATTCCGCCCCCAATTGTGTACCTCTGCCAAATTCAAGGAGAATGCTATTAATATGCCTTATACCTATATCATGTACTCTTTCCCTTATAATAGGAAGAAGTTTCTTTCTTCTTCTCTTTGCTGGTAAAAAACCTGTAAGCAAATAGAATAAGTAGGGATTGTCGTTTAATTCTTTCTTTTTGATCTTGTCGGTCGCTTATGAACGGATTTGCTCCGTTTTTTCGGAACAGCATTGTTCATAACTGTCCGTTTTTTTGTTGATAACTGTCTGATTCCTGTACTTTTACACATAGTTGATCAGAAGTTCTCGAATGAGGACTCCGTCTTGGAACTCTTTGTGGCACTTGGCTACGCTGCCTTTGCCCGTTGCTGCTCCAGCAGCCTCTCCGCCAGTCGCACTGCGTTGGCGGTGTGGCTCCCGAAGAAGATTCCCTCGGTTACTGCTTTCTCAGGGCAATTGGGGGAATTTCTTTTACGATGCAAAGATACAAAAATTTATAATACGCTGGGTATCAATTCACTATATTTGTTTTGGTAATTTACGACAGTCCCTATTTGTCTCACCATTTACATCACCATTTACATCACCATTTACATCACCATTTACATCACCATTTACATCACCATTTACATCACCATTTACATCACCATTTACATCACCATTTACATCACCATTTACATCACCATTTACATCACCACGATGACTAATCTCTGCAACCAGTTTTCTATACTCCTTCGACATTGACAGCTTACCGCTCTTCGACCGTAAGATGATTCCTTCACTCACCAGTTCATCAATCGTCGAAGTTTTCACTTCCAGCCCATCGCCAAAGCATACATTATAGATAGCTATCAACTGAAACACATTCAGCGTCCCCCCTTTCCCTTCGGCAGGAATGCCGCAGCTCCTAAGGCAACAGATCTTCCTCCCCGAGCGGCTTCCACTTCCCGTCTTTCACCGACAATACCACTGAGCCAGACTCCACTGCACGCAACCTGTGCCATTGGCCAACGGGAACGTTAATGGCAACATTCGGGCCGTTGGGGGTTAGTACAATCGAATCTGTACATGTTCGTTCCGATTCGTCAAAGAACTCCTCAAGCACTTTGCCTCGCAAGCAGACTACCGTTTCAGATGTCTTCTGATGTCGGTGTATTTGCATGACAGACCCCGGCTCAACTGCATTGAGCATTCTCTGTGAATTGTCCTCAGCTGAGTTTCGCAAATCCAAGTTCATTCGCAGCCGCGGTGAGGACTTGGCTTGTTCTGACAGTTGGTCTAATAGGGTTTGGGTAATAATCATTTAGTTAGTGCCTCTTTTTCTGCGGCAGGGATGCCGCAGCTCCTAACGGCTTCTCTTTCTGCGGCAGGAATGCCGCAGCTCCTAACGGCGGGGGCGATTATACCTTCTCGAAGAAGGTGTCGGGGTGGGTGGGGTCGAAGACTTCGTTGCAGTACATCACCGTGACCAGGTTCTCGGTGTCGCTGAGGTTGATGATGTTGTGGGTGTAGCCGGGGAGCATGTGGATGCACTGGATGTCGTCGCCCGTGACTTCGAACTCGATCACCTTGCCCTCGGGGTCGTTGAGGTTGCGCTCCTGGATGAGACCGTGACCGCTCACCACGATGAAGAACTCCCACTTGGTATGATGCCAGTGCTGCCCCTTGGTGATGCCTGGCTTGCTGATGTTGATGCTCACCTGACCGCAGTTTAACGTGTGCACCAACTCGGTGAAGGACCCCCGGTCATCGACGTTCATCTTCAACGGGAAAGCCACCTTCTCTTTCGGCAAATAGCTCAGATAGGTGCTGTAGAGCTTCTTGGCAAAGCTGTTGGCAGGAATCTCCGGAATGGTGAGGGTTTTGGGCTGCTCCGCAAAGGACTTCAAGAGCTCCACAATCTCGCCGAGCGTGATCTTGTGCGTTACCGGCACATAACAGTAACGGCCACCATCCTGCGGCAACACCTCCAGCCCGTCAAACTCACAACGATGCTCCTTGCCTTGCAGACAGGCCACCATCTCGTCCACCAAGTCGTCGATATACAACAACTCCAACTCCACGGAAGGGTCGTTCACGGTATAGGGCAGGTCGTTGGCAAAGGCGTTGCAGAATGTGGCCACCGCACTGTTGTAGTTCGGACGACACCACTTCCCAAACAGATTGGGGAATCGGTAAACGAACACCTTGGCACCTGTCTCCTCGCCATATCCGAGGAACAGGTCTTCCCCGGCCTTCTTGCTGCGACCATACTCGCTATTCCCGAAACGACCTGTCAGACTGGCCTGCTGCGAGCTGCTGAGCATCACCGGACAACGGTTGCCGTGTCTCTTCAAGGTATCTAACAAGGTGCTGGCAAAGCCGAAGTTGCCTTGCATGAACTCCTCCTGGTTCTGCGGACGGTTCACGCCGGCGAGGTTGAAGACAAAGTCCGCCTTCGCACCGAATTTGTCCAGCAACGCCGGATCGGTGTCTATGTCGTATTCGTAGATTTCCTCGATACTCAGCTCGGGGTAACGACGGTCTTTGCCGTCTTTTATGCACTTCAATGCGGCACAAAGGTTCTTGCCCACGAAGCCCTTTGCCCCAGTTACTAGAATCTTCATTTCTTTCTTTTTTAACCTTAATTACCATTAATCTGGCATTAATTATCATTCATTATTTTTCTTCTTTTTTCAACCAAATCCTCTTAATGCGAAACAATTAATGAAAAATTATATGGCCAATTAATGAGAATTATATGTTTATATTTTAGAACTTTTCGTGTTTTTAGATGTTAAAATTTACGCCAGACCATCTTGTTTACCACGCCTACGTAGCTTTGGATGATGCGGACGACCTTGGTGGAAACATTCTCGTCCACGTAGTCCGGAACGGGGATGCCGTGGTGGCCGTCCTTGATGAGGCTCACCGCCACATCGACGCTCTGCAACAAGCCGACCGTGTCGATGCCGCTCAGCACGAAACAACCTTTGTCCAACGCCTCGGGACGCTCGGTGCTCGTGCGGATGCAGACCGCCGGGAAGGGATGCCCCACGCTGGTGAAGAAGGAACTCTCCTCAGGCAACGTGCCACTGTCGCTGACCACACAGAAGGCATTCATCTGCAGACAGTTGTAATCGTGGAAACCGAGGGGCTCGTGCTGGATGACACGCTTGTCCAACTGGAAGCCACTGGCCTCCAAACGTTTCCTCGAACGCGGGTGACAGCTGTAGAGTATCGGCATGTCGTACTTCTCGGCCATCTTGTTGATGGCGGTGAACAGCGACATGAAGTTTTTCTCCGTGTCGATGTTCTCCTCTCGGTGGGCACTCAGCAAGATGTACTTGCCCTTCTCGAGTCCTAACCGCTGGTGGATGTCGCTGGCCTCGATCTCCGCCAAGTTGTTGTGCAGCACCTCAGCCATAGGTGAACCCGTGACATAGGTGCGCTCTTTCGGCAGCCCCGTATCGGCCAGATACCGACGGGCATGCTCGCTGTAGGCCATGTTCACGTCGCTGATGATATCGACGATGCGACGGTTGGTCTCCTCGGGCAGACACTCGTCTTTGCAGCGGTTGCCGGCCTCCATGTGGAAGATGGGGATGTGCAGACGCTTGGCGCCGATGACGCTCAGGCAGCTGTTGGTGTCGCCTAAGACTAATACGGCGTCGGGCTTCAGCGCCACCATCAGCTGGTAGCTCTTGGCGATGATGTTGCCCATCGTCTCGCCCAAGTCGCTGCCGACCGCATCCATGTAAACCTCTGGGTCGGCGAGCTTCAGATCTTTGAAGAAGACGCCGTTGAGGTTGTAGTCGTAGTTCTGACCGGTATGGGCCAGGATGGTGTCAAAGTACTGGCGACACTTGTTAATCACCGCGGCCAAACGGATTATCTCGGGACGAGTGCCCACGATGATTAAAAGCTTTAATTTTCCGTTATCTTGAAATTTTGCCATAACATGTTAAGGGTTTAAGTGGTTTAAGGGTTTAAGAGTTCAAGTGGTTTAAGGGTTTAAGGGTTTAAGGGTTTAAGAGTTTAAGAGTTTAAGGGGTTAAGGGGTTAAGGGGTTAAGAGTTTAAGAGTTTAAGGGTTTATACTTTGCTCCGGACATGTCGCTGCTCCGTATTTCCTTTATAAAGTTCATAATTGCAGCTGATAATTTGCGGCATTCTGTATAAAGTTCATTGTATTCTTCTTGTGTGAGATAACCAACGTCATTGGCTCTAATAAGCTGCGAACGGACTTCACCACAAGATCCTTTGGCCATATATAAAAAGTTCAAGAACTCTTTGTTACCTGCTCTTTCAAAGCCTTCAGCAATATTGTCCATGATTGATCCTGCGGCTGCTCGAATTTGCTGAACAAAACGAGTGTCGTATTTAAACTCCCCTTGTTTTGTAATAGGGTATATCTTTGCTGAAAGCTCTCGTGCTTTCTGAAAGATCACCAGCTCCTCAAAATCCCTAACTGCAGCCATCTTTACACTCTTGAACTTTTTGAACTATTGAACCCTTGAACCTCTTGAACCTCTTGAAACTCTTGAACTCTTGAACTCTTGAACTTCTTGAACTCTTGAACTTCTTGAACTCTTGAAACTCTTGAAACTCTTGAAACTCTTGAACCTCTTGAACTCTTGAAACTCTTGAACTCTTGAACTTCTTGAACTCTTGAACTTCTTGAACTCTTGAACTTCTTGAACTCTTGAACCTCTTGAACTATTTACACAAGATTGGGAATGCCATTCAATTCATTTTGAATATACTCCAGCGAGGCGATTTTTGCTTTGGTCTCTTCGAGGTTGAGGCGGTAGGTGTTATCGCTGTTGAACTCATCGATGGTGGCCCGCTTGGTGTCGCCCTCCTTGAAATACTTGTCATAGTTCAGGTCGCGGTTATCGGCAGGCACTGCATAGAAGTTGCCCATATCAACGGCCTTGGCAGCCTCCTCTTTCGTCAGCAGCGTTTCGTACATCTTCTCGCCATGACGAATACCAATCACGCGAATCTCTGGTTCATTAGGAGCCTGATGCTTGAAGAGTTCCACCACAGCCTCTGCCTGAGTCTGGATAGTGCAAGCCGGTGCTTTTTGAACCATAATGTCGCCATTGTTACCATGTTCAAATGCGAATAGCACTAAGTCAACAGCTTCCTCAAGGCTCATAATAAAGCGCGTCATAGAAGGCTCAGTGATGGTGATAGGATTACCTTTGCGAATCTGGTCAATCCAGAGCGGAATCACTGATCCACGGCTGCACATCACATTGCCGTAGCGGGTGCAGCAGATCTTGGTGTCGCCACTGAGACGGCTCTTGGCCACGGCGATCTTCTCCTCAATGGCCTTGGTGATGCCCATAGCGTTGATGGGATAGGCGGCCTTGTCGGTGGAGAGGCAGATTACGCACTTCACGCCGGCGTTGATGGAGGCGTCGAGCACGTTGTCCGTTCCGATGACGTTGGTCTTTACGGCTTCCATTGGGAAGAACTCGCAGGAGGGCACTTGTTTAAGGGCCGCCGCGTGGAAGACATAGTCCACACCCTGCATGGCGTACTTCAGCGTGCTCTTGTTGCGCACGTCGCCGATGTAGAATTTGATTTTGTTGGCCACTTCAGGCATACGGGCCTGGAAGTCGTGGCGCATATCGTCCTGTTTCTTCTCGTCGCGGGAGAAGATGCGGATCTCGCCGATGTCCGTTCTGAGAAAGCGGTTAAGCACGGCATTGCCAAAGCTACCGGTACCGCCTGTAATCAGCAGGGTCTTGTCTTTAAATACACTCATAGTAGTTATTGTTGATTTTATTATTATTTGCTATTTCACTTCGTGTTGGGGAGTGAATGTTGAAGAGTAAATGTTAACAGCGAAGCTCACCAATAACCGAAGGCTAACCAACATGATGATACACCTATATTGATGTCAAGCCTTTTGACTCCGCATTCTTTATCAGTAAAATATGATCAAAAAGAGTGCTGAATTTTTCAAAAAATTTGGTAGCTATCTTCCCTTTCTTGCACTCATCCTCAAGTTTGGATTTCAGGCTATCTTTGCCCTTTATGGTGTCAAGTGAACTAAATGAGAAAATATACTTACGGAATAACTGGCAGGTAAAATAGTCCTCTACATTGAAGTCCTCTGCGTTTTTCTTACCTTTCCATACAGGATAGAACGAGAACCACACATCTCCACTTTTCTTGGCTTTCCCAAATTTCTTGACGTTCCATTCTGTAGCACCCTTATCTGGACACTTGATGACTTTATGCATACTTTCACGCCCTGCCCTGTCACCATCCAGAAAACCAAACACCATCTGTCCGTCCTTAGGCTTGAAAATGGTTGCGAAATCTTTCATGTGTGATGCCCCACCACATGGAATAAACTCAAATGACAAGTCGGTGTATTTGCCCTGCGACTTAAAATAATCAAGAGCTGCTTTGATAAAGACAATGTCCGATGCCCCTTCCACCAGCACAATATCGTCATGAGATGCCAGAAATATATTCTGTCGCTGAGCCGTCCAAATCCCTTCTGTCAACTTGCCAACTAAATCCACATTTTTCTTGTTGATTATTTCAACTTTTCCGTCAGACTTTCGGTCAAGCATGATAATACTGTCGGCTTTGAACTTAGCCGTCAATGTTGGAGAATGAGACGTTATCAAGTTACTCCGATTTGTCATACTGGTAAACATATTATTTAACTCGGCCTTGCGAGAAATATGGATATGACTATCTGGTTCGTCCATCAACACCAATGTTCGTTCATCAGCGAGAGCCTCAAGTATAAAGAGGATAACCATCATTTTCTTCTCGCCCTCACTCAGGTATCCGGCCTCCACTCCGTCATGATATTTGATAGTTAAATCGCTAATGAGGTCGTTTGCACCAACATACTTACTGAACAAATCACGTGGCTGATCATCAAAAGGATTGAACACTGTAATATCTGTTGACGTATTGCTGCCCAGCTTATTAAGACGCGCTGCTACTGTTTGTATGAGTAGTTTTACTTGATTGTCGTGCCAACTTCTCAGTTTCGTCCCATCAATGTGCATTTCTACAGTCACTGGATCATCGGCCTTTATGTAAAGCTTATGGGTAAGAAAATCGTCAAAAGCATGATTCACCCCCCTTGCACTTATCATGCTCAACAACACATAGCGCCACATCAGACGGTCAACGTAAACCATCTTCAGAGTGTCGTAAGCTATCCTTTGCTTTATATTCTTGATATAATCATCGTATGGCTTTTTGTAGTAGTTATCCCAAAGTCGCATATCTTCACCGCTGTAGTTGCAAATAATACGGTTGGGATATTTCATTTCGCCCTCTGCCACCAACACACCATTCTTTTTGTATTCAGTGCTGCCATTCGAAATGTCGTGTTCCACTTTGAAAGAATCATCTCCTATCCTATAGCGAAGGGAGAAACTGAATTCAAAGGGCTTTTTCAGAATCAAAGAACTAAACACACTGCTCAAAGCCTCAAGAATATTGGTCTTGCCGGTACCGTTGTTGCCAATAAGGACATAGGTGTCGTTCTGTTCACTCAACGACAATTTCAAACCTTTCAGATTACGAAAATCCGAAATTACCTTCAGCGATATCAATTTCATGATTAGCCAAACACTTTTTTATTAAACGATTCCTCGGTTCCCTGCAGCAATTTTTCAAGTTCCTGTTGCTGCTTCCTGATTTTTACAATATCCTCCAAGAGTTGTGCCTGTTCGTCCAATGATGGTAACGCAATTTCAGTGCTTTCAAAAACCTTCTGCGAAAGCCTTCTTCGTCCTGTTGTGCCACTACTTGAACTCTTGAACTGATTCAATATTTGTTCGTTACGCAGCACCATCTCAAGATACTCAGGCATTACACGGTTTTCATTAATATCGTATACCAAAAAATCATGCGTAACGATTGCTCCATCATATTTTTCATCCACTAAACCAAAAGCAGCACTTTTACCGTCAATTTTCGATATGACAAATTGGTCTGTGTGCACTCGGGTTTGACGTTTAGTGCCAATTTGCGAGCCCAGCAATGTATCTCTCTTCGTGATGCCCTTATTGAATAACTTTATAGTCAGACGCGTGTATTCAACTCCCGGCTGTACTGCTATTGTGTCAGTACTTTGCGACATGATGTCGCCAAGTTTGACTATTTCATAACGGGGATTAAACCGTGCTTTCTCGACATCAAAAATATGCCGAACACTCCAATTTGTGAGCTCAGACCGCTTGATAACCTTGGTATATTGCATATTCTCAAGAGGATTTCCCTCAATCCATGCACGCACTTCATTCGCAGCCACTGGCAACTCTGCATTGTCCGAAGGTAATCCTGTTGAAGATATACCGGCATCTTCAACACGAGTCACGCTCAATTCATAGTCAACATCAGGTTTCTCATCGTCACGATATTTTCTGATAAAAAGCAAACTGGGCTTGATATTTGCACCCGACGACAGAAACACATCTGCCGGAATGGAGGTGATATTCAGAATGCTGGCTTTGCTTTCAATGAAATTCCTCACCTTTTCAAGTGCCCTGTTGTCAAGAACGCCTTCCGGCAACACGAGACCAGCCACGGCTCCAGGCTTTAAAAGATTAATACACCTTTCAATGAACAGGATTTCCGTGCTGCTGTTAGTGATTTTGTAAAGCTCGCTCAGTTTTTTTCCGACAGTACCGTCTTTGTAGCGTGTGGCAGCATAAGCCTTTAATGGCTCATACACCTTCTCTACGTATTCCGAACCATATTGCTCTTCAAACTGTACTCTTTCTTTATCGCTTGGAACATCCGACTCTGTAATCCGCATGGTTTTCTCTATATGGGCACCAAATGGCGGATTGATAAGTATTGCATCAAAGCGACCCTCAAACACACCTCCCACATTCAATAATCCGTCATGCAAGTAAACACCCACATGTCCGTCGCCATGCATCACCATGTTCATCTTTGCAGTGCGAGCCATTCTCGCATTGGCATCCACCCCATAAAAATAATCATGGCATAGTCTATAATAACGGCTTCCCTTTTTCGTCTTATCGCATTCTTGTAGCAATAATGTTATCTTGTTCTGCTTTTCGGCCTCCGACAAATTCTTGTTAGCCATCACTTTATTCACCTGTGAATGAATATCTTTATCAATAGCCGCTTGCACATGTTCAAATGCTTTAATCAGAAAGCCACCGCTACCACAACATGGGTCACACACCTTCATGCCCTCGCTAATATTCAACAAATCCACCATGTAGTTTACAATGGTTCGAGGTGTAAAAAACTGTCCCAATTCTCCTCTGAATGTCTTCCCCAAAAACAACTCGAAAGCAATCCCCTTTATATCGTCCGAAGTATCATACAGCTCTACCGTTCCCAACTCATCCAGTATCATAAGGAAACTTTCCCTGCGGATACGTATTTTATCTTCTTCGTCAAAAAGTCCATCCGCACTGTAATTAGACTTAACCTCGTTGAAAAGATACTGAATATAATCTCCAGCAGGGTGTTTTAAAAGATAATCCTTTTCATCCTTCAGGAATTTTTCTTTGCCGTACACCAATTCGTCTTTGGCATCACGCTCATATAGCATCTTCATAAACAGCACCTTGCTTATCTCATCGAATGCAGCCTCAGGCGAGAGTTTATCTATATTCCTGATGATATTGTGACACCTGCTCAATGTTTTTAGAAAACTATCCTTGGAATATGAACGCATTTTACTGACAAACTTTTCAAGCACTTCGTCAGTAACAATATCCTCAGCATGCGGGAAATCGCCAATACGTTCTATCTTGAGAGGGCGGGCGTTTTTGTCTATATAGAACACCTTTGTCTCCTTCAGGTTGTGCGCTACATAAAAAGCCATATTGTTCAAAGCGGCTTGCTTGAACTTCCCGAAATAATCTTCAGCTTCAATTTTTATATGCTCCGTCTTGCAGGTCACAAGAACATAGATATTGGGGGTAAAGCCTTTGACTTTCTCGTCTCCACTTCGCCAAATCGCAATATCCGCTTTGCCTGAAGTACCAATACTTACATCTCGTCCCAACTGCCCAGGCACATAGCCGTACGCATCTATCAGACGCTGATAAAACGCATCTGCCAAACTATTTTCCTGCATATTAGGTATTTGTATAGTCTTCGCCATTGCAAATCAAATCTTCTGCAAAAATAACGAATTTTACTCAATTATATTGCGCTTCCGATGTGTTCTTTTTTTGTTCCATACTTTTCCCTCAACCGTGCCTCCGTGCGGCCCGAACCCTTGAACCCCTTGAACTCTTGAACCCTTGAACCCCTTGAACCTCTTGAACTCTTGAACTTCTTGAACTCTTGAACTTCTTGAACTCTTGAACTTCTTGAACTCTTGAACTCTTGAACTTCTTGAACTCTTGAACTCTTGAACTCTTGAACTCTTGAACTCTTGAACCTCTTGAACCTCTTGAACTCTTGAACTCTTGAACCTCTTGAACCTCTTGAACCCCTTGAACCTCTTCAACCTCTTGAACTTCTCGAACTCCTCAAACGCCGAGGACTTCCTCCTCCGATAGCGGGGCATAGGGGCCGTCCTTCGCCTCCAACAGCACGGTTCCGCTTTCAAGCGATTTCAAGCTGTGCCATTGGCCTTTCTCTATATTCAGCACAACCCCACCGGGTACCATATCGATGGTGGCGGTGAGGTTGCCGTGATCGTCGTAGAAGTATTCCTCGAAATGTCCGCGGATGCAGACGCAGGTCTCGCTGGAGCCGAGGTGGCGGTGGATGGGCATCACGGTGCCGGGCTCGAGGGCGTTGAGCATGCGCTGGGAGTTATCCTCGGGGCTGTTGCGGAGGTCGAGGTTGCAGCGCAGGCGGGGCGAGGCCTTGGCCTTGGCTGATAAATCGTCTAATAGTATCTTATCTATGATCATAAAACCTTGAACTTTGTTCACAACTAACTGTAAACCATAAACTTTATAAGTCCCCTACCTCGTGGCCAAATCAAATAGCTGCAAAAGCGCGAAGTCTCTAGGAATGTTGCAAAACGGTGTTCACCGGAAACGTACGTTACTTCGTGTTGGTGAGTGAATGTTGGTTGTTTCATGTTAACACGAAGTAATCAACAGCCGCAGGCTCACCAACAGCGAAGCTCACTATCTGGTTACAAAAGTGCGAAGTCTTCAAAAATGCTGCAAGACGGCTTTCCCCGTAAACGTACATTACATCTCCCCTTTAGCTTGCCGCCACATATCCTGCATAAACTTTGCCATCGGGCGTTTCTCTATCTCATCCAGCTCGGTATAGTTTCCCATCCACAACCTTTTCAAGTAATCGGAACCTCTATTACCAAGGAATTTAAAATTCGTGGGATCCATGTAATACGGCTCTTCGTAGGCTTTATCATACACTTCTTGCACCACATCGCCATGACGGCCATAAAGCGATTTCAAATGAAAAGTATCCCTGTACTCCTCAAACTCTGCCTTGTTAACACCTGCTTCTGGAACTAGTTCTATCTCCACCTCGTCATTTACCCTTGCAGCCGTATAAGGTCCCAACGGGTCGGTCAGTTCAAAGTGGAATTGTTTATGAATATCCGAATAATAGGGATGATATGCCAATGACAAGGCTTTGGCTGATTTTCCTTGATTGCATACGGCACAAGAGGGTATGAGGTTATAAAACGACATGCTCAGCATTGGATAGTGCAACTTGTCATAAAAGTGGTCGAACTGAAATCTTGTTATTCCCGTCACTTTTGTTTTCCGTTTCAGCTGAATATTTTCATTGGCATACAGTGTGTAGTGCATATTGCAATAGGGACAAATCTTAACATTCAACCGCCTTGCAACCTCCACTAACACCGCTCCCCTATGATTAGAATAGTTGAAAGCTTCCAGAATAGCCTTTCCCAATGCTGTACTCTTCCATTGCTTGGTGGGCTTTTCATAAAACCTGTCCTTGTATTTGGTATCAAAATACTTGACTATTTTGTTCAGCCAAAACACATTTGCCGTTAAAAGAGTGTGCAAATGCTCTTTAATCTTAGTGGCCACTGGCTGATCTGCCGCATCCAGTGTTGGAATCTTATTCTCAAGCGCCACCTTGATTTCGTCCTCAATTTCATCAATCAGATAATCCCGGATACTATCCAGGCTGCGACTCTCACCATCTACGCCCAATCTATCCCCTGCTATCTTATTCATTCTTAGTCCTCCTTCTTGCCTTCAATTCTTGAATCATCGCTTCATGATAAGCTATTTCAGAGTCAATATTTTTAGACGCAATCCTTCTCAGCAAATAATCCCTTATCCGTAAATCCCCAGTCAACGCTATGGTCTTCCTGGTGTTAACAGTAACCTCGTCCTCTTCAATGTCTTTTACCACTTGGTTTAGTTTCTTTTGAGCAAAAGCTCCTATTAAACCATTTTTCATGAAGAAAGCTCTGCGATAGAGGTTAAACACATTCTCGCCAAAAGTTTCTTTCTCATCAGAAACAATAACAGCAGATTTCCCGTTTTCTCTATTCAAGAAGTTTACACAACAAGCAGGAACATCACTAAGGATAATGGGGGAATGGGACGTAATCACAATCTGGAAATCAACCCCACCCTTCACACGCATATAGTGAATGAACTCATTCAAAATCCTTACATATTGCATTTGTAGTTTCGGATGATAACCAATCTCCGCCTCATCAAGCAGCAAAAGTCGGGGAGACTCAATATTCCCAAAACGCTTTGGAGCAATGGAAATGCCATAATTCAGTCTCGACAGCAAGTTTAACAGTTCAAGCTCCCCTGAACTCAGAAAGGTGTTTTCGTACAAATTATGGCTATAGATAAAATCAAAAAATCTGGCAGTTAAAAAATACTGGCTATTAATAACTTCTTCCAATAAAGATCGTAGTCTGTCTTTATCCTTTTGAACGTCAAGATAGAACGAACCGCTCCCCTCGTCAAAATCACAGATTGCCACCATCTTTTTCACTACATATAGCAGCGATCCAAGAGCTTTATATGTCTCGGAAGCCATTTTACGTTCCTTGACATAGTTTGTTAAAACATTAACAATACCATAATTTTTTGGTGCCTTAACCCAATCATTTAGAAGCATCAACAAATCACTTTGATTACCCTTTCCTTCCGCAATAAGATTGATGATGTCATAATAGACGATACGCTCTATAGATTTTTCCTTGATATCGACTGAAGTCAATTGTTCTCTTGGAATCTCAATTTTATCAAAGCGACTAATCCTCCCAAGTTTTATGGCATTCCATCCACCCCTGTTGGGAGCAAATTGCACAAATTTTGGCAATTGTATTGTTTTTAACAGCTCACTTAAGCCATCCAGTGCAAGTATCTCACATATACGATAGTTATTTTGGGCGAAATAGGCCAAAAGGTAGTTGTACAAGGGCTCGCTCAAATGCAGGGAATCAATATTTGAATAGTCTTGCAAATCTTTAACGAGTAGCCAGGCATCCGAAGCCTCGTAACTTCCTGCAAGTTCCATTTCCCCATCCACTCCCATATACGGCTGAAAATGCCCGGAATAATAAAAAGTTTCTAATGAAAATCTTCTGGATTCTGGATGTAAAACAATTCCTTCACTGGCCACCACTTTAATGTTCGTGGTGTTATATATATACAGTTCCCCATTTTGTTCATAAGCAATCAGCACCTTCAAATCTTCGTTTCTTGGGTAACCCTCTACAAACAAGTGTTTCAACAACCGAAGAACGGTGGTCTTCCCGCTTCCGTTGACACCAATAATCGCAGTGAGTGAATAGATGCCCTGCTCCCAAAAGTCAGCGGGGATTGTATCGTTACGCCTGATGATCAGTGTATTTCCATCCGAAATGGAGAATGAATATCGGTGATCGAATGAAAAACCGATATTCTGCAATACGCCAAAGGAAGTTGTGTACAAATAGGATAAATGCATATTTACTTTATCAAATCAGGTGTTTTTCTCCCCTATTTCGACCAAAACAAGTATATGACTTAAACAGAGTTATCTCGACTTAGTAGTTGCCATACATGTTGTTTAATACTTATACTTCGTATAAAGTATTGTATAAGTGCGATTTAAAATGTATATTCTTCCATAAAACTTACATTCTCTTTTCTTCGTTGCTTATCTTCAATCGAAAAAGCCAACCCCATTGTCTTATCAACTTGAGATAGAAAACTAAAAAAGAATCGAATTACAACACCCAAATCTTATACGCCAATTTGCCATATTTGCCATGTCGGGGTATTGTCCTAATTTATCCTTGAATCCCATTTGCATTTTCCCATGATTTGTAAACCAATACTCCTGCATATTACTGCACGTCCTCGGGTTCTTTGTGACAGTCCGCATATAATAGCATCTTTTATCGAATGTAGAATATGCAAGCAAGTTGATATCCGTTTCTGTCAATTCTTTATCAACACTTGCCCATTCACATAAAGTACCTATAATCATTTCACTAGAAACATCGTCCCTGAGTCTCTCCTTGGTAAAGAAAAAGCCAACAGGTTTTTCACCTTCATAAATGGAATAAAAAGACTGTTTATCTTGAGGCTTCCCCGTCAAGTTATAATTCAAGTTCCATCGCAACCATGCATTATCATGCACTTCAGCATACTTATGACCATCATTCATACACATGTCTCCCGCCCAGTTTGGAATGCTGTCCTCTTTTTTTAGACAATACTTCTTTTTTAACCTCTTTATTCTTGCTTTAGTTGGAACATTTAAGATCCCAAGAAAAACATCGCTCAAACCTGAACATATTTTCAACGGCAAACCTTTCAACCCTCGACACGCAAATGCCGATTCTACATTAATTAATTTTATCATTTCGGGGAAATAAAACAACGTGCAATCGCTTTTCTTCATTATAGAATCACAAGCATCCGACAACAATGAGCAAAGGAATAACGGATATTCATCATTCTCCAATGAGTAATTGGCGATTTTGGTCCCCATGCCTTTCCCACGTTGACTCTCATGGACTTCGATACTTCCGAACGATTGAGCATCAACAACATCGTCTCCTCTTTTGATTTTTGTCCCATATAATAAACTTCGACCAACAACTATACCGTCATTCACAACAAGAAGAACCGCAGTTTTAGAAGCGTCTGTATTATTTGGGTTTTGGAAGAATGTTCGTCTGACATTTGCATCCACAAAAGATGCAATGCCATACCTGTCATCATCAGTCAACCAACTGTCTTCTTCCAATTGACCATAAAATATTTTCTTTAAAATAACTACGCTCATTGTTAAATCATAATGTTTGAAGAAATGTAGCAAATACTTAGCACTGTTATAAGACCCTACTTAACAGTCTTGCTTTCTTATCGAATACTTCCGCAATAATCTCTTGAGTCATATCACCAAAAATAGGGCCATTGCACTGCTGGTGGAATGAGAGGCCGCTCATCGAAAGGTTCTTTTCAATTAATAGTGGGTCGCCCTCTGCATCAATAGCAAAATCCCATGAGATAAGTTTGGAAAAGTTTACCAAGCGATTGTGTAACGTTTCTGCAAGCTTTACCACCTTATCGAAGTTTGGTACATAGTGGCCTTTGAACAGTACACCCGTAGTTGGATGACATTCAAACTTTTCACCAGAATAATTATACGCAACTTTTTTTAGATTACCTGTTTTATCCACGCCCACATATAACCCACCTGCGGTAGCATTGTCCACTCTATTACCGCCAGCACCCATTCTCACAATAGTCGACAACTCTTTGGCCTCACCATTATGGAAGAATGTCATCATTCGGATTGTGTTTATCGAATTTGGATAAATCGAGGCAATTTGTTCGTGCTGTGTGGCGAATCTCTGTACAATACAATTTTTGAACGAATCAACGTATTTGACAAACTCATCAAATTTTTCCGTTTCCCCAGCCTTATATATTAGAACACCCCTACCCGACCCAGTGCCAATTGACGGTTTTGCAACATAACTACAATCTGGCGAAAGTCTATCGTGCAGTTCATTGATGGATATTATCTTGTAGTTCTCATCCAATACTCCTCCCCCTATGTTTCGTGCAACAGTAATAGGTTGTTTGACATCGTAAAAGAACAAGCTATTGAAGTTTTTATCCTCAATTGTGAGAGCACCCCAGTAGTCATTGTATTTCATATCCACAATACTAAAAAAGAGATTACCAGGGAAATACAGAGGAGTCCATGCTCGCCCTTCCTCATTAAAAAGGTTATAGTAAGCGAACCAGATATCATCCACATGAATTCCCTTCCATACCTCATCCACCATTTGCCTTTGCTCTTTTGTCAGCGATGTTATCGTAACCCCTAAATCATGGCAAGCCTTTATGTCATGTTTCATGTGTGCCCAGATCGCTTTTGCACGTCTACACCTTTCGTGAAATATTTTTCCGTCTGTTATTACTGAACTTATACTCATTCTAATACTTCTTTTATTGTTCGTCTATAACAATTTACTTAACAGTCTTGCTTTCTTGTCGAACACTTCCGCAATAATTTCCTGTGTCATATCTCCGAAAATAGGACCATTGCACTGCTGATGGAAGGACAAACCTGCCCATGACATGTTCTTTTCAATTAATATCGGGTCACCTTCAGCATCTATTGCAAAATCCCATGAGATAAGTTTAGAAAAGTTCACCAACCGATTATGCAATGATTCTGCAAGATGCACCAATTGATCAAAGTTTGGAATATAGTGACCTTTGAATGGTACACCCGTTGACGGATGACAATCAAACCTTTCGCCATAATCATTATATGCAACATTCTTAAGTTGACCTGTTTTATCCACCCCCACAAAACACCCACCAGCAGTGGCATTGTCAATTCTATTACCGCCAGCGCCCATCCGTATTACAGTTGACAATTCCTTGGCCTCACCGTTATGGAAGAATGTCGTCATTCGGATTGTATTTATAGACTCCGAATAAATTGACGCTATTTGCTCATGCTGTGTGGCAAATTTTTGCACAACACAGTTTTTAAACGAATCTACGTATTTTACAAATTCCTCAAATTTTTTCGTTTCACCAGCTGTATAGACTCGAACACATCTACCGCCACCCGAACCAATTGATGGCTTTGCAACATAACTGCAATCTGGAGACAACCTTTTGTGCATTTCATCAAGGGATATACGCTCATAATTCTCATCCATAAAAGTACCTCCCATGTTCCGCAAAACTGTAATAGGTTGTTTGACATCGTAAAAAAACAAACTATTAAAATTTTTGTCCTCTATTGTGATAGCACCTCTGTAGTCGTTGTATTTCATATCCAGAATGCTATAATAGAGATTGCTCGGGAAATACAATGGGGTCCAGTCTTTCCCCTCCTCATTAAAAAGATTAAAGAAGGCAAACCAGAAATCATCCACATGAATACCCTTCCACACCTCATCCACCATTTGCCTTTGTTCTTTTGTCAGCGGAGGTATTGTAATCCTAAGATCATGTTTCATGAAATCCCGGATTTTTTTTGACCGTTTGCATCTTTCGCGGAACGATGCACCTGCATCAATTATTGAACTAATGCTCATTATCTATTGTTTTTATTGTTTTACAATACCACACTTAACAATCGAGCTTTCCTATCGAACACTTCTTTAATAATATCCTGCGTCATATCACCGAAAAGAGGTCCATTGCACTGTTGATGGAAGGAAAGACCTCCTTCTGACAAGTTCTTTTCAATCAAAATCGGATCACCTTCTGAATCAATCGCAAAGTCCCATGATGCAAGTTTGGAAAAGTTCACCAACCGATTGTGTAACTTCTCTGCAAGTTTTACCAAATTTTCAAAATCTGGCACATAGTGACCCTTGAACGGGACACCCGTTGTTGGATGAGATTCAAATCTTTCACCATAATCATTAAATGCCACATTCTTGAGATGACCTGTTTTATCCACTCCTACAAAACAACCACCTGCGGTAGCATTGTCAATTCTATTGCCGCCAGCACCCATTCTTATAATAGTTGACAATGCCTTAGCCTCCCCATTGCGGTAGAAAGTTATTATTCGGATTGAGTTCAAAGAATCTGGATAAATTGATGCAAGTTGTTCGTGCTGTGTGGCAAATTTTTGCACAACACAGTTTTTGAACGAATCTACGTATTTGATAAATTCTTCAAATTTTGCCGTCTCTCCTGCCTTATATATTAGAATACGCCTACCTGCCCCTGTGCCAATTGATGGCTTTGCGACATAACTGCAATCTGGTGAAAGTCTTTTGTGCATTTCATCAATGGAAATAATCTTATAATTCTCATCCATTATGTTGCCCCCAATGTTTCGAACAACTGTAACAGGTTGCTTGACATCGTAGAAAAACAAACTATTGAAGTTTTTGTCCTCAATTGTGGCACAACCTTTGTAATCTGTGTAATGCATATCCACAATACTATAATACAGATTACTGGGAATATACAAAGGTGTCCAATCTCTACCTTCCTCATTAAAAAGATTAAAGAAGGCAAACCACATATAATCCACATGAATACCCTTCCACACATCATCCACCATCTGTTTTTGTTCATGGGTTAACGAAGGAATGCTGACTCGTAATTCATGTTTCATAAAATCCCCAATCCTATTTGTCCGTCTGCGTCTTTCATGAAACGTTTTCCCCGCATTAATTATTGAATTTATGCTCATTTTTAGATCGTTTATTTATAGTTTCGTTTACCATCAACATTTAACATAAAGCCCTGCTGATATCCGGATCATTCAAACAAATCCCAGAATCTTTTCACGTCTTTTTTATACACCCACTCCGAGAAAGACTTGCTTATTTCAAAACTGGTCTTCCGATAGAGCAATGACGGGGCGTTATTCACTTCATAGAAGAATATTCCATCCTCTTCATACATCGGATCGGCAATGGACATATAGCGCGTTCCTTCAATTGCATTACCAGCATCGGCAGCAGAGTCAATAATCAAACAGCCTTTCTTTACTTGTTTTAATTGTTCCTTGGTGATGATGTGAGCCACGCTTGAATCCACCTCAATGCCGTTGATAATAACGTCGTATTCACCGATTGTTTCATAGAACTCGTTCATGGTTTTACGATAAAACATGCGCACGTCAGCATTGTATTTAGAAACATAGCTGTACCCACCCTGAGAGCAACTTCCACTGGCTAATACGGCGATTTTGGTGTCAGAATCGGGGTAGAGACCAAAATGTAACAGTGCATGCTGTACGCTCGCCACACCTGCATAGAAACTATTCTTCCAAACAAAATTCTTCTTGATGAAAGTTACAGGAATATGCTTGTCGCCAATGTGAGCCGTTGGATAGATATTGTCGAGATCGATGACGTGCAGTCCTTTCTTACAGGCCACCTTTTGATAGAACTCGGTACCAGAACCCGTAGGATGAGTCCATCCAATTATCATTTGGCCTTCACGGAGATGGTCATAATCTCCGGGCTGAATGAGTTTCAAGCAGAATACGGTGTCACAATTCTGGAAAATGTTTGATCTTGAGTCGATTTTGCAACCTTTAGCCTCATATTCAGCGTCATTTATACCCAATTCGGAACCGAAACCCGTTTCGATAACAAGCTCGTTTTCAAATTCCGAAGTGATATGTTCTGGCAGTAATGCCACTCTTTTTTCGCCCGGATAGGTGGGCTTAATAAAACCTAATTTCATAATTGATACTTTTTTTATTAATACATTATTCAAATTCTTTTTTCATTTCGTGATTCGTAACCTCTAGCACAAAATCTCTACTGCCCTTCTTTTGCCTTTAGACCTTGTGCAAAGTCGGAAAGATATCTGTACCTCGGTGTCAACTCACCATCTTTCAATATCATTGAACGGTCTATCACATCCGAATGTTCACCCTTCAACAATGGCTCAAACACATGCTTCGTCAGCATGTCGCCGAAATAGGCGCTGGTATCCATCGCCAAAGCATTCGGACAAGTGTCCACCGCCATTTCGGTTATGTTGTTTGGAAAAGAGAAGGCTGTCTCGTCTCGCTCTGTAACAGGGTTATAGTCGTAGTACGGGTCGTCGTGCGTGGCAGGGCGAACAGTCGACTTGATACTGCCTTTGATGTCGCAAGTAACGTCGCCAATCATGCGGATGCGCATATCAGGATTGCGCAAGTCCTCTTCGCTGAGATAGACCGGTGCTTCAGGCCCCCAGAAATGGGCGCAAATCAGCACATCGGTTTTCTTAGCAAAACGCATAAAGTCGCTTTCGTACTCCTTAGCGTCGTGGGTGAAGTCGCTCCATGAAAAAGCTCCGCCATCTTTGCGCTTCACCAAGCGGTCTACATCTGCCACGCAATAGGACAAAGAATCTACCTTGTCGGTAGCGAGATACTCTTCTTCGCCCATCTTGACGGCACCAATATTGTCCAGCACATGCTGAGCACCTTGCGACACACGGCCTGCACCTGTAACCATCAGTTTCACTTTTGGCAGCTCCATGCTCTTCAAAGCATCAAACAACTGGTCAATTGTAAAGCGACGGTCGGGCTTCGGTAACTCATACAACTTATGTTTTAATCCATAACCACGTAGAGTGTAATAAACTCCCACTACGCCGGCCCACCATCCAAAGGCACAAACACGAACATTGTTGTCATCAACAAGGTACTCATAATCACAGAAGGTGATGTGCTTCTGCATGAATGCCTGCAATAGCGGACGGTTGTATTCTTGCATTTTGGCGATATGGCCAAAGAAGAAGTATTGCTTATTAGGTATCAGGCTCTCAATCTTGGCCTCTTTGATACCAAAGAGAATGTCACAATCGTCCACATGGTCTACTACTCGCACACCTTCGGCACGATATTCTTCGTCGGAGAAGGCTCGGATGTTGCTGGTTTGGACCACTATTTCATGTTGAGGAAACCTATGGTTCAAATCCGCAACTTGCTTTGGCGACAAGGCTACGCGGTTGTCAACCGGGGTCTTGGTCTCTTTGATAATTCCTATTTTCATCTCATTATGGTTTTAATGCGGTGAGTATATCTTTTTCTGTAAGTTCACCATATACTGGACATATGCCCTTGTTAGTTTTCACCTTTATGGTTTTATTGATAACGTCAACATCTTTGATGAGGGTGTCCAAATCCTCCGAATACAAGGATATCATTGTGATTTTTTGCGGCTTGTCATCCTCGACAACATAATCATCATAAATGATAGGTAAATAGGTAATTGTCTCTTTAAGTTTCAAAACCTCTTCTTCCCCAAGGATTTTTTCTACCACGCTACCTCTTTCCGCCTGGAAATATGGGCTATATGTAATCGAGTAACCTCGATCAAGGATAAAATCGGATTTTACGTCAAACTGAACACCCATCCCATACTTTATCATCATGGTTAAATAGTCAATGCCGTCGCTGGCACGATGGTAGTCGAATGAATGGCCACCGCCAAGACGAAAACCTGTTTCAAATACATAGAACTTACCATTACGATAGAAAAACGAGATATTAGCAACACCGCAATCCATTCCCATGTCAGAAAGCATGGCTTTTACACTCCCATCGACTGAATCAATGTATTCTTTTTCGAATCTGGAAGGAAACGTCCAGGCTTTTTGTTTGGTCTCGAAACCTTTTTGACTGCCCAGCATTGTGGTGTCGCAGGTCTCTATCAGAATGGCCTCTTTGCCGTTGATGTAATAAGTGCAGTCAAACTTCACGCCATCGCCAATGAAATCTTCCACCACCACACTCTTCGAAGGTGACATTTCGTAAGCGTATGCCAAATACTTCTTGTACTCATCCGCATTATAAGCCACATTGATGCCGATGCTGCCGCCACGGTCGGTGGGTTTAATAATGACCGGAAACTGAATATTGGCATCGTCAGGGTCGTACTCGTTAACAATCGGCACACCGTATTGTTTGCAAAGAGCCTTAAATTTGTTCTTGTCGCGGGTAATTTCAAGTTGTTCACGGTTAATGTAGCAAGGCAGACCGAGGCGTTCGCACATTTCAATCATGGCTTCAATACGGAACTCGCTCACCCCAGCCATTATACCATTCACACCGCTTTCGCGACACTTTTTCTCCAAAGTGTCATAATCCATCCAACTGATATCCCATGCCTCATCAGCTAATGGCTTTGCCGGACAATCTTTTCCTGACCTCATATCAGTGACTATAACATAACACCCTATCGATTGGGCTATTTTGACAACATCGACATCATAATTCGATGCCCCTATGATAAGGAGTTTTTTACCTTCCAATTCCTTCATGACATTATAAGTTTAATTGTTTATATTTTCAGTAGCAGTATTGTTATCGTCTCTGTGATAGATTTCGGAAAAATGCACGTCATCCACCTCTTTCATATCCTCGGCACCTTCACCCACATCGGAACGTTTCAGCACATTCATCACAGTTAGCCACAATATGCGTATATCCGTCCACAGCGAACAATGGTCAACGTACCATACATCCAGTTTGAATTTCTCACTCAATTTACAATGATTTCTTCCATGCACCTGTGCCCAACCGGTTATGCCTGGACGGACATCGTGACGTCGGGCTTGTTCTGGACTATATAGCGGCAAGTATTGCATCAACAATGGACGAGGCCCGATGAGTGACATGTCACCTTTAAGAATATTGAACAGTTGTGGCAACTCGTCCAAACTCGTAGAGCGCACAAAGCGCCCTGCTTTGGTAAGACGTTGAGCATCAGGCAAAAGTTCACCGTTTTCATCTCTTTCATCGGTCATTGATTTGTATTTTATCACCTTGAAAGGCTTGCCATGATACCCAGGCCTGACTTGTGTAAAGAAAGCACCAGCCCCCTTATTGGCGAAATGTAACCAAACTGTCACAATAATAAAAATCGGAGATAGGCATATTATCGCTATCAGCGAAATTAATAAATCCAGTATACGTTTAAAAAATTGCTTGTACATATCACTCAAATTTCATCCTCTATATGCCGGAAAATAGCCGGTGTTTCTGTCATAATTGGCATCCTCGTTAGCGCGAGCCTCTATCGCCTTTTTGTACACATCTTGGTTGAATATATACCTGCCAATATAAAACATCACATCGGGGTCGGGCGTGAAGCATCGTTTGTATTTATAGATACCATCGTCTTTGTGATAGCCTCCGCCAAGGATGAACTTCTCACGTCCTGTGCGGTTGCACCATTTCAAAATCTCATTCTTCAGGTAGTCGTTGGGGCGATACTCATAATAATCGGCCAAGGTGCCACCCAAGAAAGAATAGGCGTATTTCTCTGAACATAGCACCAACTCAGTTGAAATCACCTTGTCATCTTTCAGCACATGGAAATACATGAAATTGTCGGGCAATAGCCGCTCTATGTTCAAGAAGTATTCCTTACCAAAATAATAATAGGAATCAGCATTGTTACGATCCATGGTGAGATCGTATATTTTGAGGAAGTCGTCCAAATGGTTAGTATTAGGCTCCATCAATATCTCCAAACCGTTATTCTCGGCCTTACGCACATTCTTGCGCACCTTACGGTCGTAACGGTTCCAGATGTCATCATCGAAATCGCCCGTAGTGTTTACCACCACATTGGCCGAAAGTTCGATGGTCTCGCCCCAGTAGGACTCGCGGAAATCCACATTGTCGAACAAATGAAAACGATGGAACTCGCAGATGATATTATGCTCCAGACAATGTTTAGTGAAAGCTTCCCTGTAGGCCGCCATCAGCTGCTGCATATCGGTCACGTTCTCACAATAAGGGCCACCATAGCCGTAGGGGGTCACAATATCGTAATAGGTCTGTCCGTTGATTGGCCACTTGATTTTACGCAGAATGTAAGTATAGATGATTCTGCCAAAGGGACACTCAAACACAAAGGTATCGCTGTCTCCATCAATGTCCTTGTAAACTTTAGCATAGTTTGGATTGAAAAACAAGTCTATCATTTCTTTAAATATTCTTTGATAGTTTCCACAATTCTATACATATCAAATTCATCGTACCGCTGGTCACACAACAAGGAGAGTTCACAATCATACACTTCGGTCGCCGCTTCACTAATTGTATGCAAACCGGACAACGGCCAATGCACAGGACAATAAATGCTGTGCTCGATTAAGAATCGGCGCAATTCGTTTCGACATCCTGCCTGAACATACACAGGCACGAACAGCGGCGTATCGGAATCATTACTTTTACCAAAAAGGCAACGGATACGGTCATCGTTCAAATCAGCAATTTCCTCCATCAATATTTTAGCATTACACCGTCTTGTTTGAACAAGGTATGGATAGTCGGTCTTGCACAACACATCAAGCGAGCGTTGGTCCGGCAAGGTGTGATGATAGTTTTTTTCAAGCATCTCCTCCGCATTGTTTATCCAAGACAAAAACTGTTGTTTGTCAACCTTCTCGTCATTCATATAACGACTCTTTAGATCAAACATACGCGTACGCATGTTTGTGTACTCTTCGAACGGTTTCCAATCAATCCCGAAGTCAATGTTCGCATTGTTTTTAACACCTACAAAGCCACAATTCACATCCATCCACTTCCGATAGCTGCCAAAGACATAATCGCAGTCATCGCCATTGAAATTGGAATAAACGGAATGAGTGGCATCATAAACAACCTGTTTCCCCCTGGAGCGTTGATCCCTGGCAATTTCTACCGTTTCCTCATCTATAAAGCCAAAGTAATCCAACAGGAAAAGCACGTCACAACCATGATTTGTATCGAAATGCCTTTTCAGACCAAGCCCTTCAGGTATCACATCGTAGAATGTCACTCCCATTCCATGCTTCAAGAACGGTTCTATCATAGTATGACAGCAGTAAGAAGGCATATACACTGAATTTTTGCCTTCCGCCGCCAATTTTTCCACAATAAACTCCAATGCCACACGCCCACTCAAGGTTTTCTTTATCAGCCAATTTTGTGAATGTGGCCATTCACATCCGTATTTTCCATTTGGGCTGCAACCTGTCCAAAATTCGCTACCAATTTCCTTTTTCATCGTTTGATATGTTCCATAATGGTATCGAATGTGTTCTCAACACAATAGTTGTCACATAAGAACTTATAGCCCTTCTCTCCCATGGCTTTCATATCTGCGTTGAGCAATTCATCAATGCAATTTGAAAAGTCTTCAACAGAGTTGCTTTCACACCAATAGCCGAAGCCATTTGTTTCCGCTATTGGACCCATATCACAATTCGGGTCCGTAGCACAAATCACTGGCATTTTGTATTCAAGATAGGTGAGCAAACGTGACGGAAAATTAGGTATAGTGAAACGGTGGTCGAGAAAAATAAGACCCGCATCACAAGTTTGCACTAAAGCGTCATAATCAGCTTTGGGCAGAGCCTCCTGCAATGTTACATTACTGGGCTTTGCCTTATCATACCATTCTTGAATCAAATGTTTTTCTGTACCAGAGCCGACAATCAAAAAGTGACAATCTACTCGATCTCTATTTGCATCAAGACATTTGACCAAAAATGGAATTCCTTGCGGTTTTCCGAGATTACCTCCATAGATGAGCACCGTTTTGTCCATCGGCAGCTTATATTTAGTCCTTATTTCTTCTCCTTTCTTTCTTAGTTCATCTGATGACGCAACATTCACGCGACTCAAATCTACGCTATTTGGCGCTACTTCAACACGTTTCGGGTCAACTTCTGGGTTATGCTTCAGAACAAATTCAACATTGGCGGGAGACATACAGCCGATATAATCCGACTGCTTGTAAAGGGCTTTCTCCTTTTTACGAAAATATCTATAGATGATGCTTTTCTTGTCAAGCATTCCAATATCTACTGCATTTTGAGGAAAGATGTCTTTAAGCATCAAGTATGAGACAGCCTTTGGATTCATTTTTTTCAAATACTTCACGACACCCATTAAAGTAATTGGCGGAGTACTATAAAGAATCAAATCAAACCTCATATCACCCACACATCTTTTAATGGCCCTTTTGAACTGCCCCTCTACCAAAATTTGGCCGATGCCCTTTTCAACGACATTAGTTTTTGTAAGATTCAACGTGCGAACCCCAAGATTTCTCACCCCATTACTTTCGACGATTCCTGTAGCGACACCCGTTTTTCGCTCCCGGGGCGACACTATCGTCACTTGATGCCCTTCGTCACGAAATTTCCGTATAAGGTCGACGTATATATTTCGTCCCTCAACATTCTGTATTGGCGACATCGTAAGGAAGATTATGTTCATAAGCTCTTTATTTATCATAACAATTAGTCATACAAATAATAAAATCACTCATATGTATTATATTGTTTACTTGAGGCTTTTTTACCTCATAACATAGTTAGGTCGTATACTTTTCCTATTTCAAATTTGTCTTCCTCTTTACCGACAACTCAAAGCACAAAGAATCTCAACTTTTCCAGACATCATCTTTCTCCACAGCTTTCTTTATCCATTCGCAAATGAAATAATGCACAATGGGTGTCAATTCTTCGGAAACACCGTCGGCGGGGTAGATAGAAGTACGCACCAAAATTTTATATCCAAAAGGATAAACTGCTATCATACAGTCCTCCTTTCTAAAAGTATTTTATCGTAACTAATTGATATTCTAAATCTCAACCTTTCTATCTGCAACATTTTTGATTACTGGGAAAATACTGATTAATATTCTCCAAACTAGGATTCTCTATATTGAACAAATCCACCACCTCGGTTATTATCTCATCCGGCAGATTCCACCATTGGATTTCTTCGAGACGGTCTATGACTTCTTTTGAGAATCTATATTTAATCAACTTTGCTGGCACACCGCCTACAACAGCATAGGGAGGGACATCTTTAGTAACAAGAGCATTACTTCCGACCACTGCACCATTTCCGACCACAACACCCTGCTTAATTGTAACACCATGCCCTATCCATACATCATTTCCTATAATTGTTTTTTTTGGCATTGGCAAATCAAATTTTGCAAAACGTTTTGAGGGGCCACTATGGCGAACATTTTGAAACACTGGTGAAGTGGAGATCCGATTCATTGGGTGCTCTGCGCCCCCAACAAAAACATGGTCACTGATGGAGCAAAAAGCCCCAATATCACACAACACAATTTGGCAATTATTTCCACAATAGCTATACCGATCCATTGATGAGTCTACAACATTACACCCGTAATTGACCACTGAAGTTTTGTGTATTTTGCTGCCAATGACAGCTTTACCATGAAACTTGTTGAATATTTTGGCATAAATATAAGAAAGTCGCATGTTGCAGTTATTTCTGTTGTTTTATTAAAGCATCTATATATTTCTTTGCCACGCTCATGTCCGAATACTCGAAAGCCGTTTCTTTGGCCCGTTTTGACATTTGATTTAACTGTTCTGATGACATCTGCTTAATGTTTTTCAAAATACCAATCAATTCATTTGTGTCACCAGCATTACACAAGAAACCGTTTTCACCTTCACATATTATGCCGTCAATTCCTTCATTTCGTGATCCAATAGGAATTAGACCTACTGCCATCGCTTCGAGATAAACCAAACCGAAAACTTCAGCTCTCGAAATCATCACGAACACATCGCTCTGCTTTAAATACTGAATAACTTGCTCGCGAGGTATCCTTCCGGTAAAATGTAGTTCTCCCTTTTCGCCTAATCTTTGATATTCCTTTTCTATATTAATCTTTTCAGCACCATCACCAATAAATGTCAATGAAAAGTCACCATCTGGATACGCTTGCGACAGAGCTTTTAACACCGACAAAGGGTGTTTCCTGGCTATTAAAGATCCTACATAGACATAATTACGAACAGGTTGTTGCACTAATCTTACATCTTCTTTCCCAGATTTCAAAAAAGCATCTGAAACCCCTGAAGATGCTATAAAAGAAGATTTTGGTCTCCCGTATTTATTTTCAAAATTAAGCTTCCCTGTAAGACTACGAAAACCGACGACATCCAGTTCAAACAACATTCTCACCCCCTCTATACCGTATTTACTTTCAAAATCAAATACATTTTCATGCAACACAAGGCATGTGGATTTTCCATAACGTTTTTTTAAAGTACTCAACAATTCCAGTTGGGGATTATCCCAATGACCAACAATCCAGTCTGGTATACCTATTCGACCACACTCTTTCTCTATGATATTTAATGCTCGTTTTAGTTGGCTTTTGGAATAACGAGAATGAGGAACCATTTTATTTAAGCAACGTATATGTACAGTTACGCCATCGGCTATATAATCCTCTTCCTGAGGACAATGTGTAGGGACCAGCATTCCCAACCTAGTATTCAGTTGATGCTGAAAATGACGACCCAACCAATACATAATCCTAGGAAATTTAGCAACAAAGTGAAAAACCGTCACTTCGTGCCCCATTTTCACCCATTCACGTGTAAAATAATGAACCACAGGAGTCGATCCCTGCATAGAAGTTGTTGTAGCATATATAGGAGTTAACAAAAAGATTTTCATGACAACTTTTTAAATATAGTGGATTCACAAAAAGTGATATATCGAACAACAATTCAATCCTTGGGTATCGCATAATGACTCTGCGACACCGACAAAACCACCAACATGCAAACAGCCAAATCATTACTCGTATACATAGCACCCGAAAGGAAACCCTTCAAGATAAATTGAACAGACAAAAGACCCATTGCCATTATTGAGGTTTTGTTAAGCACATGTTGATACGTCAATTTTACATCCTCCCATAATAGATAAACCCATATCAATGCACCAAAAAAACCCAGCCCAATCATCACATCCAAGATGGAATTATGAGAATAGAATCCGTTATTTAATACGAACTGCTTGCCTAACACTGGGTTTTGAAGAAAAATATCAAATGCCTGCTTATACAACGAATCGCGGCCCGAACTATCGTCCTCATACATTGATGCAGCCATTCTCTGCTCCATCATTGGCGAAATACTTCCCAACCAATCAAGTATGGTGGACATATTCACCCACACCAACAATATGACAACTATAGAGATGATTAATCCTACAGCTTTGTTTTTCATCCTTGAAAACAAGAGAAAAAGAAGCACAACGACAAAACTCACCAAAGGGCCCCGACTTGCAGCTCGCAACATCAACACAAACGACAACACCATAAAGATAATCAAAACAGCTTTCCAAATTCGTTTTCCTTCCTTATGGCAAGCTATCCATGAAAGGAAAACAATAACTAGCGACACACATGTGTGTCCAAAACCAATCGATCCTAAGGCAATATTGCCTTCGCCTCGAACCATTTCTTCGTATTCGGCAGCAATTAACGAATTTTGGTTGAGCACCGTCTCTACCAACAACAACACGCCTCCAATCATCAACCATTTGTTTAATTTCTCATAATCAATATATTTTGCACACCTAGCAGTAGCCCAAATAGAAGGTATCATAGCCATGAACATATACTGTATAACAACTTTTTGAAACCCAGGCTGAAGATATATCTGCCTTACAAAAATATCTACAAGAATGCGAATAAAATAAACCAACATAAAAACCACATAAATGGATGTTGCCCGACTCGACAATGAAATCTGTTTCTCCAGAGGAGTTGCTACTATCAAAAAAAAAGCTAATATAAAAACCACAGCACGGTACGGATACGTTACTGTGTGAGATAGGACATCACTATCGGAAGATATCGGGAGCAGTGTTGTAGTCACCAATTGGTAGCCTAGCAATGACAAAAACACAAAAAGCAATGCGACGAATGAATAAAATTTATTACTAACCTTTAACACGACAACCTAATATTTATTTATGTTTATTTTCCCCACAAAAGAGTTCAAAACACTGCTTAAAGTAATTCTTTCCTCTTTGGTCAGCCCCAAATAATAAACCATGCCACTATACAACAAAAATGTCACAACCAAAGGTACAATTAAGCCCATCCATCCTGACAAAAAGCGATACAACAAGGAACAAACAAAAAATGCTATAACAATAGGTGGCAAAATTCTAAATAGAACTTGCTTATAAAAATCTTTTCTATCAAATTCCGATATTTTAGAAAGTATTATAACTCTACTATACGACCCCAATGTTTCACAAATAAGAAATATAACAATAGCAACATGGCAAGGATAGCCTATTTTCAAAAATATCCACGACAATGGTAACGCGGCCATTCGAACTGCAGAAACAGTAATGGAAAACCATTTAATGTTCCCAACGGCTTGGTTGGCAAAGACCAATCCTCTTGTCAATTGCTCTGCCATACATGCCAAAATCATCAATCTAGAGAACAACACAGTTCCTTCTGGGTACTCTTTAAGCCACAACGACAAGACATCAGGCATCATCACAATCAAGGGGATACACACAAACGACATTAAGATACAGCCAAATTTACCAGCAGTCATCGAAAGTCTGAACATTCTTGCTTGGTCTCCCGCACCATAACTTTTCATAATCTGAGGTTTCATAGTGCTCACTGCAGATGCGGAAATAGTAAACATATTTCCTTCAAGCTGCCTTGCTAAAGCAAACGTAGCATTAGTAACAGGGCCAAAAAAACGATTCAACATTACAGCATATCCCTGACGATTTAATACAGACCCCAAAACATCCAACAAAGTCCATCCAACAAACCCAGTCATTTCTTTCATCTCCTGTAAAGTAGTTTTTTTAAGGGATATTTGATCTCGATACAAAAAAGTTACATAACCTGCTATTAAAAGAGAATCAATAACAGTAATTACTGTCAACAGTATTCCATAAACGACCAATTTATCAACAAACCAATAGGTTATTATTATAGCTATTAATAACTTTAACACACCATTAAGAATACCAATGATTGAAGTATACCAAAATTTTTCATGAGAATTGATGAGTGCCATAAAGGGAGTCAAGACGATATTTAAGAAAAGAGTTATTGTCACACATTGATAAATAACTTTTGCTGCAGAAATTCGAGTGTCTGGTATATCAAGATAGCCATCAAACAAAAACAATCCAACTATCTCAATGATTATGGAAAGGAAAACGGCGACTGAAAGATGTAACCAAAAACAAGTCCTGAAAGTTTTACGTATTTCTTCTATATCATTTTTCCCAAGACTGACAGATATAAATCGCATTGATGCTTGAGACAATGATGAGGCAACAAAACTCAGTAAACTTATAACACCACCTACCACATCATAAATGCCATAATCAACCTTCCCCAATGCTGCAAGAATAAGGCGAACTGACACCAAACCAATTAAAACATTCAGTACCAACCTAATGTAGTTTATAATGGTATTAAATGCTACTCTATTTGCAGTTTGCATAAAACAAATATCGTTTTTTCAATCTACAACTCCAAATCAGGTCCTCTTAATTTCAAACTCAATCCAGTCAATAGGCACTATATTACTAACTGATCTTATGCATCAATATTTTCCTCCTAGAATACTTTTAACGATGACCTTCCAGAAATTCAGTCTCTCTTAAATATATCCCTCGTATAGACCTTTTCCCTTACGTCGTCTAAGCAGCTGTCGTAGCGGTTGGCGATGATGGCCTGGGACTGGGATTTGAACTGGGCGAGGTCGTTGACGACGAGGCTGCCGAAGAAAGTTGAACCGTCTTCCAAAGTGGGCTCGTAGATGATGACCTGCGCGCCTTTGGCCTTGATGCGCTTCATCACCCCCTGTATGGCGCTCTGGCGGAAATTGTCGGAGTTGGACTTCATAGTGAGCCGGTACACGCCTATCACGGGAGCCTTTTGCTCCGTACCATAGGTATTGTTTTCCGTATAAGCATAATACCCCGCCATCTTCAGCACTTGGTCGGCGATGAAATCCTTGCGCGTGCGGTTGCTCTCCACAATGGCCGACATCATATTCTGCGGCACATCTTCATAATTGGCCAACAACTGCTTGGTGTCCTTCGGCAGACAGTATCCACCATAACCAAACGACGGGTTGTTGTAGTGCGTGCCAATGCGGGGATCAAGACCGATACCGTCGATGATGGCCTGCGTGTCGAGGCCCTTGATTTCAGCGTAGGTGTCCAACTCGTTGAAGTAGCTCACCCGCAACGCCAGATAGGTGTTGGCGAAGAGCTTCACAGCCTCAGCCTCTTTCATCCCAATGAAGAGGACCGGCACATCCTGCTTGATGGCGGCGTCTTTGAGCAGCCCGGCGAAGACGTGCGCCCTCTCGGTGAGCCACTCCAGGTCGGTCAGGGCTTGGATGGCCTCGTTCTCCTCCCGGAACCCGTCCCCCATGATCTTGGGGATGCCGACGATGATACGGCTGGGGTAGAGATTGTCATAGAGGGCCTTGCTCTCCCGCAGGAACTCGGGCGAGAACAGGAGGTTGAATTTTTTGACCCCTTTCTTCCAGTACTTGACGTAGAGGCTGCGGGTGTAGCCGACGGGGATGGTGCTCTTGATGACCATGACGGCGTCGGGGTTGACCTCCAACACGGCGTCGATGACGGACTCCACGGCGCTGGTGTCGAAGAAGTTCTTCTGAGGGTCGTAGTTGGTGGGCGCGGCGATGACGACAAACTCGGCGTCGCGGTAGCCGGCCTCTTGGTCGAGGGTAGCCTTGAGGGTGAGGGGCTTGTTGGCCAGGTATTCTTCGATGTAGTCGTCTTGGATGGGCGACTTTTTGTTGTTGACCATGTCAACGCGCTCGGGGACGACGTCCACGGCGGTGACGTTGTTGTGCTGAGCCAGCAATGTGGCGATGCTCATGCCGACATAGCCGGTTCCTGCTACTGATATGTTCATAGTATGAGGGTTTGTTTCGGATATTGGGGTGTTTGTCCTGCGGCCAATTTATGAGGTTGTTGGCCTGCGGCCAATGAGAGAGCGGCCTGCGGCCGATGGATGGGGTGGCCTGCGGCCAGAAATCTGGGAAAATCTTTTTAGAAAATCTGAGAAAATAGTTATGGTTTAGTGGTGTTTTCGCATTGTTTCCGCTGTTTCCGCATTGTTTTCGCAATTCAGAAACCGGCGGGAGGGACGGGCGGGGGTTAATCGGCAAAATCAGATATTCCTCCTTGCATACGCAAGAAGGTACGATAGAAGGGGGCTCCGGGGGATGTTCTCCGAAGCCCGGGGCTGCCAGCTGACCCAGCGGCGTCACCTTGCTCCTTGCAGGAAACGGGACACGATTCCTGCGCGGCAAAGGTACAAAATATTCTATTCAACACAAATTTTTTTTTCACACGGAGAGGGGGTTGGGTGTTTGGCCTGCGGCCAATTTTGAGATGCGGCCTGCGGCCGATGAGAGGGGTTCGGCCTGCGGCCGATGGATGGGGTGGCCTGCGGCCAAATATTGGGTGGCCTGCGGCCAGAAATCTGGGAAAATCTTTTTAGAAAATCTGAGAAAATAGTTATGGTTTAGTGGTGTTTTCGCATTGTTTCCGCTGTTTTCGCATTGTTTTCGCAATAAAATCGATTTTTGGATTGCGAAAAGATGCGAAAGGGACGAAAAGGACGAAAATTTGCTCGCTGCGCGAGTTCTTGTTTGCTCGCTGCGCGAGCTTTGGTTTTTATGTCACACAGAAATCACGGAAATCACAGAACTGCTCGCCTACTGCGAACGGTCTAGTCAAGGTGAGCTATATGATGCCAAACCGTTTCAAGCGGGCAATCTTCTCTCTCGGACTTTCTTTCAATGCGCCCATTATCAGCTTGATATCGTCATCATCAATGCGTCCTGAGTATTTGCCTGTCTCCAGCTTAGCCACGGGCGCGGTCTTTAGCGTGAGACAATCCACAAACGAGTCATATCGCAGAAAAGAGTATTTTGTGCTTTTAATTGGCATGTGGTAGTCCTTCACCACTTGATCCATCCGCTGGTTAATGTGAGAGTTAATGATTACGCCGCCATAGGCATTGCCCTCGTTGTCGAATCCAAGCACCACAAAATATTTGTGCCTAGTCGCAGCACCGTCCTTCGGCCTAATGCCATCGTTGCTATCAAGTTCAACAAGAAAGACATCGCCAACGTCCACCGTTCTCTTTGTGAGATCGTGGAGCACATTTTCAGATATATCCATCATGCTAATGCTTTGTCTATCTCCAACTGCTCCATGATATACTCCAGCATAGCTTCGTCGGCTCCAGCAGCCTTGGCTATCGACAAGGTGCTCATCGTGTCGTCAGCAGCCTCGTAGGCTTCCTGCCATGCAGCATCGTGCGACTTGCGCTTCAACTCGTCAAACGTAAGGCCCACATTCTCGCGGATGGCCTCGTCGAGGCACTCCATCTCCGATTTCGACAAATAGTCGCGGTCGGCTTCGCGCTTGGCAAGCAACACATTCGGAGCGTCGTCACCGGCAAAACAAGCCACTTCCTGCAGCATCCCCGGAAGTTCCTTGTCAAGCTTGCGGCTGTTGCGAATGGCATGATACAACTGGTCGGCCACCGGACCGTATTCGTATGCGCGGAATCTGTCGGCGGTGATGCGGCTGCCCCATTTCACCAAATGCTTCTGCTCAGCGAAATAGAGTATCTTCAGGACATGGTAGATATCCGTGCCTTTCGTTTCGTTCAGTATGTAGAGCAACACCTCCATGAGGCATCGTTTGTCGAAATTTGTCATAATCTTGTTGTTTTACATTGAATTCAAGAATACACTTTCCCGCTATATGACCACCAAAATTTTGCTCGCTGCGTGAGCGGGCGGGGGTCAATCGACAAAATCAAACATTCCTCCTTGCATACGCAAGAAGTGACAGTGGAAGGGGGCTCCGGGGGATGTTCTCCGAAGCCCGGGGTTGCCTGCTGACCCAGCGGTGTCACCTTGCTCCTTGCAGGAAACGGAACACGATTCCTGCGCGGCAAAGGTACAAAATATTTTATTCAATACAAAAATTTTTTTCACACGAAGAGGGGGTTGGGTGCTTGGCCTGCGGCCGGTTTTGAGATGCGGCCTGCGGCCGATTGAGGCGTGCTTGGCCTGCGGCCAATGGATGGGGTGGCCTGCGGCCAGAAATCTGGGAAAATCTGGGTGGAAAATCTGAGAAAATAGCTATGGTTTAGTGGTGTTTTCGCATTGTTTTCGCTGTTTCCGCATTGTTTTCGCAATATAATCGATTTTTGGGATTGCGAAAAGACGCGAAAGGGACGAAAGGGACGAAAATTGGCTCGCGGCGCGAGCGGGGTTGAGGGGTGGCCTGCGGCCAGAAATCTGGGAAAATCCGGGTGGAAAATCTGAGAAAATAGCTTAGTGGGTTAGTGATGTTTTCGCATTGTTTTCGTCGTTTTCGCATTGTTTTCGCTGTTTTCGCATTGTTTTCGCAATATAATCGATTTTTGGATTGCGAAAAGACGCGAAATGGGCGAAAGGGACGAAAATTTGCTCGCGGCGCGAGCGGGGTTGAGGGTGGCCTGCGGCCAGAAATCTGGGAAAATCTGGGTGGAAAATCTGAGAAAATAGCTATGGTTTAGTGGTGTTTTCGCATCGTTTTCGCTGTTTCCGCATTGTTTTCGCAATATAATCGATTTTTGGATTGCGAAAAGACGCGAAAGAGGCGAAAAGGACGAAAATTGGCTCGCTGCGCGAGCTTCTTTACATCACACAGAAATCATTTAAATTTCACAACACAGTCAATACAGATAGGTTTGTCTGTGAGCTCGTCAATGAAGACGTTGGCAGGATGCATATCTTCCAACACCAAACGGTCGGAAATGTAATTCACGCCTTGGCCCCTTGCTCAATAAGTTTTTCTTGAAGTTCGTCTATTTCCCAGTTGCTTGGGCGGCCTCCTTGGCCTCCTGCAGCATTTGCACTTGCCTCAAGGCTTGCTCGCGCGTAGCTTGCGACGACGGACGCCCCAATAAGAGCCGCACCTCCCGTGCAGATTCCTGCATGCTCTGATAAATTGAGTCGAGGAATGCTTGTTTTCCCATATAGTATATCGTTTGTGTAATTGTCAATTTTTGCCAAAGACTTTGCGGAGAATCCTTCCGTGGCGATGGCATCGAATATTTTCCGAACGTAATTCATGGCTGAGAGAATATTTTAGCATTGTTTTCGTTGTTTCCGCATTGTTTTCGCAATATAATCGATTTTTGGATTGCGAAAAGATGCGGAAGGGGCGAAAGGGGCGAAAATTGCTCGCTGCGCGAGCGGGGTTGAGGGTGGCCTGCGGCCAGAAATCCGGGAAAATCTTGGAGGAAAATCTGAGAGAATAGTTATAGTTTAGTGATGTTTTCGCGGTGTTTTCGCTGTTTCCGCATTGTTTTCGCAATTAAATCGATTTTTTGGATTGCGAAAAGACGCGAAAGAGGCAAAATGGACGAAAATTGGCTCGCTGCGCGAGCGGGGGGTGAGGGGTGGCCTGCGGCCAGAAATCTGGGAAAATCTGGGTAGAAAATCTGAGAAAATAGTTTAGTGGTTTAGTATGTTTTCGCATTGTTTTCGCTGTTTTTGCATTGTTTTCGCAATTAAATCGATTTTTTGGATTGCGAAAAGACGCGAAAGAGGCGAAAGGGACGAAAATTGGCTCGCTGCGCGAGCGGGGGGTGAGGGGTGGCCTGCGGCCAGAAATCCGGGAAAATCTGGGTGGAAAATCTGAGAGAATAGTTATAGTTTAGTGGTGTTTTCGCGGTGTTTTCGCTGTTTCCGCATTGTTTTCGCAATTAAATCGATTTTTTGGATTGCGAAAAGACGCGAAAGGGGCGAAAGGGACGAAAATTGGCTCGCTGCGCGAGTAGGCGTGAGGGTGGCCTGCGGCCAGAAATCTGGGAAAATCTGGGTGGAAAATCTGAGAAAATAGTTATAGTTTAGTGATGTTTTCGCGGTGTTTTCGCTGTTTTCGCATTGTTTTCGCAATCTAATTCATTTTTTGGATTGCGAAAAGACGCGGAAGGGACGAAAGGGACGAAAATTGGCTCGCTGCGCGAGTAGGCGTGAGGGTGGCCTGCGGCCAGAAATCTGGGAAAATCTTTTTAGAAAATCTGAGAAAATAGTTATAGTTTAGTGGTGTTTTCGCGGTGTTTTCGCGGTGTTTTCGCTGTTTCCGCATTGTTTTCGCAATTAAATCACTTTTTTGGATTGCGAAAAGACGCTGAAGGGGCGAAATTGGACAAAAATTTGCTCGCTGCGCGAGCGGGGTTGAGGGTGGCCTGCGGCCAGAAATCTGGGAAAATCTGGGTGGAAAATCTGAGAGAATAGTTATAGTTTAGTGATGTTTTCGCGGTGTTTTCGCTGTTTCCGCATTGCTTTCGCAATATAATCGATTTTTGGATTGCGAAAAGATGCGGAAGGGGCGAAATGGACGAAAATTGGCTCGCTGCGCGAGTAGGCGTGAGGGTGGCCTGCGGCCAGAAATCTAGGAAAATCTTGGTAGAAAATCTGAGAGAATAGTTATAGTTTAGTGATGTTTTCGCGGTGTTTTCGTTGTTTTGCATTGTTTTCGCAATTAAATCACTTTTTTGGATTGCGAAAAGACGCGGAAGGGGCGAAATTGGACAAAAATTGGCTCGCTGCGCGAGTAGGCGTGAGGCTCGCTGCGCGAGCTTTGGTTTTGTGTCACACAGGACCGACGAACGAGCGAGTGGAGAGGCAAGCCAGAGGCTTGAACTCTCCCGAGCGAGGAGGAGGGAGGCGAAGCCAAATCACGGAAATCACAGAAATATTAGCCTGCGGCTAATGAGCGGGATTCACCTACGGCGAATAAGGTGGTTTTACTCGGAAAACCGTCAGTCATTGCTCGTAATTGCTAACAATTTACACAAGTACAAATTCCTTATTTTCAATATCTTATATCATTACACATCTTGATTCTGCTCAGAAAACTGCTCGTAAATCTCGAACATTTTCATTCTTTTACGAGCGACCAGATTGACTTGTTTCCGGCGTGTGCACACATCATCTTACTCTCTTTTTTCATTTTGCGTAAAAGATTGTCAATCTTATATCTTTTCTGTTTTCCATTCCCAAATTCGAGCAGAAAAGTTGCAAATTAAGTAAGCGTTCGTCCATGAAACAATGTTTTCCTTAATGTCGTCCACGTAGGTGAAGTCCTGCGGCAGTTGCCATAGTTGTTCTATCCCAACTTTATTCGCTTGGCACTTCTTATCAACGCATGATTCGTAGGCCGGAGATGTATTTTGTAACGCTGCATAATCTCTTCTGTTGTAAGTTGCAACACATCGCCTGTTTCCTCATCCACGTCTTCCAATGGAATATTCCAACTATCAAAAGGCTCTAGCAGCTTAGGGTACGACATGATGGCATGCACCCGTTTGTCTGAGGCTATAATACCTTTCTGACGGAAATAGTTCACAGTACTCTTTATCTGGCTGAACATCTTCTTCGGATAGTTCACGTCATCTTTCTGCGCCACTTCCTCGCTATCAGTGTATTTTGTTTCTATGAACAACAGCCAGTCTTCATCGTTACCATCGGCTGGAAAAATCACACACTCACATTGGCTAGCATGGCTTCCTGCTTCTTCGTTAGGCAATGCATTCTCGGGGAAACAGTCAGCGTCAATTGCAAGACCGTCAAACATGGCATTTTCCAAAACAACTGATGCCCAATTTGGGTCAGGGTTGTCATCAATCACAACACCTCTGTTTTCATTGTTTCTCGCAAGATCAAGATCATAATGCTTATAGTCTCTTATATAAATCTTAGCCGAGCGTATGGTTTTGAAGCATTCTGCATGAGACGGTAACTTATCAATAATTGTTTCCCTTTTCATAGTTCCAAATAGTCAATCATCGCGTGATACTCGTCCAGGGTATCATTCATCACTTCATTGAAATAGTGTTTCCCTATCAGGCCAAACGGCGATGTCTTAATGTCACTCAGCGTTCCATCATCATTGGTCTGCCAAACGGATACCATATCTGGATTAATGCGTGACGAATAACTTAACAACGAAGCCTTGTCTTCCTCATCCAAATCTTTGGCAACCTTATAGCTTAACATACAATTGTTGACTGCATAAAGCGTATAGGGGCTATGAGTGGTCATCAACACCATGTCGCGACCAAAGTCTATTTCCTTAAGCATAGCATATATCAACCGCACCTGTGTCTGAGGAAACAAATTTAACTCAGGCTCCTCAATAATCATATTAGCATAGTGTGGTTTTTCCAGTCTTTCCATTAAATCAGAAACCGTAGCCAGGTCTATTTTATTTAGATATTCCTTGGTGGTCTTTCTGATTAGAGCAAGATTTTCTTGGATTTTCATTTGAAGAGATGGGGATCCTAAATAACTATCAATCTCGGCATCATCTGCATCATGCGCTATTTCCTTAAGTAAGGCTTTCCGAATCACAGAGTATTTGTCGTAAGATGTTCCTTCTTCATTCTCAAAAATCCATTTAGTGACATAATTCATATAAATATACAACGGTATCACCGATTGTATGCCACTTGATGCTTCGTCTATCTCTAATTCTTTTTCGTTGGGTAGAATTATTCTGTCACTTTTCGATTCCTCATCATAGTAGTATCTGACATTCAAATCAACTATTGGCATCGCCTCTTTTTTGGAGTATTTTGAATGTGCTGTGAGCCAATTAAACAGAAAATCTCTCACATAACTTTTATCCATCGGCAGACTTGAGATATTGTTAAGCACCACTAAATTGCGCTCCGATGGAATATAGGCCACCTTGCCGTTTTTGGCATTCTTGAAACTTTCTTTCATTGTAATGTTGAAGTGTTCCAAATCGTGGTATTCGAACGTGATATAATTGCCTTCGTAGTGAATATAAGCCCCTTCGTTAAAGTAATTGGCAATTTTATGATAGTTTAAGAGCTCTTTCTTCAACAACTCACTATCAATATAATCTTTGTCTTGATGAGCGACAATGTCTTTTTCAAGCCAAAGGCAAAAACTGAGCACTTTTGCAATAGTGCTTTTTCCACTACTTTGCTTGCCTATGATTACATTCACCCTATTGATGGGAATGTCAATATGGCTTATCGGTCCAATATTGTCAATAATCAGTCTGTCCATAAAACATCTATTCTTTGACATCTATCGTCTGTTTTTAATAAGATTCTAAAGGTATAATACCCAAAATTGATTGCAAATACTAATCGTGGAGAGCCCTCCTGCCCCCTTATGCGGTCACAACTGCACGTACGTGAACCGCTAGACTTTAGGGTTCAAGGTTCAACCCCACTAACCGCCTATCCGCCTAACCGTCTAACCCCCATTATTCACCACCGCCCCCGGGTTGTTGTTGAGCTGTTGCACATTGGAAAGTTCAAAGATCTTGCGAGGAGTGTCGCGTTTCAGGATGACTGGCACGATGTTGTCAATTTGCCTGAAAGCCTCCTCGAACAAATTGCCATATTCCACCGCGAAGCGATACAGCATGGTGCTAACCTCCTCTGCACCCGCGAGTAGACATTCTCCCGCACGTCGTCTATGCAGCTGACATTGCGAGTGGCGATGAGGGGTGTTGGCCTGCGGCCAATGGATGGGGTGGCCTGCGGCCAGAAATCTGAGAAAATCTGGGTGGAAAATCTGAGAAAATAGTTTAGTGGTTTAGGATGTTTTCGCATTGTTTCCGCTGTTTCCGCATTGTTTTTGCAATATAATCGATTTTTGGATTGCGAAAAGACGCGGAAGTGGCGAAATGGACGAAAATTGGCTCGCTGAGCGAGCTTTCGTTTAAGAGGATCTTGGTTTTCCACATGTTATCGGGTTGTGGGCATGTCGCCAGACCAGCCGTGACCGAGATCCCAGTGCTCGTCGTACACAAACTCGAAATAAGGCAGCGAGAACTCCTGCTCCAGCAGCTCGGTGAGCTCTTCCTGGATAGGCTCTGCCCACTTGCCCACCAGCACAATGAACTTGTCGATGTTCCATGCCACACGACCGCGAGGCACTTGCGTATAGTCACCCTTGAATTTTGTGGGCTCATGGGTGGCTTGCGCACGGAAGTATTCCTTAGCCCAAACCTGGCGGTGCAGCTTAGGATAGTTGATGAAAGGCACACCTTTCTCGGCAGCCTCCTCCACCATCCTTGGTGTGATTTCTTTCTTATACACCCCAAAGAAGTTGTGCTCCTCCGGATCGTACCAGAAGATTCCGATGCACGGCATCTGCTCGTCAAACGATGCCATGTCGGCCATTTGGGCTTTGCGGTCTTTCTCTGAAAGTTGGGTCATTATCATTACTTTTTTCTCTGGTATAAACCTTCTCTTCTCCCGCAGGTTGTCTAAGCGGCTGGCGATGAGGGGTGCTTGGCCTGCGGCCAATTTGGAGGTGTTTGGCCTGCGGCCAGAAATCTGAGAAAATCTTTTTAGAAAATCTGAGAAAATAGTTTAGTGGGTTAGTATGTTTCCGCATTGCTTTCGCTGTTTCTGCATTGTTTTCGCAATATAATCGATTTTTGGATTGCGAAAAGACGCGGAAGGGAGACTCATACATCATCTGCCTGATGGGCACTAATGACTTCGTTGATTTGAGTGGTGAGGGCGGGAATGATGTTTTTGGCGACATCCCACACGATATAGTAGTTAACTCCCATATAGTCGTGTACTAGTTTATCTCGCATGCCTGCCATCTCGCGCCACGAAATGCTCTTCCACGCGTATTTCACGTCGCCAGGTATCTTCTTGGTGGCCTCACCAATGATGGTCAGACTTCGGGTTACGGCGCGCTTGAGGGTCTCGTCGCGGAGGAACTGCTCCATCTGCATATCATCGGTGACAACGGAGCGAATGTAGAGGCATTCGTCGTAAATGTGCTGCAAGTATGGTATATAGGACTTATACATATTGGACTTCGCTGAGGATTGTTTTGCCGATATAAGGGCTGAGGCCTTTCTTGGTCACCACGTCGAGCTTGGCAGTGCCGAAAGCATCTTGCAGGATGCTGCAGGCGTCGATGAAGTTGAGATACGTCTCCTGTCCGGCATTGAAATCGATGAGGATGTCGATGTCGCTCGTGGGGGTGTTCTCGTCCCTGACGGTGGAGCCGAATAATCCCAGCTGGCACACGCCCACTGCGAGGAGAGGTGCCTTCAGCGTTGAGAGGATTCTTATGACGGTACTCTTTTCCATATATTTCGTTTTTGTTGTTCCACACGGGAGGTTGTTGGCCTGCGGCCGATTGAGGGGTGTTTGGCCTGCGGCCAAATATGGGGTGGCCTGCGGCCAGAAATCTGGGAAAATCTTTTTAGAAAATCTGAGAAAATAGTTATGGTTTAGTGGTGTTTTCGCATTGTTTCCGCTGTTTTCGCATTGTTTTCGCAATTAAATCGATTTTTTGGGATTGCGAAAAGATGCGGAAGGGACGAAAAGGACGAAAATTGGCTCGCTGAGCGAGCGGGGTTGAGGGTGGCCTGCGGCTAACGGGGCGACGTTTGCCTGTCAGTAGAAGTACATTTGTTTGTGACGGTCACTGATGATTCTGGAAGCGCGAACCATTTCGAGAACGTCAGACACGTGATTTTCTTTCATCTTGCCAATAATGGTGGTGGTTCCATCCTTGATTCCTTCGGAAATGTCAGTGAGACGACGTTCAATTACGGTCGATGCACATAGAAACGAGTCATACTTCAGGAACTCATAGTCACGGTGCAACATCGGATACTGACGGCCTCCTCTGCACGCATTTGTTCTTCTATATAGTTGATGTAGTCGTCCGTGTCACCCATTTCAGTCAGGCGGTCGCGAACGCTGATAACACCGTTTTGGGCAGTATGTGACCATGCGTAGCCGTGCGACGCATCGGAAATCTCGCCAAATCCTTTGTCTTTCAGCAGTCCGATGTATTTGTCTAGCACCTCCACGTCGCTTTCGGAGAGGTATGACATATCGGGCGAGGCAACTGCCTCAATGTCCTTGTTGTTGACAAAATGGAAACAGCTCCTGCGGACATCTTCGACCTGTGAAGCGAAGTAGCTGTCGCCGCGGACAGCCTTAAACAGGTCATAGATGCATGTGGGGACGGGGCCAAAATCCATGCGCACGTAAGCATCCCCTGTGATGGAGCGGCCGTATTTTGACAAGAGCTCGTTGTCGGCGAAATAGAGGATTTTGTGGCACTTATGTATGTCGCATATCCCACCCATCTGCTTGAGAATGTACAAAATGGCCTGGATCGCGATGTCCTGTTTGAAAAGTTTTGCCTCTTTCATGATTATTACTTTTATGGATGGCAAAGATACACAATTTTTTCACACGGAGAGTGGGGTTGGGTTGGTGGCCTGCGGCCGATGAGAGGGGTTTGGCCTGCGGCCAGAAATCTGGGAAAATCTATTTTGAAAATCTGAGAAAATAGTTTAGTGGTTTAGTATGTTTTCGCATTGTTTCCGCTGTTTTCGCATTGTTTTCGCAATTAAATCGATTTTTTTGGATTGCGAAAAGACGCGAAAGAGGCGAAATGGACGAAAATTGGCTCGCTGCGCGAGCTTTCGTTTAAGAGGATCTTGGTTTTCCACATGTTATCGGGTTGTGGGCATGTCGCCAGACCAGCCGTGACCGAGGTCCCAGTGCTCGTCGTACACAAACTCGAAATAAGGCAGCGAGAACTCCTGCTCCAGCAGCTCGGCGAGCTCTTCCTGGATAGGCTCTGCCCACTTGCCCACCAGCACAATGAACTTGTCGATGTTCCATGCCACACGACCGCGAGGCACTTGCGTATAGTCACCCTTGAATTTTGTGGGCTCATGGGTGGCTTGCGCACGGAAGTATTCCTTAGCCCAAACCTGGCGGTGCAGCTTAGGATAGTTGATGAAAGGCACACCTTTCTCGGCAGCCTCCTCCACCATCCTTGGTGTGATTTCTTTCTTATACACCCCAAAGAAGTTGTGCTCCTCCGGATCGTACCAGAAGATTCCGATGCACGGCATCTGCTCGTCAAACGATGCCATGTCGGCCATTTGGGCTTTGCGGTCTTTCTCTGAAAGTTGGGTCATTATCATTACTTTTTTCTCTGGTATAAACCTTCTCTTCTCCCGCAGGTTGTCTAAGCGGCTGACGGTGCGGTTGGCGATGAGGGGTGCTTGGCCTGCGGCCAATGGATGGGGTTGTTGGCCTGCGGCCAGATATTGGGGTGGCCTGCGGCCAGAAATCTGGGAAAATCTGGGTGGAAAATCTGAGAAAATAGCTTAGTGGGTTAGTGATGTTTTCGCATTGTTTTCGTTGTTTTCGCATTGCTTTCGCAATCTGATTGTTTTTTGGATTGCGAAAAGACGCGAAAGAGGCGAAAGGGGCGAAAATTGGCTCGCTGCGCGAGCTTTGGTTTTTATGTCACACAGATTTCTGTTTCTTTTCGGCTAATTCAAGCATGAGCTCGTCGGCTAGATACTCGTCGCTACGACAATGCATGTCGGCCACACCCTCACTCATAAGCATATAAGTGTCCGATTCATAAAAGAATCCGAGAGCATCCTCTAGCTCCATGCCACTAAGTCGAGCAAACAACTCGACCACACGGGCATATTTCATTTGAAGTATGGTTTTGTTTGCCTCCATAACTATATTTCCTCGGCTTTGATGAAATGCAGATGCCGTTCAATAATTGTATCGCTCAACAAACAAATCTGATGATTAGGTCTGGCATAGCGTAGGCGGCCAAGAGCCTCCTGTTTGGTGATGACACCGGCGAAATAGAGGTCAACAGTGTTAAACACCTTGTCATTAGCCACACCACCCTCAACAGCATCATAGTTTTCAGGAACCGGCCAACCCTTTCGACAAGAGGTAACGTAGTCAAGCCACTCTTCGTCGTAGGATTCAAAACGTTTCACATTAAAACCCGACAAGTCTTCGTCCAGCTCATACTCATTCAAGACAGCCATCTTACCACGTCGTTTGAAGCGCTCAGCATAGCTCTCGGCCTGCGAGCGCATGGACGTGAGATAGAAGCCGCATCCAAAATCAAGATTAGGACGTGAATGCTGCACATCAGGATGCTCCACACGGACAGTAGATGCGTGATATAGTTTCATGCCAAAGCTCTTTTTTCTCTGAGAACCTGCGTCAGATCGTCAACCAAATATTCTTTACTAAAAGTGTGAAGCACGTCGTAACAGGGAAGGATATAGTCTTGCAGCACTCCAGTTGATCGGAACGCTCTATACACCCGGGCAGCACTCCAATGCAGCGCATCGGCCATGCTCCCCACACAAAACGTGACAAAATCCAATTGTTCCAGTTTCATATTGTCGACATTCTTTATCTATTTGTGCTTGCCGCGGAAGTCATAGAAAGACCCAGCGGCGTCACCTTGCTCCTTGCAGGAAACGGAAGGCGAATCCTGCGCGGCAAAGGTACAAATTATTCTGTTCAATGTGTCAGTTTTTTTTGTCACGCGGAGAGGGGGTTGGGTGTTTGGCCTGCGGCCAGAAATCTGGGAAAATCTGGGAGGAAAATCTGAGAAAATAGTTTAGTGGGTTAGGATGTTTTCGCGTTGTTTTCGCTGTTTCCGCATTGTTTTCGCAATATAATCGATTTTTGGATTGCGAAAAGAGGCGGAAGGGGCGAAAAGGACGAAAATTGGCTCGCAGCGCGAGATCTCGTTTGTTTCTTGCTTGTTTATTATTTCGAAAGCACCTCCGTCTCTTCCAGACTATATTTTCCCATAACCCATTCTTCATCGTGCATTGTTCACCACCGTTCCCGGGTAGTTGATGAGCTGCGAGACGTTAGGCAACTCGTATGTCTGGTGCGGATGGTCGCGCTTCATAATCGTGGGGATGATACTGTCGATCTGCCGGAAGGTTTCTTCCGAAAGGTTGCCGTGTTCGACCGCGAGACGGTACAGCATCGCGCTTATCTCCTCGCCCCCGGACCTGCTGAACCGCTCCTTCACATGCGCAACCACCTCGTCGAGATGCATCACAAGACCGTTTGTGGTTGCACCGGATGGTTTCCATTCGCGAAACTTCTTTCTGGACCAGCGGATAAACCGGCTGTTCTCCTCCATCAACTCCTTGATCTCGGCCCGATAACGAGCCTCCAGCCGCGCCAGCTCCGTGACATGGTTCCGCTGCATCTCCTCCAACTGCATCCTGAGTGCATCGCGCTCCTCCCTGTATTGCTTCGCCAAATCCAGATCTTCCCCACCGTCACCCAAATCCAGCGACAACAACCGTCTGTTCTCATCCGAATCCGCGTCCACTTCCGATGTGTTGACCGGCTGCAAGGACGAACCCTCCGTCGGGTCAAAACTGCCCGTCGTAATCCGCAATGCCAAATCCTTGAAGAAGGGCCCATACTCCTTGGCTTCACTTTGGGTCAATGCCGACTCCATACAGGAGAGCAGCCTCAACTGGTCGTCCTGATTAACGTAGAGCCGCACATACTTCTCAATGACAAAATGCGTGAAATCGCAAGTAACCGTTTTCCAAGCGTTATGAACTTCTCGTCTCTTCTCTGTCAACGTGATGTATGCCGGATCGTCCACTCCCCAGAAAGGGTTCGTGGCACCGCCCATGTCCGTGAAAACGGGAAGCTCTGAAACAGGACAGGTCATCACGGGAAAGCGGTCCGGCACAACAAATCCATACGAGCGGAACTCTCTCGGCAGCCCTTCGGCAAATTCGCGCAACGGACTGTTTTTGATGTAAGGGGCCAGCGCACTCAGGAAGCACTCTTCTTGGAAGGTGAAGTTCCGTTTGCTGCCAAGCAGCGCCCATACAACACAGAACACCAACTGCGCACCGTCCGACGACCCGATCCAGGCCTCCTCCTCCAACCAGTAGCGCCGCTCCATGTCCACCCCAGGGGTGCCGTCAAAGTTGACCCGCACACACTGGTAATAGATCTCATTGAACAACGTCACCACGGGAACATTGATTCCACTCGCAGACAGGATGCCGAGGATGCTCTTGTAGAGATAACGGTTCAACGGACTGTTCTTCAAGTAGTCGGTTACCTCTTCGTAGCCGTGGAAGAGGAGTTTGCGATTGAGTGAGGAGGGGGACATGGGAGGTTAACGGTTAGAGATTAAAGGTTAGGAGGATAAGAGGTTATGGGTTGGCAAGTATATGGCAAGGGGTAAGCAAGGGGTAAGCAAGGGGTAAGCAAGGGGTTGGCAAGTAAAAGTGCTTGCTTGGACTTGCGAACGTCTTGCCAAACACTTGCGAAAGTCTTGCGAAGGTGGGTGCTAGGAGATAACAGCTTGAAGATGGATACTATTTGTATTTCTCTTTTATCAGTTTATCAATGGCATCTTGTATGTTGTGCGAAGGGCGAAAACCGAGTTCGGGACGAGTAGTGTGCTGCTTGCCATCGGGAAGGCTGCCCGCAATACGCGAAGCCACATATTTCTTGAACACGCCCAATCCTCCATCGGCGTATTTGCCAAGATAGCAGATAATGTGACACACCTCCTTGCGGTTAAAGTTTGTGCAGCCCTGCTGTCCTTTGTCGTAAATCACGGCTTTCACCTCGGGGAGTTCCAAAATGTCAGCCCATAATGTCATATACTTGTCCTTCCACGAATCGACAACATACTGGAGTGTGTTTACCACATACTGGAGAATCTCTTCACGGACAATCTCCGGGTTGGCCGGTTCCTGATCGTCAGTTTGGGTCTGTTTCCTCGTTCCATAGTAGTTGTTGATAATCGTCGTCGCAGAAGGAACCAGATGCTCAATATGACCGATATTGAACTCCATGATGGTGTTGCCGTTGCCCATCTTCGCATCTTTATCAATATTCATATTCAGATTATTAGTTCGTTTTCCCTTGCCTATTGTAGTTGATTACTTCCGAATTCTGATAACACTTATCTTTTTTCTTTCCTAAGTACCTGATACTCAAAGTGTGAATTGTTTGATGAGAGTTTGATAATTATCAAAAAACTCCACAACTTTTCCAGCATTGTATTTTTGCCGTCGAAATCAGTTCGCGAACGGTTTCAGAGGCTCTTTGACGTATTGGCAGATTTGATTTAAGACGTAAGACGTTTCAAGACAGCAGGACTTAAACTTGAAAATTAAAACCTGAAACTAAATAGTAACACCAGGATCCTGAAACCAACAATCTAAATTTCTAACCTTTTAAAAATTCAAAACTATGGCAAGAATTCAACAAATCGGCATTGGCCGCAAAAGTAACGGTACCATCGATGGTATCACCTACGTGACCCGTAAGGGTGTCACCATCGCCCGTGCGAATCCCATCATGCCCGCATCCGCCTACAAGACTCCTGCGGCATTGAAGCGTCGGGCTATTTTCAAAATGGTTCAGATGCATCTGAAATACCATCTCGACACCATCCGCCGAACTTTCACTCCCACGGAGACCGGCACCGCCCGGAACCGATACTACTCGAAGAACGGCAAGGCACTCACCGAGGCCCTCAAACCATTAGCTGAACGCTATGTGGAGGGCGAGCAAGTCACCATCGACGATGTGGAAGCGGCAATCTGTTCATACGCAGCTGAAAATCCCAATAAGATTTGCATTGCCTCTTTGAACGGTTACCAGGAGGTTTTTCTCACTGGAGAGTGGCCCTCAACCATCAACCTCACCGCTGCACCCAGTGCTGCTACCTCTGTCGTAATCCTCAACAGTTCTTCGACGAGTACTGAGAACGGATCTTCGACGGGCACTGGCACCGGGGAATAGCTCATCTCATTCTCCATTCAGGTCGCACGGCGCTTGCCGGTTCCGTGCGGCCTTTCTAAACCATCATTTATTTCACGAACGAAAAAACAATCAAAATGAAAGTCAAGTTATCGAAACAGCAAATTGAGGAGATCCTGGCGGATCCGCAGAAGGTGCAGGAGGCCGGGATCAAAACCACCGACCCGTGGTGGGTGATTGTCCTGAAAGTGGTGGCCTATATCATCGGCCTCATCCTGGGTGGCGTGGTGACCACCGGTAGCGCGACAGCGGCAGTGGCATACCTGATGTGAGCAGCAGTTAGCAGTTAGTAGTTAGTAGTTAGCAGTTAATGCCCACGTTATCGTTAATGTTATGGCATAAGTCACTAATCACACTAATCACTAATCACAATTCACTAATCACAAGTCACAAGTCACAAGTCACAAGCGGGTGGGTGGGTAGGGTGCTTGGGATCGACTTTGTCAAACTAAAATTTCGTCAAACTAAAAAACAGTCCAATATGCGTCAAATCAAATTTATCATCATCGACGACCGGGGGAAAATCCCCCAGCATCACTATACCATCGTTAAACACGGCTTCGTGATCAAGGAGACCAATGTCCGCAATCCCGTGAAGATTTTCGACAAGAGCCAAGACACCGACAGGTACAATGCCCATTCTGTTGTAGTCGGTTTTTCAGGTTCCAGGCGAAAGTGTAACCCTAAACAGCGTGAAACGCTTATCGACCTGCTCATCGAACTCCGCCACCGATACCCGTCGGCGAAAATCTTCGGCCTCTCGGAGATTGGAAGTTACTACATCCAGGTCTCCAGCAACATGAACTGCCTGCGGTTCATACTGTCGGAGGTAGATCCGATGGAGGAAGAGGCCGAGTGACCCTACGCATCCCCGTAGCCCTCGGGGTTCTGGCGCTGCCAGTTCCAGCTGTCGCGGACCATCTCGTCGATGCCGTACTTCGCTTCCCAGCCCAACTCGGCCTTCGCCTTGGCGGGGTCGCAGTAGCAGGTGGCGATGTCGCCGGCACGACGGGGCTGGATGCGGTAGGGGACGGGGACACCGTTCACGCGAGTGAAAGCGTTCACCATATCCAAGACGCTATACCCATGACCCGTTCCAATATTGTAGATGGAGGGAGTATGGTTTAAGGTTGAGGGGTTAAGGTTTAAGGTTGAGGGTTTAAGGTTTAAGGTTGAGGGTTTAAGGTTTAAGGGAGAGGGGGAGGTGAAGCGTTGGAGGGCGGCGACGTGGGCGGCGGCGAGGTCGCAGACGTGGATGTAGTCGCGGACGCCGGTGCCGTCGGGGGTGTCGTAGTCGTCGCCGAAGACGCCCAGCTCGGGGCGTTTGCCGACGGCCACCTGGGTGATGTAGGGCATCAGGTTGTTGGGGATGCCGTTGGGGTTCTCCCCTATCCTACCGCTGGGGTGCGCGCCGACGGGGTTGAAGTATCTCAGGAGGACGACGTTCCATTCGGGGTCGGCCTTCTGGATGTCCATGAGGACCTGTTCGAGCATGCTCTTGGTCCAGCCGTAGGGGTTGGTGCAGGTGCCTTTGGGACAGTTTTCGGTGATGGGGATCTCGGCGGGGTCGCCATAGACGGTGGCGCTGGAGCTGAAGATGATGTTCTTGCAGTGGTGGTGGCGCATGACGTCGAGGAGGGTGAGGGTGCCGCCGATGTTGTTCTCGTAGTATTCCCAGGGTTTGGCGACGCTCTCGCCGACGGCTTTGAGTCCGGCGAAGTGGATGCAGGCGTCGAAGGTGTGCTGGGCGAAGAGTTGTTCGAGGGCTTGGCGGTCGCGGATGTCGATTTGGTGGAAGGGGATTTCTGGCACACCGATGAGCTCCGCTACGCGGCGCAGGGCGACGGGGTTGCTGTTGCTGAGGTTGTCGATGACCACGGCGGTGTGTCCGGCGTGGTATAGTTCGATAAGGGTGTGGGAGCCGATGAACCCGGCTCCGCCGGTGACTAATATGTTCATATTCACTCTGAAAAACGTTTTTTTTCGCCTGCGGCGAATTTGAATTTTAAATGTCACACAGAAAGCACAGAAAGCACAGAAATGGGCTCGCTTCGCTTGTAATTGTAAGCGCAGCGCACAATTTTCTGTGATTTCTGTGATTTCTGTGTGAAATTAAAAAAGCTCGCGCAGCGAGCACAAAAGCAAGCGAAGCGCGCTTCTACCGGTTCGCGTACATGTCTTCGTAGTACTTCATGTAGTCACCGGAGGTGACGTTGTCCATCCAGTCTTGGTTGTCGAGGTACCAGCGGACGGTCTTCTCGATGCCCTCCTCGAACTGGAGCGACGGCTCCCAGCCCAGCTCGCGCTGCAGCTTGGTGGAATCGATGGCGTAGCGCATGTCGTGGCCGGCGCGGTCCGTGACGTAGGTGATCAGATCCATGTCGGCGCCCTCGGGACGGCCCAGCATCCGGTCCACCGTGTTGATCAGCACCTTGATGATGTCGATGTTCTTCCACTCGTTGAAGCCGCCGATGTTGTAGGTGTCGCCCACCTTGCCCTTGTGGAAGATGAGGTCGATGGCGCGGGCGTGGTCCTCGACATAGAGCCAGTCGCGCACGTTCTCGCCCTTGCCATAGACGGGCAGCGGCTTGCGGTGACGGATATTGTTGATGAACAGGGGGATGAGCTTCTCGGGGAACTGGTACGGACCGTAGTTGTTCGAGCAGTTGGTGACCACGGTGGGCATCCCGTAGGTGTCGTGGAAGGCCCGCACGAAGTGGTCGCTGGCGGCCTTGGCGGCGCTGTAGGGGCTGTGGGGCTGGTATTTGAGATCCTCGGTGAAGAACTTGTCGCCGTAGGCCAAGTGGTGCTCTCCGGAAGAGGCTTTCGTGGTGAACGGGGGCTTGATGCCGTCGGGATGGGTCATCTCCAAGGCGCCATAGACCTCATCGGTGGAGATGTGGTAGAAGCGCTTGCCTTCCCACTTCTCGGGGAGGGTCTCCCAGTAGAGCTTCGCGGCCTGCAGGAGGGAGAGGGTGCCCATCACGTTGGTCTGCGCGAAGGTGAAGGGGTCCTTGATGGAGCGGTCCACGTGGCTCTCGGCGGCGAGGTGGATGACGCCGTCGATATGCTCGTCCTGCATCAGCCGGTGGATGCCCTCGAAGTCGCAGATGTCCATCTTGACGAACTTGTAGTTGGGCTTGCCCTCGACGTCCTTGAGGTTGGCGAGGTTACCGGCGTAGGTGAGTTTGTCGATGTTGATGATGTTGTATTCGGGGTACTTATTCACGAACAGCCGTACCACGTGGCTGCCGATGAATCCGGCTCCGCCGGTGATGATGATGTTTCTCATTTGGTTTAAGGTTTAAGGGTTAAGGGTTAAGGGTTAGGGGTTAGGGGTTAAGGGTTAATTGCGCGGATGCGGTCCAGCCATTTCTTGTGGACTTTTGTTTCCCAGACGGGGAGTTGGCGGGCGCGGTGGATGTCGCTGCCGATACGATTGTAGTAGCCTGCTTTGAGGAGTTTCTGCGCTTTTTGGACGGCGTCATCGCCGTAGGCACCGGCTAGGGAGGCCACGTTCAGCTGGAAGAGCACACCCATCTCCTTCAAAGGCGGGTAATCACTCATTTTCATGTAGAGGTATCGTTCGGGGTGCGCCAGGATGGGGTAATAGCCCGCACTTTTGATCTGACGAAGAATGTCGAGAAGGTTCATGGGCGGGGTATAGTAGGAGGTCTCCACCAAGAGCGCGTTGCCGTCGTGCCCGTGCGTGAGCAGGTCACCGGCTTCCAAACGGTCGAGGAAGACCCCGTCCATCATGTACTCGGCGGCGAGATTCAGCTGCACCGAGCCTTTGTAGGCGGTCTTCAGCTCCGCAAAACGGGCTTTCAGGGCTTCGGTAGTGTTGGGCACATCCTCCATGATATGCGGCGTGCACCACACCTCGCGGATACCCAGCGTCTCGTAATGTGCCAGGATCTTCAGGGAGGACTCCATCTCCTGCACGCCGTCGTCAACCCCCGGAAGGATATGGGAATGGCAGTCGGTGGCACCCTCCCAAATGGTAGCAAGCGGTTTCTTGTCAAAAAACATAGTTATGCCTTAACAGGTGATGCAATATTGCTGTCGTCATCGTCGTGATAGTAGCTGCCGTAATGGTAGCCGTAACGGTAACCGTAACGGTAACCGTAGCGATAACCGTATTTGTAGCCATATCGGCCTTCGTGGGAATAGGTTCCGTTGAGCACCAGATTCATGTTGTTGTACCTCTTGGAATCATAGAGCTTGTTCAGCTCCGGCAGCATGCTGCGCTCCAGGTTGCCGGCGCGAATCACGAAAATGGTGTATTCCGCACAGTCGCTGATGATTTGCGTATCTGCCACGATGTCGATGGGCGGACAGTCGATGAAGATATAGTCATAGTCCTCCTTGAGTAACCCAATCATCGTCTTGAAACGGTCGGTGGCCAACAGCTCGGTGGGGTTGGGCGGGACCAGGCCCACGGGTAGCACCTTGAATTCCGGATATTTCTCGTAAACGGGAACCGCCAGTTCCTTGATGTTATCGACCTTGCCTGCTAGATAGCTACTCATACCCACTTTGGGATTCCGCACATACTGGGAGGTGGAGCAGTGGCGCATGTCGCCGTCGATTACCAACACTCTCTTGTGCTTGATGGCCAAGGACATGGCGAAGTTGATGGCTATGAAGGATTTGCCACTGCCCGGATTGAAGGAGGTGAGCATTATCACATGGCTGTCACCCTCCTTGCACATAAACTCCACGTTGGTACGCATCACGCGGAACGCCTCGTTGATGGTGCTTCGGGAGCCGGCCTTCACCAGAATCTCGGCCTGCTTGGCCTCAAAACGATTCTCTTTTTTCTTCCTAAGGGCCATCAATATCCGGGAGAAGATGTTCTTGCGGCTGTCTTTGAGAGCGGCATCACCGGAAAGCGGGATTTCCGCGATGAAGGGAACCCTCACGCCCTTGAGGTCGTCGCGGCCACGCAGCGTGGTGTTCAACTGCTCTTGCAAGAAGATAATGCCCACCGGTATGAGCAAACCGATCACAAATGCCGCCAGCAGAATCATGGATTTTTTGGGTTTCACGGGGACGGTGCCACCGTTAGGATGCTCCACGATGCGGTTGTTGTAGGCGGTGAACGCTTGCGAGAGCTCATTCTCCTCGCGTTTTTGCAGGAGGTAGAGATACAGCGACTCTTTGACCTTCTGTTGACGCTCCACGGAGAGCAAATACTTGGCTTGGTTGGGATTCGCCGCGAGATGAGAGGTCACATGCTTTTCCGTGGCGGCCGCACTCTGCAACAGCTTGTTAAGCGTGGCAATCTGGTTGTCCAACGAAGCCACAATTGAACTCCGGAGGGCGGAGAGCTTTTGGTCGAGTTCCACCACCAACGGGTTCTGCGTACTGCTCTTCGTCACCAAGTCGTTGCGCCGCATCATCATCTCGTTATAACTGGCAATCTGTCTCTCAATCCCTGCATTATCGACCCCAGAATTGACAGGGAGCAGCTGATCGTGTGCCGATTCGGAGGTGAGGTAATTGCGCATATAGCGCGTAATCGCCAAGCGGTTGTTGAGGTCGATGATGTTGTTCACCACATTCTGGTTCTGGGAAAGATACATAGAGGATACCGCCCCGAGGTCCGGAATCAGATTCTCACTCTTGTAGGAAGAGATATCGCTGTCCACATTGCCCAACTCGTTCTCAATCACCCCCAAACGGTCGTTGATGAAGCGGGAGGTGCTGATGGTGATTTGGTTCTTGTCCTTAATCCAGTTGCCGTTATAGACGGCGATGAGCATGCTGATGATGTCGTCGGCGCGTTTCTTGTTGACGTCCTGCACGCTGATGGAGAGCACATCGGCGTTTTTGTTCACCTGGGCGATACTGATTTTCTCGGAGAGGTCTCGGCTGGCGGAGTTGAGGGTGGAGCGGCTGACATGGATAACGCCCCCGCTGTTTTTGGAGAAATAGGGGGTCTTCGAAACGGTCACCTTGCCCACGGGGGTCTTCACGGTATCCCCGTATGCGCAACTGACGTTGCCGGAGGAGACCTTTTCCCCCTTAAAGGTGAAGTTCTTCATCTCCACGCCGGCGGGGTTGACCTTCATCTCCATAGTGGCACTCTGGTCGTCCGGAATATCCACAAAGAATACATCCACAGGCAGCGACTCCCCGTAGAGCACCGTCGGACGGAAGAGTCCGTCTCTCGAGTAGTTGACGTCCAAGTTGAGCCTACGCACCGTCTCGTTCATGAGATCCATGGACCGGAGCGCTATCAGCTCATTGTTCACGCTGACGTTGCTGCGGAGCAGTCCCATGTTCGAGAACTCGGAAAGGTCTCCCACAGAGCCGCCCGATTTGTCATCCTTGATGAGCACCTTCGCAGAACGCTGAAAGACAGGTTGGGTACGCAAGATGTAGAACGTGGCACCCGCCAGCATGAGGATGACGGAAATCAGGAACCAGTGCCAACGGCTCAGGCACATGAACAACCAATCTTTCAACACTACTTCCTGATGATTATCCTCAGCTGAAATTTGATTTTGTAAATTATCCATTGTTTAAGGGGTTTATCGGTTTATGGGGGTGTTATCGATGGAATTTGAGAGCAGGTTCACGGTTTCGTGTTGTTGATGATCAGGATGGTGGTCGTGACGATGGTTGACAGCGCCGACACGATGGAGATCCAGAAGGAGGGGGAGGCCAAGGTGTTGCCGGAGGCTTCGGATTCGCGGGCGCGTTTCTTGGAGGGTTCCACATAGACCACATCGTTCTGCGCCAGGAAATAGACCGGGGAGTTTACCACGGAGTCGAGCGAGGTGAAGTCCACGCTGTATGTCAAGACGTTGCCCGTAGAGTCCGTTCTGAGCACTTGCACGTTCGTGCGTTTACCGTTGATCGTCATATCTCCCGCCATGCTGATGGCGTCGAGGAGGGTCACCTTGTCGCGGATGACGTTGTAGCGTCCCGGGGATTTCACCTCCCCGATAACGGCGAACTGCATATTCGCGAACTCTACCGTGACGATGGGATCCTGGATGAGATTGCGGCCGGTCAGCTGCCCCTTGATATAGGCGGCCAGCTCAATGCGGGTCATGCCAGCAATATGGATTTTGCCGAGTTGGGGGAAGTCGATACAGCCTTCCGTGTCGATGGTGTAACACATCAGCCCCTGGTTGCCGATCGCGGGGGTGGAGGTAAACGTCTGTGAGCCGATATACCGAGTGATATAGGGCAGATTGAACATATTGGCCAGTTCGGGGTCGCGAGAGCTCACCACGATAGAGAGCTTGTCGTCAGGGCGGAAGCGGATTTCGGGGCTTGACAGCGCGATGGCTGCGGAATCCGCTCTCACCGCATCTTGGAAATAGGCGATTTTCTTGGTGGAGGCGCAGGAGGCCATACACAAGAGAAGCACGATGAACGGGATGAGGTTTTTTCTCATAATAAGTTGATTTTAATTAAACTCGATTGAAAGGGATTTTGTTTTGAAGGAGACAAAATCCTCTATTCCTCCCTGATTATCAAGGAGGTGCGTAAGGAGGAGATCCCATGAGCTGTAAGGGTTTCTGGAATCCGGTTGCCGACTGATTCCAGTGGCAGTAAGCCGCCCTCCCGTGGAAAACGGTACACATTTTCCGCGCGGCAAATATACAAAAATTACAACAATGGGCGGAGAGGTGGAAAAAATTTTAGTTAGCAGTTAGTAGTTAGCAGTTAGCAGTGAGCAGTGAGCAGTGAGCAGTGAGCAGTGAGCGGTGAGCAGTTAATGCCTGCGGGATATGTCACCAATCACAAATCACAAATCACAAGTCACCAATCACAAATCCCATACGGTGTGGGCTTTGAGGTAGTAGGGTTCGCGGAGGGCGAGGGTGTCGTGGACGTATTGGCGGAGGGCGGGGAGGGAGAGATGGTCGGTGAGGGGGCGCTTTTTCTTGGAGTGGCGGAGGCGCTCGACGAGCTGGTCTTCGGAGAGCCGGAGGTAGATGCTCTCGGCGCGGGCGTTGATGCGGTCCATGGCGTCGGCGTGGCAGGGGGCGCCGCCGCCGGTGGCGATGACGACGTCGTCACGCTCCAACACCTCGCAGAGGGCGGCGTACTCCAACGTCCGGAAGGCCGCCTCCCCGTACTTCTCGAAGAGCAGGGGAATGGCCGTGTGGTACTTCTCCTCGATGTAGACATCGAGGTCGATGAACGCCATACCCAACCGCTCGGCAAGCTGCTTGCCGACGGTGCTCTTCCCGGAACCGGGGAAGCCGATGAGGACGGTGCGGGGCATCACCCCGCGATCATGGCGCGCACGAGGTTGTCGGCGCAGTCGGCGATGTCGGAGATGCGGGCGGGGAGCATGTAGCAGGGGGTGGTGAAGACCTTGTTGGCCTTGTCGCAGCAGACACCCTTCTGGACGGTGACCTCGTGCTTGGAGCCGAAGCTCTCGACGTTGCGGACGGTGCCGGGGTCGCTGCCGACGGTCACGGTGACGTCGCCGAGGACCTTGGCGATCATCACCGGGGCGATGCAGAGGGCACCGATGGGCTTGCCGGCACTGTGGAAGGCGCGGATGACCGCCGCCACATCCTCACGCACGGTGCAGGCCGCACCCTCGTAGGCGTAGGTGAAGAGGTTCTTGGCGGAACCGTTGCCGCCGGGGAAGATCACCGCGTCGAAGTCCTCGACACGGCACTCCTCGAGGGGCTTGACGTTGCCACGGGCGATACGCGCCGCCTCCAACAACATGTTGCGCCGCTCTTCCATGGGTTGCCCCGTGACGTGGTTCACGACGTGGTACTGCCAGTCATCAGGGGCGAAGATCTGGTACTCGCCGCCGTTGCGGTCGATGGCCAAAAGGGTCATCACCGATTCGTGGATTTCGCTGCCGTCTAAGGTGCCGCAGCCGCACAATATCACTGCGAATCTTTTCATATTGAATCAGTAGTTTCTTCGGTGGGTTGTGGTTCGCGTCTGTCCATGCTGTAGTAGAACTGGCGGAAGGCGGCGGCCATCTCGGGGGAGAGGCTGCCCATCATGTCGATCTGCGCGGCGGCGATGCCCTCGATCTTCTGGGCGGTGGCATTGTCACCGATCATCTTGGCAATCTCCTGCATCTGGTGCAGCTCCTGGAGACTGCCGGCGATGGCCTGCTGGTCGGGCTCGGCCTTGCGCAGCTGCGCAGCAATGCTGCCCTGCAACGACTTCGCATAATTCGCCGCGACATTGTCGATCTTCAGCTCTTTGTAACGCTGGGCCAGGCTGTTGTCGGGATACTTGATGTTGTTCATCATATAGTGCAGGAACAGGAAGTCGTAGTGGATGTCGCCACTGCGGTAGTCGAGGGTGCGCTCGTCACAGTTGTTGTACCAGTTGAAGAGCTCCACCTGCTCGTCCCAAATCCGGTTGGCCATCTTCATGCCTTCCTGGTTGGCCGACGGTGTGCCCACGCGGAAGAAGTCCTCCACATAGGTCATACAGCCGTGCGTGTAGCCGTAGATGCTGGACATCACGGAGACGTACGGGAAGTTGCAGTCGGGCAGCACCTCGTTGCCGTGCACCAGCACCTTGAGGGCCTTGTCGGGCTCCCCTTCGGTGATGAGCTGCTCGGCGAGACGGGCGTACAAACGACGCATGAGGGGCACCAGACGGGTGTTGTCCTCGCTATGGTAGAGACTCGGGTCGTTGAAGCCGCCCCAAGCGAACTCGTACGGAGTATGCTGGGCGTTGGGGTTCTTGACGGGATCCAGACGGCTATGGTCGTCGAAGGTCTCCATCAAGGTGTGGTAGAGACGGGCGGAGTTGATGCGGCCGGTCTCCCCGTAGGAGCGCGAAGTGTTGCGGATAGGCACCAAACGGTAGGCGAAACCCTCTAACTGGAAGTAGTTCTCCAAGCCGAGGTAGGCCTCCGAACCGGCGGTGGAAGCGTAGTAGATGGGGCGCTCCCAGTTGTTGTTCGCCAGGATGTCCATCATCACGATGTAGGCCTTGGTGAGGGCATTCATGCCGTTGGTGTTCATATTCCACATCAGCCTGTCGACCACGAGGGCGGAATCCTCGGGGGCGACGGTGCCGTTGGCCAACACCTTCGCCTTATCGACCGGCAGCGAGAAGCTGGCGGGGATGGGGCGTCCGTTGACCGGGTAGCCGCTGTTCTGCTTCATCAGGAAGAGGCTCCGCGAATGGTCGAAGGCGGGCGACTTCACGTAGTCCACCACGGCCTTCAGGTCGATATACTGGTTGTTGGCGGCCTCGAGGTAGAGGACATCGCGGGTGCCGTCCTTATACTGATCCCAGGTCATGGAGATGGGCAGCGGCTCGGACTCGTAGGCTTTGCGCTTCATCTGATCGACGTACCAGCTGGTGCTCAACAGCATCAGGTTGCAGACGCGCACGTCGGTACGGTAACCTTCGACCTCCTGGGCGTACCAGAGCGGGAAGGTGTCGTTGTCGCCGAGGGTGAAGAGGATGGCGTTGGGCTCGCACGAGTCGAGGTAGTTCTTGGCCACCGCCAAGGCCGTGTAGCGGTCGGAGCGGTCGTGGTCGTGCCAGTTCTCCTTGGCCATCACGCAGGGCACCAAGCCGACGCAGATCAGCGTGACGAGCACCGCACCGGCAGTCTGCACGCTCTTGCTCTGCAGCTTCTCGAAGAGGCGGTAGAGGGCCAGCACGCCGATGCCGACCCACATCGCGAAGGCGTAGAAGGAGGCGGCGAAGGCGTAGTCACGCTCACGCGGCTGGAAGGCATACATGTTCAGGTAGATGGCGATGGCGATACCCGTCATCACGAAGAGCATGAAGACCACGAAGGAGTGCTTGCTGTCGTTCTTCGTGTGGAAGACGAGGCCCAGGAGACCCAAGAGCAGCGGGAGCAGGTAGTATTTGTTGTGGCCGGGACGCTCGATGGAGGTGGGCAGGTCTTTGAGGTTGCCGACCATCGGGTTGTCGATGGCGCCGATGCCGGTGATCCAGTTGCCGTTCTGGTAGTCGCCGTGGCCCTGCAGGTCGTTCTGACGGCCCGCGAAGTTCCACATAAAGTAGCGCCAGTACATATAGCCCAGCTGGTAGGTGTGGAAGAACTTGATGTTCTGCTGCCAGGTGGGCGTGCCACCGCGCTGCAGCAGGCGACGGTTCTCCTTGTCGGAGGGACTGTCGGAATTATAGCGGTTGTTCAGCCAGTCGACGTACTGCGAGCGTTTCTCCGACGACCACATACGCGGGAAGAACATACAGCCTTTGGGGTCGTACTCCGGGATGCTGCCCTTGCGCGGGTCGGAGACCTCGTAACGCTTGGTGTCCTCGTCGCGGTAGTAGATCGGGCTGCCGTCCTTCATCCGGACCACGCGGGTGTTGTAGCTCTGGCCATAGACCAGCGGGTTGGAGCCGTACTGCTCGCGGTTGAGGTAGGAGAGCAGCGAGACAGCGTCCTCGGGGCTGTTCTCGTCGATGGTGGGGTTGGCGTTGGAGCGAATCACCAGGGTCATGAAGGTGGAGTAGCCGATGATGAGCATCATCAGGGAGAAGGCGCCGATGGAGAGGACGGGCTTGTTGCGCTTGTGGCCGTACCAGATGCCCCAGCCGATGATGGCGGCGATGAGCAGGAAGAAGAAGATCACACCCGAGTTGAAGGGCATGTGGAGGGAGTTGACGAAGAAGAGGTCGAACTTGCCGGAGAGGTTGACCACCTGGGGCACGACACCCCAGAGGATGAAGCCGAGCAGCGCGACCGACAGGAGGAGCGACAAGGTGACGCCCCATTCGGCCTTGGAGGTCAGCGCCCCCTTCTTGCCGCAGTAGATGAGCAGCGGGGTGGTGACGAAGAGCCAGATCAGGATCATCCACATCGGGGAGCAGAAGATGCCGAACGCGAACGACATAAGGGCGAAGGCGAGCACGGCACCGGCATGGGTGGCCTTGGGGGAGAGACGGTAGTAGATGATGAGCCCGATGGCCGGGAGGGTCAGCAAGTTCAAGAGGTGCACGCCGATGGAGAGGCCTACGAGGTAGGCAATCAACACGATCCAGCGGTTCGGGTTGACGTTGGGCATCGGGTGCTCGTACTCCTCGTCCCACTTCAGGATGCACCAGAAGACCAGGGCGGTGAAGAACGACGACATGGCGTAGACCTCGCCCTCGACGGCGGAGAACCAGAAGGTGTCGGAGAAGGTGTAGGTCAGCGCGGCCACGAGGGCGGTGCCGAGGACGGCGACGAAGCGCGGGGTGTTGAGCTCGCCCCATCTGGCGACGAGCTTGCGGGCCAGGCGCACGACGCTGAAGTAGAGCAGCATGATGGTCATGCCGCTGCATACCGCCGACATGCAGTTGATGCAGTAGGCCATCTTGGTGACGTCACCGCCGGCGAAGAGCGTGGCGATGCGGCCGAGGATCTGGAACGTGGGGGCTCCAGGCGGGTGGCCGATGAGCATTTTCGAGGTTGTGGCGATGTACTCACCGCAGTCCCACCACGAGACGGTGGGCTCGGCAGTCATGATATAGACGGCGGAGGCCACTATACCGATGATCAGGCCGATCAGGTTATTGATGCGTTTTTGGGTTTTGGTCATATTGGTTTACTGTTTACTGTTTACGGGTTACGGGTTTATCATCCCATCATTCATCCCAGGGTGGCGGCCTGCGGCCTTACCCTGGGCTACCAAGCTCTTGCCCCTAACGGGGCTGCTTAAGGAATAATATTTTTCATATATGGTGTTTCAATCGTTACTGCTTACTGCTAACTGCTAACTACTAACTACTAACTACTAACTGCTAACTACCTCGTTGCGGGTTTGAATTGTTGGAGGAAGCGGAGGTCGTTTTCGAAGTAGAGGCGGATGTCGTTGGTGCGGTATTTGAGCATGGTCATGCGTTCGATGCCGAGGCCGAAGGCGAAGCCGCTGTACTTCTTGCTGTTGATGCCGCAGTTTTCGAGGACGTTGGGGTCGACCATGCCGCAGCCGAGGATCTCGACCCAGCCGGTGTGCTTGCAGAGGTTGCAGCCGGCGCCGCCGCAGATGTTGCAGGAGACGTCCATCTCGGCGGAGGGCTCGGTGAAGGGGAAGTAGGAGGGGCGCAGACGGATGCGGACCTCGTCGCCGAACATCCGTTGGGCGAAGTAGAGGAGGGTCTGCTTCATATCGGCAAACGAGACCTTCTCGGCCACGTAGAGGCCTTCCACCTGGTGGAAGATGCAGTGGGCGCGGGAGGTGATGGCCTCGTTGCGGAAGACGCGGCCGGGGCAGATCACGCGAATCGGGGGTTGCTGCTTCTCCATGGTGCGCACCTGCAGCGAGGAGGTGTGCGTGCGGAGCAGCACGTCGGGGTGCAGCTCGATGAAGAAGGTGTCCTGCATGTCGCGGGCGGGGTGCTCCTCGGCGAAGTTGAGGGCGGTGAAGACGTGCCAGTCGTCCTCGATGTCGGGACCCTCGACGGCGGAGAAGCCGATGTCCTCGAAGATGCGGCGCACCTCGTTCATCATCAGGGAGATGGGGTGCATGGAGCCGATCTCGCGTTGCGCGGCGGGGCGTGTGATGTCGGGGATGAGGTCGGCCTTCTTGTCAGCGGCGGCCTCGATGCGGGTCTTGAACTCGTTGTAGTGGTTCTGGGCCATGTCGCGCAGGTCGTTGACCAGCTGACCGAACTCCTTGCGGTTCTCCTGGGCCATGTTCTTGATTTCGCCGAACAGGACCTGGATCTCGCTCTTCTTGCTCAGGAACTGGAGCCGGAACTGCTCCAGCGTCTCAGCGCTCTCGATTTTGTAATTCTCTATTTCTGCACGAATCTCGTCTATATTTTTCATATTAGTTTACAGTTTACTGTTTACTGTTTACTGTTTATGGTTTATGGTTTAAGGTTTAATGTTTAATGGTGCGAGTCACAAGTCACAAGTCACAAGTCATAAGTCACAAATCACAAGTCACAAATCACAAGTCACAAGTCACAAGTCACAAATCTCACTCCATTATCGTGGCGCTGATGATTTTGATGTCCTCTACAGGGCGGTCGGCGCCGTCTTTTTGTTGGGCGGCGATCTTGTCGACGACGGTCATGCCGCGGACGACTTCGCCGAAGACGGTGTATTCGCCGTCGAGGAAGGGGGCGCCGCCGTCGGTGGTGTAGGCCTGGACCTGTTCGGGGGTGAAGGTCTTGCCGAGGCGCATGGCGAGCATGTTGAGCTTGTCGTTGTCATAGACGGTGCCGTCAACGATGTAGAACTGGCATCCGGAGGAGGCCTTCTGGGGGTTGACGTTGTCGCCCATGCGGGCTGCGGCCACGGCGCCGCGCTTGTGGATGTGGGCGGGCACGAATTCGGCGGGGATGGTGTAGCCGACATCACCGGAGCCGAGGCGCTGGCCGGGTTTCGCGGTCTTGGAGTCGGGGTCGCCGCCCTGGATCATGAAGCCCTTGATGATGCGGTGGAAGAGCACGCCGTCGTAGAACTTGTCGTTGACCAGCTTCACGAAGTTGGCCTTGTGCTGGGGCGTGTCGTTGTAGAGGGCGATCACGATGTCGCCGAATGTGGTTTTCAGTAGGACTTGGGTCATCTTGTCGTTATCTTTGTTTTGGGATGTCTGTTCGGTGGCGCCGGTGGTGGCGGAGGCCTCTTCCGTCTTGACCTTCTTGGGTGAGGAGCAGGCCGCCAAGACCGTGATACTCAACACCATAATGTACGCTAACGTCTTTTTCATATACATTTTCCGTCAATTTATAAACAAGCGGCAAAGATACATTTTTTTTAGTTAGCAGTTAGTAGTTAGTAGTTAGCAGTTACTGGCGAGCGTAACCTCCTACTCGCTCGCGCCAAGGTTCAAATACGGGTTGTCGCAATGCTTGAGGAGGTCGCGGTAGTGGGACTTGGGATGCACGGGGAGGGCGATCTCGTAGGACTTGCCGGAGGCGACGGTGAGCTTGTTGTTGCGGATCCAGGGGTTGAGGTTGCGGAGCTCGCGGTAGGTGACGTGGTGCTCCTCGGCAAAACGCGGGAGACTGGCGATGGAGGTGGTCACCTTGACGGTCTTGGTCTCGATGGGGGGATACATCTGCGCGGGACAGATGGCCACGCCGTAGGCCTGCGGGTTCTCGAAGATGAGCTTGAAGGAGAGGATGCGATAGACGTAGCGGGAGGTCTCACTGTTGAGCCAGAGATCCCAGTAGTTGTGCACTTTCTGGTCGTCGACGGCCGCCTGCAGACCGCCGTCGCCCCGGTTGTAGCCGGCCGCCGCCATGGTCCAGCTGCCGAACTGGTTCTTCATCTTCTTGAGGTACTTGCAGGCCGCACGGGTCGCCTTCTCGAGATGACAACGCTCATCGACGTCGGTGCCGACCTCCAAGCCATAGACCTTGGCGGTGGAGGGGATGAACTGCCAATAACCGCCGGCACTGGCGGGCGAGGTGACGTTCTCCAAGCCGCTCTCCGCGACACAGAGGTATTTGAAATCATCCGGCACGCCCTCCTCCTTGAGAATCTTCTCGACGGTGGGGAAGACGCGGCTCGACAGCTTGAGGATGCGCAGGGTCTTGGAGTGCTGGTAGCAGTTGATGACGAGCTCGCGGTCGAGGGCTTCGCGCACCCAATAGACGTCCATCGGCACCTCTTCGCCAGCAAAGGTGAGGCTCTGCGGCAGGGGCGGCGAGGTGAGGGTGTTGGCGTATTGGTTCGGGGTGGGGTCGGCTTCGTGGTGCCCTTTGGTGATGGCCCAGCAGCCGGTGACCGCCAGCACAGCGACGAGCAGGCACGCGGCGATGATGATGTTGTTCTTCCTCATTGTGAACGGGTTATTGGGTTTTGACATAAAAAAAATGCACCTTCTAAAGAAATCGCAAAGGTACATTTTTTTGGGAGCCATCTGCGTCCCGCAGATGGTCAAGGTTACCGCTTCTCGATATCCTTGAAGTATTTGACGGTGCCGTAGGTGAGCTCGTCGCAGGCGGCATCGTCGCAGACGATGATGCCCTTGGGGTGGAGCTGGAGGGCGGAGACGGTGCACATCTGGCTGACGGCGCCCTCGATGGCGGCGGCCAATGCGCGGGCCTTGCCATGACCGTTGGCGAGGATCATCACCTCGCGGGCGTCCATCACGGTGCCGACCCCGACGGTGAGGGCCGTCTTGGGCACCTGGTTGATGTCGTTGTCGAAGAAGCGGGAGTTGGCGATGACCGTGTCGGTGGTGAGGGTCTTCACGCGGGTACGCGAGGTGAGACTGCTGCCCGGCTCGTTGAAGGCGATGTGGCCGTCAGGGCCGATGCCGCCCATGAAGAGGTCGATGCCGCCGTAGCTCTTGATCTTCTCCTCGTAACGGGCGCACTCGGCCTCCAAGTCCTTGGCGTTGCCGTTGAGGATGTTGACGTTCTCCTTCTTGATGTCGATGTGGCTGAAGAAGTTGTTCCACATGAAGCTGTGGTAGCTCTCGGGATGGTCCTCCGGGATCTGGACGTACTCATCCATATTGAAGGTGACCACGTTCTTGAAGGAGACCTTGCCGGCCTTGTGGAGGCGGATGAGCTCCTTGTAGGTGCCGATGGGGGTGGAGCCCGTGGGCAGACCCAGGATGAAGGGTTTCTTGGCCGTCGGCTTGAACGCTTTGATGCGCTCTACGATGTGGTTGGCGGCCCATTGGGACATTTCGTCGTAGTTGGGGGTGATAATTACTCGCATAGTGATATCGTTTTATTGTTGTTTATTACTACTGATGCTATAATCTTCTCTGTTTATTTAACTTCGTATGCTTAACTTTTCATCTTTGGCACACCGTGCCGAAGCGGGGGAATTCCCCTTCCCTTTGGGAAGGGGTGGCCGTAGGCCGGGGTAGGGGCCTCTGCAATGGCCGTAAGGCCGTTGCTGTTATTAAGGATGGCCTATCGGCCAATCATTTATATTACCACCCCGCCCTTCGGGCACCCCTCCTAAAATAGGAGGGGAATTTCGGTCGCCCGCACCTGCGTGCGGGGAAGGATCATTCCTTGTATTTCCGCACCAGCGACACAAACTCTTCGGTTTGTTGGCGGGTTTGTTTGACGAAGGAGACGTCGTCGATGCGGCCGACGACGGCGAGCTTTTCGGCTTCGTTGCGGAAGGTGGCGCTGCGGATCTCGTTGTCGTAGTCTTTCTTGCGGCTTTCGTAGACTTGGTCGCAGATGTACTGCTGGATGCGGGCGGCCTGGTCGAGGTTCTCCTGCCACATCTCCTTGGTCATCACGTCGGTGTCGTCTTTGTAGAGGAACATCAGGGAGAAGTAGGCGTGGCGCAGCTTCTCGCGCTGGTAGTCTTTCCAGAGCTCGTCGTAGCGGTGGTGGATGTCGTCCCAGGTGTTGAGCACGCCGTCGCGGATGTCGGCGCGGAGCTGGTCGGCGTACTCCTCGGGCATGGTCTGGCCGCCGAGGTTGATCCACTTGCGGAGGCGTTTGCCGCGCATGTGCTCCACGATGTCCTTCATGGTGACACCGGGATGGGATTCGAGGTAGTTCAGGCAGGTCTTCACGGCGTAGTAGACAATCATGTCGCCGTAGGCGTGATAGGCTTTCAGCGCCTTGTCGATGACCACCTTGCGACGGCCTTTCTCGACCTTCTCGCCGAGGACCTCCAGCTTCTCGACGGTGTAGGGTTCGTTGTCGAGGAGGTTCTTGCCGCACTCGCGGAGGTTGTAGTATTCGTACCGGTCGGGGTCTTCGCCTTGCGAGCGGAGGTAGGCCTTGGCAACCCAGACCTCCAAGAGCTTCCGGCCTTCGATGATCTCCTCCACGGTGTCGGGGGCGAGGGTCTCGAACTCGATGTTCTGGATTTTGCGTTTGCGTTTGTCGCGGCTCTGGTACTTCGAGGTATTGCGCGCGAGGGCGTACATATTGTACATCCACCAGTAGGCGGGCATGAGGTGCAGCTCGTCTTTGGCGGCGTTGTTGCTCACGAGACAGAAGGGGAGCCGGATGTCCAACTCGTTGGGGTAGTCGGCCTTGCTCAGCAGGGTGAAGCTGGCGAACCGCGAGGAGTGCTTGACGCTCGAGCAGAGGCCCGGCCAGAATCCGCGCGAGGCGACGATTTCGCCGTCGGTGGCGCGACTGTTGTGGTTAGAGCCGATGGTGGCGCCGGCAGCCATGTTGCTCTGTCCCATCACGCAGGCGGAGATGAGGAAGGAGTTGTTGTGGTGCTGCTCGTGCGAGGGGAAGATGATGTTGTTCAGCACCTCGCAGCAGGAGATGGTGGAGTTGTCGCCGAGGACGGAGTGAATGAGGCGCGCGCCGTATTTCAGGTTGCAGTTGTCGCCCAGGACGAAGCGGGTGGCCACCACGGAGTAGAAGATGCGGCAGCCGTAGCCGGTGACGCCGTTCACGAGGATGACGCCCTCGCCGATTTGCGACGGTTCCTCCTCGGAGGAGTTGATGGTGACGTTCTTCAGCTTGCTCGCGCCCTTGATGTAGCAGTGCGGGCCGACTTTCGCGTCCTTGAGGATCCAGCAGTTCTTGATGACGCAGCCCTCGCCGATGGTGCCGTAGTAGCCGCGGTGGATATCGACGCTGGCCTGGGTGATCTCCTTGAGGCGCTCCTGCAGCTTGGTGTCGTCGGTGTATTTGGCCCAGAGGTAGGCGTCGGCCGTGGTCATCCCGTCGAAGGGCATGATCTTGCGGCTTCCGATCTCGTTCATCACCTCGAGCCAGACGCGCACATCCTCGGGTTCGCCCTCCTTGATGGTGCCGTTGCCGAACTTGGAGTGGTCGGTGGTGGAGATCTCCTGGATGTTGAAGAGAATGCAGCGGTCGCCGATGATGCAGTTGGCCATATAGTGGACATCGTGAACGGCCACGTCGTCGCCGATGTCGCAGGAGATGATGCTGCTGTCGGTGATGCCGACCGGCACGCGCAGGTCGTGGTATTGGAGCACGTGTCGGGTGACGCGTCCGATGCGCACCATCCCGAAGAAGTGGTTGTTGCGCACCATCGCGGTGTCGAACTGGTCGGTGACCCAGATGTCGTCCCAGTTGGAGGCGGAGTTGTTGTTGAGGACGAGGCGTTCGATTTCGTCGGAGCGGAGGTGCCGCCACCCGCCTTCGGGTTTCTTCACCTGCTGGTCGCGGTAGTAGTATTCGTCGTGACCGTCATGCAGATACTTAGGGTCTATGAAATTTTGGTAGATCCTGTCGTAGGGTAATATGGTAACTTTGTCCATCTGCCGTCTTATTCGTTAACAATCTGAAAACTGCAAAAATAGTATTTTTACAATTACAGGGACGGGATTAACTTTTTTTAACGGTTTTTTTTCGGCCTGGCGGCCGATGGGAGGCCCCCACCCCGCCCTTCGGGCACCCCTCCCCAGGGGAGGGGAATTTCCCCGCGTCGGTGGTGTGTGCCGTGGCCTGATAGCGCATCTCTACGAGTGTTCTGGCGTCACACGTCACAAATCACACATCAGAACGAGACGCGGAAGGTGAAGCGGATGCCGTTTTTGTCCCAGCCTTTGAGGTTTTTGGCGTAGCTGATGCGGCGGACGTAGTCGATGCGGAGGAACTCGAAGATGTTCTCGATGCCGGCGGTAATTTCCATATAGGGCACCTTACCCAGCTGACCGCAGCCATCGGGGAGGAGGTAGAGGCCGGGGGTGTTCGGGCCGGGGATGTTCTTGGGGGAGAGGCCGCCGTAGATGCCGCTGAAGGAGACCACCTCGCGGAGGTTGAGGCGGTTCCAGTAGGGTATGCGGTTGAAGATCAGTCCTTTGAGGTAGTAGGTGGCGTAGAGGGCCACGTATTTGTCCATCAGGAACTCCATGGGCTTCATCAGACAGAAGGTGTTGGGCATCATAAAGAGCGACTGGCTGTTCTGCGGGATGTAGAGCTTGGTGTAGGGCACGGCGTCCCAGACGATACCGGCCTGCAGGGTGGCGTCAATATGGCCGAAGGCGGAGAGCCAGAAGCGCTTCTCCACGGAGAGGTCGGTCTTGTTGTACTGGAGGTCGCCGCTGAGGATGCCGAAGGTGTGGGTGAGGATGAGCACGGGGGCGTCCTTGGAGAGCTTGAAGGGTTTCTTGTCGCCGCGCTGGCTGTCGATGGTGGTTTCGCCAGGGGCCCAGCGGAGGCGTATGCTCCACTCCAGGTTGTTGAAGTCGTGCACCCGCGTGACCGACCCGTCGCGGTTGATGCGCCAATAGGCCAGGGAGCCCGTGGCCTCGTTGTTCTCGTACTGGAGCCAGGTCTCGAAGCGGAGGCGGCTCGGCCACTCGCGCTGATAGTGCACCTTCGTGCGGCGCACGTACTGCGCGGCCGCGGCGGTCGTGTCGTTGTCGTACGACAGCAGGATGTTGTCGCGGTCCATGTAGGTGTACTGCTGGCCGGGCATCTCCATATCGTACATCGTGCTGATGGTGAGCCCGTTGCGCGGGGCTTCGTAGGGATGTCGCTTCTTCTTGTCGAAGGTGTGGATCATCGTGACGTTGTACTTCAGCCGTCGGTCTTTGAAGCCGTAGGCGAGGTAGGCGTTCATGAACCACTGGTCGTGCAGCTTGGCGGTGGTCATCCCGCCGATGCGCAGTCGCAGTCCTTCGGCGGGGTTGAAGCTTACCATATTATATATGGAGCCGATGTCGAAATAGCTGTCTTTGCGGTTCTTGGCGGTGGCGATATAGCCAGAGGCGAGGATTTCGGCGGTCTTTTCGAGCGCTTTGAAGGCGGGCATGCGGCGCAGCTCCGGTCCCAGGCTGTCGATGAACGACTCCTTGGGATTCAGCGGCAGGGGGCGCATCTCCTTCCAGCGGCCGCTCTTGTACTTCCAGACGTCGGGGGAGACGAGCTCTTCGCCGGTGAGGGCCACATCGAGCGAGTCGGGGATGCCCACGCCGGTCTCGTAACCGAACCAGAAGGTGGTCTGGTGGGCGTAGATCTTCCGCAACTTCTTGCTTTTGAGGAGGGAGAAGGAGGCGGTGGTGTGGGCGATACGGGGGGCCCAGAGTCCGCTGTCGGTCTGCATGAACTCCTGTTCCACGACGAGCTGGTTCACGAAGTTCATGTTGATGCGGTGGGGGATGTTGATGATGTAGCGTTTCACGGCGTAGGAGCTGTCGTTGACGATGTACATCCGTCCGTTGAAGCCGTAGTCATGGCTGTTGACGGGCGTGAAGGTGAGCTCGATGCAGGAGACGCTGTCTATCATCACGGTGTCGGTGATGTAGTAGTGGTAGAAGGTGGTGCCGATGGTGGAGGAGAGCGGGCTGACGAAGCGGTTGAGCATCAGCTCGATGTCATTGTCGAAGATGTTGACTTCGGTGAAGATGGCGTCGAGGTTGGTGCCGAGGCCCTCCTTGTCGAGGCTCTCGTCGGCTCCCTGCATCCGTCGGGCGCGCACGTAAATCACGTCCTTGCGCGGGGATTTTCGGTGGTAGTGGTCCTCCAAGCGCTCCCGCACCGAGATAGTGAGCACGGGCACCGTGTCGGGCGGCAGCGTGTCGATGTATTTCTCGAGGAAGGACCACTGCCGGGTTATCTTGTTCTTTTGGAAGTTCATATTGAAACGTCCGAAAGAGAGTACTAACTTCTTGTAGTTCGTGGACTTATACGATTCCACGGACTCTATTCTATTGTCGTTTTTGTGTTTGATGACGTTCTTGGCCAGTTCGATGGCGGGGTTTCCCTTGCGGACGTATTTCGGCCGTTTTTTGGAGACCACCACCTCCTTGAGATTCTTGGCGGCGCGGATGGAGTCGCGTCGGTTCAGGACGGGAGCGTTGTCATCGTTTGTCTGCGCGGAGAGATACCCGACGGAGAGGCACAGCAGGAGCAGACACCCCACCATCCGCAGGAGGATGGAACGGCGTCGTTCGCTCTGGTATGTCTCTGTCTTACTCATCGGCATCCGCCACAACATCTGTATTCGAATCGGGTCATATAATACAGAGACTGCGGAAACCCTGCGAGGTAAAAACGGTGCATGGAGGCGGCGTATTTCACGTCTCTACAGCGTCTCGTTTTTGGAATATCCGCGCCATTTCTCCACCACGGCGGCAAAGTCCTCGGGCAGTTCCGACTCGAAGAGGATTTCCTTGCCGGTGATGGGGTGCTTGAAGCCCAGCGACTTGGCGTGCAGTGCCTGACGGGGCATCAGGGCGAAACAGTTGCGGATGAACTGCTGGTATTTGGTGAAGGTGGTGCCTTTGAGGATGCGGTTGCCACCGTAGGCCTCGTCGTTGAAGAGCGGGTGCCCGATATGCTGCATGTGGACGCGGATCTGGTGGGTGCGGCCGGTTTCGAGCTGACACTCGACGAGGGTGACGTAGCCGAAGCGCTCGACCACGCGCCAGTGGGTGACCGCGTGTTTGCCTTGGTCGCTGCCTTCGGGAAAGACGGTCATCACCATCCGGTCTTTGGGGTTGCGGCCCACGTTGCCGACGATGGTGCCGGCGTCCTCGTCGAAGGAGCCCCACACCAGGGCCCAGTATTTGCGTTCGAGGTTGTGGTCGAAGAAGGTCTTGGCCAGGCGCATCTGGGCGAGCTCGTTTTTGGTCACCACCAGCAGTCCGGAGGTGTTCTTGTCGATGCGGTGCACCAGGAGGGGTTTCACCGGGGAGCCGTCCTCGAGGGTTTGGCCTTGGAAGTAGTCGTAGAGGGCGTTGACGAGGGTGCCGGTGTAGTTGCCGTAGGCGGGGTGCACCACCATCCCTGGCTCCTTGTTCACGATGAGGAGGTCTTTGTCCTCATAGACGATGTTGAGGGGGATATGTTCGGGGAGGATTTCGGTGTCGTTGGGCGGGTTGGGCATGAGCACGGAGATGGTGTCGCCGGGGCGCACCTTGTAGTTCTGCCGGACGGGTTTGCCGTTCACGAGGATGCAATCCGCCTTGGCCGCCTGCTGCACCTTGTTGCGCGAGGTGTTGGCGATCAGGTTGAAGAGGTATTTGTCGATGCGGAGCATTTCCGTGCCCGCGGTGACCTCGAAGCGGTAGTGTTCGTATAGTTCGTCTGTTGGCTGTTGGCTGCTAATGGGTTGTTGGTCGTTGGTCGTAGGCTCTTGGATGCTCATTTTCTTCATTTTGGGATATACGTATTCCGTTGTCGTTCAAAATTCTAAACTTCCTTAAAAAAGCTAAAAGCTAAGCGCCAACGTTAACGGTTGCAGGCTTTGCAGATGACCTTCTTGGCTTCTTCGTTCTCGAGGATGCAGGTGGGCAGCTTGTCGATGAGGCCGCAGAGGCGGGGGGCGTTCTTCTCGGCGGCGAGCTTCACGGCCTGGGTGAAGAGCCCGCTGAGGTAGGTCTCCTCGCGGTGTGCCGCCAAGGAGATGTAGGAGAAGATGAAGTCCTCGGAGATGGTCGGGTCGCTGAGGAACGGGGTCATCAGCGACAGGGAGTACATATAGTCGTAGCGTTTGTTGAAGTAGGAGGCGAGCTTGAAGGCGTTCTTCCAGCTGTCCAACTTGTCGTTCCGGATCTCTTTGATTTTCTGGTAGGTGGCATTGAGCTGCGCGACATTCTCGGGGGTGGCGGGCAGGGTGTCGAAGTAGTTGATGATCTTGAACTGATACTCCAGGTTGAGGCTGTTGACGCGGTCCTTCGGGATGGCGGGGATGGTGTAGAGCTTGTCGATGGCGGCCTGCGTCTTGAGGATGTCGGCCGGGGACTTGATGGTGGCCGCAAGCACGTCGCTGACCGTGGTGTTGTAGAGCAGCAGCTGGTTGGCGGTGTTGAGGTTGTAGATTTTCACCATCTGCTCAGCCATGGCGGGCGTGAGCTTCGAGCTCTTGTAGTATTGGGCGTAGAGCTTGTTGTTGAGCAGGGTCTGGTATTCCTTCTTGAAGGGGATGTTCATCTTTTCGAGGGAGGAGGAGGAGAATTTGCCGTTCTCGACCTGTTTCAGGATGTAGTCTTCCACGGCCATGGCGAAGCCGAGCTTTTTGGGATCTTTGACGGCGTTGTTGAACTTCCAGAGGGCGAAGGTCTCCTCACCGACGGGGGAGTCGGCGTAGTAGGTCACGTTCATGCGGAGTTCCATTGTGCGCAGCGGAGCCAGGTAGCTGGTGTCCAACACTTTGGCGGCGTAGCGGTTGTAGAGTCTAAGTTCTTTGGCGGCCTCCTCCAAGGTTTTGAAGCTCAGGTCGTAGTATTCTTCATGCTGGGTGATTTTCTCTTTGAAGACATCCCAGCAATAGTCGTACACCAACTTGATGTCCATCCCCGGGAAGTAGCGTTGCAGGTCTTTCTTGATGGCGGCGGCGCGTTTCTCCTGGATGGTCTTGTAGGCGGGATCCTGGTAGTAGTCGGGGGAGATGTGGGAGATGAGTTCCACGCTGTTGACCTTGTACTGCGGGAGGTCGGGGTCTTTCTTGTCGAGGTTGAAGCCGGCGGCGGTATAGTCGATCTTCTTGGCCTCGTAGGGGAAGGTGAGCACCACATCGCCGTCCTCGGGGGAGATGGTCCACTCGCCGGTGCTCTTGATACCGGTCTCGTCCTTCACGAAGTTGATCTTCTCGGTATAGTCGGCGCCCTTGCTCTCGATGTGCTTGGCCATGACGGCGCGGCAGACGCGGTTGCCCTCTTTCAGCACCAGCACGATGAGGTCCATGCCTTTGCTGTCATCAATTTCGGCGGGCAGGTCGCAGATTTTGGCGATGAGTTTGCCGGATTTGAGGTTGGTATTCTCGTTGACGGTCATCAGTTTCTCGAAGGTGACGGGTTTGGTGACCGTGCCGCGGTGCCAGAGGTCGTAGTCCACCTGATGGTTGTCGCACTCGTACTGGCCTTCCTGTACGATGTCGATGGCGATGGCGTCGCCCTCCTTGCCGATGAGGCGTTTGATTTCCTTGTAGTTGTCGGTGGTGAAATAGACCTCGCCGTTCTTGTTGACGCTGACGCATTCGGAGAGGATTTCCAGCGCGGGTTCGGTGGCGCACTTCTTGCAGATCTTGTCGTCATAGCCTTTCAGGTTGGCCTGGCCTTTGGTGTAGGGGACGTCCTTCTCGTTGTAGCCGGCCTTGTAGTGGTTGAAGGTGCGGTCGTTGCCGAGGACGAGGGAGACGTACATGCTCCTCATCGCGGGGTCGGTGTTGTAGCCGAAGCCCATATAGGTGTAGCGTTCGGCGAGCATCACGTCGGCGGTCTTCACGTTCTTGAGGATGGACTGCACGAGGGCGAGGCAGAGGTCGTAGTAGCTGTATTCGGCTTCGCCCATATAGGCTTTGGCCTTGGCCACGAGCTCGTCGCCGTTGCCTGCGAGGCCATACTTGCGCAGGCGGTAGTAGGTAGTCTTGTAGGGGGCGTTGTTCTCCAGGGTCTTCTCATCCTTAGAAGCCTGATAATCAGCCTGGAACTGCGCTGTGGAGTCGAGGCTGATGTCATGTTTCAGCTTGGGGAGGTAGCGGTACTCGGCGCGTGCGAGGTCCACCATATCGGTGAAACATTGGTAGAGAATCTTCTCGTCGTAGTTGTTGGGCGCGAAATTCCGCACATATTTGGCATTTTCTTTCAGCGACGCCGGATCGAACTGGCTATACTGGTTTTCCGTCTGGGCGTAGGCGAAGACACTGAATACCAACAGTATAGAAAAAATCGAAAAGGTATATTTTCTATTCATAAGCGATAATTTATTAATTCGAAATTTGAAATAGCAAAGGTACAATATTTTCAAAATGCAACCTCTAACGAGATTTTTTTTTGAAAAAAAACTTATGCCCGACCCTTCGTCACCAACGGCAAAAAAATGTATCTTTGCACTTTTATTTATAAAAATAGTAAGATGCAGAATATCAGAAACATCGCCATCATCGCGCACGTCGACCACGGCAAGACTACGCTCGTGGACAGAATTTTGTACCAGTCACACCTTTTCCGCGAGAACCAGCAGGTGCAGGATTTGGTATTGGACAACAACGACCTGGAGCGCGAGCGTGGCATCACCATATTGTCGAAGAACGTTTCCGTGCGATACAAAGGGGTGAAGATCAACGTGATCGACACTCCCGGCCACAGTGATTTCGGCGGCGAGGTGGAGCGCGTGCTCAACATGGCCGACGGTGTGCTCCTCGTGGTGGATGCCTTCGAGGGACCGATGCCGCAGACCCGTTTCGTGACGCAGAAGGCCATCGAGCTGGGGCTCAAGCCCATCGTGGTCATCAACAAGGTGGACAAGCCGAACTGTCACCCCGACTTGGCCCAGGAGGCCGTCTTCGAGCTGATGTTCAACCTCGGTGCCAGTGACGAGCAGCTGGACTTCCCCACCGTCTATGGCTCTGCCAAGAACGGCTGGATGGGTCCCGACTGGAACACTCCGACGTCGGACATCTCTTACCTGTTGGACACCATCATCGAGCACATCCCGGCCCCGAAGGTGGAGCCCGGCAACCTGCAGATGATGATCTCCTCGCTGGACTACTCCTCCTACGTGGGGCGTATCGCCGTGGGGCGCGTCAAGCGCGGAACCATCCAATGGGGGCAGACGGTCTCGCTCGTGAAACGCGACGGCACCGTGCAGACCTCCAAGATCAAGGAGCTGTACGTGTTCGAGGGCCTCGGAAAGGAGAAATACAAGGAGCCCGTGGAGGCCGGTGAGATTTGCGCCCTGCTCGGTCTCGACGACTTCGAAATCGGCGACACGGTGGCCGACGCGGAGAACCCCGAGCAGCTCACCCCCATCAAGGTCGATGAGCCCACGATGAGCATGCTGTTCACCATCAACAACTCCCCGTTCTTCGGGAAAGAGGGCAAGTACGTCACCTCCCGGCATTTGCGCGACCGTCTCTTCGCCGAGCTGGAGAAGAACCTGGCCATGCGCATCGAGGAGACCGACTCTCCCGACCGCATGAACGTGTTCGGGCGCGGCATCCTGCACCTCTCCATCCTCATCGAGACGATGCGCCGCGAGGGCTACGAGCTCCAGGTGGGCCAGCCCCAAGTCATCATCAAGGAGATCGACGGGCAGAAGTGCGAGCCCGTGGAGCAGCTCACCGTGCTGGTGCCCGAGGAGATGTCGAGCCGCGTCATCGACTACGTGTCGCGGAAGAAGGGCGAGCTGATGTCGATGGACACCGTCAACGACCGTGTGCACCTCAACTTCACGATTCCGTCGCGCGGTCTCATCGGGTTGACCAACCAGCTGCTGACGGCCACGGAGGGCGAGGCCATCATCTCGCACCGCTTCATCGAGTTCCAGCCGTGGAAGGGCGAGATCGCGGGCCGTCACGCCGGCTCCCTCATCGCCATGGAGACCGGCCAGGCCTACGCCTACTCGCTCAACAAGTTGCAGGACCGCGGCCGCTTCTTCATCGAGCCCAACGACCCGGTGTATGCCGGACAGGTCATCGGCGAGCACATCCGCCAGAGCGACCTGGTGGTCAACGTGTGCAAGTCCAAGAAGCTGTCGAACATGCGTGCCGCCGGTTCCGACGAGAAGCTCATCCTCGCGCCGGCCATCAAGTACTCGCTGGAGCAGTACATGGAGTTCATCGCCAAGGACGAGTACCTGGAGATCACCCCGCAGAGTCTGCGCGTGCGCAAAATCATCCTCGACGAGACCGAGCGCAAGCGCGCCGAGAAACGCACCTCTAACGACTAAACGCCATACCGTATGCAGCCGGAGGTCTTTTACGAACATCTTTGCGAGGAGCTGCGCGAGAACCGCGGCCTCTACCCGTACTACAAGCTGACGGACGGGACGCCCTCGCAACAGCTGTTCCGCAAGGCCTACTTCCTGCAACGCCTGCAATACCTCGACCGGCATATCGACCTCAGCAAAGGGCCGAAGATCTGGGACTGCGGCTGCGGCTACGGCACCACCGGTCTCTTCTTCGCCATGAAGGGGCAACCCGTATATGGCACCACCTTGGAGTACTACCCCGACCAATGGGAGAAGCGCAGACAGTTCTGGAGCCGCTTCGGCGACACCTCGCTGCTCACCTGCGAATATGCCAACCTCTTCGACCAACCCATCGAGGAGAAGCGCTACGACTACATCATCCTGCAAGACACGCTCCACCATATCGAGCCGCTGGACGAGGCGCTGCCCCTCTTCCGCAAGGCCCTGAAGCCCGACGGCAAGCTCCTGCTCATCGAGGAGAACGGCGGCTGCTGGTTCAAGAGCGCGATGCTGTTCGCCCAGCGCGGCCGGAAGCGCATCATCACCGTCCACGACGACGTGTTGGGAAAGGACGTGCTGATGGGCAACGAGAACATCCGCCCCGAGAAGGAGTGGCGCAAACACTTCGAAAAGGCGGGCTTCCGCAGGGACGAGGAGAGCCTCCAGTACATCCGCTGTCTGCCCTCTTTTGTCTTCGATGAAAAAAATTATGAAAAGAACATTGAAAGGGAGCAGCGGATATGGAAGAAAAGTGCATTTTTGCGGAATCATTTTTATTGGGGGGTGAATGTTAGTTATTCTGCGGGGAGTTGAGAGTTGAGAGTTAAGAGTTGAGAGTTAAGAGTTGAGAGTTAAGAGTTGAGAGTTGAGAGTTGAGAGTTGAGAGTTGAGAGTTAAGAGTTGAGAGTTAAGAGTTGAGAGTTGAGAGTTAAGAGTTAAGAGTTAAGAGTTAAGAGTTGAGAGTTGAGGGTTATGGTTTAAGGGAAATTAATTATCATCATTATGAGTGAAAATATACAAACGCAATCTCAAAGTAGTCAGCAGGAGAGCCGGTCGCGCAAGTTTTGGCGGGTGGTGCTCGGTTCGATGGTGGGTTTCGTGCTCGCCAATATCATTGTGGGCATTTTGGGCATCCTGATGTTCCTCGGGATGATTGCCTCTTTTGAGAAACTGGGTTCCAGCACGACGACCACCACGGTGAAGGACAACAGCGTCCTGGTGCTCAACTTGGACAGTCCCATCGAGGAGCGTGCCGTGGAGATCCCCTTCAGCTTCGGTCCCTACATGGATCAGAATGTCGGCTTAGACAAGATTTTAGCCTCCATCAAGGCGGCGGCCGGGGATTCCAAGATCAAGGGCATCTACCTGAAGAGCAGCACCGTGAGTGCTTCTCCGGCTTCGTTGAAAGCCATCCGCGACGCCCTGATGGAGTTCAAGAAATCGGGCAAGTTCGTCTATGCCTACAGCGACATTTACACGCAGAACGGCTACTATATGGCCACTGCTGCGGACAAGATCCTGCTGAACCCCGTCGGCGACCTCAGCCTGAAGGGGTACGCCTTCCAGGTGATGTTCTACAAGAACCTGCTGGACAAGCTGGATGTGGACGTGCAGATTTTCCGCCACGGGCAGTTCAAGAGCGCGGTGGAGCCCTACTTCCTCGACAAGATGAGCGAGTCGAACCGCGAGCAGCTTTCCGTGCTGGCCAACTCGCTGTGGAGTGTCTTCCTGGAGGATGTCTCCAAGGCGCGCAAGCTCTCTGCCGACCAGCTGAACAGCATCGCCGACAATCTGCTCTGCTCCTCCCCGAAGGAGGCGTTGGCGCTGAAGTTGGTGGATCAGCTGGCATACGCCGACCAGGCCGAGAAGCTCATCAAGTCCAAGCTGAACTTGGGCGATGACGAGAATCCCAACTACGTGTCCTTGAGCGCCTACGCCAAGACGCTCACCCCGGAGAGCGGCAGCGGCACCAAGGTGGCGGTGTTCTACGCTTTCGGGGATATCAGCGACGGCAAGGGCGACAGCGAGAACGGCATCTACTCGGAGACCTTCATCAAGGAGTTCCGCAAGGCGTGGAAGGACAAGGATGTGAAGGCCATCGTGTTGCGGGTGAACTCGCCCGGCGGCAGCGCGTTGGCGTCCGAGAACATCTGGCACGAGATTGAGCGGGCCAAGGCGGCTGGCAAGAAGATTGTGGTCTCGATGGGCGACTATGCGGCGTCCGGCGGCTACTACATCTCCTGCAACGCCGACTACATCATCGCCGAGCCGAACACCATCACCGGTTCCATCGGTGTGTTCGGGATGGTTCCCTCCGTGCAGAATTTCCTGAAGAACAAGGTCGGCGTCACCATCGACCGGGTGAACACCAACCAGCATTCCGACTACGGCGGCATCATGCGGCCGATGGACGAGCTGGAGAGCGAGCGTTTGCAGGCCTCCATCGAGGATATCTACGGCACCTTCACGAAGCGCGTGGCCGACGGCCGTCACCTCGACGTGGCCTACGTGGACAGCATCGGGCAGGGCCGCGTGTGGGCGGGCATTGACGCCCTCAAACTCGGGCTGGTCGATAAGCTCGGCAACATCGACGACGCCGTGGCGAAAGCCGCCGAGCTGGCCAACTTGGACAAATACGTTGTTTGCGAATATCCCGTACAGAAAGATTGGTTCACGCTCCTTTTCAATATGAAAGACGACGCCGTGGATGCCGCCGTGCGCCAACGGATGGGCCAGTTCTACTACATCTTCGACGGTGTGCAGCAAGTGTTAGGACAGGAGGGTGTGCAGGCCCGGATGCCCATGACCTTGGTCATCGAATAACCAATATATCATTATAAACGTTGTCTCTCCCCAAATCTCATCATTATGTCTCCCGAATTTCTCACTTCTGCCTTCAATATCTACCTCTGGGTGATGATCGCACTCGCCGTGGTGGTTTTCGTCACGCTTTACTTCGTGAAGGCGGGCTACGGCGTGTTCGTATCCGACAAATGGGGCAAGACCATCAACAACAAGGTGGCCTGGTTCCTGATGGAGTTCCCCATCTTCCTCGCCATGATTGTCATCTGGCTGCTTTCCCCGCACCGTTTCGACATCGTGCCGTTGGTTTTCCTCCTCGTCTTCGAAGTCCACTATTTCCAAAGGTCCATCATCTTTCCCTGGCTGATGAAGGGCAAGGCGAGCAAAATGTCGTTGAGCGTCATGTTCTGCGGCATTGCCTTCAACATCCTGAACGCCGTGATGCAGGGCTATTGGATATTCTTCGAATCGTACAAGTGCGACTACCACGTCTTCGGGCTCTCCTACCAGGACACGGCCTGGCTGTGGTCGCCGCAGTTCATCATCGGTCTCGTCATCTTCCTCATCGGGTTCTATATCAACCTGCGCTCGGACTACATCATCCGGCATTTGCGGAAGAGCGACGAGGACACGAACCATTATCTGCCGGAAGGCTTTATGTTTGAGTATGTTACGAGCGCGAACTATCTCGGTGAGCTGACGGAGTGGTTGGGATTCGCCATCCTGACGTGGTCGTTGCCGGGGTTGGTCTTCTTCATCTGGACATTCGCGAACCTCGTGCCCCGCGCCGACGCCCTGTACAAGCGCTACAAGGTGGACTTCGGCGAGATTATAGAGCGCAAGAAGTTGAAACGGGTGTTTCCGTTTGTGTACTAGTTTAGTGAGTTGTGAGTTGTGATTTGTGAGTTGTGATTTGTGAGTTGTGATTTGTGAGTTGTGATTTGTGAGTTGTGATTTGTGAGTTGTGATTTGTGAGTTGTGATTTGTGAGTTGTGAGTTGTGATTTGTGAATAGGATTCCTTGAGCAAGCCCGTAGGGGTAAGAGCTCGGTAGATGTAAAGAATAAGGAACGATATGGGTTTTTATATCAACAAAGGTAACAAAGGTTTTCGGATGGTCCGGAACAGCGAGTACGTCGATAAGTCGGAGCTGATTGCTGCGGTGAATCGGACGTTGTTCACGGAGCAGCGGTTCAGCTGTGTGTCGCGTTGCCGTCGGTTCGGCAAATCCATGGCGGCAAAGATGTTGGCCGCCTACTACGACTGCAGTTGCGACTCCCGGGAGCTGTTCGCCGACCTTGATATAGCCAAGGACCCCTCGTTTGAGAAGCATCTCAACCAATACAGGGTCATCTATTTGGATATGACCAGCTTCATCACCCGGTTCAAGGACGAAAGCATTGTCTGCCACATTGACGAAGAGCTCAAAGCGGATGTGTGCGCCGCTTATCCTGAATTGACATTTATTGAGAGGGATGACCTGATGGGTTGTCTAATGCGTATCAACGATTCTACGGGCGATTCGTTTTTCTTCATCATTGACGAATGGGATGCCATCTGCCGCGAATTTGAACCCGGTTCTGAGGGAATGGAATCCTACCTGAACTGGCTCCGCCGGATGTTTAAAGATGTAATCGCATACGATGTGTTCGCCGGCGTGTATATGACGGGAATCCTTCCGGTCAAGAAGTACAAAACGCAGTCGGCCATGAACAACTTCGTTGAGTATTCGATGGTGGAACCTGGAAACATGGGACGCTTCTTCGGTTTCACGAAAGACGAGGTGCGGATGCTCTCCGAAAAGTACAACAGGGATTTCGATGAGTTGGAAAAATGGTATGATGGCTATCAAATCGGGGACGAGACCTCCATGTTCAACCCCAACTCGGTGATACAAGCCGTGACGCGCGGACGGTGCCGCAGCTATTGGGCAAGTACTGGTGCCTACGAAACCGTGGCCGAATACATCAACATGAATTTCGAAGGGTTAAAAGATGACATCATCGCCATGCTTGGCGGAGGGACGGTGAAGGTGAACACCACGCGTTTTTTGAACGACATCTCCATCATCCACAGCAAAGATGATGCGCTGACCGTCCTTATCCATCTTGGATATCTGTCTTTTGACTGGAAAAGAGGGGTCTGTTACATCCCCAACTACGAGGTGGCCGATGAGCTGACCAATGCTGTGGAGTCCACGAACTGGACGCCGGTCATCCGTGCCCTGAAGCAGTCGGAGGATTTGCTGCAGGCCACGCTCGAAGGAGACGAGGAGGCGGTGGCGAAAGGGGTGGATGCCGTCCACGACGAGAGCACCAGCATTCTCTCCTACAACAACGAAAACTCCTTGGCCTGTGTGATCAGCCTCGCCTACTATGCCGCCCGCAACCACTACATTGTCCATCGCGAGTTGGCGAGCGGCAAAGGTTTCGCCGACATCGTGATGATTCCGCGCAAGAATGTGGATTCGCCCGCCTTGGTTGTGGAGCTGAAGTTCAATCGCGACGCCGACGCCGCCATCGACCAGATCAAGCGGAAACAATACCCTGCTAAATTGGAAGAATACGAGGGCCATCTTCTGCTCGTCGGCGTGAATTATGACAAAGAGACGAAGACGCACTGTTGTAAAATCGAAAAACATTGATGATTATATAAAAACAAGTTAATATGAACAAAAGACGTTTATTCATTTGTATGGTGGCGATATTGGCCGTGGGTCTTTTCGCCTCTTGCGGCAAGAAGAACAAGAATGCCGAGATGCCCCAAATCAAGTACGAGACCAAAGTGCTCAAATACGAATCTCGTACGTACAGCATGATGTTTCCCGCGACATTGGAAGGTACGAGTGAGGTGAAAGTCTATCCTCAGGTGGAGGGCATCATCAAGGCCAAGAACTTCATCAACGGCACCAGGGTCACCAAAGGGCAGACTCTGTTCATCATCGACCCGACGGAGTTCCGGTTGAACGTGCAGTCGGCGGAGGCCAACCTCAGCGCGGCGAGAGCGCAGATGGAGACCACCAAGCTGCAGTACGAGTCGAACCAGGAGTTGTTCAACAAGAAGGTGATCAGCGACTATGTGCTCAAGACCAGCTACAACTCCTACAATTCGGCCAAGGCATCCGTCCTGCAGGCGGAGGCGCAGCTCAACATCGCCCGCACGAATCTCGGCTACTGCACGGTGACCTCGCCGCTCACCGGCGTTGTCGATGGCAACGGATTCAGTGTCGGTGACCTCGCCAGTCGCGGCAACTACCTCTGCCAAGTCAGTGACAACAGCGATATGGATGCCAAGTTCTCCCTCACGGAGAGCCAGCTTCTCGAGCTCATCCAGCATTTCAAGCTGAAGGTGACGAGCAAGGGTATGGCAGGTCCTGACGGGCAGTTCATCGGCGAGGTTCTGCCGACGTTGAAGATGCAACTCAAGGACGGTTCCTCGTATCAACACGAGGGAAAAGTGACCAAGGTGGACGCTATCGTGCAAAAGAACACCGGTACGGTGACCTGCACCGGTTCCTTCCCGAACCCCGACGGCGAGATCCGCTCCGGAATGTCCGCCACCGTGGTGATTCCCGTCTCGTCCGACAGCGTGTTGTGTGTGCCGCAGACCGCGGCCGTGCGTCTGCAGGACCAGATGATGTTCTACCGCGTGAAATCCGACGGCACGGTGGAGGGCGTCATCTGTCATGTCTTCCCGTCTAACGATGGTAAAGAATACTACATTGAGGATGGTCTGAAGGTGGGTGACGAAGTGGTCACCAACGGTGCGCGCAAACTCTCTAACGGCATGAAAATCAGATAGCGATGGAAGAGAAAGTCAAAAAAACCAAATTCTTTGTGAAGCACTGGGTGGCGGCGTTCGCCATCGGTGTGGTCATCCTTCTCGTCGGTCTGCTCAGCATTTTCACGCTACCGATCGAGCAATACCCCGATATCGCCCCGCCCATGGTGATTATCACGGCCAACTACAGCGGTGCTGACGCCAACGCGGTGCAGAAGTCGGTCATCATGCCGATTGAGGAGCAGGTGAACGGTGTGGAAGACATGTTGTACATGACCTCCACCGCCCGTTCCAACGGTAGTGCGGAAATCTACGTCTATTTCAAGCAGGGTACCGATGCCGACCAGGCCACCACGAATGTGCAGAACCGTGTGAACCGCGCTTTGGGTCTGCTGCCCAGTGTGGTGACCACCCAAGGTGTGACCGTCACCAAGAGTGTGAACTCCATCCTGCAGATTCTCAGCTTGGAGAGCACCGATGACCGATTCGACCAGAAATTCATCGCAAACTACCTGGACATCAATGTCATACCCGCTGTCAGCCGTGTCACGGGCGTGGGTCGTACCCAGCTGCTCGGTAACGTCTATGGTGTGCGTATCTGGCTCAAACCCGACGTGATGGGTATGTACAACATCTCCCCGGATGAAGTTGCGGCCGCCATCAACGAGCAAAACCTCGTGGCTCCTATCGGTAGTTTTGAGAGCACCGTCAACAAAATCGACATCGAATACAACGGTCTGCTCAACGACATGAGTGAGTTCGAGAATATCGTGGTGCGCGCCACCCCGGACGGTAACCTATTGCGCTTGGCCGATGTGGCCGATGTGGAGCTGGGCACCCAGTCCTACGACTATCGCACCGATGTCGATGGTCATCCGGGCGTGCTGTTCATCATCAACCAGGCTCCCGGCGCCAACGCCACCCAGGTCAACGCCGAGATCAACCAAGTGCTCGAGAAGCTCTCGAAGAGCTTGCCTGCAGGATTGGAGTTCAAGCAGTTGGAGACTTCCGACGACTTCCTGCACGCCTCCATGCACAGTGTTATCGAGACGCTTATCATCGCCATCATCTTGGTGATTTTGATTGTGTATTTGTTCCTGCAGGACTTCAAGGCCACCATCGTGCCTTCGGTCTCCATCATCATCTCCTTGGTGGGCACCTTCGCCGTCGCCAAGGTGGTCGGTTTCTCCCTCAACCTACTAACACTCTTTGCGTTAGTGCTAGCCATCGGTACGGTGGTGGATGACGCCATCGTGGTGGTGGAGGCGGTCATGGCCAAGTTGGAGTCGGGCTACAAGAGTGCGACGGCCGCCGTCAACGACGCCTTGAGCGAGGTGACCGCCGCCTGTATCTCCACGGCGTTGGTCTTCATGGCCGTGTTCATCCCCGTGACGTTCATGTCGGGTACCTCCGGCACCTTCTTCATGCAGTTCGGTATCATCATGGCGGCCTCCGTGGCGCTGTCGGCCGTGTCGGCTTTGACCATTTGTCCCGCCCTCTGCGCCTTGCTGTTCAAGCCGAAGCAGGAGGGGGACGGTGAAAAGAAGAGTTTGAGTTACTACGTGCGGTTGGGCTACACCACCGCCTTCAATGCCATTGAGAAGAAATATCTGAGCGGTGTTGGCAAGTTCATGAAGAAACCCGCCTTCGCGTGGATTCTGTTAGCCGTCTTCACCGCCGGTATGGCGTGGTTGATGGTTACCGCACAGAAAGACCTTGTGCCGCAAGAGGACCAGGGCTTCATGATGGTGGATGTCGGTTTGGCATCTGGCACCTACCTCAACGAGACGGAAGCGACCGTCAAGAAGTTGGAAGATTTCGTGCGCGGCATCGACGAGGTCGAACTCGTGAGCGGCATCACCGGCTACTCCATGATCAACGGCGGCGCGGGCACCAACTACGGCACGTTGATGGTGCGATTGAAGAATTGGGAAGAGCGCTCCTTCTACAGCATCGCCGCTGTACAGAAGCAGATCTACGGCTGGGCGATGGTGAATCTTCCGGAAGCGACGATCACCCCGTACCAGATGCCGCAGATTCCCGGTTACGGTACCGGTTCCATGATGGAACTCGACCTGCAAGACCGTTCGGGCACCGGCGACAACCAGACGTTTGTGGATATGGGCGCCGAATTTACGAAGAAGATGCAGGCTCGTCCGGAGGTGGCGCTTGCCTCCTCCTCCTACGCGCAAGACTTTCCCAAATACCGTCTGACTATTGATCCGGCAGCCTGCAAGCGCAAAGGGGTCTCCCCGAAGACGGTCATCAACACCATCGGCGCGAACCTCGCCGGTCGGTATATCGGCAACTACATCCAGTACGGAAAGGTCTATCAGGTGCTGATCGAGGCCGACAGTATCTACCGTATGGCGCCGGGCACGCTGAACCAGATTTTTGTGCCGACATCGGGCGGTATGGCGCCGGCCTCCGAGTTTGTCACCCTGACCGAAGGTTTGGGTTCTTCACAGGAGCGCCGTTTCAACCTGTTCCCGTGCTACAACATGGCCTTGATGCCCGCCCCGGGTTACACCACCGCGCACGTGCGCACCGCGGTTGACGAGGTGATGGAGGAGGTTTTCCCCTCTGATTACAGCTACGAATACGGCGGCATGGCACGTGAGGAGGCGGAAAGTGCCGGCTCCAACGAGACCGTCCTCATCTACGGTATCGCCATCCTGATCATCTACCTCATCTTGGCCTGCCTCTACAACTCGTTGTTCATCCCCTTCGCCGTCCTCTTCTCCATCCCGTTCGGACTCTTCGGCGCATACCTGACCATCCGTCCGTTGGAATCCTTGATGGGTGTCGGCGCTAACATCTACGTGCAGACGGGTGTCATCATGTTGATGGGTTTGGTGGCCAAGACCGCCATTCTGATCACGGAGTTCGCCATCCAGAAGCGCGAGGAGGGTTTGTCCATCTTCGACGCGGCCATCGGTGCCTGTAAGGACCGTCTGCGTCCCATCCTGATGACGGTCTCCACCATGGTGATCGGTATGATTCCGCTGGCGGTCGAAGGCGGCGCGGGTGCCGTGGGTAACAAGTCGTTGTCGCTCACCGTCATCGGCGGTATGATCGTGGGTATCGTCGCCATCCTGTTCGTCACCCCGGCCTTCTACATCTTCTTCCAGAAATTGCACGAGAAGCTGACGCCGGGCGATGCGAGCGAGGAATTAGAAATGAGCAAGGAGTGATTTGTGAATTGTGATTTGTGATTTGTGAATTGTGATTTGTGAATTGTGATTTGTGATTTGTGAATTGTGATTTGTGAATTGTGATTTGTGATTTGTGAATTGTGATTGTGATTTGTGATTTGTGATTTGTGAATTGTGATTTGTAAGAACATCTGACAAGAGAATCAAGAGGTTATGAGAAATAGACACCTATATATCATGGTATTGATCGGGATGCTGCTGTTTTCGAGCTGCAATCTCTATCGGAAATATTCATCCGACGCCACTGTCCGGAGTGACTTGATGGGTGATGTGGTGAATCCGCAGGACACGCTTTCCATGGCCAGTCTGGACTGGCGCACGGCATTCCCGGATCCGCTGTTGCAGCGGCTCGTCGAGAACGCGTTGTCCAACAACACCGATTTGCGTCAGGCGCAGCTCTCCGTCGAGCAGGCCCAGAACAGCGTGAAGGCCGCGAAATGGGGTTATGCGCCCACGCTGTCGTTCACCCCGCAGGCCACCTACACCTACCAAGGCGGGGGGGCGTTCACCTATCAGGTGCCCGTGACGGCCAGTTGGCAGTTGGGCATCTTCGGGCAGACGACCACGAGCGTGCGGAAGGCGAAATCCCAGGCCGCCTACGCACAGGAGTACAAACAGGCCGTGCAGGTCAGCTTAGCCGCCAACGTCGCCGCCCTGTACTACACCTTGGTGATGTTGGACCGCGAGCTGGAGGTTTCGCTGGAGACGGAGAAGTTGTGGGAGGAGTCGTTGGAATCGACCCGTGCCCTGTACGAGGCGGGCGTCACGGAGAGTCCCGCTGTTTATCAGATGGAGGCATCGGTGGCGCAGGTGAAAACGAACATCATCGATTTGCGCAACAGCATCCTCACCACGGAAGCGGCTCTCTGCAATCTGTTGGCGGAACCGCCGCACCATATCGAGCGTGCGCCTTTCGGCACGTTCAAGATGCCGGAGCATCTGCATGTGGGTCTGCCCTTGCGCCTGCTTGACGCGCGTCCCGACGTGCGCTTGGCCGAGCGGAATATGGAGATTGCCTACTACGGCACCCAGCAGGCCCGCCAGGCCTTCTACCCCACCCTCACCATCGACGGACTCTTCGGCATGGTTGGCAGCCCTGTCCAGATACTCGGAAGGGCCATGGCCTCGCTCACCCAGCCGATCTTCGCTGCCGGCAAGCTCAACGCCCAGCTCAAGAATGCGAAATTAGAACAAGAAAAAGCGCGTTTGGAATTCGAGCAGACCTTGCTCGATGCGGGCTATGAGGTCTATACGCATCTGCACGACTGCGAGACCGCCAGAGCGAAATCCGAATTCATCGATGCCCGGGTTGTGTCGCTCCAGAACGCATACGACGCCACCTCGGAGTTGATGATGAACGGCACGAACACCTATCTGGAGGTCCTCACCGCACAGGAATCGCTGCTTTCGTCGCAGCTCTCGCAGGTGGAGAACCGTTTCGAGATGATACAGGCGCTCATCAACCTCTACACCGCGTTGGGAGGATTCGGAACGGCGAACTAAGGTAAGACAACAAGACTGATAAATACGATGCGGCGGGGTTCCTAACGGAACCTCGCTGTCATTTTGGGGTCGTCGAGGGGAAGGCGTTGCGGGCCGACGGAGTAGTCCTTGCCCGTTTTCTTCCACGCGAGATAGCATTCCCGGATTTCGTTCCGCCAACCCTTACGGATGAAAAACTGTCCGGTACGATCCCAGAAGTCGTTGATTTCGATGACCACCGGGCCTTCGTCGGTGAGGGCGATGTCCCAGCCGGCCACTTTGCAGTAGGGAAATGCCTGCTGGAAACGAGTCACCTCTGCCTTCACGGATTCCCAATTCTCGAGGAGGACGCCGTTCAGCTGCGCTCCGCTGTCGGGATGGCTGTCGATGTCTTTCACGTTATGCCAGCCGTCGAACTGGATGGCGTGGCGGATTTCGCCGGTGTCCACCTCCACGCAGACATCCACGTTGCCTCCGCCGCCGGCGTTATCGACACAGCGGCCAGCGCGCCCGATCTTCATAAAGGTGGCGACCACCTTCGCGGAGCCGTCGGGATAGAGGGCGGTCATGAAGCGCACCGTGTTGACCGACGAGGGATTGAAGGCAGCGAGCTGGGCGGTCTGCCGCACCACGCTCTCGAAGATCAGCGCCTCGTCGCCCAAAACGGATGAGAGGGCCAGCTGCTGACCGTCGAAGCGGGTGAGTACCGCGTCATTCTCTTGATAGTCTATGCTTTTGATCACCCACACGTTATCGCCATGGGAGCTCTCCGTGGTCTTGATGACGCAGCATTGCACCGCTTTGTCTTTCAGAATATGCAGGACCCCGGCGAGGTCGCCAGCGCATTCGGTGTTCTCGGAATAGCGGGCTTCAGGCTGGTAGTAACCATAGAGCTCTGAGGTTCGGATTCCCGTGTTTTCCAGCATCTTGTGCGCCACATACTTGTTGCGGGCCAAGGAGAGATACTTCAGCGGGTTGAGCAGTTCCAGGTAGTAACGCTGCTCGTCCAACCCTAGGAAATCGCGGCGGAACGTCTCGCTCCGCTTGTCGAACTCGAACTCGTAATACTCCTCCGGCCGAAGTCCTTTGGCGCGGTGGAGGGCGATATAGTCACGCATCACCTTCTCCCGCGATGAAGCCGGGTACATTTTGGCGAGCTGGACAGCGTGGTAGAGCGTGGCGAAGGCGGTTCTTAGCGACATGGCAGAGGGCTTTTAGAGGTGGGTACGGACGTAGTGGTATTTCTCGTCCATCTCGCGCTGGATGTCCAAGTCGAAGATACGTTTCAGGCCTGTAGCCTTGACGGAGGCCGGCATCCCGGCGAGCATCGTGTAGGGTTCGATATGGGAGAAGTCCTTGTTCACCAAGCTGTTGGAGGCGATGATGGTCTTGCTCGGCACGACGGCCCCTTTGGAGAAGGTGGTCCGGTTGCCGACCCAGATGTCCTCACCGAGGATGATGGGCTTGGTCAGCGGTCCGATTTCGCCGTCGCGGTTAAGGTTCTGCACGTAGTGGAAGGTCGTGTCCATGAACTGGCAGTCCCAGGCCGCGCGCACATTGCTGCCGATGACAATCCGGTCGAAGCAGAAAATCTTGAGGTTGGTGCCGAGATAGACTTCCCGTTCGCCGAACTCCAACGTTGCGTTGTCGGAGACCACCACGTAGGAGCCGTGGCCGAAGATGGCGGGACCGTTGAAGATGACGGTGCCGCGCACGTTCCAGATGCATTGCTGGATGGCAGTGTCCACGTAATGGTCGTTCTTCCCGATCTTGATCATCCCGGAGGTGATGGGCCCGTTGATGACGATTTTTCCCGTCAGGCTGCGGAAAGTCACCTTCCCGTACAGCCACACCGGAAACTTCTTCGCCATCGCAAAGGGAAACGCCTTGAAATTGAACCAGATGGTTTTTAGGACGTTGATGGTCCGTATGATGTATAAGAAGGTACGCATATTCGTTTCGGGTTAATTTTAGCCGAACATTGCGGTTTCGACGAGTTCGCAGATGATGTGGCCGATCATGATATGGCTCTCTTGGATGCGGGGGGTGTCTTTGGAGGGGGCATTCAGCAGAATGTCGGAGTAGTCTTTCATGGCGCCGCCGGTTTCGCCGGTCATAGCGATGATTTTCACGCCCATCTCTTTGGCCGCCTCGAAAGCGTTGAGGATGTTCTTGGAGTTGCCGGAGGTGGAGATGCCCACGATGACGTCGCCGACCTTGGCGGTGCCGCGCAGGAGCCGCGAGAAGACGAGGTCGTAGCCGTAGTCGTTGCCCACGGCGGTGAGGTAGGAGGTGTTGCAGTGGAGGGCCTCGGCGTTGAGCGGTGGCCGGTCGAAGTAGAAGCGGCCGGAGAGCTCGGCGGCAAGGTGTTGGGCGTCGGCTGCGCTGCCGCCGTTGCCGCAGAAGTGGATCTTGCCGCCCTGCCGCAGGGACTCGGTCAACATCTCCGCGGCCTGCTGGATGCGGCTTTGGAAATCGGGGTCGTCGAGAACCGCCTGCTTCACGGCGATGGACTGGCTGATGGACTGGGGTATTCTTGGATTCATCACAAACGGTCATTCAAAAAACGGCGCGAAGATACGATTTTTTCGGCAGTGGTCGCATATTTGAAAATTCCGTATCTTTGCACTCTTGTTTAGAAATTGTGTATATCAAAAAAAATAACGTTATGAGAAAACTTTACACTATCCTGACCATGTGTTTCGCCGTCTTGTGCGCGACACTGTTGCTGACATCCTGCAACAACAAGAAGAACACCACGAAATTCGTGGAGAATCCCGACATGGAGTACCGCACGCTCGGCAGCACCGGCTTGCGCGTGGGGGTCATCGGCCTCGGCTGCGGAGGCTTTGAGGAGATCGACTCCGCCACCTCCCGTGAGCTCGTAACCGCCGCCCTTGACCGCGGCATGAACTACATGGACATCTACGACGCGAACCCCAAGGTGCGCAGCAACATCGGCTACGGTCTCGGTGACCGCCGCAACGAGATGATCATCCAAGGCCATATCGGCTGCTGGTGGAACGGCGAGAGCTACGAGCGCACCCGCGACGTGGAGAAATGCAAGAAAGGTTTCGAAGACCTGCTCACCCGTCTGCACACCGACTACATCGACGTCGGCATGATGCACATTTTCGACAAGATGGAGGATTGGGAGGCCGTGCAGGGCAGCGAATACCTGCAGTATGTCAAGGACCTGAAGGCGCAGGGCAAGATCAAGCACATCGGTGTGAGCAGCCACAACGCGAAGGTGGCGCTGGCCATCGCCAAGAGCGGACTCGTGGAGGTCATCATGTTCAGTCTGAACCCGGCCTTCGACCGCACGCAGCCCGATGCCAGTCCGTGGGATCCAGAGACGTTCAACAATATGTTGGCCGGCATCGACCCTGTGCGTATGGAGCTTTACGACTACTGTTCCCAGCACGATATCGCCATCACGGTGATGAAAGCCTACGGTGGCGGCGACCGTCTGTTGGATGCCGAGAAGTCTCCGCTGAAGGTGGCGCTCACCCGTGACCAGTGCGTGGCCTACGCGTTGGCGAAACCTTGCGTGGCCGTGAGTCTCTGCAGTGCCAGCAACGCCAACCAGCTCGACGAGTACTTGCACTATCTGAAAGCCACCGACGCGGAGAAGGACTACAACGCCGTGCTGAACCGCACGACGGCGCAGGCGGGCACGAGCGCCGGCCAGGGCGAGTGCACCTACTGCAAACACTGCGCTCCTTGTCCAGCGGGTATCGACATCGCAGCCGTCAACAAGTTGCTGGCCCAGGCCGAACTGGAGGGCAGCGTTTCCAAGGAACTGGCTGCGGAGTATGCAAAGCTCAAGCAGCACGCCGGCGACTGTCTGCAGTGCGGGGTCTGCGAAGATCGTTGCCCATTTGAGGTGCCCGTACGCGAAAAGATGGAAATGGCGGTGAAGGTGTTCGGATACTAGAAGAGCTCTTCCATCGTCTTTGTGAACCGCGACCAGGCGTACTTCTTCTTTTCCTCGACCACATTGGCCTCGAATTCTTCCTGCTTGCGCTCGGAGAAGAAGCGGTGCAGTGCGTCGGCGATGGGTGCGGGATCCGGTTCCACGACATAGCCTATTTTCCCATCGGGGACGATTTCGGGCAGGCCACCGACATTGGTCACCAGCATCGGTTTCTCGAAGTGGAAGGCGATTTGGGTGACGCCGCTCTGCGTGGCGGTCTTGTAGGGTTGTGCCACGATGTCGGCCGCGCTGAAGTAGCGGTTCACCTCGCCGTCGGGGATGAAGTCGGTGCAGAGCACCACGCGGTCCTCGATGCCCAGTTTCTTGATTTGGTTGAGATACGGTGACGGATCGCCGTAAAACTCGCCGGCCACTATCAGTTTGACGCCATCTTCCTTCAGGCGGCTGTCTGCAAAGGCCTCCAGGAGCAAGTCGAGTCCTTTGTAGCCGCGTATGAACCCGAAAAAGAGTACGTACCGGCTATCGGGGCTGAGCTGCAGCAGCGAGAGTGCCTGTTCGCGCGGCAACCGTTCCCCGTAGTGGTCGTATATCGGATGGGGCGAGAAACGTTTGGGACAGTTTCTTTTGTCGAAACGTTCAATGTCGTGCACCACCGACTCCGAAAGGGCCATAAAGCCGTCCATCGATTTCACAAAGTAGGGAGGCAGGAATTTGTCGAGGAGATTCGGTTCGTGGGGTATCATGTTGTGTACCAACGCGATATTCTTTGTATGTCCGTTCCGATGCACCTTTCGGGCGATGGTGCCCATGCAAGGCGCCATAAAGGACATCCAATAGGCGAAAATCAGCACATCGGGCCGTTTGCGGGCGATTTCACGTCCGACTTTGAGCCAATTGAACGGATTGCACGAATGAACTTTCCGGAAAACAGTCAAGTGGTCGGGAGCGGGATCCGGGCTGTACTGGGTCTTGCCCGGGAACAAAAAGTTCGGGTATTGCAGGGTGAAGGTGTAGATTTCGACTTCGTGTCCCTGTTTTTGAAACTCATTCGCGAGCCGCTCGTTGAATGCCGCCAGTCCGCCGCGATAAGGATATGCCGTACCAAGAATGATGATTTTCATAATTTCGGATTTGAACCGCAAACACTAGATTTGCAGCTGCAAAAATAAACAAAATAACGATGTCCAAGACAGTGCGATTCGGAACCGTCACATTATGAGCGTGGGGAGGTAGTACACCGCAAATCCCACCACGCCTGCGAGCAGAATCAGCAGGATAGGGCTGGCTTTCCATTTCAGGGAGGCGAAGAAGGCGGCGGCGAAGAGGGCAATGCTGAGGCAGAACTGCAACGGGTTTTCCGCAAAGGAGCCGAACGTCTCGGGACTCACGAGCAGAAGGGCGGCGGCGGCGATCAGTCCCACCACGGCCAATTTCAGGTATGTGAGCACCGTCTTCACGACGGGATTGTCCTTGTGATGAAGCAGATAACGACTCACGAGCAGCATCGCGATGAACGGCAACAGTATCACGGAGAACGAGGATAAGAAGGCGCCGAGGACGGCAAGTGCGGGATCGTAGCCGGCATTGATGACGGCGGTGTAGCCCGCGTAGGTCGCCACGTTGATGCCGATAGGACCCGGCGTGACCTGGCTCGTGGCCACGATATCCGTGAATTCGGCGGAGGTCATCCAGCCGTTCTTCTCGACCACCTCGTTTTGGATAAGCGCCAACATCGCGTAACCGCCACCGAAATTGAAGATGCCGATTTTGCAGAAGGTATAGAAGAGTTTCCAGAAGATCATGACGTGGCCTCCTTCCCTTCGATGTACTTTCCGTACAGGAAGCCGCCGATGCCGGTAGCCACGATAATCCAAATCGGGGAGACGCCGAGCAGCCAAATCAGCAACGCGGCCGCCAGGGGAATCCAGAAGTTGTAGCGGGAGATCTTCGCCGTTTTGGCCATCCGGAAGACGGGAGCGGCGATGAGGGCGACCACCACGGGGCGGATGCCTTTGAAGACAGCCTCCACGACCGCATTCCCTTGCAGATAGTGCAAGCCTGCCGCCAACATCAAGATGATGAGGATGGGCATTAGGATGTTGCCGATGACGGAAATGACCGCACCCGGAAGCCCGCGCAAGCGCCATCCGACATGCGCGGCCATGTTCGCGGCGAAGATGCCCGGCATGGTCTGCGACAAGGCGATGATGTCCATGAACTCCTCGCTGGTCAGCCATTGGTGCCGGTCAACCAATTCTTTCTCCATCAGGGGGATCATGGCATAGCCGCCCCCAATGGTGAAGGTGCCAATTTTGAAGAACGACCAGAAAAGCTGTCCTAACGAAGCCATACCAACGGCAAAAGTACTCTTATGATGTTAATGTTTTGTCACTTCCGTAAGTTCAATCATTCCGTCGACCTTCGCGGTGGATAATTGTCCACACTTGGCGAAGTCTGTCCATATCCGGCGCAGGGGCTTGCCGTGTTCGAGGAAATCGCGCCCGGAAAGTCCTTGTGCCATCAGTGTACCTTCCACCCCCTTCCCGCCGAACAGCAACGCGAGTTCGGTGATATGTCCGGCACCGATCACGTGCTTGTCTTTACGCCAGAAATAGGAATAGAGGTGGACTCTCCCGCCACAGCGGGCGTAGCGTTGGGCGAATTGCCGGGTCGGCCCTGTGAAGATATCCATCGTCATTTTGTGTAGAAAGCGTTCCAGCAGCCAGCGTGTCAAGACGTTACGATCCAATGCGCTCGCCACCTTGTTGCCGCCGATATAGGTAGCCGCCTCACGGGCATTCGTTCCGATGATGAGGTCGTGCTTCGGGGCAACCTCCCGCCAACGCTTCTCTTCGTCTTCTTGAGCCGGCAGCGGATATACGCCCGAATGCGGTGCGAAGATCATGTGCTTGGCCTTCCCTCGTTCGGTGACGTGGCTCGTGATGGCCTTCTGCGCTTCGAGGACTTGCTCCACCGGTGCATCCAACGGAAGCTCGTTGAGCTCGTCCAGTATCTTGCGCTCCATCGCCCCGCGGTTTTCCAATGTGCCCAGCGGGTCGCTCTGGATGATGGCGCGGTGGTAAAGCCCGTCGGTACCTTCGGCGAGCATGATGCAGCGTACCAGGTCCCCACCGGCCGATTCACCGAAGAGGGTGATGTTGGCCGGGTCGCCCCCAAAAGCCGTGATGTTGGTATGCACCCAACGCAGACCCTCGATGGCATCAAGCAGCCCGTTGTTGGCAAAGTCGCCTTCGCGGTTTTTGACGAAACCCAAGAGCGAGAGACGGTAGTTGATGCCCACCACGATGACCCCGTTCTCTTTTGCGAGCACCGTGCGGTCGTAGAATTCGTTGTCGCAGCCGCCGTTGCGGTAGGAGCCTCCGTAGTACCAGACCATGACCGGCAGCCGGCTGTCCGGTGTCGCGTCCTCAGGGACGGCGAAAGAAAGATACTGGCAACTCTCCTCTTGCGGTAACTCCTCATAGCGTATCCCGGTGAGCGTCCGCTCTATCGCAGAAGTGAGCTGTACCGGAAAGGGGGCAGGGGTAGTGCAGAGGTGCTTTGCGTCCCCGTAGGTGTACGGCACAGGCGGCGCGTACCGTTCGGAGGTGGCATAGCGGATGCCGAGGAACTGCCGGCATCCATCCGCCACAAAGCCCTGGAAGGTGCCGGCTGACGTATGGACGGTTGGAATATCGGGTGATTGCATATTCAAACTATTGATGGTTTATTCTGACGGCAAAAGTAAGAAATTTCTACGATTTGCGGGCAACACGGTAAAACGACGTTTATAAAAAAGGCTCCGCAGATGAACGCGGAGCCTGAATGTCTTGTTGGGTGAATTACTTCCCGATGATCGCGGCGAGTTCGTCCACGCCCTTCGGCAAGTGCGGGCCCAGCACGCGGTGACCGGTTTCGGTGATCAGCAGGTCGTCCTCAATGCGGATGCCGCCGAAATCGCGGTACTTCTCCACCACATCGTAGTTGATGAAGTCGGCGAACTTGTTCTCCTTCTTCCAGATGTCGATGAGGTGCGGGATGAAGTAGATGCCCGGCTCGATGGAGACCACGAAGCCCGGTTTCAGCTCGCGGGCCATGCGCAGCGACGCCCAGCCGAAGATGTTGCTCGGACGCACGGTGTCGTCATAGCCGACGTAGATCTGTCCCAAGCCTTCCATATCGTGGACATCCAGACCGATCTGGTGACCCAAGCCGTGCACCATGAACAGGGCGTGCGCGCCCAGCTCCACGGCCTCCTTCACGTCGCCTTTCATCAGACCCAAGTCTTTGAGTCCCTGGGCGATGACTTCGCAGGAGAGACGGTGCAGTTCTTTGTTGTACATACCCGGGTGCGCCGCGTCGATGGCATCCAAGTTGGCTTTCAGCACGATTTCGTAGATTTCCTGCTGTTTCTGGGTGAACTTGCCGTTCACGGGCAGCGTGCGCGTGTAGTCGGAGCAGTAGTTCATCAGTCCCTCCGCGCCAGCGTCCATCAGCAGCATGTTGCCGGCCTTCAGGATGCCGTTGTGCAGGTGGTTGTGGAGCGTTTCGCCATGTTGCGACAGAATCACGGGGAAGGAGATGCCGTTGCCGTACGACAGGGCGATGCCCTCTGCCAAGCCGGCCAATTCGCGCTCGGACTCACCCTCCACGCAGCGACGCATCACGGCGGTGTGCATCTTCACGCCGATCTCGCAGGCCTTGTCCATCTCGTCGATTTCGCACTGCTCCTTTGCGGAACGGAGGTTCACGATGCCCATGATCAGATCCAAAGAGGCGGCCTCGCGGATGTGGTTGACGTCCACGCCTGTGAGGTTAGCCATCAGGATCTGGTTGTCGCCGCGATATTGCGGGGTGAAGTGCACCTTGCGGCCTTGCGCCTGTGCCTGCTGGATGAATTCGGCGAGTTGTGCGAACGGACGAGTCTCCGTCACGCCCACTTTCTCGGCCAAAGAGGCAATCGTCGGTTGGTCTCCCATCCAGATGATGTCATCGATGGTGAAGTCGTTGCCGAAGATAATCGACTGGTGCGCGTCGAAGTCGATGACGGCGGCGATATCGGCGATGGAAAGTCCGAAGAAATAGAGAAAGTCACTGTCCTGACGGAAGTTATAGGTATTGTCGGGATAGTTCATCGGGGCCTCATGGTTGCCCAAAAACACGGCGATACCGTTCTTGACGGCCGCTGTCAGTTTCGCTCTTCTGTTTTGATAAACTTGGGGTTCGAATAAGGGATTCATACTATTAACGTTTTTGTTATTCTACTTCGAAAAAGGGACGGCAAAGGTACGATTTTTAATGGATAATGGATGATGGATAATTATTTGTGAATTATCGGTTCTGAATGTATTGGAAGGCGGCATCCAATTGTGGTTTGAAGTCGCCGTTGTGGTCTTTGCGGAGGACGATTTGGTCGGGGGTGTGGCCGATGCCTTCCCAGACTTTGCCGCTGATCTGCGCCTCGAAGGTGGAGGTATAGACGTAGTGGCCTTCCGACATGTTGCTGTTGCCGAACGGGCCGCCGTAGTTGAGGTCGATGCAGGTGGTGGGTTGCAGCGGGCCGGTGCCGCCGTGCGTGCGCTCACCGATGGTGTGCGAAGTGGGGAGCACCGCCTTGATGGTCATCGGTTCGATTTCGCCCATGCTCACCGAGTTGATGTCGCAGAGAATCACATACGGGATGTTCTCGGCGGTGATGTCACGATGGTAACGTTTGTTCGGGTCGATGTAGTACGGGGTCCACACGGAGTATTCGTAGCGGCCGGGACCCTCCTTGTAGCGGGTCTTCATAATCTCGGTACGCTCGTTGAGGTAGTTGCCGATGAGGTAGTCGAGGTCGTCCTGGTAGCCGCCACGGTTGCAGCGGTTGTCGAGGATGATGCCGGCGAGCTCGCTGCGCGGGGTCTCCACGATGGCCCGGAAGTAGTGGTCGAGCAGCTGCGCTCCTTCACCGTTCTGCAGCATCACAGGGGTGATGCCGGCCGACGACTGCCAGAGGTAGGGGATCTTCCGGCCGTCAGGCAACCGGAAGAGGATGTAATGATATGTAATGGTCATCCCCAATTCGGGTGCATACGCTATGCATGACTCGTGTGTTACAACAGTATATTGATTCTCAATGTTTTGCAGAAAAATTTGGATTCCTTGGTTTTCGTCACCGGACGATTCGTAATAGTAGTCGCGGGTGGGAATCTCCAATGCGTACGGGGTGACATTCACCGTGTAGAACTGATCATCCGGGGCGGGGTGCAAATTCCTGACTCTGAATGTCATGTGATGGTCGCACATGCCGCCCACCAAACCTGTGTAGAGAGACTGCAATTCCGCGGTCGGCACGTACCCCTGTTGCCTGTACTTCTCGTCAAGTTCTTGGAATTTAGGGTAATACCGAGTATATGCGGCATCCCAGTCGGTGGTATCGACATCCCAGAAGACATAGCCCGTGCTGAGGACTTTCCAGAGGTAGTCGAACTGTTCGGTATAGGTGCTATAGGCCAGTTGGCCATTCTCGCCGATGTACGGATTGTAGTCGGCCTGCTTGCGGCAGGAGGTGCCTATCAGGACGAGTATTGTTGCTATTGTGATGATTTTCTTCATTTTATTTTGGCTTTTTGGTGACCCCCCACACTGCGCTTCGCTTGTGTGGGGTTATTGAATTGTGTTCGTTTCGTTTTTGTCAGCCCCACACTGCGCTTCGCTTGTGTGGGGTTATTAGCGCTTCGCGCGTCTTGCCCCTTCGGGGCTGCTTAAGGAAGATATTTTAAAAGATATATGATGCTCCGAAGGTGATGGACAGGGTGTTGAGGTAGCGGGGGTCGCGGAGGTGCGGGGAGCTGCGGCGGTGGCTGACGAGATCGTAGTAGTAGAGCGCGTCGAGGTTGATACCCCAGTGCTCGTCCAGCTTGTAACTCAAGCCGATGCCGCCGATGAGGCCGGCATTGAAGCGGCGGTCTTCGCTCGTGAATTCACGTATCTCGTTGAAGTTGTCGAAGAAGACGTAATAGTCTGTCATCCAGTAGGTCTCGCCTACTCTGCGTTCGCGCAGCCAGTAGCCGACATAGCCGCCGAGCATTGCATGTCCGCGCAGATTCTCTCCTCCGAAGGAGAAGTCGGCCAGCACAGGCAGCATCAAGTAGTAGTTGTGGTGGTTGGTGAAGACGGGGTCGAGGTAGTTGAGGTTCCGATCCATGCGGTGGGAACGGCGCATCACGCTGAGGTCAGCGCGGAGGGCGAACCAGTCGGTGAAGCCGTAGCGGGCCTGAATGCCTGCATCGAAGCCGCTGAATCCCGAATAGGATTCGTCAATACGATCCGCGTTGGACCGCGTGATGGTGGTGTAGTCCCACCCGCCCTTGATGCCCAGGGACCATTGGGCGGAGGCTGTCAGAGCCGTCATGCACAAAAGGATTGCGCAACAAAGCATTTTTATTGATTTGTATTTCATATAACCTGCCTTTATAACATGCTGCAAAAATACAACTTTTTGGATTTCTGTCCAAAAAAACTTACGGCATATATTTTTAACCTCACACTATGTGAATGTTTTTTTTCTAATTTTGCATCCGTAAACTTCAAGGATTCAACGAATAAAACTTTGCGATATGAAACAATTCATCCTCTTTTTATCTCTCGTATGGTGCTGCTTGTCGTTGGCGGCACAAAGTGACGTCACCTTGACATTCTCCTGCCAAACAGAGGACGGAATCTACATACAACCCGACTCCATCGTGATACAGAATGTGGATCGCGAATGGAGCGACCGCATTTTCTACCCAGATACCGTATATCAGCTCATCGTAGGAACAGATGTGCGTGAAAACGAGAAGATTGACGGTATTGAGGTTACACCTAACCCGTTTCGCGGAGAGACCAACGTACGTTTCGCCTTGGAAGGGGGGAAGGACGTTTTGGTGGAGGTGGTCGATCTTTCGGGACACCCGCTGGCCACGACCACAGCGGCACCCAACGAACCCGGCATCTATTCCTTCCGAGTGGCTCTATCCAAGAACGGCGTTTACCTGTTGTCCGTGAAACAGGCCGGTAAAACAACCACAACAAAGCTTGTGAACGTCGGGAAAGGGGGCGGGGATGCTCTTAAGCTGCAAAACTTCACGGCAGAATTTGGGAAAACGGAGACTTCCACCGATAAAGCAATCAGCCCCTACCCTTTCCAACTGGGGGACGAGATGATCTTTAATGGATACGCATCCGGGGAGGTCAGCAAGGCAACTGTCTACCACCCGTTTGAGAATGATTCGATAACGCTCGTGTTCGGGTGTCCTTATCTGAGTGATGGTCTGCCGTGCCAGAACACGCCAACCGTGACGGATTACGACGGCAACATATATACCACCGTCAAAGTGGGCTGCCAATGCTGGCTGAAGGAGAACTTGCGAACCACCCATTATGCCGATGGGACGGTAATTTCCTTAGGAGGGGATGTGGCGAGCACCACAGAACCGCAATATTGGAGTCAACCGGGCTGCCATCTCGAATTGCAGGACCGAGGCTATCTCTACAACTGGGTTGCCGTGGTAAAAGACCTACCCATATTCGACGAAGAAGATACCCTCGATACCCCTCCTGATACCCCTGTGCAAGGGATTTGTCCTAACGGCTGGCACGTACCCAGCTTAGCCGACGGAGACCGGATGTTTGACTATTTGGACACTCACACGGAATACTTGTGCAATGGGTGGCTTGGCCAGAATGGGAAAGCGCTTGCCTCGCAGACGGGATGGCCCTACAGCTACTACACGTGTACTGTGGGGCACGACACGCTGACAAACAACACCACCGGATTCACTCTTTTCTCCGCAGGCTATTGTGTCGGTTCCTCATACGACAACGCAGGAGCTTTCCTTTGGACTTCGGACTACCCTGGGATTTATGTTCTGGGAGTCCACGAGCGAGCTTACGCTCTACGCCTGTCCAGCGCCCAAGCGTCAATGTATTCTTTTGTTGCGGGTGCCTGGACTGCGATGGCCGTACGGTGTCTGCGTGATGAGGATATCCAGTGGTAGGCAAATCCTCCGCCCTTAACCCCAAAAAAAGAGAGACCCATCTTCCGACAGGTCTCTCTTATTGTGGATTATTGTAACGTTTCGATTATTGCGTCACTCTTTCGAGCCATTTCACCATGCCGAGCATGATGGCCATGGAGACGAAGCAGACCACTGCGAAGACGGCCCAGCAGTATTTGATCGGCCAGGCGTTGTACATCACCGGTCCGAGCCAGATCATCAGGTTGCCGATGGCGGTGGCACCGAGCCACAAGCCCTGGCACAAGCCTACCATGTGGCGCGGAGCCACTTTGGAGACGAAGGAGAGACCCAGCGGGGAGATGAACAGTTCAGCGACAGTCAGCAGGAAGTAGGTGACGAGCAGTACCCAAGGAGCGGCTTTGGCAAGACCGGCGGCAGCCATTTGGGCAGCATCCAACAAACGGAACTCATCGCCGGAAGGATAATTTCTGACGATGGAGAAAATCATCAGGAAGAGATACGCACTGCCGGCAATAGCCATACCCAAGGCAATTTTGCGCGGGGTGGACATGGTGACTCTCTTGTTGAAGAGGATCATCAGCGGGGTAAGGACGATGACGAAGAAGGGGTTCAACGCCTGCCAAATCTCAGGAGCAATGGCATCCGTCTTGACGAAGTCGCGGGCGAACACAGACAGCGACTGACCGTTCTGGTGGAAAGAGAACCAGAAGAAGATGGCGATACCCAGCACTGCGAAAAGGGCGTACAGACGTTGTTTGATCTCCTTTGCCATAGCCATTTTCTCCTCGGCGGTGTATTCAATCACCTGAGCTTGCTCTTTCTTGGCCGGTTGCGGGAACTTGTACTTGTTGACCAAGAAGATCGTCAACGAGATAGCCATGGCGATCACGGAAGCGATGAAGGAGAAGTGGACACCCTGGTTGAAAACGGTGATGTAGTCGGAACAGAAAGCGGCGGTGTCGGTGAAGTTGTAGCCGGGTTGCAGCACGGCGGCCATGGTCTCGGTGAACTTCTGGGTCTCCTGACCGTTCGCGAGGAACTGGTGACAGAGGCCGGACATATCCGCATTATAGACGAAGTGGTGAGCTTTCAACCACCATTCGCGCAAGAACGGGGCGATGAACGGGGCGAAGAAACCGCCGATGTTGATGAAGACGTAGAAGATCTGGAAACCGGAGTCACGACGTTTTTTGGCATCTGCCAAAGCATCTTCTCCCTTTTTCGCAGCTTCGGCCTCGAACTCGTCGTACAGCTTGCCGACGATAGCCTGGAGGTTGCCCTTGAACAGACCGTTACCGAAAGCGATGAACAACAGAGCCATACAGGTGATGGTCAAGATGGTGGCCCAGCCTGTGCCGCTGTCCAAAATGGCACCGTCAGCGGTCTTGCTGAACAACGGGATAGCCATCACCACATAACCGATGGCCATGATGATCAAACCCCATTGGATGGTTTTGTTGTAGTTTTGCGTTTTGTCGGCGATGATACCGCCCACCAGACTCAAAACGTAAATTCCGAAGTAGAATACGGAATAGATGACACCGGCCGTAGCATCGGGAAGACCGAATTTGGACACCAAGAAGAGAAGCAGCACGGCGTTCATGATGTAGTAGCCGAAACGCTCGCCCATATTGCTCAACGCTGCCGCGATGAGGCCTTTCGGGTGATTATTAGCTTCCTTCACATAATAGATGATGAACGGCACAATGACGAGTGCGCCGACAAGACAAATAATACCAGCTATACTCATAGTCTATTGAATTTTAATTGTTTACAGATGTTGGTTGATTTTCGCCACCAGCTCCTCTTTCTTGATGACGCCGACGTGACGGTCGACGAGCTCGCCGTTCTTGACGAAGACCAGTGTGGGGATGTTCATGATGCCGAACTGCATGGCGATGTCGCCGTTCTCGTCGGTGTCGCACTTGCCGACCACGGCTTTGCCTTCAAACTCGGCGGCGACCTCCTCCACGATGGGAGCGATGCTTCTGCACGGGCCGCACCAAGTTGCCCAGAAATCAATGACGACCAGCTTGTCGCCTTTGATCAGGGTCTCAAAATTCTCATTGTTAATTGCTAATGCCATAGTATTTGGGTTTTAAGATTTTTAAGCCGCAAAGATACATTTTTTTTGTGATTTGTGACTCGTGATTTGTGATTTGAGAAAAACAAAAAACGAAGTCACAAGTCTCAAGTCTCAAGTCACAAGTCATACATCCTTAATCAAAAAATTTTGTATATTTGCCACCGTGAAATTTGTTAGAAGATGAAACAACTGAAAAGATTAACGGCTCTCTGTTTTTGCGCGGTAGCGCTGCTTTCCGGATGCACCAAATTCGGCACGGCGGTTTCCGAAATCACCGCCACGGAATACGAGAATAAAATGCTGACTGTCACGGCAATGGTGACCGACAACGGCGGCTGCGACTACTATATGGAGCAGGGCTTCTGCTACAGTCTCTTCTGCCCGCCGAACCTCAACGACATCTACACCACCGAGGTCAACGTCGGCCACACCATCCCCGCCGACTCGACCGTTTTCTCCGCCACCTTCACCCTGCCGATGGTCGACACTGCCTACTATGTGTGCGCCTACGTGAAGAACAGCGCGGGGTTGTCGTACAGTCCCCCCGTGCGCGTCCCCACCGACAACTAACCCGACAGTCCGAAACGACATCAACCCCAACAACAGACAATATTAACCAATTATAAAAGTAATGAGCAAGATTCTCGCCATCAATCCCGGAGCCACCTCCACCAAAGTCGCCATCTTCGACGGCAACGAACAGATATTCCTGAAGAACATCAAGCACTCCACCGAGGAGTTGTCGCAGTTCTCCACCATCGCCGACCAGTATGAGTTCCGCAAGAACATCATCACCTCCACCTTGGAGGCGGAAGGCATCAACCTGCACGACATCAACATCGTGATGGGTCGTGGCGGTCTCGTAAAGCCCCTTAAATCAGGTGTCTACAGAGTCAATGAGTTGATGCTTGAGCATTTGAAGATGGGCTACAGCGGCCAGCACGCCTGCAACCTCGGCGGCCTCATCGCCGACAGCCTTGCCAAGTACATCGGCCTCGACTGCGCCTATATCGCCGACCCTGTGATGGTCGATGAAATGAATGAGATCGCCCGCATCTCCGGTCATCCGATGTTCGAACGCCAGTCCATTTTCCACGCTCTCAACCACAAAGCCATCGGCCGCATGTACGCCAAAGACAACGGCAAGAGATACGAGGACCTCAACCTCATCATCACCCACATGGGCGGCGGCGTGAGTGTCGGCGCGCACGAGAAGGGCAAGGTCATCGACGTGAACCAGGCATTGGACGGTGAAGGTCCGTTCTCCCCCGAGCGTTCCGGCTCCCTGCCGATGAACCAGTTCCTGAAGGCTTGCTTCAGCGGCAAGTACACCCAGCAAGACATGCAGAAGATGCTCGTCGGCAAAGGCGGTTATGTGGGCTACTTCGGCAGCAACGATGCCTACGCCGTGGAGAAAGCGGCCATCGCCGGCGACGCGAAAGCGGATCTCCTTGAGGAGGCTTTCGCCTACCAGGTGGCCAAGCAGATCGGCGAGAACGCCTGTGTGCTGAAGGGCAAAGTCGATGCCATCATCCTCACCGGCGGCATCGCCTACGGCAAGCCTGTCGTCAACCGCATCAAGAAGTACGTGGAATGGATCGCCCCCGTGGCCGTCTATCCCGGCGAGGACGAAATGGCAGCTATGGCCTTGAACGCCAATATGATCCTGAACAAGGAAATCGAAATCCAGGAGTACGTGTAATGCCCACGTTCGCGCTCTACAGCCGAGCCACTGCCGGACCGCAACCCATCCTCGATTCGGTCATCGCCTTCCTGCTGGAGAACCGCTGCAGGGTGGTGTTGCATAAGAATATATGCTGCGAAAGTCTTGACTTTCAGAGATTTGATTCTCATTTTGACTTACAACAGCTTGGTACAGTGGATTTTATGGTTTCCATCGGAGGTGACGGTTCGTTCATCGACGCCGCCAATCTGGTCGGAGACCTCGGCATCCCGTTGGTGGGTATCAACACCGGGCGCATCGGTTTCCTGTCCGCCATCAAAAAGGACAACTTTGAGGCGTGCATCCGCATGCTCCTCGACAAGCAATATACATTGGAATCGCGCTCGCTGCTCCATATCGAGGGCAGCGAGCCTTTGTCTTTGGACACGCACTTTGTGGTCAACGACGTGACGGTGCGGGCCACCGACAGCGACTCCATCAACGCCGTCACCGTGTCGGCGGGCGGGCGGCACGTGAACACCTACTGGGCTGACGGGCTGATTGTGGCCACGCCCACGGGATCCACCGCCTACTCGATGAGTTGCGGCGGTCCGATCCTGCATCCGCAGACCGACGTGGTGGTGCTCACCCCGGTCGCCTCGCACTCGCTCAATGTGCGCCCGCTGGTCATCCCCGCCGGGCAGACGTTGGAAATCGCCGTGGACGGGCGCGGAGGTAAATACTCGTTATGCGTTGACACACAGCGTGTTATTCTTGACGACAGCGTCCGGCTCTTCATCACCAAAGAGACGTTCAACATCCGGACTGTGCTGTTCGACGACGCGGATTTCTACGCCACCATCCGCGAAAAACTGCTCTGGGGGCTCGACAAGCGCAACGACTGAGACGAGATATCCGGTCGGCGAGCTTTCAACAATTCTATGTTTATTTTTTTATCAAAACTACCTATCTCAAAATAGGTATTATTTTTAATTTTGTCAGATTGAAAGTAATTGTGCAAACCTGTATGAGATACGTCAAACCGGTGGTTCGTATATTGTTGAGTATCATGTTGATAGTGGTACTTGTTTTGGCATTTGTGTATATGCCGAAACAACGTTGCGAGCGTATCTCGTCCGTGGTCCATACGCAAAACGAGAGCGTCACGGTGGGTCCTAAGGACGTGGACGCGCTGATCGCGAACGCCGGCATCGAGGTGGTCGGCAAGGCAGTCAAGGAAGTTGACCCGGGCCAGATCGCCGAGTTGCTGAAGGCCAACCCCTATATCGAGAACGTGAACTTCGTGCATTTCGCCGGCCGGAAGTTAGTCATCGACTACACCCTGCGGGAAATCGTCCTCCACGTGTTCACCCCGAGTGGTGACCACTATTTCGTGGACAAGGAGGGCGTTGTGGTCCCGTTCACCCCGAAGATGCAGGATTACCTGATGATTGTCAACGGCAACGTCGGCGACAGCTACAAAGTGGGCAAGAAAGCCCCGAAAGGTGTCCGGGACGCCCTCTCACTGACCGAAGTCATCCTCGCAAACGATTTCTATCAGGCACAGTTCCGCCAGATCTACCTCAGAGGCAACAACGACATCGAGCTCACCAGCGCCATCGGCGGGCAGACCATCCTCTTCGGATCGGTTGAGAACGCCGCCGAGAAACTGGCCAACCTCAAGACCGTTTACGAGAAAGGGTTGTCGCACAAGGGTTACAACACGTACGCCCAGCTCGACGCCCGCTACAAGAACCGAATTATAGCAACAAGAAAATAATCCGCGCGTATGGAGAAAAACTACTCGAACAACAACGTGACATTCAACAGCATGGCGAGCGACATCGTGGTCGGACTCGACATCGGCACGACCAAGGTGGCCACCATCGTGGGCTATCTCAACAACAGAGGCAAAATCGAGATCCTCGGGCACGGCAAGTCCGCGTCCAAGGGGGTGGAGTACGGCCTCATCCAGAACCTGCTGAAGGCGCAGGAGAGCATCCGCACCTCCGTGCAGCTCGCCTCCAGCCACGCCCGGGTGGACGAGATCGGCGGCGTCTATGCCGGCATCGCGGCACGCCACATCCGCACCGCCAACTGCAAACACTACATCTTCCGCAGCAACCATAACGCGCTGATCAGCCAGGAGGAACTCGACTCCATGAAACACGACGTCGAGAACATCGCCCTCCCACCCGACCAGCGGATTATCGCCATCATCCCGCAGAAATACGTGATCGAGGACTCCGCCGACGGCGCCAGCCACGAGTCCCTCGACCCCGTCGGGGAAATCGGCACCAAAATCACCGGATTCTACCAGATCATCACTGGCAACATACAAGAAATCAAGAAGATCGATACCTGTATCACCTCTTCGAACATCCAGGCCAAAGAACTGATCCTGGAGCCCATCGCCTCTGGACTCTCCTGCCTCACCGAGGACGAGAAACAGCGCGGCGTGGCCCTGATTGACATCGGCGGCGGCACCACCGACATGGTCATCTTCCAGAACGGCAGACCGAAATTCTGCAAGGTGATCCCGTTTGCCGGATCCGTCATCACCAAGGATATCGCCAGCGTGTGCAACATCCCGGAAGACACCGCCGAGGAGCTGAAGGTCAACCACGGCAGCTGCATCCCCGAGAAGAGCAGCCCCAGCCGCGTGAGCACCATCCTCCGCCCCCACGGACAACCCCCGTTGAAGATCACCGACGAGCAGCTCGCCAAGATCATCTACAGCCGCGTGCACAACGAAATCCTCGGCATCGTCAAGACGGAACTCGAGAATTCCGGCTGCATGAAGATGCTGCAAAACGGCGCGGGCCTCGTGCTCACCGGCGGCGGCGCCAAGCTGCGCCACCTCGTCGAGCTCTGCCAGTTCGACCTCGGCCTCAACACGCGCATCGGCATCCCCGGCATCGGTTTCGCCGACTCCCTCTCCAACGAACTCAAACAACCGCTCTACTCCACCGCCCTCGGACTGCTCAAGTACGGTATCGAAAGCGAGACCCAGGGATTCCAACCCTCCGACATCCAAGGCGCCGAAGAGGAGCCTTTCGTGCCGAACAATACCGACGAACGCAAGACCAAAGCTCCCCGTGAAAGGAAGTCCGGCCAGCTGATTGAGACCCTCAAACGGACACTGACCAGCTTCTTCGAGCAGATTTCATAAAAAAAACAACCCATTAACCGAAAGTAATAGACAAAACCAATATGGAAGAAACAATCAACTTCACCCCCGACTTCGGAGCAAAAGAGAACACGTCCACCATCAAAGTGATTGGCGTGGGCGGCGGCGGCAGCAACGCCGTACAGCACATGTATGCGGAAGGCATCCAAGGCGTGGACTATCTGGTCTGCAATACCGACAAGTGCCACTTGGAAGCCTGCAAGATACAGGACAAGCTGTTGTTAGGCAACGGCCTCGGCGCCGGTGCCAACCCCGACGTGGCTCGCGAGTTCGCCTCCAAGAGCGAAGACAAGATTAAGGAATTCATCGGCGATAACACCAAGATGCTCTTCATCGCCGCCGGTATGGGCAAAGGCACCGGCACCGGAGCCTCCCCCGTGGTCGCCAAAGTGGCCAAAGAGATGGGCATCCTCACCGTCGGCGTCGTCACTGAACCCTTCAAGTTCGAAGGCAAGCGCATCAAAGCCGCCGCCGAGTCCGGCATCGAGGAAATGTCCAAATATGTGGACTCCCTCATCATCGTCAACAACCAGAACTTGATGAAATACTACAACTCCCTGCCTATCAACGAGGCCTACGGGGAGGTGGACGACATCCTCAAAAACGCTGTGAAGTGCGTGGCTGAAATCATCACCGTCACCCACGGACAGAATGTGGACTTCAACGACGTGAAATCCATCATGGAACACAGCGGCAAGGCTCTTCTCGGCATCGCCACCGCTCAAGGCGAAGACCGCATCCAAAAGGTGCTCGACGACGTGCTCAACTGCCCGCTGCTCGAAAACGCCGACATCAGCGACGCCAAGAACTTCCTCTTCTTCGTCACCTACGGTCCCACCAAGCAGATCACGATGGGCGAACTCGAAATCCTGCAAGACCGCTTCGACGACATGCAAGCCGACAACGTGCACGTCATCTGGGGTCACGGCGTGGACGAGACCCTCGGCGACAATGTCAAGCTCTCCCTCGTGGTCACCAATTTCGACACCGCCCACGAGGAACAGAACGAGATCATCATTGACAATTCCGGTGAGACCATCTCCAACGTGGTGGATGAGACCGCACAAGTCGATGATACCCAGAAGAAAGTCGATGAATTTGTCCAGCAGCAGGACAACAAGGAGACCGCTGCTCCGCAACAGCCCGAATTCAAGACGGAGGAGACAACCGTCATCGATAAGCCGCTCTTCCCCGAGTCAAACCAAATGGAGACGCCCGCTTCCGGTCCCGTGATCACCACCCCTGACAACACGAGAGACATTTTCGGGAGCAATGGTTTTTCCGCACCCACAATCAACTACGACAACGATGACATTTTCTCCAATATGGTGAACCAACCGGCCATCAGCCGCAACAGCGATGTGTTCTCAACCGCACAAAGCAAAGCCCAAGTGGCGGTGGAAGAGGCCAACAACGCAGTCTATTACGAGCTGAAAGACGACACCTTCGACGTTTTTCACGGATTCGCCGACTAAGCGTTGAGTTCCCGCCGCAGGACATCCTCCCAGCGGGCGTACGCTTCAAGATACTCATCGTGGTGGCTCCTGTCCGGGGTCACCACGTCTATTTTCCGCAGTGAACGGAAGGCCTCCTCGGCTGATGCGAAGAAACCGCACCCTAATGCGGCGCCCGTAGCCGCCCCCACGGAACCGTCCGTGTCGTAGAGTTCGATTACCGCATCAGCGACCGTGGCCAAAGTGGTACGGAAAATGGGACTGAGGAACATATTGGCATAGCCCGCTCGAATCACCTTGGTGTCCATACCCGTAGCCTGCATGATACCCATACCGTACTGGAACGAGAAGGCGACCCCTTCCTGCGCAGCGCGGGCCAACGTGTTGGCATCGTGATTGTTGAAGTTCAGACCATGGATAAGCGAACCTATCTGGCGGTTCTCAAGGATACGCTCCGCACCGTTGCCGAACGGCAGAACGGTCAGGCCGTCGGAACCGATCGGGGCTTGAGCCGCCATATCGTTGAACTGCTCATACGAAACCTGCGGCGCGACCATCCGTCTCATCCAGGCATTCATAATGCCCACGCCGTTGGTGCAGTGCATCACGCCGAGGCGTGGCTGTTCAGGTGTATGATTCACGTGCGCGAACATGTTGATGCGGGAACGCGGATCGGTGTTCACCTTGTCGCTGATGCCATAGACGACACCCGAGGTGCCCGCTGTCGCTGCCACTTCGCCGGGATTCAACACATTGAGGGAGAAGGCGTTGTTGGGTTGGTCGCCGGCACGGTAACAAATCGGCGTACCGGCACACAATCCCAGCTCCGCCGCAGCGGATGCCGAGATACGTCCCTGCTCCCCGAATGTGGGAACCGTCTCCGCAACCCTCTCTTCCGAAATGCCAAAGAAGGATAACAACCTGTCCGACACTTTGTTATCGGCAAAATCCCAGCTCATTCCCTCTGATAGTCCCGGCACTGTGGTTCTCACCTCGCCCGTCATACGCATGGCGAGATAATCACCGGGCAACATATATTTATATATACTATTGTAAATTTCGGGTTCATTCTCCCGCACCCAAGCCAGCTTCGACACCGTGAAGTTGCCGGGGGAGTTGAGCAGGTGGGTCAGGCAGTACTCGTGACCGAGCTCTTCGAACGCTTTTTCCCCGTACGGCACAGCGCGGCTGTCGCACCAGATGATACTGGGACGGAGCACGCGCAAGTCCTTGTCCACCAGCACCAACCCGTGCATCTGGTAGGTGATACCGACGGCCTTGACGTCTTCGGCTTTCACATTGCCGGAGGTCATCGCCTGCCGCAGTGCCGTTTTCAGGTAGGTCCACCAGTCGTCGGGGTTCTGTTCTGCCCAGCCGTTGCAGACGGAGAGGATGGGGGCCTCCGTCTTCGGGGCCACGCCTTTCGCGACAACATTCCCGGTTTGGCCGTCCAGAATGGAGACCTTTACGGAAGAACTGCCTAAATCAATGCCTAAAAAACAATCCATATCTCGAAATTCTAATAGCGGACGGCAAAGATACGATTTTTGGCTGTTGCCGTGATCCTATTTTTTTTTCGCTCTTGTATTCAACATCCTAAAAAAATACTATTTTTGCATTGGTTTTGTATTTGGTATTTTAGGGGAGGAAAAAGCCGTCGCGAAGTATGGAAGTTGTTTATAATTAAAAATATAGGAGGTTTATTATGTTAAAGAACAGAAGTTTGATCGACCCCAACGATTTCACACGCGAGGAATTCCGTGAAATCTTCGATTTGGGACACCAGATCATCGCCGATCCGGCGAAGTACAGCAAGAGTTGCGAAGGCAAGATCCTGGCAACTCTTTTTTACGAGCCCAGCACGCGCACGCGCTTGAGCTTCGAGACGGCCATGCTGCGTTTGGGCGGCCAGGTCATCGGGTTCTCCGAGGCCGCGTCGTCATCCACCGCGAAAGGCGAGAGCATTGCCGACACCCTGCGCACTGTGGAGTGCTACGCGGACATCGCGGCCATGCGTCATCCCAAGGAGGGCGCCCCGCGTTTGGCCAGCCACTACATCCACATGCCGTTGATCAACGCCGGCGACGGCGGTCACCAACACCCCACGCAGACCCTCACCGACATCCTCACCATCGAGCGGCTGCGCGGAAGCGTGGAGAACAAGACCTACGGTTTCTGCGGCGACCTCAAGTTCGGCCGCACCGTGCACTCCCTCGTCAAGTTCCTCAGCAACTACGAAGGTGTCCGCTTTATCTTCATCTCCCCCGAGGAGTTGCGCGTACCCGAATACATCCGCGAGGAGGTGGTCCGCAAGAAAGGCATCCCCTTCCAGGAGGTGGACCAGATGGAACCCTACATGGGCGAGCTCGACTTCCTCTACATGACCCGTGTGCAACGCGAGCGCTTCTTCAACGAAGAGGACTACATCCGTCTGAAAGACAGGTTCATCCTCGACAAGGCGAAGATGGCATACGCCCGCCCCGACACCTACATCCTGCACCCGCTGCCCCGCGTCAACGAAATCAGCACCGAAGTCGATGACGACCCGAGAGCGCAGTATTTCCAGCAGGCCAAGAACGGTATGTACGTACGTATGGCTTTGATCTTGAAACTTTTAGGCATTTATTAAAAACCCGAGACCATGTTAGAAATCACCAGTATAGAAAAAGGTATTGTCATCGACCACATTACCGCCGGTTACGGAATCCAGGTGTTCAACTATCTGAACCTTGACAAGGCCGATTATAATGTCGCACTCATCTGCAACGCCTACAGCCAGAAGATGGGCAAGAAAGACATCATCAAAATCAACAACGTCATCGACATCAACTACGACTTTCTCGGGTTAATCGACCCGAACGCCACGGTGAACATCATCGAAGAGGGGAAGACCATCAAGAAGGTGAAATTGGAAGTGCCTGAGCGGGTGGAGAACATCATCCGTTGCAAGAATCCGCGTTGCGTCACTTCGGTGGAACATTACTTCCCGCACGTCTTCCACCTCGTGGACAAGGAGAAGCGCTCCTACCGCTGCGAGTACTGCGATGACATCGTGATCCCATACCCGGTGAAATAGCGACGCCCCCCCCGGCACAAAAAAAGGCGCTCTCATCCGAGAGTGCCTTTTTTGTGGAGCGTATGAGAATCGAACTCACGACCTCTTGACTGCCAGTCAAACGCTCTAGCCAACTGAGCTAACGCCCCATCACTGCTTCAAAAGCGACGGCAAAGATACACTTTTTCCGAATACGGCCGACTCGTGAAGCTATTTTTATTTTTATTACTTATATGTTTGGAAAACAGATTGTTATATCCTATTTTCCTTCAACTGCCGACCGATTATATGCAATAGACCTCCAAAAGTTTCGCATAACCGTCGGGGATAATCTGCATCTGTTCGATTTCTGCCGGAACAAGAACGACTTCGCCGGTGCCTAAGTGCTCTTTGAAACTGTCAGAAACCAAGAACGCATTGCCTTCCAGACAGATATAGATGACAAATGAGTCGAGGTTGACGAAAGACTTCTGCACCTGCATGTCCATCTCCAAGAGATTGGTGGTGAAGAAGGGCGATTTGACCAGTGACACGGTCTTGTTTTTCTCGGGAGTGTAATGCACTTGGAAATCCTTCAGGTTCTCTTCCGAGTGGATGGCCTCGAAGGCCTCCTCGGTGTGCAGTTCACGCCGGTTGCCGTTCGCGTCCACACGATTCCAGTCGTAGATGCGGAAGGTGATGTCCGAGGGTTGCTGAATCTCGGCCAGCAGCACCCCCTTGCCGATGGCGTGCACCGTGCCCGCAGGAATCATGAACGTGTCGCCCGGTTTCACGGGATAGAACTTGAGGAAGTCCTCCAAATGGCCCTCCTCCACGGCATCCATATACTGTTGGGCGGTAATCTTCTGGTTAAAACCGACATACAAGCCCGCACCTTCGTCGGCTTGGATGACATGCCACATCTCGGTCTTGCCGTTCTGCCCGTAACGTTCCTGCGCGAAGGCATCGTCAGGGTGCACTTGCACGGAAAGGTTGTCCTGTGCATCGATGAACTTGACGAGCAGCGGGAATCCGAGTCCGTATTTCTCGTAATTCTTCTCACCCACAAGGTCGGTGAGGTAGATTTCGAGCAGTTCGTTAAGGTTGTTCTCGGCCAAGAATCCATTGGCAACGACGGACTCATCGTCCACGAGACCGGAGACTTCCCAACTCTCGCCGCAGTTTTCCAACGAGCCGATGTTGTGTTTAAGGATGGTTTCGATTTTGCGGCCGCCCCAGATCTTCTCTTTCAGGGCGGGTGTGAATTTCAAAGGATAGAGTGTTGACATATTCGATTATTGTACGGAATAGTAGTTTCGGTTTTTATGTTGATATTCGGGGCGCACCTTGTCGGGATTGGAGCCGCGCACGCTTTTCTGGAACACCCACTTGCCGTCTTCCTCGATAAAGCCTTGATTCAGACTGGATTCGGGCACCATATAGGCAGGCACATTTTTCATGGCCTCGTCCATAGGAATCAGTTCTTCGAAAATAATCATGTCGCAACGCAACCGCTTGTAGTCGTAGTCGCGGGTCTTCGGGTTGTATTTGCCCGTGCTGACAAGATATTCCTGATTCTCGTAATTGAGATAGAGCGTGGCGTTCTTGGAGTATTCGAAGATGACGCGGGCCACCTTCTCCGGGTAATTTTTGAACACGCGCGCACCGAAAATCGGGGTCATATCTTTGTTAAAGTGCAGAATTTCAATAAGTTTCTGATTTGTAAAGAGATCGTTGCCATTCCACCCGAGCAGCGTGTAATAGGTCGTGTTCTTGTCTTTCACGGGGATGATTTTGTAATAGACCGCGCCGTACCAGCGGTTGTGGTTGCCGACGAGCGTCTTGGGGTAGTCGATGTTCTGGCGCTTGTCGTAAAGCGGGTACAGCACGTACTTTTTGCGGCTCTCGTTATAGACGTGGATGAAGCCGAAATTTTCGATATCGTAGTTGCTCTTGACGACATACCACGTGAAAATCTTGAAGACATTGTCGGGGGAGGCGAGCACGCTGAAGTTCTCAACCGAGTCCCAAGTGAACTTGAAAGCGTCGGGTATCTGGAGAACTTCCTCCAAAAGTGTCATGAAATCTTCGTTGAGGGCGAGGCGAGCGGTTTCGTCAGGCTCAGCCATCACCTGGTCGCGAAGACGGGTGAGGCTGTCCTCCCATACGCGGAAATCGGCCTTCTTTTGGGGGAAAGCCGTTGTCCAGCATAGCAGGATTGTCGCTAATATGACCGATACACGTTTGAGCATCAGAAAACAAACGGCAAAAATACAAAATATATTGCATCAACTGCTTTTTGTTTTTGCGAGCCCCACTATTATCCAAACCAAAAAAAACGTATCTTTGCCCCGTTTTTGAAATTTCAAATTAAAGCCAAAATAACCTATGAGAAAATTAGTTGCATTGAGCATGGTTTTGACCGCCGCACTGCTGATGGGCGGTTGCGGACTTGGGAAAATGGTCAAAAAGTATCCCGAGGTGACGGTGACCTTAGACAATCCCGACTTGGAGAACAAGGGCGGAGAAGTGGCCTACACCATCAAGGGGACCATACCGCCCAAGTATATGAAAAAGAAAGCCACTATGACTTTCACGCCTTCGTTATCCGTTGACGGAGAGAAGGTTACACCTCCTTTTGCCATCATCACGCTGAAAGGCGAGAAAGCCAAGGGCGACGGCATCACCATCCCCTACAAGACCGGTGGCACCTTCACCAAGAGCGGCACTTTCAAGTTTGACGAGAAATACGAGACCGCGGACATCGTCGTCGGTGCGGAGGCCAATCTCAAGAAAAAACATCATGACTTCGGTGACCGCAACCTCGGCGAGGGCATCAGCAACACCAGTGCCCGCGCCAACCTCACCCCGCGCCTGACCGACAACGCCGGCAGCGGCACTGCCTTCCTGCTCGCCCCCCACAACTACAAGGCCGAGTTCATCGGGCGCACCGCCACCCTCTACTTCGACCTCAACAGTGCGAACATGAACTGGAGCAACCCCAACAACAAAACCAAGGCTGCCAAGGACTCCATCAAGGAATTCATCGACTTCATGGGCAACGATTACATCATCGACCGAGTGGTGATTTCCGGCTGGGCTTCCCCCGAAGGCGAGGAGACCAACAACCAAGGCCTTTCCGAACGCCGTTTCCAAGTTGGCAAAAACTGGTTCAACGACAAGTTCAACGCCTACCTGAAAGACTACGCCAAGCGTAACAATATCAAGATGAAAGACTTGCAACGTCCCACGTTCGAATACGTGAACAACGCCAAAGGTGAGGACTGGGACGGTTTCGAGGCTGCCATCGAGAAGTCCAACATCGCGCAGAAAAACCAGATTCTCAACGTGGTGCGTTCTCAGGCCAACAACGACATGCGCGAGCAGAAGATCCGCGAGATGACGGACATCTACCCCGAAATTGCCGATGCCATCCTGCCGCCGCTCCGTCGCGCCGAAATCCAGATGGTTTGCAAGAAGCATGACACCTACACCGATGCCGAGCTTATCCGCCTCGTTCAATCCAATCCGGAGGATTTCTCCGTCAACGAGCGTCTCTATGCCGCCTCTGTCGCCACGGACATGAGCGTAAAGGAAAGCATCTACAAATCCCTGATTAACAATAAGAAAACGGAAAATGATTGGCGTGCATACAACAACCTCGGCGCTATGAAGCTGAACGACTATTACCAGAGCGGCAATCAGGCCGACCTGGAAGAGGCGTTGAACTACCTGCAGAAAGCCGCCGCTCTTTCCCCGAACAACGGTGTGATTCTCAACAATATGGCTATCGCCGACTACCTCAGCGGTGACCTCGCCTCCGCACAGGCCAACTTCGAGGCCTCCGCCAACGCTTCCGTGCAACCGGTGAACCAGAACTACAACACCGGCGCACTCAGCATCCTCAACGGCGACTACTCCAAGGCCGCCCAGCTGATGGGCAACCAAAGCTGCGATTACAACACCGCACTCGTGCAGTTGCTGCAAAAGGACTACAACGCCGCCAAGGCCACCCTCGACTGCATCGACAATGTGGACGCCAAGACGGCCTACCTGAAGGCTGTGCTCGCCGCCCGCATGAAAGCGGAGGAGGGCGTTTACAGCAACCTCGCCACCGCCATCGATTTGGATCCTTCTTTGAAGAAGACGGCCAAGCGCGACGCCGAGTTCAAACGCTATCGCCACTCCGACCGCTTCAAACAGTTAGTGAAATAGAATCTTATACCATATTATACTATAACGGGCGAACTTAGATGGTTCGCCCGTTCTGTTTTCTGTCAATAATAAGTGGTGAAAAGCGAGCCGCGCCTTCACGAGAAACCCTATCGGGAAAGCGTAACTGCGATAGCCGTCCGCAATCCGTCGATGGCAGCACTCATGATGCCCCCGGCATAACCGGCCCCCTCCCCTATCGGGTAAATCCCTGGCACTGAGGACATCCTGTCGCCGTTGCGAAGAATGCGCACCGGCGAGGAGGAGCGCGTCTCCACGCCGGTCAGCACCGTATCGACATTGGCGATGCCCGGCAACTTGCGGTCGAGCAGCGGCAGTGCCTCACGCAACGCACCGACAGCGTAATCGGGCAGACAGCGGGAGAAGTCGCCGTAGTAGAGCCCATGCGGATAGGACGGCACCACCTTGCGATGACGTGCGGCAACCTGCCCTTTCAGAAACTCCCCGACGAGATTGCCCGGAGCTCGTCCGTCCCCGGCCATCCGGAATGCCAACTGTTCGTATTTAGCCTGATAATCAATGCCGTCCAACACCGAGCCCTGCATAAAATCCTCGGGCGTGACGCTCACCAAGAGGGCGCTGTTGGCGTTGGCCTTGTCGCGTTTGTGCTCGCTCATGCCGTTCGTGACGATCGTTCCCTCCTCGCTTGCGGAAGCCATCACCGTGCCGCCCGGACACATGCAGAAGGTATAGACACCGCGGTTTTGCAGATGTACAACCCCTTTGTAAGAGGCCGGCGGAAGCAGATTGGCCGATTGTCCATACTGCATCCTGTTGATGTCACGTTGCAGATGCTCCATACGCACCCCGATGGAAAACCCCTTGGCTTCCATCAGCAGACCGCGGACATGCAACATACGAATCGTATCGCGAGCCGAATGGCCCAAGCCTATGAGTAAATGTTTGGTCTTGAAGATTTTATCTCCTTTGCAACGGACGGTTAAACGATCCCCATCTTTCTCAAAACCATCGAACAGCGTGTTGAAATGGAACTCCCCGCCCAGTGTCTCAATCTCCATACGAATGTTCTTCACCACTTTGGACAGGTAGTCGGTGCCGACATGAGGATTCTGTTGGTAAGTCACCTCTTCGGGAGCTCCGTGTTTATAGAACTCGTTGAGTATAAACTGGTTGTACTCGCTATTGACATTCGTATTGAGTTTCCCGTCGGAGAACGTGCCCGCTCCGCCCTCACCGAACTGGACATTGGATTCGGGATTCAACATTTTGGTATGCAAGAAATTACGCACCGATTGCTGCCGTTCCTCAATACGTTCGCCACGTTCGATGACGACCGGGTGCGCGCCGCAGCGGGCCAAATACAGCGCGGCGAACATTCCCGCAGGGCCGAAACCGACTACCACGGGCTGCAAATCGAGAGGCCACTGCGGATATTCGAGTTCTGGCACAGGCGTCTGCTCCGACACGCCCGGGCTTCCCATAAGGGAGCGGTAATGGTCGGGAACGGTCACCTCCACCTGAAAATTGTACTGCACACGGTTCTTCTTCCGTGCATCCACCGACTGCCGCACAATCCGAAAACCAGACAGATCTTCCGTCCTGATTTTGAACTGCTTGCACACGAAGTTTTTAACGTTTCGCGCTGACTCCACCGGCACGCTGATATTCGAGAGCTTAAGTTGTACCATAGTCCTAATTTGCGGCAAATGTACATAAATTACGAATATACACCGACAAACGATATTGCCCGCTGTAGAGACGTTGGCGAATGCCTGTACAGGCGTTGGCGAATGCCTGTACAGGCGTTGGCGAATGCCTGTACAGGCGTTGGCTAATGCCCCTACAGACGTTGGCGAATGCCTCTACAGGCGTTGGCGAATGCCCCTACAGGCGTTGACCGATGACTATATACTCATGTACCGATACAAATTATTATGTACATTTGCGCTTCGAAAGGATTAAACCTTCCTCAAATTATAACTTGTTGATATAAAAATGATTATAGAAAATAGAAACATCGCCATTGCCTACGACTTCGACGGCACGCTCGCACCGGGGAACATGCAGGAGTACAACTTCATCCCGGACCTCAACATGGACAAGGGGGAGTTTTGGAGGGAAGCCAACGAAATGGCCAAAAAGCACGATATGGACGAAGTGCTCGCCTACATGCACCTGATGCTGATCAAAGCCAAAGAGCAACACTTGGACATCCGAGAGGGCACGTTTATGAAATATGGGGAAAAAATCACCTTTTTCGAAGGGGTAGAGAGCTATTTTGAACGCATCAACGCCTACGCCGCCGAGCAGAACCTCCATTTGGAGCATTTCATCATCTCTTCCGGACTTCGCGAAATCGTGAAGGGAACCCGCATCGCCAAGTACTTCAAAACCGTATTCGCCTCCGGATTCCAGTATGATGACAACGGCATTGCCTGTTGGCCGGCCCTCGGCGTGAACTACACCAACAAGACGCAGTTTCTGTTCCGCATCAACAAAGGCATCTACAACTCGTACGACAACACCTTGATTAACAAGTCTATGCCGGAAGACGAACGCGCCGTGCCGTTCTCCAACTTCATCTACATCGGCGACGGAGAGACGGATGTGCCCGCCATGAAGATGGTCAATCTCTACGGTGGCACCACCATCGCCGTCTATAACCCCAACTCCGTAGCCTCACCTGAACGACCCGTCAGCGCACGCGACAACTGCATCAAACTCATCCGGCAGAAACGCGCCGACTACATCGGACCCGCCAACTATACCGAAAACAGCGAACTGGACATCATCCTGAAAAAGGTCATCGACAAAATCGCAATGGAGCAGGACCTGCTGAACATCAAATACAGGGAAATCGGGACAGTGAACAGTTAGTAGTTACACGGCAAAAGCTGCAGAATATAGAGAGCAAAGAACCATTATGGAAAAGATATACGAAAAATACCAACAGTGCTCGTGCGTATGCACCGACAGCCGGAATATGACGCCGGGCTGTCTCTTCGTGTGCCTGAAAGGAGCCAACTTCGACGGGAACAAATTCGCCGCCGAAGTGCTGGAACAGGGTGCCAAGTACGTCATCACCGAAAATCGCGAGCTCCAGGGCGACCCGCGTGCCGTGGTTGTGGACGACACGCTTCAAACGCTGCAACAACTGGCACACTACCATCGCCAACAATTGAAGATGCCCGTCATCGGCATCACTGGCACCAATGGCAAAACCACCACGAAAGAGCTGATAAACGCCGTGCTGTCAACCACTTACAAGACAACCTGCACGAAAGGGAATCTCAACAACCATATCGGAGTGCCACTCACCCTGCTCTCCATCAAACCTACTGACGAGATGGCCATCGTGGAGATGGGTGCAAATCATGTGGGCGAAATTGACGGCCTCTGTAAGATTGCCGAACCCACCTTCGGTCTCATCACCAACATCGGGGTGGCGCATATCGAAGGATTCGGGTCGAAGGAGAACATCATCAAGACGAAAAAAGCACTCTATGAGCATGTTATAGCCCACAACGGGACTTTGTTCGTAAACGAGACAGATGCCATTTTGCGCGACAACCTCACGTATGACAACGTCGTGTTTTACGGTAAAGACGCTGAACAGCAGATCGTGGGCATGAACCCGTACCTCACCATCCGCGTCGGGAAGGAAACAACGGAGACGCACCTGACCGGCAGCTACAACATCTGGAATTTTCTCGGAGCCGCCGCCATCGGTCGTTATTTCCATATTGAAGATCACGTAATTGCCAAAGCTTTAGGCAACTACGTACCTTCTAACCACCGTTCTCAGGTCAACCGCATCGGCAGCAATGTCATCATCTCCGACTACTATAACGCCAATTTGACGAGCATGACGGCAGCCTTGAAGAATCTGGCGCAGTTAGAGCATCCCCGCAAAGTGGCCGTGTTAGGTGACATGCGCGAACTCGGCAATTTGAGCGTGGAAGCCCACACAGAAATATCACAATTAGTTGAAAATCTGCATATTGAAGGATATTTTGTAGGTACAGAATTTGCCAAAGTGGTGAAAAAGAACAACTTCGCCGATGTAGATGAAGCCAACGACTACTTCTCGAAACATCCATTGGAGAATGCCCTGATTTTGATTAAAGGTTCCAACAGCATGCATCTCAACAAGTTAACTGCAATTCTTGAAGCATGAGAAACGAATGGGACGGTATCGGAATCATGTCCGGCACCTCGTTGGACGGGATTGATTTAGCGTGGTGCCATTTTGCCCGGAAAGAGGACGGCGGATGGCATTACCACGTCCAAAAAGCGGTAACGGTACCCTACGAAGACCGTTTCCGTCAACGCTTGGCTGACGCCCCTCATCTCTCTGCTTTAGAATACGTTAAGTTAAACAACGACGTAGCCGATGTCTTTGCCAAGGCGGTCAACGAGTGGTTGGGCGACGGTCCGCGTCCCGACTTCCTCGCCTCGCACGGGCATACCGTCTTCCATCAGCCGCAAATCGGGCTGACCACGCAAATCGGCAATGGGGCGGTTTTGGCAGCTAAGACCAATATCTTGACAGTCTGCGATTTCCGCACCAAAGACGTGGCTTTGGGTGGACAAGGGGCACCGTTGGTTCCGATCGGCGACGAGTTGCTTTTTGGATCATACGATGCCTGCCTCAACCTCGGAGGATTTTCCAATATTTCGTATCGTTCTGAAAACAAGCGTATTGCTTACGATATTTCGCCTTGTAATATGGCACTCAACAAGTTAGCCAATCTTGCGGGATTGCCATACGACAAAGACGGGCAATTGTCTTGCAAAGGCAACATCATCCCCGATTTGCTGGAAAAGTTGAACCGATTGGACTATTACCATCAAAAACCGCCAAAATCGCTGGGGAAAGAGTGGTTCGACAGCTTCTTTTGGCCTGAAATTGTACCGTTTCTTGACGAGAACAACTGGGAAGATTTAGCCCGAAGCATCGTGGAGCATGTCGCCATCCAGATAGCCGCCAACGTGCCGCAATACGCGAACACGATGTTGGTTACCGGCGGTGGCGCACATCACCGTTTCCTCATCCAACAGATTCAGAATCAGAAAGAAAGGCTGAACATTATCATCCCGGACAACTTGATTATTGACTATAAGGAGGCATTGATATTCGCTTTCTTAGGACTCCTGCGATTGAACGGCGAAAACAATTGCCTGCGCAGTGTCACGGGTGCCATTGAAGATTGTTGCGGTGGAGCCGTCTATCGCTAAGCCACTTGCGATAAATCACATTCTCGCATCACATCGCATACGTTGCGATACCTGAAAAAAATGTACCTTTGCCCGCCAAATAAAATCACCCGTAAACGATTATGAATCAGATAATCACCCTCTTAAGCGACTGGCGGCTGCGCGACCCTTACGTAGCCATGCTCAAAGGCGAACTGCTCAAAGCGATGCCCGAATCCCGAATCATCGACGTCACCCATTACGTCGATAAGTTCAATCTGCTGCAGACCGCCCTGCTGACGAAAACCAGCTACCAATCGTTCCCTGAGAACTCCATCCACCTGATAATGACCAATATGTCGCTCAACTCCACCTGCTCCCCCGTGGCATTGTACCACAACGGACATTGGTTCATCGGGGAGGACAACGGAGTCTTCTACCTTATGTTCGGACAAGAGACCGCGCTAAAAGGGTATCAACTCGCTGACAATAAAGGAAATACACTATCGCAAATTCTGCAACTGATACAACTGGCCAGTGACGGCCAAATGCAATCCAGCGCGTCCGAATACCTGAACTTCAAACGTATGTTCCTCGAAATGCCCGAGCATTCGACTGAGAATCAACAAATTGAGGGCAAAATCGTCTATATTGACGCCTTTCTCAATGCTATCACAGACATTCCGGCGACCTTGTTCGAAAAAGCGGTGGGCAACCGTCCGTTCAAGGCCACTATCCAGTCGAAAGGATTCTGGACGGTCACAGAATACGCGGAATCGTACCGTCCCTCGGAGGAGGATGAAATGTTTCTCTGCAAAAACGCGTTGGGCCTGATTGAAATTGCTGGTTACCAGCTGGATGTCTCAACATTAGCGGATTTGGAACCGGGCGACAAAATCATCATCAAATACGAGTAGTATGTTTACGGTAGGTTTAGTTCAGGCGAACATTAAGCCAGGCGACAAGTCGGGCAATCTGGCGCACTATGCAGAATGGTTGGAGCAGCAAATCCAAGAACCTGTGCATCTGTTGGTGTTTCCGGAGATGTTCAATTGCGGTTTCTCGCCAATAATCATGGACGATGCAGAGCCTGAGAACGGCGACAGCATCTACTTTCTTTACATGACCGCCTACAAATTCCAATGCGATGTGGTGGCCACGTTGCCCATATTGCGCGATGGGAAACTCTACAACCGGCTGGTCTGGTTCTCCCGCGACCGCATCTTAGGCAGTTACGACAAACGTCACCTTTTCATCGGAGAGGAGGAGTTCTTCACGCCCGGAACGAACAAGACCATTGTCAATACATTGGGGCACAAGTTCTTACCTCTCATCTGCTTCGATGTGCGTTTTCCGGAATGGAGTCGAAACCACGTGGTGGACGGAAAATTCGACTACGATTGTCTCCTCTATACGGCCAACTTCCCGTCGCCACGCGAAAACGAGCTGCTGACACTCGCCCGTGCCCGCGCCATCGAGAACCAGGCATACGCATTGGTAGTCAACCGAACGGGCGTGGACGGTTATGGACGTGATTACGCCGGGGGCTGCGCAGTCATCAACCCGCATGGTGAAATCGAAGCACAAACCACATCCACCCGCGAGGAAATTTTGATCCATTCCTGCAATTTCGACACGCTAAAACCCCTCCGAGAGCTCTTCCCCATCTCCAAATTCTGGTAATAATCTCCCGTTAGGCATCCTTATCTCACTAAAAAACAGTTATTTATAAAAAATTTCAAAAAACTGTCGGAGTATAAAAAAAAAGTGTATTTTTGCAGCCTCAATCCAACGATGGTGCTGTAGCTCAGTTGGTAGAGCAACGGACTGAAAATCCGTGTGTCACTGGTTCAATTCCCGTCAGCACCACAAGCCCCGAAACTTTCGGGGCTTTTTTATTTTCCTACTTGGGCTCTCCTCGAAAAATCGTACTTTTGCAACCGTTTTGAAATGATGAAAAAGCACGTTAGGATAGGGTTTTTGTTGTTCATTCTGACAATCGTCAGCCTGTGCGGACAAGCACAGAGCCGACGCGACAGCATACGGGCACAACGACTGCGGGAGGTCAGCATCGATGCTGGCTCGCCACAGAAGGTCTATGCCGGACCCGCCGCCGTGCAGCAGATTTCCGCACAGGAACTTAAACAGCTTCCGACATTACAACTCTCTGATGCATTGAAGTATATGTCAGGCGTGGTGGTAAGGGACTACGGCGGCACCGGCGGTATGAAGACGGTGTCGGTGCGTGGCCTCGGCACCCAACACACCGGCGTCGCCTACGACGGCATCGCCCTCACCGACTGCCAGACCGGCCAAATCGACCTTGGCAAGCTCTCCCTCGAGAATGTCGCCTCCATTTCCCTCAACATCGGAGTTAACGACCGGATTTTCGTTCCCGCAAGACTCTTTTCGTATAGCAGTCTCTTGAGTATCAATACGATAAAAACGATCCCAGAGACTCCGTTCCATTTCCGCGTGGGTGGCACCGTCGGACTTTACGGACTCTACTCGCTCCAAGCTGGCGTAACGCACAAAGTTGTCTCCAAAAAGCGTCCCGACAGACTCTTCTACTGGAATCTGTCGGCGGATGCTATGCGCTCCAAAGGCAACTACCCCTACACGCTGCACTACGGCGGGGTAAACGACAGCGTATCGCACGAAACACGGAAAAACGCTGAGACAAAGACTCTTAACACGGAATTCAACGCCGTTTGGCAACTTGACAAGACCCAGCAGCTCAACGCCAAACTCTACTATTACAATTCTGCGCGCGAACTGCCCTCCGCCACCATTTTCTACAACAGCATCTCCCGCCAGAAACTGTGGAACCAGAACGCGTTCGGGCAAGTTCATTACCACAAGTATTTCAACGAACGGTGGGCGTACCAGGCGAACGGCAAGTTCAACTACGACTACACACGCTACTACGATCCCGACTACCTCAACGCAGCGGGTTTCCTTGACAACCGCTATCATCAACACGAAAGCTATCTGTCTAATACTGTGCTTTATACGCCTATCTCAGAGAAAGATTCGATGCAAAACCTGTCGCGGCTGCAACTCGCATTGGCGCAAGATGTGTTTTACCAGCAGATGACAGCCAATTCTTTGGACTACGCGCATCCCGGACGACTGACTTCGCTCACCTCGCTATCGGGAGTCATCTCCGGAAAACGCTGGAAATTCAACGCCAACCTGTTGCTCACCTACGTAAACAACATTATCGCGGAAAACCCTGAAATGCAAGATTATACACATCTGTCCCCTGCCATCGGCGGCTCGTTTGAACTGACGAGGACGCTACACCTGCGCTTCTTCTACAAGAATATCTTCCGAATGCCGACCTTCAACGACTTGTATTATCGGGAAGTGGGTAACGTGAATCTCAACCCCGAGAAGACGCATCAGTGGAACCTCGGTCTTGTGCTGAAGGAGGTGCACCTCGCCGCCGGACGTGTGACCACTTCCACCACCCTCGACGGCTATTTCAACATCGTGAAAGACAAAATCGTGGCATTCCCGTCGCACAACCTCTTCTCCTGGACGATGCTGAACTACGGGAAAGTCTATGTGGCGGGCGCGGAACTGAACACCTATTGGCAGTACCGCATCAACAACCGCTATGCCTTGATGCTGAACGGCAACGTGACGTATCAATGGGCAGTGGACCGCACCGACCCCGCCGGAAAAACGTTCAATCATCAGATTCCTTACACGCCGCGTTGGTCGGGCTCGATGAGCGTAAGCGCACAAACACCTTGGATAACCGTCACTTACGCATTTATCGGCTGCAGCAAGCGGTACGCCCTTTCGCAAAACATCCCCGCGAACGAAGTCCCAGGCTATTTCGACCACAGCATCACCTTAGGCCATGATTTCAACTTCAAACGTTCCGTCCTCAGCCTCAAACTGGAACTGCTGAACATCACAAACCAGCATTACGAAATCATCCGGAATTATCCGATGCAAGGTTTCGGGCTCCGGTTCAAAGTGGTGTACGATTTTGGCTAATGGTTAGACTGCACAGTGAACTTGCTGTGTCCCAGCGTTTTGAATAATCCTATCCAATAGCCACATCCGTAACAGACGTGGATGGCGGCAAAAACCACGGGCATCCACAAGATGTCGGGCCAACGACGTGTGCACCGCAGTCCGGCAAAAAAGGCGATCAGGATGTAAAGCACTAATATGGGAAGATATATCCACCGTATAGTGCAGCTGAACAGGCTGAGCACCCCTCCGAAAAGAATGCCTCCCACAAAGAGTGGCGGGAAGAATTGCCGTAGGGTTGTTGGTTTTTGTAATTTTTTGTTTACCAATGGTTTGAACAACCCATATTGGTAAAACATCTTTGCGGTCTTGTTTATTGAGCTGCGGGCGAAATAGTCGGTTACAACCTGCGGAAGAAGCAGGATTTTGCCGCCGTTTTGGATAATACGGCCGTTGAACTCGTCATCCTGATTACGCACCAGTTCCTCATCGAAAAGCCCGATTTTGTCGAAAACATCCCGACGGAAACAGCCAAAGGGCACCGTATCGACCCATTTCTCACTATCGGCACCGATGCGGAAGTAGGAATTACCCATTCCAAACGGGGAGCTCATGGCGTGTGCGATGGCACGGCACTCCGGCGTGTCCTTCGCAGGCAACGTACGGCAAACTCCACCCACATTGTCCGCGCCTGTTTCGCGCAACTTGCTGACCAACACGGAGAAGTAATCCGTCGGATACTTGGCATGCGCATCCAGCCGCAGGATAATCTCTCCCTTCGCGGCACGGATGCCGATATTCAGACCGGAGGGAGCAATGCGCTTCGGATTGTCCAACAACTGGATAAAAGGATATTGCTGGCTATACTCCTTGACAATCTCGCGGGTTCGGTCGCCGCTCATCCCATCCACAAAGAGCACTTCCAGTTCTTCTTTCGGCCAATCCTGCGCAATGACAGACCGAATGCACTCTTCGATGCGGTTTTCTTCGTTGTATATGGGGCAAATGACGGTTAACATGACGTAAGACTTAAACGTTAGAACTGGTTATACAAAATGGCATATTGCTGTGCGATGGCAGGCCAACGGAACGCTTCGAAAGTATCAGACGGAAGGGCTTTGTAGCTTTCGGGCTGTGCCATCATCTTGCGCAATTTTGCAGCTATATCATTTACATTCAACGGATTGACACTTTCTCCAATCGTCTCGGGGAACATTCCGTCGATAGCCTCGCCATGACTCCACAGCACCGACAAGCCTTGCGACAATGCCTCCACATAGACCAACCCGAAAGTCTCCGACTTCGACGGCATGGCAAAGATGCGGTTGGCTCGATAGAGGGATTTCATCGCGTCCAAGTCCGTGATTTTGCCATGGTAAGTGATCCAATCAGCGTGATGCTGCATCAGAGCGAGCGCTTGCTTCTCGCCGTTGCCGCCTGCGCCCGCGACATCAAGATGCAGGTCCGGGAACTCACCGCGCAGGGACTCCAGGGCCCGGATCAAACGAGGCAGGTTCTTGTTGCGAGTGAAATTGCCGGCATAGAGCAAGTGATGGGAAGAGGCTGTATTTTCACTCTGTATGTTGTTAATCCAGAAAGCGTTGAGCCCATTTGAGATAACGACGGACTTCTGTTCGGCTTCATCGCGCATCCCGAACAGGGTGGGATGTTTGAGCAGCCGTTGTCTAAGGTTCGGCGTGATGAAGACCACCTTCGCAGCCCCTTCGATGACAGCGCGGTGCACCCACCAAAGATGCGGCAGGTAGCGGAGGAACTCGTTCAGGTCGCTGTTTCGCACGGCTACCAAATAGGGGATGCCGTACTTGCGGTGCAACTCCAAAGCCGTCATACCGTCACTGAAGAGATTGGTGGCGTGGATGCAGGAGACGCTGTTCAAGTCCACCGTTTTCTCGATTTCCTTGACGGTACGCTCGATTTTGTGGAAGAAGAAGGCCCGGTGAATCCGTTTGAGGATATGAGCGAAGACAAACTCCGTATTCGAGGCGTCAAAGCGGTTGTCCTCGGACGCGCCCTTTCGCAGCGGCACAAAAACGGCCTGCTTTACGCCTTTCGCATCGAGTTCACGATATAAATTGCTGTGTACCTTGCTGTTAGTAAAATCGTTGCTAAGATGTAGCACTGTACCGGCACCAACTGCATCGGGACGACTTTGCGGGGGATCGTGCGGGCGCAACGAGAATCCCAAAAGCAGAAACGCCATCATCTGCACCAATCCCGGTCCGTATGGGAAGTTGGGCTCTGCGAAGCTGATGAGCAACGGAATGCAGCAGACAATCCAGCCAACTTGCTTCACCTGTGATTTTCTGGTCTTGAAAACCTCAATCAACGCACTGATACCGAAATAGATATAAAACAAAAGCAACGGAAGGGAAAAGACACTGTAACGCACCAATCGCAGCAACGGATAGTTGTGGATGAACGGAATCTTCATCGGATTATGCAACTCCTCCACGGTGTGATGGTGGCGCAGAATCTCCATACCCTGCTGGTTACGGTTCCAACGCCGCGAGGTGATATCATTGATATTGTCCGCGTTTTTGCCGCCATACATGAACGTGTGCAGCTCATCACCGATAAACCCTGTATAGATAATCACGCCAATGAGGATTATGCCGATGATGGTCAGCACCGCCTTCACATTCCACTTCACACGGAAATCGGCCTCTTTGGCGGTAATGAGCAACATGCAGGCTATCAGGGCAAAACAGTCGGAACGGGCGCGTATCAGCACAAGGCAGAGCAAGGCGAGAAAACTGATCACCCAGAAAGAAACGCGCTGCTCCCGCCACTTCATTCCGAAGTAGAAGCAACAGACAGCCCCGATGGCAACCATAGCTCCAACCTGATTTTTACCCTCGTCAAACATGTAGTATTCAGGCACATACAGACCACCCGCATAGACCAAACTGTTGCAAATCGTGACCGCCACCATCAGTACGGTATAGTAGTAGCAGATGTCCGCCCAGTCACGCTCTTTCCACTCCAGGTTAATTCCGAGAATGACGGTGATGAGTGCGACCACCAACTGCGCAATGTCGGAGATACGGACGGGTATAAACAGGTACACCAGCGCCATACTGGCAATCGTGAGGATCAACAATCGCACGAAACGTACAGACAAACTGCGTGTTAGCGAAAAAGTCAGGACCAAAGCCGCCGCTGTCATCGCCATAATGGCATAACGCATGATGTAATAGACCGGCGTAAGGTAAATCCACGGGAGAAACATCAGCGTGGAAAGAACCAATATTGTGATAACCAGCGTTTTGGCAATTCGTTGTTTATTCATCGGTTTGCGATTTATTCTTCGTTATACATAATGATGCATCGGCAGTTCCACCATCTCGCCGAAGAGCAGGTCACTTTCGGGAAGGCGCCCATAGTCGAAGCCGCCTGACGGGGTGAACGTGAGTTCACCGAACCAGCCGTGGCCGTGCTCGAGGTAGAAGTCGGCGCGCACGAACGGGAACGGTTCCGAAAGCTTCTCGGCATAGTCGAAAAGTTGGTCGATGCCATCGGGTTTGGGCACCGTGAATCCCTCGGGCGCCTCCTTGCCTTGACGGTTAAGCCGTTGCAGTTGCCAGTCGCGGTCGAAAAAGTAGAACGCCGGCTTCCGCCCGTCCTCGCGCCCAATACAGCAGAGCACGTATTTCGCCTCGCCGTTGAAGCAGTAGAACTTGTAGTCCACCGGAGAATTTCCGTGCTCCGGCTCGATGAATTCCTCGCAAAGCAACACCTTCTCGTCCACATCATACTGCGGTTCGGCAGCCAACAGATGGAACTTCAGCTTCTGGAAGCGCTTCAGGTCATTGATAGCAGCCGCCTTGTCGAGGTTTTTCTTGTCCGTGCAGACCACATTGCCACCATTCCCGAAATTCCACTTGAGCACGAATTTGTCGGGCAGTGCGTCCCAGTTGATCTCGTCCGGATCGTGATAGATGGCGATCACTCTCGTCAAAATATTCTCCAACCCTTTGCTTTTTACATAATTACGAACCCTCATTTTGTCTGCGCACTGCTTCACCAAATCGTTGTCCTTGTAGTAATACAGTTTCATCCACTGAATCTTTTCGTCCAAGGTTTTGGGATTTTTCAAGTCAGGTTCCCGGTGATGGCACAACTTGAAGAGCAGGTTGATGGTCCATTTCGGCGACAACGTCGTCAACAGGTAGCGGAAACGGAGATTGGAGTTAGAGCGTATTTCCATATTGCTTATCGATTTTTGCGATGAATAAGGTTGGTAACAATATCTGTATAGGTTTGTAACCCTTCGATTTTCAAGAGTTTGGCAAGAAGAAGATAGAGCGCGGCATATACGATGATCTGGACGAGCATGACAAGATACAGGTGTATATGCAGCACTGAGCCCAAACCGTAAGTGAGCGCACCGGCAAGGGCGGCAACGATAAAACAGGGCCCGACATCGCCTAACTGTCTGAATACCCCATAGTTAATCAACTTTTTGTTAACTAAACCATTGATTATAAAGGTAATATATGCGACACTGGCGACCGCCCAAAGAAGTCCGTAGATACCGTACCGCACCCCCGCAAAGATGAGTCCGATACCAATAACACGCTTGGTAATCTGGATGATAAAATAGATTTTTCCTTTCCCTAAAGCCTTGATTACATTCGTGTTAAGCGTGTTGATGGTGTATATAAGGCCGGAAATGCACAGAATTTGGAAATAGGGGGCGGAAGTCTCCCATTTGGCGCTATAGAGAAGCGTGATAAGCGGCAACGCGATGATAATCAGCAGGATCATCATCGGGAAGTTGACAAAGGCAAGGGCCTTCGTGCTTCTGCGCATGCCCGCGAGAAGACGCTCGGAATCGTCCTGGAGAGAGGAAAACGCCGGGAAGGTCACGTCATTGACGATGGACGACAATCCCGTGACGGGCACCTCCTCCAACTTCTTGGCCTGCATGTAGTAGCCGAGGTTGCCGGCAGGGAATTTTTTTCCGATAATCAGCCCCTGCAAGTTGGTGTACAGCGTTTCCGCCAGGGACGAGAGGAGCATGAGCCCCCCGAAGCTGAAGAGCTGTTTGAGGGAGACCATGCTGAACTCCAAAGTCGGACGCCAGCTGCTCATCTTCCAGAGCAACAGCACATTGACAACGGCAGCGATGATGGCGGAGGCCACCAAACTCCAGGCACCGAAACCGCGCAGGGCCATCGGTATGGCGATGAGCGTGCCTGCGAATGCCGCCGCCATGTTCCGGATGGCCAACGACTGGAAATCCATCCGCTTTTGCAGCTGCGTGTACTGCACGATGGCGAAGGACTGGATGATGAGTACAGAACTCTGCACCCGAAGCATCGGCTGAAGGATGGGCAGACCGTAGAAACGGGCCACGGAAGGCGCAATGGCGAACAGTATAAGGTAAAAAAGTGCGGCGAAAACCAAATTCCAGTAGAAAACGGTGGAATAATCGAGGTGGGTGGGGTTCTTCTTTTGAATTAAGGCAGCCCCTAAACCGCCTTGAATGAAGATGTTGGAGACAGCGAGGAAGATGGCCAACATTCCAATGCAGTCGAAGTCTTCCGGCATCAGCAGCCGCGCCAAAACGAGGTTGGAGAGAAAGTTGATAGTCAACGTTCCCACCTTACCTACGGCACTCCACATCATGCCGAAGACTGTCCTGTCTTTCAGATTGTCCTCTGCCATCTCTTATCAACTACCTTTGGCAAAATCAGTTAGATAATCAAAACGCGGGGTAAGACGCCCGTTTTTCAGAATCGTGGCACGCTCGATGACCTCGCTGGGCCGGCGTTCCAAGAGAGGCGTGAGCACGTGCTCAATGAGTTGCTCCCCAAAGTAGGCGCTGGTATCGGCGGCAAGAGCATTCGGACAGGTGTCCACTGCCATGACCGTGATGTGACTGTCGGAGGAGAATGCGGGCTGCTCCGCGGCGGTCAGCGGGTCATAATCGTAATAGGGCGCATCATGGGTGGAGGCGCGTAGGGTCGATTGGAGGCTGCCGCGGATGTCGCAACTGATGTCGCCGATGAAACGGATGCGCAGTTCCGGGTCAGCCAAATCGCTGGTAGTCAGATAGACCGGAGCTTCCGAGTTCCAAAAGTGGGCGGCGATGAGAATGTCGGCTTGACGGCCCCAACGCATAAAATCGCTGCGGTAGTCGGCAGGGTGCGCGAGGAAATCCGACCAAGTGAAGGCCGTCCCGTCACGACGCACATTCAGCTTGTCGGCGTCAGACACGCAGTACGAAAACTCGCGAACAGGCATTCCAGAGAGAAATTCCGACTCTGTAAGTCGTTTAGCGCCAATCTGTTCCAAGAGTTCCTGCACTCCGTGCGACACGCGTCCGTTGCCGGTGACCAGCAGTCGTACGGCAGGAAGTTTAATCGCGCGCAACGCGGAGAGGAGCTTCTCCATAGAGAAGTGGCGGTCGGGTTTCGGCAGTTCGTACAGCCCGTGACGCAACCCGTAGCCGCGGAGGGTATAGTAGGTGCCCACGAAACCGGCCCACCAGCCGAAAGCACAGAGCCTCCTGTTCTGGTCATCCACCAAATACTCGTAGTCGGAGAAAGTGATGTTTTTGGCCATAAGAGCCTGTAACAGTGGGAGATTGGCGGACTGCTGTTTGGCGAAATGGCCGAAGAAGAAGTAGTGCTTGCCTGGAAGGAGCGCACGGATGTCCACCTCTTTGATGCCGAGCAGCAGGTCGCAGTCGGCCACGTTTTCCCGCACTTCGGCACCTGCCTCGCGGTAGGCATCGTCTGGATAGGCGCGGGTGTCGCTCGTCTGCACCACAAACTCATCGACAGGATAGCGATCCCGGAGCACCGCAATCTGCGCCGGTGTCAGCGCGACACGGTTGTCAACGGGGATCTTCGTCTCACGTATCAGTCCGATTTTCATTACTTTCGATATATTTTCTCCCTAATTTAACACGCTGCAAAAATACAAAAAGAACCTTATTATTCGGATATTTTTAAGCATCCCGAATACTAAAAATCGACCTGCTTCGTTATGCAGGTTTACGGAGGCGGATGCGAGGGGTAAGCCAGCCGCCACGGTCGAAAATTGCGCATTCGTGCGTTTTGAAAATTATGTATCTTTGCAGGTTTTAAAAAATCAAACTTATAAGAGCGAAATCATACTTCATGAGCAAGCAGAAAAACGGCAATTCCCGAGGAAAACTCAGCCCTGACAGACCGGGCTTCCACATATTGCTGGCCATTGCGGTCACCGCGGCCATCTTTATCCTGGCCATCCTGTTCCTCAGACTGTTCACCCGCCACGGGCACGAAATCGAGATGCCCTCCTACGCCGGACAATCGGCCCAAGAGCTGACGCAAAGCGGGAAGTCGGAGGGGTTCGTCTTTGTGGTCAACGACGAGCTGTACGAAAACGGCGCCACCCCGGGCACGGTGCTGAAACAGAACCCGCTCCCGGGCGAGAAGGTCAAACGCGGCCGCAAGGTCTATCTCACGGTCGCCGCCGCCGAACCACCGACCATCAAAATGCTGGAGCTGAGAGATTTGTCACTACGCCAAGCGCAGATTATGATTGAATCGCAAGGATTGGTGCTCGACCGCGTCATCGAGAAGCCGAGCCCGTATGAGAATGTGGTGCTGGAAGTGCTCTACAAAGGTCACTCCATCGCGCAGGGGACCCCCATAAAACAGGGCGAGAAAATCACCCTTGTGGTAGGCAAGGACATCGGCGACCTGCCCGACAGCGACAGCACCCGCACCGAAACATCTGAAAATTAGTATGAACCATATTGAACAAAGCCAATCTATGAAATTGACATTGAGAATCGGCATTCTGTGCCTGCTTTTAATCCCCTTCTCCGTAAAATCCCAGGAGATGCTGACCGGCATCGTCCAAAACCCCGTTGTGGTGAAGGCAGCCAAAAAGGGCACCCCCGTGCGCTCCGGACAATCGGTGAGACTCCCGTTTGTGGACGACTTTTCCAACTACAGCGGCTATCCCGACCCCAAGCTCTGGCAGGACGACCTGGCCTACGTCAACACCGGGTTCGCCGTCTATCCCCCCACCATCGGGGCGGTGACCCTCGACGCCCTTGACGCATCCGGCCAAGTCTATGCCCACGCTGTACGGCTTCCGTTTCCCGCCGACACGCTGACTTCCAATCCGATACGCCTCGACAGTAACTTCACGCAGCACCGCCCGATGCACGTCTCCGACTCCCTCTACCTGAGCTTCTACTACCAACCGGCAGGCGCCAGCAAGACCTATCCCGCCGGCGGTTGGCAACTTGTGGGCGACTCCCCCGAACATTCCGACATATTGGTCTTGGAATTCGGGTATGCCACTGGAGACCAAGTGTTCGCCGGATTCGAATACGGCGAGTACATCATTGGAGAAGACGAATACTACCAAGCGGGCGATTCCATCGAAAACCCCTTTATCCCAGGCACTTACTATGTATTTGAGAGCAGTGCATACGCCGGTGAAACCATCCTGATGCCTACGGACTCCATCTTCGAGGATGAATATGTCTGGAACGAAGTCTGGTCATCCTACGGCGGCAACGTGAGCGATTGGCTGGACGAAAATCCGTATGAATACTTCAAGCAGGTGATGATTCCGATTGTCGATGAAGGGTATTTCCGTAACAACTTCCAGTTCCGATTCCGGAATTATGCCAGCCTGGACCAGGATTCCTGGACCACTGGGAACATCGTCGGCTGGTCCAGCAACTGCGACCAATGGAACATCGACTACGTGCGACTCGACCTCAACCGCCGGTACAATGACCTCTATCCGAACGATGTGGCGTTTGTAAGTCCCTCGATGTCAACGCTTACCGAGTATCAAGCGATGCCTTGGAAGCAGTATCGCGCTTCGGATATGATTACGAGGTTCCACAACGACCTGAGCAACCTCTCCAGCTCCCCCAAGAACACGAGCTATACCTTCAATATTGTCAAGAACCACGCCCAGACGATCTACGTCTCGCCCTTGAACAACGAAAACGCGGATCCCTATTATACGCACGGTCTGCACGATGCGGAGCACCATGTCTCCCCGCAACTGGAGATGGCCTACGAATATGACGGCGCCGACAGCGCGGAGTTCACCATCACGCACATCTTCAGCATGGTGGGCGTGACCGACGAGTGCCGCTCGAATGACACATCCGTTTTCGAACAGAAATTCTACAACTACTACGCATACGACGACGGAACGGCGGAAGCCGGCTACTGTCTGCTCTCGTCCATGACGAACCCGCAAGCCTCGCTCGCGGTGAAGTTCAAGCTCGCCGAACCCGACACGCTGCAGGCGGTGCGGATGTGGTTCAACCGCACTCTTAACGACGAAAACGTGGCGCCGTTCACCTTGATGGTCTGGGCCAACGACGGCGTTTGCGCTGACGGCAGCGAAGGTCCCGGCACCGTACTCTACGAGATGCCCGCGCAATTGCCGGAGTTCGCCGACGATTACTTGGATTTCGTGCCCTACTATCTGGACGAGCCGCTGCCCGTTTCGGGAACCTTTTACGTCGGTTTCTACCAAGACAACGATGTGCAGCTGAACCTTGGTTTCGACCAAAACAACGACGCAAGCGGCAAGTTCTTCTACCGCACTTCCGCCCAATGGTTCCCGTCGTTCTACCAAGGCGCCCCGATGATCCGGCCTGTGGTCGGCAAGTCGTTCGACCATTCGTCTGTACCCCAACACGCCGCCCGCAACATCCGCATGTACCCGAATCCCACAAACGGCACGGTCCACATCCAAACGGAAGATTTCGACAGCGACTTTGACTATCGAATCACAAATGTGTTTGGGCAATGCTTGGAATCGGGGAAACTCTATACAAACGAACTGTCGTTGGAGAGATTCCCCACGGGTGTCTATTTTATCCAGTTATCTTCTGGGAATCAGGCTATTGTCACGGAAAAAATAATCAAACAGTAATATGAAGTTCAATTTAACCAGACCTTTGGTCTTCTTTGACTTGGAGACCACCGGCTTGAATGTCGGAAAAGACAAAATCGTGGAGATTTCGATGCTGAAAGCGATGCCCGACGGCGAGGAGATCAGCCGTACGGAGCTTATCAACCCGGGGATGCCGATTCCCGACGAAGTGTCGGCCATCCATGGCATTACGGACGAGGATGTGCGTGACAAGCCCACGTTCGCGGAGATTGCCGACGACCTGTTGGCTTTCATCGGAGACGCGGATCTTGCCGGGTTCAACTCCAACAAATTCGATGTCCCGTTGTTAGTGGAAGAGTTCCTACGCTGCGGCCGACGTTTTGACTTACGCAACCGCTATCTCATTGACGTTCAGAACATTTTCCATAAGATGGAACCGCGAAATCTCGTGGCCGCCTACAAGTTCTACTGCAACAGCGACCTCACGGACGCGCACCATGCCAGTGCCGACACCAAAGCCACGTGCGAGGTGCTGAAAGCCCAGCTCGACCGCTACGACGGCGTGGAATACACCGACCGTCACACAAAGCGCACGTATGTGCCCGTGAAGAACGATGTGAAGGCGTTGAGCGCATTCACCACCGAGCGGCAGACCGTCGATTTGGCCGGCCACATCGTGATGGACGCCCAGCAGCGCGCGGTGTTCAACTTCGGCAAGCACAAGGGTATTCCGGTGAACGAGGTCTTCAGAAAGGAGCCCGCCTACTACGACTGGATGATGAAGGCCGACTTCCCGCTCTACACCAAAGAGGTCATCACGCAGATTTACCACGAAGTTTCCTTGGAGAAGAAATTCTCAAGGTAACGGAATGGAGAGTATAACAAACGCCCCGTCTGGCCGATGCCGGACGGGGCGTTTTGGTAATGGGTCTGTCAAGGTTTACTTCTCCTCGAAGGAGATTTCGCCCGAAGGCCTTCTATTCTGCTCTTTTTCCTTGCTCTTTTGGAGCTGCTTCTTGATGGCGTCAATGGCGAGGTCGGTGGCCTCCTCAAAGGATTTGGCGGTCTTACCGGCACGAGCATCGTAGCCCCGGACGTTCATACGGATGTCAACGGTCTTGTTCTCCGGCGCTTCGGTGTTCTCCAGTTTCAGCGCGACATCGGCACCCATGATGCCGTCATGCAGCCTGTTCAGCTTCTCCACCTTCTCAGTGATGAAGCTCTCCAATTTCTGATCCGCTTTGAAGTGTACGGAATTGATGTTAATTTTCATAAAAACCTCCTTTTAATTTATGCTCTTGGATGAGCTTGTTGATAAATGGACTTCAATTGTTCGATGGAATTGTGCGTATAAACCTGCGTGGCCGCCAGCGAGCTGTGACCCAAAATGGTCTTGATTGCGTTCAAGTCCGCCCCGTTGTTGAGCAGATGCGTGGCGAACGTGTGCCGGATCACGTGCGGGCTGCGCTTGTCGATAGTGGTCACCATATCCAGATATTTCCGTACAATTCGATACACTGCCTTCGGATAAAGTTGCTTTCCGTTAGCGGTGACAAAGATATAATTATTTTCGGTTCCGTCGGAAAATTTTTTTTGCAAGTTTTCCAAGTACAATGTCAATAACTCTGACAGCCGATTGCCGAACGGAATGATGCGTTCTTTGTTCCGTTTTCCTAATACCTTGAGTGTATTGTCTTGAAAATGAATATCTTGCACTTTGATATTCAACAGTTCCGATTCACGCATCCCGGTGGCGTAGAAGAGTTCAAGAATGGTACGGTCGCGCAGACCCTCGAAGGATTCTTCGAAAGGAATGTCATTGAACAGATGTTCCATGTCGCGTTGTTCCACATATTGCGGCAGTTTCTTGGGCAGTTTCGGGGCGTGGATAGTGAGTGTCGGATTCACAGTTAACTCTTTGATTTTCAACTTATAGCGATAAAAAGCCTTCACTGCGCTGATCTTGCGGCTCACGGATCGCGCTTCCAAAGATTCATCCTCCAACAATGAGATAACCCATGCCCGAATATCCCCGCTATGAACATCCGACAGTTGATGAATTTCCAACCTCTCCTCCAAGAATTGGAAGAATTGGGACAAATCTATTCCATAAGCGGTCACCGTGTGTGGGGAGACGCGCTTCTCGTATTGGAGGTAATCGATGAAATCTTCGTAAGACATAGGGTTAGGTTTAGAGGTTAGGGTTTATGGTTTAAGGGGTTGCCACCTTAAGGAGGGGATAAAAAAAAACAGGGATGCGTCCCTGTTTCTCGTGATTGACAAAACCGTCTGTTACTCGTTTTCAGCGGCACGAAGCTGCTGGACGTAGATGGCCTTGCGCAATTGCTCCCGTCTGATGACGCTCTTTTTGGTGAATTCCTGACGGGCGCGGATTTCTTTCTTCACGCCGATCTTGTCGAATTTCTTTTTCAGTTTCTTGAGCGCTTTGTCGATGGACTCGCCTTCTTTAATGGGAACAATAATCATAAAAAATACCTCTTTCTTTAATTGGTGAAAAAATTTTTTTGAGGCGGCAAAAATACACTTTTTTTGATATATCCCGCCACGAAAACAATCATTTTCTTACAACGAGTAAATGATTGAGAATCATCCATATAGCAAAAAGAGGATGCCGTGACAGCATCCTCTTTTGTAGCAACAATGGTGAAATTTAGCAGTCCACGATGGTGCACCAACCGTACTTGTCTTCGATTTCGCCATATTGGATGCCCATGAGGATCTCGCGCATCTTGATGGACCAGGGACCGGGTTTGCCGTCTTTGGAGATGACATACTCCTTGCCGGTCTCTCTGTCCTGAATCTTATGGATGGGGGAGATGACGGCGGCGGTACCGCAGGCGCCGGCTTCCTCGAAGGTGTCGATCTCATCGAGTCTGACGTGGCGTCTTTCAACCACGAGACCGAGGTCCTCAGCGATGGTGCGGAGGCTCATGTTGGTGATGGAAGGCAGGATGGAACCGGAATCCGGAGTCACATACTTGCCGTCCTTGATGCCGAAGAAGTTGGCAGGGCCAGCCTCGTCGATGAAGGTTTTCGTCTTGGCATCGGCGAAGATGGAGGCGCTGAAGCCTTCCTTGTGGGCGCGCTCGCCGGCGCGGAGGGAAGCGGCGTAGTTACCGCCGACCTTCACGTGGCCGGTGCCCAGAGGAGCCGCACGGTCGTAATCCTTGGCAATCTGCATGTCGGTGGGCTTGAAGCCTTCCTTGAAGTAAGGTCCGACGGGCATCACGAAGACAACGAAAAGGTATTCGTCGGCGGGTTTCACGCCGATGGTGGCGCCGGTGCCGATGAGCAACGGGCGGATGTAGAGGGAGCCCTCGGTGCCGTAAGGCGGGATGTACCCGGCGTTGGCCTTGATCACCATCTCCAATGCGTCGAAGAACAGCTTTTCCGGAATGGGGGCCAGCATGATGGTGTCTGCAGAATTGTTGAGACGTTTCCAGTTCTCTTCCCAGCGGAACAAGCGCACTTTGCCGTCTTTGCCGCGGAAGGCCTTCATGCCTTCGAAAGCCTCCTGGCCATAGTGCAGGCAAGAAGCCGCCATGTGCATCGGAATGTACTCGTCAGAGCTCAATTCCAGTTTTCCCCACTCGCCGTTTCTGAAGTAGCAACGGACATTGTAATCGGTTTTCACATAACCGAATGAAAGGTTTTTCCAATCGATATTTTTCATAAAAAATTTATTTGATAGGTATTTTTATACGGTTAATAAACTGTCAATAGCATATTTGGACAACTTTTTGCGCCCCTTCAACGCCTCCAGTTCCATCAAGAACAGCAGATGAATCTCTTTGGGGTGGAAATGGTTGACCAAGTTGATGGCCGCAGCCATGGAGCCACCGGTCGCCAGCACGTCATCAACGATGAGCACCTTTTGGTTTTCAGAACAGGCATCGGTGTGGATTTCCATCGTCGCACTGCCATATTCGAGCAAATAGGTCTCCTGGTAGGTCGTGTACGGAAGTTTGCCTTTTTTGCGCACGGGCACGAACGGGACACCCAATTGGTAGGCGATAGTAGGGCCAAAGAAAAAGCCGCGCGACTCGAGGGCGACCACCACATCGGGTTCGAACTTCCTGGCAATCTGCACCATAGCATCAATAGTTTCGCGAAACGCCTGCGCATCGCTGAACAAAGTGGTAATGTCATAGAACTGAATTCCCGGTGTCGGAAAGTCAGGAACCACGCGTATTTTCTCCTTGATATTCATCACTTTATTGTCCGAAAAAATTTTGCACAAAAGTACACTTTTTTTTAAAACAAAAAAGGTGTTCTTTTGGAACACCTTTTTTCTGCAAGATAAAGGGGATTATCTTTTCTTTTTACCACTGTTCACGATGGTGTTGGTGGCTTCAGTCTCAGCTTTGTCGATAGCCTTGTTGGCCACTCTGCCGGCAGCAGCCTTGGCATGATCCTCAACAGAAGTTTCTGTTGTCTTCGCCTCGGTCATACCACCGTTGTTCTTGTTCGTGTTTTTCTTGGCGGTCGTGGTGGTCTTCTTGGCGGGAGTGGTCTGAGCGACGGGCTCTTCAGCGACGGGCTCGGCAACCTCTTCAGGCTCCTGTTGAACAACCTCTTCCTGCTGGGCGGGAACAGTGTCCATCAAAGCTTCGGGTTCTTGGGCTTTCTTGTTACCGCAGGCAAAGAAAAGGCCTGCGCAAAGCACTGCTAAAAATACTTTCTTCATTTTATTCGGATTTTAAGTGAATAATTTCAAGTGGAAATTACTTGGCGGGAACGTAGGTGATGGTGAAGGTGTTCTGAGCCTTGGCAGGATTGCTGTCATCGTTTCTGGTGTATTTGATGACCAGTTTGTCCTTGGAATACTCTTGAACAGTGCATTTTTCCATAGGTTCGTCATACGTGGTGAGCTCAGTGTTGTACTCCCAAGGCATTTGGAAGTAAAGCATCTCATTCTCTTCGTCAACGGAGTAAGGAGCGACTACAGCGAATTGATAAGCTTCGGTCTGGTCTTCCGGACGGATGGTACCGGGATCGATGGTTTGAACGCCATCTTCACCAAAGATGATGATATCGTCCTTTTCACAAGCGAAGAAGTAACCAGTGTTGTGTTCGTAGTCACCGTCAGCATAAAGCTCGTCAAGAGCAACGCCGGATTCAAGCACGTAAGCGGGAACAGATTTCACAGAAGTCATCACCCAGCCTTTCTTGGCGGATTTCAGGGCATCCGTAATGGGGGTTTCGGATGTGTTTGTACATCCATTGAGCAACAACAAAGCTGCAACAGCCATTAAGCTTAATACTTTTTTCATTTCTTTGAATTTTTTGGGTTAATAATTATTGATTTTAAGAAACTAATATTCGCCTTTTATTCCAAGGCGCAAAAATATATTTTTTTCTAATGGTCGACTCTTAAAAATTCTTAAAAATGCTTTTTTCTTCAAATCATCAAAAACACGCATTAGACAATAAACAAATGTCAAAATTTAATGGTTCGAAATTTTCACCTCGTCGGTCATAATCCAGGCTTTCTCGCCGGGGGCGGCGTGCCACTCCGGCAGCTTCTCCACCGGCTCGGCCTCGATGCGGATGTATTTCACCCCGCCGTCCGGGATTTTGTGGCGCAGAATGCAGACCCGCGGCTTGTCGTTCTCCTTCAATGCCGGGTCGAAGGGCAGCGCGACCTCCTCGGGCTGGCTGTACTTCTTTCCGTTCTTGGAGTACGACACCGTCACCCTCTGCGGCATAAAAACCCATTGCGAGGGGTGGTGTGCGAAACTGAGGGTGACGGTCAAGGAGTAGGATGTCCGTTCCCCCGTTTCGTATTGTACCTTCATCGGCGTTCCGAAATAACCGAACCAACCCTCGTGATAGTCGGCGGGGTTGCCGATTTTCTCGTCCACAAGGATCGTGTCGGCATCTTTGTCATAAGGCGCTGTAGGCTTGGTAAGAAGCGTGATGGGATCCCAAGAACCTCTTCTTACGGGAAAATTGATGCATCGGGCAAACAAAGGATCCATGTTCTTGGACTGATCCACGAAGAAATCTTCAAAGAACACATTCTCGCCGAGTTGCAAATGCAATTCCATAGAGACAACACGGTCTTCTATCTTTACTAAATCTCTTTCGGCAACACCCGGACCGCAGGTGGCGGTGCCTAAACCCGATTGGTCATAATCTACATTTAAAATATAATACCCTGCCCTTTTGAGCCCGTTGGTATGTTTGGCTTGTTCTATATTCTCATCATCGTAAGGATAAATGCTGAATTGAAAATCCTTCAAATGCAAACCCGAAAGTCGGGCGGAGAGCATCCGCTGGTGTTCTTTGTTGAAAAGCGATACATACCTCGTCCCCATTCGGTTGCCCGCCGCCTGCGGACGCACGTAATGGTGGAACAGGTCGTCCGTTGGCGCTTCGTAATGGCCTAAGAAGCCGCACGCTTGACGATCTTTGTAGGTTTCCTGCGCATATCCCACCCATTCGGTGGTCACCAACTCATCCGACACCTTCATCTGAACCCCGATTTTCGGGAAGGAGGGCACCCATTTACTCCTGACAATCTCGTAGTTGACGCGAATGTCGCCGCTGGGCTTGACCTGATAGTCCTCATACACACTGAAAACATATTCCCCGTTTTCGTTTTCTGCATTCCGATACACCGTGATGAGAAAATCGTCGCTCCATCTGTCGTGCATAGACATATTTGCCACTTTCCAAGTGAGGTTATCTAACCCGATTCTGCGCCAAAGTAACGCACCGTGACCATCGACCTCGTCGTTGTCGGTGGGCGGGCGCCAGAAGTTGAGCCGCGGACCATCGACCAGCACGGGGTTGCCGTCCTTCTTGATAGTGGTGATATGCACGTCCTTGTCAAACACAATCTCCACTTTCCCGACGTTTACAATCAGAGTGTCGTCTTCCCAATGATACTGCACGCTGTCGGTGAAGAAACCGAAGTTGGCAGCTTGCGGTTTGCGCGTCGGTACGGGCAACTTGAACTGCTCGTAAGCGACCACTTTTTTGCCCGTAGGATTGCGCCAGTTTTTAGGATTAACATCGTGACCTTCTGTCAAATAGAAATCCAGCAGCACATCTTGTCCCGGAACCACAGAGCCCAAAGCCTTGATGGTATCGATGATGGATGGTTCTTGGTAATATTTTCTTGAAACCATGAAATAACCTGTGTCGTGCGGGGCAACATTTATGTGTCTCGAAGGGGGATCTTTTGTGGTGATGAGTCCAATATTGGGTTCTAGTTTCCCAGGAACATATAAGAATTCGTCGGGATGGGCAGGCGGTTCATGCGCCACGTCTGTGCGGAGACGATACCATAGTGCGTATTCGTTTAAGTTACTGAAATCGAAGCGGTTGATGATGCGGAACTTCAGTGAATCCAAATCCACCGCCTCAATCTTGACGGGCTGATAGACTTTCCGCACTTCGGCCAACTGCGGGTGCGGCTGGCGGTCGGGACCTACCAGACCGTTGATGCAAAAGTTGCCGTCGGAGGGCATATTCTCCCCGAAGTCGCCGCCGTAAGCGTAGAACTCCCGGCCCTGCGCATCCTTCGTCAGCAGACCCTGATCGACCCAGTCCCAGATGCAGCCGCCCTGCAGCTGCGGGTATTGGTAGATGGTGTCCCAGTAGTTGGAGAGGCCACCGCAGCTGTTGCCCATCGCGTGCGCGTACTCGCACATAATGAACGGGCGGGTCTGCGGCTCGCGGGCGTAGCGGGCGAGGTAGTCCGCCGAGGGGTACATAATGGCCACGATGTCGGTGTTGTGGTCGTAGAGGGCACGCTCGTACTGCACGGGGCGGGTGCTGTCCTTGTCCTTCAGCCAGTCGTAGGCGGCCTCGTAGCAGACGCCGTTGCCCGACTCGTTGCCCAACGACCAGACGATGATGCACGGGTGGTTCTTGTCGCGCTCGTACATATTGCGGACACGCGCCACCGTAGCCTCCTTGAAGTCAGCACGCTTCGCCAACGACTTCTCCCCGTAGCCCTGCGCGTGCGATTCGGCGTTGGCCTCGTCGATGACGTAGAGACCGTACATATCGCACAAGTTGTAAAATTCTGGTGAGTTGGGGTAGTGGCTGGTGCGTACCGTGTTGATGTTGTTGGCCTTCATCAGCCGGATATCTTGCTCCATACGCTCTTTGGAAACCACGTGGCCCGTTCGTGGGTCGTGCTCGTGGCGGTTCACCCCGCGGATGGTCACCGGCACCCCGTTCACCTTCAGTTGTCCGTCTTCGATGCGGATGTTGCGGAAACCGATGTACATCGCCACATCATCGAGGGAATTGCCCTTGTCATCCTCCAGGATTACCCAAAGGGAATACAAATAGGGGTGTTCGGCATTCCAATGTTGTACATCGGGAACAATTATTTGGAAATGAAGGGTTTGTTTGCCGATATTGTGAAATTCGACGTTTGTGATTTTCCGTAGGGGCGAATAATTATTCGCCCCTACAACGTGGTCATTGCCCAATTCCACGACCGCACGGAATGTCTTGCCGTTGGAAATCGCATCCAAATTCTCCACCGTCACCTCCACATCCAAAACCCCGTTCTTATAGGTCGAATCCAAATCCGCCACCACCTTGTAATCCAAAATGTGCGTTTTGGGCTGGGCGTAGAGGGTGATGCCGCGTTCGATGCCGCTCAGCCGCCAGAAATCCTGGCACTCGAAATAGGAGCCGTCGCTCCATTTGAAGACCTGCAAAGCGATGAGGTTGCGTTCCCCGAACTTCACGAATTGGGTGATGACGAACTCGGAATTGGTCTTGGCGTCCTCGCTGTAGCCCACAAATTGCCCATTCACCCAAAGATAGAAGCAGGACTTCGCGCCCCCGATGTTGATAATCACCTGCTTGTCCTCCCACGTCTTGTCGATGTCCACCCACTTGCGGTAGCTGCCTACGGCGTTGCCCTTCACGGGAACTTTCGGCAACTGGCTGTTATCAAAGTCGTTGGTGGTGTTCACATAGACGGGCACGCCGTAGCCTACTTGGTACTGTTTCCGGCTGTTAGGAATATACTCGACACACCATTGGTGCAATTCCCAGTTGTTAGGAATAAACTCGACATCCCATCTACCTTTACTTTCATCGTAATCCGTGCGGAAAAAATCCGTGGGGCGCTCGTCAGCATCAGGCACATAGTTGAACGCCATCCAATAGATAGTTTTAAAATAAGTACTGTCAATATGGCTGCTATTCTGTGGGATATTCGCCCGCGGGTAGAGCTTGTTGACCTCAAACACGGCGGGGTCCTGCCACTCGGTGAAGGTCTGGGCGGAGAGGCCGAGGCAAAGACTATATATAATAATGTATAGCAGATATTTTTTCATAGGGCGAAACATTCATAAACCATTCGGCAAAAATATAGAAATATGCGGTTCCTGAAATCAGAGAGGATGCCTGTTACCTCTCCTTCCTCACAAACTTGAACGAGTATTGCTGGCCGCGCTTTCGAATGACCAGCAGATACTCTCCTACGGCCATATTCTTGTTACTCAAAGGGATAGTGTTGTCTCTCAGCGTACCTCCCGCCACTTTCCGACCCGCGAGATTACGTATTTCGTAATAAGCTCCGAGAAACTCCTGCGGGAAATCGATGTGAAGTTGATTGGCCGCAGGATTGGGATAGACGCGGAAATGGTCTTTGAAGGACTGGACATCGGGAACCGCATCAGGGGTGGGAACCGTGTCGGGCGGAGGCGGGAAACTGTCCATATATTGCGACAAATAGGGGATGAGATATTCCCGCAAATCCAGACGTTGCAGTTTTGCAGAGATGTCAAAAGCTACAAAACCTACAACCTTGGTGAAATGCTCGTTGGTAATATAGTAGTCCAAGGCATTGGAAGTAGCTATGGCTTCGATCTGCGCTTTGGCCAACATCTCGAAATCCAACCGGCGTTTGTTGCCGGAGAAGAAGTTATCGCCCTGAAAATCATACAGTAACAGAATAAACGGATGAAGGGCATCCCAAAAGTGGCCCCCGTTGTAGTCGTAACCACAAAGGACAAGCAATCGGTATTGAGGGAGGTAAGTGCAACCCGTGACGAGCCCCTTCACATCATACGTCTCGTGCCGATGCGCGATATAGGTACCGGGGGTCTTGGGAAGTCCGTAAACCGTGGTCTGCTCCGATACCCATTGCTTGGTGAACAGGTAGATACTGTCGTCGGTGACGAGGAAGGCCTCGCAATCGAAATCATTGTTTTCGGTTTGATAAGAAAAGTCGGTCTGATCCTCGTAAGAATACCAAATCGTGTCCACTTCGAACGGTTGGTTCAAGATGGACTCCTTTTTGATTCGGAGGATATGGAGGTCGTGGCGGTTCCCGTGATTGTTTCCGGTAACACCGATATAGATGTACAAACTGTCTTGCGCGAGCTCCTCACTGTTGCGATTGACCCCCCCTTCAAAGCAGATGGTATTCAAGATAGCCCCGTTTGTACTGTCAATCATGTAGAGACAGCTGTCGAACCAATCGTTGTAAGTCCAATAGTTGTTTTCCCAGTAAAGCAGGGCGGAGGTATCGAACAACAGGGAGTCCAGCTCCGCGATCTCGACAGGCGTGATGACGGTGGAGTCGTAGAGGCAACTACCGTCATTGACGGTGGCATCGGCATTGTAATTGACGGCCAACGAATCCGTGCAGCCGCATACTTGGGCACGGCACCAACTCGCGGCCAGCATCAACAAGACTGTGAGAAAGATATGGGAACGCATATACTGAAATTTACTTTTTGACTTTTAACGACCCCTTTTTCTTCAGATAAGGGAGGAGATATTCGCTTAAATCCAACCGCATCAGCTGGGCGGGAAGGTCAAAGTTGATGCCCATGACTGTCGTGTTGAAATGCTCGCAGGTCAGATAATAATCCGTTCCATTACGTGAAGCAATGGCCTCGATTTGAGCTTTGAGACTTGAATTGAAATCCAAACGCCGCTTGTTTCCGGAAAAGAAAGAGCCGTCTTTGAAATCGTACAACAAAATGAGGAAAGGATGGAGCGATGTCAGGATATGGTCCTTGTCATAATCGTACCCACACAATACAATAATTTGATGTTCAGGAATATACGTAGCTCCCGTAATCAGTCCTTTCACATCGTAGGAGTCACGCCGATGGGCAACATGGGTGCCGGGGGTCTTGGGAAGACTGTAAACGGTGGTCTGCAACGAACTCCACTGTTTGGTGAAAAGGTAGATGCTGTCGCCCGAGACGACGAACGCCTCGCAGTCGAAGTCGGTGATCCTTGAACTAGGGGTGAAGTCGGTCTGATCCTCATACGAGAATCGGATGGTATCGACTTCGTACGTCTTATCCAATATGGACTTTTTATTGACCCGATAGATTTGGAGATTTCGTCTGCTACCGCTGTTGTTGCCTATGTCGCCGAGGTACAGGTAGAGGCTGTCCTGAGCGATCTCTTCGCTGTCTTGACTCCGAATTTTTTTCAATCGGGAAGTATCCAAGATGGTCGCATTGGTACTGTCAATGCAATAGATGTTCTTGTCTTGATGGTCGTTATAGGTCCAATAGCCGTTATTCCAGTAGAACAGCGAAGAAGTTCCATGCAGTGCGGCGTCCAGGTTGCCTATCACAGAAGCTTTGACTTTGGCAGGGGCGTACTTGCAGCTGCCGTCATTGACGTTGGCTTTGGTGTCATAATTGGTGGCTACCGGATCAGTACATCCGCACACTTGCGCCCGGCTGCACGACGTGCCTGCTATCAACAGGCACGCGAAAAGGAGAGCCATCCGTATAGAGGACAAAGAATTACAGATACACTTTTTCATACGGCAAAAATACACTTTTTTTGAGCTTGGACATTGTACTTTGAGCTTTGAACTATAACCGTCAAAAAACTTGCTTCAACAACCAATAACCCATAACCTATAACCATTAAAATCGTATTTTTGCCGCGTGAAAGATTCGGAACAAAACACCCAAGAGATGACACTCCACGGCAACTGCCTGTTCGTGTCGGACGCGCATTTCCGCACCCCGCCGGACAAAGCCAGCGAGGAGAGGGAACTGAAGCTCGTGCATCTACTTAAGAATCAAAAGGATAAACTTCAGCATCTTTTCCTTTTGGGCGACATCTTCGACTATTGGTTCGAGTACCGCGACGTGGTGCCGAAAGGCTACGTCACGCTGTTCGCCTGTCTGAAGGAACTGCACTCGCAAGGGGTTCAGATTCATTATTTTACGGGCAACCACGACATGTGGGTGGAGGATTACTTTACGCAGACGTTCGGGGCTATCGTCTATCGCGAGGCACGGTTGCTCACCATCAACGGGCATCGTTGTTTCGTAGGCCACGGTGACGGGTTAGGCGGAAAGCAGCGCAAGTACCTGCTCATCAAGCGGATTTTCAACAACCGGTTCAACTGGTGGCTCTACGGCCTGCTGCACCCGCGGCAGTCGTTCGCCATCTCGCGCTTCTTTTCCGAAAAAAGCCGCAACTCCCACGACGAAAGCATGTTCGTTTTCAAGGGGGAGGACGAATACCAGGTGCAGTTCGCCCGCGAGTTGCTGCGGATCACCGATGTGGACTACTTCATCCTCGCGCACCGGCACATCCCCACACGCTACGAGCTAACTCCGAATTGTCTCTTCTTCAACACCGGCGACTGGTTGGAGAACTTCAGTTATGTGACGTTCGATACAGAGGACGCCGAACCTGTTTTACATTCCTAAAGATTAAACACTATGGACAACCAACATACAAACACCCAGAACACCCCGCACCGTGCGGGTTTCGTGAACATCATCGGCAACCCCAACGTGGGCAAAAGTACACTAATGAACCAGTTGGTGGGCGAGAAGGTCTCCATCATGACCTCCAAGGCGCAAACCACCCGCCACCGGATCAAGGGAATCGTCAACGGCGACGACTACCAGATCGTCTATTCCGACCTTCCCGGCGTGCTCGACCCCGCCTATATGATGCAGAAGTACATGATGAAGTTCGTCACCGACTCGTTGCAGGATGCCGACATCATCCTCTACCTCATCGAGTGCGGCGAGACCAAATACAACGAGCAACTCGTCGAAAAGATCAACAAGATGGGCATTCCCGTGGTGTTCATCATCAACAAGACGGACAAATACACGGCGGAGCAGGTGGCCGAGTCGGAGGCACACTGGAAGACCGTCTTCCCAGATGCCGACGTGTTCGCCATCTCCGCGTTGAAGGGCGTGAACATCGAGGCGGTGCGCGACCGCATCATCGAACTGCTGCCCGAGTGCCCGCCCTACTTCCCGAAAGACGCCCTCACCGACCGCCCGATGCGTTTCTTCGTGTCGGAACTCATTCGGGAACAGATTCTTCTACAGTACAAGAAGGAGATCCCCTACAGCGTCGAAGTGGTGGTGGAGAGCTACAAGGAGGAACCCGATCTCATCCGGATAGCCGCGACCCTCTACGTGGAACGTTCCACGCAGAAGGCCATCATCATCGGCAGCAAGGGCTCGGCCATCAAGAAGTTAGGCACCGACGCACGGATGTCCATCGAGGATTTCCTGCAAAAGCACATTTACCTCGATCTGTCCGTCAAGGTCCTCAAAGACTGGCGCAACAACGAGCTGCAGATGAAACGTTTCGGCTATTCGTTGGGGGATTAGATGCTTCCCAAGTCATTTTACGCCTCTGCCACTGGCGTTGTCCTGCTTTTTTTAGAACTACCTCCCATAAAGCTCTCAAATTTCTTTACTTCTTCGGGATCGGTCACTTTTCTGACTTTGAGGGAAATACCGTGTGCCTCAAGCTTGTCCCTCATCATCTTCACTACATCGAACAATTCGTCCTTACCGTCTTCCTCATCGTCTGTTTCCTCAAACAACTCGGGATGTTCCGCTTCATACTTCTCTTTGAAAGCGATAAATTTCTTCATCACGTGGGAAAAGTAGGGATCATGTTCCATCTCTCTCTTCGCTTCCACCAGATCCTCAATGGCAATCATCACTTTGATGAACTTTTGGAGGAATGGCGCCCAAGCCTCTATTAAAGAGAGTCTGGCTTCATCGTCATCCTGCTGTTCCTCGGCCGTCTCTTTGCTAACCGTTTCGTTCTTGACAACTTCATTCGTTGCCTCGTTTTCCGCAGGCATCTTGGTGCCGCAACCCTGTTCGGGCAAATTTTCTTCGTTTTTCTTTTTCATAATATTAAAATTTTGTGCCACAAAGATACATCGGAAAATCCCTGTTGTCAAGCATTTTTTTAAGTATCACAACCTTCTGACAATCGCAATAATGTAAAATTCCGTTAACTATTAATTGTTAAAATAAAGTGGCACATTTCGCAGATTTTCGCAGTTTGCACCGCAAAAACGAAAATAATGTATCTTTGCAGCCGAGTTTGACTTGTGACTTGTGACTTGTGACTTGTGACTTGTGACTTGTGACTTGTGACTTGTGACTTGTGACTTGTGACTTGTGACTTGTGACTTGTGACTTGTGACTTGTGACTTGTGACTTGTGACTGCTAACTGCTAACTGCTAACTAACCACTATGCCTAAAACATCAAACATTAAATAAACAATTCTACAAACAATGAACATCATCGAAAAAATCAAAGAGAACGCCAAGAAGGCCAACAAACGCATCGTTTTGGCCGAGGGCGAGGAGGAAAGAAACTTAAAGGCTGCCGACATCATCATCGAAAACGGCTACGCCAACATCACGCTTTTGGGCAACAAGGCCACCATCGAGGCCAAAGCTGCCGAATGGGGTCTGAAAAACATCGCGAAGGCTGACATCATCGACCCGATGGACAACCCCAAGAAGGATTTCTACGCCAACATGCTGTACGAAATCCGCAAGAACAAAGGTATGACGATGGAAGAGGCCCTCAAGAAAGTCGAGGATCCGCTCTACTTGGCCACCCTGCTCATCAAGAACAAGGACGTTGACGGCGAGGTCACTGGCGCACAGCACGCCACCGGCGATGTGCTCCGTCCCGCTTTCCAAATCGTGAAGACCCTGCCCGGCATCTCCGTGGTTTCCGGCGCCTTCATCATGTGCTTCCAAGACAAGAAGTGGGGTGACGACGGCGTGATGGTCTTCGCCGACTGCGCCGCCGACCCGAACACCGACGAGAACAAGCTCGCCCAGATTGCCGTGGTGACAGCCCAGACCGCCCGCACCATCGCTGGCATCGAACCGCGCGTGGCCATGCTGAGCTTCTCCACCAAAGGTTCCGCCAAGCACGAACTGGTCGACAGAGTGGTGAACGCCACCCGCATCGCCAAGGAGATGGATCCCAACCTCGTGATCGACGGCGAACTGCAGGCCGATGCCGCCATCATCCCGTCCGTGGGTGCCCAGAAAGCTCCCGGCAGCCCCGTCGCCGGAAAGGCCAACGTGTTGGTGTTCCCGTCGTTGGAGACCGGCAACATTGCCTACAAGCTCGTGCAGCGCTTCGCCGGCGCGGAAGCCATCGGCCCCGTCATGCAGGGCATGGCCGCTCCTATCAACGACCTCTCCCGCGGCTGCTCCGTCGAGGACATCGTCAGCCTCGTGGCCATCACCGCCTGCCAAGCCGCCGGCAATACGTTCTAACCGATAACCCCTTTTTGTAGAGACGTGCCATGGCACGTCTCTACATTTATATATATGTCTCAATTTTCCTACCACTGGCAGTTAGCACACCGCATCCTGCACGACAAGGGCGACCGTTTCTCAAAACCCATCATCCGCCTGTCGGTGTTCGGGGTGTCGTTGGGTATGGTCATTATGCTGATTGCCATCGGAATCACCTCGGGCTACAAACAGGTCATCGAGGATAAGGTGGTGGCCATGGGCCAGCATATCCGCATCTCCCACTACGACCGCAACTACTCTTACGAACAAGTTCCCATCATGCTGAATGACACGCTGTTGGGGATTCTGCAAAACCACCCCGACGTAACCGCCATACAGCCGTACGCCACCAAAGTGGGTATCATCAAGACGGCCGACCAAGTGGAGGGCATCGTGCTGAAAGGGGTGGACAAATCGTTCAACGGTCGCGATTTTTCCCGTAATATGCTGGAAGGCGACACGTTACAGCTGAACGATACTACCGCCGACAACCACATCATCCTTTCCAAACGGCTGGCCGACAAACTGCAACTGAAAGTCGGCGACAAGGTGCGCACCTACTTCGTGCAGGATCCGCCGAGACAGCGAAGCTTCACGCTGTCAGGAATTTACGAAACTGGATTACCCGAATACGATACTAAATTTGCACTCGTGGATCTGCGCCACGTGCAAAAGCTCAACGACTGGGATTCCGCCCAGGTGAGCGGCATCGAGGTGCGGGCCAGCGACTACAACAAGATGGACGAAGTTGGCGAACAGCTTCACCATCAGATCGATATAAACCTGAAAGCCGAAACCGTGAAACAGATTTACCCCGAGATCTTCGACTGGATTGCCCTGTTCGACACCAACGTCTCCGTGTTGCTCATCATCACGACCTGCGTCTGCATGATTACGATGATGTCCGTGTTTTTCATCATCGTGCTAGGACAGACACGCCTTATCGGCATCCTTAAGACCTTGGGAATGAAGACAAAACACGTGGTACAGACTTTCTTGATGGTGGCGGCACGCACGCTGTTCCGAGGCTTGCTCGTGGGCAACGCCATCGGACTCGGCTTCGGCTGGCTACAACAAAGATTCCACTTCATCAAGCTTAATCCCGACACCTATTATGTGAACTATGTGCCGATCAAGTTCCAAATCTGGGAAGTGCTGCTGCTGAACCTCGGCGTTTTCGCCGCCTGCATGCTCGTACTGGTTGTGCCGGCATGGATCATCAGCCGGAAAATCTCGCCGGTAAAAGCGGTGCAATTCGAATAAAACCCCTTTAGGGCGAGAGAATCCGCCCCATTTTCGTAGTTGATGGCGGCGATAGCGGCAAGATCAGTACGCAATAATTCGTAGAGGCACAACGTGCCTTATCTCTACGAGTTCTGTTTCTTCGAGAATCTTACCTTCCTAATCACAATCAACACCGTGCCCATCAACGCGATGAGCAGCAACGGGATGCCGATGTTCAGCACCGCCAGCAACACCTTGTGATTGCGGGTTTTCTCACTGCTCAACGACCCGATCTTGAAATTCTTGGCACGCAGTTGCAAAAGATCGTCATCCGCGCACAAATAGTTGACACAGTTGACGATAAAGTCCGTGTTGTCGAAGGTCTGCCGTGTGTAGATATCGTAACCCGCAGGATAGGGTTGGTTGCGCTTGCTGTCGAAGGGGTTGCGGATAATGTCACCATCGGAGACGAAAATCTGCCGCGTGTAGTCGCTGTGGTCGCGGAAGTCGAGCTCCTTGATGGTGTCGAACTCCACCGGCAGGATGCCCTTGAACGCCGACTGGAAGTTGCCCTCCACGAGCACGGCTATCGGCACGTTGCGGTAGGAATACTCCTGCAGATTGGGTTTCACCATCCCCACGCGCAAGGTCACAATGGAAGGCGTGGGCACCACTTTCGTGCGCTCCGAAGTGGTCATCAATATGGTCTTGTTGAGGTCGGCGTTGTTGCCCACCAGGTCGATACTGCCCGCAAAATCGGACTTGATATCCTTGAGGTTGCGCACAATTGGATGGTTGCCAAAGTTCACCACATCAAGACAATAGGGGAATGCCATGAACTTGTATTGGGGTTGGTCGCCGATGACGCTCACCTGCTGCGGCACGGGCATACAGCTCAAATCTTGGATAAGGTCGGTGTTGAGACGCACCCCGTAGGTGAAGAACAGGTCGTTGATGTAGAGCGCACGGGGAGTGGCGAAAAACTCGCCCACCGACTGCAGGCTGTCCAACGAGGCCGTCGTGTTGTCGATGAGCCACAGCACTTTACCTCCGCGCATGATGAACTGGTCGATAATGTATTTGTCGTACTCCTTGAACGGTTGGGTGGGCTGCGCCACGATGAGCACATCGTACTTGTTGCCGCCGGGCACCACATTCGCAGACACCGAATCATCGACCGTAATGTTGCGCAGCGCGTTGATCTTTCCGTCAAGGGTGATGCGGCTGACATTATAAAAACGCTGCAACTGCATAGCCGTCCAGCAGGTGCTCCAAAAATCGAGTTCCCCGTGACCGTCAAGATAGGCGACTTTCGGCTTCTCGGTCTTCAGCAAACGGCGAACAGGCGCCACGAGGTTGTACTCCAACTCTTCGTTCGAGTATTTGAGCCAGTCGGAGCCCGAGGGGTCGGCCACCACCACCTTGGCAGGGTATTCGTGGTTGCGGTAGGAGACAATAGCACCCGGTATCACCACATGGGTCGAGAATCCGCCCGCATCCTCACGACTAATCGGGATAGGCTCCAGCCCTTTCTTCACAAACTCACCCAAAATGCCGTTCAACTCCTCATTGGTCTTGCCTTCCAGAGGATCGATGAACTCGTAATAGACATTCTTGGAATAGCTGCGGAAAGTCTGCAACATCTGCTCCACCTGCTTTGCAAAGAGCTGATAATCCGCAGGTTGGTCTTTTCCTTTGAGGTAAACCCGGAAATAGACGCGGTCCTCCAGATTCTTCAGCATCTCGATGGTGCTCTTCGACAGCGAATGGCGCTTGTCTTTGGTCAAGTCGATGCGATAGAAAAGGAAGGACGACAATATATTGACAAGGACGACGGCGGCTATGACAATCAACAGCCCCATCAGGGTGCGTCTCTTGAACTGCTTGCTCTGCTTATTGATGTTCTTGCTCATAGTTTCCAGATTTTACCATTTACGACTCAACAGGACCAAACGGGTAGCGTAGAGGAAAATGAAGATGACGCTGCCAAAGTATATGACGTCGCGGGTGTCGATAACGCCCTGACTGATAGAAGCGTAGTGGTGTTCGATACCGAGGGTCTTCAGATAGTAGCCGAAGCTGCCGAGGGCTTCGAACGAATAGATGAAAGCAAATCCGAAGGTGAGGACAAAACAGAACAGCGCGGCGATGATGAACGCCACAATCTGGTTGTTAGTGAGGCTCGACGAGAAGAGTCCGATGGCGATGAACGAGGCGCCGAGGAAGAGCAGCCCGAGGTAGGAACCCCAGGTGCTGCCCATGTCGATATTGCCCACGGGATTGCCAATCCAATAGACCGTTACGACATAGACGAGCGTCGGCAGCAGCGCGATGACCAGCAGGGTGAGGCAGGCGAGGAACTTGGCCCACACAATCTGCATATCGGTGAGCGGGAGGGTGAGCAGGAAGTCCATCGTGCCGGTGCGCTTCTCCTCCGCGAACGAACGCATGGTGATGGCTGGCACCAAGAAGAGGAACAAGAACTGCGACAAGCTGAAAAGTCCTTGTAAATCAGCAAGTCCCGATTCCACGACATTGTTCACATTCGGGAAAACCCAGATGAAAAGACCGGCGACAATCAGAAAGACGCCGATAAAAATGTATCCGATGATGGAGCTTAAAAACGCTTTTAGTTCTTTAATGTAAAGGCTGAACATAGCTTACCAAAAAAATTTGGCAAAGATACAAAATTTAGCGCATCGAAAAAAATCCGATATTTGCACTTTCAAATTATAACGGTATAGTCATTATGGTTTTAAAAAGAATCCCCTGTCTCCGATGGTTACTCATCGTTTTTGTAACCTTTTCTTTTTCAACAATGCACGCCCAAAACGAGCAGCAATTCGAAACCGATCCGGTCATCCTGAACCGCATCAGCCAGTGGCAGGATCTGAAATTCGGACTGATGATGCACTGGGGCATTTACGCACAATGGGGCGTGGTGGAGTCGTGGTCAATCTGCAACGAGCCCTGGATTGATCGGAACGGCGTCCCCTATACCGAATACAAAGCCAAGTACCAAGCCCTCAACAAGACGTTCAACCCCACGCAGTTCGACCCCGAATCGTGGGCGAAGTTGGCCAAGGATTGCGGCATGAAGTACTTCGTGTTCACCACCAAGCACCACGACGGCTTCTGCATGTACGACACGAAGGAGACCGACTACTCCATCACCGGCAAAGAGTGCCCCTTCTCGAAAAACCCCAAAGCCGACGTCACCGGCGCGCTGGTGAAGGCCTTCCGCAGCCAAGGACTCTGGACGGGCCTCTACTTCTCGAAACCCGACTGGCACTGTCCCGACTACTGGGCGCCGGAATGGGCCACCCCCGACCGCAACGTGAACTACGATCCGGCGAAGCATCCCGACCGTTGGGAGAAATACTGCGACTTCACGCGCAAGCAGCTCCACGAGCTGGCCAACAACTATGGCGATATCGACATCCTGTGGCTCGACGGCGGCTGGGTGCGCCCGGAATGGAGCGTCGATGAGGAGACCCGCGAATGGCTCGGCTGCCAAGGCTGGATCCAGGACATCGACATGCCGCGCGTGGCCAAGGACGTGCGCGCCAACAACCCCGACCTCATCATCGTGGACCGCAGCGTGCATGGAAAGTACGAGAACTACCGCACCCCCGAGCAGCAGGTCCCCGACACCCTACTCCCCTACCCTTGGGAAACCTGCATGTCCATGGGCGATTCCTGGTCTTACGTGGCCACCGACAACTACAAATCCACCAACCGGCTCATCCATCTGCTCATCGACATCGTCGCCAAGGGCGGCAACTTCCTGCTGAACGTGGGACCCTCGCCGGAGGGCACACTCCCGCCAACGGCAGTGGAACGGCTGCAAGATATGGGCAAATGGCTGAATGTCAACGGAAAGGCTATTTACGGAACCCGCCCGTGCCTGCCCTACTGCTGCGGCGAAGTCCGCTTCACGCAAAGCAAGGACGGCCAACGATATGCGCTGCTCCTTTGCCCTGAAAATCAACCCGTTCCCGCTAACTACACCTTCAAAGGATTGGAAAAGCCGGTGAAGACTGGCAAGGCCGCTATCCTCGGCACTTCCGAGAAAGCGACCATCACCAAGAAAGGCGACGAATACACGGTCACGCTTCCGAAGGGGCTGCGTCAGAAAGCGAAAGACGCTATTGTCGTGGTTCTTTAATGGATTTCTCCGCCTCTTCTTTTTCACAATCCCGCGCCTCTTTCCATTCCAGCACGTGCGACATCACAGGCGAGAGATGCTTGTAGGCGACGGAGGCTTCTTTCACCTCGTGTTTGATGAGAATCTCTTTTTTATCGACGGTGTCGATGAAGTAGAACAGCACGCCCGCCACCAAAACCACCTTCAGGATGCCGAACAACACGCCGAGACCTTTGTCGAGGAACTCGGAGAGCACCGGCTTGAGCGCCCGCTTCAGAATCCGCCCCAACAGGTTGACCAACACGATGGTGAGGACGAAACAGAGCGAGAACGAGATGGGCTTCGCCAACGTGGTTCCGGTAAGCCAAAGGGAAATCAGGTCGGAGAACTTATAGGAGATGAAAAGTCCTAAAAACAGAGCGGCCAAGGAGATAATCTCCATCAGGAATCCGTTCCGGAAGCCTCTGTAGGCGTACCAGCAGAGGGGTATCAGCACGATGATGTCGATCCAGTTCATTTGGTAATGGTTATGGGTTATTGGTTATTGGTTATTGGTTATTGAGGGTTAAAGGGTAGGAGGTTTGAAGGTTAAGGGTTATCAAAATTGGTGGCAAAAGTAAACAAATTATCGTTAGGACAGAAATGTATTTTTTGTACTTTTGCCGTCTAATATCATCGCTATGAAAAAACATTTACTTTTTATAACCATAATGCTGCTGTTTGCAGCAGTTTCGGCGCAGACGGTGACACTGACATTCACGGGGCGCGATGCCAGCAACCAGTATGTCCCGCTAAACCGCGTGGTTGTCAGCAACCTCACCCGGGGATGGCAGGAGACGCTCTTTTGGCCCGATACCGTACTGGTGATGACGGATCAGACGGGCATCGAGGATGTAGAGACGTTTCCTGAAACGTCTCTTCGGTTGTCGCAGAACAACCCCAACCCTTTTGATGGTACCACGTATGTGAATCTGAACGTGACCGAACCGGGCGAGGTGTCGTTGGTGATGACCGACATCTCCGGACGCATTGTGGGTGCGAATCATTATTCGCCCCTACAGCCAGGCATCCACGAAATCCGCATCACCCTCTCTTCCGCAGGCATCTATTTCCTGACCGCCCGACAGAACGGGCAGACCGCCTCGGTGAAGATGGTGAACAGTGGAAACGGCAACGATAATGCCATTACCTTTACGGACAATGTAGGGGCGAATAATTATTCACCCCTACCGCAATCCAAAACCGAACCCAAAGCCAACACCGACAATCTGTTTGTCGCCGGCGACCAGATGCAATACGTGGGTTTTACCAACATTAATGGTGCAGAGGAGGAAGGTGGGCATGTGATACAGACACAAGATAGTACTCAGACGATTGTGCTTTCGTTTCCGCAGCCTTGTCTAAACACCCCCATTGTTATGGACTATGACAGCAACGTCTATAACACAGTACAAATCGGCAACCAGTGTTGGATGAAAGAGAACTTGCGTACCACACATTATGCTGATGGCACGGCAATCTCTGCCGGATTTTCGATATCCCCCTATAGTGGTAATGTTTATTTTCAAAGTAGCTATACCGAACCTTATTATTATGACTATAGCAACGAAATTCTTCCGCTGGAAAGTCGTGGCTACCTTTACAATTGGTCTGCAGTGATGAACGGTGAGCCATCCAGCGCATCCAACCCGAGTGGGGTCCAAGGTATTTGTCCGACGGGGTGGCATGTGCCAAGCAATGCGGAATGGACTCAGTTGATTGATTTTGTGGGAAGCATTCCTGCCTATTTGTGTACTGGAAGTAACGGCGACAGCTATGTTGCAAAAGCTTTGGCATCCACAGAAGGGTGGAGCAATCCTGATTACGAACACGATTGCGCGGTGGGAAGCAATCCAAGTACGAACAATGCTTCGGGCTTTGGAGTCGTTCCGGTAGGCATTTTTTGGAACTCCTCGTTAAATTTTGCAGGATACGAACCTCATTTTTGGTCTTCAACAAGGAACAACAACACGCAATCGGCCTTTCAAATCAATTTTCATAGTGACTATGGTAACACAGGCGGTGGTGTGTTTCCGTTCTTTGCAGGATTTTCCGTCCGCTGCCTCCGCGACTAGTCAATTCATGAAAACTTTTTTACGAGCGGATTTAAGTGAACAAGGAAAATGATAGAGAATATTTTTTGCGGAATGTTGTAAAATAAACGAGATTCCGCAAATAATTGTGCATCACAACGTCTTCCGCAACCGCTGCGTCAGCGGCTGCGCGTAGATGAAATCGTTCAGCGTCTGGTTGTCGGAGGTGAGGATGTTGTCGCTGCTGCCGCGCCATTCGAGGTGGCCCTGGTAGATGAACGAGATGGTCTCGCCGATGGTGATGATGGAGTTCAAATCGTGGGTGTTGACCACCGTAGTGGTGTTGAACTCGTGGGTAATCTTGGTGATGAGCTCGTCGATGAGCAGGGAGGTCTTGGGGTCGAGACCGGAGTTGGGCTCGTCGAAGAAAAGGTACTTGGGGTTGCAGGCCAACGCACGGGCGATGGCGGCGCGCTTCTTCATACCACCGCTCAACTCCGCCGGATACAGCTTGTTCGTGTTCACCAAATCAACGCATTCGAGACAGAAATTGGCGCGGTCGCGCATCTCGCTCTCGCTCATGTCCGTGAACATGTCCAACGGGAAGGTGACATTCTCCTCAATGGTCATGGAGTCGAACAGCGCGGAACCCTGGAACACCATGCCCATCTCCTTGCGGAGCAACAATTTCTCCTTCTCCGGCAGATTGTGGAACTCCCGCCCGCTGTAGAGCACCTGCCCCTCCTCGGGCGTGTGCAGCCCCACCAAGCACTTCATCAACACCGTCTTGCCCGACCCAGAACGCCCGATGATCAGATTCACCTTGCCCTCCTCGAACCGCGTGTCGACACCGAAAAGCACCTGCTTCTCGCCGAAATATTTGGAAACGTTGTTAACTTCGATCATTTGGTTTAAGGTTTAGGGTTTAAGGTTTACGGAAGGCTGTAGGGGCGAATGATTATTCGCCCCTACATCGTTGCTCATAGCATGATGTCCGTTATCACCACATTGAGAATCAAAATAATGAAGCTGGAGACGACGATGCCTTGCGTGCTGGCCTTGCCGAGTTCCAAAGCGCCTCCTTCGATGCGGTAGCCGTAGAAGGAGGCCACGGTGGACATGATGAAGGCAAACACGCAGGTCTTGGTCAGCGCATAGACGACATCATAGACGCGGAAACAGTAGGTGAGGCCGTCCATGAACGCATACGTGGTGGTGCATCCCGTGAGCCAGACGGTGACGAAACCGCCCGTGAGCGCGAAGGCGATGCTGAACACGCAGAGCACAGGATTCACGATAATGGAGGCCAGCACCTTCGGCAATACCAAGTGCGAGGCAGGGTTGATGCCCATAACCTCCAACGCATCAATCTGTTCGGTGACGCGCATACTGCCGATTTCCGCCGTGATGCGCGAACCGAGGTTACCCACCAACAGCAGACTGATAATCGTCGGGCAGAGTTCCATCACGATGGAGGTGCGGGCCACGAAACCCACCGTCCAGGAGGGAATCCAGCCGCTCTCGATCTGCAAGGCCGTCTGCATCGTGATCACGCTGCCCATGGCGAGCGACACGATGCTGACAATCAACATAGAGCCGATGCCCATGGCGTCCATCTCGAAGACCCACTTCTTCAGGAACACAGACCATTTGGCCGGTTTGCTGAAGACCTGGCGCAGGAAGATGAGATATTCGCCAAAGGTGGCAAGGGCTTTCCGGAGCATTTATTTCAGTTTGATGTTCAATTCGTCCAATTGCTTGGGATCGATCGGGGTGGGCGCGGGCAGCATGGTGTCGCGACCGGCGTTGTTCTTCGGGAACGCGATGAAGTCGCGGATGCTGTCGCAGTCGCTGAGCACAGCGCACAGACGGTCGAAGCCAAAGGCGATGCCACCGTGCGGCGGAGCACCGTACTTGAAGGCGTTGATGAGGAAGCCGAACTGGCTCTGCGCCTGCTCTTCGGTGAAGTTCAGGGCCTTGAACATGCGCTTCTGCAGTTCCGGACGGTGGATACGGATGGAGCCGCCGCCGATTTCCGAACCGTTGATGACCAAGTCGTAGGCGTTGGCCAGCACCTCGCCGGGACGGGTCTCGAGCCAGTCCTCATGTTCGGGCTTCGGCGCGGTGAACGGGTGGTGCATGGCGTAGTAGCGTTGCGTCTCTTCGTCCCACTCCAACAGCGGGAAGTCGATGACCCACATCGCTTTGTACTCGCCGGCCTTGCGCAGACCGAGACGGTTGCCCATCTCCAAACGCAGCTCGCACATCTGCTTGCGCGTCTTCATCGCCTTGCCGGAGAGGATGAGAATGAGGTCGCCGGCGTGCGCGTCGCAACGTTCGGCCACGACCTTCAGATCCTCTTGCGTATAGAATTTATCGACGGAGGATTTGTACGTACCATCCTGATTGCAAAGGATATAGACCAGGCCAGCGGCACCCACGCGCGGGCTTTTCACGAACTCGGTGAGGTTGTCGAGTTGCTTGCGGGAGTAGTTGCCGCAACCCTCGGCCTTGATGCCGACAATGAGTTCGGCCTCGTTGAAGACCTTGAAATCCTTGTGCTGCAGCACGTCGTTGAGCTCCACAAAGCGCATCCCGAAGCGGGCATCGGGCTTGTCGGAACCGTAGTATTTCATCGCGTCGTTCCAGGTCATACGGTCCAGCTTGCCGATTTCCATTCCCTTGAACGTACGGAAGATATGCTGCACGAGACCCTCGAACAGGTTGAGGATATCCTCCTGCTCGATGAACGACATCTCGCAATCGACTTGGGTGAACTCGGGTTGGCGGTCGGCGCGGAGGTCCTCGTCACGGAAGCAGCGCACGATTTGGAAGTAGCGGTCCATGCCGGCCATCATCAGCAGCTGTTTCAGCGTTTGCGGCGACTGCGGCAGGGCGTAAAACTCGCCGGGGTTCATGCGGGAGGGCACGAGGAAGTCGCGGGCGCCCTCGGGGGTGCTGTTCACGAGGAACGGGGTTTCGATTTCGAGGAAGCCCTGTCCGCTCAGGTATTTGCGGATTTCCAGACCCAGTTTATGGCGGAAGATGAGGTTGTTCTTCACGGGGTTGCGGCGGATGTCGAGGTAGCGGTACTTCATGCGCAGCTCGTCGCCGCCGTCGGATTCGTCCTCAATAGTGAACGGCGGCACTTCGGCGGCGTTGAGCACGTTCAGCTCATGCACCTCGATTTCGATGTCGCCGGTGGGGATGTTTTTGTTCTTGCTATAACGTTCAATCACGGTGCCGGTCACTTGGATCACCCATTCGCGGCCCAATTTCTCGGCGCGCTCGCAGAGTTCGGGGCGCTCTTCGTGGTTGAAGGCCAGTTGCGTGATGCCGTAGCGGTCGCGCAAGTCAATGAAAATCATGCCGCCCAGATGACGGATCTTCTGAATCCAACCGCTCAACGTCACGGTCTGCTGAATATTCTCAAGCGTCAGCTCGCCACAGGTATGTGTTCTATACATAATTAGTAAAATATTATAACCTAAAATAACGGCCGCAAAGGTACAATTTTTTTGGGTTAGGAGGGCAGGGTTGGAGAGTTAGTAGTTAGTAGTTAGTAGTTGGCAGTTCGTTTTTGCCCTCGCGGGTGCGGATTTTATTGGCATCTTCGCCTCTCCCTTTCCCCGTCAGGGGAAACATCTCTGTAGAAAAACTTTCTTTATTCTTTCTTTTTTTGCTTGCAACTATTTGGTTATCAGTTAGAAATTAGAAAGAAAAAATAATACGGGATTTTTTCTTGGTTTCACTGTCGCCCCGGTTGTATTTTTGCCACGTCATTCAGTCGCAAACGCGTGACGAAGATGACAAGCGTTCTTTGACATGCTGAAACAAGGCGGTTTTAATTCACATTATTTATTAACAATCAAAAACTTCAAAATTATGATCGATTACTCTATTTCTAAAAAATTTAATCCGATGGATGAGACTGCTGCGCCGAAGGCTTACGCCGCAGCGCAAATGCTGATTCAGGTACCAATGACCCTGACGACCAACCATAAACCCTAAACCATAAACCATAAACCTTAAAACAACGCCTTGTCGTTTCAGCATTGTCAAAGAAAAGGTGAAAGGTTTGGTAGCCAATTCGTAAGGGCACTCGGAAACGGGTGCCCTTTTTTATTCTAGTTCATGTAAAAGCCATTCGTGCTTACATTTTTCACTTCACTTCCAACATACTGAACGCCCCGAACAACCCGAAACCGTTCTCGATGTTCGTGAAGGTGTGCTCCGGCTCTAAGAACAGAAAATTGAGCATCCCGAAATCGTCATAGGGCAGCGTGATCTCATACTGGTAGCAGTTGCGGTCGAGGAAAAGCAGGTAGCGCTGCTGCTCAAGAGGCGGTGTCCATTCGTCGTCATCCTCGTGTTCGTAAAGGTCCACATCGTGGATGAACCGCATGACCTGCCCATCACGATCCTTGTCGGAGACGTACCAATAGTCCGTGTTGCCTTCGGTCAGCAAGTCGATATCGAAACGCCATTCGTAGAAGACGTCCTCGCCTTCGTCACTCCAGACGTGGATCGGACTCAGACGCTTGTAGCCGATGGCGTAGGCGTTCTCCTCGCCGGCCACGTCGCGCCACTCCACAAAGACATCCTTGTGCGACCAATAGTAGGGCTCGCCCCAATGCAGGTCGCCATCGGTCGCCACCGTGTCGAAACGGAAACCCACATCGTGGGAAAACGGCACTGTGCAGGTCGAGGAAACGTCCTCAAAACCAGAATACGAGGCACGAATGTAATAGGTGCCGCCCTCGACCACCGGAAACTCCTCACGGGTGATGAGGTAACGCTGTCGCAGCATGTCGTAGGTGGCCCGCACCCAGTGGCTGCCGTCAGCGGAGAGCTCCACCGTGCCGTCGCTGATGATGGGCACGTCTTGACTGTCTTGTCCGAATATCAACTGACTGTTCGACAACAGGATGTAGGTGCTGTCCATCTGCGGACACAACCGGCAGTAGAGCACCAGCTTCCGCGTCTCGCCAAACTGATCCTCAATGTTGATATCATCGACGCAACCGGTGAATGCCACGGCCGCCATCATACTATATACTAATGCCACTATTTGATATAATCGGTTGGTTTTCATTTTGACTTGAGACTAATCACTATTCACTAAACACTAATCACTATTCACTATTCACTAATCACTAAAACTTGAAATGGTAGGTAAATGTGGGGATAATGGGGAAGATGCTGAGCGACTGCAGCTGCGTGCTCCACTGGTGTGTCTGCTGGTTGTAGCTCTCGCCGATGAAGTAGAAGAACGGGTTGTGGTGGTTGTAGAGGTTGTAAATACTGATCTCAAAGATGCTCTGCCCGTTGTTTTTATTGTGCGGCTTGATGAACTGCACCCCGATGTCGAGATGGTGGAACGGCTTCATGCGGAAGTCGTTCTTCTTGCCGTAGTTCTCGATGGTGTAAAAATAGTTCCAGGAATACTCTCCTTGTGGTACGGTGAGCCCGAGGTAGTTGTAAAGGTCCTCGGCAGCGTAAACGGAGGTGGGCAGGGTGACGGCGTTACCGGTGGCGAAGACCCACGACAACGAGAGGTTGATCTTTTTGGTCGGACTGTACATCAGCACGATGGAGACGTCGTGGCGGCGGTCGTAGCGGGCGAAGAAGGGCTCGCCGAAGTTCAGCTCGTCGAACTGCTGCTTGGTCCATGACAGCGTGTAGCCGATCCAGCCGGTGAACTTGCCGACCTCCTTGCGCACGAGGAACTCCACACCATAGGACCAGCCCTGACCGGAGGTCACGTTGTCGGTCCACGTACCCTGAAAGCCGGTGGCCGTCTCGTCCATCAGGTTGTCAAGCAAGGTCATAAAATAGGATGCACCCTCTCTGTAGGCCAGGATATTGTCCATCTTTTTGTAGTATCCTTCGATGGAGAACGACAGACGCGGCTTCTTCAGGTCATAATGGATGCCTAAGGCCACCTGCTGCGACCGTTGCGGCCGGATTTTGTCCGTAACGGGCACCCACAAGTCTGTCGGGAGTCCTATCGTGCTGGTACTCAACAAAATCAGACTCTGACTCATCATAGCGTAAGAGGCTTTTATGGCCAAGTTCGGTAAGATGTTGTAGCTCATGGAGAGGCGCGGTTCGGGCGAGAACCAGGTCTTGCGCGGCACGGAGAAGCCCACCAACCGGATGCCCGGGTTGATGCGGAACTTGTTGCGGATGTTGATTTCATCCTCGGCATAGACAGCGTATTCCAGCCCGGGCTCTTTCTCGGCCTGCCGCATGGAGATCGTGTCCACATTCATGGTCACGGCGTTGGGGCGCGCTACGTGGGCGGTGACCGCCGCGCCAAAGAGGATGCGATGCGTGGGGTTGGGGTTGATGGAGACATCGTATTTCGCCGTGTAGTCACGAATACCCGAACTGAAACGCGAGTTGAACGTCTCATTGTTCGGATTGCCCACCCCTTCAAAGAATTTGTAGCCCATGTAAGTGTTCATCGAATAGTCGCTGAACACCAACGACAGGTTAGAGAATATCTTGTTGGTAAACAGATGGTTCCATCGTGCTGTAGCCGTGGCGTTCTGCCAGAAAAGCCCAACTTTGTAGCGGTCGTACTCCCCGAAACCGTAGTTCTCCGTATCGGTGAAATGGAACTTGTCGCGACCGAAATAGGCGCTGAGGTAGAGCTTGTCCTTTTTGCCGAGGTCGAAGTTGAACTTGGCGTTGAGGTCGAAGAAATAGTAGCCCACCGATATGCCGTCGCCGACGAGTTTCATGATGGGTATCATCAGGAGGTCGAGGTAGGTGGTGCGTCCCGAGAGCATGAAAGAGGACTTGTTTTTCTGCATCGGGCCCTCCACCACCACGTGCGAGGAGATCAATCCGATACCGCCTTCGCCGTGGTATTCCTCCTTGTTGCCGTCCTTCATGTTGATGTCGATGACGGAGGAGAGCCTTCCCCCGTAACGGGCCGGGAATCCGCCTTTCACGAGCTCCACCGACTTGATGGCGTCGCCGTTGAAGATGGAGAAGAAACCCAACAGGTGGCTGGCGTTGTAGATGGTGGCCTCGTCGAGGATGATGAGGTTCTGGTCGGGGCCGCCGCCGCGCACGTAGATGCCGGAGGTGCCCTCCGAGGCCGACTGCACACCGGGCAGCAGCAGCAGTGTCTTGAAGAGGTCCTTCTCGCCGAACAGCATCGGCACCTGCTGTATCTCCTTGGCCGACAGCGTAATGGAGCTCATCTGCACCACCTCGGTATTACGTTTCTCCGCGGTGATGGTCACCGCCTCCAACGTGGTAATCTTCGTCAGCTTCGCATCGTACTCGATATCCTCGGCCGTCTTCACCCACAGCGTGTCGTTAATGAAGCCGAAGCTGTTGAACACCACGTACAGACTGTCGTGGTAGGGTAAGGTGAGGGTATAGAAGCCGTAGGCGTTGGTCGTGGTGGCCTTCTGCGACACAGGATCGTAAATCAGCCCGCCGGGCAGCGATTCGAGACTGCCCTGCTCATAGAGGTGGCCGCTCACGGTGATGTTCTGCGCGAATATCGGGGTGACCAGTAACAAAGCCACGACCGAGAGCAGTATAAATCGGAAGAAGTTGCTTTTTGCCATATTTCACACGTGCACTAAACGGCTGCAAAGATACATTTTTTTGATAAACCGTGAGCGGTAAATGGTTAGTTCGCTTATAGAACCCCGATATTTTTAGTGTTCTGTGTGCGATGATTGAAAAAATTATATCTTTGCCCTGTCAGTCTCAAAGTACAATTTGACGAAGGATTGACGTAATATTTTGGAAACATCTTCAACTAAAAAGTAAGAAATATCATGAGAAATGAAGAAAAGTTGGCTTTAATTGCAGATTCTAATCAAATCGTCTATAGCATAAATGACGATACGAAAAAGACGGATATGGACAAAAATTCGTACTTTTGCACCGTCAATTTCAAAGAAATGGAATTCACTGTCATATTGGAAAAAATGGACAACGGCCAATGGTTCTGTCAATGTGAACAAGTGCCGGAGGCTGTGACACAAGGTGCCTCTATTGAAGAGGCTAAAGAGAATATCAGAGATGCCATAAAGATGGTTTTGGCCGCCAAAAAGGAGCTTACCAGAAAACAATTCACCGGACGACGTATTTTACGCCGCAAAATAGCAGTCCTCTAATGAAGCGAACAGCTTTGATTAAACATTTGTTGGAGAACGATTGCATCCTTTTCAAAGAAGGAAGCAACCATTCGGTTTATATCAATACAAAAGGAAAAGGGATGAGCGCTGTCCCTCGTCATTCCGAATTAGGCGACCGTTTGGCCGTAGAGATCTGTAAACAATTGGGTATTCCTAAAATCAAATAATTAACGCTCTTAAATAACCAACACCAATAACCCATAACCCATAACCCATAACCATTACCCTATCGTCTTCGCAATCTTCTCGATGTTCAGACTTCTTGCCGAAGCGTCGATGATTTCCTTGTAGATGCCGCCTTTCTTGTAGATTTCGTCGGGGTCGCCAGACTCTTCCACGCGGCCGTCCTTGAGGGCATAGATGTAGTCGGCGTCGATGATCTGCGAGATGCTGTGGGAGATGATGATGACGGTGCGATCCTGCTTGATGGCGTCGATGCTGTTCTTGATCTGCTCGGTGGCGATGGCGTCCAAACTGGCGGTAGGCTCGTCCAAGAAGATGATGGGCGGGTTCTTGAGGAACATGCGGGCGATGGCCACGCGCTGCTGCTGCCCGCCGGAGAGGTCGGCGGCGTTGTGCGCGAACTGCTTCGGCAGCTCCATGACCTGGTCGTAGAGGTGCGCCTTCTTCGCGGCCTCCACCACCTCCTCGTGCGTGGCCTCCGGGTTGCCATAGAGGATGTTCTCCTCGATGGTGCCGTCGAAAATGTGGTTCTTTTGCAACACCAACCCGATGTTCTCGCGCAGGTAGTGCGTGTCATAGTCCTTCAGATCGATCCCGTCCAACGTGATGGTGCCCACCTGCGGCTCGTAGAACTTGTCCAAAAGGTTGACAATCGTACTCTTACCTGCGCCCGACAGCCCGACCAACGCCGTGATCTTGCCCGGCTCAATCTTCATGTTGACACCGAACAACGCCTGCGTGCCGTTCGGGTAGGTGAAATCGACGCCCTTCAGCTCGAAGTTGCCGTGAATGGGCTCCGGTCTGTACTCGCCTGACGGCTCGACCTCCTTCTCGGAGTTGAGGATGCCGAAGAATCCCTCGGCGTAAATCAGCGCGTCGTTCACGTCGTCGAAGATGCGCTGCAGCTGCGTGATGGGCGCGATGACGTTGCTGAACAACATCACGTGGTACATGATCTTACCGATGGTCATGCCGGGGTATTCGATGAGCACCAAGTAGGCGGTGAGGATGATGACCAGCACGGTGCCCACCTGCCGCACGAAGCTCTTGAGTCCGTTGTAGTAGAAGGCCACCTTGCGTGTTTTCATCTGGTTTTCCGTCACTTGGTTCTGAATGTCGAGCTGTTTCTGCCCCTCAATCTGCTCGCGGTTGAAGCTCTTGATGACGTTGATGGAGTCGATGATGTTCTTGATACCCTGACTTTTAGTCTCCAAATGGCTGCGCATCTCGCGCCGCCAACCCTTGAGCCGACGCGCCTGCCGATAGGTGATCCAGAAGTAAACCGGCACGATGCCGAGGGCGACCAATCCGACATAGACGTTGGCCGCGAACATCAGGATGAGGGCGAGCAAGGCGCTGGTGAACAACGGCAGCAGGTCGATGAAGAAGTTCTGCACCGTGCGCGACAACGAGCTGACACCCTGATCGATACGGGCTTGCAGCTTGCCAGTAGCGTTGTCTCCCGAGTTGAAGAAGGCCATCTTGAAGGTGAGCACCTTCTCAATGACGCTTTGCGCCAGGTCGCGGCTCACGTAGATTCGCATCCGCTCGCCGAAATAGTTCTGTGCAAAGGTGACGATTGCGGAGAGCAACTCCTTGCCTAATAGCACGATGCTGATGATCGTCATAATCCGCGCTGCCTGACCCCATTGGAAGTTGGTGCCGATGAGCGCGTTGATGGCATCCACCGTCCGGTCGAGCACGATGGCATTGACCTGCGCCATCAGAGATCCGACCAAGGTAAGAATTAATGTGATGAGTACCAGCCATTTGTATGGCTTTACAAACGGACGGAGGTTTTTGAAAAGTTGGAGGAGGTTCATTGGAATGGTTATGGGTTATTGAAAGTTCGTAGTTAGCAGTTAGCAGTTAGTGGGTTACGATAAGCGCAATTTTAACGATAGAGGAGCAATCTATAAAAACATTTTCCTTGAACAGCCCCGGCAGGGGCAAGAGCTCGGTAGAAAAAGACATTTCGATTATCAAACACCTACCGTTCCGAACAAATCATATTCCGCCGCGTCGGTGATTTCCACATTGTAGAATTCGCCGACGGTGAGCGGTTGGGATTTGTCGATGAAGACGTCGTTATCGACATCGGGGGAGTCGAATTCGGTGCGGCCGATGTAGCAGTCGGGTTCCTCGCTGTCGATGAGCACCTTCATCGTGGTGCCGACGCGGGTCTGATTGATCTCGTAGGAGATTTTTTCCTGCAGCTTCATGATCTCGTTCACCCGTTTGTTCTTTTCGGAGGCCTTGATGGGGTCGCCGAGGTCGAAAGCAGGCGTGTCCTCCTCCTGCGAGTAGGCGAAAACGCCGAGACGTTCGAAGCGGTTGCGGCGCACGAACTCCACGAGTTCCTTGTGCTGCTCGCGGGTCTCGGTCGGGTAGCCGGAGATCAGTGTGGTGCGCAGCGCGATGCCGGGAATGGTCTCGCGGATGCGCGCGATGAGGTCGTAGATGTAGGCCGAGCTGCCGCCACGACGCATGCTCTGCAGGATGTCGTCGCTCACGTGCTGGAACGGGATGTCCAAATAGCGGCAATATTGCGGGTATTGCTTCATCACCTCCAGAATCTCGTAGGGGAAGTTCAGCGGGTAGGCGTAATGCAGCCGAATCCACTGGATGCCATTCACTTGCGCGAGTTTGTCCATCAGGTCGGCGAGTTCGCGCTTGCCGCTGCGGTCGATGCCGTAGTAGGTGAGGTCCTGGGCGATCAGCATCAGCTCCTTAACCCCTTGGTCGGCAAGCCGTTGCGCCTCATCCACCAATAGCGGAATCGGTTTGGAGACCTGCCGGTCGCGGATGAGCGGGATGGAGCAGTAGGAGCACTGGTGGTCACAGCCCTCAGAGATCTTGAGGTAGGCGTAGTGGTGCGGGGTCGAAAGCATCCGGTCCGCCGTGTTAAGCAGCTGGAAATCGGGGGATTCCAACAGCTTCGGCAGTTCCGCGAAGGTGAAGAAACCATCCACCTCAGGCAGAGCCTCCTGCAGTTCCGCCATATTGCGCTGCACGAGGCATCCCACCACGTACAACTTCTTGATCTGGCGGCGTTTCTTGCGTTCGATCTGTTGCAGGATTTCATTCACGGACTCCTCCCGCGCATCGTGGATGAAGCTGCACGTGTTGATAATCACGACATCGCTTTTCTGCGCACTCTCGTAGTAAAGTTCATGCCCGTTTCGGTGAAGTTGCGCGGCCATAACTTCCGAATCCACAATGTTCTTGGAACATCCCAAGGTGATGATATTGATGGTCATAACGTTCGAATTTCAGTCGGCAAAGATACAAAAAAAAGCCCCTTTGCAGGGGCTCCTTTTCTTCTGTCAAGCATTACATGGAAGTTGTACATTTAACTTCGGTGGTGATGCCCAAAACCGTGACTGAGCTGTTGTAATCGGAGCATTTTTTGCCGGATTCAACTTCAAAAGGATCGCCAGTGGTGGAAAGAGCACCGTTGACATAGGTTTTACATTGACATTTTTTGTCGCAGGAGGTGGTGAAGAAACCAAGCAACAAACCCACTGCGCAGATGCATAATACCTTTTTCATCTTTTTCAATTTTTTTGGTTATTAATCGGTTTGTAATCTGGCGGCAAAGATAAATTTTTTTCTGAAATGCTGTGCTTTAATCTTTATTTTTGTCAACAGTCTAACGTTTGATATTTTTGTATCTTTGCCGCTTGGAATCGAATCACTTTAAATCATAAAAAAAATGAAAAAATTAGTCATTATCGCCATCGCAGCTGTCATTGCGCTGACCGGCTGCACCAACAAGAACCAGTATGCCGGAACATACACCGGTAACTTCCAGTTCTTTAAATTTTCCACGTCGGATATTATCCCGAATGCAAACCCCACCGACAGCAAAAGTGGCAAAATGCAATTCCTCACCAACCCGCTGACTAACGGACTGTTCCTCTACAGTGTGATTCCGCTCAACGCTGTCTCTTCGGATCAGTATGTCTCCAATAGCGGCCTATTGGATTACCTTGATGTCTTATTGCAGAGCATCGGTTACCAAAACAATGTTTATGATGCCACTAAAGAGCAAATTAAGAATGTGGGTGTAACAGCGGTGTTTTCCGGCAATTCGGTTCACGCCGAACTTCAATACGAAATCGAGATCTTGGGTACGATAAACACCCGTATCACCATTGTGAAATTCGACGGAACAAGATAGTTTAATATAGAGAATGATGAGAAAGTGGACTCTTGGGCTTATTCTCCTGCTGGGAACGGCGTTCTGCCAGGCCCAGGACTCCACTTTTTTATATCCTGATGACTACAAAATATTCTATTACCCCAACGGCGTGAAGTCGAGCGAGGGCCGCATTGTCGATGGCAAGCCCGACGGCTGGTGGAAGTCCTACAACGAGAAGGGCATCCTCGTCTCCGAGGGCAACCGCAAGAATTTCCTCCTCGACAGTCTCTGGACATTCTACAACGACGACGCCACCGTACGCATGAAAGTGCATTACAAGGAAGACAAAAAAGACGGTGAACAAACTGTCTATCAGAAAGATGAATATACGGTAACCCACTGGCGACAGGACACGATTGTCGGCAGTGTGAACACTTATACCACCGACCATATCTGGCGGAAAACCGTGCCCTACCTCAACGGGCTGCCGCACGGTTTGGCCAAGGAGTTCAACGACACGGGTTTGGTGGTGGCCGTGACCAAGTACTATCGAGGGGTCCGCAGCCGCCGCGAGGTCGTGAACCGCACCGACAAATTCGGCCTCAAGCAGGGCAGCTGGAAATACTTCTGGGATAACGGCAACCTGCGCGTCGAGGCACAATACCTCAACGGCAAGAAACACGGATTCTTCAAATATTATGACGAGAACGGCGATTTCCTCTATGTGGAGAAGTACGAAAACGACCAGCTGGTGAAGGATGCCAAGGAGACGAAGGAGCTGGAGCGGCGCCGCACCTACCATCCGAACGGGCAGGTGGCCATCGCCGCCACCTACTATAACGGCCGCCCCGACGGCATCCGCCGCGACTTCGACTCCACCGGCAAAATCACCAACGGATACCTCTTCGAGGACGGCTGGCTCCGCTACGAAGGCATCACCGACCTGAACGGACTGCGGCAGGGCCTGTGGAAGGAATACTACCCCACCGGCGAACTGCGCTCGCAAGGCAAGTACAAAAACTCGAAACCTATCGGCGAGTGGAACTTCTACTTCACCGACAAAACTGTCGAGATTACCGGCAGTTATAACAGCAAAGGACAGAAAATCGGCGAATGGCTCTGGTTCTACCCAAGCGGCGACACCATGACCGTGGCCAACTACGAGGACGGCGACTTGGAGGGCCGCTACATCGATTACGACGAAGAAGGGAATGCCCTGACAACCGGTCAGTACGAAGCCGGCTACGAAGAGGGCGTCTGGATGTACAGAAACGGAACCTCCTACGAAACAGGGCGTTATAGCGGAGGACTACGCGACGGGGTGTGGAAATCCTGGTTCGAGCCCGGCAAATTGGCCTCCGAAATCCAGTACACCGACGATATGATGGACGGAAAATACGTGCTCTATTGGGAAAACGGCAATATCCGCCTAACCGGCAAGTACGAAAACGGTCTCCAAGAGGGCATTTGGCAACTCTACGACGAGGAGGGAATCCTCTCCGTCACCACCCTATTCCAAGGAGGAAAAGAACTGAAATGGAATAACTACACAATAAAATAACAGAACGGACGTTATATATTCTTTATCTTTGAAATATGCGATATAAAATACTGATTATAACCTTATTATGTGGATTGATGGGAAACTTGGTCGCGCAGACGGACTCGCCTGTGACGCCCGATTCCGCTTCCATCGCCGCCGAAAACGCCGCTCAAGAGAGCTTGGAGATTTTCACCCGTAACGAGATTCGCCTGATGGACTCGCTGCTGAACGTCTGGTACGTGAAACGCGACCTCGCCTCCCAAAACTCCGTCCTTTCCAAACTCACGGATGACACGACCAAATACGACCACAACGACTCTCTGATGTACAAACGGTTAAGCGCTATCGAGACCCCCATTCAGGTGGCCTACAACGACAAGGTGAAGCGTTTCATCGAACTCTACTCCGTGCAACGGCAACGCAGCTCCTCCGTAATTTTGGGTCTGGCACAGTACTACTACCCGTGGATGAAGGCCATTTTCGACAAGTACGACCTGCCTGAGGAGTTGGTCTATATCACGATCATCGAGTCCGCGCTCAACCCGACAGCCGTCTCCCCCGCCGGCGCCACAGGCATTTGGCAGTTCATGTACGGCACGGGCAAACTCTACGGACTGGAGGTCACCTCGTATGTCGATGACCGCCGCGACCCCTACAAGGCTACGGAAGCCGCCGCCCGTCATTTCCGCGACCTCTACAACATCTTCGGTGACTGGGGATTGGCCATCTCCGCTTATAACTGCGGCGCGGGCAATGTGCGCAAGGCTATCCAACGCTCCGGCGGCAAGACGGATTTCTGGAGTGTGTGTCACTACCTCCCCCGCGAAACCCAAAACTACTTCCCTGCTTTCATCGGCGCGATGTATATGATGACCTACCACAACCTCTACGGCATCCAGCCTGCACAGATTTCCATCCCGTTAGATGTGGACACCATCATGATTCACAAGGAGACCCATTTTATGCAGATTGCCAACGTGCTGGATGTCAGCTATGACGAAATCAAATCCCTCAACCCGCAGTACAAAAAGGACATCGTCCCGGCATTCAACCAGCCGATGCCCGTGCGGTTACGCTCAAACGATATCCTGCACTACATCGCCTTGGCCGACTCCATCCCGAACTACAACTACGACACCTACTTCAACCCGACCAAGAACTTGAACGAAATCGCGGCCAACGGCACTGTGACTGATGACGGTATGATGATTGTGCAGAAAACGCCGAACAAATACCACACCGTGAGAAAAGGCGAAACGCTAGGCAGAATTGCCTCCAAATACGGAACCACGGTCAGCAAAATCAAGTCCCTGAACCATTTGCGCAGCACCAGCCTGCGCGTGGGGCAACGACTGCTAGTCAAGAAAGGCACCACAGTGACCGTTCCCAACCCGAACGCGAAACCCGCCGCCCAGGACACCACCAAGGTCATCGCCAACAATAACGCGAAGGATTCCACCTCTACGACGAGCGACACCATCGGAGGTCCTGTCCCCGCCAAACCGCAACCCGAAATCAAGCCCGTACAACAGCAGATGAGCTACACCTCATACACGATCCAACGCGGCGACACGCTCTCGTCCATCGCCCGCCGCTACGGCACCACCGCGGACTATCTCGCTGACTACAACAAGTTGGCGAACAAGGACGCCCTCCAAGTCGGCCAAAAACTGAAGATCCCGAAAAAATAGTTTTTCGAATAGGAATCGTTTCACCGAAGGTAAAGACGTCTCACAACGTCTCTCTACCGAGAAACATGAAAAATTATGGGTGTCGTCATCAAACAGAGCATCAAAGGCACGATTGTCAACTACGTGGGAATAGCCATTGGCTTTCTCACCACGTTTTTTATCGTCACTAAATATCTGACGCAAGAGGAAATCGGCCTCAACCGCGTGCTCATCGACGCCGGCATCCTGTTCGCCAGCTTCGCTCAACTCGGCACCAGCTCCTCCATCATCCGTTTCTTCCCCTATTTCAAAGACGAGAACGAGAAACACCATGGCTTTTTCTTCTGGACATTGATCGTCCCCATTGTCGGGTTCCCCCTCTTCTTCGTCGTAGCCAAATGCTTGGAAGGCACCATCATCCAAACTTTTTCGAAAAACTCGGAACTCTTCGTCAACTACTATCGGTTCGTCTTTCCCCTTTCGGTGTTCATGCTCTACCAGACAGTGTTCGAGGCCAACGCCAACGTGCTGATGCGTATCGTGGTACCGAAATTCGTGCGCGAGGTGGGCGTGCGTGTCGGACTGCTACTGACCTACCTGCTATATGGCTACTGGAATGTCATCGACCTAGACGGTTTGGTCATCGGAATCTGCATCACCTACTTTGTCGCCGCCCTCATTGACTTTTTCTACCTACTCACGTTGGGGAAAATCTCGTTCAAGCCAGACTTTAAGGTTCTTACAAAACCCCTGCTGAAGGATTTCGGTTTCTATACGCTTTTCATGCTGTTGAACGCCGTCACCGCGAATGTGATGCCACTGCTGAACACCTTTTTCGTCAGCGCGGGCATGGGACTCGCGTTCACAGGCATCTACGCCATCGCCAACTACATCGCCACGGTGGTGGAGATTCCGAACCGGTCGTTGAATGCCATTGTACAGCCGGAAATCTCTGAATCTATTAAGAACAACGACATTCAGCGAGCCGAAACGCTTTGTAAGTCCGTATCTTTGCATCTGATGCTCTCCAGTGCGCTCATCTTCTTCTTCATCTGGATCAACCTTGACGCACTGTTTCTGCTGCTGCCCAACGGCGAAATGTATGAGGCAGGCAAGAGCGTGGTGTTAATCCTCGGTTTCGCAAAATTCTTCAATTCCACGTTGTTTGTCGGCTCCAGTGCCCTCAACTACTCCAAATACTACTATTGGTCGCTGGTGTTCACGATTATGCTAACCGCGACGGCTGTTTTGCTTAACGTGCTGCTGATTCCACGCTTCGGCATGGATGGTGCCGCGATGTCGCACCTTCTCTCCTACCTAACCTTCTACCTTTGTCTGCTGCTCATCGTACGTATAAAGATGGATATCAACATCTTGTCTATGGCGCAACTCAAGGTTCTCGCCCTCATCTTAGGTCTGCTGGTGCTGAACTTCGGCTGGGTGAAAGGTATCGCCCCGCTGTTTATGAAGCTGCCGTTCTCCGTAAAAGCCAATGCTATAGTGGATGCTGTCGTGAAGAGCACGGTCTTAATGGTCGCCTCCGTCGGGATATGCTACTTCTGGAACATCTCCGACGAGGTGAACCGATTAGTGCGAAAGATGCTGCGAATCAAGGAATAAGAACAATTGGGCGGCTCCGCTGAAGTTAAGCAAGAACGCCTTTTGCACGATGCCTACACTTCGAATCGCAACCGTTCCCCACGAAATTCTTCGTTAAACTGACCGTTTTCGTACACTAAGTTCCCATTGACAAACGTATGGGTGACTTTCGTATGCGTGGCTACCCCGTCGTATGGAGTCCAACCGCATTTGTAATGGACTTTCTCGTTGGAAATCAGCTCGTTCGCATCCGTATCCACGATAGCCAAATCGGCAAAGTAACCTTCCCGAATGAAGCCTCGACGGTCGATGCGGTACAGCGTGGCGGGATTATGGCACATCAGTGTAACTAAATCAGCCAAAGTCAGCCCGTTACGTTTGAAATTGTCGGCCATGAGCGCGAAGTTGTGCTGGATGGACGGGAATCCGGACTTAGCGGTAAAGTAGCTGTCGGTGAACTTCTCTTCCCGCTGATGGGGGGCGTGGTCAGAGCCTATAGTGCTGATGTAGCCGTCTTTGACCCCCTTCCAAATCGCGAGTTTGTCTTGCAACGACTTAATGGCCGGATTGCATTTGATGGCAAAGCCGAACCGCGCGTAGTCACGGTCATCAAACAGCAGGTAGTGAGGACAGGTCTCTGCGGTTATCTTCCTGTCAACCAACGGGATGGTGGAATCAAATAGCAACAGTTCTGAACGGGTGGAGATGTGCATGACGTGCAACCGCGCGCCAGTTTTCTTCGCCAACACCACCGCCTTCTCTGTGGAACGGTAGCAGGCCTCTTCCGTGCGCACAAACGGGTGGATGCTCGCATCCGGGACTATTTCATGATGTTCGGCCAACTCTTTATAATGCCGCGTGTTCCGTTTGATGATTTCCTCGTCCTCACAATGCGCGGCAATCAAGCACGGCGACTCGCGGAAAAGAGTCTCCAGAACGGAGTCCTTATCCACCAGCATATTGCCGGTGCTGGAGCCCATAAACAGTTTCACGCCGCATACCGTGGCAGGGTCGGTCTTCACAATCTCGTCCAGATTGTCGTTCGTCGCGCCGATGTAGAACGAGTAGTTGGCCAACGATTTCTCGGCGGCAAGGTCGAACTTATCCTGCAGCAACGCTTGCGTGGTGGTCTGCGGCACCGTGTTGGGCATCTCCATAAAGGAGGTGACGCCGCCCGCCACCGCCGCCCGGCTCTCACTGCCAATGTCAGCCTTGGCAGTCATTCCCGGCTCTCGGAAATGCACATGCTCATCAATGACCCCGGGAATCACGTATTTGCCCCGCGCATCAATAATCTGCGCATTGCCCGCATCAAAAGGTTCAGCATCGCGGACAATTTTGGCAATGATACCATCTTTAATATAAAGGTGAGCCGGAAAGGACTCACCTTCGTTCACTATCGTTGCATTTTTGATATAATAGTTCATTTGTAACTTGTGATTAGTGAATTGTGATTAGAATCGTCCGCCGGCGCCGCCGCCACCGAAGCCGCCACCGCCGCCGAAACCGCCGAAGCCTCCGCCTCCAAAGCCGCCACCACCGCCGAAGCTGCCTCCACCGAAGCCACCGCCAAAGTCGGACCAGTTGCCGCCGTAGTGGGTGGGCGGGAAGAAGGTACCTCCGTCGTAGTGACTGCCGCCACTAAAACTGTTGGGATGCTTTTTGGAGAAAGAGATGACGACCACCACTATAATGATGATGAAGAAGAGGCCGAGGAGCACTTCCGCCAAGGATCCTGAATCGTCGTACAACCGCTCCACGCTGATTTCGCCCGCCGCCAACGGCAGGATATACGCCAACGCGGAGTCGATGGCCGCATTGTAGTCCCCTTCACGCAGGGCGGGCATCATTTTCGTCTCGATGATGCGTTTCGCTATGGCATCGGGGATGGCAGCCTCAAGGTCGTACCCCACCGCAATATAGACTTCGCCAGAGGTCTCGTTGCGGGGCTTCAGCAACAACACCACGCCATTGCGTTTGTCATCGGTGGAACGGACACCCCACTGCTCACCAATCTCGTAGGCGAATTCTGCAGCGGTATAGTAGCCCAAATCATTGACTGTCACCACACAAATAACGTTGGTGGTGCTGTCGTTGAAAGCCACGAGCCGGTTCTCCTTCTCCTGAATCTGCTCGGGAGTGAGGATGCCGGCAAGGTCGTTGACCAGGCGTGGCGGATTAGGGGCAGGAGGAATCCCGTCCGTATTCTTCGCCGCGCCGGACCATACGGCTGCGATGACAATCAGTATGGTTATCAGACGTTTCAACGCTGCAACAATCACGGATTAGTTGAAGTTGAACTCCACATCCGGGGCTTTGTCAGCACCCTCAGTCGCCTTGAAGTAACCCTTCTTGTCGAAGTTGAACATACCAGCGATGATGTTGTTCGGGAACCTGCGGATGTAGCTGTTATAGTCGTTCACCGTCTCGTTGAACTTGCCGCGCTCCACAGCGATACGGTTCTCCGTACCCTCCAACTGAGCCTGCAACTCCAAGAAATTCTGGTTGGCTTTTAGTTCGGGATAGCGCTCCACGACGACCATCAAGCGGCTCAAGGCGGAACTCAGTTGATCCTGGGCGGCCTGGAACTTGGCGATGGACTCCTCGGTGAGGTTACTCGGATCCACCTGCACGGACGTGGCTTTGGCACGAGCTTCAATCACTTCCGTCAAAGTGCCCTTCTCATAGTCAGCGGCGCCCTGAACAGTCTTCACCAAGTTGGGAATCAGGTCCATACGGCGTTGATAGGCATTCTCCACATCGGCCCAAGCCTTGGAGCAGCCTTCGTCTTTCTGCACCATCTTGTTGTACGGTGAAACTAACATGGCACCCAAAACGATAAGGACGCCCACAATAATCAGAACAGTTTTTAATACTTTACCCATTTGTTTAAGATTTTAATGTAAATATTCTATTGATTTTCCTATTTGGTGATATATAATGTCCGCCGCCCCTGCATTTTCCGCCACATATCGCTGGCAAATATCACAGGTTTGGGTATAATATTCATTGTTTTGCTCAAATTTCGTCATGGTTTCTTTCATTTCATCGGCGGAATTGACCGAAAAGGCCCCTTTCCGCTCCACTAAGGTCACCGCCTCGTTGAAATGGTCGTAATACGGACCGAAGAAGAGCGGCTTGCCATACACCGCCGCTTCCAGGATGTTGTGCAGTCCCGTTTTGAACGCCCCGCCGATGTAGGAGACATGGCTGTACTGGTACAGTCGGCTTAAAATGCCGATGGTGTCGATGAGAAGTACTTGACAATCGGACAACTGTTCCTCTTTCATAGAGGAATACAGGGCGGTTTTATATGCGCGGAACGTCTCTTTCACCTCTTCGCTTCTGCTGATTTCGTGGGGTGCAACAACCAGTTTATAATCAGGGAAATCTTGCAATAACTGTGCCAGCAGCTGCTCGTCAGGTCCCCAAGTACTGCCAGCCACAATGATTTTCCGACCTTGGCGGAAGGTCTCCATAAACGGGAAAGGCTGCACTTTCGAGGCGATGGCACTCACGCGGTCGAAACGGGTATCTCCGCAAACGGTAACCTGTTTTATGTCAATGCTTTCCAGAAGCCGCTTCGATTTTTCCGTCTGCACGAAGAAATGCGTGGCTGCCTGCAATTGTTTAGCAAACCATCGCCCGTAAGGCTTGAAAAAGTGCTGGCTTTCACGGAATATAGCGCTAATGTAGTAAAAAGGTATGGACTTTTGATGCAATTGGTCCATATAATTGTACCAAAACTCGTATTTCACGAACACGGCCGCTCGGGGCTGCACAATGTCGAGAAACTTTCTTGCGTTGCGAGGCAGATCCAACGGCAAATAGAAATTGTAGTCAGCAAGCGGTTTTTTTATGGCCTGCGCATAGCCTGACGGTGAAAAGAAAGTCGTAAGTATCTTAGTTTCAGGCTGCTCCTGCTTAATCTTCTCGATGAGCGGTTTGGCCTGCTCGTATTCTCCCAGGGAAGCGCAATGCACCCACACGGGAGACTGCTTTCCGGCAAAGGTTTGTTCCAGCTCGGAAAGCAAGTCCTTACGGCCACGCACCCACAACCGCGCCTTCTCGTTGAACAGCGCGACGATACGGATACCCAACCCGTAAAACCAAATCCCTATTGTGTATAGCACTCGCATTCCTTTAATTTGTGACTTGTGACTTGTGATTTGTGACTTGTGATTTGTGATTTGTGACTTGTGACTTGTGATTTGTGACTTGTGATTTGTGACTTGTGATTTGGGGAAAATATACTATGTAGGTCATAAGTCATACGTCATACGTCATAAGTCATAAGTCATAGGTCATAAGTCTATCGATAATAAAACGTTGTCGTTGTTTTTTGCTCGTACAGCGGGATGTTCCAGCCGACGCGGAAACCGATAAGACCGCTGAATTGGGCTTTCATATCGTCGGTGGGGCCTTCGAAGAAGATGTAGTTGCGGTTCGGCTTGGTCCACATCTCGTGGAACTCCAACCCGACGGTAAAGTTCAGCATTCGGTTTTTCCGCACGAAATGGTAGCCCACGAACTGGTTGAGGACGAAGCCCCCGCAACGCCGGTCGTAACCCTTGACGTAGTCGCCGTCGAGCTGCGGATACTGGTGGCTGAAGTCGTCAAGGCGCAGACGGTGGCTGAAGTAACCGGCCCCGATACGCAACCAGACACCCGAGTTCTTCCAACGATCGACGGGAATGATCTTGCCAAATTCGGCCTGGACGGTCCAGTAACGGCCTTCCGCCTGGATGCCACCGCGTGACACCAACCCGTTGCCGTCAATGATAATGCCATTGTCATTGGCCAGGGTGCCGTTGAAGAATTCCGGGTCACGCATTTTGGCGTTGAACATATAGTCAACGTGGAACCCGACGGTCCAGTTGTTCCTCGACTTGAAGGTGAATCCCGGTCCCACGGCGAAGTTGTTCTTGTACATCGTGCGCAGGGCACCCACGGGAATGTGGTACGACATGTGCGCATCCAGCCAGATCATCGGCGCGGCGGTGTCCACGTAGTCCTTGCTGGAAAAATCAGTCTGGTAAACGGGCTTAGTCTTTTGGGCCACTGCCTGTTGCGGCAAAGCGAGCAGGGCGACTGCCGTTAGAGCAAAAAGCAGAAAAAGATGCAGCAGACGACTGCCTGCTACATCTTTTCCGATATACGATAAACGTTTCATAATCATTGTTAAGGGTTTACGGTCCAAAGGTTCCGGGTCCCAAAGGCCAAATTAGTTCGTGCGGCCGGGATAGACCTTGAGGGCTTCGCGGAGACACTCGACGGCCTTCTCGAGGTCAGAGACGTTGAGGCAGTAGCTGATACGCACCTCGTCAACACCTTGTCCCTTCTTGGAATAGAAGCCCGTGGCGGGGGCAAACATCACCGTTGCACCCTTGTAGCTGAAGTCTTCGAGCAGCCAGCGGCAGAAGCGGTCGGAGTCGTCGATGGGCAGACGGGCCACGCAGTAGAAGGCGCCCTTCGGCATCGGGACGAAGCAGCCGGGGATGGCGTTCACGCCATTCACGATGGTGTTGCGGCGAGCCACATACTCTTTGTTGACGCTGTCGAAATAGACCTTCGGGGTGTCAACGGCGGCCTCACCAAGAATCTGGCCGTAGGAAGGCGGGCTCAAACGGGCCTGGGCCATCTTCATAGCGGTGGCATAGACCTCCTTGTTATGCGTGATGAAGGCACCCACGCGCACACCACAGGCGCTGTAACGCTTTGACACAGAGTCCAAAAGCACTACGTTGTCGGCAATGTCGGTCAGCTCCATGACGGAGAAGTGTTTGACGCCATCGTAGCAGAACTCGCGATACACTTCGTCGGCGAAGAGGAAGAGGTCGTGCTTTTTGGCGATCTCACCCAGCTTGAGGATCTCCTCCTTGGAGTAGAGGTAGCCGGTGGGGTTGTTGGGGTTGCAGATCATGATGGCCTTGGTCTTCGGGGTAATCACCTTCTCGAAATCCTCGATGGAGGGCAGCGCGAAGCCGTTCTCAATCGTGGAGATGATAGGTTTCACCACCACGCCGCACATCGTGGCAAAGGCGTTGTAGTTGGCGTAGAAGGGTTCCGGGATGATGATTTCATCGCCGGGATCCATACAGCTGTTGAAGGCGAAAAGGAGGCCTTCGCTGCCACCGGTGGTGACGATGATCTCATCGGTGGTGATCTCAATACCCACGCTGTGGTAGTATTCCACCAATTTCTTGCGATAGCTGAGATTGCCGGCAGAGTGGCTGTAGGCAATCACCGGAATATCGGCGTTACGCACGGCGTCGCGGGCACCTTTCGGGGTCTCGATGTCGGGTTGACCGATGTTCAGATGATAAACGTGAATGCCGCGAGTTTTGGCAGCATCGGAGAAGGGGACGAGCTTCCGGATGGGGGAAGACTGCATGCTTGCACCTTTTTGGGAAATTTTAGGCATATTCTTTTATATTAATGTTTTGATAATCAGAATAATATATTTATAACTTGACCTTGCAAAGATATAAAATCTTTACAAAAGAACACGCTATTAATTACGTCCGAGATAAAGTTCCACCAATCCTTCGGGGGTGGAGACATGCAGAATCCTGTTTTCGCGGTCAACGTCGGTGACGAACTGCTGGGAGGCGGGGATGAGGATTTCCGTGCCGTCGCGTTCAACCTGCATGAGCGGGTTGTTGGCCAGTTCGAGAAAATCCTTGCAGATGCCGATTTCGCCCAACTTCTCGTCCACCACTTTGAAGCCGATGACTTCGTGAAAATAGAAACGGTTGCCGGTAAGTTTCGGCAGGGAGGAGAGGGGCAGGTAGAGGTCGGTCTGCGCAAATTCGCGCACATTGTCGATACCGACTTCCTGCAGCTTGACGATGAACTGGTTGTTGCCCTTATATTGCAGTTTCTCAATCATATAGGGCAGCATTTCGCCGTCTGTCTCAATAAAAACGGCCTGGAGGTCGAGGTAGCGTTCGCAGTCATCGACATCAAAAAAGGCACACAACTCGCCTTTCAGACCGAAAGGTTTCGTTAGTGTGCCTAAGTAGTAGAAGTTTTTGTCTGCCATTATGGAGGCGGAAAAAACTATTCGGCAGCCGGTTGTTCGGCTTCGGCGGCGGGAGCCTCTTCAGCAGCGGCCTCAGCGGCAGCGGCTTCAGCAGCTTCCTGGGCGGCCTTGGCCTGAGCGGCGGCGATTTCAGCAGCCTTGGCGGCCACTTTCGCGGAGATAGCCTCGCGGACTTTCGTCTCGGCGGCAAGGCGCTCTTTCACGACTTTGCGTTTGGCCTCGCGCTCGGCGTTCTCGACGTCTTTCAGCTTGGAGTTCTTCTCCTGCTTCCAGGCTTCGAACTTGCGCTGGGCTTCGTTCTCGCTGAACGCGCCCTTGGCGACACCGCCTTTGAGGTGTTTCATCAAATAGACACCTTCGCGCTTGAGAATCGCACGGGCTGTGTCAGAAGGAGTGGCGCCCACCTCTAACCAATACAGCGCTCTGTCGAAATTGATGTTGAGAGTTGCGGGATTGGTCAGGGGGTTGTAGGTACCCAGATCCTCGATGAATCGTCCGTCACGGGGTGCTCGACCATCCGCAATTACAAGGTGGTAGAAGGGTTGGTTCTTCTTACCGCGTCTTTGTAATCTGATTCTTGTTGCCATAATACATTAATTTTTAGGGGTTAAAAAAATCGGCGGCAAAAATACACTTTTTTGGCATACAATCCGTTGCCGGAAAATTTTATCTTTTTACGCCCCGATTTGCCCTTAAATTGGCAGGGATTCGACAAGCTCGAATGCGATGCATAGCGCCCCTACGTGCAAAGCACATACAGGTCGTCCCGCTGGTTGATGCACAAAACCGGCATCGCTGTCTTGCCGATGATCTTGCGCTCACGGGGACCCGTCAGCACGTCGGCGAGCGTGTAGTAACGCGTCATCATGATGACCAACGCACCAGACTCGTGGGTATCCGTCAAGGCGTATGCATCCAAATGGCTTTGCGATGGCACTTGGTACTTATCGTATGATATCTCCAGATTGGCGTATAGCTTCTCCACGAAATCCACGTTGTCACGCACTAACTTGACCAACCCCTCGTCTTTGTATTTCGGATAGAGAATATGGATGACTGATCCGTAGAACCGGCTGAAATAGCCCGCCCACAACGCCTTTTCTTTGTTCTGGCGCTCGATGTCCAGGGTGAGCAGGATGTTTTTGTAGTCGGTGACACTTTCAAGAGGCACCGTAACGGTCATCACAGGAAATCGCGACTGGCGGATGAACTTGAGCGCTTTCTTCGCAGTAAAAAGGCACTCCGCACGGTCTTCCATGTAGTAGGCCACCCCGATGACAAACATAGCCGTGTTGTGCTCCTCTGCATACTTGAACAGGGTTTCAGGAAAAACATAGTCCGTGATAACCTGGCTGTTTTTCGTCTCCGAAACCATATCCCGGATCTCCTTCAGATAGCCACTGTCATCGGGAATATGGCGGGATTCGGGCAGTCCGAATCCGAACCCGAAGTTCGTCATGACCGTCAGCGAGGCTTGGAACACCTCAGCCAGCATCACACCATGGTCCACCGCGACCCTCCCGACGCGGGAGTCGTCGGCAATGACCGTGATGTTCAGGTTGCGGTCTCGTTTTATCGGTTCGTGAATGTCCATTATCTCAATCCTTTCACGACAGGTTTGGCCGCCACGTACTCCTTCAGGTAGAACGGCTCGAAGTAGGCGACATCCTCAAAAGCCTGTTCCTGCCACTTTTTCAAAGCTGCGGGCAGCAGATAGCGGGCGGAGACGGGGGCATCAACAAAACGGGCGTTCGGACTGGCGGAGAGGAGCTCGCGGCACTTGGGCATCCCGTTGCCGCAGAAGACAACCGTCTGCGTGGCCAAAAGTTCCGCGAAAGTGTTCTCGTCCACGATTTTGGAAGAGACCTCCTCCACCATATTCATCGCGAAATCGTAGCGGGCGGTGAAGACCTCCATGCGGCGGGCATCAATCATCGGGACAATCTGCGGTTGCACGTCGTCGCTTCCCGTCCATGAGGCTTTGGCTCCCTGCGCGATACCCTCCAACGTGCCGATGGCCATTACAGGGATTCCGGCGGTGTAGGCGATGCCCTTGGCGGTCGATACGCCGATGCGCAGGCCCGTGTAGGAGCCGGGGCCGACGCTCACCGCCACACCGTCGAGGTCCTTGACGGTGCAGCCGCCCTGCTTCAGCGCCTCCTCTACGAAAGGCAGCAGGTGCTTGGCGTGGTTGTTGCCGCCGGCCTCCTCTTTCAGACCGATGACTTCCGCGCCTCGCGACAAGGCCACAGAACATACGTCAGTGGCAGTTTCGATATGTAATATTGTTGGTATCATATTGGATTACAAAGTTATACGGTTAAAGGGTTAGCGTTTTAATCCTCGGTAGATGAGATCGTGCACTTTCAATCGTATTCCGCTCTTGGCCAGATTGTTGGGTTCGGCGTTGGGGCAGACGCGGTTGGAAAGGAAGACGAAAATCAGCTCTTCCTTCGGGTCGCACCAAACCACGGTGCCGGTGAAACCCTGGTGACCGAAAATGTGGGTAGAGGCGCCAGTGGGCACGATGGAGGATTCACCAGAGGATTTCGGAGTATGGAAGCCGTAGCCGCGAACTTGACATCCGTGCAGGGAATGCATCTTCGTGAACTCCTTCACGGTATTCTCTGACAGATAGCGCGTACCTTCATAAACGCCGCCGTTCTGCAGCATCAAGAAGATGGCGGCGATTTCCTCCGCCGTGGAGAACAAACCCGCGTTACCGGCGTTGCCGTGCATCAGCGCGGAGGTCTGGTCATGCACGTAACCGTGGACCAACTGCTTGCGGAACGTCTCGTCTTTCTCCGTCGGGGCGATCTCCTGCTTGTGGAATCCGTGCTGCAGCGGTCTGAACGACGTGTGCGACAACCCCATCGGCTGGTAGAACGTTTCGGCCAGGAACTGCTCGATTGGCAGCATCGTGACGTTCTCCACCATATCTTTGAGCAACAGGAAGTTAAGGTCGCTGTATTCGTACTTTTTCTCTTTCAGTTTACAATGGGCCACCCTGTAGCGGATAGTGTCGGGATAGTCATTACGAAGATAGAGGTTGTCCGCCACTTGGGTGTTGAAGTTCTCGCTTTTGCTGGTGCGGAGGTACTTTTCATTGCCTTGGATGGACTTGTAGAACGGGATGAAGGCGGGCATCCCCGACGTATGCGTCAGCAGTTCCTCAAGCGTGAGACTCGCTTTGTCGGTGCCGGCCAGGTAGGGCAGATACTTGCCGATTCTGTCCGTCAGGTGGATCTCCCCGTTATCGTACAACTTCATGACCGCCAAGGTGGTGGCTGCAACCTTGGTCAGCGAGGCGATGTCGTACATCGTCTGCGGCGTCACCTTGTCCTGCTGGTTGTAGTCGAGGTAACCGAAAGCCTTGTGATAGATGGGCTGCCCGTGGTGCAGGGCGATGACTTCGCAACCCGGATAAATGTGATTCTGGATGCCGTCTTGCAGCATCTTGTCGAGCTGCTGCGTGATATTGTCAGGTAAAACAGAGAAGTTTTCGACGGATTTGTTCATCAGGATGCCGCTGCCGACGGGATATTCGTTGATGCTGACGGGCAGCGTACCCTCACAGACAATCTGTCCGAAGCAGGCTTTCATCGCCGCCGCCACGGTGGAGGGCGTGAACTGGTAGGCATCGATGACGGCGCGGTAGTTGGTCAACGAATCGAAGTAGTTGAGTGCGTATGGATTTCCTAAATGGATGAGAATCACTTGCTTCTCCTTGGCCAATCGGTTGAGCAGCCGCACCGACGACATGTCGATGCCGTAGCCGGAACCGCCCAATTGATTGGAGCCACCGAAAGCCACGATGATTTGTTTGTACGGGGCCAGCTTGGTGAAGATATTGGTCTGCTCCTTGGAGGATATCTTCTTATCCATATAGTAGTATGGTAGATTGTACTCGCCCACAATTCGCTTGTATTCGCTCTGGTAAGCCTTGCGATCGACACACAGAAACGCTGTGTGTCCGGCAGTTTTGGCATTCAAGGGCAGCATATCGTCATCGTTCTTCAGCAGCGTGAGGGCTTTTTCCTCGATCTGGCGGTTGACCCAGACCGCTTCCGAACGGTTCATCCATTTGTTGATTTCTGCACTGTTGGTGGAAGTGTAGTTCGTGATGCCGCGGCTTTCCTTGAACTGTAGCACGCGTAAGCACCGCTCATTGATGAGTTCTTCGGATATGACACCCTCTTCCACCGCCCGTTTGATAGCGGCGATGACGGAGTCGGTTTCGCCGGGAAGTAGCAGGATGTCGGCGCCGGCCAGCAAGGCGCGGATTTCCACATCGCCTTCGAAGCGGTTCTGGTTGCGCACGCCTTTCATTTCCATAGCATCGGTGATAATCAAGCCGTTATATCCCAATTCTTTCTTGAGCAGGTCAGTGACGATGGCGTATGACAGCGTGGACACTGAATTGGCAGAAGAGTCCAAAGCGGGGATGTTGAGGTGTGCGACCATTACCATGTCGGGGTTCTCCTTAATGAGTTGGCGGTAGGGGTAGAGTTCCATCTCGTCGAGATCGATGCGGCTTTTGCGGATGGTGGGCAGGGCGAGGTGCGAGTCGCTCTCGGTGTCGCCGTGGCCGGGGAAGTGTTTGAGGGAGGTAACGATGCCACCGTCCTGCATCCCGTGCATGTAGAGGGCGGCCTTGCGGCACACCTTGTCGCGGTTCTCGCCGAAGGAGCGGCTGTTGATCACGGGATTGCGGCTGTTGTTGTTGATGTCGATACAGGGAGCGAAGTTGAGGTTGATGCCGACGGCCTTGCATTGTTCGGCCACCTCAAGTCCCATCTGGTAGATCAGGGAGTCGTTCTCCTCGGAAAGGGCGCCGAGGGTCATCTGGCGCGGGAAGGCCACGCAGCTGTCAAGGCGCATGGCAGGCCCCCACTCGCCGTCGATGGCCACGAAGAGGGGTACGTTGCTGACGGCCTGCAGCCGTTTGGTGAGCATAGCTTCCGGAGTGGGATTGCCTTTGAAAAAGCAGACGCCGCCGGGCTGCACACGCGCCACTAACTCTACAAACTCCTTGTTATACTGTTCGTTATCCGTACTGTTCACGCGGAGAATAAGCAATTGGGCAATCTTTTCCTCCAACGTCAACCGGTCGAGGACGTTGATGTTGGGGTCCGGACTGCGGAGGCCCGTGAAAAGGGAGAGCAGCAGTAATGCGCAAACGACAGTAACACAATGGATATGCTTTTTCATACTTAACGGCTAATGGAGCGGCAAAAGTACAAAAAAAGCGGTAGATTTCTCATACAATATTTATAAGGGAACCCCAAAGTCCGAATATTTGTTACCTTTGCGCCCTTGAAATTTGTTTTTAGCATTAAACTATAATAGTATGATAGACAATGACTTAAAATACAAAATTGCCGACATGGGGTTGGCGGAGTGGGGACACAAAGACATTGATGTTTCCCAAAAGGAGATGCCGGGTTTGCTGGCCATCCGCGAGAAATACGGCAACAGCCAGCCGTTGAAGGGTGTGCGCATCATGGGATCGCTGCACATGACCATCCAAACGGCCGTGCTGATCGAGACGCTGACGCACCTCGGCGCGGAAGTGCGCTGGTGCAGCTGCAACATCTTCTCCACGCAGGACCACGCCGCCGCCGCCATCGCCGACAACGGGGTCTCCGTCTTCGCATGGAAAGGCGAGTCGTTGGAAGACTACTGGTGGTGCACGGTGAACGCCCTCTCATTCCCCGGCGGCAAAGGACCGCAACTCATTGTCGATGACGGCGGTGACGCCACCCTGCTCATCCACCTCGGTTGCAAGGCCGAAGACGACCCGACCGTCCTCGACGCCACGCCCGAATCCCACGAACAGGCTGTGATTTTCAACACGCTGAAACAGGTGCTGAAAGAGGATCCCCGTCATTGGCACAATCTGCTGGCTGACATCAAGGGTGTCTCCGAAGAGACGACCACCGGCGTGCATCGCCTCTACCAGATGATGGAGCGCGGCGAGCTGCTCTTCCCCGCCATCAACGTCAACGATTCCGTGACGAAGTCCAAGTTCGACAACAAGTACGGCTGCCGCGAGTCGTTGGCCGACGGCATCAAGCGCGCCACCGACGTGATGGTGGCCGGCAAGGTCGTCGTGGTGTGCGGCTACGGCGATGTGGGCAAGGGCTGCGCGCAGGCCATGCGTTCTTACGGCGCCCGCGTCATCGTCACCGAGGTCGATCCCATCTGCGCGCTGCAGGCCGCAATGGAGGGCTTCGAAGTCAAGACCGTGGAGGACGCCCTCGACGAAGGCAACATCTACGTCACCTGCACCGGCAACTGCGACGTCATCACCGTGGATCACCTCAACAAGATGAAAGACCAGTCCATCGTCTGCAACATTGGCCACTTCGACAACGAGATACAGGTCAGCGCATTCGAAAGCCAGGCGAACATCACCAAACGGAACATCAAGCCGCAGGTCGATGAGTACATTTTCCCCGACGGACACTCCATCTTCATCCTGGCGGAAGGCCGCCTCGTGAACTTGGGCTGCGCCACCGGACATCCCTCTTTCGTGATGAGCAACTCCTTCACCAACCAGGTGATGGCCCAGCTCGACCTTTGGCAGCACGACTACAAGGTCGGGGTTTATAACCTGCCGAAACATTTGGACGAGGAGGTCGCCCGCCTGCACTTAGGCAAGATCGGCGTCAAGCTGACAAAGCTCACGCAGAAGCAGGCCGACTACATCGGCGTTAAAGTCGAAGGCCCGTACAAAACAGATGCCTATCGATACTAAGCCCGTTACGGCGAGATAAAAAACACGGTGTTTTTGAAATGTTCATTTCAGAAACACCGTGTTTTTTTATCAAAAATTTTATACCTTTGCAGCGTTCATTATTATGTATGTAATTTTATAAAAAATAAAGCGTATGAAAAGACAACATTTCCTTTTGATTGCCCTGTGCATAGGTTTCTTTATGTTCGGAGCAGCACAGAGCGCTATTGTGCCCGTCGGGGGTGACGCCCAGTCATCCGCGGGGTCGGTGAGCTACACGGTCGGACAGATTGCCGTACAGACCGTGGCTAACAGCAACGGCTCCATCTCTGCAGCCGAGGGTGTACAACAGCCCTACGAAATCCAGGCGGTGGGCGTGGACGATTACCCGCAAATCGTGCTCGACGCCGTAGTCTATCCCAACCCCACGGAGAATCAAGCCCGCCTGCAGCTCAACGGCTTCGAACTGACCGACGACGGATTGCAGGCCCACCTGTTCGACAGCAGGGGCAGACTTCTGCAAGTCATCCCGGTCACGGGAGACCTTACCACCTTCCAAATCGGCCAGTATGCCACCGGAACCTACTTCTTAGAGCTCCGCGACGGAAAACGGACACTCAAAACATTCAAAGTCGTGAGAAAATAGTTGAAGGTTGGGGGGTTAAGGTTTAAGGAATGAAGGACATGTCATTATCCTTAAACCCTCAACCCTAAACATTAAACATTAAACCCTAAACATTAAACCATAAAATATGAAGAAAATATACCTTTTATTTGTCATTATGATGGTTGCTGTGGTGAGTTTGTTCGCCCAAGCACCCGAAAAGTTCAGCTTTCAGGCGGTGGTTCGCAATGGAAGCAACCAATTGATTATCAACGCACAGGTAGGCGTGCGGGTGAGCATCCTGCAGGGCAGCACGACGGGCGATGCGCTCTACGTGGAAACCCATACCGCCACCACCAATGCAAATGGCCTGCTGACGGTGGAAGTCGGCGGCGGCACGGTGCAACAGGGCACCTTCGCCAACCTCAACTGGGCAGACGGTCCCTGGTTCCTGAAAACCGAGACGGACCCCGACGGTGGTAACAACTACTCGGTGGTCAGCGTGCAGCAACTGCTGAGTGTGCCATACGCCTTGTACGCCAAAGAGGCGGGCAATGGTTTCAGCGGCGAGATTACAGACTACCTGAACGCCACAACGATGCCGGCCGTGATGTCCGCCTTGACGCAAGCGGGCGTGGCCACACAGAGCGACATCCCGACGGTGCCGACCAATGTGAGCGCCTTCACCAACGACGCCGGATACCTCACGAGCTATACGGAAACCGACCCACAGTTCAACGCCTGGGATAAAAGCTACAACGACTTGACCGACAAGCCAGTGCTTTTCAGCGGGGACTACAACGACCTGACCAACAAACCGACCATTCCGACGGTACCCACGAATGTGAGCGCTTTCACCAACGATGCCGGCTACCTGACCTCCTACACCGAACAACAGGTGTTGAGCATCAGCAACGACACGCTGTTCCTCACAGGCGGCAGCTTCGTGAAGCTGCCCGCCGGCTTTGACGGCAACTACAACTCCTTGACTAACAAGCCAGAGATTCCCACCGTGCCCACGAATGTGAGCGCTTTCACCAACGATGCCGGATATATCACGGGGTACACGGAAACCGACCCCCAATTCAATGCGTGGAACAAGAGCTATAACGACCTGACCGACAAGCCCGAGATCCCCACCGTGCCCACGAACGTAAGCGACTTCACCAACGACGCCGGATACATCACGGGGTACACGGAAACCGACCCCCAGTTCAATGCGTGGGACAAGAGCTACAACGACCTGACCGACAAACCCGAGATCCCCACCGTGCCTACGAATGTGAGCGCTTTCACCAACGATGCCGGATACCTCACGGGTTACACGGAAACCGACCCCCAGTTCAATGCGTGGGACAAGAGCTACAACGACCTAACTGACAAACCGGTGCTTTTCAGCGGAGACTACAACGACCTGACCAACAAGCCGACGATTCCGACCGTGCCCACGAATGTGAGCACCTTCACGAACGATGCGGGCTATATCACCAGCGCCGCGCTGCCGACGGTGCCGACGAATGTGGGCGCTTTCACCAACGATGCGCATTATGTGAACAACACCGGCTGCGACAGCATCCAGTTCTGCGACATTATCGCACGGCTGAATGCCATGCAGGCTGAGATCGACGCCCTCAGAGCGATGATGCCGGCCGACACCACCCAAACCGGTACAGACACCACGGTGACTCCGGATCCTGTTAACCCGATAGACACGGTGTTACCGTTTACCTGTCCGGACCTGCCCAAAGTGACCGACTTTGACGGCAATGAGTACAACACGGTGCAGGTCGGAACCCAGTGCTGGCTGCGCGAAAACATCCGCTCCACGCACTACGCCAACGGTGTGGCCATCCCGTTGATTGAAAGTCTGGAGGGCCTGGCCGCCCTGCCGGAAGGATACCTCTATCCCAACCTTGATCAGGCCAATGTGAGCAAATATGGCTATCTCTACACCTACACGGCGGCCTCTTTCAGGAACAGTATCAATAGTTCCTCAGTCGGCCCCATCCCGGGTGTCTGCCCCGCCGGATGGCGCATGCCTACCAGCGATGATTGGAACACGCTGTTCAACTACCTGTCGCAATGGGACACGCTGCGCTGCAACAACGAAACTTCTCAGGTGGTGAAGGCGATCTGCTCCCGTGAGGATTGGGCACCGAGCACCACGGAGTGCGCCATCGGCTGGAATGCCGAGAACAACAATGCCACCGGATTCTCCATCAAGCCGGCCGGCTATGTGGAGAACGGCCCCTACGGTGTCTATGGACAGAACGTGGGTCCCGTTCCCGGCAACGCCGCCTATTTCTTCGGCGACGGAATAACGAAGACGTTCACCGCCAACGGTGCGACCGTCACCTCGGAAACGATAGGCCAGATGCCAATGCTCAGCAATGCAAGTAAGCGTGCAGCATCGGTGCGCTGCGTCAAGCACGTACACACCATGTCCACGAGCAACCTGCTGCCGGGTGTGGTGACGACTGACAGCACAGTCAGCTCCATCTACAGCACCACCGTCATTTGCGGCGGCAACGTGCTCGACCTGGGCAGCGTTCCCGGCTCGAACTCCCACGGCATCTGCTACTCCACCTCCCCGAATCCGACCACCAGCAGCAGCGTGGCGGGTGCAGGTTCCGGCATGGGCGCTTTCAACGTGAAGCTCACCGGTCTCACCCCGTCCACCACCTACTACTTCAGAGCATACGTCACCAACGCCAGAGGCACGACCTACGGCGCGGAATGGACCTTCACCACGAGAGAGGACGGTTACGAGCCCGAGCCGACACTGCCTGTGGTCAACACCGTCTCCGTGACCGGCGTTACCGCTGCATCGGCATTGTTCAACGGCTCCGTGACGGACGACGGTTACGCCGACGTGACCGCCCGCGGCTTCTGCTGGGGTCTGTATCCGAATCCCACATTGGACAGCACCTACTCTGTGGACGGCAGCGGTCTCGGCACCTTCTCCCACAGTATCGCCCAGTTGCATGACGCCACCACCTACTATGTGCGCGCTTACGCCACCAACAGCGTGGGTACGGTTTACGGTGAGCAACTGACGTTCACCACCGACACGCTGACAAACCTCAGCTGCGGCCAGATGCGTGTGGAAGACCCGGACGGCAACTTCTACAGCACGGTGCTCATCGGCAACCAATGCTGGATGAAGGAGAACTTGCGGACCACGCACTACGCCGACGGCGAGGAGATTCCGTTCTCTTCCGCCACCTACGTCGAGGCTGCCCACTATTTCTATCCCGGCGGCAATGCCAACAATGTGGAGGCCTATGGTTTGCTCTACAACTGGAACGCCGCGATGCACGGGGAAAACTATACCAATAATAGCGCTCCGACAGGTGTGCAGGGTATCTGTCCCGACGGCTGGCACCTGCCTTCCTACGCCGAAATTAACACGCTCATAAGCTATGTCCGTGCCACTCCGGAATATCTCTGCAACAACGCCACCACGAATATCAGCAAAGCCATGGCGGATTCCCTCTATTGGTTATCCTCGACCGCAGTGTGCACTCCGGGTTACGATCCTTCTTCCAACAACGCCACCGGATTCTCCGCACGACCGGCAGCCATTTCCAGCGCGGCCAACCGCTTGGGCAGAGACGCCTACTTCTATACCAGCTCCGCCTCCATTGTGTCCAGCGGTGGTCAGCAGATTATAAGACCTTGGATGTGCCGGATATATACCCAAAGTTCTTCCACCGGAGCCAACTTTGTCTTGAGCACGCAACCCCCGGTAGCGGCACAGATGCACGTTGGCGCTTCCATACGCTGTGTGAAAAACGAAGAATAAACCAGACATTTCCATTATGAAAAGAATAAGTGTATTGATGATTTTCCTATACGGCACCCTGCTCTGCTTGGGGCAGGTGCCGTATAAATTCTCGTTCCAGGCAGTGGTGCGCAACGGCAACAACCAGCTGGTGACCAGTCAGACCGTGGGCGTTCGCGTCAGCATCTTGGAAGGCAGTGCCACTGGCGATGCCATGTACACGGAGACCTTTGTCGGGCAGACGGATGCCAATGGAGTGCTTTCGCTGCAGATAGGCGAAGGGAACCCCCAAACGGGCAGCATGTCCGCCGTGCACTGGGGCACAGCCAGCAACTATCTCCGCACTGAGATCGACCCTCAGGGCGGCACGAACTACACCGTCACCAGCACGCAACAGCTGGTGAGTGTGCCCTACGCCTTGCATGCGCAGACAGCCGGCAACGGGTTCAGCGGCAACTATAACGACTTGACCAACAAGCCGAATGTTCCCGTCATTCCCTCCAACGTCTCCTATTTCAACAACGACGCCAACTATCTGACCGAGGCCCGGCTGAACTACCTCATCGACAGCTTGCTCTCGCCGTATGTCCATACCATCGACAGTCTGAATGCTTTGGTGAATGCCCAAGCCACGGTCATCGGCAACTTGACGAATGCCTTGGATACGTTGGCCAACGGCGGTTTCCGGTGCGGGATTTACAAGGTATCGGATTTCGACGGAAACGAGTATCATACAATTCAGTTGGGAACCCAATGCTGGATGAAGGAGAATTTGCGGACCACGCACTTCAGCAACGGAATGCCGATACCGATGGGCTCCACCACGGACTATGTCAATCCATATTGCTATTATCCGAACAACCAGAGTGCCAATACGCATTCATACGGATTGTTGTATAACTGGACGGCGGCCATGAACAGCACGTCCGCCAGTAGCAGCAACCCCTCGGGAGTGCAAGGTATCTGTCCGACCGGTTGGCATTTGCCTTCCGAGGCGGAGTGGAACATTCTGTCAAACTATCTGCATTCCGCCGAAGGGGCTGTCTGCGGTGGCATCAACGATAATGTGGCCAAGGCTTTGGCTTCCACTACAGGGTGGGTGAGCAGCACGGAACCCTGCGCCGTGGGTAATGAGCCGTGGGACAATAATGCCTCCGGCTTCTCAGCAATGCCCTCAGGGTATTACAACGGGATTTACAGCGCCTTTGCCTCTTCCTCCTGCTTCTGGAGTACGACGGAGGTGGGCAACACCAACGCCTTTCAGTTCGGCATTCTCCATAACTCCGCACAAGTCAATGTTCCGTTCTCGGGTTATGGCAAGAACAACGCCATGTCAGTTCGCTGTGTGCTAAACTAAAGCCTACTGCCATGAAAAAAGCCAGTATCTTATTCGGTCTGATGCTTGTGGTTTCTGTGCTGGCGGCACAGGCACCAGAGGCGTTCACCTTCCAGATGGTCGTGCGGAACAACGGGAATGTGCTGTCCAACACCACCGTGGGTGTCCGGACCAGCATCCGGAATGCCAACACCGACCAGCTGCTCTATATGGAGACCCAGACGGCCACTACCAATGTCAACGGACTTGTAACGTTGGTGGTGGGCAATGGTGTGCATACACCGGGAACTCCGCAATTCTCCACCATCAATTGGGGGCAACAACTCTACCTGAAAGCGGAAATCGACCCTGATGGCGGTACAAACTACTCCATCACCCACGAAAAACCGTTGGTCAGCGTTCCGTATGCCCTCTATGCGAAAGAGATGCAGGAGGGCGCCTTCAGCGGAAACTACAACGATTTGTACAACCGGCCCGACATTCCGGTCCTTCCCATCCAGGTGTCGGCCTTTACCAATGACCCTCCCTACATCACCAGTGCCCAAGTCGAACAGCAGATAGCCAACGCTGTGTACGATTCTATTCATTCACGGCTGAATAATCTCCAAAACCAAGTGTTGAATCAGGAGGAGATCGTGGATTCCTTGGCAACGGAGACAGACTCCATCGTGAACGGTGGTTTTCTGTGCGGCTTGCACAAAGTCGTGGATTTTGATGGCAACGTTTACAACACGGTGCAGATAGACAAGCAGTGTTGGATGCGGGAGAACCTGCGGGTGCGCCACTTCAGCGACGGCACGGAAATCTCGTGGGGCGGCGGTGTCAAAGACGGAATACCGCATTGCTACAGACCTTTCTCTAACAACTTCTTTTACCCAGGGTTTACCGAGGAAAACACCGGATTGCATTACAACTGGTTCGCGGTCATGAACGGCAATTCCGCCTCCAATGCGGTGCCTTCCGGTGTGCAGGGTGTCTGCCCGACCGGCTGGCACGTGCCGAGTATGGGTGAGTGGGAGAAAATGGTCAACTACGTGAAAACCTGCCCCGAATACTCCTGCAACGGCAACCCCGCGACAGTGGGCAAAGCGCTCGCCGGGCAATCAGGGTGGTACGGCGACACCAATGCGTGCGCCGTCGGATATGGCTGCTCGGCCTCCGGACACGCCTCGACCACCAACAACAAAACCTTAATGTCCATCATGCCCACGGGCGAGTCCGCCTTAAGTGTCAACCATAACGTTTACAACAACTATCACGGCTACGATGCCAAAGTGTGGAGCACTTCGAAGTATGGCGATTACCGACGCAATCTGTACATCTCCAACACCAGCACGGGAGTCACCACCGCTCCAACCACCGGGGCCATCAATTCGCCCTACAATGCCATGCCGGTTCGTTGCGTACGCGACGAACCCTCCTACCATCAAAAACGTATGCGTCTGCCCGTGGTGAAGACCTCCCGCGCATACAACCTTACGGATACCACCTTCATGGCAGGATGCGACCTTATGACCGACGGCAACTCTTGGGTGATGGAGAAGGGCGTATGCTGGAGTACACAGCCGCACCCCACCGCCAACGGGCCTCACACCGCTGCCGGAGGTGGCGATAAAGGCAGCTTCAATGTCAAGGCTACGGGACTGACCCTCCATACCCTCTACTACTACCGCGCCTACGCCACCAACTCCGTCGGTACGGCCTACGGGGAAGAGTTCAGCGTCTCCACCACTTGGGACCAGATGGACAGCCTGGTTTGTCCGGACGCGCCCGCCGTGGCCGACATCGACGGGAATATCTACTCCACCGTGAAGGTTGGCGAACAGTGCTGGATGCGGGAGAACCTCCGCACCACCCATTTCCCCGACGGAAGCCCGATTCCAGTGAGTGTGAACTGGACTGACAAAAGCGACAGCCTGCCCTACTGCTACCCACCGGGGAAAAACGTCTCGAACGTGACCCAATATGGTTATCTCTACAACTGGGCGGCCACGATGAACGGCGAAGAACCCAGCAACACGATACCTTCGGGGGTGCGAGGCATTTGTCCCGCCGGCTGGCACGTCCCTTCCAATGACGAGCAGTACCGACTGAAATCTTACGTAACGGCCCTGGACAAATACCGCTGTACCATCCCGCCGAGCCATGTCTGGCACGTCTCCACGGCCCTCGCCTCCAATTTCGGATGGAATTCCTGCTCTGCGGGTTGCACCCCTGGCTACGACGCCACGGCCAACAACGCCACAGGTTTCAACCTCTGCCCTGCCGGCGGAATCAGGGGCCTGTATGAGCTGGGGCTCGGCCACTACGGGATGCTGATGACCTCCTCCCTCATCTACGACGAGCCCCACGACAAATATGTCACTCCGGCCATCCTTCTCGGTAATGATATGGATTGGATTGGAGGGGCGAACCTCACGCAACGGCAGGATGCCACCTCCGTGAGATGCCTGCAAGATTACGATGCCCCCGCCTCCACCACATGCCAGTTTCCTTCGGTCATCACCGGAGAGGTCTCCAACATCACGGCGACGTCCGCTACCGTGGATGGCATGGTCGTCAATACGGGCGGCTGCAATGTGACGGAACGCGGAGTCTGTTGGGGGATTTTCCCCGAACCCACTACCGAAGACGATTTCAAAGTCTCCGGCGAAGGCGAAGGCGAGTTTTCCTGTCAGCTGACCAACCTCACGCCCGAATCAGAATATTATGTGCGTGCATACGCCATCAATGAGCAGGGGACCGTTTATGGGGAAGAACGTCTCTTTATCACGACGGATTCCGTGGTGCCCGGACCGAGCGTTCCGGTGGTGACCACCTACCCCGTGACCGATGTCACGCTGACTTCCGCGACATCGGGCGGCATCGTCACCTCCGACGGCGGCGCCTTTGTATCCGAATACGGACTTTGCTGGGGGTACAACCCCAACCCGACGATCAACAACTTCCATGTTGCTTTGGGAATGGGCGTCAATAACTTCACCTACACGATGGAGAACCTCTATATGAGCCTGCCCTATCACGTGCGGGCATACGCTGTGAACAGCCAAGGGGTGAGCTACGGCGAGGATATGGTTTTCCAGACGGCTACGCCCAACCCACAGCCTTTCAACCAGATATGTCCGGGAACATCCGTCGTGTTCGACTACGACAGCAACGTCTATAACACGGTGCGCATCGGCAACCAGTGCTGGATGCGGGAGAGCCTGCGGACCACGCATTACAACGACGGCACGGAGATTCCCCTGCTGACCTGGAATGCGAACACCCCGGGAAGGTACTCGCCCGGCGGCAGCAGCAACAACGTCACCACCTACGGATATCTGTACAACTGGTATGCCGTGATGGGCGGCGCATCCCCGTCGCAAGCCAACCCTTCTGGCGTGCAGGGCATCTGCCCCGTCGGCTGGCACGTCCCCAGTGCTGCGGAATTTACCCAGTTGAACAGTTACGTAGGCAGCCAAGTCTCCTGTCGCTGCAACGGCTATTCGCAGAATGTAGCGGTCGCCCTGTGTGATCTCCCCACTGTCTATTGGAACTTTTTGGAGTATTATGAAACCACCCCGGAGCTATATGAAATCTGCTCCGCATTCGGGGCCTACTACCACGGCTTCGAAGGGAAGAAAATCCAAATCAACCACACCGGTTTCAGTGCCCGGGGGGCCGGATTGTTCCATAACGGGAGCTACGACAACATAATGGCGAGTGCGGAGTTCTGGACAGCCACATCGACCAACAACGGGAACCCGAGAGCCATGATTCTCCAATACACCAGCTCCGAGATGATGTCCTCGAACAGCTATTCAGGGGATTGCGGCTTCTCCGTGCGTTGCGTGCGCGACCTTCCAGTGTCCTGCCCGCCCACGGTTTACACCAACACGGTGAAGAGTATTTACGCCACCACGGCGCAGGCGGGCGGTGAGATCACCCATAACGGCGGGGCCAGCGTGACGAATGCGGGCCTTGTCTGGGCAACAACCCCGAACCCCACGCTCGCCGACAACAGCCTCTCGGCCGGCATTATCTTCGGAACCTTCACGGAATCGCTGTCCGGCCTGCAACCCTCCACCACCTACTATGTGAGGGCCTTTGTCACCACCGCTACGGATACGGTCTATGGCAATGAGGTGTCCTTCTATACGACCACGGTGGATATCGGGCTCGACGGATTGCCGTGCATGGGCGCTTCGACGGTTACCGACTATGACGGGAACAGCTACTCCACCATCCAGTTGGGCAACCAATGCTGGATGCGGGAGAATTTGCGGACCACCCACTTCCCCGACGGTACCGATATCCCCGTGACTGCCACCGAATTTTCCAATGAAATCCCGTACCGCTACTATCCCGACAATGCGATGACATACGTGTACACATACGGCTATCTGTACAATTGGCGTGCTGTCTATGCGAATAGCGACACCTCCTCCACCAGTGTGCCGTCCGGCATACAAGGCATCTGCCCGACAGGCTGGCACATCCCCTCGTATGCGGAATGGGACACCTTGAGGCTCTATCTGTCCAGCCGGTCGAATTACAACTGCGACCAAGTTACCGGCCAGGTGGGCAAAGCCATGGCCTCCACTTTGGGATGGAATCTCTCGAACAGCGAGTGCTATGTCGGTGAATACCAGATGACCAACAATGCGAGCGGGTTCGAGGCCTATCCCGCCGGACTGATAATCCAACCACCTGGATTTATGCCCGTATTCCCAAGATACTTCGGCATCTCGGCCGTCTTTTGGAGCACGACGGACAACGCCACCCAGTACAAGAAGACCTGGCAGGTGCGCACCGCCTATTCTACCTTCAACAGCACCATCACGAAGAAGTCCTCGGGCGCTTCGGTACGGTGTCTGAAGGATTGACGACAGAGAGTTGCTCTATGGAAAAGAAAGCCGGTCGAACGTTGATTCGACCGGCTTTTTATCGTTACAGTTTGGAAAGTTTCGGGGAAAGCGCCATTTGCCAGAAGCGGTTTTTGAACAGCCGCACAAACCCGTAAGCATAACGCTCGTTGCCGAAACCTTGATAGAACTCCGCCATATTGGGATTGTTGGTGTAGCATTCGACGATGCAGTCCGACTCCGCATGGTCGCGGATGTAGGCGTCCATCAGGTAGAACATGGGTTTGCAGAACGACAGCCGGTTGTCACGGCCGGAAAACATCAGGTTGCGACGGTTGAAGTCGTGCGGGAACAGCGCGCCAGCCGCCAACTCGCCATCGCCGGTGCGGACTCCGTAAATGTCCAACAACCCGTCGTCCAGCAACTTCTCGGAAACGCGTTGCAGGATGTCATAGTCCCGGGGATGGTACTGGACACTCTTCTCGCGCCCCCGGTTCAGACGGAACAAATCGATAATGTCCGAGATGGCCTCCTCCTGAACCGTAATCCGACACTGTTTGTGCTGAGCCGTCTTGAGGTTTTTCCGGGCATTTTTGGAATAGCCCGCAAACAGCTCATCATAAGGATGTTGCAGCGACAATGCGTACGAATAGAACGGCTCCGCGCCGCTCGCGGGCGTCGAGTTGACGTTCATCAAAAGATCGGCGAGAATGTAATGCCGCGACACTTCTGCCAAGAAGGCTTCAATATCGTCGGAGCTCATCTTTTTACGGGAAAAGATGCCCATTTGCCTCACAAAGAAGGGAGTGTAAACATATTTTAACACTCCTTTTTTGCGTGTCGGAAGAGGCATCACCGTTTCGTAGTCATCCTCGACGAGCGCGTGCCAAGTGTCGTCGCCCGTGAGCAGATCCAACAGCTCGTAGGCGGCAAAAATCGTAGGCGACAGACTATTGCGCACAGTCTGATTCCATTTTTCGGGATCGATTTCGGAATGTGTCAGGAAGCGAATCATCACACAAAATGTTCGGCGATGCGTTGCATCTCGGACGACACATTGTTGTTTTCGTACAGAATACCGTAGATGGTCTCCACGATGGGGATGTCAGCGCCGATTTTCTTGTTGATTTCGTGGACGCAGCGGCAGGCGGTGTAGCCTTCGGAGACCATGCGGAGCTCCAGAAGGGAGACGCGCACCGACAGTCCGTGGCCGATCATAATGCCGAACAGACGGTTGCGGCTGAAGGTGGAATAGGCGGTGACGAGGAGGTCGCCGAGATAGACGGAGTCGGAGATATGGCGGTTTTCGTTGGGGTAAACCTCAGATACAAAGTACTTCATCTCCTTCACGCTGTTGGCCACGTAGGCGGCGATGAAGTTGTCGCCGTAGCCGAGGCCACTGTAGATGCCCGCGCCGAGAGCGTAGATGTTTTTCAGCACAATGGCGAGCTCCGCGCCCATCACATCGTTGGAGACGGAGGTGCGGCAATAGCGGGTGGTGAAGAATTTCGCAACGGTCTCCGCCAACTCCATATTCGTGGAGGCAGCGGTCAGGAAGGTGAACTTCTCCTGCGCAATCTCCTCGGCGTGGGAAGGTCCGCTAATGATACACAGCTGATCCAGAGGCACTTTGAACTGCGACTGCATATAGTCGCTGATGAGCTGCATGGTCTCGGGCACGATACCCTTCACCGCAAGGATGATCTTCTTTTTCGAAAGCTGCGACCGCTTCAGCGGTTCCAACGTCTTGTGCAGATAGGCCGACGGGGTGACGATGATGACGTAGTCCGCCCGCGATACCGTGCTCTTGATGTCTGTGCTCACCTTCACGTCTTCCGGATTGATGAAGACGGAGCTGAGATATTTGGGATTATGGCCGTACTTCATGATGCTTTCCGCCACTTCCTCCTGCCTCACCCACCAGTGGATATGCTCCAAGTTCACCGAGATGATCTTCACAATGGCCGTCGCCCAACTCCCGCTGCCAATCACCGCCACCCGGTAACGGGCGCGGGATTTCTTGCTGCGCGGCATAATTGCTGAAGACAAATGTTCGTTCATCAATTTAACATTTTTTAAGCGTGCAAAGATACGATATTTTTTGGTACTTTTGTCGCTTTCTTTTAATATGTTTGTTTCTTGTTGGATGTGAGGGGGTTACAAGATCAAGCGATTAGACGATTAAAGGTTAAAAGATAAGTTTAGTAATATGAACAAGTTATTCCATCTTTCGATTATTTGGTTCTTGCTGGCGTTTTGCGTGAGTGCGAACGCTCAAGTGGTGCTGGATTTTGACGAAACCTACGCACAGGAGATGCTCAAGCCGGGCACACCCGCTCCGGATTTCCAACTGCCGACACCCGATGGCAAGACGGTGAAATTCAGCGAGTTCGCCAAAGGTAAATACGTCGTCATCGACTTCTGGGCCTCCTGGTGCCCCGATTGCCGCAAAGACCTTCCCGAAATCATCCGGCTCTACAACAACTTCCACAAGGACGGCGTGGAGTTCCTCGGGGTCTCCTTCGACACGGACAAGGAGAAATGGACCGACTACATCGCCAAGTCCGGTGTTCCCTACACGCAGGTGAGCGAGCTGAAACGGATGAACCAGTCGGACGTGGCCAAGGCGTACGGCGTGCGCTGGATTCCGTCGATCTACCTCATCGGACCGGACGGCAAAGTGCTGGTCAGCACAGTGTTGTCGTATAAGATAGAGAAGAAACTGTACGATACTTTCAGAGCGTCCCTCCCCATCACGCGCACTGGCAGTTATGACACGATAACCATTGACGGAAGCAAGGGCAAGCTCTGGGCGCAACTATACAAGCCGCGACTGGAGCCCGGTCAACGCTGCGACCTGGTGGTGTTGTGCCACGGATTGAACTGCGACCACGATTTCGAACTGATGAAACGGATTGAAATCCAACTGCAAAAAGCGGGTTTTGCGACGCTTGCCTTTGACTTCAACGGTCACGGCAAAAGCGAGGGCCGGTTCTCCGAGATGACCATCCCCAACGAAATCGAGGATTTGGAGCAGGTGCTGGCCTACGCGCAAGACCTGCGGTTCGTCGATGACATCGCGCTCGTCGGCCACTCGCAGGGTGCGGTGGTCGCGGCGATGGTCGCGGGCAATCATCCCGAGGACATCAAGGCGGTGACACTGCTGGCTCCCTCCTCCTCCGTGCGCGACGACATCGCCCGCGGCAATCTCTTCGGCATCGACTTCAACCCGCTCGATCCGCCCGACAGCTTGGTGCTCTCCAACGGCATCGCCATCGGTCGGCGCTACCTCAAAACCGCGTTGTATCTCCCCATCTTCGAAACTTCCGCCAAGTATCACGGCAATGCCTGCATTATCCAAGGCAACGGCGACCGCCTCGTGCCCTTCACCTGCGGTGAGCGCTTCCACCAGCTTTGGAACGGCAGCGAATACTACGAACTGGAGTACTACGACCACAACTTCACCAACTGTATCTACCGGCCGGTGGAGATTGTGGTGGAGTATTTGGATGGCGTGTTGAGATAACATACGGGCTGATGATAATCTATTGGTGGGTAAACCCTGCCTTAAACTTTAACCCCTAACCCTTAAACCAAAAAAATTGTATCTTTGCCGCTCAAATATAAAAGGATTATGACTGACGAAAAATTGTTCACCGAATTCCCGCCCGTATCGACGGAGCAGTGGGAAGCCACCATCAATAAAGACCTGAAAGGCGCTGACTATGAGAAGAAGCTGGTCTGGCGCACCGACGAGGGATTCCAGGTCCGGCCCTATTATCGTGCCGAAAACATGCAGGATCTCGACTACCTGAAGACCATGCCGAACGAGTTCCCTTACACGCGCGGCACCAAAGCCCGCGACAATCACTGGGACATCGTGCAGGAGATTGAGGAAGCCGACCCCGCAAAGGCCAACGCCATCGCAGTGGACGCCCTCAAGCGCGGCGCCACCTGCATCGCCTTCAACGCCGCCAATGTGGAAAGCGATGAAGCTCTGGCAACGCTTTTGAAGGGCATCGACCTGAACGTCAACGGCGTGCAGTTCAACCACGTGAAGAGCTACCTCGACCTGATGAAACGTTTCGTCAACTTCGTGGAAGCCCACAATTTCGACAAAGAGAAAGTCTCCGGCAGCCTCAACTTCGACCCGCTGGTCTATCGCCTGCGCCACAACAAGTTCTGGAAGTCCGCCGAAGAGGATATGCAACAGGCCGTCGAACTTCTGGAGATGAACGGCTGCATGAAGAACTTCAAGGTCATCAACGTGAACGGCATCGCCCTGCACAATGCCGGCGCGACCATCGTGCAAGAGTTGGCCTACACCCTGAGCCTCGCCAACGAATACCTCGCCTTCTGCACCGGCAAGGGAATCAAGCCCGAGAAGGTGGCCTCGCGGATGCAGCTCACCCTCTCCGTCGGCTCCAACTACTTCATGGAAATCGCCAAGCTGCGCGCCACCCGCCTGCTCTGGTCCACCATGGTGGCCCAATACAAACCCGAGTGCGACTGCGCGTACAAGATTCATATCAACACGGTGGCATCCACCTGGAATAAAACCCTTTACGACCCGTACGTCAATATGCTCCGCAGCACCACGGAGGGTATGTCGGCAGCCATCGGCGGTTCCGACAGCATCTCGCTGCAGCCCTTCGACGTGGCCTACAAGGAATCCGACGAGTTCTCCCGCCGCATCTCCCGCAACGTGCAGGTGATTCTTCAAGAAGAGGCCTTCATGGACCGCGTGGTGGATCCCGCCGCCGGCTCCTATTACGTCGAGAACCTCACCAACTCCATCGCGGAGAATGCCTGGAAGCTCTTCCAAAGTGTGGAGCAACAAGGCGGTGCGCTGAAGGTCATCGAGGACGGCTCGATGCGCGAAGCCATCGAGGCCAGCTGCCAGAAAAGAGACATGAACATCGCCACCCGCCGCTACATCCTGCTCGGCACCAACCAATACCCGAACATCAACGAGACGATGGCCGACAAGATCGAGCGCACTAAGAAAGACGACTGCGAAGGACTGAAAACCTACCGCGGCGCCATGGCATTCGAAGAGGTGCGCCTCGAAACCGAGAAATACGCCAAAGAGCATCATCGTCCGTCCGTGTTCCTGATGAAGGTCGGTAACTTGGCCATGCGTCAGGCACGTGCAGGCTTCATCACCAACTTCTTCGGTTGCGCCGGTTACCAAATCGTCGAACCCGCCGGTTTCGCCACCATGGAAGAGGGCGTGAAAGCCGCCGGCGAAGCGAAACCCGACCTCATCGTGGTCTGCAGCTCCGACGAGGAGTACGCCACCCTCGGTGTGGAAGCGGCCAAGCAGTGCAAGGCACAATTCCCGAATACCCCGTTCCTCGTGGCCGGCAACCCCACCGAGTGCATCGACGCACTCAAAGAGGCCGGCACCGACGACTTCATCCACGTGCGGGTCAACATTCTGGAATCCTTACGGAAATACAACCAGATGCTGCTGAAATAGTAGCTCTGAATAAGAACAAGAGAGGGGATGGATACGAATCCGTCCCCTCTCTTTTTATAGATATCACATTTCTATAATCCGTGTCTAATCTTGTAGATGTCCAGCACATTCTGCATCAGCATGGCGATGGTCATGGGACCGACGCCGCCGGGCACAGGGGTACAGGCACGAAGACGCTTCTCTAACTCAGGCCGCGTGGCCTCGCTATAGACATCGCCCTGCAGCTTTCCATCCACACGGTTCATGGCCACGTCGATGAGCACCGCCCCCTCTTTGAAGTCGGTGGGTTGCAGGAGGTTGGGACAGCCAGCCGCCGTGATGACAATGTCGCCTAACCGCGCTATCGCCGACAGGTTCTTGGTGCGCGAGTGGCACAGCGTGACCGTTGCGTTGTTGTGGATGAGCAGTTTTGCGGTAGGCTCGCCCACCAACTGACTGCGCCCGATCATCACCACATGCTCGCCCGACACCTCTATGTCGTTGGTTTCCAGCAAGGTCATAATGCCTTTCGGGGTGCAGGGCATCACGTATGGCTCACCCAAGTGCAGCAACCCGACGTTCATCAGATGCAAACCGTCGGCATCCTTGCGGTAGTCGATAAGGTCGAGCACGCGCGCGGAGTTGTAGTGGTCGGGCAGGGGCAGCTGGATAAGGATGGCATCGACGTTGTCGTTCCGGTTGCAGTCGTCGATCATAGCCGTAAGGTCGCTCTCGGGGGTGCTGTCGGGCAGAAGATGCAGTCCGCAGTCCATCCCTAACGCACGGCAGGTCTTGTCCTTGCTGCGGACGTAGGCGAGGCTGTCGGGGCGGTCGCCCACGAGGAATATCTCAAGCCTCGGCGGCCGCTGCCCTTTGGCTCTGATGTCGGCAACTTCCGCAGCAATCTGTTCTTTCACCTGCTGCGCACACTCTTTTCCGTCAATGATTCTCATAATCGTGGGGTTGGTTTTCTGGGGTGCAAAAATAGGAAAAAAACGGATATGAAGGAATCGCCCTGGTTCATAACCCTGTTCATAACAACCCTAACTCTGTTCGTAACTTCTACTTCTAACATTCCCGACCAGTCAATTTTTTATGCACTTTCGCCGTTTTTAATGCAAAAGAGCCAAATAGGCAGTGTTAATTAAAATATATTGACAATCAAACACTTATCAATATGAGACAGTTTCTTACTATCGTATTGTTATTGTGCTGTATGGTAATGGCGACCACACTGAATGCACAAGTACAGGCGACCGTGGCTGCCGGTGCAGACGGCGAGCATTTGTGCGTCTCTATCGGACAGCCCTTTTTCACACAAAACTCCTTGGGCGACTACGAACTCTCCATGGGCGTGGAACAGGCACAGAAGGTGCGCGACACGGTCTATGACGTGATAACCTACAACACAACCTACACTGGGAATGATTTCAACTTGCCGGCGCAGACCGGGACGCACAAGGACAGCGTCTATATCGTGAACGGCGGCATCTACAACTACGACCTTATCCGGACACTCTACCTGATTGTATGTCCGGAGAAACTGACAGACGCTTATAGCACGGGCATCGAGTATGACGTGCTGGCGGTGTCAGGCCACTGCTGGACAAGGCAGAACCTCCGTTCTCCTATGGAGGGCGCGATGGTTTACACGTCTGCGACACACCCCGCAATGCCGGAAATTTACGGACTACTCTACACGTGGCAAACCGCGCTGACTGCGAATGTGGATGGCTCCTTGACAGCTGACGCCGACGGCTATGTACAGGGCATCTGTCCGACAACGAAATGGCACATCCCCGACAAGGCGGAAATGGATGACCTGTTCACCAACCCGTTGGAGTCCCTCTACAGCACTGACGGCTGGATAACGCTGCTTAATAACACCAACAGCACTGGTTTCACGGCCTATCCTGCCGGTTTCTACAACGCGACACTAAGCCGTTTCGAGGGCTTGGGAACGGAGACAAATTGGTGGTCAATCGCCCATAAGGTCACTGGCGGTGTGGAAACGCTATACCCAATCGCTTCACAATGCCAGTATTATTGTGATTCTCCGTTTTTCATCCTCCGGCAGAACGACGCCATTAGCGTACGCTGCGTGATGAAAAACGAATGGCCGGAATAGTTAGCAATTAGCAGTTAGTAGTTAGTAGTTAGCAGTTAGTAGTTAAACGAGAAATAATAAAATAAAACAATCCAATAATATGAAAAAAGCTTTACTCCTCATAGCCATGATGCTATGCTGCGTAATGACAATGTTCGCGCAAAATGACAAGATCAGTTACCAGGCTGTGGTGCGCGACACCGAGAACAAACTGGTACCCAACAAATCTGTAGAGGTTACGGTACACATCTATAATGGCAACGCCACAACGGCCGCCTATACCGAAACTAAGACGGTGATCACCAACCTCAACGGCCTCATCTCCCTGCAGATCGGTCCTGACGGGACCAACGCCGACTGGAACAGCATTCAGTGGAGCAATGCCCGCATCGAGACCACGGTGAAACTGGATGGCACTGAGCTTGGCACGTTAGAGATGCCCCTCACGGCGGTGCCTTACGCCATGAACGCAAAATATGTGGACAACATTGACCCTATGGCCATCTCCTCGCAGCTTCATGACACGGCGAACAATGTGCGCAACGAAATGAGCGATGCCGTGAACAGCCTGGGAACGGACATCAGCAACCTCAGCAGCAGTGTCGATACCGCAAAGGCAAACATCCGCAACGAAATGAGCGATGCCGTGAACAGCCTGGGAACGGACATCAGCAACCTCAGCAGCAGTGTCGATACCGCAAAGGCAAACATCCGCGGTGAGATCGGGAACGCCGTGAGCAGTGTGGGTGTGAGAATCGACAGCCTCGCCTTCAGCAACGACACCGCACAAACCAACATCCGCGGTGAAATCGGGAACGCCGTGAGCAGTGTGGGTGTGAGAATCGACAGCCTCGCCTTCAGCAACGACACCGCACAAACCAACATCCGCGGTGAGATTGCCACCCTTAGCAATGAGGTCGAGACCAATTACGCCACTAAAACGGAGTTGAGCGACCTCTCCCAACAGCTTACCAATACGCTCAACGCTCTGACCGCCCGCATTGACTCGGTCATCAACGTGATGAACAACCTGCCGACGAGAATGGTGGAAGAGCGGGACACGGTGCAGACGGCCGGACAGACCAACTTCACGCTGGCGCGTGAAGCACGAACCGACTGCGTGGTCAGAATATACATCAACGGCGTGATGGTCGGCGGCAACTACAACGGCGTGGTGACGCTTGCGACCAGCAACAGCCAGACCACAGTAACCTACGTTCCCGCACAGAACAAAGGCTACGCGCTGAAAGCCAACGACAAGGTGACCATTGTCTATTGGTACTAAGCCGCACCCGGCAACTCACATTTTCAATTGAAACGAATATAGAATACAATGAAAAAGATATTGTATCTAATGTTGATTGGGCTGTTAGCGATGGCGAGTCCCGTTTGGGGACAAACTTTCGGCGGCGGCAACGGCACGGAGACCAACCCGTACCTGATTGCCAGTGCGACTGATTGGGTCAATCTGGCTGGCAATGTCGGTGGCGGAAACTCGTACAGCGGCGTGTTTTTCAAGCAGACCGCTGATATCAGCATTACCTCGTGTGTGGGAGATGAGGCACATGCTTTCAGTGGCACCTTCGATGGCAACGGTTATACCATCGATATGACTTTTGAAAATGTTGGTATTCTGTATGCTGCACCGTTTCGTTACATCGATGGCGCCACGATCAGAGGCGTTCATCTGGTGGGTACATTATCCTCCACCAGCCAGTATACAGGTTGCATTGTGGGTTACGCCAAGGGCACAAGCACCGTCACCAACTGCATCAACAGTGCCAATATCACCAATAAGTATTCAGGAGGCAACGCACACGACGGAGGAATTGTCGGACAGGTTAGTACTGATGGCAGCATTATAAACATTACAAACTGCCTGTTCAACGGAACAATGAGTGATGAAGGAAACGCTTCGAATTATGAAAATTGGAGTGGCATTTTAAGCCATTGCAATGGCAATTGTACCGTTAACATAAGCAACTGTCTCGTCGATCCTGTCAACACTGTGACAAACGGAAACACCCTTTACAACGGTAACTGTTCGACTAATTGTTCCAATTGCTATTACACCAAGACCATTGGCAATGCGCAGGGCATCAACGGGTCGAACATGACCGCCGCGCAACTTGCCACTTCCCTCGGCGATGGCTGGCATGTTGTCAATGGCAAGGCTGTGCCCTACGTTGTTCCGTTTACCTTGAATCAAAATCCTGACGGCTGGACGGTGACCGTCAACGGAGTCCCCGTGACCGTCACCAACGGCACCATCGTCATTTGCGCAGGTAACGAGGTGGTGTTCACCCCGACGTATGCCAACAACGTGAAGAGTGTGACCATCAAAAACGCGTCTGCAACTGGGCCAACCATAAATATATCCGCGACCAAGCAAAACAATGGCACCTGGAAATTCGCCATGCCCGCAGCCAATATGCGGGTGGAGGTGGAATACTTTCCTTATTACACACTGACGCTGGCTAACGACGGTAACGGTACTGCGGCACTGGTTACTCCACTACCAGAAGAGGTGACCGACTATGGTAACGGTACATACCTTGTGATGGAGACCGTTGAGGTAACCGTTAAGGCAACTGCCAACCCCTATTACCACTTTGTCAACTGGAACGGACAGAATACGGAAAACCCGCATCACATGACGCTTACCAGCAATACGACTTTTACAGCTCATTTCGCTATTAACGAATACCGCCTCGACAGCATCCCGCTTAACTGGACAGTGTTGATCAACAATGTAGCCGCCACGCTGACGCCCTACGGCACTGCACACCCCGACAGCGGCTATGTAATGATTCCCAAGGGTGCTAACGTAAAGATTACCCCGCAGCCTGTCGCGCAAGCTGTAAAGGTGGAAAAGTTAGAGCTGATACCTATAAACGTTTCGGGCATTAAGTCCGATTCCACGGTCCGTGACGGTGATGTCCTTACGGGTACACTTTACTATTCCGGGAAGATTTCCATCGCCGATGGTGCTACTGTAATACTGGATAATCTAACCGTAGAAAATACTAGTTTTACAACAAGGGCAGGCCTTAACTGCTTAGGCGACGCCACCATCATCCTGAAGGACGGTACCGTCAACAACCTTACCGGCAGCAACACAAAAGCCGGCATCTACGTACCCGCAGGACATACCCTCACCATCTGCGGCACCGGCACCCTCAACGCCACCGGCTCTCAAGGAGCTGCGGGCATCGGCGCCGGGTCTTCAAATTCTGAGCCTGGCGGCCATATTATCATCACGGGCGGCACCATCACGGCTACGGGTGGTTCATACGCTGCTGGCATTGGCGGCGGAAAGGATCGCTACACTGGTGATATTACCATCACGGGCGGCACTGTCACAGCTACGGGTGATGAAAATGCTGCTGGTATTGGCGGCGGATGGGATAGCGACAACGGCACTATTACCATCATGGGCGGCACTATCATAGCTACGGGTGGTGAAAACGCTCCCGGAATAGGCGCTGGCTTATCCGGCAGTGGTGGCAATATCACCATCACTAACACTGTGACCAAAGTGACTGCCTACAAGGGTGATGGCGAGTACCAATCCGATTGTGACTGTATCGGTAAGAGCTACATTGGTTCGTGTGGCACCGTGACCATCGACGGCACGATGTACTACAACGGTACTCAATACCGAAACAACGGTTATTCCTACCTCAGGCAGAATACGATCATTTATCAACCTCTACCGTAACACTATAGAAATATATCCATTGTGAACAATCAACGATAAAAATTAGGAACAATGAAATATATCAAACATATTGTATTAATGGTCTTTGTCTTGGTGATGGCGAATGCATGGGCGCAAAACACTGACCCTACAATCCCCACCCGCACGGGTTCGAACAACCTCTCTTGGACCTTCCAGATGCCTGTGGGGAACCATGTGCTACGTACCACGTGGAAACAGGATGCCGGTCTCGCATACGCCAAGTCTGATACCATTGTCTATCTCGGGGATCCCTTCTCAGGACAGGAACTCACCAATCCCCACGGCATTCCAGTGACCTACAGCATCGTCCATAAATCCGGCACTAACTCCGGCAACATCATCAACAGTGAGGGCGTGGTTACCATAAACGGCGTCGGTATCGACACCGTGAAGGCCATCTTTACCGGCAACGACACCCTCCTGGCCGACACGGCCCTGTACATCCTCAATGTTCATACTTATTACACGCTGACGCTGTCGGCTATCGGCAACGGCTCCGTGGAGATTCAAACCATCAACGGTAACAAGACCATAATCCCCAGCTCCAGTATCTCAGTACGGGAGTGCTGCACCAGCGAATACGGCCAAGATTGCAACAAGCTGTTCGACGGCATCATCACTGGCGACAACAAGTGGTGCTCCGTTGCTGAACCAAAAAAATTTGTTGAATTCAGGACCACCAATGCCGTGCGGGTAAGCGGCTACACGCTGTTTACGGGTGACGACAATGAGACGTGGGGAGCGGGCCGCAATCCGAAGAGTTGGGTGCTGAAGGCTAATCTTGATGGTAGCGATAACTGGACCACCATTGACTCCGTCGCCGACGACGCCACCATGCAGGACATCAACTACACCGCCTACGACTTCGAGATGGATGTTCCCGGCACCTACAGAAATTTCCGTTTCGAGGTGAGCGAAGTGGTTAACGGCACCATTTTGCAGTTGGGCGAGTTGCAACTGTTCTACATAGGAAACACTTTTCCCGATGGTGTGACTCAGGGTGATACTCCTGACACCTATATTGTGGATTACGGCACTGATGTGACCGTCAAGGCCATCCCGGAAGCGGGCTACGCACTCCTGGATTGGAGTGACGATCATAGTGCAGATGCCACCCGCACGGTCACCGTCACTTCTGACACGAATCTCGTCGCCACCTTTGGTTTTCTCACCCCAGGTCTTACACCCGAGGGCGAGTTGACCATCTTTGGCCACAGCTTTGTGAGCGAAACCGGTGAGATCAAGGGCGTGCCGAGCATCACCGAGACAGGTGAATTCACCAAGGTGAGCAGCAGAGAACCTACCACGATTGACCTCTCCACTATTACAGAAGCCTTCACTGCCCAAAACGGCGATACCCTGACGGGCACGCTTGACGCAAAGGTGAAGATTTCCATCGCAAAGGGCGCCACTGTGATGCTGGATGGTGTAACCATCAACGGAACGCATAGTATGAGCTACCTATGGGCAGGAATCACCTGCAAGGGCAACGCCACCATCATCCTGAAGGACGGAACGACGAATAAAGTGACCGGGTTCAATAACGAGTATCCCGGCATCTATGTGCCTATGGGTAGCACACTCACCATCAAGGGCGGTACCGTTGACACAGGCAAGCTCATCGCCAGCAGCAACGGCTTCGCAGCTGGCATCGGAGCGGGACTTAACCATAAATCCTGTGGCAACATCATCATTCAGGGCGGCATTATTGAAGCTACTGGTGACCTATATGCAGCTGGCATCGGTGGTGCGTATGTTTCAAACTGCGGTAATATCGAAATCACCGGCGGAAACATCACAGCCAAGGGCGGTGTTGGGGCTGCTGGTATCGGTTGCGGTCGTGGGGCAAACTGCGGTGCCATCAACATCAGTGGTGGCACTGTCATAGCTGAGGGTGGTGGTGACGCTGCTGGCATCGGTGGCGGCGGCCCAATCGATAATAACACCCAATGCGGCAGTATCACGATTACATCAACCGCAACCAGCGTGACGGCCACGCACGGCACTGGAGCCATTTACAGCATCGGAGCCGGAAAGAATGGCACTTGTGGCACCGTGACCATCGGCAATTCTACGGGCGCAATTAGCATCAGCCCATACACCTATCAGCCGTAACGATTCCATCCAAAGAAGGCAACCACTCCGAGCGAAAAGATAACCTTAAACCCTAAACCTTAAACCCTACTTACTGTAATATCGAATTACTTTTTCCAACGTCTCGCGGCACACGGGACAAAAATCATTGTAGATGATGCTGTTCATCGTGCAGTGCAGCGAGGGGCGATAAACCCCTTTGGCCACGTAACCGCCGCCCTCGTACACGCCGATGCGGTCGTAGTCGGGATGCCCCTTGGCCACGGGCGGCGTGGGAATCGGGGTACCGCTCTCCACCTTATCCTTCCATTTCGAGTCGAAATCCACCAGCGTGGTGAGGTTGGGCTCCGTAGGCTCGACACCCTCCGGGTAGAAGTCCTGCACGGAGACCTCGGAGGTGTAATACTCGTCGGCCAGACCGCCGATGAGGTGTCCCATCTCGTGAACGACCACATAGTCAGGGTACTCGCCGTGGTTATAGACGGTGCAGTAGAAGTTGTAGATACCGCCGCCGCCGTACTTCTCGCTGTTGCAGATGATGATGATGGCGTCGTAGGGCGCGTCGTCGGCCACCTCGTGCAGGTTCCACACACCCGGACACATCAGGTAGCGGTCAAGATCGATGGCATTGTAGGTACAGTTCAGCAACGTCTTGACATAGAAGTTGTTCTGCGGCTGGGTGATGCCCGACTGCTCGGAATAGCCCTTGATGGCACGGATGTTCACGTGACGACGGTTCTCCTTGTAGGGCGTGCAGTTCATCACGTATTTGGCGAACCGTTTCATGTCGTAACGGAGCGTCTTGGCATCGCTTTTGGCGTAGCCGTCGGGGATGAAGAGGATGTCGATGGCGTTATCCGGCGAACTGCCCTTGTGGAGGTTCATGACGGCATACTCCTTCTTGGCCGCCTGCACGGGCAGATGGGCAGGGTCCAGCACCGTGTCTTTCAGCAAGGTGGGCACGTTCTTGCGGTCGTAGGAGGTGAACCGCAGACGCACGGGCTTTTTCGGCATGGGGATGTTGGCGCACTCCTCCATACGGGCGATCTCCGTTTCGCCGCGCTCGGTGGTGCGGTACTCCGTGAAGAGGCAGGAGTAGCTGCGGCTGTAGATCAGCTTCTGCGAGGCTTGGTCGAGCACCTCGACGAGGATATCGCCGTACTGGTAAGGCTCCACCAACTGCGAACGCGTGCCGTTCCAGTGGTTCACGAGCGTGAAATGGTCGATCTGCAATTGCTCGACATTCTTGTTGCCGATATGCAGATAGTTGATCCTCAACGTCTTGTCAACGAAATAGTCGTCGAAATGTTGGGCCTGTGCGAAGGTGAGGCTGCACAGGAGAAAGAATGATATTATGAAAGATTTTAAGTTCATCAAAGTTAAAAAAATTACTGTTGTGAATAAATCAATGTTTCAATTGCTCTTATCATTTGACGGGAGGGCTCAATCCTCTCTTGGAGTTCCTCCGGCTTTACATCGTAAATGCAGTTGTAGTCACTATTTTCCCGCATAGTCTGAAGCTGGCCGTATAAATGGCCAAATTCGGCAGGCAGGATTCCTGTTTTGATATAATGAAGTCCAAATAACGCATGAGATCCCTGGTGTGTGTTCACCTGATGCCTATCATGCACCAACAAGGCGCTCACAGCATGAAAGACCGCATAATACAACCGATTGGCGGCCCCACTCCATAAACCCGCATTCACCAAAGCAATCACTTCGGCAAACGTATTCTTCGATTTTTCAATTTCAAGACGGACTATAGTGTTCCGTTCCTCATCACTCAAACTCATAACAGTATCAATTTATCGTGTTCTACATTTTTATAATAGGGTAAGAAAGTCCATTTCTCCCATTGTTGTTTGGAATATAAATGCGGACTTATCTCCTCACCAATCTCCCATCCCAATTCTCGAAACGGATAGGTGACATCATAGTCAGAGGCTGTAATGATGTCTTTGTCTAGCAAGATAAGCAAGTCCCAGTCACTGCCCTCGTGTGCGTCGCCACGCGCACGTGAGCCGTAAAGCCATAACGAACTGCCCGAAGGCAAAACGGACTTCGCTAATGCTTGTATCTCCTCTATAATCTGATTGTCTGCCATTAGAGCACTCTGAACTGCAAAAATAATACTTTTTCTTCCAAATATAAGGGATGTTGTGACTTTTAAGAATAATTAAGAGAACGATTATATCATCTCACATTCCTTGTTCCCCGTCCTTACGCTTCTTCCGTATCCCGAATTCTATCTTCTTCTCCACACCCTTGCTGAAGGATTTCAACACGAGGTAATAGACCACAACCCCCAACACGCTGACCCCTACGCTCAGCAACTCGTGGTGGGTGAGCGCGTAGCAGCCGAAGAGCAGCACAAGCAGGACGAGCAGCGGGAGCACGTAGGCGAGCACCACGGCCTTGTTGCCGGCGGAACTCTCCAACAGCAACTCCACGGTCTCCCCCACCCTGTATTCCTCGTTCCGCGTGTTCTTCACGGTGATGATCTCCTGCCGCCGGTCAGAGGGGATGCAGATGCTCTTGGCGTGGCAGCCGCTGCATGCGGAGCTCACGATGATTTCCACGCTGATGTCGTCACCATTGACGGCGCGAACGATGCCTTCACGGCAGATGTTGCTTTCTTCGTTGTTCATATTTGTTCGTTTTTTCTTGCCAGCCCACCCCGCACTGCGCTTCGCTTGTACGGGGCTACCAAGCTCTTGCCCCTGCGGGGCTGTTCAAGGAATTATATTTCATAATATGAAAGGTTATCGATCATAACTGCTAACTACTAACTGCTAACTACTAACTAAACAATAGTCGTGCCATCTCCTCCACCTTCGTGATCGGCACGATCTGCAGGTGGTAGTCCGAGGGTCGGATGCCCTTGAGGTTGTACTTGGAGACGAACATGCGGGTGAAGCCCAGCTTGTCGGCCTCGGCGATGCGCTGGGCGATGCGGGTCACGGGGCGCACCTCACCGCTCAGCCCCATCTCGCCCGCGAAGCAGGTCTTGTTGTCGAGGGCGATGTCCGTGGCCGACGACAGGATGGCGGCCACGATGGCCACGTTGATGGCGGGATCCTCCACGCGCAGACCGCCGGCGATGTTCAGGAAGACGTCCTTGGCCCCGAGTTTGAACCGGCAGCGCTTCTCCAACACCGCCAGCAGCATGTTCATCCGGCGGATGTCGTAGCCCGTGGCCGACCGTTGCGGCGTGCCATAGACCGCGCTGCTCACCAAGGCCTGCGTCTCGATCATCATCGGACGGTTGCCCTCCAGAATGCAGGCGATGGCGTTGCCGCTGTAGTCTTCGTCGTGCTGGGAGACGAGGATCTCCGACGGGTTCGTCACCTCGCGCAGACCGTCCTGCAACATCTCGAAGATGCCCAGCTCGGAAGTGGAGCCGAACCGGTTCTTGATACAGCGCACCATACGGTAGCCGTAGTGCTGGTCGCCCTCGAACTGCAACACAGTGTCCACGATGTGTTCCAGCAGTTTCGGACCCGCCAAGGAGCCGTCCTTGGTGATGTGCCCGATGAGGAAGACGGGACAGGCGGTGCGTTTGGCGAAGTGCTGGAACTCGGCCGCGCACTCCTTGAGTTGGGAGATGGAGCCCGCCGCCGACTCGATCAGGTCGCTCTGCATCGTCTGGATGGAATCGACGATGAGGATGTCGGGCTGCAACGCTTCGATGTGCTTGAATATCTGCTGCGTGCTGGTTTCGGTGAGGACGTAGCAGTGGGGCGCGGGGGCGTCTGAAAGGCGGGCGGCGCGCATCTTGAGCTGCGCTTCGCTCTCCTCGCCGGAGACGTAGAGCACCTTCTGTCCCTGCAGGTGGAGGGCCATCTGCAACAGGAGGGTTGACTTGCCGATGCCCGGCTCGCCGCCCAACAGCACGATGGAGCCGCGGACGATGCCGCCGCCCAGCACGCGGTCGAACTCCGTGAATCCGGTGGCCGTGCGCGGGAAACGGGTCAGCTCGATGTCGTCGATCACCTTGGGGGTACTCTGCAGGACCACAGGGGAATAGCGCCCTTTCGAGGGCGTGGCGGACTCATGCAGGATGACCTCCTCCTCGAAGGTGTTCCACTCGTTGCATTCGGGACAGCGGCCCAGCCATTTCGCCGACTGCGCGCCACAGTTCTTGCAGTAGTACATCGATTTGCTTTTCGCCATAGGGGTTCTGTTTTGGACGGCAAAGATACAAAAAAACGGCCTCTTGTCAAGAGGCCGGTACAATTTTTACGTCAACTAAGGATATTAGTCGTCAATACCGATATAGTTGCCGTTTTTGTCGAAAACAAGGTCAAAGTCCGTCTCGAAGCCCGTTGCATCGACCAAACTGACTTTGTAACGGTTGTTTTCGAACTCAATTTCCTCAATGTAACCACCGACATAATGATCGGCCATATAGGTGTCGATACCAGCCGGGTAAAATCCGTGGGGAACGGGCAGGTTGTGGCAGTCAACTTTTTTCCAGTCACCATTGGATTTGAACTCCACTTCTGAATCGTCTGCCAAATACACATCATAGTCGCCGTCTTTTTCCTTGATTACGGAAATAACCTCAATGCTGGGGAAGTAGGTGTTCAGGAAGGTTTTCGCCTTTGCGGGCAGCTTGTCAGCTGGAACCGGCTTGTCATTACATGACACAAATGCGGTCAGAGCAACCACGCTCATCAAGATTACAAATAACTTTTTCATTGATCTGATGTTTTAAAATGACTTATAAGATTTGATGAATAACAAATAGCTTTACGAAAGAGCAAAGGTACTATTTTTTCAAGATGTTTGGCGTGAACAGCTATTTTTTAATCATCTGCACCGATGAACATGCCGTTCTTGTCAAAGCGAAGCTCAAGGTTGTTATTCATATCCACCTCATAGCGTCTGTCGTCGTATTTGATCTTGGTGGCGTAGTTGGCGGGGAAGTTGGCGGACACATACTGTGCGATATTGGCGGGAAGAACGCCTACGGGCAGCGGGTTCAGACCGCAGTCCACCTTCGTCCATTGGCCGTTATGGCTGAACTCCAACGACGTGCCGTCATGCAAAATGACATCGTAGCCGAGGCCGTCGCGCTGCACGGAGAGCACATTGACCCCGTTGAAGTTAGCCGCGACAAACTGTTTCGCCTGGGCAGGCAGTTTGTCGGGGGAAATCATTCTGTCGCACGATGCGAACGCACCCAACATAAAAACGCCCATCAAAATGGCAATGATTTTCTTCATAATTGAAAATGTTTGGTTTTAGGAATCGTAGGGGCACAAAAAAATCGTAGAGACGCAAATGTTGCGTCTCTACGTGTGTCACTACCGGATATTAATCGTCGTAAGTCATGAAATTGCCGTTCTTGTCGAACTTCAGTTCCAAGTCGCTGTCCAGCTCTATATCGTAGCCGGCGTACTTTTTACTGATCTTGACAATCGTATTATTCGGGAATTTGGCTTTCACATATTTGGAGATGGCAGCGGGGACGATGGCAGCGGGCACCGCGCGGGTATGGCAATCGACATCCTTCCAATCGCCAGCGGCCGTGAAATCGATTTCGGTGCCGTCTGTGAGGTAAACTTCGTATTCACCGTCATCCTGCTTGCCGGAGAGGAACTCCACGCCGCTGAAATGCTTGGTGATGAACTGCTGCGCTTTCTGGGGAAGCTGCGCAAACGTAACGGGTCTGTCCGTGACTGCATACACATTAACAGCTGCCACACACAACAATAACACAAGTATCTTTTTCATCTTTTCAATATTTAATTACTAATATTCAAAATAGACGGCAAAAGTACAAAAAAAGTTTAATAGGGGCGACAGGAAAGTTAAGATGCCCGGCGTACGCATCATTTCCACGGGGTATTTGCGGACGGTGTTCGTGACGGACGGTTTTACCGCGGCAAAGGTACAGATTTTTCGATTATAGGTTCGTGGGGTGAAAATATTCAAAAATCGAGAGGTTTCCTGCATCTATTGATAATTTTCTTACTTTTGCCGCACTTTTTGTTGCAAGCCGCGACAAGCAAGGAATAATTGTTGTTAATAAAAGGTATTAAAACAGGCAAATAAAGTTAGATAGTATAAATTAAAATAGTAAAATCATAGGGCTTTACGCTCTTATTCTCGAACTGAAAATCCGCCAAATTTTTAAAAGACGAGAGAATAAGAAAGCGAAAGGTTCGCGCCTCTGGGCGTGAATTGTTTCGTGCTTATTGATCGTCTTAGGTTCTTGGCGGAGCCGCAGTTCTCAATAAGCGAACAAAACGGGATGATATCACGCCTTTTTTGTACACTTATCTGGAATAACGGGCGGTAAAGTTCGCAATCAGACGGACAATGGAACTGCCCAAACAATTCGACAATATCACCACGAGAGTCATTGACGACTTGAAAGCCACGTTGAAAAAGGGCTCCAAGGTCTCTTTGGCCGCCGCCTCTTTCTCCATCTACGCCTTCGAGGCACTCCAAAAGGAACTGGAGAAAGTGGATGAATTGCGTTTTATCTTTACATCCCCCACATTCAACAAGGAAAGGTCAAAGAAGCAGAAACGGGAATTTTATATTCCCAAGCTGAACCGTGAGCGCACTCTATACGGCTCCGACTTCGAAATCAAGTTGCGCAACAATCTCACGCAGCGGGCTATAGCCAAAGAATGTGCCGATTGGATTCGCCGGAAAGTCCGTTTCAAGACGAATGTCTCACAGATGCAAATGGCGGGCTTCCTGAATGTGAAGACGGATGACGAACAAATGACCTACATGCCCTTCAACGAGTTCACGACAACGGAGCTGGGCTGCGAACGGGGCAACAACATCTTCCAGCTTATCCAACGCCTGCCGTCACCCACCAGTGATGCCTATCTGAAATATTTCGATGACTTTTGGCAGGACAAGGAGAACTTCGCCGATGTGACGGAAGCCATCATAGAGAACATTGAAAACGTCTATAAGGAGAACGCGCCCGACTTCATCTATTTCGTCACGCTCTACAACATCTTCCACGAGTTTCTGGAGGACATCAGCGAGGATGTGCTGCCCAACGAGGCGACAGGTTTCAAGTCGTCACAGATTTGGAACACATTGTACAACTTCCAGAAGGACGCGGCACTTGCCATCATAAACAAACTGGAAACCTATAACGGCTGCATTCTTGCCGACAGTGTGGGCCTTGGCAAGACGTTCACCGCCCTTTCGGTCATCAAATACTACGAGAACCGCAACAAGTCGGTGCTCGTGCTTTGCCCGAAGAAGCTGTACAACAACTGGAACACCTACAAGAGCAACTATAAGAATAACCCGCTGGAAAAAGACCGTCTTCGCTATGACATCCTTTTCCATACCGACCTGAGCCGCGACAACGGCACGAGCAACGGCCTTGACCTCGCCTTGCTGAACTGGGGTAACTATGATCTCATCGTGATTGACGAAAGCCATAACTTCCGCAACGGCGGCAAAATCACCACAGACCAAGACGACGAGAACCCACGCGAGAACCGCTACCTGCGGCTGATGAACAAAGTCATCCGCGCCGGGGTGAAAACCAAGGTGCTGATGCTTTCGGCCACCCCTGTCAACAACCGTTTCAACGACTTAAGGAACCAATTGCAGCTCGCCTACGAAGGCAGGCAGGAACTCATCAACGACAAGTTGGATGTTGACCGACCCATTGAGGACATTTTCCGCTCGGCACAGGCACAGTATAACGCCTGGTCGAAAATTGAAGACCCGAATGAGCGCACGGCGGAGAAATTGTTGGACATGCTCTCGTTCGACTTCTTCCAAGTGCTCGATGCAGTCACCATCGCACGAAGCCGGAAGCATATTGAGAAATACTACGACACCACCGACATCGGGAAGTTCCCGACACGCCTGACACCCCTCTCCAAAAGGCCTAAGTTGACCGACCTTGACGAGGCCATTACCTACAAAGATATTTCCGAACAGCTTTATGAACTAAATCTCAGTGTATATGCGCCGTCGGACTATATCCTGCCATCCAAGCGCGACAGATACGAGATTGACAAAGACGGTGAAGGCACCAACCTCGGTATGTCCGGGCGTGAGAAGGGACTGAAGAAACTCATGGCCATCAACCTGCTGAAACGCCTTGAATCATCCGTCAACTCATTCCGACTGACCCTTGCACGAATGAAAGAGCAGATAGACGAGACGCTGAAAGCCATTGATCTTTTCGTTGAAACGAGGCAGGAAACGAAGCTTTCTGTGCAGACGCTGGAAAGCATGCTTGACGGGGACGAAAGCGAGAACGACTTCCTTGTGGGAGGAAAGAAAACGCGCGTGGCATTGGCCGACATGGACTGCCGCTCATGGAAGCGCGACTTGAAAGCCGACCAGGAAATCATCGGCCTGCTCTTGACAATGCTTGCGGACATCACCCCCGAACACGACAGCAAACTCCAAATGCTGATTGAAAACCTGCGGGAGAAGTTCGCCAACCCCATAAACGGCACCAACAAGAAAGTCCTCGTCTTCACGGCCTTCTCCGACACAGCCGAATACCTCTACGAAAACCTCGCACCCGTCATCTTGGAGAAAACGGGGCTTCACTCCGGACTCGTCACAGGCAACGGGGTGGCCTCTACCATCAAGGGACTGCGCTCCGACTTCAACACGATTCTGACGCTCTTTTCCCCCGTGTCAAAGGATGCAGACAAGTTGTTCCCACGAGAAAACAGGCAGATAGACGTGCTCTTTGGCACAGACTGCATCAGCGAAGGTCAGAACCTGCAGGACTGCGACTATCTCATCAACTACGACATCCATTGGAATCCCGTGCGCATCATCCAACGCTTCGGGCGTGTCGATCGTATCGGCTCGCGCAACGAAGTCATCCAGTTGGTGAACTACTGGCCAGACATCGAACTGGACGACTACCTGCGACTGAAAGGCCGCGTGGAGGCTCGCATGACAGGAGTGAACATCACGGGCGCAGGCAACAGCAACGTTCTGCTTTCTGACGAACAGCAGGCCGACCTTGACTACCGCAAAAGCCAGCTCCAGCGGCTTCAGAATGAAGTGGTGGATTTGGAGGACATGGACACGGGTATCAACATCATGGACTTGGGCTTGAACGAGTTCCGGCTGGATCTGCTGGCTTACATGAAAGACAACCCCGACATAGAACACACCCCATTCGGCATGTGCGCCGTTGTTCCTGCCTCCGACCAGGCAAGACCTGGCGTCATCTTCATTCTGAAGAACCGAAACAACGCGGTGAACATCGGACGACAGAACCTCCTGCATCCCTTCTATATGGTTTATCTGTCCGATGACGGAGAACCCATCATCAACCATCTTTCGCCCAAACAACTACTTGATGTCATGCGGCTTTCTTGCAAGGGCAAGACAGAGCCCGTATTGGAATTGTGCCACGAGTTCAACAAGGAGACAAAGGACGGCCGCAAGATGCAGCATTATAGCGAACTGCTGCAAAAAGCTGTTGGCACCATTGTGAACCAAAAGGAAGAAAGCGACCTCGAAAGCCTGTTCTCCTTTGGAGAAACCACCGCTCTCGTGAATGACATCAACGGGCTTGACGACTTCGAACTGATTTGCTTCCTTGTCATCAAGGAAGGAGGTGTCCGTGGATAACATTCTGCATTACCCTCAGAGCACCATCGTTGGCCGTGTCGTGCCGAAAACGATGTTCTATAAGTTCATGGAGGTGAACCCCCGCATGAAATCCCGTTTCGTCAATGACGTGGTGAACATCACTTGGCTATACAAGCTGTCGGCCTCATCCCTCAATGTCACGGACACGGAGGAGATGAAAGAAATAGAGGTGTTTGTGGTGAACCTGAAACAGCCGGATTGCCCGACGGATTTGTTCAGCTTCATCGACACGAATATGCCGCACCATATCGTCTTTGTCCTGATACATGATGAGAGTGCAATGTTGCTCATCAACTACAAGGATTGGGCGGACGACACCCATACAAAGTTCCGCATACGGCAGGCGTTCGCTTCTCCTTGGATGCCGATTGCCGACCTTGAACTGATTGTGCAAGGTCAGTCTTTGCCCCGCATTTATGACAACTTCGTGGCGCAGGTGTCCGGCATCGGGGAGCACAAGGCCGGCTCGATGGCTGAAATCGTGGCACTGAAGAAGCAAATCGCAACGGCTGAGGCGGAACTGCAAAGTTTGGAGAGAAAGATGCGCAAAGAGCCGCAGTTAGACAAGCAACTGCAGATGAACAAACAGGTGAAAGCAAAACGGCAAAACGTTTCAGAGCTTAGAAAGAGACTGGAGGAATTGGGTATATGAAATCAGGAAAACAAATGTTTCGAGAAAAATCATTTACGCATCAGTTTGATGTACCATTTCTCAGCAATTCTTTGAACAAGACAGTTGGTATCAAGGACTATTCGCATCTCTTTTTATTCTGTTTCGTTTTCACGTGCTTTTTGCTCCCGAAGCCATTGATGGAGGTCCATTTCATTGATTTCGTCAAGACGTTTTTGGTCGAGAATCCCTGCGTCCCAAAGCGCATCCATGTGTGCGTCCAGCTTTTTGGCGTAATAGTCGGCAAGCACTTTCTTCACTTCCAGCAATTCTGCTTCAGAATTGTTCCGTTCAAACATTTTAAGCAGGAAGAGCTGAATAGGATTAAACATAGTTCCGTTATACTCCATAGCACATTCATTATTAACAGCGCAAAAATACAAAAAAAATATATATGAAACATCTTGCAAAAAAAACGCCAGATGGCGCACAGCTCAATCTCGACGCCCTTTATCAGATTGCCCCCTCGTGTTTCACCGAAGCAAAAGGCGAGGACGGAGAAATCCATCGCGTAGTGGACTTCAACAAACTCCGTCTGCTGCTTGGAGACAACGCCGTGGAAGACAATCCCGAAGTCTATGACTTTACCTGGGTGGGCAAACGAGCGGCATTGCAGGAAGCCGCTGCCCCCATCAACAAGACGTTGCGCCCGTGTCCCGAAGAAAGCGTGGATTGGGACAAGACCCAAAACCTCTACATAGAGGGCGACAACCTCGAAGTGCTGAAGCTGCTTCAGAACTCCTATATGGGCAAGGTCAAGATGATTTATATTGACCCGCCATATAACACGGGCAATGATTTTGTGTATCATGATGACTTCCACCGTACACAGCGTGAAGAAGATGAAGAGGCGGGAGTATTCAATGAAGAGGGTGACCGAATGATTAAAAACACAGAATCGAATGGAAAATTCCATTCGGATTGGTGTTCAATGATGTATTCACGACTAATGATAGCAAGGAGTTTGCTGCGAGAGGACGGTGTTATCTTTATTTCAATAGATGATCATGAAGTAGATAATTTAAAGAAAATGTGTTCCCAAATATTTGGTGAAGCTAATTTTGTGGGATGTGCAGGCCGCATAACAAAAAAAAGTAATAATAAGGGTGATTTTTGGGCTCCAAATTTTGACTATCTGTTGACATTCACTAAGAATAGAGAGTTAGCTCAAGAATTTACAGGAGGAGCAAATGAATCCTCGTACAACCTTATTGAAGAAGATGGCCCAAGACAAGGTGAACGTTATCAACTTGTCAGATTATATATGTCCTCTATCCAGAACCGTAATCCAGAGCAACGATTTTGGATAGAATGTCCCGATGGAAGTAAGGTTATACCTCCAGGATCAACGTTTCCACCTGAAAGACCAAATTTGGGAGATGGTATTTGGCGATGGTCAAGAAAAACTTTCGAAGAAAATAAAGATAAAATAGTTGTGAAGAAAGTTCGCTCTTCTAATCTATTAAATGAGAATCATGAGCCTGCTGAATGGAATGTTTTTACTAAAACGTATTTAAATGATGTTATAGAAAAATCATCAGCGAAACCCAACAACTTTGTTGAAGGTCATATTAACCAAATTGCATCACATGAATTAAATGCATTAGGAATTCCTTTTGATTATGCAAAGCCTACAACTCTTATAAGTTACTTGATGAAAATAGCACAAGTTAATTCCAATGATATTGTTTTAGACTTTTTTTCAGGTTCTGCAACTTCTGCACATTCTGTTATGGCATACAATAAGGAAGAAGGTCGTAACGCTATTTACATAATGATTCAATGGCCAGAAAAAATTGATGAAAAAATGGAAGCATATAAAGCTGGTTATGAGAATATCTGTGAATTAGGCAAAGAACGCATCCGCCGTGCTGGAAAGAAAATCAAAGCAGAACATCCCGAAGCAAAAGACCTTGACATCGGTTTCCGCGTTTTCAAGTGCGAAAGCAGCAACTACAAGGATGTGGCCTTTGCGCCGAAGGACTATTCCCAAGAAATGCTGTTAGGCTTGCTCGACAACATCAAAGAGGACCGCACAGACCTTGACCTGCTCTTTGACTGCATGCTCCGCTGGGGCGTGGAGTTGTCGCTGCCGCTCTCTTCGCAAAAAGTCGATGGCTGCACCATTCATAATGTGAATGACGGTGACCTCGTGGCTTGCTTCGATGGTAAGGTCACAGAAAATGTGATTGACGCTATCGCCGTCCTCTCTCCCGTGCGTGTCGTCTTCCGCGACAACAGTTTTGATGAAGCCGCACAGAAAATGAATCTCTTCGAGCTCTTCAAGCAGAAGTGCGACTGGACGGACGAAGAGGTGAAAAACAACATTCGTGTCATCTAACCCAAGCATTACTATGGCCAAGAAACTGACACTCAAATTCAAGAACCAGCAGTTCCAAACGGATGCTACGCGAGCCGTTACTGAAGTGTTCCGTGGGCAGCGTAATCAAACTATGGTGGAGTTTACCCACGATGTGGGACGTGTTACCGACGGTACGCTATTCGATATAGTGGGCTTTCGCAACCAGCCCATAACGGTTTCCTATGAGCAGTTGTTGAAAAACATACGAGCCCAACAATTACCGGCACAGCTGCGTCCATCGGAAACAATAGATCTAACAGATCTACGTCTCACAATTGAGATGGAAACGGGTACGGGAAAAACTTATACCTATATCAAGACGATGTTTGAGTTGAACAAACTCTACGGCTGGAGCAAGTTTATCATCGTGGTGCCAAGCATCGCCATCCGCGAAGGTGTCTGTCGCTCCTTTGAAATCATGAGCGAACACTTTGCCGCTGAATATGGCAAGCGTATTCAGTCGTTCATCTACGACAGCAAGCAGCTGACGAAGATTGACCAGTTCGCCAGCGACAGCAATATGCACGTCATGATCATCAACACGCAGGCTTTCGCCGCCCGTGGCGAGGATGCCAGACGCATCTATATGAAGCTGGATGCTTTCCGCTCGCGTAAGCCTATCGATGTGATAGCGGCCACCAATCCCATCCTTATCATAGACGAGCCTCAATCTGTTTTGGGCGCAGACAAGAAGAATGCCACCCGTGAGAAACTCAAAGAGTTCCATCCGCTCTTCACACTGCTTTACAGCGCCACGCACCGCGCAGGCGACATCGTGAACATGGTCTATCGCCTCGATGCCATGGATGCCTACAATAAGAAACTCGTGAAGAAGATTTCGGTGAAAGGTATTGAACAGAAAGGCACCACGGCCACCAATGGCTACGTGTATCTCGAAAGCATTGAACTTTCCAAAGGCAACCCCATGGCCCGGATAGGATTCGACAAACGTATGGCCAGTAGCATCAAACCAGTTGTCCAGCTCGTCTCCGACGGCTTCAACATCTATCAGCAGTCGGGACAGTTGGAGGAGTACGCACACGGCTATCGCGTCGAGAGCATTGACGGCTTCAATCGCACCGTGCGCCTTTTGAACGGTTTGGTGCTGGGTGAAGGCGAGATGGTGGGCAAAGTGAACGACATCTATGTGCGCCGCCATCAGATACGCGAGACCATCCTCTCCCATATTCATAAAGAGCGCAAGCTCTTCTCCATGGGGATCAAATGCCTTTCGCTGTTCTTCATTGACCACGTAGATAACTACCGTATCTACGAACCCGGAGGCGGAACGAAGAACGGCACATACGCCGAAATCTTTGAGGAAGAATATGCCAACATCGTGGGACAGCTGCAGCTGGAATTGGCCGATGACCCAAAATACTTGGAATATCTGAAAAAGTTCAGCGCACCGGAAGTCCACAACGGCTACTTCTCCCGCGACAAGAAAGGGCACTATGTGCAGCCATCTGCTACGGAAATAAAGAATGAAAGCAGTAATGACGTTTCCGCATACGATTTGATTATGAAGGACAAGGAACGTCTGCTTTCGTTCAGCGAGCCCACACGCTTCATCTTCTCCCATTCCGCCTTGAAGGAGGGCTGGGACAATCCCAATGTCTTCCAGATCTGCACGCTGAAAGACAGCGACAATCAGACCAAGAAACGGCAAGAAGTAGGCCGCGGTATGCGCCTCTGCGTAAACGACCAGGGCGAACGACAAGACGAGAACGTGCTGCATGGCCGCGTGTTCGAGGTGAACGAGCTGACTGTTATCGCCAGCGAATCCTACAATTCCTTCGCGGCCAAACTGCAGACGGAAATCGCGGATGCCGTGGGCGACAGACCTGTGAAGGTGAATTCACAACTCTTCTTGGATTTGCTTGTCACCAACGCGGCTGGTGAACAGAAAAAGTTCAGGGAAGACGATGCACAAGAACTCACGTTCACGCTTCGCATGAAAGGCTATATTGACAAACAGGGACAACTCACCAAACAATACCACGATGACAAGCAGCAGGGCGTGCTTGACTTCGGGGAGGAGTACAACGACTACAAGCAAGACATCGTCAATCGTCTTGACGCAGTGTTCAATCCGGATGCCGTCCGTCCCGAAGACGCAAGGCGCACCCGCGAAGCGAAATTTGACTCGAAAAGATTCGAGAGAAAAGAGTTCCAGTCGTTGTGGAGCAAAATCAACCACAAAACCTACTACACCGTGGATTTCAAGACGGAAGATCTTATCAACCGCGCCGTCATTGAGCTTGACAACCATTTGCAGGTCACCAATATCAACATCCAAGTGGTGTCGGGCACGCTGGAGAGCATCGAGAGCAAAGACCAGCTGACAGCCGGCACTGCCATGAAACAGACGAAAGCCGAGACAACTTCCATCCATGAATTGGTCGGCGAGAATGTGAAATATGACCTGATCGGCAAACTGGTGGAAGACACGGGATTGACAAGAAAGGCCATTGTTTCCATCCTGCAAAGAATCAGTCCTAAAACATTTATGCAATTTAAAGCCAATCCCGAGGAGTTCATCATCAAGGCTGGGAACATCATCAATGAGTGCAAGGCCATCGCCGTGATTGAACATGTGGCTTATCATAAACTTGACAAAAAGTTCGATGCCGACATATTCAGTGCCTCTGCCCTTAAAGGCCGTTTGGACGTCAATGCCATGGAATCGGAAAAGTCACTCTACGACCTTGTTGTGGTGGATTCGAAAGGCATAGAAATGGACTTCGCCAAGGAGTTGGAAACGCAGAACGAAGTGGCTGTTTATACGAAGTTGCCCGGAGGATTCTACATCAATACTCCGGCTGGCCATTATAATCCCGATTGGGCGATTGTATTCAAGGAAGGCAAAGACATCAAACACATCTATTTCGTGGCTGAAACCAAAGGCTATGACAAGGACAAACTGCTTGACTACAGAGATACCGAGAATGTCAAGATTGAATGTGCCCGCCGCCACTTCGCCACCATCTCCGAAAGTACCGTTACCTACGACGTCGTGAAATCATACAAGGAATTGAGGGATATTATCACAAGCGACTAAATGATGTTTTTCTTGGGCGATCGGGCATCATAAACAGGTGTTGGCTGATGAACCTATTCATCGGCCCACGAACCTATGTTCATCGGCTCACGAACCTATTGTGATTCGCTGATTCAGGTTGTCACTTTTGTGTCTTACGACTGATCCGAGTTGACGGGTTAATAATTTGCGACTGATTCAGGTTGTCGCTTGTTTTTTTTTCGACTGTTTTTCGTTGTCAGTCGCCCGCGGCGCGACTGATTTCCGTTTACTCCACGCAGAGCCGGAGCTTTTGGTTTGCCTCAGTTCATTGGGGCTCAATGCCCCAATGAACTGATAACAAGCCCTTTTATTAGCTCCGACGCTGTCGCCGTCGCTTCTGGTTTGCCGCGACAAAAATACACTTTCCCGCTCATACCGCCTCCATCGCCTGTTTTTTTATCGCATCCTCCCGCCAGGAGTGCCAGTGGCGCTTCATTTCGCCCTGCATCTGGTGCGCCTCGTCGGGCGTGTGCCAGTCGATGCTGCTGTGGGGACGCTCGCTGTTGTAAAACCCCACCGCTTTGCGCACGGCTTCAAAGACTTGACGCAGGCTGGAGAAGGTCTTTCCGTACAGTAGCTCGTTCTTCACCGTCGAGTTGATGCGTTCCGCCATCGCGTTGTCCTTCGGGTTGCCGCTCTCCGTCATGCTGGGCGTTATGTTGTTGTCTGCCAGTACCTTGATATAGTCCGCACTGGCATACTGCGTACCGCGGTCGGAGTGATGGATGAGGGTCTCGCTGAAGCCTTCGGGCAGCGTTTTGATGGCCATCTTCAGGGCTTTTATGCTGTGCGCGGCCTCAAGCGTGGGAGCCACGCGCCAGCCCAGGATCTTCTTGCTGTAGGCATCCATGATGATGGTAAGGAAACAGAAAGTGTAGCCAAGTCGGGCTTCGGAGTCTTCTATCGCAATATAGGTGATATCGCTGACCCAGATCTGGTTGGGCCGCGTGGGAATTACGTTCTTGACGAGGTTGGGGTAGGTCGGCAGGCTGTGGCGCGAGTCCGTGGTGCGGGGGGCGCGGAACCTGCGTCGGATGTTCAGACCGTGCTCGTGCAAAATGTCACGGAACGCATCACGTCCCACGCGGTACTCCTCCGAGAACCGCTCCCGATATATGCGCCAAAGATTGTCGGCACCGATGCCCGGGTCTTGCTCCCGCACCCCACGGGCGAACTGCACCACAAACTGCTCTATCGCCAACCTGCGGAACAAAAAATCCTCGTCCCGCTTGTAAAAGGCCTGTCTTGTCACACCGGCCAGTGCACAAAGACTTGTGACGGGATAATGCCTCACTTCGTCTTCGTGCAGCCTTTCGACTGTCCGGTGCCGGCTTTTTTTCTTATCTCTATGCCGAACATCTCCTCCGAGACATCGACCATCGTCTCGAAGAAATCCGCACGCATTGTCTCGTCGTACAGCTTCTTTTTCAGTTCCAAAACTTCCTTACGGAGAGCCTTTATCTCCTCTGATTCACTGGTTTTTGCATCCTTTTTCATAAACAGCGCACTCTTGTCGTTTTCGGCTGCAAAGGTACGAAGAATTTTGTTGACTGAGGTTTTTCCCAGCCCGTGTTCCTTAGCTATCTCCGATACGCTTTTTCCTTCCACGTGACGCTCTTCAGCAATTCTGAGCTTTACTTCATCCGGAATACGGTAGCATGATCTCTTACGTTTTGTTTTTTCGTTTACCATTTTTGTTGACTTTTGTGTCAACTTTTTTCAGCGTAAGACATATGTTCATTGGCTCACGAACCTATGTTCATTGGCCCACGAACCTATGTTCATTTTGGATTAGTGATTTCAAATCCCGGGTCAAAGGCCAAGGGTCTCCAAGTAGTCGTTGATCTCGGCGCAAATACGCTCGGAAGGGTACTTGCCCAACTCGCCCCGGACAGAACTTTCGTATTCGCCCTCCAATACCACGGCCAGAAAGCTGGCCTTGTAGGGGTCTTTGTATATACGGCGCGTGTCGAGATGGTGGAGGATGTTGGCGACGAGCTTGCGGTTGAAGTTGGTCTGTTTCTGCTTGCCTGTCTTATAGACAAAGGGACGCACGGCGTCGAGCTCGAGGATGCCCTCCCACATCTTCATATAACGGTCTCGCTTGTCGGGATGTACCAACGGACGCACACGACTGACATATTGGAGTATCTCAGCGCGGATGGAAGCACGGTCGATTTCCTCCTCGGGCTCTTCCAACTGCCCGATTCTCTCCGCATTTGGATCGGAAAGTTCGGGTTTGTCGGTAGCATCATCTTTTGTCCCCTTTTCAAGCTCTTTTTCCTTGAATGGATCCCAATCCGAACCATAGTAATTGTTCATCGTGGTGGCTTGGTTATATTGATGCACCACCCCTATATGTACCTCCTGCTTTATTTCCAGAAACTTGTTTCCCGTGCCGGGATTGCCTTCGATTTTGATGTCCATACTTTTTTGGTTTAAGGGTTATGGGTTATGGGTTATGGGTTATGGGTTATGGTTAAGGTTTATGGTTAAGGTTTATGAGTTATAGGTTATAAGTTATAGGAGGTGCAAAAGTAAAGAAAATTCCAATATCTTTCTTTTATTCTTTCTTTTTTTGCTTGTAACCGTTTGGTTTTCAGTTAGAAATTAGAAAGAAAAAATAAATCGGGATTTTTTCTTGGTTTCACTGTCGCCCTGGTTGTATTTTTGCCTCGTCATTCAGTCACGAACACGTGACGAAGGTGACAAAGGTTCTTTGACATACTGAGACAAGGCGGTTTAACGAACATCATTTATTAACATTCAAAAACATCAAAATTATGATCGATTACTCTGTTTACAAACAGTCGAATCCTATGGATGAAACTGCAGCGCCGAAGGCTTACGCCAAGGCTCAATTACGCGAGAACATGTCGTTCTCGGATTTCGTCAACCACATCGCCGGCCACAACGGGGTGTTCAGCCGCGGCACGGTGCAGGGCGTTCTCAGCGACGCCTGCCAGTGCCTCGTCGAACAGCTGCTCAACGGCAACAAAGTGCAGTTGGGCGAGCTGGGCAACTTCTGGATCAGCCTCTCCTCGACGGGCGCGGATTCGCCGGAGAACTTCACTGCCACGAACATCAAAACCGTGAACATCGTGTTCACCCCGGGACCCGACTTCGAGAATCTTCGCAGCAAGGCCTCCTTCAACCTCGTCTCCAGCCGTGCGGCCCAGGCGGCCACACTGAAGGCCGAGAAAAGCGGTGAGGCTGTCGTGGATCTGGAAGCAGCCCGCACCGCCACCCGCCCGAACGCCGGCTAAGGCTCCGCGGAAACCCTCCGCACATCAGCCACTCTTCACGTTCTACTCCCTACACATTCAAAAACCACTAAACCACAAACTCTAAACCTTAAACCTTAACCACAAAACATTAAACCTTAAACCATAAACATTATACCTTAAACCATAAACATTAAACTTTAAACCATAAACCAAAATCAACGCCTTGTCATTCAGTATCGTCAAAGAAAGAGTGAAATGGTTTAGGTACCTGTAAGCAAGGGCGCTCGGAAACGGGCGCCCTTTTTTTGTGAAGTTATAGGAGGTGCGGCATTCCTGCCGCACAGAAAACCGCCAAACAATGCGGCAGGAATGCCGCAACTCCTATTGACAATGCGGCAGGAATGCCGCAACTCCTAAACCTTAAACCATAACCCTTAAACCTTAAACCCTTAACCCTTAAACCTTAAACCCTTAACCCTTAACCCACAAAAAAAGGGACCCCTTGCGGAGTCCCTTTCGGATATCATAACGTGCGTGATTACTTCAGAATCGTAACCTTGTAGTTGGCGACGCCCTCGTCGGTGGTCACATTTACGATGTATGCGCCGGCGGCCACGTTGAGGTTGATGACCTCGTGGGAGGTGCTCACTGCACCGCTGTAGATCAACTTGCCGTAGGCGTCGAAGATGCGGACATTCTCGATGTTCATACCCTCGTTGTTGAGGATGTGGACATTCTGATGCTCGGCGTAAACCTTGATGTTGTGCTTCACAAGGTCTTCGATGCCGGTGCCGTCAATCGTGGTGGCGTCGGTGTTGAAGGAGACCATGCTAGCCCACTCGCTGTGGTTGTTACCGACGCAGTTGGCGCGGACCTGCCACATGTAGGTGGTGGCTGAGGTCAAACCGTTGAGCTGATAGCTGTTGCCGGAAACGTTGTTCACCGTGGTGAGGTTGCCGCTCAGGGTCTTGTACTGGATGTCGAAGGTGGTAGCGCTCGGGTGCGACCAGTGCAGGATAGCGGATACGCTGTCGATGTGGGTCGTGTAGAGGAACGACGGAGCCTCGCATTCAGCCGGTGCGAAGGTAGCGTTGATGGTGTGGTTGGCGGCCACATTCGTGAAGACGTAGGAGGTGATGGCACCCATGTTCACGTTGTCAATCGTCACCGAGTTGACCACATAACCGGCGGCCGGGGTGATGGTGTAGGCCTGGGAACCACCGAAGTTCACCGTGGTGTTGCCGTTCGGCGTGATAGAACCGTTGGCACCGGCACTGGCGGTGATGGTGTAGGTCTTGGCCGTCATCGTGGCCGTGATGGTCTGGTTGGCGTTGATAGCCGCGAAGGTGTAGGTGTAGATACCGTTCACATTCGGGATGTTGGTCAGGGAGACGTTGGAACCGTTCACCGTGATGGCGGTGACGTTGTAGCCCGGAGCCGGGGTAATCACGAAGGACGGGGTAGCACCGTACAGGACAGTCATCGTGCCAGGCGTGATGGTACCGTGAGCCGGCTGGTTCACCGTAACCGTGTACTCATTCGCGTCGAAGGCGGCGTAGATGGTGTGGTTGGCCGTGACACCGGTGAAGGTGTAGCTGGTGACCGCACCCACGGAAGCACCGTCCACGAAGACGTTGCTCACATGATAACCGGCGCTGGCGGAAATCGTGTAGGTCTGGTTGGCGTTGTAGGCAACCGTGGTGTTACCGGCAGGCGTGATGGTACCGCCGTTGCCAGCCGTGGCCGCAATCGTGTAGGTGTTCGCGGCGAAGGTGGCGGCGATGGTGTGGTCGGCATCGAGAGCCGTGAAGGTGTAGGTAGAGACCGCACCCACGGAAGTGCCGTCAACCGTCACGTCAACGATGCTGTAACCGGCATCCGGAGTGATCGCGAAGGTCGGGGTGGCACCGTAGGCGAAGGTGGACGTGGCAGGAGCGATGGCACCGTTGGCACCGGCGTTCACCGTCACCGTGAAGATGTACTGCGCGAAGGTAGCGCTGATGGTGTGGTTCTCTTCAATGCTCAAGAACGGGACCGTGAAGGTGGTCGGGGCAAGATCCTGCGTGAAATCGTAGGTGTTACCGTCGTAGGTCACGGAAGCGATGTAATATCCGGGGTTAGCGGTAATCACATACTCGGCATCCTGATGGTAGAGGTAGCTGGAGACACCGCTCGGGGAAATCATACCGTTGTTGCCGCAGGTGGCCGTGATCGTGTAGGTGTTCGGAATGAACATCACCTCGTAGTTGTAGTTGTCGAGGATGTTGGTCAGGGTCTCGGTGTAGGCGGCAGCCGGGTCGGTGACGGTCAGCTCGACATTGTTACGCATGATCGTAGCAATCTGGTGGCCGACGGCGGGAGTAGCCGTGAAGGTGTAGGTGTACTCAGGATCGTAATCGAACTCAGCGCCCGGGGTCACCGTACCGTTGCCGTAGGCAGTGGTCGTGATGACATAGTGGTTCGGAGCGAAGGTCACCACCACCGTGTGCGTGCCGAAGAGGTGCACGAAGGCGAAGGTGTCGATGTTGGTGTGCTGGACACCGTCAATGACGATGCTGGCGACGTGGAAGCCCGGAGCCGGGATAATCGTGCTCAACAGGTCAGTGTAGCCAGGCAGCGTAGCCGTGTAAACGGCCGGCAGCGTGGTGCTGGCATCCACCACAAACTCGTTGTTGATGGTACCTTCACCGCCTTCCACCGTGTAGATGATGGTCGTGCTGTCGAGGTCAACATACACTTTGATATCCTTGTCCTCCATCACCGGAGAGAGCGTCATCGTGTATTGGTTGTTGCCAAGCGGAGTGACGAATTCGGTGTAGTCCATACCATTGACCAAGACGCCCACGAAGTGGAAGTGCGGCAGGATGGTGAAGACACCGGTGTGGCTGCCACCATGAGCCACCGTTTCGTGGTTAGGCGTGTAGATGGCACCAGGAGCGTTGTCGTTGTAATTCGTGTAGTACATGTTGGTCACAACGGCATTCACATTGTAAACATTCTCGGTGAAGGTGACATACACATAGTCGCCGTTCTCCGGAGCGTAGGTGAAGTTGTCCGCAATAGCGTTGTTCGGGTTCTCACCTCTCACCAAGACGCCGTTCACATAGATGCCGGCCACGTGGTAACCGAAGTTGGAGGTGATGTGCAGCGTGACCTCTTCGCCCTCGCCGACAAAGTAGAGGCCACTGTTCGTGGTCGCCACATTGGAGACGGTGATAGAGCCGTTGCCGTCGTTGCCGACAGAGAAGCTCACAGCCTTCTTGATGGAGACATTGTCGATGCTGAAGCCGTCAGTACCCACAGGGCTCTCGGCCTTGAAGGCGACGTGGATGTTGTCCATGCTCATGTACATCGCACCGACATAGTTGTAACGTTGATAATCAGCATTGTTGAAGTTGAGAGTCTCAACCAAGTAGTCATTGTACAGGTTGGTGCTCGGACCGTAGTAAAGGCTGACTTGCTCGTTGTAGAACGGGCTGTTGGCCTTGTAGTCGAAGCTGATGAGATAGGTGCCGGGAGCGTACTCCACACACGGGGAGACCGCCACATCGTTGCCGACGTTCTCATCGCTGCCGTTGTACACGAGGGCATTGCCCGTGACGGCGAACGTGCTGTTATCCGCGTTGTTGTCCATCACAGCCCAGTTGTGCACAGAAGAGGCGGGGAAGGTCTCCACATACGGGATAGCCTGCTCAGCGGTCAGGTAGGTGACACCGGAAGTAGCCGTATTGTCATCGGTGTTGGTTTCGCTCGGGATCACCACCCATGCCGTGATGACGTTGGTAGCCGCAGTGAAGGTCGGAGAAGTAGTGAACGTGTAGGTGTAGGTCTCACCATACTCGAAGGAGAGGTACGGCCAAACAGTCTCATGCACGACGGGGCCTTCGCCGTTCACCTGATAGTAAGCCTCGAAGCTGGTGATGGGGCTTTCCATCATGTTCTTCACGGTGATGCGGGCAATCATATTGGAAAGATCGCAGTTGCTGGGGTTGGTATAGACATTGACCAAAGCGATGTCAACCAAAGCGGGGCAGATGACCGTTGTGGTAACCTCGGTGCTCTCATCATCATCACCGCAGAGGGCCTTGACGGCAACCGTGTAGGCGTCGCCAGGTTGCATGCCCGTGATGGTGTAGGTGGGCGTGGTGACCACAGCCGTGATGGCGTCGCCTTCCTCAGGAGTGAGGGTGATTTGCCAGGAGGTCTCATCGCCCATCGGGATCCACGTGATGGTGCTTGCGCCATTTTCAACATCAGAGGCTGTAAGGGCCAACGGGGCGGGACAAGTGATTTGCTGACACATGGAAACGAAGAATCCATTGGTTTGTGTGTTGCTGCCGGAATAAACCGTGTTTCCGTCTGCGTCCACAATGGTAAACGATGTCTCACTCGAATAGTTACCCTGTGTCCAGTTGCAAACCATCACAGAGCCTTCGGGGACAGTCACATTATGGGTGGCGGAATAACCGTCAGAGATGGTAAGGCTTTGTGACGTTCCGTTGCTGAACACCAATTCGATGGCGTTGCCGTTCCAGCCGTCACCATAGGAATCTTGCAAATTGAAAGTAAACTCACAGCCGGAGAAGAACGTGATGAAACTCGCTTCGGAAGGATTGCTCTGTTCGTCACCACAGTCTGCGAACACTTGCACAGTGTAGGCCGTGTTGGGTTCAAGGCCAATCAAAGGATAGGTGGTGGTGGACACCGTGGCGGTCTGCCACTCGGAAGCGCTTTCTGCTTTGAATTTCACAATCCAAGAAGTTTCCGTTCCTGCAGGAGTCCAGCTGACAAGAGCGGAATTGATGGTAATGTCAGAAACAGAGACCAGAGAAGGTTTCGGGCAAGAAGATAAATCGGGACATTCGGCCGTGAAGAAGCCTTGGCTTTGGGCACCACTGCCAGTATAGGCATTTACGCCACAATCGTTCACAATCTCGAACGAGGTCTCGTAAGCGTATGAACCCGTCGTCCAGTTACAAGTCATCGTCTCACCTTCGGGGATAGTCACTAAGAAGGTGCCTTCAGAGCCGCTTGTCAGGGTCAATGACTGGGAGGTTCCGCCGCTGAACACCACGTTGATGGCATTGCCGTTCCAGCCGTCGCCGTATGAATCATGCAACACGAAGGTGTATTCGCAAGGATTGCCGCAAATGGTGGTGAAGGTGGCCGTGGCAGGATCGGAGGTGGCGTCGCCGCAGATGGAGGTAACCGACACTTCGTATTCGGTAACGGCGGCAAGACCCGTCAGGGTGACGGTAGGCTCGTTCGTCTGAACAGTCGTCCACTCGGCATCGGCGGTAGCCTTGTAAGCCACAGTCCAAGCGGTCTGGTCGGCGCCGGGCGTCCAAGTCAGGACGGCAGAGTTGTAGGTGATGTTGTCAGCCGTGAGGTTAGTGACAGGCAGACAGGTGGCATCCGCCGTGGAGGTAATGGAGACGTTATCGATAGCACAGGTGTACCAAGTGCTCTCCTTGAACCAACGGAAGGCGATTCTGGCGCCTGCGGGGAATTCACCCTCGAACTCGGAGAAGTTCACGCTGTAGTCGTTGTTAGAGGTGGTGACAGAGGGGATGGTGGCCACGACAGTGTAGCTGTTGACCGGGTCGTTGACATCGGTCACATAACCCACCGTGAGAACACCCTGGGTAGCGCTTTCCATTCTGCGCCAGAAGGAGACGGTCATCGTGTTGAGCGGATGCTCAAACGTCGGCAGGATAGCGAAGGCATTGCTGCCGGAAGAGTTGGCGTAGAAACCAAGACCCTTGCCGCTCTGTGCATAGTTGAAGGCTGAGTTCGCACCCGTATTCACGTGAGGAGCATAGTTCTTGTTCGTGTTACCCGTGTAAGAGACCCAACAATTGGGAATCACACCTGCGGCAGAGTAGGAGCTGCCGGAATAGCTGTCGAAGTTCTCTTCGTACGGGGTAGCCATCGGCAGACACTCGGTCGTGGCAGTCGCGCTCAAAGAGTACTCGCTGACCGTGGTACCGCAGTTGGCCTGCACATAGAATTCGAAGGAAGTGGCGTCGGCCAAACCGGTAACCGTGAACGGGTTGGCATTGGCGGCGACCACAGTGCCCGTACCGGGCTCAAAGCCGACAGGACCGTATTCGATGTTCCAAGCCTCCTCAGCGCCGCCGGCAGTCCAACCGAGCGTAACGGTGGTAGCGGTGATATCCGAGACTGTGAGCATCGTGGGAACTTGGCAATCGGGCTTCATCTCGACGGTGAAGTCATCCAAGTTCCAAGAGCAGTTGCCCGTAGCGGAGGTGAAGCGCAGGGTGATGCGAGCGCCATCCGGCACATTCTCGCCGAAGGTAAACGGACCATAGAGCAGCGAGTGCGCGCGGTTGTAGCTGCCAGACTGGGCAGGAACTTGTAGCACTTCCACGAAGGTGGAGGCATCCGTAGGATCCGTGATGTAACCCAACTGCATGGTGCCGGGCGTGGTGCCGGTGACCATACCGTAGTAGCTGAATTGCAGCTCGGAGAGGTTGTTGGTGTAGGCGGGCAGCACCAGCGTGGACACCGCACCATTGTCACCCTTCAATTCAACAGAATTCTTGCCGGAGTGAGCGGCAGTGCTGTAGTTACGATAGATGAACGGGGAGTTGTAGCTGCTCATCTCGGGGGTAGCCCAGCAATTGTCGAATGCCAAGTTGCCGGAACCGCTATAGGCTTCGAAATCATCATACCAAGGATTCTCTTGCGTGATCGTGATCGGGCCGCACTCGGTCTGGAAGTTGAGCTTGGAGGACCAAATGCTCTGGTAGCCGAGACCGCAGTCACCCATCACATAGACATCATAATAAGAATAGGGGTTCAGGCCCGTGAGCGTGATGTGGTTCTCACCCGCGCTCACCTGAGTGCCATTGCCGAGAGTGAAGCCGGCGGGACCGTATTCCACAGTCCAGCTGGAAGCATTGCCAGCGTTCCAAGTGATGGTGGCGTTATTCTGGCCAATCTCCGTGGCGGCAAGGCCAAGAGGAGCAGGACAGATGGTCGGCATAGTGAATTCGACCTCGGTCCAGTCGCTGGTCTCATTCTCGCCACAGATGGCTCTCACCTTAACATTGTATTGTGCGCCCTCGACCAAGCCTGTGAGGTCGAACTGGGATCCGTTATGCACATTCAAGGTGAAGTTGGTATTGTCGTCGATACCGGTGACCACCGCCTCGTATTCGTTGATACCTGCCACGGGCAGCCAGCTCACGTTGGCTGTGTGGGCAACAACTTCGACGACGATGTTTTGCGGAGCGATACAGTTGGCCACGGTGGTGAAGTCCACCTCAGCCTCGTTGCTCATGCCAATGGCACCGCAGTCGCTCATCACGCGGACATTGTAGGTCGTGTTCTGCTGCAGACCGGTCAGCTCGAAGTGGTTCTCAGTCAGGTTGACGGTCGTCCATTCGTCGGCGCCCTCAGCCTTGCAGCTGAGCACCCAAGCGGTGGCGCCGCCAGCTTCCCAGTCAAGGGTAGCACCTGTGGTGGTAACGTTGCTCACGGTCAGGTCAGCGGGAACGGCACAATGCGTGTCGCCGCAAACATAACCTAAGAAGTCAACCTGCATGTTCGGCAGATTGACGGCACGCGTACCAGAGGCGGTGCCAGGATGGTTGGCGTAGTCGGTGGAGCCGTCGCTTCTTCTGTACAACACACTGTTGGAGACAGAGGTATAGCGATAGTTCAAAGACTTGTAAGCATCAGCGGTACGGGAGGTCACGACCACGAGATTGTCCTCGCCATTATAATAATAAGGAGTGGACAAGGTGAAGGTCTCCCAACCGACCGTGCTACCCACAGTACCGTTGGTGGATTCATACACCAGAGTCAAGTCTTCCATGGGGAGCCAGTCCGTGGTGCTCTCGTTGATGGCGGAAGACTTCGTGCCGAGGTAAATCTTCAAGGTATTGTAATTGTGCGTATTCGTAGTGTTCACATACCAGGACAGCGAATTGATATAGCCGGGCGTCGGGAATTCGGATGCCGGATAAACCATCTGCGTCCAGGAGTTCTTATAGAAAGCGTTCATCGGGGTGGTGGAGCTGGTACTCGTACCCGTGCCGATGGTGATTTCCAACGGGGAGGATGTCAGCTGGATGCAGGGCACATAGAATTCGGAGGTGACCCAAACGCTGGCGTTGTTTGCATCGCAATTGGCCTTCACACGCACATCGTAAGCAGCCTCAGTGGCGAGGTTGTTCAGTGTGACGGAGGTGGAGGTGGCGTTCACGGTCTGCCATGCGTCGTCATTGACATTCTTGTACTCAAACGTCCAAGCGTTCTGGCCTTCGGGGGCGGTCCAAGTCACCACTGCGGTTTGTCCATCAATGGTAGCGACGATGTTGGAGACCTGCGTGCAGGTGGTATTCAGAGACACATTGTCGATGGCGGCAGGGGTCTGGACACCACCGTTGTTGTTGTTGATCCACGAGAAGACGAGGAACTTCTCACCAGCGTTCTCGGAGGTGATCAGCACCGTTTCGGTAGTGAACTCATCCACTTCGTAGAACTCGGCAATGGAGTTGCTCGGGAGCGTGCCGGCCACAGGAGCCTCGTCCATCACGGACACTTGCACGACGTCGTTCGCATCACCCATGCTTCTGAGGTCGAAGGTCAGCAGAACATCGCTGGCGGGAAGGGAGACCGGAATGTAGGCATGGGAGATGGAAGCCTCCGATACATTATATTTATTAGTAACACCATTGGAGGAGGAGATGTACAGTTTGTTGTTGTCGAAACCCTGGGCTTGGCCGATGTACCATTTGTTGGTATTCTCGCCGTTCACAATCGTCCAGAGTTGGCCCGCTTGTACTTCGTCGAAACTGCAGGTTAAGGGCAGCGTGGTCGTGACGATGTCGCTGTTATAACGCGGATAGAGTTGAACGGTGTTGTCGTATGTTGTCACGAAACCAATCAGAGAGCCGGGGGTCGCCTCAGCGAAGGATTTATCAACCGTCTTGAAGGCGTTGCGCACCACGATGGTGTTGCCATCTTGTGTGAAGTTGACGTTGGTCGCATTGTTGGTGTTGAAGGAGCCGACAGCAAATTCGCCGTCCACAAACATCACCAGCTGGGAGATGTAATTACTGGGGTTCGCGAGCACTTCCGCGACGGTCACCACCATCGGGGCCACCGGTTCGCCGGCGAGAGCTTCCGCGGTGTTCATCGTGGGAACGAGCTCATCGAGGCCGTGGTACATGCTGCGGGTTCCGACGATACCGCCGGGGATGACATCACCGGAGTGGTATTCGTTGGTGATGACAGGGTTATAGTTGTCGTAAATCAGCAGACCGCCGGTAGCATCTTTGACATAGACATAGCGGCCGGTGCGGTAAACGAAGGTCACATCGCCGGTGATCTTGAACAGGTCGGCGTTCTCAGCCGCATAGTAGGCGGCGATGTTGTTGACAAACACGGGGAAGGTGTAGGTAGCGGAGACCGTGGAGCTCACCTCCTCGCCGAGGGTGGCGTATGCGGAAACCGTAGCCGTGGCGTTGAGGGTGAAGGGACCGTTGTAGAGGACAGGGTCTGAGCCGTTGATGGAGCAGTAGATGTTGGCACCCGGCGTGGGGCAGGTCAGGGAGATGGTCTGCTCGGTGTAGTAGTTGCCGGTGGGAATGGAGAACACAGGGGCTTCCACTGCGGGAGCGGCAGCCTCGCTGTAGGTGATGACCAAGGAGAGGACGCGGAGTTGCGTGGTAGCACCTACCATCGCGTTGCAGAACGTGAGGGAGGAGGTGGCGTGCAGTCCGGTGATAGCATAGAGGGTACCTTCAGCCCCGATAGTCTGAGGCGCGCCACCGTCAACCACAAGACCGACGGTGGGGGCATAGTTGGGACCCGAAGTAATGATGGTGAGACCCGTGATCTCGTAGCCGCTCTGCGGTACCAAGGTCATGGAGTTGCCATTACCGTCCTCCTTGTGGGCGTAGAAACGCAAAGTAGGAGGAGCAGAGGTGTAGTACGCGGGTCCGTTATTGGCCGCGTTCTTGGCACAAGTAAAGCTGATGACATCGTTGATGTCACCTGCCGTAATCACTTGAGCGTTCTCATAGCCTTGATCCGAGAAGACAAACGTCACCTCCTCGGCAAAGGCACTACCGACTGCCATCAGCGCAACCAGCATAATGGCAGCAAGTCGCTGAACCTTACGGCCCAGTCTCTTGAAACTGTAGGATTTTCTCATAGTTTGTAGATTTTTATGAATAATAATAAATTTAGTTTGTACTCTATTCAAGCGGTTTTTATATACTTTTCACACTTTACACAAATATATGTCTTACCAAGCCGCAAAGATACTTTTTTTTTAATATAACGCGGTAAAAATTTTTTTCCTTGAAAATTTTATAGCCCCAAAGTCGACGTTCAGAATACGGCAAAAAAGTGTATCTTTGCCCCCGTATAAAAAAGCAATTTCAAACCCCAAAAAAATATCCAATAGTATGAAAGACAACATCACGATGAGCCTCAACCCGCTCGTGAATTATTTCAAGAAAAGTCCGAAGGAGTTCACCAAGGCGGACATGATCAAGTACGTCGAGGAGAACAACATCCCGATGGTCAACTTCCATTATGTGGCCGGTGACGGGCGCATCAAGACCCTCGGTTTCGTGCTGCACAGCCGCGATTACCTCGAGCAGATCCTCTCCAACGGCGAGCGCGTTGACGGTTCCAACATCTTCCCGGCTTTCATCCACGCCGGTTCCAGCGACCTCTACGTCATCCCGCGTTTCTCCACCGCTTTCCTGAACCCGTTCACGGAAATCCCCACCCTGTCGTTCCTCTGCTCCTACTATAACAACGAAGGCAAGCCGTTGGAGAACTCCCCGGAGTACATCCTGCGCAAGGCCGCCAAGTCGTTTACCGAAGTCACCGGCAACTACTTCCAAGCCATGGGCGAGCTCGAATACTACGTCATCGGCGAGGAAGACGACCTCTTCACCATCCCCGACCAGCGTGGCTACCACGAGTCCTCCCCGTTCACCAAGTTCGAGCACTTCCGCGCCGAGTGCATGCTAAAGATCGCCGAGATGGGCGGCCTCATCAAGTACGGCCACTCCGAAGTGGGCAACTTCACTATGGACGGCAAGATCTACGAGCAGAACGAGATCGAGTTCCTCGTCACCGACGTGCAAGACGCTGCCGACCAGCTGATTCTCGCCAAGTGGATCATCCGCAACCTGGCTTACGAGTACGGTTTCGACGTGACCTTCTCGCCGAAGATCACCACCGGCAAGGCGGGCAGCGGCCTCCACATCCACACCTGCATCGTGGATGGCAAGGGCAAGAACCAGATGGTGACCAAGGGCAAGCTCAACAGCATCGCCAAGACCGCCATCGCGGGCTATATGACCTGCGCCGGCTCCCTCACCGCTTTCGGCAACACCAACCCGACCTCCTACTTCCGCCTCGTGCCGCACCAGGAGGCTCCCACGTCCGTCTGCTGGGGCGACCGCAACCGCTCCGTGCTCGTGCGCGTGCCGCTGGGCTGGACCCACAAGAACGACATCGTGGCTGAGCTCAACCCGCTGGAGAAGGCCGTCAACAAAGACCGCTCCCAGAAACAGACCGTCGAGTTCCGCTGCCCGGACGGCTCCGCCGACATCTACCTGCTGCTGGCTGGCCTCGTCTGCGCCGCCCGCCACGGCTTCGAGATGGAGAACGCCCTCGAATACGCCAAATCCACCTACGTTGACGTCGATATCCACCGTCCGGAGAACAAGGCCCTCGTGGAGAAGCTGGCCCAGCTGCCCGCCTCCTGCTGGGAGTCTGCCGACGAGCTCAGCGCCCACCGCGAGATTTTCGAAGCCCACGGCGTCTTCGACCGCTCTATGATCGACGACATCATCAAGCAGCTCAAATCCTTCGACGACCGCAAGATCCGCGAACAAATCGTCAAGAAACCCGAGCTGATGGCCCAGATGGTGAAGGAATATTTCTACTGCGGCTAACCAATACCCCCTTGCGGGACACCATATCCTAACGGAACGCGATTCTCCGCGTCCGTGCGTAGAGACGGGAACTTCCCCGTCTCTTTTTTTTATTCCTGTTGTAACAAAAATGCCCTTCCGTGCGACAAACCTTTCGGAATGATAAAAAAAAATCATCCACAATGGGTTTGTATTATAAAATTTGTAATTTTGCCATTCCGAAAATAGGGCAGTTATATCCACGAAATAAATCCTCTATGAAGAAAATTATACTCTTCTCGATACTTTTGGCAGCGGGCTTGCAGGCGACTCTTTTCGCCCAAAACAACGTGACGGTTCAGTCGTTGCAGGGCACGCATGTCGATACCATTCTCAAATACCACCTCGCGGGCGAAGGTGTGGAATTGAGCAACGGCAGGTTCAACAATGCGGCGGGCAATGTGACTTCCAACCAGATCGGCTCGTTCAACCGGAACAACTATACGCAGTTTCCGTTCGAGACGGGTCTGGTGATGACCACGGGCGCCTGTTCGGTGGCCGCGGGTCCCAACAGTTCCGGCAGTTCGTCGAGCACGGCGAACAACACCTACCACGACGCCCTGCTGCAACAGTACAACCAAGGCTACACCGTGATGAACAGCGCGGCGTTGGACTTCGACTTCCTCGCCTACGCCGACACGTTCGCCTTCCACTACATCTTCGGCTCGGAGGAGTACCCGACGTTCGTGTGCGCCAGCTACAATGACCTGTTCATCTTCCTGCTCACCGGTCCCGACCCGGTGACGGGCATCACCACCACGCGCAATGTGGCCGTGATTCCCGGCACGGTTTCCGCCGCGAACCCCGAGGGCCTGCCCGTCTCCATCAACACGGTGAACGGTGGCGCCAGCAGCAGCGGTGGCAGCACCTGCTATAGCGGCACCTATTCCGCCTACTACATCTCCAATGGCAACGGCGGTGGCGCGAACGGCATCGAATACAACGGTTACACCGTGGAACTCGCCGCCGAGGGCACCATCAACGCCTGCGACACCTACCACATGCACTTGGCCATCTGCAACGCAGGCGACAACTCCTACGACTCCGGCGTGTTCCTCGAAGGCAAGAGCTTCAAGAGCGAGCTCTCCACCAAGCTGCTCATGCGCAACACCTACTGCCTCCACGAAACCATCCAGTTCGAATACCAAGCCGAAAATGTCGATACCGTGTTTATCCTCACTCCGAGCGGCGACACGCTTTGGGCACCCTACATCATCGAAAGCGCGGAAGTGAGCGATGCCGGCGACTACGCCCTGTTCGTCCACAAGGCCATCCCCTGCGCGAACATCTGGGCCTCCGACACCCTCCATATCGATGTCATCAACACCTTCAAACCCGACCTCGGCGAGGATTCCTGGCATTGCACCGGCGAGCTGATCACCCTCAACTCCAACTACGACGACAGCACCGCCGTGCTGATGTGGAACACCGGCGAGGACACTCCCTCCATCGAGGTGATCACCTCCGGTGAATACATCCTCGAAGTGGAGATGTTCAACCCCGCCACGAACACCCGCTGCTGGAGCTCCGACACCGTGAACGTCAACTTCTGGCCGCTGCCGAAGGCCGACTTCGAATCCGACGTCACCTCCGGCTGCACGCCCGTCACCTGCCAGTTCACCAACCTCACCACCACCACCTCCGACTCCATCTCCAGCCTCTGGATTGTGTTTGACGAAAACTACAACGTGGTCGAATATACCAACGTACATGAACCCATTTTCCACTTCAACGACGCCGGATCCTACACCGTCAAGCTGGTCGTCACAACCGAGGAAGGCTGTCAGGATTCCATCACCAAGTGGAATTACATCATCACGGCACCGCAACCGACGGTCGATTTCCTCGCCACCCCCGAAACCTGCATGATGAGCGAGACCAACGGCGAAATTGCCTTTACGGCATATCTCTCCGACAACGTGGCCGGCAACACCGACAACCTCGTCTGGTCGTTCGGCGACGGGGAGCAGACCACGGGCGAGACGAGCACCTCCCACACCTACACCACGTGGGGCGACTACACCGTGACCTTGGCCCTGACCACAGAGTCTGGCTGTGGCGACTCCGTGAGCCACACCATCGTCATCGAGGACGACCTCATCTTCCCGAACATCATCACCCCCAACGGTGACGGCATCAACGATGTGTGGGCTATCGGCAACCTCAATACGGACATCAACCCCGAGGACCCCGATGAGTACCGCCATAACGAGTTGCGTATCAGCGACCGCTACGGAAAGGTGGTCTTCAAAGTCAAGAACTACGACACCTGGTCGAAAGACGGGCAGGTGAATATGGGCCTCAACCCGTTCACCGGCGAGGGTCTGAGCGAAGGCGTCTATTACTACACCTTCACCTACAAGGGAAAGGCCAAACCCATTACTTGGCACGGGTCGATTACGATTGTAAGATAAAATACAATGAAGAAACATTGACGTAGAGACGTGCCGCGCGTCTCTACGTTTTTTAAACAATCAATGCCAACGCACCGATAATCAACCCTAACGCCATCGTTATTCCTTTCATAATCAGGAAATTCTGCTTCGATTGCGCCAACAGCGGGATGCCGGCGTGACCATTCTGCGCGATGGAGTTGGCGAGCAACACCGCAAAGGGGATGTTGCCCTGCAGAAAAAGCATCACGAAGATGAGATGCGGACCGGAGACGGGCAGGAAACCCACGCCCACGGCAATCAGCAGCAGCAGCCACTTGGTCCAGGCATTGTGCTCCATGATAGCCTGCAAATCCACAAAATGGTTGAGTATGCCCAACACCAACAGCGTGCCGAAAGCATACAAGAACAGCTTGAGCGCGTGCTGTTTGATGACGTGTTCCCAGACGTGCTCGCGCAGGTAGTGCGACATCCTCTCGCGAAACGACTTCCCGTGATTCTCGGGTCGCTCGTGGCGATGCTCCTCGTGGATGACGAAATCGTGATTCTCGAACGTAACGATTTTGTTTTCAGGAACTTTTAGCAATAATAGTCCCACCACAAACCCGATGGCGAACAGAACACCGGTCAAGATGAGGGCCTGCATCGGATCCTGGGCGGCGAGGAAGAGGGCTTCGTCGCCGAAAGTGGCAATCATACCGCCTATCAGCGCCCCGAAAGAGAGCAAGCGGTGGGTAAAGAGCGACACCACCACGAAGCCTCCGGCGCAACCGGGAATCGCCCCGAGCAGGCAGGCCAACGCGACCTCCGCCACGGGTTTCCCGTGCAATCTCTTAAATAAACGTCCTGAGGATGAAATGTTTATCGACTCCACCACCGCCATCAGCAACAACACCAACAGCGTGATAGAGACCGACTCCTTTAACGCCTCCCAAATAATATTGAATACGATTTGCATTTACAAAAATGACCCCAAACCTTTAACCCTTAACCTTTTAACCATAACCCTTAAACCTTAAACCTTAACCCTTAAACCTTAAACCTTAACCCTTAAACCTTAAACCTTAACCCTTAAACCTTAAAGATTGAGATTCTTCGCAATCGTAGGATCCGTCTTTTTCGCGCCCCACACCTTGGCGGAGATGTCGTGCGCCTCCTTGGGGGTGAGCAGGTCGTAGTGCTCCATGGCGCGCTGCACGAAGATGCATTGCTGGATCTGGGCCTTGTCAGTCACAACGGCCTCGGCGAGGGCCTTGCAAGAGGGATATCCGCAGAGGTGGCAATCCACCTGCGGCAGGTTCTGGTTGATTTCGAAGGCACGTTTCATCTTCTGCATGGCGGCGGCCACATTGTCGTCCATCTTGTCCATCGAGCGCGGATCCACCTTGCCCACATGCCGTTTGTCGGCCAAGTAATCGAAATAGTTAAGCAGGTCGTTGTCCTCGTTGTCCACCTCTTCGGAGCATTTCTGCATGCGGCGGCGCTGCCGCTCGATCATGAGGAAACGGTTCTCGGCGGTGAGGATGCCTCCGCAGCAGCTGCCGTCGCAGGCACGGAGTTCCAGGAAGTCGATGTCCTGGATATCCTCGTCCTCCACTTTTTCGAGAAACTCCGACACGTTGTGGATGTCGTCGATGGCCAGGTTGCGGCCGGTGCGCAGCATCTTGGTCTCGCCGCCGGTGAGCGGGTAGGTGATGCTGGCCTTCGACAGCCGGTGGAAGCGCACCGACTCGTCGCACATCTTGTATTCGCCGGTCTTGATGACGCGCAGCACCTTGCTGTAGAGGTAGTTCATATTGATAACGCCGTCCACGGGCGACTTCTCCTCGCCCACGGGACTCTTGATGGCGGCAATCTTGGCGGCGCACGGCGTCACGTAGAAGATGCCGATGTCCTCAGCGGGAATGCCCTGTTCGGTGAGACTCTTCTTGATATATTCGGCCGTCATGTCGAACGGCGCTTTCAAGCGGTAGATATTATCGACCAGCACGGGGAATTTCACCTGGATGAGACGCACGATGGCGGGACAGAACGACGAGATGACCGGCTTCTCGCAAGGGGCGTTGCCGCCTTCCAGATCGCGCCGGTAGTATTCCTTGAAGAAGTCCACACTCTTCTCGACCTCATAGACGCACTTGAAGCCGATGTGCAGCAGCGCGGAGAGGATGGTGCGCTCGCGTATCTTCTCCTCGAACTGGGCGAGGAAGATGGAGGGCACCAACAGCACTGGATGCTTGTAGTTGAAAACCGTCTGGAAGTCGTCCTGCTCGATGTAGATGGCGTTCATCGGGCAGGCGACGTAGCACCTGCCGCAATCGACGCAGCGGTTCGGGTCGAGCACGGGATGCCCGTTCTCCACATGTATCGCGCTCGTGGGGCACACGCCCGTGCAGTGCGAGCATCCGATACAGAGGTCGTATTTGAATTTCAGCGCGTGGTGGAAATCTTCGGCCATGATGGGTTGAGGGTTAAAGTTTAAGGGTTATGGGTTATGGGTTAAGGACTAAAGGTTGAAGGTTACGAGGTTAGGAGGTTAGGAGAATAACGGGTTGATGGGCGTTGCAGAGACGCGCCATGGCACGTCTCTACTGGAAATAATTAATCAATTCGATGGTGGTGCCTTTGCCCACTTCGGAGGTGATGTTGAGGGAGTCGGAGTTGTTCTTGATGTTGGGAAGACCCATACCGGCGCCGAAACCCATCTCGCGGACCTTCTGCGAAGCGGTGGAGTAACCTTTCTGCATGGCGCGGTCGATGTCGGGGATGCCGGGACCCTCGTCGGCAAGCACGATCTTGATGTGGTCCTCTTCCAAGTCAACGGTGATGTCGCCACGATAGGCGTGGGCCACGATGTTGACCTCAGCCTCATACAGCGCGACGACCGTCTTCTTCACAATTTCGGGACTGACCCCGATTTTCTTGAGCATGCGCTTCACCTGGCTGGATGTGGATCCCGCGTTGGTGAAATCGCCGCCTTCTACGTGGTAAACAAAGTTCATAATGTAAGATTTGGTTGATAATCAGGTTAATAAACCGCCGGCAGACCGGCATTGTAGAGGATTCCGGAGGTTTTGTACATGGAATACTCCGTCCGGATGACCACCATGTCGTTGTCCTCGGCCAGCTCTTTCATCTCCTCGGTGACCTCCTTGCCGCGCACAATCAGCAGGAAGGAGATGTCCGACATTTCACAAGTCCTTATGGACTGCAGGTTGCTCAATCCTGTGAGCAGCAGCAGATTGTTGACGTCTTTCAAGGTGAGCACATCGCTCATCAGGTCGGAGGCGAACACACATTCGATCTGTTGGTCCAGATAGTCTTCGCCACAAATAATCTCGCCTTGCACCAGGTCTTTAATCTCTTTGAGTGTCATTTCAAAATGGTTTTTCTGAATAGTTTTGAAAAAATAATCCGCAAAGATACTTTTTTTTTAAATTGCACGTTCATGTAATGTTTTGTGTTTTTTGTGTACTTTTGCCGCGCGTTTTAAGAGTTAAGAGTTAAGAGTTAAGAGTTAAGAGTTATGGGTTATGGGTTATGGGGCACAAGTCATAAATCACAAGTCATAAGTCAAAAGTCAAAAATCAATATATGAATGTATTAGGAATCTGTATTTTAGCAAGCGTCGTGGTTTTGGTCGCGGGCGCGGTATATGTCGCGAAGATGGTGATGGAAGCGAAAGCGAAGATCGCCGCATTGGGAAACAGCAAGAAGAACCTGTCGGTGATGCTGCCGTTGCGGCTGCAGGCCTACGAGCGCATGGCCCTCTTCTTGGAACGCATCGACCCCAACCAGTTGGTGATGCGCATCCACAGCGCCGGACTCACCGTCTCGCAGGAGCAGAACCTCCTGCTGACGGCCATCCGCAGCGAGTTCGAGCACAACCTGTCGCAGCAGATCTACATCTCCGACCCCGTGTGGGAGAAGATTTGCGATGCCAAGGGCGACATCGAGAGCATCATCAACACTGTGGCCGCCGACTACGAAAAGGACGCCGACAGCCGTGAGTTTGCCGAAACGGTACTGGCCGTCACCTCTCAGAAACCCGTCGTGGAACTGGCCATCCAGATTTTGAAGGCAGACATGCAGAAATGGGCGTATTAGCGGTTAGCAGTTAGTAGTTAGCAGTTAGTAGTTCGTGCTAAAATCCTGAACAAATTGCTGAACTGAACGTATTTTTTGTATTTTTGCACCGAAATTTTATCCCTAACATAAAATTAAGAACAAAGAATTATTATGAACAACGCGAATTATGTTTTCAGAGAGCCGCAGAACGAGCCGGTTTTCTCCTACGCGCCCGGTACGCCGGAAAGAGCCCTGTTGCAACAGGAATTAGACAGACAGTATAACCAAGAAATTGAGATTCCGTTGATCATCGGCGGTAAGGAAGTCCGTACTGGTGATATGGGTCAGGTGGTGATGCCCACCGAGCACAACCACGTGCTGGCTAAATACCACAAAGTGGGCGCCAAGGAGGTGCAGATGGCCATCGACGCAGCCATGGCTGCCAAGAAGGGCTGGGAGGAGACTCCCTGGATCCAACGCGCTTCCATCATGATGAAGGCCGCTGAGCTCCTCGCCACCAAATACCGCTATATCCTGAACGCCTCCTGTATGTTGGGTCAGGGCAAGAGCCCCATGCAGGCCGAAATCGACTGCCCGTGCGAGGCCATCGACTTCCTGCGTTTCAACACCTATTTCGCTTCCCAACTCTATGGCCAGCAGCCCATCTCCGACCACGCCACGCTCAACCGCAACGAGTACCGTGGCATGGAGGGTTTCGTGTATGCCATCACCCCGTTCAACTTCACCTCTATCGCGTTGAACCTCAACGTGGCACCCGCTCTGATGGGTAACGTGACCATCTGGAAGCCCTCTACCACGGCTATCCTCTCCAACTACTACCTGATGAAACTCCTTCAGGAGGCCGGCCTTCCCGACGGTGTCATCAACTTCCTGCCCGGCAGCGGCTCCGTCATCAGCAGCGTGGCCTTCAAGTCGCCGCACCTCGCCGGTATCCACTTCACCGGCAGCACCGGCACCTTCAAGAGCTTCTGGAAGCTCATCGGTGAGAACATCGACATCTACAACACCTACCCGAAAATCGTGGGTGAGACCGGCGGCAAAGACTTCATCTTCGCCCACAAGACCGCTCCCGCACGCGAGCTGGCCGTCGCCATCCTGCGCGGCGCCTTCGAGTACCAAGGCCAGAAGTGTTCCGCCGCTTCCCGCGCCTACGTGCCCAAATCCATCTGGGAGGAGACCCTGCAACATATCAAAGATATGATGAAGACCGTGAAGATGGGCGACGTCCGCGACTTCTCCAACTTCATCAACGCCGTCATCGACGAGAAGTCCTTCGACAACATCGCCGGCTACATCGACCGTGCGAAAGCCTCCAAGGACGCTGAGATCGTGCTCGGCGGCAACTACGACAAGTCCGTCGGCTACTTCGTGGAGCCCACCATCATCCTGGCCAAGACCACGGATTACGAGTCCATCCGCGAGGAGATCTTCGGACCGGTCATCACGGTGTATGTCTATGAGGACGACAAATACGAGGAGATGCTGCACATCTGCGACGAAACTTCCCCGTACGCCCTCACCGGCTCCATCATCGCCCGCGACCGCTACGCCATCATCCAAGCCGAGAACATCCTGCGCCATTGCGCCGGCAACTTCTACATCAACGACAAGCCGACAGGCGCGGTGGTGGGTTGCCAACCCTTCGGCGGCGCCCGCGCATCCGGCACCAACGATAAGGCCGGCAGCATGCTCAACCTCGTCCGCTGGATCAGCGCCCGTTGCATCAAGGAGACCTACGTCCCCGCCACGGACTACGGCTATCCTTTCCTCGGATAATCTGTTGACAAACAACAATACGAAAAAAAGGCCGCCTGCGAAAACGCAGGCGGCCTTTTGCTTTTCAACCATTGCGACAATCCACTATTCGGAATAGACTTTGCGGATGCAGCGCACGCTGCGGCGGTCGGCCTTTTGGCTCGGTTCGAACATAATACCGTCGCAGTAGTAGTTGATGACTCCACCTGTGGCTATTGTAGAGCCGGGTGCGCTATTGCTCGTCCAGAAGCGGTAGTTCGTCATCAAATCCTCGTAACGGCCGAGGGAACTGTTGTACCAGCCACCGCCGCGGGCGTCAAAGCCCGTGCTCGGGGTCTCTCCTTCCATGCCGCTCCGCCAATACTGCGTGCTCGTGCTCTTCAAATACTTCACATCCGTAGCATAGCTGTTCAAAATCTCATAGTCCGCCTGGCAGCCGATTGACCAACCGTCCGGACAGATACCCTGCACGTAGGGCTCGCCATCGTCGCCGATATGCGTAGTCGGGACTTCGTTGTTGTTACCCTCAGGCACTCCGGCAGCAGTGTACCAGCTGTACAGGTAGCCGAACTTCTCGAGGTTCGCGTCACTGTCCTTGTACGAATGGTGGTCGCCCACCTCCTCGCGCAAATCCTCGGTGAACCAGCACTGGCTACCGATACGCTTGTACGTGTACTCGTGACCGCTGGACATCGTGATGGTGCCATTGCAAGGATACTCGACCACAACCTCGAACGAGCAAGTCGCTATGTTACCCGCAGCATCAACAGCCTTCCACGTCACCACTGTCTTGCCCGCGTTGAACGTCTGGCCGTCGAGCGAAGTGTTGGCTTCATTGTATTCGAGATTCGTTGCACCGCTGAGCGAGTACGTCAGGGAGGCAACAGCGCCGCTGTTGTCGGATGCGGTAACGTCCCATGATGTGCCGCTGTGCGTGTAGTTGTTATGGTTGGGATCGGGAGCGATATCACCAATTGCCGTAATCATGTCGCTGATGTCATCGCAGTCAACACCCTTCGTCGGATCTGTCGGATCCGGGTCATTCGGGTCGCAGCCAATACACGGTTTCTCGTTGTCAAACACCGTAACCGTGAAGAAACAACTGTTCTCCTGATTGCAAACATCCGTCACGGTGTAGGTCACCGTGGTGGTACCAATCGGATATTTACCGGAGGCATTGGTGGCCGAAACGCCCGTTTCGGCAGACATAGCCGGGCTGTAGGTGATTTCGCAGGTTGCGTCGCAGTTACCCGCGTAATTCGGGTTCGGCAACGTCACCGTGGAATAGTTCTTATGTACATCAGTGTTCTGTTGCACATCATTGGCACAGGTGACGGTGGGGGTAACCGTATTCTTCACCTCAACGGTCTTGGAGACTGGCTGAGCAGCACAGTTCTTGCCGTCGGTAACGTTCAACGTCACGGTATAAGAGGCGTTACAGGTAACAGGAATGGTAGCCGTCACCGTATTCTCGACTTCTGCCGTGGTGGTGTTCGCCGGGGTCACTGTCAGGCCGCCGCTCCACGTGTAGGTGTAGTTGGCAGTGGTGGCAGTGGTCACCTTACCGGTAATCTCCTGCGTACCCACGCTCGGACAGATGACATTGTCACTGGTCACATCCTCGATGGCGATGACCGGTAGCGGGTTCTTCTTCAGATAGACGACACCGTTACAAGTATCCGGTTCACAACCTTCCACTTGCACATAGTAGCGAATATAGACATCCGCGTCGAAACTGGTGCTGGTGTAAGTATAGGAAAGATCACTCTCAGAGGAGGCAATAGAGATAGCATTAGTCCAGTTTGTATTGTCGGTAGAGGTCATCCACTGCACCGTATAGGGCGCACCGGATTGCACCGTGATGGTACCCACGTTCACCGTCTTGGAGACTTCAGCTCCGGCACAGTACTCCTGGTCTTCACCTTGGATGGCACCCGGCGCAATCGTACCGCTGTTAATGACATAAACCGGTTCGGTATAGACCGTGCCGCAGTCAGTCACATAACCTCTGCGGTAGTATTTGTGGTAGGAGTTGGCGATCGGCACGGAATAACCGTCAGTGTTGGAGGTGATAATGGTCACATCACCAGTGGGGAAGTTCTGTGAAGAAGACATCTCCCATTGATAGTAACCATCAGGGGCACCGCCGGAAGCCGGGGTCGCGCTGGTAATCTTCACCAAGGTATCGGCTACGCTGCAGACAGTGACGCTGATACTGATGGCACCAGGTGTCATTGCATCGTATTGGGTAATATCGATTTCTCCCTGGCTCTCACAGCCACCTGCGGCAGTCACAGTCACCTTGTACGTGTTCGGCGCATTGACGGTGATGCTTGCGGTGGTTTCCTGCGTACTCCACTTGTAGGTATTGCCGGTCACTTCAGGCACGGAAAGCGTGGAAGTTCCTCCGTTACAGATAGCCGTGGGAGTCGCCGTGATTGTAGCAACGGTCGAACTCTGAATTGTAATTTCTTTTGAATAAGTCTGGGCACACGTCATATCCGTCGGCGTGAAGGTGTATGTTATCGGTTCCTGGGCTGTGGTGTTCACCTCAGTCGGGTTCCATGTACCTTCAATTCCATTATCAGATGTGGTGGGAAGAGTCACCGTAGCGCCGTAACAATAGGAGCTCTGTAAATTATCGAAAACGGGAACTCTCTTGGGATTCACAATGACATGGAAATCTTCCTCCGTCCGAATGGCACAATTGGAAGATGTCGGCACCTCCGCAACATTAGACGCATCGGCCACGAACATACGGTAGTAGCCGGCATCGTTTGTCGTTGCAGCATCAATTACATAATCATCTACATTCTTTACGGCGAGATCTTGCCAAGAGCTCTCGTCATTCGGGGTGTTGGTCTTCTGCCATTTGTATTTGGGAGTAGGGATAACATTAGGGGATACTGTCACCGTCGTTTCCAATCTGATTTCATCGCCCTCGCAAACCGTGATATCGGGATTCCCTTGCACGATGTCGGCACCACAGAAGGTCACCTTGATGTCGTCGATGCCGTAGTCGTTGCCCATGCCGTTGTTCTCACGGTTGACAAGGCGGAACTTGACACTATGCAAACCGGCAGGAATGGTGTATTTCACACCAAACTGATGCCACGACTGCTGAGCCGTACGCGCCGGGGTGCACACGCTCGTCTGAACCAAAATCCTGCCAGTCTCGGGGTTGATAAGTTGCATGTCGAACTTCGGCGTGGAGGCCTGCGCTTCCGTGTGTGTGTTGTCCCACATGTCCGATGCCCAGAAAGAGAAGGTGAGTTCGGTATTGTCACAAAGATTGCTGATAGTGGTCTCCGCCACTGTATGGCCCATCGAAAGGTCACTCGGGTCAATGAACATGAAATAACCTTGATTAATATTGCCGGGATGTGTATGGTCGGAATTATTAGTCACAGGAGTAAAGCCTTGAAAATCCTCGGGGATGTGTTTGAGGATGCCATACTCGCCACGACCGGGAATACCTCCTGCCACAAAATCCATATCCGAGGTGAAGTTGGCATCCGAAGAGGAGTAATTCGGGTCAGACGTACTGTTCCCACCGAAGTCCTCATTGTAGAGCAGTGTGCCATTGCAGGATTGATCTGTAGTGCTGCCGCCGCAGAAAGCACTGGCTAACACAGGGACTTCGATTCTGTCACCTACTGATGTGCCATTGGAGATGGCTTGCACATAGGCAACTTCATCGGAATTGGTAGTTTTGAGGAAGAAGGTGGGGTCGGAACTGTAGCTATACGTTCCACCCGTCGGTTGTGTATAGACAGCGTAAGTATAGCCTGTGGGTAATCCCTCGACTTCAATTTTGATGACTTCGCCTTGGCAAGCCATGTAATTTTCCGCTTTGCTTTGCATTTCCGGCGCGGTTATCTCTTCCCACTTGGCATATAACGTGAAATCTGCCGTTTTGTCGCAAATGGCATTTCCGTCAAGGGCTTGCGTACACGCCGCGTCAAAATACCAGCCTTGGAACAAATAATTGCTACGAGTCGGGATTGAAGAGATTGCAATGGTATTGTATTGGTTGTAATACCAAATAGTTGCATCGGACGGCATGTAAGATACGTCAGCAGTTGTATTCTTATTGAAAGTAACATTCAGATACATCGTTTGGTATGAGATACGCACGGCACCACCAGCACCAGAGCCACCACTACCATTGTTTCGAGCGCCGCCACCGCCGCCACCAAACGTACTACCGCCATCAGCACCTCCAGTCGTCGTTCCAATATCATGACGACCACCATTGCCACCTCTACCACCGTTACCAGACCCTGCGGCACCGCCACTGCCGCCGCCAACACAAATACCCAAATTCAAAATGCCACAATTTTCAACCTTACCATCTTCGCCACTTCCACCGTTTCCGGCACTTCCGGCACCACCGCCGCCACCGCCGCCTTGATTGTGAGTATCATTACGGCGTGCTCCAGTTCCTCCTTTTCCACCCGTGTATCCTGTAACGCCAGTGCCGGAAGCATAACCTCTACCGTTTGCCCCAGAAGCACTGGTCGCACCATACCCACCGTAAGCCGTTATAGTCTTACCACCAAAAGAAACTGTACTATTTTGTCCATTAGTGTTTGCACTTACTTGTTGGGCAGCAGAATATGAAACAGTAACACCCTTGTGGGTAGTTTGGTCTAATGATATGGTGGCATATCCGCCACCGCCGCCACCGCCACCAATATTATTATCAGAAGCGTTAGCGCCGCCACCACCGCCACCCCAGGCTTCCAGCTTGGTAACTTTATAGACACCTTGTGGTAACGAATAAGAAGAACCGGAAGTTAAAAAACCGGAATTCCCTGTTCCGTAATGTTGCGCCCACGCGCTCCCCATGCCAAGCACCATGGCAAACATGAGAAACACTGGCAAAAAATGCCTTTTTTCCCGAAAACTGCGGGAACACTGTAAACTTTTTTTCATCGTTCTTGTTTTTTATTATTACTTAAATTACTAATTTTCAGAATATTAAACCACAACTCGCACTCCTCGCACAGTGTACGAAAAGATTTTGCAAAGTTAATACTTTTACAAATAAGTTGTTCTCGTTTTTTGCAAAAGTGTCAAATTATTTTTCATTTTTGGCACTTGAGAAACCATTTCTATCGGTAAAACCCTGGCTTAGTTCGTTAATTTAGGCCTCAAAGGGAAAAGCCAAAAATCAATCATTTTGTTAATGCAGCGAAATAACTTCAACAAAAAATGTATCTTTGCCCCAACTTTAAAACCCCAGAACAATGAAAAGTCTCAAAATCACCAAGAAGGAATATCAGCGAGTCGGCTATGACGCGCAAGACATTGAACCCGTGGAATATACGGAAGGCTACGCCGAATACGATGACAACGGCCACATCCTCCGCGAAGAACGCTACGAACCCAATGGAACCCTTAACACACTGACCGTCAACACTTACAACGAGAACGGCGAACTCGTGCAAACCGAACAGTACGACCAAGACGACATCCTGCTGCAGAAGACGGTGAACAAATACGATGAGAACCAGCGACTTGCGTCTCAGAGCAACTACTACGGCGACGCCTCCGAAGAATACGTCACCAAGTACTACTACGACGCCGAGGGCAACGTGGTGAAACAGGAGGTCTATGTGGACGGGAATCTGGACTACGTCGAGAAGACCGCTACCTTCGTGAATGGCCGCCCCGACACCGTGACGGAGAACGATGACTACGGCAATGCGATGTATATACATCATTATCAATACGATGAGAAGGGCCAAGTGATTGTCTATGTCCGCGACGAGGTGCAGAACAAGGACCGCCGCACCTACGAGTTCACCTACAACGACAACGGCGACCGCGTGAAAGACCTGATCTACGACTACGATATGAAGCTGATTGCCAAGGTGAACCGCACGTTCGACGAGCAGAACCGCCAGACGGAGGTCGTGGAGGAGGATTTGGATTCCTACCGCCGTATCACGATGGAATATGACGAGGACCGTGTGGTGAAGAACACGATGTTCGACAAAAATGGCGAGATCACCGGTTGGGCGGAGTACGAATATGCCGACGACGGCCGTCAAAGCATGGCCCGCGAGTTCATCCACGACGAGGTGGAGCCGCAGAATTTCCGGATGCTGCGGGAAACATTCTATGAGCGCGGATAACCACGTGAATGACAACGTAAAAAGAGAGCCGGCCTTTCGAAAAGGCCGGCTCTCTTTTTATTAATGTAATGCTCTTTATTACAAGAGGTTGTAGGTATCCGTGGCGATAACCAACTCCTCGTTGGTCGTGACAACCACCAATTTCGTGGTGGAATCGGGGGTGGAGATGATGCCGTCTTCGCCGCAGTATTTCTCGTTGGCCTCGTGGTCCATCTTGGCTCCGAGCCACTCCAGGTTCTCACAAATCTTTTCGCGTTGGAACCAAGCGTTCTCGCCGATGCCACCGGTGAACAGGATCACATCCACGCCGCCCATGGCCGCCGCGTAGGCACCGATGTACTTGCGCACGCGGTAAGCGAACATGTTGAAGGCGTTCGTGCTGCGCTCGTCGCCGGCGTCGCGACCCGCACGGATGTCGCGCATGTCAACGCTCTTGCCGGAGATGCCCAGCAGACCGCTCTTCTTGTTGATGAGGGTGTTCATGGCTTTAGTGTCCAGGCCTTCCATATCCATGATGTAGAGCAGCGCGCCGGCATCGAGGTCGCCCACGCGGGTGCCCATCACGAGACCCTCAACCGGGGTGAAGCCCATGGAGGTGTCGATGGATTTGCCGTCCTTGATGGCGCAGATGGAAGCACCGTTACCAAGGTGACAGCTGATGATTTTCGAATGTTCGTAGGGAACACCTGCAATCTCAGCGGCTTTCGGGCCCACATATTTGTGGCTGGTGCCGTGGAAACCGTAACGACGGATCTTCTTCTCGCTATAATACTCGTAAGGCAGAGCGTAAAGGTACGCCTCCGACGGCATGGTCTGGTGGAAGGAGGTGTCGAACACGCCGACATGCTTCACGTTGGGCAGCAACTTCTTCATCGCGTCGATGCCGGTGAGGCTGGCGGGGTTATGCAGCGGTGCCAAAGCACAAAGTTTCGCGATTTCCTCACGCTCTTTGTCGCCGATGACACAGCTCTCCTTGAAATACTCACCGCCGTGCGCCACACGGTGACCCACCGCGCCGATCTCGTCCAAAGACTTGATGACACCGTGCTCGGGATCGGTCAGCATGTTCAGGACCAGCTTGATGCCTTCCTCATGCGTGGGGATGGGGGTCTGCACGTAGCATTTCTCCTTGCCAACCGGCTTGTGGGTGAACTCGCCCATCGCTAAACCGACGCGCTCAACTAAACCTTTGGCCAAAAGCTCAGGTTGCGGCTCCATCTCCAAAAGTTGATACTTGATGGAGGAACTGCCGCAGTTAAGTACTAATATCTTCATATTCAAATATTTAATGATTACTTCTTTACTTTCGTAAATATTGCAGGGCAAAGATACACTTTTTTTGGATTTGCGCATTATTCTTCGCCACGAAGAATATCGGCGATATGGATGATGCCGACATCGACGTCGTGCTGCTGTTTGTAGGCATCCAAGAGTTGCAGGCAGTGGATGTCAGTGGAGGTGATATACTCGGCCCCTTGGTTGTAAGCACGGAGCACAATCTCGCCGGTCATCTTCTCGGCGGCATCGGGGTTGAGCATGGGGAACCGACCGTTAGCGCCGCAACAGCAGTTCCGCACTTCCGTGTCCTCAATCAAGTCGAGGCCAACCGTATTCCGCAGCAGGGTCTCGGGGGCGTTGCTCTCCGGATAGAGATGCTTGGCCGAACAGGATTTGAAGTAAAAGACACGATGGCGGAATTCGTTACCCAATTTGTTTACTTTCAACACATTGACGATATAATCACAAAGCTCATACACGTTGTTGACGAAGGTATTCAGCTCGCTGGGCAGCGTGGCGTTCTTCAAAATCAGGTCGAAGTGCTGGCGCATGAAACCCGCGCAGGCAGCATCAGGAACGACCACCGGGAATTTCTTGCCGTGAAGATCACAATATTCCGTATAGGAACGGATGACCTGATAGCCCAAATCCTTGGCATACTGCATCTCGCCTTCCATAAAGAAACGACGGCCGCAGCAGGTACTCTCCTTGTCGTAATGGCAGAATTGCTCCAGCCGGTTGAGCACCGTGATGACACTCGTCACCGTCTCCGCCTGGAACAAATCCATCTGGCAGGGAACGTACAAAAACACCGTCTGTTGCGAATCTGACATTTGGGTTAAGGGTTAAGGGTTAAAGTTTAAGGTTTAAGGTTTAGAGTTTAAGGTCTCACGTCTCAATTCCCGCATTTTGCATAGCCGCAGTTCGAGCAGGTCAGGCAGCCCTCCTTGAACTCCATAGTGTCCTTCTGCTGGCAGCTGGGGCAGACGACGCCTTTCTGTTTGGTGCCGTCCTGGATGAATTTCTTGAGGGCGCGGCAGACGCCGTTGCGCCACGAGTTGATGCTCTCCTGACGGAAGTTAAGGCCGGAGATGATGTTCACGATATGGTTCACGGGGATGCCGTTGCGCAACAGCGCGGAGGTCATCTTGGCATAGTTCCAGAACTCCTGGTCGAAGCAGCGGTCGAGACCGCGCAGTATCACCTCGTAACCGGCCTTGTCGTTATAGACAAAGTCGTAGGACTTGGTGCCGTCGTCGTGGCGGTTCTTCACGATGATGCCATGATCGACCCACTTGGGCAACAGGAAGCTCTCGTCACCCGTCTTACCGGTGAAGATTTCGTAAGGCTTGCCCTCATAAAGGCCGATGTAAGCCACCCAATCCTCGTTGTTGTTCTTGAAGTGGATGACGTCGGCACGCAGCTCGCGGGGGCGCTTGAAGTTCTTGGGTTTCTCTTTCGTTTCCTCCTTCTTGGACTGGTCGAGGGAGTTGAGCACGCCGTCGCGAGAGCCCTCACGATAGACGGTCAAACCCTTGCAGCCCACTTCCCAGGCCTTCATATAGAGGTCGCCGACCACCTCTTCGGTGATGTCGGCCGGCAGGTTCACGGTGACGGAGATGGAGTGGTCCACCCACTTCTGCACAGAACCCTGCAACTCGACTTTCTTGATGTAGTCAGTGTCAGCAGCGGTGGCTTTGTAATAGGGCGACTGCTCCACGAGCGCATAGATCTCCTTTTCGCTCATCTGTTTCATCTGCTCCAACGTGTAGCCCTTGGTCTCGGCCCACACCACGAACTTGTGATGGAAGACCATATACTCCTCGAACATGTCGCCGACCGTGTCCTTGACTACGGTTTTGGAGACGGAAATATCGTTGGGGTTGATTTTGCGGCGGCGCTTATAGACCACATTGAAGGCAGGTTCGATGCCGGAGGTGGTCTGAGTGCAGATGCTCACGCTGCCGGTGGGGGCGATGGTGAGCAGGGCGATGTTGCGGCGACCGTAACGGATCATGTCGTCGTAAAGCTTGGGGTCGGCGTCGCGGAGGCGCTGAATGAAGGGGTTGTGTCCCTCCTTGATGCAGCTGTAGATGGGGAATGCGCCGCGCTCCTTGGCCATAGTGACGGAGGAGCGGTAGGCGGCGAGGGCCAGCTGTTTGTGCACTTCCGTGGAGAAGGCGTTGGCCTCGTCGGTGCCGTAGGTGAGTCCAAGGGCGGCGAGCATGTCGCCTTCCGCAGTGATGCCCAATCCGGTACGGCGGCCCTTCAGCGACTGCTTGCGGATCTTGAGCCAGAGCTCCTTTTCCACGCGTTTCACGTTCTCACTCTCGGGATCGCTCTCGATCTTGGCCAGGATGGCGTCGATCTTCTCCAGCTCCAGGTCGATGATGTCGTCCATCAGCCGTTGCGCGTACTGCACATGCTGGCGGAAGCGCGGCATGTTGAAGACCGCATTGTCGGTGAACGGGTTATCGACGTAGCTGTAGAGGTTCATGGAGATGAGGCGGCAGCTGTCGTAGGGACAGAGCGGGATTTCGCCGCAGGGGTTGGTGGAGATGGTCTCGAAGCCCTCGTCCTTGTAGCAGTCGGGGATGGACTCGCGGAGGATGTTGTCCCAGAAGAGGACACCGGGCTCGGCGGACTTCCAAGCGTTGTGGATAATCTTGTCCCACAGCTTCTTGGCATCGATCTCCCGTTTCACTTTGGGATCGTTGCCGCTGATGGGATACTGTTGGGTGTAGGGGGTATGGTTTTGGACGCTTCGCATGAACTCGTCATCGACGCGCACGGAGACGTTGGCGCCGGTGACCTTGCCTTGGGTCATTTTTGCATCTATAAACTGCTCGGCATCAGGGTGTTTGATGGAGATGGAGAGCATGAGGGCACCGCGCCGTCCGTCCTGGGCCACCTCGCGGGTGGAGTTGGAGAAACGTTCCATAAAGGGAACGATGCCGGTGGAGGTTTGGGCGCAGTTCTGCACGTGGCTGCCTGCAGGACGGATGTCGGACATGTCGTGGCCGACGCCGCCGCGGCGCTTCATCAGCTGCACCTGCTCCTCGTCCATCTTCATGATGCCGCCGTAGGAGTCGGCGTTGCCGCTGTTGCCAATCACGAAGCAGTTGGAAAGGGAAACCACCTGGTATTTGTTGCCGATGCCGGCCATGGGGCTGCCCTGCGGAATCACGTACTGGAAATGGTCGAACAGACTGTAGATGAGCTCTTCGCTCATCGGGTTGGCGTAGCGACGCTCGATGCGGGCGAACTCGCGGGCCATGCGACGGTGCATGTCCGCCGGGGTGCGCTCCACCAACTCGCCGTCGGCGTTCTTCAACGCGTATTTGTCAATCCAAACCCCCGCCGCCAGCTCGTCGCCGCCGAAATAGCGGACCACGTCAGGGAGAATCTCCTCCTTGGTGAAGGTGTGGGGTTCGGGAACTGGTTCCTCCTGCCCAGTGCCGGGCATCACAGCCGACGTGTCCTGGGCGTACTTCTGCATAGCCGAACTGCGGTTGGCCATCAACTCGCTCATCGACTTCTGCAACTGCTCGTTCATCACTTCACGCTCCACTTCTTCATCATTCGCTGCACTGAAAAGGGATAAATCTTCGTTCATAATTTATGGCGGTTTAGGTTTGGTTTTTTTCCGATACTCTTTTTTTCCGTTTCTCCGAAAATACAAGGCTCGTGTTCCTGCACAGTTCTCACAAAATCCTTCAAAAAACTGATTCTTAACACATTACAAAAGCCACACAGCCTATATTTAGAGTTTGCTAAAATAGAAAATTGTATCGGAACTTCAACCTCTTCGGCGCCGATAATTATTAACAAAAAGCCGTTGATATTTTTTTTGGATTGATTATTAACGACTTATTCAAGAAAAAAAATTTTTGGCAAAAATGGCACGCGTCAGTTGAAACATACAAGCGTCCCTACGACAGACTCACCCTCGGGTCCAACCACCCGTAAATAATGTCACACACGATGTTGATAATCACCAAGACGATGGAGACATACAGCAACGAACCCATCACCACGGGGAAGTCGTATTTGTCGAGGCCATCGAGGATGACCACGCCCATGCCCTTCCAGTCGAAGATGTACTCCACGAAGACCGCGCCGGCCAACAGTCCCGCCAACCAGCCCGAGATAGCCGTCACCACAGGGTTCAACGCATTCTTCAGGGCGTGCTTCACGATGATGGTCTTCCGCGCCAACCCTTTCGCCTTCGCCGTGCGGATGTAGTCCTGCGAGAGCACCTCCAACAGCGAGTTCTTCGTCAGCTCGATGACCACCGCCAACGGACGGATACCCAAGGTCAACGCGGGCAGAATCAAGTTCTTGAGATTGACGTATTGTCCTGAACCATAGTCATCTACAGTGTAAAGACTGCCGAACATGTTGAGCCCGGTGTAGTCGGCCAACAGGAAGGCGAAGACCCACGCGAAGAGGATGGCCGCGAAGAACGACGGCACCGACATCCCCAATACCGAGACCACCAAGGCGCTCTTATCGAACCAGGTTCCCTTCTTCAAAGCGCAGAAGATGCCGATGATGATGCCGACAATCAGGGCGAAAACGATGGAGACCACCGCCAACAGCACCGTCTTCGGAAACGCCTCGCCGATGATTTCCGTCACGGGACGCTTGCTCTGGTACGATCTTCGTAAGTATGGCGCTTTCAGCACAATAGCCGACTTTTTCATCGGTATCAGCTTGACGTAATGATAGTTATCGTCATTGAGATAGAAGAAGGAGCTCGCGTCGTCGGTCTTGTGCCAGGAAACCGGCGACACATCGTTGAGGTAGGCGAGATACTGCACCCCGAGAGGCAGGTCGAGTCCCATCTCCTTGCGAATGGCCTCCTCGGTCTCCAAGTCGCTGCGCTGTCCCATGATCATGCGCGCCGGGTCCGACGGCAACACCGTGAACAGGAAAAACACGAGTGTCGTCACCCCGAGCATCAGCAGCAGCCCGTAACCGATCTTTTTGACAATGTATCTCAGCATACTTTTGCGAATCGGCGGCAAAAGTACAAAAAAATCGTATCTTTGCAGCCCGAAACAGAAAAGACAGAAAGGCTTATATATGAACGATTTACTGGATAAATTAGAGCTCATTTACCAACGCTGGCTGCAGATTGGCGAGGAAATCACCAAGCCGGATGTGATGTCCGACATGAAGAACTACGTCAAGCTGAGCAAGGACTACAAGGATTTGCAGGCCGTGGTGGACGCTTATAAGAGATATAAGGATGTGATAGACAACATCGCCAACGCGAAGGACATTCTCGCCAACGAAAAAGACGAGGAGTTCCGCGAGATGGCGAAAGCTGAACTGGATGCCTATCAAACTGAAAAGGAGACACTTGAAGAGGATATTCGCCTGCTGTTGCTGCCCTCCGACCCGCAGGACAGCAAGAATGCCCAGATGGAAATCCGCGCGGGCACGGGCGGCGACGAGGCCAGCATCTTCGCCGGCGACCTCTTCCGCATGTACCAGCACTTCTGCGACAAGAAGGGATGGAAAATCGAGGTGCTCTCCATGACCGAAGGCACCGTGGGCGGCTACAAGGAGATCGACTTCTCCGTGACCGGCAACGGCGTCTATGGCATCATGAAATACGAGTCGGGCGTGCACCGCGTGCAGCGCGTGCCGCAGACCGAGTCGCAGGGCCGCGTGCACACCTCCGCCGCCTCCGTGGTGGTGCTGCCCGAAGCCGACGAGTTCGACGTGGAACTCAAGCAGAGCGACATCAAGAAGGAGACCTTCTGCGCCTCCGGCCCCGGCGGCCAGTGCGTGAACACCACCTACTCCGCCGTGCGCCTCACCCACATCCCCACCGGCATCGTGGTCTCCATCCAGGACGAGAAATCGCAGATCAAGAACCTCGAAAAGGCCATGCGCGTGCTGCGTACCCGTCTGTTCGAGCGCGAATACCAGAAATATCTGGACGAAATCGCCTCCAAGCGCCGCACGATGGTCTCCACCGGCGACCGCTCCGCGAAGATCCGCACCTACAACTATCCCCAGAACCGCGTCACCGACCACCGCATCAACTACACGATGTACAACCTCGCCAACTTCATGAACGGCGACATCGAGGAGGTGATGCAGGCCCTGCAGGTCGCGGAGAATGCCGAAAGGCTGAAAGAGGCGGTGGAATAGTTAGTAGTTAGCAGTTAGTAGTTAGCAGTGAACGGGGAGTATGGTACTTTCCCGTTTTTTTGTATCTGTAGGGCCGTCGCATTGCGGTAACCCTACCGTTTCCTAAATCAACCCTTTGAATTTCAACCACAAGGGGAAGAACTGGTCATACACCGAATAAACTCCCTTGTCAACCGTGATGAAATCCTTTTCCAACAAACCCTTCAATTATACGTCCATTCCCATAAAATGATTATCATTTAATGATTATCATAAAATGAGAATGCGCGGCAAAGATACACTTTTTAATGGTTATTGGTTATTGGTTATTTGGGTATTCATAACTGTTAATAGCAAGTATGGAAAAGATTATGATTGCAGTTATGCTCCTGCTTGGTTTTAGCATCCTTGCCGTTCCCTTGCTGCTCCCTTGCTGTCTCCTTGCTGGTTTCTTGCTGAAACCTTGCTGAAATCAGCAGCAAACAGCACGTGAAGGCTTGGAAGACAGCACTTTATAAGAAACTGATTGGATGGCGGTGTCCTTAAGGGGTGTTCAGATGGCAGTATAGACGTTATGTTATGGTGTCTCTGTTGGCTTCAAAGTAAAAATCAAAAATAATGCGGCTAACCCTTTTGCCAATATTCGAACTCAACTTTTTTTTGACGTAAATAATTGATAGACAATGTGTGAGTTGTGTGTGGACGTTGCACGACTTAACAACTTTCCTTACACGCTCCCCCGTGTTGTATCTTTGCCGTCGGAAATCGTTTTGAGCGCTCGCGGTTTCCAAAATGAATTAACCTTAGTTTTTAACATTTAAATTTTCAGTATTATGGCAAAAACAAATTGGGGTATAACCTCAGGATTTATCGGGAAGCTCGGCAATGTGGTCGGTTTCAATTGGAAAGGCAAGAACATTCAACGCGCGCTGATTCAGGGTGCTGACACGCGCAGCGAGGCGCAAATCCTGCAACGCGCCCGCTTTGGGATGATCGGACGGATGGGCAGCGTGCTCTACGACGCCGTGTACGAAGGCTTTCGCCACGAGGCACGCAGCAACAGCACCACCCAAAGCGGCCTGTTCCTCAAACACAATCTGTCGGCCATTGGCGGCACAGACCCCGAAGCCCTCACGGTGGACTACCCGGGGCTGCAACTCAGCTACGGCAAGCTGAAGGGAGTGGCGTGCGGCACGCCTGCCATCAACGGCACCACCCTTTCGGTGACGGTGAGCAACGCCGCTGCCCTGAACCGTCGCACGGCGCTGACCGACCGCGTGTATGTGTGCGCCTACTGTCCCGCCTTGGGTGACGCTGTATGCGAATGCGTGGGTACCCGCGCCGGCGGCGACTTCACCCTCACGGTTCCGGCCGGCTATGCCGACGAAACCGTGTATGTGTATGCCTTCGTGATCGGTGCCTCCAGCACCAACGAGGGCCAGGCTTCCACCACCGCCTACCTCGGCACCGCCAGAAGCGGTTCCTCCTCAGGTCGCAACTCTGGTGGATCCGGCACTGTCAATGGGTAAACCGTATCTGCGGCCGTTTCATGAGGGTGCGCCAAACACGCGCACCCTCATGTTTTGCGTCTCTACAGACGGCAAAAATCGACCTGTCACGGATCGCCGCCGGTGTGGTTTCCGACGTTGAAGAACCTCTATGGACCAGCGAGTTGCTTAAATCTTGTAGGCCTGTTCGCTTTTCTTTGGCGGACTGAAATCGGGAAAATTCAATCATTTACCACAAACAAGACAAATTCGAGGAACATCCACATCGGGCGCCTCATTGAGGAACAACTGAGACGGGACGAGCGCTTAGGATCGTAGGACTACCCTACAATATCACGAGATATGCGAAATACTTGTATGCCAAATCATTCAAGGTGCGCTCATTCTGATGGAGGCCTTGCAGGTCGCCTTCGGTCAGTTGCTCGCGATATTCCTTTCCGTTGTAAGACATGGCGATGAAGGTATGCTTGTCTTCCGTTAGCAATCGAATGTTCTCAAAAGGAATCCCATCATCTTGCTCAAAACAAGGAAGATAGACTACGTTGCGTACGGTCCCCTGAACAGCACGGAGCATTCTTTTACGTACCAAATCCGTAATGTCACGGTTGGCGGTATCAAGCGAGACATCCGCTAATTTCGCCCAGTTCTTTGCCGTCAGTTTGCCATCGTAGCCGTCCAAGTAGAAGTTCATTATCCGCTTCTGCCGTTCAGTGTAGGGCTTTCCTGCATGAATCTGCCAGAAGTAGCTTTTTTGGAGCACTTTGCCGATGACGGAATCCGATGTTTGAATTGCGGTGTGCAGGGTCGATAAAAACCAAACTATCCAATCGGTAATATCTCCTGTGCCGCGTTGTGCCCTCTCCAATTCGCGGTAGTAGTTGTCTCGGTCGGCAAGTATCTGGCTCGACATGCTGTAATAGCGCAATTGGCTGTTTTCATGCAGCGCCAACAGTCTGTCAGACAAGGCTCGCGCCAACCTGCCATTCCCGTCATCGAAAGGGTGGATGCAGACAAACCAAAAGTGTGCGATGGCCGCTTTCAGCGGGGATGCTTTCAGGTGGTTGTCATTGTACCATGCGATAAACCGCCCCATCTCTTCGGGCACACGCGATGCCGTCGGCGCCTCATAGTGTACGCGCTCGCGTCCCATGTTGCCCGACACTACCTGCATCGCATGAGTGCGGTATTGCCCGACATCAATTTGGTAGTGTTTTCGGCGTTCAACAGGAAACAGTTCGTTGTGCCAACCAAACAGTGTCTCCTCCGACAAAGGTTGCTTGAAGTTGTGCGTGGCATCGAGTTCCACGCTGACAATCCCCTCCACATCATGTGAGATGTTTTCCGCAACACCGTCGGCAGGCACACCCAGCCGCCGTGCAACAGATGAGCGTACGCTTTTGGCGTTCAGCGAAATGCCTTCGATCTGGGATGTGGAAACCACCTCCTCGGTGATACTTTCAGCCGTGGCTTTCAGTTGTTCGTCGAGACCGATCAGGCTCAACCTGCCATGCATATATCCCAAAGCCTCAGATACTTGCATGAGTTTTTCGGTCACTTTCTCTTTATCCCAAACAAAGTCTGTCCAATGGTCTTTTTCGTGAATAAACATGCCGTTCGTTTTAATCCGGCGGCAAAGATACATTTTTTGCGGTTAACCCTCGGATTTTAGCCGCAAAATTTGCGGGTTATACGAAAGGCCCGGCAACGGAGATTTCCAGCTATGCCTAAACCCGATACTAAATTATTGACGTCGCTAAACAAGCACGGCGCGTTGGAGTTTTTGGGCAAACTGGGTCACTCCCTGATGAATGCGCTCTACCGTCTTTGGCGACGGTTTCCGATGCCCAGTCACATAATGGCTCAGCTGTTTGCTGTTGATGCCGGTGATTTTCTGCAAGCCGGTAAGGGTGAGGGTGTCGCCGTAATATCGCAGGAAGCTGGCTGTGTCGTAAGCGAACTCAAACTCAAATGCAGGGAGTTTCTTCCCTGATTCTTGAAACAGTTCCCTCATTTCATCGCAACACTCGAAAAAATCCTCCTTGGCTTCCTCTTCTGTGTTGCCACATCCGAGAAACATGCAGTTGTGTTTTTCACTGCGGGCATGAATGGACACCATTCCGTCGCGCCCCACTTCTATGATTGCTTTTATATTTTCCATAATCGATAACTGTCTTTCAAATTTTAATTCCCGATTGGCTTACAATGTCAGCCAGTGTGCCGGCAGCGACTTCCTTCGATCCGTGGCGCGGAACAGGGAAGGGAGTATGCGTGATGGGGCTGTACCAAAGGTCATGCCGTTTCCCATGTCTCACGAAATAGCATTTTTGTGCTTTGAGTATCCGTTCAAGTTCTTTAGTTTTCATCATTCATCATCATTTAGTACAACGCCGCAAAGATATAAAATTATCTATCGCCATTGATTGTTTCCCGTATTTTATTCTAATCATAACTGTTAATATTTTTAGGCTGCAAACATACGAAATCCTTTTGAAATAATCAATGGTAAAATAGTATTAACTCATTAAAGGTCAAATATATAAAAAAGACATTTTTCGATATAAAAGTTGCAGATGTTGTAATAAAAATTGCAAATTGTAAAAAATGTACGAAACCGAAAAAGGTTATGTGCCGGGTGGGTTGGTTGGAATTTTGGAAGAATTTGGCGGCACGCAGTGCCGGCGCGAGCCAAACACCCCTTCCGACCACTCCGTCCTACGGGCACTCTTCCAAGGGAGGAGAATGAAGGGGTGGCTGTAGGCCGGGGTAGAGGTACCCGCAATGGCTGTCAGACCAGTGCTATAAGTGTCGTACGACTATAGGAATGCTATTTGTCGGAAATGTTATCCAAGTTGGATATACTTGTGTATCTGAATTGGATATACATATTAGTCTGATTATTAGCTGGTTGATTGTATTTTTGCAGGCGTGTTTATAAATCATTTAATCACCATTCTCAAATGCGATTGTTCGGCTTCGGTTCTATGCTTGTCCTTTTGTTTTTCCTTGTTTTATCAGGGCCGGCCCAGAATGTGGTACATCCGGCGATCGGTACTGTTACATGGTCATCCGACAGCTCTGTTTCGCTACGGCTTATTCACAAAATACAACATTTTGACTGGCAGCACCCCGAAACTCTCGACAAGGACATTAATTCGCCTAAATCCGTCAATTTTCATCCCAGTGGCAAGAAATTTTACGTAAACTCACTTGAAGGATGTGCCACCGTCGTTTATGAAACAGGCACTTGGCGCAAAATCAAGATAATACACCATAACTTTTCATCCAAACATAGCAATCTTTGGGCAAAGCCCTGTGGATTGTTCCCCTTTCGACATTACTCTCCTGACAGCATGAATGTGAACAAGTTCTCGGGGAAGCCCGTGGAAAGTACATTCTCACACAACGGACGTTACCTCTGGGTACCTTACTATCGTCGTACATTTGACATCAACGCGCAAGACCCTTCTGCACTTGCCATTATCGATACTGAATCTGACACAATCATTCGTTTGATGGAAACTGGCCCATTACCAAAGATGATAGCCTGTTCTCACAATGGGAAACGTATTTCGGTAACTCATTGGGGTGACAACACCGTGGCTGTTATTAATGCCGAAAGTGATAATCCTGCCGACTGGCACTATGAAAAGCTTTATGTCGTTGATTATCAGCTAAAGCTAAACTTTAGTCTTGAGGAATCTGTTGATCGTGATAACAATAGTGGATATTGCTTACGTGGCACTGTTTTTACTCCTGATGACCATTACCTGTTAGTAGGATGTATGGGTGGAAGCAGCGGTATAGCGGTGATTGATTTGCAAAGACAAGAGTACCTCGGCAGGATTTCAGGTATGCGTGCCAATACTCGACATTTGATTATCCAAGATGGGTGGCTTTACCTTAGTTGTAATGCTGATGGTTTTGTTCAACGAATCAGAATTGATAGATTTTTGAATGTGTTGCCCAATATGAAAAACAAGAAGGCCTCTGTCGGCGGATGGGAGGAGTGTGCCGTTTTTAAGGGAGCCCGAACCATTGTTTCTTCACCCAACGGCCGTTATATCTTTGCTGATTGTAATTTTGGAAGCCGTCTTTGTGTCGTGGACTCAAAAACCATGAAAATGATAGGTTACGCAGACGTGGATAGTTATCCTGTCGGGTTGGACATTTCCCCCGATGGCAGCACGCTCATCACCACTTCGCAAGGACGAAGTAACCTCGGCGGCAATGCCGTTGACATTTACAAAATAAAATATTACCTCAAACAATAACCGATAAATGCAAATATCATCTTTAGTAGAGTGTGACATTTTCCTCAAAAGAGTTTCAAATAAAATCAAATGAATATGAAAAAGATTATTTATTCCCTTTCGCTTGCATTATTGCTGCTCTCATGCGGAAACCGCAGCAACAACAATCAAACAATTGATGACATCGGAACCTCATCATCTATTGATACAATGTCCGATGCAGAAGTGAACTCCACTACCGACTCGAATAGTGATAATGAGACCGCTCGGTTGTTGTCAACCGCTAAAAATAACCCCATTGATCCTGTGAAAAACCTGTATATATACAACAAAATAACTCCAGATATAGAAACGTTGGATCGTTGGCTTAAAAAAAGCGAACAATATTGTACAAAAAGGTTCAATGTTTATAATAACGCATATTCTCTTGTAGGAGCGATTATGATTGGTGGTGAAGGCTATGTGGACAATCCTGTTGTTCAACCGGTAGAAGGTCAAGACTATATTTTTAAAGTTAGCTTCACCTCCTGTGGTAATAAAGAGAACCTGTATTTCTTGGTTGCTTTAGAAGATGGGGAATGGAGAGTGGACAATCTTTTGGAAAGAATGTCTCTTAATCGTTGGAAACCATCAATTGATTATTCCCAATCCTTGAAAGACGCATGGTTTGAACATTATGATTATCCCGATGTGGAAGAGATGGTTTCTATGTTGTCCAAAAAAGAAATTACTGATTCTAAAAAAGTTCCAGATTATGTGCCTGATGTGAAGAATTGAGTTTCATTATCAATTCTCTAAATCAGTAGACCATGTCACCTATCCATATCCTTTAATTTCAGAATAGATATGTGCACGAAAATCCGTTTGTGTATTGTTTTATTAGTGATAATGGCTTTATGCCAAAGTGTAGTTGCCCAAAGCAATTACAAATATGCCCTGATTGATAAATCTGGGAACATGATTGTGCCTCCGACATTTGATGATGCAAAAGTGTTCTCTAATGGTTTTGCCGCAGTGAAGATAGATGACAAATGGGGCTTTATCAACAAATCGGGTACGATAGTGGTAACTCCACAATATTTGGAAGTGGGTTGTTTTTCGGAGAATTTGGCATGGGTTCAAATGGAAGACTATAATGTTGGCTTTATTGATACTGCAGGGAAAATGGTCATTCAGCCAAAGTTTGTACAAGCGTCTGATTTTCAAGACGGCTATGCAAAAGTTGTAGAGGGAGACATAATGGAAGGGGAAAGCTTTTTTATAGACAAGTCGGGGAAAAAGTATTCGAGCAGTGCTGTTAATCTTGATTTTTCAGAGGGATTAGGGGCTTATACTGCATCGACCCGACAAGGTGATAAAATTGGATTTAAAAACAGGCAGGGTGAAACTGTAATACAACCCATATTCGATTATTTCTACCCTATGCCATTGTTCTCTGAAGGTTTGGCTGCTATGCAGTTTAGAGAATATATTGGGTCGGCTGAAATTATCCAGTATGGCTTTATTGATAAGACAGGGAAAACAGTAATAAAACCTCAATTTGATGCGGCAAAACCATTCTCGGAAGGTTTAGCAGCTGTCTATATAGACATTAATAATGAAGATGGCTCCAAAGGATGGGGTTACATTGACAAGAGTGGTCACACTATTATTGAGAACCAAGAAAGTTTTCATTATGCAGGGGAATTTCATGACGGATTGGGATTAGTCATTAATAATGGGCATCCCATTTATGACATTGGTGAAAGAGGTTTTATCGACAAGGCGGGTAATTTAGTGATTGCACCACAATATGAGCAAGCATCCGAATTTTCAGAGGGAATATCTGCTGTCGAACTGAATTACAAATGGGGGTTTATTAACCCCAAGGGGAAATATGTAGTAATTCCCGAATATGATGATGTTATCGGGATAAAAAAAACATACTTGTTAAGAAATAATGGGATTGGGTATTTGGGTGGATTTGTTGAACAATGGAATATCTTGTCTAATGTGTGTAATGAAGGCCTAATCTTTGTGGGTTTTGATTTAGGGCATTATTACCGCTACTATTCGGAATTATATGAGAAATGCAATAATGTTGTTCAAACTGTTTGGATGGAGTGTAACAAGCAGCTTGAGAAGTATCCATATAATACGGGAAAAATACAGTTGGATCCGATCTCTATGTCAAGTTATCTCATGGATCCGAGATTATCAACCATCACTGACAGCACTGTGGCTAATCTGAAACAGCAAACATCTGAGATTATGATCAATTGTTATCAGCAGCTGAAATCGGACAATCCTAAAGTGTTTGCGGAAATCTATCTTCAACGTCATCCAGAAATTAAGTCCGTTCTGGAACACCTGAAACTGGAGTGTCGTTGCAATAATTACTCTGAAGAACAGCTGGTAATATGGATTGCTGACATATCTCTTCCCCAATGTTCTTGTCGGAATGATTATTGGAACCAATATAGCACTTTGTATTTTTCACGTGCAGAGTTCGATTCCCTATACAACATCAGTGAAAAGGTTTTTATAGATGATGTCTCATTTCGACATGGTTTGAAAACAGATATTCAAGAAATTGCCTCAATGCTGGCAGGTCTTAAGTCAGCAAAATTTAAGGACGGACTCACTGGCAAACAGGAAGATGTCATCCAGATTCTCCAAAAGGTTCAATATCATAAGGGAAAATACTACTACGATGAGGTTGTTGAAATGATGTTTGCTGCTGATGCCACCATGGTAAAGGAATGGGAAAAGAACGGATCAGCATTCAGCTCAAGGAACGAGTTCTTTGAGGCATATATCTCGGGTTATTATAAAAAAATTATAAAGGAAAAAACGCACTGATTAATAACAAGACATTTATCAATAAAAATTAACATTATGAGAGATTTTTTTAATTCAGTTATTATTATCTTGGCTTTTATATTATGTTTCTACACATGTAGCAAATGTGATGGTGGTGAAAAATCGGTATCAGAACCGAACCAAGAAGAATCCGTATCAAATTCGTTCTATGAGGAAGATGAGGCTTCTTCAGATATAGATTATTCTTGGATAACAGGCACTTGGTCGGTCTCCTACAGGGATGAATTTGGCACTTTCCATGGGACATACAACTTCAAAGGGGATGATATTTCTCGTGGGAAAACTGGCAGTGTGGTAAGTTATGAGTCTTTTGGACAGAGCATGGATACGGACTATGGCACATATCGTGTAGAGGGTGACGAGATACGTGTCAAATTCAAGAATCTTCCCGATGGCCTTGTTATTACTTTTTCGATAACCTCAGATCATAGAATAGGAATAGGAAACGGGATTTATTTACAAAAACGATGAATATAAGAATCATGAAAAAATGGTTTTATATATTAGCACTTCTGCTTGCAGTTTACGTAACAACAGCCCCTGCTCAAGAATATAAATGGGGCTTTATCGACAAAACTGGCAAGTGGGTTATACTTCCACAATTTGATTACGTGGAAGACTTTAGCGAAGGATTAGCCGCTGTGGAAGTTGGTAAGAAAATAGGATATGTGGACACTACTGGCAAAATGGTGATTTCACCTCAATTCAAAAAAAGAGACGTTATGAGTTTTCATGAAGGACTTGCCGTCGTTGAAATTGAAGAGGATAACGGATATACCAAGTGTGGCTATATTGACTATAAAGGCAATGTGGTAATACCTCTACAATTTTTTAAAGCTTGGGACTTTGCTGAAGGATTAGCCCTTGTGAAGATCAGTGATCAAGATGGTTCTTATCGGTTTATAGATAAAAAAGGTAATTCCGTAATACAAATACAACCACAATATAAATGGATAAGTCTTTTTAGTGAAGGGAAAGCGGCTTTAAATATAGAATCAGAACGGGGGTACATTGATAAGACAGGAAGGGTGATTATTCCGCCCCAGTTTATTCAAGCAGGTCCATTTAAAGAAGGTCTGGCTTGTGTCAGTAACTATCAAGTTGGCGGTTGTGGCTATATTGACTCTACGGGAAAATGGATTATTCCTGAACAGTTTGATTTTGCCAACGATTTTTCGGAAGGATTAGCTGCCGTGATATTTAGAGAATGGATTGATGTTGAGCGTGGCAATATAGAAAAATCAGGATTTATAGACAAAACAGGTAAGCTCGTTATTCCGTTGATTTTTGATTATGCAGAAGATTTTCATGAAGGATTGGCAGCTGTACATATAGATGATAAATGGGGATATATAGACAAGTCAGGCAGAGTGGTTATTCGACCTTCATTCGATAGGGCTTGTGATTTTAGTGAAGGATTGGCAGCTGTAAAAGTCAACGGGAAGTGGGGATATGTAGATCAAACGGGTAAAATGGTTATTACTCCCCGTTTTGATGGGGAAGAATGGTCTTTTAATGCTTTTCACAATGGATTAGCCGCTGAAAAAGTGAGCATCGAACAATATCGCCGTGATTCTCTTGCACTATCGAAAGCCAATATTATGGTTCAGAATACTTGGAAGGAATGCAACAAACAGTTTGTAGATTATCCTTACAATATTGAGAAATTGCAATTGGAACCCGTTGACATGGCAAGATATTTCATGGATCCGAGATTGTCAACAGTGGCCGATAGCATTGTGACTGAATTGAAACAAAAAACCAAAGAATTGCAGGATTCCTGTTACTTAAGACTAAAGACCGAACGAGCTGAAATGTTTGCTGGTATTTATATGCAGCAACATCCCGAATTAAAGTCCGTTCTGGAAAACTTGAAGTTGGAGTGCCGTTGCAACAACTATTCTGAGGCAGAGTTGGTTATAAAGATAGCCGACAATACTGTCCCGCAATGCACATGCCGAAACGATTACTGGAACCAGTATGGCAACTTGTTCTCTTCCCGTACCGAGTTTGACAATACGTACAATACAAGCGAACAAGGCTTCTTGGACGATGTGAATCTTCGTCAAAGCCTGAGGTCAGATATTCAAGACATCAACTCCATGTTGGCAGGACTGAAAACGGCTAAATTCAAGGATGGGCTTGCGGGCAAGAATGAAAATATTATCCAAATCCTTCAAAAAGTTCAATACCATAAGGGGAAGCCTTACTACGATGAGGTTGTTGAAATGATGTTTACTGCCGATGTTGCCATGGAAAAGGAATGGGAGAAAAATGGATCATTATTCAGTTCAAGAAACGAGTTCTATGAGGCATACGTGTCTGGAGATTATAAGAATGTTTTGAAAGTGAAAAAAAGCAAACACTAATATCAAATAATTATGAAAAAGTTTTTTTACGCAGCGACATTCCTGCTTAGTATGAGTGTCATTATTATTTCTTGTGGTGGTAATAACTCTTCATCAAATTATTACAAAGAAGTTGATGAAGAATCCGAACCTGATTATTCGGAGGTAGAACTCTCTCCTGAAGAGATCTATTCTTCTTGGCAGGATTGTATTTCTCTTGAATTGCAGCCGAGAATCCCGATGGGGATTGGAATAGAAGTGAAAAACATCTGTGAGCACCATATTGAATGTGTAACTGTAACCATCTATTGCGATGGTATTACAAGGGACTTTCGTATATACAATTTAAGACCAGGTGAAGAAGGTTGTAGTGTCATCCCTGTTACTCCAGATGCCGATGTGGAAATATTAGATATTCAAATAGAGTGGAAGAAATAGTACAAATATTACAAATTATTCGAAAGGGTCAAGACCATTAAGGGAATGCTATTATGATGAGGTGCAGGAGAAAATGTTTGTAGCCGATGACAACTACAATCTACAACTTTCGGATCTTTGCCACTTATGTATTCTATTCCCCTGATATGGTGATTATACAGGAAATTTTATCTTAGTGTGTATGTGATTCAGAATAATGTGTACCTTTGCCGCCTAATCCAAGTTTCACCAAATCAAAAGATAAGAAATTAACAAATAGACAGATAGAGATTATAATAGGCGTTTTCGCTTTTCTTTGGATGCTCGAAATCCGGAAAATTTCAATGCACACCACCAAGAGAGGAGAAACGCTCACGTTTGACCGTGAGCTTTCTTGTTTGTGGTGTGGGTCATTTCCGGAACCTCGAGCTTCAACAAAAAGTTCGCGGTTTTTTATGGAGACAAACAAGACAAATTCGGGGAACATCCACATCGGGCACCTCATTGAGGAACAGCTCAAACGGGACGAGCGCAGCGTGAGCTGGCTGGCGCGGCAGATTCCCTGCACCCGCAACCACGTCTATAAAATCCTCCGCAAAACTTCCATCGACTGCTCTCTTCTGCTGCGCATCTCCAAAGCCCTGCAGTTCAACTTCTTCCAGTACTACGCCGCCGAGGTGGGCGAGGCCGTGGCCGAACGTCTGGGATAACCTATCGCCCGCTCCCTATTTTCCGCACATTTCCGCATTTCCGCAAATTTCCGCAATATAGTCCACCGCCCGCATGTTCCGCAGCGACACCACATCGATCCAGCCGCTCTCGATACCATAGACACGGCCGCCCTTCACGGCGTTGAGCTGCGTGTAGGGGTGGCGTGAGACGAAAGCCGCGCTGTCCTCCCGGCGCACCAGGATGATGTCGGGATCGACCTTGAAGAGGTATTCGCGACTGATGTTCCAGCCCGTGAGCGAATCACCTGCGTTGCGCGCACCCGCGAGCTCGATAATCTCTTGGATATGCGTGTTCTTCGGGGCCGTGAAGTCGCCGCCGTCACCGAAGCCGACCACGTAATAGACGCACTTGCGGTTTTCGGGAGCGGGCGCGTGAGCCTTCCGCTCCGCAATCTTATCCCGCCACAATGCAGCCTCGGCATCCCCCTTCCCCTCGCACTGCGTGATTTTCCCGACCACCTCCATCATCTCGGCCATGCCCTCCAACGAGCTCTCCTCCACGATGCAGACCACCGGGATGCCCATCTTCTCGATGGCATCCACATCCTGCTGCGAAATCATCGACCCGATGAGCACCACGTCAGGATGCAGCGACAGGAGCACCTCGAAGTTGATGTTGTGCATCCCGCCAACTTTGGTAATCTTCTCGGTCTCAGGCGGATATTTGCAGAAATCGGAAACCCCGACCAACTTGTCCTGCGCCCCCACGAGGAACATCACCTCGGTGATGGCGGGCGAAATGGAGACGATACGCTGAGGAGCTTCGGCCAGCGTGATGGGCCGATGATAAGAGTCCTCCCACGTGAAAAACGCCTCCTTCGGGGCGGTTTTCGGGGAATGGCAGCCCGTGAACGATAAGGCCACCATCAGAAACAGAAAAAAGAGGAACCGAAAGGCTTTCATTATACGATGTTTCTATCCTTATAATAGTCGTAGAGGCCCTATAATCGGGTCTCTACGAACAGTATTATCCGATAAGCTCTTTCACCAACCCGTAAAAACGGTCGTACAGGTTGCGCAGGCGGTTAGCCTTGGACTTGAAAACCCGCATGCAAAGCTGCTCCCACGTGCGGCGCATCCACATCCCGTCGTGCCAGGCAAACAGCATCAGCGGATACTGCAGCACAATCCACAGCGCAGCCTGCCACCACCAACCCCATACCAGTCCGAGCACCAACAAGGCCGTCAACGCGAAGATGGGGAACAGCACCACCACGGAGACGATGAACTGCAGCGACTGGGTGAAGGCCCGGTTGTAGGAGTCCGTTTCTTTGTCGGGCATGAACATCGGGGGGACGAAGTACATGATGGCCGAGGGGAAGAGCGAGAATACCCAGAGGGGCAGCAGCACGATTTGCGCGATGACGCTCAGCACCAACGCCAGACCGTTCTTGGGTTTCTGCTCGCCCGCATGATAGCGCATAAGCATCTCCTTCTCAACGGTTTGTATCTCCTTCATAGTCGCGGTCAGCTCGTCGGCGATCTCGGGACGCGCAGCCACACCGGCCTCCAACTCGGCCCAGAGTTTCTGGTCGCTCTCAAGGCGCTGAGGCAACTCGTTGGGATCTTTGTCCATAGCCACGGCGTGCTCCTCACCCACCTTCGACAGGCGGATGAAGTCGTAGAGGTCGTGGTGTTCAAGGTCGTCGGTGTAGAGCATCATGCTTTTCACCTTCTCGCGGAACGGCTCGTTGAGTTCGCGCATGGTGGTGCGGGGTTTCTCTTTGTACCGCTCGTAGTAGGGCATCAGCGAAACCGGCTCGGCGTAGTGCAGCATATAACTGCCCTGCGCGCCATAGAAAGACGAGTAGTGGTGCCCCATCGGCACGATTTTCACGTCCTTCTCGAAGTTCATCTTTTTGGCGGCGAGGAAGGCGATTTCCAAGTAGCCTTGCACCCACACGCGCATCCAATGCTCCTCGTGGTGCTTGGTCTCCGGAAAAAGGAACACCGGGTTGCCCTCGTTCACCATCTTGTCGGAGGCGAAATCGACGACGAACTTCGCCCGCTCGACGGCCTCCACCAAACCCTCCTCATTCATACGGAAGGCGGGCAGCATGCCGAGCCAGTCCCAGAACGCATTGATGACCTTGTTCCAGAAGACGCCGCCCATCGCCAACACGTAGGGATGGGAATGGTTGTCCACGGAGAGGACCATCACCAGGGCGTCCATAGCCGCATTCTGATGGTTGGCGGGCACCACGTAGGGTTCCCCGACCGGGGGCAGATTCTCTTCGCCGATAATATAATGTTTGCGGAACATGATGTGGTTCATGCAAAACCGCACATAATGCTTGAATAAACGATAAAAAGGTTGTGAAGACATGTCGTTTTTACAGTTTTAGGGTGATAAAAAAAACACGGATGCGAACGGTCTGAGGCCGGTTCACCTATAGCTGATCTTATCGGGCACGATGTAAGCGCTGGGATAGGTGGCGCGAATCGCTTCGAGGTCCTTGTACGCCTGGAGACGGGTGTAATAGTTGCCGACGCGCACTTTGAAATAGGGCTCGTTGTAGATGAGATAGGAGCGGGTATAGGGGAAAAGGGCGTTGAAAGAGTTGCGGGCGGACTCGGCCTGCGAACGGGAGTTCACACCCGAATAGGCGGCAATCTGGATACGATAGCCGCTGATTTCGCCCACTTTGCGCCAATTGTTGATGTAATCCTCCTGAATCCTAAGGATGCCGGGCTCGATGTCGTAGCGCACGTTTTCCTGCGCGGCGGCGGCGAGACAGAGCGTCAAAAGCATCAAGAAAGTGAAAACCTTTCGCATAATTAAATTTTCGGCAAAAATACAAAATTTTCAATGAGATGAGACGAGAGGTGTCGTTACAACAGCAGGATCTTCAACCCGATGAGAATCAGCACGATACCGCCAACAATCTCAGCATACTTCCCGATCTTCGGATGGGTGAGCCTGCGTACAAATGAATAGGCGAGGAAGGAGACGAGGAAAGAAGTGATGCCGATGGTGAGGAAAGCGCGGGTGACGTGCTCCTCGTGAATCATCGCGAAACTGAACCCCACGGCCAAAGCATCGATGCTCGTGGCCACGGCAAGCAGGATGACATTCTTCCATCGGGTGACATCGAGGTGCTCCGGATGTTCGTCGTCCTCTTTTTTGAAGCTCTCCACCAGCATCTTGCCGCCGATGAAGGCCAGAATGGCGAACGCGATGTACGGCCCCGCCTTCTCCAACGGTCCCAGCAGCGATTCGCCGAACAACCATCCGATGAGCGGCATACCGCCTTGGAACACGCCGAACGCGATGGAGAACCGCAACACGTAGCGGCGATCCAGCGCAGGCTGCAGCATCCCGACGACACAGCTGATGGCGAAACAGTCCATCGCAAGACTCAACGACAACAGTATCAGTTCAATCCAACCCATAGTCCTATTTTTTAAAAAGGCCGCAAAAATACTCTTTTTTATCTTGAATATTCACTCATAACAAACTTTGTCTCCTCTCCTCACCCCCATAAACCATAAACCATAACCCTTAAACCTTAAACCATAAACCTTAACCAAAATTATGTAATTTTGCACCCAAATTTTTTGCATAAAAATTATGAAGAATTTCGCTGTTTTCGGAGTGGGCGGTTATGTGGCGCCTCGACATTTGAAGGCTATCAAAGAGACTGGAAACCAGATGGTTGCCGCATACGACAAGTCCGACAGTGTCGGCATCATCGACAGCTATTTCCCCGAGGCGGCCTTCTTCACGGAGATGGAGCTCTTCGACCGGCATGTCTCCAAGCTCAAGCACACGGACAACCAGTTGGACATCATCTCCATCTGCACCCCGAACTACCTGCACGACGCGCACACGCGCTACGCCCTGCGTCTGGGCACGGATGTCATCTGCGAGAAACCGTTGGTGCTGAACCCATGGAATGTGGATGTGCTGCAAACCGTGGAGAACGAGACGGGCAAGCGGGTGTACAACATCCTGCAGCTCCGCCTGCACCCGGCCATCAAAGCCTTGAAGGAGAAGGTGGACAGCGCCCCCGACGATACAATATATGATGTAGATCTGACGTACATCACGTCGCGGGGCAACTGGTATTTCACCAGCTGGAAAGGCGCGGAGAGCAAAAGCGGCGGCATCGCCACCAACATCGGCATACACTTCTACGATATGCTTTGCCATATCTTCGGCAAGGTGCAGGAAAACATCGTGCATATCGCCACCCATGACCGCGTGGCCGGGTTCATCCGTTTCGACAAAGCCCGCGTCCGTTATTTCCTGAGTATCAACAGAAACACACTGCCGAAAGAACAACTAGAAAATGGGAAAACCACCTTCCGGCAGATCGTCATCAACGGCGAGCCGTTCGAATTCAGCGACGGGTTCACGGACCTCCACACCGAGAGCTACCGCAAGATTTTGGAGGGCAAGGGATTCGGGCTCGACGAGGTGCGCCCCTGCATCCAAATCGTCTATGACATCCGCAATGCGAAGCCTGTCGGGCTGAAGGGTGACTACCATCCGCTGGCCGCACTCCCCTGCGAAAGCCATCCCTTCACGCGATGATTTTTACGCCTCCTCCCCAAATTCCTTCCAAAACCCTACTTGATTTAACAATTAATAGTTAAATTGATTCTTAAAAAGACGTTAAGGCAAAGCCGTAACCCTTTTACTTATAGTCAAATACAAAAAATTTACAAAACTCTTGACTTTCGTTGATTTTCGTTGTATATTTGCCGTGACAAATTGAAGACGAGATGAAACGAATGGGCATCATAGTATTCGGCGTAATATGGGGTATGGTCGGCTGGTCGCAGACCGACACCTCGCTTCACAGAATCATGTTCTACAATGTGGAGAACCTCTTTCACCCATCGGACGACAGTCTGAAGGCAGATGATGATTTTACTCCGACAGGCAGCTATCACTGGACCTATAAAAAGTATTATCTGAAGATTTCCATGGTTGGAAAGGTGATTGTGGCGGCGGGAATGGGTGACCCGCCGTGGCTTGTCGGACTTGCAGAGATCGAAAACGAACAGGTACTCAAAGACTTGTGCAACAAGTCGCCATTGCGGAAGAGCCGATACCGGTATGTGCATTACGACTCGCCCGACCGTCGCGGGGTGGATGTCGCGCTGCTCTACCGCGACAGCTGCGTGCGGGTGCTGAGGAGTCGGAAAATCCCTGTGGTCTTCCCGTTCGACACGTTCGCCCGCAACCGCGACATCCTGTATGCCGTGGTGCAGTTCCCGTCGGGCGACTCGCTGCACGTGTTCGTCAACCACTGGACGTCCCGCTACGGGGGCTATGCCGCCACCGTGCCCAAACGGAACGAATACGCCGATGTGGTGCGCCGATGCGTGGACTCGCTCATCCGCGGCGACCCTCGCGCCAAGATCCTGATTACCGGCGATTTCAACGATTACGCCACCGACGAAAGCATGAAGGACCACCTGCGTGTACGGGAGTTTGGGGAACGTCTCCCCCGCGACACACTCTACAACCTGATGCTCCCCTTCGCGCGGCAGAGTCTGCGCGGCTCCCACAAGCACGAGGATCTTTGGGGCTGTCTGGACCAGTTCATCGTGTCCGACGCCTGGCTGACCGACACCACCGGCGTGCATCAGGTCGGCGGCGCAGAGATCTTCGACGCCGACTTCCTGCTCGTCGATGACGAGAAATACGGCGGCAAAAAGAGCTTCCGCACATTCCTCGGCCCGCGCTACATCGGCGGCTTCGCCGACCACCTGCCAGTGTACGTAATCTTCCGGGACGGGTAGACCCCGTTCACAAAGATGCTCACAATTCGAATAGAGTTTGTATAGAGTTACCATAGACTTACAATAGACTTACCATAGACTTAGACCGGAGTTGAACATCCCCGCTAGGGGATACATGTCTGTAGCTGTATCAGAGTTGAAACCAGCGTTAGACCAGACCAAAAAAAGTGTATCTTTGCCGTTTATTTCACAAAGTGATTTACATCAATGGCCAGACATTTCAACAAGGACAATTCAGAGGAGGATTTCAGCCCGAGGCGCGCGCCCCGGAAACCCTCTTTCCACGATAAGAAACGCTCTTTTTCCGGTGGAAAACCCAGACGGGAACGCTTCAACGACGGCGACAACGAGGATTCCGACCGCGAATTCCACAAGAAACGCTACCCGAAGGAGGACAACGGCAACCGCCGCTTCGACCGCAAACCCGCACGCCCCCGCAAGTTCGACCGCGAGGACGACGGCGAGGATCGCCCGCGCCGCTTCAAACGCGATGACGACCGCGGCGGACGGCCCCGCAAATTCGACCGCGACAACGAGCACGGCAAAGGGCGCGACCGCTCCTTCAAACGCGGATTCCGGAAGGATGACGACAAACCGCGCAAACGCGACGTCGTCGCCGAATCGGAAATCCTGAGCGAAATCATCGACCGCCGCCGCCGCGAAGGCCGCACCCTGCCGCGTAAGCAGCGCGTGCTGTCACTCGAATACGAGGAACTGCACGGCCCCATCCGCCTCAACAAATACATCGCCAACGCCGGCATCTGCTCGCGCCGCGAAGCCGACGTGCTCATCTCCACCGGCGCCATCACCGTCAACGGCGAAGTGGTGACCGAAATGGGCCACAAGGTGATGCCCACCGACGAGGTGCGCTACGGCGACAAAGTGCTCCAACGCGAGAAACCCGTTTACGTACTGCTCAACAAACCAAAGGATTACATCACCACCACCGACGATGAACGCGGCCGCGCCAACGTCATGGAACTCGTGCGCGACGCCTGCGAGGAACGCATCTACCCCGTCGGCCGCCTCGACCGCGACACCACCGGACTGCTGCTCTTCACCAACGACGGCGACCTCACCAAGAAACTCACCCACCCCAGCTCCGAAATCGAGAAAACCTACGACGTGGAACTCGACAAACCCTTCGCCTCCGTCGATATGGACCTGCTGCGTGAAAACGGCGTGGAACTCCGCGACGGCTTAATCAAACCCGATGAGGTGGAATACGTCGGCGAGGGCAAACGCGAGGTCGGCATCACCATCCACTCGGGCAAAAACCGCATCGTGCGCCGCATCTTCGAATCGCTCGGCTACGAGGTGGTGAAACTCGACCGCGTGGTCTTCGCAGGCCTCACCAAAAAAGACCTTCCGCGCGGACGCTGGCGCTTCCTCACCAAAAACGAGGTCAACTTCCTGAAGATGCTGGCCAAACCGAAAGATCAAGACACCGCCCTGTAGAAACGCAACGGTTGCGTCTCTATAATGAGCATCACCTCCCCAACCAATCCGACGACAATGATAGAGATTATGTCTCCGGTAGGCTCTTACGAGTCGCTGTCGGCTGCCATCAAAGCCGGCGCGGGAGCCGTCTATTTCGGAGTCGGCGCGATGAACATGCGCTCCCGCTCCGCCGCCAACTTCAATCTGGAAGACCTGGCCAACATCGTGAGCATCTGCAAGGAAAACCGCGTCAACAGCTACCTCACCGTCAACACCATCATCTACAATGACGAACTCGCCCAGATGCACGAACTGGTGGACGCGGCGAAAGCGTGCGGCGTCACCGCCATCATCGCCTCCGACATGGCCGTCATCCAGTACGCCCGCGAAATCGGCATCGAAGTCCACCTCTCCACCCAGTGCAACGTCACCAACGTGGAGGCCGTGCGCTACTACGCACAATTCGCCGACGTCATCGTGTTAGGCCGGGAATGCACGCTCCAGCAAATTGCCGACATCTGCAAAACAATTGAGGAACAGCATATTACCGGACCAAAGGACGAACTCGTGAAGATTGAGATTTTCATCCACGGGGCCCTCTGCATGGCAGTCTCGGGCCGCTGCTACCTCAGCCTCCACAACTACAACTCGTCGGGCAACCGCGGCGCGTGCCTGCAACCCTGCCGCCGCGCCTACGAGGTGCGCGACGTGGAGGAGGGCATCGAACTGCGCGTCGATAACCCCTACATCTTCTCTCCCAAAGACCTGTGCACCATCGGCTACCTCGACAAAATCGTGCGGGCAGGCGTCTCCGTGCTGAAAATCGAAGGCCGCGGCCGCTCCGCCGAATATGTCAAAATGGTGACGGAATGCTACCGCGAAGCGCTGGAAGCCATCGAGAACCAGACTTTCGATATGGAGAAAATCGACCACTGGACGACAAAGCTGCGCAGCGTCTATAACCGCGACTTCTGGGGGGGATACTACCTCGGACGCACGGCGGGCGAATGGGCCAACCGCTACGGCTCGCAGGCCACTCGAATGAAACAACGTATCGGCAAGATTACCAACTACTTCGGCAAGCTCGGCGTGGCGGAGATTCTCGTGGAAGAGGACACCCTCTCGGTGGGCGACGAACTGCTCGTCATCGGCCACACCACCGGCGTCTATGAGGACACCGTCACCGAGATCCGCGTGGACAACCAAATAGTGGAGAGCGTTGCCAAAGGGACCTATTGTTCGGTGAAAACCAAGGAGTTGTTACGCCGCAACGACCAGGTCTTCCGTTGGATATGGGTGCGCGAGGAATTCTGACCGCCGGCAATCTCTAAAAAAGTGTATTTTTGCGTTTTCAAACCCAATAATTGTAATATTATGGCTATCACGAAATTAGACCAATTAGTAGAGTTAGTAAAGTCGAAACCGAAAAAGCGCTTAGTGGCGGCTAACGCCAACGACGCTCACACCATCGAGGCCGTCTACGCCGCCGTGGAACTCGGCGTGATCGACGCCACACTCGTCGGCAACCCCGAAGAAATCGAGAAAGTGTGCAAAGAGCACAACTTCGACATGTCGAAGTTCAACATCGTTCCGGAATATGTGGACACCAAGGCTGCGGCCAAGGCTTGCGACCTCATCAACGCCGGCGAAGGCCAGATTCTGATGAAGGGTCTGCTGCCCACCGACAAATATATGCGTGCCATCCTGAACAAGGAGAAGGGTCTCTGCCCGCCGAAGGCCACCCTGTCGCACGTCACCGTCATCGAGAACCCGGCCTACCACAAACTGCTCATCGTGGGCGACGTGGCCGTGATCCCCGCTCCCGAATTCAAGGAGAAACAAGCCATCCTCAAATATCTGGTCGAAACCGCCAAGGCTCTCGGCATCGAGAAACCGAAAGTGGCTTGCCTGGCCGCTACCGAGCAGATGTCCGTGGGCATGCAGGCTTGCGTTGACGCCGCCCTGCTCGCCACTATGGCCAACCGCGGACAACTGGGCAATGTCAGCGTTGAAGGTCCTATCTCTTTGGACCTCGCCATCGACCCGGAGACCGTGGCTATCAAGAAGTTCAAGAGCGAGGTGGCTGGTGATGCCGACTGTCTGCTCTTCCCGAACATCGAAACGGGCAACGTCTTCTACAAATGCTGCACCAAGTTCAACCACGCCGAACTGGGCGCTCTCCTCAAGGGTGCCAAGGTGCCGTGTGTGCTCTCGTCCCGCGGCGACAGCGCCAAGACCAAGATGTACTCCATCGCCCTTGCCGCTTTGATGGCATAATTCTTTGATTACTATGATGATACCAGCCGCTATACTCAACTTCGTTGACTTCCGCATCATCGATGTCCTCGACATCCTGATTGTGGCTGTTCTACTGTTCGAGCTATACAAACTGACGAAAGGCACCGCCGCCGTGAAGATTTTCTGGGTGCTGGCGCTGCTGTTCGTCATCTGGGAAGTGGTTTCCTATTTCCACTTCACCATGCTCTCCGCCCTCATGGGCGAAATCATGAGCGTGGGCGTGCTGGCCATCATCATCCTCTTCCAACCCGAAATACGCAAGTTCCTGCTCTATATCGGCGACGGCCGAGTGATGCACTTCTTCAGCGAGCGCTTCGCGAAACAGACGAAAACTTCGGCATACACCGAGGAAATCGAGGCCGTGAAGAGCTCGTGCCGCCACATGTCGGCGACCAAAACCGGTGCGCTGATCATCTTCGCCCGACAGACACCGTTGGACGAGTTCCTGAACACCGGCGAGGTGATTGACGCCAAACCGTCAGCCGAGCTGTTGGAGAACATCTTCTTCAAAAACAGCCCGTTACACGATGGCGCGGTCATCATCAAGGACCACCGAATCGCCGCTGCTCGATGCATCCTCCCCGTGTCGAAGAACCGTGACCTGCCACAAGAGGTCGGCCTGCGACACCGCTCCGCCCTCGGCGCCACCGAGTTCACCGACGCCATCGCCGTAGTCGTCTCCGAGCAAACCGGCAACATCTCCATCTGCCACAACGGCGAGCTCACCCGCGACTACACCTCCTCCACGCTCCGTCAAGCACTTGAGGAGATGCTGACCAAAGAGTAAGCCTTTTTGCGTATGTTTATGACACAAAAAGAGGAGTTTTTATATCGAACTCCTCTTTTTTGTTAAACGAAAGCGCCATTTTGGCATTAAACTTTAAGCCAAAAAGAAAGTCGCGAACTTATCATCTATAAATATTGTATGAAGAAACATGCACTACTGTTAATCTTTATATCGTTAATGTTCAACGGTATATATGCCCAAAGTGACACAGGGAGACTCACCCTCACCCTCGAAGAGTGTCTGCAATACGCGGAGTCCAACAACTTTTCTTTACAGTCAGGAGGCATCAATGTCTCCGCCTCAGAATTGAACCTGAAACAGGCCAAGGAAAACCTCGCCCCATCGGTGTCAGCCTCGGCCACACAAGGTTTCAACTTCGGAAACTATGAGAAATCCGTGGGCTGGAACGGCAATTACGGTGTCAACGCCGGCGTGACCCTCTTCAACGGACTGAACAATTACAATAAAATCCAACAGGGCAAGCTGAACGTGGAACAGTCGGAACTTGCGCTCGAGAGAGACCGGAACAGCATCCGCATCTCCGTGATACAGGCGTTCCTGGCCATCATGATGAACGAGGACCTCCTCGCCTACCAGAAGCAGGTAGTGGCCGCCAGCAAAGAGCAGGTGGAGCAGGGCGACCAGAAACTCAACGTCGGACAGATTCTCGAAAGCGACTCCAAAATCCTCCACGCCCAGTATATCTCCGATATGTACGATATGGAGAATACGAAAAACACTATCCGGGTTAACTACTTGAAACTCAAAAGTCTGCTGTCCATTGATCCGTTCCGGGAAATCACCATTGTGCGCCCGGACAGCGCAACATTGTTCAAGAGTATGGAACTCCCCTCTATGGAAGAGCTGATTACCCGCTCCATGGCCTACCTCCCCCAGCTGAAAATCAGCGAAAACGAAATCAAGAACGCCGAGTATGATGTGAAAATCCAAAAGTCCGGCTACTACCCCACCCTCTCGGCAAGCGCGGGCATCAGCACGGGCTACAACGGCTCCAACCTCACCGCTCCCAACACCGGCTGGGGAACGCAACTGTGGCACGGCCTCGGCGAAAACATCGGACTGAGCCTCAACATCCCCATCTACCAGCGAGGTTCCGTGAGAAACAATGTCAAGCTGGCGGAATACCGCGCCGAACAGGTCGAACTTGACCTTAAAGAGACAAAATACCAAATCGGTCAGGAACTGCAACAAGGCTACTTGGATGTGCTGAACGCGCAGAATGACTTCATCGCGGCGGAAATCAAGATGCAGGCCTACCTCGAAAACTACAAAACCTACGCGGTGAAATTCAAGTACGGCTCCGTGACCGCCGTCGATCTCATCCAACAACAGACCAACTTCCTCGACAAACTCGACGATTTCATGGAGGCGAAATATAAATATGTACTGCTACGGAAGATTTTAGACGTATATATGGGAGTTCCTGTGAAGCTGTAATCACAAATCTCAAGTCACAAATCACAAATCACACGTCACAAAGGGACGATCTAAAGAAAAAGAGTATGAAAAAATCGAAGAAACTATGGTGGACATTGGGTATTATCGCGGCGGTTATCCTCGTGCTGATTCTGATGTTCTCGATGAAGAAAGGCAAGAAAAGCGAACTGCGGGTGGAGACCGAGCGCAGCCGCACCGACAGCATCGAAGTCACGGTGACCGCCACCGGCGAGCTGCAACCCGTCTATAAGGTGGATGTCGGTACGCAGGTGTCCGGCATCGTGGAACACATCTATGTGGACTTCAACTCCGTAGTCAAGAAGGGGCAGCTGTTGGCTGAACTCGACCGCTCGAACCTCAACGAGCAGATGAAGACGGCACAGGCCAGCGTGTCGAACGCACAGAGCAACCTGACGCTGGCACAACAGCAGTTCGACCGCATCAAGGCGCTGTACGACAACAAGGCGGCCACTCTGGAGGCCTACGAGTCAGCCATCAACACGCTGACACTGGCCAAGAACCAGCTCAAAACGGCCCAGTCGGACCTGTCGCGGGCGCAGACCAACCTCTCCTACGCCACCATCTACTCGCCCATCGACGGCGTGATCATGGACAAGGCCGTGGAAGAGGGACAGACCGTGGCCTCGTCGTTCAACACCCCTACGCTGTTCACCATCGCCAACGACCTAACCCAGATGCAGGTGGAGGCGAAAGTGGACGAGGCCGACATCGGTGAGGTGAAGGCCGGCCAGCCCGTCACCTTCACCGTCGATGCTTTCCCCGACGATGTCTTCACCGGCACCGTCAAAGAGGTCCGCATCAACCCGACGGTGACCTCCAATGTGGTGACTTACACCGTCATCATCAACGCACCCAACCCCGAGAGCAAACTCTTCCCGGGCATGACCGCCAGTGTGACCATCACCACCAAGAAGGAGAGCGGGGTCTGCATCCCCATGACCGCCCTGTTCGCCTCCTTCGACGCAGAGACGATGAAACAGTTGGAGAAGAAAGGGTACACGTTCAACTCGCTGTACAAAAACCAGGAGGAGCTCACCCAAGGACTGAAAGACATCACCAAGAAAACCATTTGGGTGAAAACCGGAGAGAACACCTACGAACAGAAAAGTGTGACCGTGGGGTTGAACAACGGCGTCAGCACCCTGATTCCTGAAGGATTGCAAGAGGGTGTGGAGGTCGTCACTGGCGTAAGCGAAGCATCAGGAGCAGCCCAGGGCAAAGACGGCGGAAGTTCCAACCCGTTCATGCCCGGCCCCCCGCAACGTAAAACCCGGTAATTATGGCAAAAGACATATTACGAGTAGAGAAACTGGAACGCGTGTTCCGTGTGGGCAGCGAAGACGTGCATGCTCTGAAAGGGGTCTCCTTCACCATCACGGAAGGAGAGTTCGTGAGCATCATGGGCACCAGCGGTTCCGGCAAATCGACACTGCTGAACATCCTCGGCTGTTTGGACACCCCCTCCGCCGGCGACTACATCATCGACGGAGTCTCCATCAAGAAGCTGAGCAAAAACGAGTTATCGACACTGCGCAACCGTAAAATCGGCTTCGTGTTCCAGAATTACAACCTGTTGGCGCGCACCACAGCCATCGAGAACGTGGAGTTGCCGCTGTTCTACAACAGCGACGTGCCCGCCCGTGAACGCCGCGACCGTGCGATTGCGGCCTTGAAGCTCGTGGGCTTGGAGAGCCGTATGGAGCACAAGCCCAACCAACTCTCCGGCGGCCAGCAGCAGCGCGTCGCCATCGCCCGCGCCCTGGTCAACGACCCCGTCATCCTGCTCGCCGACGAGGCCACCGGCAACCTCGACACCCGCACCTCCTACGAAATCATGAGCCTGTTCCAAGATTTGCATGAACAGGGAAAGACCATCGCCTTCGTGACGCACGAGCCCGACATCGCGACCTTCACCACCCGAAAGATCAAGCTCCGCGACGGACAAATCATCGAAGACGCGCCCATCAACATCCAGTCGGCCGCCGAGGCATTGGCCGCCCTCAACCTCCAAAAAGAAGACTAAGCTATGAATATCGGTAACCTCATCAAAGTGGCCTTCAGCTCGCTGTTCCGCAACAAGATGCGCACCGCCCTCACTATGCTCGGCATCATCATCGGCATCGCATCCGTCATCGCTATGGTCAGCATCGGGCAGGCCTCCACCCAAAGCGTCAAAACGGAACTCTCCTCTATGGGTTCCAATATGATTATGATTATGCCCGCCCGTCAGCAGCGTGGCGGCGTGGATATGGGTATGTCTTCCTCCAAATCGTTGGACAACAAAGACTTGGAATCCCTGACGAAGAACACCCGCTACGTGGCCGCCGTGTCGCCGATGGTCAGCAGCAGCAAGCAACTGATTTACGGCAACAACAACCATAGCTGCTCCATCAACGGGGTGTCCGCCTCCTACTTGGACATCCGGAAATACGAAATCAAAGAGGGCGTGATGTTCACCGACGACGATGTGCGACGCTACAACAAGGTGTGTCTCATCGGGCAGACCGTGGTGAAAAAGCTGTTCACCAACGGGGAGAATCCCATCGGGAAGACCATCCGTTTCGGTACCATCCCCATGACGGTGATCGGAACGCTGGCGGAGAAAGGACAGAACGGCATGGGCAACGACCAAGACGACATCGTGTTAGCCCCTTATACCACCATCCAGAAGCGCTTTTTGGGTATCAACTACTTCAATATGATGTTCGCCTCGGCACGCAGCGAGGAGGAGTCGGAGTTGGCGGCCACGGAAATCACCTACATTCTGCGCAGCAACCACAGCATCAAGAGCGGCGCGACCGACGATTTCGAGATCCGCACACAGGAAGAGCTGGTTTCTACACTGAGTTCCATCTCCAGTTTGATGACTACGCTGTTGGCGGCCATCGCTTCCATTTCGTTGGTGGTGGGCGGCATCGGCATCATGAACATTATGTACGTCACGGTGACCGAGCGAACCAAGGAGATCGGTCTGCGCATGGCCATCGGGGCGCACAACCGCGACATTATGCTGCAGTTTCTGTGCGAAAGTGTGATTTTGAGCCTGATTGGCGGCATCATCGGCATCGTTTTCGGGCTGATTATCTCTTTCGTGGCCTCGAAGCTGATGCACATGCCCTACGTGGTGAGCGAGATGGCCATCTTTGGGTCGTTCCTCGTTTGCGCCCTCACCGGCATCTTCTTCGGCTGGTACCCCGCGAAGAAGGCGGCCAACATGGATCCGATTTCCGCGCTGCGGTACGAGTAAAATCGTATCTTTGCCGCCGCAAAAAATCGAGAGAAATGGAGCAGAAAAACAAGGTTAAAGAGCAGATTATCGCTTACTTAATGTTAATTGCCGGCAGCTTCCTTTTTGCCGTCGGCGACGTGATGTTTGTCAACCCGTACCTGCTGGCCCCGGGCGGCACCTACGGTCTTTCCAACGTGCTGAATACCGTATGGCCCTGGAAAATCAGTTACTACGCTATCTGCATGGACATCCCACTGCTCCTTATCGGCACCTGGATTCTGGGCCCCAAGTTCGGCTTCAAGACCGTCCTTTCCACTATTCTGATTTTCGCATTCACTTGGCTGATAGAGACTTTCTGGGGTTATAATCCCGTGATTCACGAAGGCATCGTGGAAGTCGCCAATATGCCCAATATGGTGCAGATTCCGCATAGCGAACTCTTCTTCATGCCCGACTACTTCCTCAACACCGTGGTGGCCGGCATTATCTACGGCATCGCCATCGGACTGATTTTCAGGTCGGGAGCTACTTCCGGCGGCAGCGACATTATCTCCATGATTATCCACAAATACACGAAAATCTCCCTCGGCACCCTCGTGATGATTGTCGATTCCGTCATCACCCTCACCACGCTCATCGCCTTCAAGCAGATCCGCCTGCCCATCTACTCCATCATCCTGATTTACATTGAGGGCAAGATCATCGACCTCATCGTGGAGGGCATGAAGACCTACAAGACCGTCTATATCGTGACCAACAACGTGGAAGCCATGCGTAACTACATCCTCAACGACCTCAAGCGCGGCGGCACGCTGTTCTTGGGCCAAGGCCTCTACGCCGGCACCGAGCGCAGCATGATCTATGTCTCCCTTGAGCGCTCCGACCTCGTAAAACTGAAGAACAACCTTCACAATATCGACCCCACCGCCTTCGTGAACATCATCGACAGCGCGGAAATCATGGGACAAGGGTTCAAGGCGCTGCCCACGGAATAAGGCGACAGGCAACAGTAAGCAGTTTTTATCGTAATATAATTCCTTGAGCAGCCCCGTAGGGGCAAGAGCTCGGTAGCCCAGGGTAAGGCGAAGCCGCAACCCTGGGGTTGAAACGAATGACGATGACAAAACGATGAACGATATCAGAAACATAGCGGTAATCCTTGCAGGTGGGAGCGGACAGCGGTTCGGGGCCGAGCTGCCAAAGCAGTTTTTGCCGTTAGCGGGTAAGACCGTGATCGAACACAGCGTCGAGGCGTTCGAGCGGTGCGAGGCCATCGACGAAATCGCGGTGGTGATGCATCCCGACCATATCGACGCCATGCAGCGTATCATCGACCGCAACGGCTGGAGCAAGGTCCGCAAGCTCCTCCCAGGCGGCGCGGAACGCTACCTCTCGACGTTGGCAGCCATCAACGCCTACAGAGACCTCGACGACGTGAACCTCATCCTTCACGACGCCGCGCGTCCCGCCGTGAGCCAGCGGATTGTCAACGACGTGGTGACCGCCCTACAGACGCACTCCGCCGTAGCCGTCGCCATTCCAGCCACAGACACCGTCTTCGAGGTCTCGGACGACGGCGCCACCATCACGGCCATCCCCGACCGCAAACGGCTGCGCAACGCCCAGACCCCGCAGGCCTTCCGCCTCGACATCCTGCAGGATGCCTACAACAAAGCTCTAAAAGACAATGATTTTACTTGCACTGACGACTGCGGCGTACTCCTCCGCTATCGTCCCGACATTCCCATACACCTCATCTCCGGCGACATCACCAACCGAAAACTCACCTACCCCGAAGACACCACCCTCCTCGAAAAAACCTTAAACCTTAACCCCTAAACCATAAACCTCAACCCTTAAACCTTAAACCTTAAACCTCAACCCTTAAACCTTAAACCATAACCCTTAAACCATCACCCATCACAGCACCGTCAGGCTTCCCGTCACGCGGAACCGGCGTCCTGCGCTGTCGGTGTATTCAATGATGTAGTTATAGACAACTTGGTGGTGGACCTGTCCTCTATATTCGCCATTCCATTGGAAATTCTTGTCGTTGGAGTAGAACACCTGTTCGCCCCATCGGTTCAATATGCTGATTTCGAATAGATTGATCCCACTCTTGGCATGTTCTGAGAGACAGAAAACGTCATTCAGGCCGTCACCGCGTCCGGGAGTGATGGCATTGGGCAGGTACAGCTGGAACACGCAGGGCTCGATGGCATATTGTGCGGTGACGCTGCAGCCTCCCTGCGAGGCCGTCACACTGTAGAGGCCAGGAGCCGTCACCGTGATGTTCGGGGTCAGCTCACCCGTACTCCACTCATAATCCGGCATATTCGACACCACCATGAGCTCCGCCGACATCTCCTCGCAAAAATCCAGGGTGGGGCTCACGATTTGCAATGCCGTGTCGATGACGGTGACCTCCAACTGCACAATGCTGTCGCAACCATCCACCGTCTGGAGATTCCGGGTACGCAGAAGCGTGTCCGCCCCGACGGTCTCCAACGGCAGAATGGAGAACCCGTTTCCGTAGTAGCCCTCTCCTTCGCAAATCTCCACCTCGAATTCCGTCGTCTGGGGCTCGTAAATGTCAAGCACGAGGGTCATCGAGCTGTCGCAACCGTGGATTGTGCTGTAATGGAGCACCGAGGTCAATGTTCCCGGAGTCGCGGTTTCCGTTTCGGAAAGGTCAAAACCGTGGTCTTGGTAAGGATTGCCAGCACAGATGGCATCATGGATAGAGTCAGCACTGACCGGCCAGACGGCAATGTCCAACGTGTCACTGTATAGGGTGCCGCAGACGGCGCTAATCCAAGCGCGGCGCAGGTGGAACGGCTCGGTCGTGGGCGTCTGGAACAGGTAATTCTGAGTGTTGTTGTTGCCCGATAGCGGTGCCCAGCCCGCACCGTCGGAGGACATCTGCCACTGATAGACGCAATCGTCGCCGGTAGCGGCAGTGCCGGAAACGATACCGAGCGTGTCACCGTAGCAAACCGACTGCGACGCGGTGATAGAGCCCGGCAGCATCTCCCCGTGCAAAGTATTGAGCGTCACCGATACGGTAACCGAGCAACCGGCAGCATCCGTTACCGTGAACGTGTACTGACCCGCCGGCCGATTGGCAATCTGAGTGGTCGTGGAGATAGGAGTTCCCGTAGCGCCCGTCCACTGATACACCAACGGAGACACCCCGCCCGTGACCGTGACCGTGGCAGCACCGGTGCTCTCTCCAAAACAGTTGATATGGGTGACATTACCAATGGTGGCCGCAAGGTTGTCCACCGTCACCGTATAGGTCAGCACACTGTCACTGCCATACACGGTATGCAGTGAATCGGTGAACGAAGAGGTAGCCGTGAACGTGCGACCGTGCCACACCAACGGCAGGGCGGAAGAGCAAACCATCGTGTCGTACGCCAGGAAATAGTTCGGATGGATATAGACGCTCTCCATAATGACAGAATCGCAATTGCTCTGAGAGGAAAGCGTGTAACTGAATTGGAAGAACTCCTCGGAACCAGCCATAATGGTGATGTCCGCCGCCTCTAAATAGTAGGGGAGCTGATTCTCCAAAAGATGGAGTGTATCGTAAGTGACAGAACTGTGATTCACTGTCAAATGGAGGGTTACAACGCTGTCACAACCGGCACTGTTCGTCAATGTGTCAGTGAAGATACCCGTTTGGGAATAGACCGCCCCGTTCCAGAGTATACTGTCGCAAACGGCAGTGTCTATAACCGTGTGACTCAGCACATAAACTGTGAGATAGACCGTGGTGTCATGGCTACAGCCGTACTGATTCTGGAGATGGAACGAGTAAGAGACCAACGTGTCGTGTCCGAGGGTGTCGGGCGGCGCGAAGAGGAACGCCGTGTCCCCGACGGCTGTCACCCACGGTCCCTCTATCGCTACAGAGGTCACGTTTGTGGAAGGATTCGTTGCCGACGCCCACCCGAAAAGATAATCATTGCCGGCACATAAACCGGAGGAATGGAACGATTCGATGGGATTTCCTACGAACGTTCCGGACAACTCCAAAGAGGTGGTTTGGGTACAGCCATACTCGTTCGAAACAGTAACCATGTAACTACCCGCTGCATAGACGGTGATGGATGCTGTGGTGTCGCCCGTACTCCAAAGATAAGCTGTGGCAGTAGTTGTAACGGCTGTCAATGTGGCGGAATCCTCGGGACAGAGCACAGACGGACCGGAGATGGTGACATCCGGAATCTCCATCACGTGCAACCGCATTTCCACGGTGCTGTCGGCACCAGAGGATGCCGTTAGCACCACCGACTGCGTATCCGCTCCCGTAAAGGAGACTCCATTCCACGAGAAAGGTAGCAAGTTGCTGCAAACGGTACTATCGAGGGTTGTGGCGACATTGAAGAACACCGTCAAATCGAGGGTGATGATACTGTCGCAACCGGCGATATTCATCGTGGTATCATGATAGATACCCGTGGCATCATACTGCTTGCCGTTCAGCGTATAGGGGAGCTGGTTCTGCACCACGGTGTCCACAATGGTGGTGTAGGTGCTCGGCCCTATGATCAGCCTCCTTGTCACGATGCTGTCGCATCCGTTGGCGGCGAGGTGGAACGTGTCAACGATGATCGTGTCCCCAGTCGTGCCTGCCGGGATAGGGTGACTGGCACCAGGAACGTGCCAAACGGCCGGGAGCATGCTCTCACAGATGATAAACGGCACTTGGGTCGTGTGGACATTCAGGTTTACCTGCAGATGGAGAGTGGTCACACTATCGCAACCACAGGCAGCGGTATTGTGGAACACGTAATCGCCCGACAAAGTACCGACCTCGAACAGCGTATCATAATAGGAATACGGCAACTCGCCCTCGCAGATAGTGACCATGTCAACTGTGCTGACGGAGTGCAAAATGGTGAGCTGGAGTACGGTGACAGAGTCGCAACCGCTGGTGCTACCGCCGTAAAGGGTGTCTGTCGGATTCTCAGTCGGGGTCTCGAAGTAGGTGACCCCGCGCCAGACGAAGGAATCACAGGCGGTGGCAAGAGTATCGCCGAACGCTATCTCGCTGACCATGAGATGGAGGGTCACGATGGAGTCACATCCGAAAGCAGTCGTATCGTGAAACACGTAGTCGCCCGTTTCAGTACCCTCCAAAAAGAGAGTGTCGCGCCACTGATACGGAAGGTCGCTTTGGCAAATACCCTGCGTCTCATATTGGTTGTAGCTGGGTGAAACCGTCAACGAGAGCACATAGATGCTGTCACAGAGCGTTATCGGGTTGACCAACGAATCATAATAGACCCCTGTGGTGTCACATTGATGATTATGCCAGAAGAAAGGTATGTCATTTGCGCAAATTACGGTGTCGAAAATACTTTGGAAGACCTTGTTCACCGTCAGCACAAGCGTCACTGTAGAATCGCAGCCGTGAACAGTCTCCCGATGGAAGACGAAACTGCCGGTCTCCGTGCCAAGTTGGAACACCGTGTCGCGCCACGTGTAGGGCAGCTCGCTGTCACAGATGGTCGCCGACTCCTGTTGGTCGTACGTCGGATTCACCACCAACGACAGCGTCACCGTGGAGTCGCAACCGTGAACGGTCTCCCGATGGAACACGAAACTGCCAGTTGCCGTGCCAAGTTGGAACACCGTATCGCGCCACGTGTAAGGCAGCTCGCTGTCGCAGATGGTCGCCGACTCCTGTTGGTCGTACGTCGGGTTCACCACCAACGACAGCGTCACCGTGGAGTCGCAGCCGTGAACGGTCTCTCTATGGAAGACGAAACTGCCACTCTCTGTACCAGACTGGAACACCGTATCGCGCCACGTGTAAGGCAGCTCATTGTCGCAGATGGTCGCCGCTTCCTGCTGTTCATACGTCGGGTTCACTACCAACGACAGCGTTACCGTGGAGTCGCAACCGTGAACGGTCTCCCGGTGGAAGACGTAACTGCCGGTCCCCGTACCAAGCTGGAACACCGTATCGCGCCACGTGTAGGGCAGCTCACTGTCGCAGATGGTCGCCGCCTCCTGCTGTTCGTACGTCGGATTCACCACCAACGACAGCGTCACCGTGGAGTCGCAACCGTGAACGGTCTCCCGGTGGAAGACGTAACTGCCGGTCGCTGTGCCGGGTTGGAACACCGTGTCGCGCCACGTGTAGGGCAGCTCGCTGTCGCAGATGGTCGCCGCCTCCTGCTGGTCGTACGTCGGATTCACCACCAACCACAGCGTCACCGTGGAGTCGCAGCCGTAAACGGTCTCCCGGTGGAAGACGTAACTGCCAGTCCCCGTGCCGGGTTGGAACACCGTGTCGCGCCACGCATAGGGCAGCTCGCTGTCGCAGATGGTCGCTGCCTCTTGCTGATTGTAGATCGGATTCACCACCAATGACAACGTCACTGTGGAATCGCAGCCGTGAACGGTTTCCCGATGGAAGGCGTAACTGCCGGTCGCCGTGCCGGATTGGAACACCGTGTCGCGCCACGCATAGGGCAGCTCACTGTCGCAGATGGTCGCCGCCTCCTGTTGGTCGTACGTCGGGTTCACCACCAACGACAACGTCACCGTGGAGTCGCAACCGTGTATGGTCTCCCGGTGGAAGACGTAACTGCCAGTCCCCGTGCCGGGTTGGAACACCGTGTCGCGCCACGTGTAGGGCAGCTCGCTGTCGCAGATGGTCGCCGCCTCCTGCTGATTGTACGTCGGATTCACCACCAATGCGAGCATCACAATGCTGTCACAACCAGTGACAGCCGCAAGTGTATCGAGATACATTCCCGTTGTATCGTAGTACCTTCCGTTCCACTCGAACGGCAATCCGTTGTCACAAACGGCGACCGGCACGGTTCGATGGAAGACCGGATTCACCGTAAGCTGCAACACATATATGCTGTCGCAACCCGTCACGGTTGACACCAAGGAATCGTAATAGGTATTCGCCGTATGATACTCACCACCACGCCACTGGAACGGCAGCTGGTTTTCACAAACGGTTTGACTCAACGTGTCGCGGAACACCGGATTCACCACCACATTCAACACTTCGATGCTGTCGGCGCACTCCAAATGCTGGGAAACCGTGACAGTGGAAGTGCTGCTGAACGTCTGGTTGTGCCAAACAATCGGGGTCTTGTTGACACAAATAGCCGTATCGTATGGATATATCACGGAAAGATGCAACGTAAGCACACTGTCGGCACCATGAACCGTATGCAGAAGCGTATCCTGACATCCCGCACTGTTGAATGTCAGACCCTCCCACAAATGAGGCAGCTCGGAGTCATAAACGGTATCGTATAAATCGACGTGTTTGTGAGCGTAAACCATGATAGCGACGGTGGTGTCAAACGTGCATCCGTTTTCATCAACTAATGTGAATGTGTAGTTCACCAACGTGTCATTCGCCAGCGTGTTGGGGGGTGTGATGATGAAGACGGAGTCGTTGCCGTCGATACGGGAAACCCACAGCGAGTCGAAGTCCATCTGGGCCAGCGGGAGATAATGTTCGCTGGCCAAATGTTCCGCCACCCCCATCTCACACTCGAAAATATACCCATTGTTAATGGTGATTCCATCAATCACCTCTACCGTCCAGGTACCATTGACTGGGCATCCGATCAAACTGTCGAATGACTCGTCTGGATGGTAGAATTGCGATTTCTCGACCACATTGGAGGAGTCGAGAATGATGTATAATTCCGAGCCTAAATAATAGAGGGTAGCATTGCTGGTATCCACCAAACAACCGTTGGCAGACGCATATTGATATCCCTCTGTGGTGTTATCAGACCAGCAATAGTTCCATCCCTCCCCAGGTGGGTTTACGGTGGGGTCACATCGGTTGTTATTGTCAATAAAGTTCGGATTTCCCATCCAAGCTATTATGTGTGGCCAGTTATAATTATAGACATAGTTCACGTTTCCTGCCGGCCACCCTTTATGCGAAGCATCAATGGATGCTAAACATTCTGAAAGGCTGCCACCATCAAATTTCTTCAAAATATCCGCCTGCTGTCCATTCGGACATGTCAGGTTGATATAGAGGTCTATAGGGGCTGAATGCTCTATTTTCAGGCGAATGTAACGGATTTCATCAGTCGAGTGGATGACGGCGGTGTCGGGAAATCCTTCAAAGCCCATCTCCGCCCTGTAGGAGCATCCGAGCGGTTCACACGGTACACCGTCGGGCAGAAATGTAACCGTTGAATAGGATAATGTGGACAAGGGGTTGGAGTACTGGAGACCGCTTCCCTGCACAGTGTCCAACGGCATCGTCCCGATGACGACGGTCTGCGTGTCGCCCGCCACCATGTCATGGAGGAAGGCGTTCAAGATGGGATTCTCGGACTCGAACACGTGGAATCCTTCAGACTCCGCAAAGCACCCGTTGGCGAAATAGGAGGTCACGGTGTAAGCACCGGTTTCCGACACGACGATAGATGCCGTGGTCGCACCATTGCTCCAGAGATAAGAGAGCGGTTCAGAGCTGGTTACCGCAGTGAGCGTCACGGAAGAGTCCGGACAGAAGAACTGCGGACCCGCAATGGACACCGTCGGGGTAGACACCACCGTCAAGTACAAGGTGTCTGCGCTGGGACAACCCTCAGCATTGACATAATCATAGTTATAAACACCTGATTCTGTATAGGTTGTACTATGCCAGACATAACTATCGCAAGCGGTTATGGTCTCAACATTATGGGTGCCATGGTTAACAATCAAATGCAGGGTCACGGTACTGTCTGCACCGTGCTGGTCGGTGAATGTCCACTCATAACTTCCAGTCTCCGTGTATATTGAGTCATGCCACTCGTAACCTTCGCAAGCAACCGCCGAGAAGACGTTGGCAGAGGAGTAGTAAACCGTCAGATAGAGGGTGTCCACCTGCGTACATCCGTTGGCATCCGTATGAACGTGGTAGTATGTACCCGACTGCACGTAGGTGTTGCCATTGCCGCTCGTCCAAACGTAGGAATCGATTGCTGTCTCGGTGTACGACAGATGCTCCGGATGAAGAATCGTCAAATGGAGCACTGTGATGCTGTCGCACTCGTTGGATCCCATATCGATATTGTGTTGCTCCAGCGAGCCATCCGCTATGGCGGTCTCCTCGGGGGTCAGAGAGAACCCGTAAAGGTCATACGCAGTGTTGAAACAAACCTCATCGTAAATATGCCGCAGCACCGTGTCCTTGACTGTCAGGTGGAGCACCGTGACGCTGTCACACTCGTTGGACCCCATGTCGTGGTGGGTGCGCTCGATGACCGCGCCCGCCGTGCCCGTCTCCTCTGAAGACACAAAGAACCCGTAATTGTCATAGTCATAGTCAAAACAAACCTCATCGTAAATATGATGCAGAACAGTGTCCTTGACCGTCAGGTGAAGCACCGTGACGCTATCGCATTCGTTGGCTCCCATGTCATAGTGGGTACGCTCGATGACCGCGCCCGCCGTGCCCGTCTCCTCAGAAGACACAAAGAATCCGTAGTTGTCGTACTCGTCTTGGAGGCACACCGCATCGTAGATGTGCCGCAACACCGTGTCCTTGACCGTCAGGTGGAGCACCGTGACGCTATCGCATTCGTTGGTTCCCATGTCATAGTGGGTACGCTCGATGACCGCACCTGCCGCGCCCGTCTCTTCGGATGTTATATGGAACCCGTAGTCATAGTACTCGTCGTGGAGACAAACCGCATCGTAGATGTCCCTTGATGTTGCATGATTAATCGTCAAATGCAGCGTATCAACCTGCTGACAACCGTTTGCATCCTCGTGAGCGTACATATAATCGCCGCTTTGCGTGTAAGTCGTACCATTCCATAGAAAGTTCTCGCAAACGGTTTCCGTGAGGACGGTGTGTGTCGGATTGTGGACAGTCAAATGCAAAGTATCGACCTGCGTGCAACCGTTCGCATCAAGGTGACTGTAGGTGTAGTCTCCACTTTGCGTGTAAACCGTTTCGTTCCAAGCGAAGTTCCCGCACGAGGTCTCCGTAAAGGCGGTGTGCACGGGATGGAAGACGGTCAAGTGCAGGGTATCAACGCTCGGGCAGTTGTCGGAATTGTCGTACTCGTAAGTGTAGGTGCCGCTCTCGGTGTAAGTCGTTCCATGCCAAGTATAATCCTCGCAGACGGAGAGGCTTTCAGTATTATGGGTGCCGTAATGGATGGTCAGATGCAGCGTCACAGTGCTGTCGGCCCCGTGGATGTCTTGATACTCACGCGTGTAATCGCCGGACTGCGTGTAGGTCTCGCCATCCCATTCGTAACTCTCACAAGACGTGGCCGAGAACTCGTCGGAAGAGGAGTAGTACACGGTGAGGTAGAGGGTATCGACCTGGGTACAGCCGTTGCCGTCGGTGCGCGAATAGTAGTAGGTTCCCGACTGCGAGTAGGTCTCGCCGGTGCCGTCCGTCCACGTGTAGCTGTCGTAGGCCGTCTCGGTGTACCCAAGATTCGTAGGATTGTGAATCGTCAGGTGAAGGGTATCGACCTGCGTGCAACCGTTCGCATCCTCGTGGATATAGGTGTAGTCGCCGCTCTCGGTGTAGGTTGTGCCATTCCAGGTGAAGCTCTCGCAAGCCGTCTCCATAACGGCGGTATGTATTGGGTGGAAGAGGGTCAAGTGGAGGGTGTCGGTGCTGGGGCATCCCTCGGCGTTGGTGTAGTCGTAGATGTATGTGCCGCTCTCAGTGTAAGTCGTTCCATGCCAGGTATAATCCTCGCAGGTGGAGAGACTTTCAGTATTGTGAGTGCTGTGGTTAATCGTTAGGTGGAGGGTGACGACACTGTCCGCGCCGTGGACATCGTGATAAGTCCATACGTGGTCTCCGGATTCGGTGTACGTCCGGCCGTCCCAAGTGTAGCTTTCGCAGGCGATGGCAGCGAACTCGTTGGAAGAGGAGTAGTACACGGTAAGGTAGAGGGTATCGACCTGGGTACAGCCGTTGCCGTCGGTGTGCGAATAGTAGTAGGTACCCGACTGCGTGTAGGTTTCGCCGTTGCCGTCCGTCCACGTATAGCTGTCGTAGGTCGTCTCGGTGAACCCAAGATTCGTAGGATTGTGAATCGTCAGGTGGAGGGTATCGACTTGCGTGCACCCATTCGCATCCTCGTGGACATAGGTGTAGTCGCCAGAGGAGGTGTAGGTCTGCCCATTGCCGTCCGCCCAGGTGTAGCTGCCACATTCCGCAATGGTGATGGCGTTGTGTGTCGGGTTGTGGATGGTCAGATGCAAGGTATCGACTTGCGTGCAGCCGTTGGCGTCCTCGTGGGAGTAGGTGTAGGTTCCGGAGGTGATATAGGTTTGCCCGTTACCGTCCACCCAAGTGTAGCTGCCACATTCCGCAATGGTGATGGCGTTGTGTGTCGGGTCGTGGATGGTCAGATGCAGGGTGTCAACCTGTGTGCACCCGTTGGCATCGGTGTAACTGTAAGTATAGTCGCCGGAGATCGTATAGGTCTGGCCGTTGCCATCCGCCCAGGTGTAGCTGCCACATGCGGTCGCTTCGACAAGTTCCGGTTCTGGGTCGTGGATACTCAAATGCAAGGTCAGTGTACTGTCACAACCCGACACCGAGGAGTACTCGAAAGTATAATCACCCGATTGCGAATAGGTAACACCTTGAAAAGTTACAGGATTACAAGTCGTTATCGTGGTATCTTCGTGATGGGGGACGAACACGTCCATCGGCACAATCGTGTCAAAGGAACAGCCGTCCGAGCTGTAAAAATGCAAAGTGCAATCGACGACCGTATCGTGTGGAAGGTCAGCGGGAGGTGATATGACAAACGAGGTATCCGTCACAACCGTTGTCCACAGGGCTTCCGGAACGATGGAATCGACATCAAAGCCACTATTGGTAAACAGCTCATCCGTCAGTGCCAACTCCCAACTGAAAACATATCCGTTGTCAATACCCCAGCCATCCATAACCTGGATGTACCAATCGCCATTCAACGGGCAACCAATCAGGCTCTCAAACGATTCGTCTGGGTGGTAGAATTGTATGCCGGCAGCTACATTGGAAGAATCCACAACACTGTTGGAAACGCTGGCGTTATAGTGGACGTTGGCACTTCGATACACCAACCCCCCATCTGCGGCATACACATATCCCTCGGAGGTGTTATTCGACCAACAATAATTCCATCCGATTCCAGGAGCGTTCGAAGGGTCATTCCTGTCGCATTTATCGGTCGCCCCGTAATCGTATGCCTCTCCAAAAAACGTGCCGCCACTTGCGTTTGTGCCAGTTTGCCAGTTTCTCGACGATTGCGGGATTTGGGAACTGCACTCCGTAGACCCCGAACCGGACCACCGCATAATGTCCGCCTTCTGTCCGTTAGGGCAGGTAATATTGATGTAGATGTCGCCGATAAAGGAGTGTTCCATGTTGATTTTCACGTAGTAGATATCGTCAACACTTTCCACTTCGGCGTTTTCACTGTAGTCGGTGAAAGTCAGTGTGGATCGGTAGGAGCAGCCATTGGGAGCGCAGGGAACACCATCGGGGAGGAAGGCGGTGTCTGCGATGGAGAGCGTGGATTGTATGTGGAACATCTCTATCTCACTGCCAGCGTGGTAACTGCCCTTAATCAGATAGTCCTCTCCTGCACACATCTTGGGAATTTGAATGGATTCAATAAAGTCCTCTATGGGTGAAATCGTGTGGGTGGCAATGACTCTGCACCCTTGACTGTCTGTAATCGTCACCCTGTATGTACCTACGTTTTGAACTGTGATGGATTGGGTGGTGGCCCCTGTATTCCACTGATAGGATGCCGCACTGCTGGCTGTGAGGGTGATGGAATCCGTCGCGCAGAAATAGCTGTTGCCCGTTATCGACATGACAGGCTTGGGCTGCACGTACAACTCCACGGCCATCCATATCCCATTCTGAACCATTTTAGGCAAAACATGCCATCCTGCGGTCAACAATACGGTGTCAAATCCGTGTTCTTGATAAGGAGTCCCTACACAGGTGGTGTCTTTCACGATATCGCAAACACAATGCACCATAAACTCGAAACCGCTTCTTACCACCGATCCGTCTGAATGGAACACCATCGTGAGTGCGCCTGAGGGAGATGTGGAGACAATCGGAACTGTTACTGCACCCACCCCGCCCAACGTTGTAAGAGGCATCCCCGACACGCCGGCGCCACTGTAAATTCCGAGGTGGTCGTATGTGGTTTCCGTGTTGTACGTTCCGAATATGGCGAGCCTGCAGCCACTGCTGGAGGGGTAGAGGATGAGCGTGTCATTGCTGCTGTTGGAATAATCGCCTGAGCCACCATTGTCATAAAAGAGCATGGGCGTTTGCGAACAGTTCACTGTTTCGGTTCCGTTATGCATGTAGATGGCCGGGGGCAACGACGGGCAGTCTATACAGTTGATTTGCGCCACCCAACCTTCAGAGTTGACTGTATTGTCGGAATGGAACACGAAAGTCAACGCTCCCCCTGTGTATGAAGTCACTGTAAAGTTGGAAAGCGTACCGGAATATGATCCTAAAAAGATTCCCGATGTGGAAGTCCCATCATACACGAGCAATTCGTCGTAACTGGATTCCGTAGAGAAACTGGTGAACGTGACGCTCAAACATTTCGTCGAATCTGACGACACGAATGTTTGAGTATAGTGAGAACTGTATCCGTAATCCCCGTTCGGACCGCCTGAGTCATAGAAGTACCTAGGGGATTGGGAGCATAACACCGTGTCTACCCCATTGTGCATGTATTCGGGTGACGGCGGTGGGCAATCCGCGCAGGTGATAACGGCCGCCCAACCTGCGTAGCTATACCACGACGATGCGTTGGAATGAAACACAAAGGTCAAGGCTCCGGAAGTCGAGTAAATGTCATCCGGGATATAATCGTTAGCATAGGTGCCTATCAGCGGGGCGTTGGTATCGTTGCCATCGTAAACCGCTAAATAATCCAAGTAGTAATCCACCTCTTCTTCATAGTCGTAGAAGGATTCTTCCACCTCAAAAAAGGTGAAAGCGAGTTTCAAGCAACCGTTGAAACCATCCTCCAATTTGAACGTCTGAACAATGTGCAAGGAGTCAGCATAATTCCCATTCGGACCACCTGGATCGTAAAAGTATATAGGGGTTTGCGAGCAGTTCAACGTGACGGTCTGTCCATCGGTCATGACATAGCTCTGCCCTTGCAGAAAATTAACCTGCAGCAGGAGAAGCGTCAGCCATATTCCCAAAAAGACAGCCCGTCTCATCTGATGAAATATACAGTATACAAAAACCGCAAAGATACATTTTTTCCTGATGAACAGGGTGGATTGAACCTGTTCTTATAAATAGTGCATTGTTGATATTATCCGGGATTTTAGAATGCGAGCAACGTGTCTTGCTGAATGAAAAAAAATGTATCTTTGCGGTTTGTATTTAGATTAAAATTAAAACGTAAAGTATTATGAGTGAAAAAGATACAAATATGGTGATAGAAGAACTCCGTCAGTCGGAAGCTTTATTGGAAGGCCATTTCCTCCTTTCCTCCGGCCGTCACAGCGACCGCTACTGTCAGTGTGCCAAACTGTTGCAATACCCTGACAGAGCCGAGCGCGTGATCGCGAAAATCACGGAGCAGGTGAAAGACCTGGGCATCGACATGGTGGTGGGTCCGGCTATGGGCGGCATCATCGTGGCCTACGAATTGGGTCGCCAGTTGGGTGTCCCGGCTATCTTCACCGAGCGCGTGGACAACGTGATGTGCCTGCGCCGCGGCTTCGAGGTGAAACCCGGCATGAAGCTCCTCATCTCCGAAGATGTGGTCACCACCGGCAAGTCCTCGCTCGAGACCATCGAGGTGCTCAAGGCTTTCGGCGCCGAGATTGTGGGCGTGTGCTGCCTCGCCGACCGCAGCGACGGCTCTTTCCCCTACCCCGTCTATAGCGCCACCAAACTCAACATCCAAAGTTGGGCCGTCGAAGACTGCCCGCTCTGCAAACAGGGCCTCCCGTTCGTGAAACCCGGCAGCCGGAAGATGTAAGACTTATGACTTAAGAACTTTGAACTTTGAACTTTGACTCACAACAATTATCACAAATCACAAGTCAAAAATCACAAGTCACAAGTCAAAAAAATAGTATATTTGCCGCCGTTTTAAAATTCATTGATGAAAAACCCGAAATTATCCAGCCGATACGCCAAGGCGCTGTTCGACTTCGCCGGCGAGAAAAACCAGGTGGAAGAGGTGCATGGAGACCTTCAGCTTTTCGCGAACACCCTGAAAGAGAACCGCGAATTGCAGGTGTTGCTGCGCAATCCTGTCGTCCAGCCGCACCAGAAGCATCAAGTCTTCGAAGGCATCTTCAACGGCACCCTCCACGACATCACCTACCAGTTCCTTGACGTGTTGCTGCGCAAGAAACGCGAGCCGTCGCTGGACACTATCTGCGACGAGTTCTTCAAGCTATACAACGCCGCGCACAACATCCGTCCCGCCACCATCACCACCGCGAAACCGCTCGGCGAGACCCTCAGGAACAAGATTGTGGCTCTGCTCACCGAACAGACCGGCGCCACCGTCGTCTTGACGGAGGCCGTCAATCCCGACATCATCGGCGGCTTCGTCATCAAGATGGACGACTACTACCTCGACTCCAGCATTCTCTCCAAAATCAACAGGCTGAGGCAGGAGTTCTCCCAAAACAGTTTCCAAGTACAATTTTAAATCCCCATATAAATGGCAGAAATCAAACCCTCAGAAGTTTCAACTATACTGCGCCAGCAACTCGAGAACTTCAAACAGAAGTCCGAAATGGAGGAAGTTGGCACCGTCCTTCTCGTCGGCGACGGCATCGCCCGTGTCTATGGACTGCAGAACGCCCGTTCCGGCGAATTGGTGACGTTCAGCACCAAGAACGGCGACGAAATCACCGGCATCGCCCTCAACCTTGAAGAAGACAACGTGGGTGTCGTGCTGCTCGGCGACTCCAAGTCGCTGAACGAAGGCGACATCTGCAAGCGCACCGGCCGCATCGCCTCCATCAAAGTCGGCGAAGGTCTGCTGGGCCGCGTCATCAACACCCTCGGCCAGCCCATCGACGGCAAGGGTGACATCGAAGGCGAACTCTTCGAGATGCCCATCGAGCGCAAGGCCCCCGGCGTCATCTACCGCCAGCCCGTGAAGGAGCCCCTCCAGACCGGCCTCAAGGCTGTCGACGCCATGATCCCCATCGGCCGCGGACAGCGCGAGCTCATCATCGGCGACCGCCAAACCGGCAAGACGGCCATCGCCATCGACACCATCATCAACCAGAAATCCAACTACGAGCAGGGCAAACCGGTTTACTGCATCTATGTGGCTGTGGGACAGAAAGGTTCGTCCGTTGCTGCATTGGTGAAGACCCTCACGGAGCGCGGCGCGATGCCTTACACCATCGTGGTGACCGCCACCGCATCGGACGCTGCCGCTATGCAGTTCTACGCCCCGTTCGCCGGCGCCGCCATCGGCGAATACTTCCGCGACACTGGCCGCGACGCCCTCATCATCTACGACGACCTCTCCAAACAGGCTGTGGCCTACCGTGAAGTGTCGCTGCTGCTCCGTCGTCCGCCTGGACGCGAGGCCTACCCCGGCGATGTCTTCTACCTCCACTCCCGCTTGCTGGAACGCGCTGCCAAGATTATCGAATCCGATGAGATTGCGGCCAAGATGAACGACCTGCCCGAAACGCTGAAACCCATCGTGAAGGGCGGCGGCTCCCTGACGGCTCTGCCCATCATCGAAACCCAGGCCGGCGACGTCTCCGCCTATATCCCCACCAACGTGATTTCCATCACCGACGGCCAGATCTTCCTGGAGACCTCCCTCTTCAACGCCGGCGTGAGACCCGCCATCAACGTGGGTATCTCCGTGTCGCGCGTCGGCGGTAACGCCCAGATCAAGTCCATGAAGAAGGTGGCCGGCACCCTGAAACTCGACCAAGCCCAATATCGCGAGATGGAGTCCTTCGCCAAGTTCGGCTCCGACGTCGATGCCGCCACGCAGTTCATCCTCGACAAGGGCGTGCGCAACGTGGAAATCCTGAAACAGCCGCAATACACCCCGTACAAGGTGGAGGAGCAGATCGCCATCATCTTCTGCGGTTCCCGCGGCCTGCTGCAAAAAGTGCCCGTGACCAGTATCCGCAACTTCGAGACCGAGTTCATCTCCTACATGCACACCCACCATCAGGATGTTCTCGACACGTTAGCCAAGGGGGTCATTGATGACAACATCATGCAGCAGCTGACAACCGCCTGCGCCGAAGTGGCCAAAAAATACGAATAGCTATGGGCAACCTGAAAGAAATACGCACGCGGATCACCTCCATCGAATCGACGCAGAAGATCACCAGCTCCATGAAGCTGGTGTCGGCTGCCAAGCTTCGCCGTGCCCAGACCGCCATCCAGCATCTCCGTCCCTACTCCCAGAAGCTGAACGAGATACTGAACAACCTGGCCGGTTCCAATACGTCGGGCACCGAACAGATGAAGCTCTTCGAGCAGCGCGAGCCCGAGAAGGTGGTCATCGTCGTCATCACCTCGAACAAAGGCCTTTGCGGTGCGTTCAACTCGAACATCGTCAAGACCGTCAACCATCTGATTACGGAGAAATATGCCGAACAGCTACGCGCCGGCAACGTGCAGCTGATCTGCTTCGGCAAGAAGGGCAACGAACAGCTCAGCAAGCACTATCCCGTGACCTACTACAACGAGAAGTTGCTCGACAACCCCGACTTCACCGAGCTCTCCGCCATCGCCGACGATCTGATGAAACAGTTCGTCAACCACGACATTGACAAGGTTGACATCGTCTATAACCAGTTCCTGAACGCCGCCACGCAGCGCGTCACCGTGGAGGATTACCTGCCCGTGACCTTCATAGCGAACGACGAAGAGAAGAAGGTGACCAACGACTACATCATCGAGCCATCCGCCGACCAACTCCTGCAGGAGCTGATACCCAAGATTTTACGCACCCAACTGTACAAGACGTTATCTGATTCCATCGCGTCGGAACACGGGGCGCGGATGATTTCCATGACCAAGGCCACGGACAACGCCACCGAGATTCTACGCGACCTGCGCCTGAAGTACAACAACGCCCGCCAGTCGTCCATCACCAACGAGCTGATCGAGATTGTGAGCGGTGCCAACGCGCTGAACGGATAAACCGACGTGAAAAGACTCTGGCTCATAGTAGGGATTCTGTGCTGCCTGTCGGCGGTATTCGCGCAACAGAAGAAATATTCGGCGCGAGTGTTCGACGGCATCACCTACCAACCCCTCCCCGGCGCCAGCGTCTATAACATGAGCACCCAGCAGTTCGCCTTCACCGACAAGGACGGCCGCTTCGAGATTACCGTGTCGCTCAACGACACGCTCATCATCTCCAAGTCGATCTACCGGCAGCATGTGGCCGCCATCGACAAGAAGCTGTTCTACGGTTTCGAGGACTTCTTCCTCTATTACAAGGCCACGATGCTGAAAGAGGTGACCATCATCGGCATCAACCCTTCGTACGAAGGGTTCAAGAAGGACATCGTGACACTGGAACTTCCTGATTACTACAAACGTATGGAAGAGGCACAGCTGTCGGAATGGCAGAAAGCCAACGCCTCCTACAAACCGAGCGGCAACATCCTGTCGCTCGGCGGCACTGCCACGATGTCGCCCATCTCCTATTTCTACGACAAATACAGCCACAAAGGCAAGATGGGCCGCCTCTACAACGAGATGCTCTCCTACAACGAAGAGATGGAACGCATCCAGCAGAAGTACAACCGCGATCTTGTCTCGGAACTCACAGGGTTGCAGGGCGATGAGCTGTTGGACTTCATGATGTACTGCCATTTCAACTATTACGACTTGGTGCGCTGGAGCGACGAGCAAATCCGGGAGAAAATCCGTGCCAACTACTTCAATTACCAATACGACAGGATAGCCAATGAAAAACAATAGCGACTTCTGGAAAAAGAACTTCTCGTGGTGGCACGCCGCCGGCATCGCCGTGGGTCTGCTGCTCGCGATGCTCTATTGGTACAAATCGGGGCAGTTTTCTGACAATATATTGAGGAAGAGTCCGATTCTGATGGCCATCTGGGGCATCCTTACCGGCTATATCCTCATCGACCTCGTGAAATCGAGCAAGAATCGTTCCGAGAATAACGAATAATAAGATTACAAACTAAAATAAAGCATTATGGAAGAAAAACTACAAACTTTGAGAGACAGCGCGGCCATGAGATGGACAGCGTTGTTGCTGTTGGCTCTGGCCATGTTCTGTTCCTACATTTTCATGGACATCCTCTCGCCCATCAAAGACCTGATGCAATCGACAAGAGGTTGGGATTCCACCGCTTTCGGCACGATGCAGGGCGCGGAGACATTCCTGAACGTGTTCGTGTTCTTCTTGATTTTCGCCGGTATCATCCTCGACAAGATGGGTGTGCGCTTCACCGCTGTGCTTTCCGGCACGGTGATGCTCATCGGCGGTTTGATCAAGTACTATGCCGTCACGGAAGCCTTCATGGGTAGCGGCGTGGAAGCTTGGTTCACCAACCACCTCAACTACATCCCTGGTTTCCAGGAACTCGGCGTGGCCCCGTTCTATGAGGGTATGCCGGCTTCCGCCAAGGTTGCCGCTGTCGGTTTCATGATTTTCGGTTGCGGTGTCGAGATGGCGGGTATTACCGTCTCCCGCGGTATCGTGAAATGGTTCAAAGGTCGTGAGACGGCTTTGGCCATGGGTTCTGAGATGGCCCTCGCCCGTCTGGGTGTCGCCACCTGCATGATCTTCTCACCTTTCTTCGCCAAGTTAGGCGGCAACATCGATGTTTCCCGCTCCGTGGCTTTCGGCGTGGTGCTGCTCTGCATCGCCTTGATGATGTTCATCGTTTACTTCTTCATGGACAAGAAGTTGGATGCCCAAACCGGTGAGGCTGAAGAGAAAGACGATCCGTTCAAAGTGTCCGATATTGGCAAAATCCTCTCTTCCGGTGGTTTCTGGTTGGTGGCTCTCCTTTGCGTGCTCTACTACAGCGCCATCTTCCCGTTCCAGAAATACGCCGTGAACATGCTGCAGTGCAACCTGACGCTGACCGAAGCGGATCCTAGCACCTTCTGGGGTGGCAGCTCCGTGACCATCATCCAATACCTTATCATGTTGGCGGTGGCCGTATGCTCCTTCACCAGCAACTTCTCCAAAAACAAATCCGCCAAGGTCGGTCTGATGGCATTGGCCGTTGTGGCGTTGATTGTCTATTGCTGGATGGGTTATATGCGCGGCACGGCCGAGACCATTTTCGCCGTCTTCCCGCTGTTGGCCGTGGCCATCACCCCGATTCTGGGCAACTATGTGGACCACAAGGGTAAAGCCGCTTCCATGCTGATGATTGGCTCTTTACTGCTGATTATCTGCCACTTGACCTTCGCGTTCGTATTGCCGCAGTTCAAGGGCAATGCCGCCGGTGGTGTCATCGTGGCTTACTTGACCATCCTCGTGCTCGGTGCCTCCTTCTCTTTGGTGCCCGCCGCTTTGTGGCCGAGCGTCCCGAAATTGGTCGATGAGAAGATCATCGGTTCCGCCTACGCGCTCATTTTCTGGATCCAGAACATCGGCTTGTGGCTCTTCCCGCTGCTCATCGGCAAGGTGCTCGACAAGACCAACACCGACATCATCGACCAGATGAACGCAGGTTTGATTGACGCCGAAACTGCCGCCGTCTCCTACGACTACACCTGGCCGTTGGTGATGCTTGCTTGCTTGGGTGTCGCCGCCCTCATTCTCGGCATCGTCCTGAAGGCTGTCGACAAGAAACAGCACCTCGGATTGGAAGAACCGAACATCAAGTAATTCAGAATTCAGAATGCAAAATGCATAATGAAAGGGCGTCCGGAAGGACGCTCTTTTTTATTGCCAAGAATTCGAAAGCGAAGAGGGCCGGCACTTCCGAAAAAAATGTATCTTTGCAGGTTTTATTTTTGGATAATTATGTTCACAGGAATAGTAGAAAAAACAGGTAAAATCGTCAAGATTGAGCAGGAGCGGACCAACTTCCATTTCACCTTGGAGGTGGATTTCGCCGACGAGCTCAGCATCGACCAGAGCATGGCCCACGACGGCTGCTGCCTCACGGTGGTGCGCGTGGACAAGGAGAAGAAACAGTACGTGGTCACCGCTATGGACGAGACCATGCTGAAGACCAACCTCGGCAGCTGGAAAGTCGGTGACGAGGTCAACCTCGAACGCAGCATGCGCATGGACGGCCGCTTCGACGGGCACATCGTGCAAGGGCATGTCGATCAGACGGCCGTGTGCGAGAAGGTGGTCGATGAGAACGGCAGCTGGCGGTTCTACTTCACCTACGACCCCGAAAAGAACAACTTCACCGTGCCCAAGGGCTCCATTTCCGTCAACGGCGTGAGCCTCACCGTGGTCGATTCCGAGAAGGGCCGTTTCTCCGTGGCCATCATCCCCTACACCTACAAAGTGACCAACTTCCACAACTTCAAGCCCGGGAGTGTCGTCAACATCGAGTTCGACGTCTTCGGAAAATATGTGCAACGCCTCTTGGAGGAATATTTCAACAACAGGGAAAAATAAAACCGCCAAATCTGCGTTATTCGCATTTCACTAAAAATTCAGATCGTTGAGAAAGAAAACAAAACTGTTCGCGATATTGTGCATCGGGCTGCTGACCGCGGCGCTGACGGGTTGCTCTACTTCCAAAAATACCTTCCCGAACCGCGCCTACCACAACGTAACTTGCAAATACAATGTGTATTGGAACGGCAAACAGGCCATGAAGGATGCTGAAAAGGAGCTGGCCAAACTCTCGAAGGACAACTACACGGCCACGCTGCCGGTTTACAACTACCCCGACAAAAGCGACCTCGGTCCGTGCCTCTCGCACCTCGACCGCACCATCGAAAAATCGTCAAAGGCCATCCACAAGCACTCCATGATGTTCAAAGGCAAGGAGTATGTGAAAACCATCGACGACGCCTACTTCCTGATGGCCAAATCGTACTTTTACAAGCAGGACTACGTGCAAGCCCAGCGCGTGCTGAACTACATCGAGCACACCTATCCCAAATCGAACATCCTCAACGAGGCCGAAGTGCTGCTCGCCCGCGCCCAGATGCGGCAAGGCTATTTTTCCAGCGCCGACGAGCTATTAGAGACCATCCGCTACATGAACGACAAGAAGAACAACAAGAAATTCGCGGTGCTCTTCAACGCGGCCAAAGCGGAATACCACCTCACCTCCCCTGACGGCGACGTTCAGGAGGCCATCGACTACATCGGCAACGCCCTCGCCAACCACCCCAAGCGCGAGTTCAGCACCCGTCTGCAGCTCATCCTCGGTGAACTCTACGAAACCCTCGGCCAGCAGGCAGAGGCCCAGAAGAACTTCCGGGAGGTCATCAAGAAATCCAACAACTACGAGATGACCTTCTGCGCCCAGATGCACCTCGCTTCCAACTACGACGGCTCCGAAAGCAACCGCAACACCATCACCCGACAGCTCAACAAGATGCTGAACGACAAGAAGAACGAGGACTATCGCGACCAAATCTACTACGCCTTCTCTGAAATCGCCCGCATCGACGAAGACGAGGATCTGCAGATGGACTACTTGGCCAAATCCGTGGCCGCCTCCACCAACAACAACTACCAGAAGACCTTTTCCAGCCTCGCTCTCGCCGACCTCTACTTCGAGAACAACGAATACCGCGAGGCCCAGCACTACTACGACACCGCCATGATGGTGATTCCCAAAAACTATCCGAACTACGAAGACCTCCAGAAAAAATCGAACGTGCTGAAAGACTTGGTCAACAAGTTGGACGAGATTGATCTGCAAGACAGCTTGTTGCGCATCGCGAACCTGCCCGAAGGACAGCGCAACGCATGGGTGCGCAAGATGATTGCCGACTACACAGAAGCCGAGCGCAAGGCCGCCGCCGAGGAGGCCGAACGCATGCTCGCCATGCAGAACGCCGCCTCCTATACCAACATCAACAACCAGAGCAACTCCAACGGCAAATGGTACTTCTACAACCAGTCGCTCGTGACCTCCGGCCAGCAGGACTTCTACCGCCGTTTCGGCAACCGTAAGTTGGAAGACAACTGGTTCATCAGCAACAAGACGCAGATCTCGTTCGACGACATGGCCCTGATGAACGACCCGTCGCTGGCGCAGGACACCGTCGATTACGATGAAGACGGCAACCCGATTCCCAAGCGTGAGACCGACCCGAAGAAGGAGGCCTACTACCTGCAAGATCTCCCGCTGACACCGGGTGCCAAGGACACTGCCAACGCCATCATTGCCAAAGACTTATACGAGACAGGCTTCATGTATCAGGATCTGTTGAGCGACACCAAGCGGGCCTGCGCCTCCTTCGAATCGCTGCTGCAACGCTACCCCAAGAGCGAGTATGCCCTGCCCGCCATCTACATGCTCTACAGTCTCTACAAGAAAGCCGGCGATCCCAAGGCGGAGACCTACAAAAACACCCTGCTGACCCAATATCCCGAGACCGACTACGCCAAGCTGATTCAGGATCCAGATTACTACCACAAGTTGGCGGAGAGAGAGAAGACGTTGGAGAGACAATACGATCAGGTGTATGAGGACTTCACCCAGAAGCGCTGGCGCAACGTGGTGACCGCCGCCGATGCGGCCATCCCAAGCTGCACCGACGAGACCCTGCAGTCGCAGTACGCCTACCTGCGCGCCATCGCTGCCGGTCAGATTTACAACCAGGACACGCTCATCGTCGGGATGACCAACATCGTCAAGAAATACTCGCAGCAACCTGTGGCCGAGCTCGCCCGCTATTACCTGGCGAACTTCACGCAGGAGCAAATCGCAAAAGCGTTGGGCATTGAAAAGCACGACACCGCCCAACAGGCTGAGCTGCAAGAGGTCATCCAATCAGAAAGCCAGAAGAAGTCGAATGCCTTCGTCTTCAATGCCGATGAACAGCACTATGTCGTCCTGTTAGTGAAAACGGCGGACCTGCCATTGCAGACCGTGAAGCAGAACATCACCAATTTCAACAAGACCAACTTTAGCCTCAAGAAACTGACTGTCAGCAGTTTCTTCATCGACAACAAGCGCCAGATGGTCACGATTTCCAAATTCGACAACAGTTCCGACGCCCTTGACTACTATAACATCTTATTGAAAGACAGTATGTTCCAATCTGATATTGAAAGCGGTACTATCGAGCCGTTTGCCATGGGTTCGACAAACTACACCACTTTCTACAACAAGCGGAACGAACGGGAGAACTATCCAGCATTTTTCAAGGAAAATTATCTTAAGAAACAATAAAACCCGAAGATTATGAGAGAAACTGATACTCGCGAATACGGTGGAAGCGCCGTCAACGTCATCGCCCAAGGCACGCAGCTGCAGGGCAATATGATTACCGCCTCTGACTGCCGCATCGACGGCGCCCTGCGCGGCAATATCGAAAGCAAAGCCAAAATCATCGTCGGCCGCACCGGCGTGGTGGAAGGCAACATCAAATGCGCCAACATCGAAATCGAAGGTATGGTGAAGGCCGAGTCGTTGTTGGTCTCGGAGCTGGTCTCCCTGAAGGCCACGGCCAACCTTGTCGGCAACATCGAGACGGGCAAGATCGCCATCGAGCCGGGTGCCGAGTTCTCCGGCAACTGCAAGATGCGCAACAACCGCGTCGCCGCTCCCCAACAAGCCGCTCCGCAACCCGAGCGCAAATAATCCATGGCCGGAACGGGCACTGAGAAGAAAAGTTCTCCCATCCATCAATACGCCACCTACTCCAATATGGCTTTCGAGATGGGAGCTGTTATCGCTTTGGGTGTGTTCGGAGGTATTAAGATTGACAAATGGCTGTCAACCAGCCCGTTGTTCACTATTTTACTCTCCCTCGCCGGCATTGCCATATCGCTGTACCTCATCATCCGGTCATCACTAAAATCCCAAAAAAAGCAACAAAATGAGCAAAAAGATACCGATTAGGAAGTTCTCGTTCCGCATCATCGTCTTTTCGGTCATCGTGGCCGGACTGGCGTTGTTATTCCAGTGGATATGGCCGCAGCTCGCCACTCCCGCGCTGCCCTTCATCGTGCTTTTCTTCTTCGTGATGACCCTCCTGACCATGTACATCGTGTTGCGCGGGGACACCGGTCGTGACGGCCGGAAGTTCGTCTCCTCCTACATGCTCTCCCGCACCGTGAAGCTCCTTTCGTGCCTGCTGTTCCTTCTGCTCTACATGTTCCTGAACCGCGAGGACGCCATCCGTTTCGCCATCGCCTTCATGGTCATCTACTTCCTCTACGCCGTCTTTGAAATCATCGTGTTGAAGAAAGAGAATGAAAAAACAGACGCTGATTTATAACGGCAAGTCGAAGCAGATTTTCGCCACCGAGAGCCAGAATTTCGTCATTATGACGTATAAAGATGACGAAACGGCCTACTTTGGGGTGAAAAAATCGGTGATTCCCAACAAGGGGATGCTGAACAGCAAGATTTCATCGTTGATTTTCCAATACTTGGAGCGGAACGGTATCCATACCCATTACGTGGAGCAGCTGGACGACAACGAGCAACTCTGCCGCCGGGCCACCACCCTGCCCTTGGAGTTCATTGCGCGGAATGTCATCGCGGGGTCGCTTTCCCGCCGTCTCGACATTGAGGAGGGCACCGTGCCCGAGCAACCCATCTATGAGATCTGTCTCAAAAGCGACGCCCTTCGCGACCCCATGATCAACGGCTACCACGTGGTGGCGCTCGGCTTGGCCAAAGAGGAAACACTCACCCAAATCCTGAAAATCATGCAACAGATCAACTCCCTACTGACGGAGTTGCTGAAAAAATCCCATATCGACCTCATCGACTTCAAGGTGGAGTTCGGATTCGACTCAGAGGGCAATCTCATGCTTATTGACGAGATTTCGCCCGACACCGCACGGTTCTGGGACTCCGAAAGCCACGAACATCTCGACCGCGACCTCTTCAGCCGCGACCTCGGCGATGTCGAAATCGCGTACAAAGAGGTTCTTTCACGTCTTGAAAACGTTTTGCAGAATGGATAAGAGAGAACTGCGCCAACAGATTCGTGCCGCCAAAAAGCAGCACACCCCGGAAGAGTTGCGGGAGCAGTCGGAAGCGGTGCTTCGCAAGCTTGCCGCCCATCCGCATTTCCTTGCTGCGGAAAAAGTGATGCTCTACGCCTCCCTGCCCGACGAGGTGCAGACGCTGTCTTTCATTGAGGAATGGCGTCATCGGAAAACCATCATCCTGCCCACGGTCGTCGGCGACGACATCATCCCCGTGCAATTGGCTGAAGACACGGTGTTTGCGGAAGGCGACTTCCATATTCCGGAACCGCAGAATCATCCTTACACCGGCGACTTCGACCTCATCGTGGTACCCGGCATGGCCTTCGACAGAGAGGGGCACCGTCTGGGACGCGGCAAAGGCTACTACGACCGTTTCCTCGCCCAGCATCCGCAGACTCCCACCATCGGTCTCTGCTTCGACTTCCAGCTCGTACCTGAGGTGCCCTGCGAACCCCACGACCGCATCATAGGCGAAATCCTGACCGTTAACTCTGGTCTAAGTCTGGTCTAAGTCTGGTCTAAGTCTTGTTCAACTCTGGTCTAACTCCGATGCAACTCCGATACAACAGTGTTTTAGTTCTCTAAAAATTTGTACTTTTGCAGGTTTTTAAAACCCGCAAAGTCGTGAATACCATCGAAGAGCATTTTCAGGAAATTCTTCAAGGCAAGAAACCTGCAAACCTTTATAATCCAATCTCTTACATATTGATGCAGCCAGGGAAGCGTCTGCGTCCTCAGTTGGTGCGCATCGCCTCTGACATGTTCAACGGCGACCCGGAACAGACGGGCTACATCGCCGCCGCTTTCGAGATGCTGCATAACTTCACGCTCATCCATGACGACATCATGGACAAAGCTGACGTGCGGCGCGGACAACCCACCGTTTACAAGAAATGGAACGGCAACACCGCCATTCTCGCCGGCGACGCCCTCGCTGTGATGGCCATGCAAGAGCTTCTGAAACTGAAATGCGATCCGGCCATCATACTCGATATCATCGACATTTTCGGCCAAACAGCCGTGGAAGTGTGTGAAGGTCAGCAATATGATCTTGATTTCGAGACGATGGACAACGTCTCCATCGAGGAATACATCCAGATGATCCGGCTGAAGACTTCCGTGATGTTTGCGGGCTGTCTGAAGGCTGGAGGGCGTTTCGCAGGTGCCGACAAAGAAAGCCTGCAAGCGCTCTACGATCTCGGCATCCACCTCGGCCTCGCCTTCCAGCTCGCCGACGACCTCCTCGATGTCTATGCCGACGAGGCCGTGTTCGGGAAAGCCGTAGGTGGCGACATCAAGGACAACAAGAAGACTTTCCTCTACCTGAAAGCCCTCGAACTCGCCGATGAAACCCAACGCGAACAGCTCCGCACCCTCTTCGCCACCACCCCCGAAGACGAAAAGGGGAAATTCCTCCAGGTGAAAGCCATCTTCGACGCTGTGGACGTGAGAAAGGCCACCGTGGAGGCCATCGCTTCGTACACGGAGAGATGCATCGATGACATCAACCGCATCCATACGGAAGAAGAGAAAAAGGCGTTTGTGCTCTCCCTCGTCCACTCGCTGCAAAGTCGTAACAAATAGATGGCACAGAACAACAGCAACCGATATTACATCATTCTGGGAGCGCTGGGTCTGCTTTTGGCTCTCTACACGTTCCACCTGTTCCGACTGCAGGTGCTGAACAAGTCGTGGAAGACCAAAGCCGAGGAAAATGCCATCCGTGAGAAGACCATCCACCCGGCACGCGGATTCATCTACGACCGCAACGACTCGCTGTTGGTCTATAACGACGCCGCCTACGACTTGATGGTGGTGCCGAAAGAGTTGCGCAACTTCGACACATCGGAGCTTTGCCGTGTTTTGGACATGGAAATCGTCGATGTGCGGAAAAAAATCGAGAAAGCGAAGAAATACTCCGGCAGTGTGCCCTCTCTGTTCAAGCAGCAGATTTCCAAGGAGGACTACGGCTATCTGCAGGAGAAAATGTCGGAATTCCCCGGTTTCTTCGTGCAGGAGCGCACGTTGCGCACCTATCCGCAGCCTATCGCGGCGCACATTTTGGGCTACGTCAGCGAGGTTGATGACCAGGATGTGGAGAACGACAGCTACTACCGGATGGGCGACTACATCGGCAAAAGCGGTATCGAGAAGGCCTACGAACCAGTGCTGCGCGGCGTGAAGGGCAAGCAGAAGGTGCTGGTGGATGTCCACAACCGTGAGGTGGGACCCTACAACAACGGCGAGGACGACGTGGTGGCCGTGCCCGGAACTTCGATTTGGAGTACCCTCGACATGCAGTTGCAGCGTTACGGCGAGGAGCTGATGTCCGGCAAACGCGGTGCCATCGTGGCCATCGAACCCAAGACCGGCGAGATTCTCTGCCTGATTTCGAGCCCCAACTACGACCCCAACCTGCTGGTCGGCACCGCCCGTCCGAAGAACTACGGCAAGCTGGTCGCCGACCCCGAGAAGCCGCTGTTCAACAGAGCGTTGCAGGCAGCTTACCCGCCGGGCTCCACCTTTAAGTTGGCCAACGGTCTCATCGCGCTACAGGACCACATCATCACCCCTTCGTCGGTCTATTCCTGTTCTGGCGGCGGTTACCACTTGGGCAGTCACGTGGTCCACTGTCACAACTGCGGCAGCCTCAACATCTACAGCGCCATCCAGCGTTCGTGCAACACGTTCTTCTGTCGCGCCTACTACAACATCCTCTCCAACCGTGTGAAATACAAGAACATCGACGAAGCCTACACCGCGTGGCTCGACTACATGAGTTCCATGGGTTTCCTGCAGCAGTTCAACACGGACCTGCCCTACGAGCTTAAGGGGCGCATCCCGACGGCGGAATATTTCGACAAAAAGTACAACAACAGTTGGAACGGCAACACGGTGGTCTCCATGGGCATCGGACAGGGCGAGGCGGCGGTGACCCCGCTGCAGATGGCCAACATGCTGGCGGTCATCGCCAACAAGGGCTACTATATCCGTCCGCATGTGGTGCGGGCCATCGGCAAGAGAGACAGTCTGAACACGCAATTCAGCGAGAAGGTATATTCCAAGATCGAGCCGCGGCATTTCGAGACGGTGCTTCAAGGTATGCGGCAGGTGGTGACCGCCGGCACGGGACGCGGGGCGGCGATTCCCGGCATCGAGGTGGCCGGCAAGACTGGCACGGCGCAGAACCCGCACGGTCGCGACCACTCCGTATTCGCCCTCATCGCGCCCGCCAACGACCCCGAAATCGTCATCTTCTGCTTGGTGGAGAACGGCGGCTTCGGCGCCACCGTGGCCTGCCCCATCGCCAGCCTGATGGCCGAATTCTACCTCAACCGCAAGGTGGAGCGCACCGACCTCGAACAACGGATGAAAGAAATGAAAATCAAGTGAGCCATGCCGAAATTAGATCCCTATAACAAACTGTCGAAAGGCTTCGATGTCAGGCTGATATGCTACTATCTCGCGTTAGTCCTCATCGGTTGGATCACCATCTACTCCACTTGCTACATCCCCGACGGCTCCACTCCGATTTTCGATTTCGGGCAACCCTACAGCAAACAGATGATCTGGATAGGGACCTCCATCGTATTGGCTATCGTCATCTTATTGATAGACAGCGGTATAATACAGCATTACGCCTATTTCTTCTATCTGTTCTGCCTACTCTTGATGATTTTGGTGCTGTTCATCGGAAGTGAGATCAACGGTGCGAAGTCGTGGATCAAAATCGGTGGTTTCAGCATACAGCCTACGGAGTTCATGAAGGTGGCCACCGCGTTAGCCTTGGCCAAATTCATGCAGGAGGGCAAGACCGCCAACCAGCGCCGTTACGTGTGGCTCGCGCAGTTCGCCCTCATCTTCATCCCCATCGTGGTGGCGCTGCTCCAACACGATGCGGGATCCGCGCTCGTCTTTTTCTCTTTCATCATCCTTTTCTACCGCGAGGGTCTGAGTGCGGAGTTCTTGGTGATCGGCATCATCGCCGCCATCCTGGCCGTCATCACATTGTGGTTGAACGAGACCTACTCCATCGCGCTGATCACGCTTGTCTTCATCGGATTCATGGTGGCCAACCGCACGCAGAAGAAGAAACTGCGCCGCAACGTCATCGTCTATTTGGCCTGCATCGCGTTCGTGTTCTCCGTCAACTTCCTGTACGTCCACGGTCTTGAGCCCCACCAGAAGAGCCGTATCGACACTATCATGGGCAAGACCTCCGACCCGCTCGGTGCCGACTTCAACCTCAACCAGTCGAAGATCGCCATCGGCTCGGGTGGACTTTTCGGCAAAGGATACCTCCACGGCACCCAGACTAAACTCAACTTCGTGCCCGAGCAGAGCACCGACTTCATCTTCTGCGCCATCGGCGAGGAGTGGGGGTTCTTCGGCACTCTCGTGGTCTTCGGTCTCTACGCCGCCCTTGTCTTCCGCATCCTCAAACTCTCCGAAAAGCAGCGGAACCCATTCGTCCGATACTACGGTTACGGTATCGCGGGCGTCTTCGCCATCCACTTTTTCATCAACATCGGCATGACCACCGGCCTGCTCCCCATCATCGGCATCCCGCTGCCCTTCATCAGCTACGGCGGCTCCTCCCTTTGGGCCTTCACCATCATGCTCTTCTGCTTTATCAAGTTGAATGATAATTAGTGATTTGTGACTTGTGACTTGTGACTTGTGACTTGTGATTTGTGACCCTAACCCCACTAACCCATAAACTTTAACCCTTAACCACTAAACCTTAACCATTAAACCTTAAACCATCATGACCGAAACCTCCATCTCCGTGCTGAGCAGGATGGCCACGGAATATGCCGGAAGCCAACCGGTGGCGTGCGTGCCGCTGCCGCAGTCCGGGTCGCACCGGTGCTATTACCGTCTCACTTTCAACGACAACAGCACCCTCATTGGTGTTTACAACGACGATGTGACCGAGAATCGTGCCTTTTTCGAATACACCCGGTTCTTTGCCGCACAAGGGCTGAAGGTTCCTGCGCTGCTCGCCGTCCACGACGACCAAAAGCACTACCTGCTGAACGACCTCGGCACGCAGACCTTGTACGACAAGCTATGCGAAATTCGCAAAAACAACGGTGATTTCCAAGAGGTTATGACTGACTATCGGAAGGTGGTGGCCGCGCTGCCCGAGTTCCAGCTGACCGCGCTCAAAGGCCTCGACATGTCGGTGGCCTATCCCCGCGCCGCCTTCGACCGCCAGTCGATGCAGTGGGACCTCAACTACTTCAAATACTACTACCTCAAAATGGCCTACATCCCGTTCAACGAGCAGCTGTTGGAGGATGATTACCAGCGGTTTATGGATTACCTGCTCTCCGTTGACGACCACTTTTTCCTGTACCGGGATTTCCAGTCGCGGAACATCATGGTCTATCAGGATGATGTCTGGTTCATCGATTACCAAGGAGGCAGGAAGGGGGCGTTGCAGTACGACATCGCCTCGCTGCTCTACGACGCCAAGGCCGACCTCTCCCCCGAAATCCGGAACGAGTTACTGGAATGCTATTTAGACCATCTGGAACAGCACATTCCCGTTGACCGGCAGCAGTTCAAGGCCTACTTCAATGCTTTCTCGCTCATCCGAATCATGCAGGCCATGGGCGCTTACGGCTACCGAGGCTATTTCGAGCGGAAAGCGCATTTTCTGCAGAGCGTGCCGTATGCCATCCGCAACATGCGCTACCTGCTGGAACAGAACGCTTTGCCGGAAGGGTTGCCCGAACTGCGGCGCGTATTGCAGACGGTGGTGGAGAGTTACGTGGCGTCAAAGCCCGGAAACCCCGACATGCTGACTGTTACGGTGCAAAGTTTCTCGTACAAGAAAGGGATTCCGGAGGACACGTCCGGCAACGGCGGCGGTTTCGTCTTCGACTGCCGCGCCCTGCCCAACCCGGGACGCGAGAAACAGTACGCCACCTTCACTGGCAAGGACGACTGCGTCATCCGCTATTTGGAGCAATATCCGGAAGTGGAGACGTTTGTGGGTCACGTGTGCGCATTGGTGGATATGTCGGTGGACAACTATCTGGAACGCAAGTTCACGCACCTGACGGTCAATTTCGGCTGCACCGGCGGCCAGCACCGCTCGGTCTATTTCGCCGAACGCACCGCAAGGCATCTGCGGGAGAAATACCCGGCAATTGCCGTAGAGTTAGTGCATCGGGAACAGTAACGTAGATACGAAAGCGGCTCCGGCAATCAGATGCCGAAGCCGCTTTCGTTATAGGGATGGAGGAAAAGTTACTTGACAGGAATCCATCGTTTTCCTCCGTTATTGACGTTAGCGAGGGTTCCGATGAACTGTTTGGCGCTGTTTTGCATATTGGCGAAGTCGCTGCCCAAGGAGGTCGTGCAGTCCAACACCAGAATAATCAGTGCGCTGTTCTTGTCTTCCGAGACGGTGGTGGAGCTGGCTGGGTTGAACTCCGTCTCCTTATCCCACGCGCCCGTGCTGGTCTGCTTCCAGAGCTTGATATTGTTCATATCGGTTTGTGAAACGGGGCTGCCGTCGAGATAGGCGAGACCCTGGAACAGGAACTGGTAATAGGCGCCCTGTGAGGAGGAGGAGGATATCGCCGACTGACCTTGGGAGAGGCCGTAGTAGATGATATTGTCGAGCTTTCTGGTGCTGCTGGACGTACGACGGTAGGTGGCCTCGATGAAGCGAGTGGACTGGGCTGCCGCATTCACATCGTCAAAGGTAAAACGGAGCTTTTGGCCATCGTCGTAGCCGCCCGGCACGTTCACGCCGAGATTCACAGACGTGGAGATGGAGTACAGACTGGAGGCGATTTCCGAGAAACGAGCCATGGCTTCATCCATGTTCGCCACTTGGAACACATTATTGTCGTTGCTGGCCAGCTTGCGCAATGTCTCCATGAACTGGGCCTCGTCGGTGACGTCGCCGCCCTTCAGCCCGATGGAGTAGGCCGAGACTCTCACGCCGTGTATCAGTTCGTTCATGATTTTGTCATTCAGCGCGTTGCGATAGGCACTGGTGCTGCCATAGCCTTCCGGGTCGTACTGACTGTTGGCGGTCGAGATGTTGTCAAGACCGTCGGTGAAGGTGACCAAGGCCACGTTTTTCAGCGCCTTGGGTTTGTAATATTCCTTCATTTTCTTCAACGCCGTATAGTCGGCATAGAACAACGCCGTACCATTGCCCGGCACCAGATTATCGACGAAGCTGGTGAATTTGTTGTACGTCGTGCCATCCAAGAGGCTGATGTCCTTGATATACAAGTGGTCGTTAAAACCAATCACACCAAGGTAGATGCCCTCCTTGTTAGCAGGGTTGTAGGGGGTCGGCTCAACGGGCTGACGGTTGCAGGAACTGCCCATGACGGCGAGCAACACTGCGATGCAGAAAGGTATTACAATTCTTTTTGCCATAATGATTAAGGTTATACGTTTTGGTATCCTTAACGGATATTGTTGTCTTTTATTATTTTGACGCGCAAAAATACAATTTTTCAGAATGGCAATCCCAGTTGCAGATTTTTTTAACTACTGGAAAAACTGCCGCACCCGGTTGAAGACGCTTTTGTCGTTTTTACCGGGTTTCGGCACGAAGTTCTCGTGCGTGCTGAGCTGTTCCAACATCGCTTTTTCCTCTTTGGTCAGCGATTTCGGGGTCCAGACGTTGACATTGACGATGAGGTCGCCGACATTGCGGGAATTGACCTGCGGGAGACCCTTCCCCTGCAGTCGCAGGATTTGTCCACTCTGGGTGCCGGGGGCAATCTTGATCTTGACCTTGCCGGTAAGCGTGGGCACCTCCACGGAAGCGCCGAGTGCGGCCTGCGGGATGCTGACATAATAGTTGAGGTAAAGGTTGTTGCCGTCGCGTTCGAAAACCGGGTGGTCGGCGACTTCGAAAACGACGAGCAAGTCGCCGTTCACGCCGCCGCGTTGCGCCGCGTGTCCTTTTTGCGGCACCGTCATCTGCATGCCGTTATCAACACCTGCGGGGATGTTGACGGTGATGATCTCCTCGCCGGACACCGTACCGTTGCCGTGGCAGTGTGGGCAGGGATCCTTGATGATCTCGCCTGAGCCGCCGCATTTCGGGCAGACAGTGGCCTGCTGGATGATGCCGAACATGCTGCGTTGCTGCCGCACCACCTGGCCGCTGCCGTGACAGTCGGGGCAGGTCGTGACGCTGTTCGGATCTTTCGCGCCCGTGCCGTGGCAGTGCGGGCAAGTCACCTGTTTGTTGATTTTGATCTTCTTCTCCAAAGGCGCGGCCACCTCTTCCAGGTTCAGCTTCACCTTGATGCGGATGTCGCCGCCACGGCGCACGCGCCGTTGCTGGCCTGCGCCACCGCCGAAACCGCCAAAGCCACTGAAACCGCTGAAACCGCCACCGAAGCCACCGCCGAAAATGTCGGCAAAATGGCTGAAGATGTCGTTGAAGTTCATACCGGAGAAGTCGCTGGCGTCATTGCCCATGCCGGCGTGGCCGAACTGGTCGTAGCGCGCCTTTTTGTCGGGGTTGCTCAGCACGTCGTAGGCCTCCGCGGCCTCCTTGAACTTCTCCTCCGCCTCCTTGTTGCCCGGATTGCGGTCGGGGTGGTATTGCATGGCCTTCTTGCGGTAGGCCTTCTTTATCTCGTCTGCCGAGGCCTCTTTCGAGACACCCAGCACCTCGTAATAGTCTCTTTTTTCCATACTTCAGCTCCTTTCTTACTGGCCGACCACCACTTTCGCGTAGCGGATGACCTTGTCTTTGAGTTTATAGCCCTTCTCGGTCACATCAATCACTTTGCCTTTGTCTTCCTCTTTCTGGGCCGGGAAATGGGTGACAGCCTCGTGGAAGTCGGTATTGAACTCCTCGCCCTTGGCTTGGATTTCCTCCACGTCGAAGCGTTTCATCATTTGAAGCAACTTATTGTAAATCAGATTAAAGCCTTCCTTAATCGAATCAATATTGTCGGCCTTCTCGTTGGCGGCGATGGCACGTTCGAAATCGTCGATGACGGGCAGGAGGTTCACGATTACCTTCTCGGAGGCGGTGGCTATCAGGTCGAGTTTCTCCTTGCTGACCCGTTTTTTGTAGTTGTCGAATTCGGAGAAAAGACGCAGGAAGCGGTCGTTGAGCTCGGCCTTCTCGGCTTTGAGCTTCTCCAATTCCGCCTCCAACTCCTGGACTTTGGCTTTCTCCTTGTCTCTCTTTCTTGAGAAAATATTCTTTTTACCCTTGTCAGTATTTTCCTCTTTTTCCGACAAATTGTCAGTATTTTCTTGTTCTTCCACATTCAGCTCAGGGTCTTGAACTTGTTCTTCCTGCGCTTTCTTTTCTTGATTCTCTTCCATATTATGTTTATTTTCAATTACTTATATACACAATTAACCGGCAGTACCGAATATTTAATTCGAACTGCTGGATGTCTATAGCAAAAAATTTGCCAAAAAATGTCAGCAATGGGGAAAAAACGTCATATCATGGGCGGCCCGTCCCTGAAGCCTAAAAGTCACACATCTCACATCACACCGTTTACCACCTCCTGCGCCAAAATCTCCCTTTTCTTGCGAAACGCACTCTCCATTTTTAACTAACATTTGTTAATTTAATTCCTTCATATTGTCAATTCGTTGATTATCAGCATCGAAAAAAAAACGCAAAACTCTTGACTTCAGTAAGTTTTTGTTGTATCTTTGCACCGTATAAAAATATAACAACCTATGATAACACCGTATAAATATTTCAGCCCCGTGACTGACGTCACCTTCCGGAAAGTCTTCGGCGAGCACATCGACCTGGCCGCAAGCCTGCTCAACGCCTTCCTGCCCTTGGACGGGGGTCGCACCATCACCGACATCCACTATGTCTCCCCCGAAATGATGCCCGACACCCCCACACGCAAAAACAGCATCGTGGACGTGCGCTGCAAAGACTCCGCCGGCACCACTTTTATGGTGGAGATGCAGCTCAATTGGGACACGGACTTCATGCAGCGTGTGGTCTTCAACACCTCCAAGGCCTACGTAAAACAGCTCGACAAAGGCAAGCCCTTCAAACTGCTCCAGCCCGTATATTCGCTCAATTTCGTGCAGGGCGACCTCCACAAAGGACTCTCCGAGTGGTATCACCCTTACCAGCTCGTTCATGTCTATCATTCAGACCGCGTTTTCGACGGACTCAAGATTGTCTTCGCCGAGATGGGGAAATATATGGCACTACCAGTCAAGGGAAACACCAAAAGGGACCTGTGGATGCGGTACTTCACGGAGATAACTGAGAGGACGAGGATTCCCGACCCAGAACTGCTTGCCGACCCCGACATCGCCAAAGCCATCGAACTGTTGGAAATAATCAACTACACCGAGGCGGAACAGGAACTCTACGACCGCTACTGGGACGCTGTGAGTGTGGAGGCCACCTGGAAGAGCATTGGTTGGAGCGAAGGAGAAAAGGTCGGAGAAAAACGTGGCCTCGAACAGGGACTGCAACAAGGATTGCAACAAGGACTGCAACAAGGACGTAAAGAAGAGCGACACAACCTTGTCCGCAGTATGCTCGCTAACGGCCTCGATATCGCCACTATCGCAAAGGTGACGGGCATAGAGGAAAAGGAAATCCACAGGGTTGGTGACGGCTGATGGCTCATGAGTCTATGTCATACGTTTCTATTCATGTTGCCTAATAGCTTGTTACGCCTTGGCAAATAGGCATCCGACAATGTGGCTTAATTGGATTTTTTGTATCTTTGCGCACAAAAATAAAATCTTATGCTCCACCAAAAAGTCGTGCTCCTTGTGCTTCTGATGAGCTTGCTTGCTGCAGTCTCATGGGCGCAGTGCCCGGATTTTTTGGATTTGAACAGTGAAAATGTGAGCTGCTATTCTGGGATGACCTACAATCCTATGTTAGACACAGGGGTGGTGGCTGGACGGCATACGCTCATCACGCAGCAGGGCACAGACTTTTGGACGAACAACGAACTGCCGCTTCTTCCAGAAGGTGAAAGTGCTGTCATAAGGTTAGGAAACAACCAGTCCGGTGCAGAGGCCGAGTCTATCGTATATACCTTCACCGTTGACCCCGACCACTCCATCCTACTGATAAAATATGCCGTGGTGCTGGAAAATCCTAGTCATGAAAGCCTGGCTCAGCCCCGTTTCATCATCCGGATGCTTGACGAAAATAACGAATTGCTTGATCCTTGTATGGAGTATGATGTCACTTCAGCCGACGATATTCCTGGTTTCCAGTCATTTGGACATATCCGATGGAGACCTTGGACCAACAACGGCTTTGACCTCTCCACGTATGTAGGACAGACCGTCAAGTTGCAGCTCATCACCTACGATTGCAGTTGGGGCGCCCATTTCGGATACGCCTACTTCACGGCCTCCTGCATCAGCAACCGTCTCTCCTTAGACGGCTGTGACGGAAACCAGGTCACCTTGTCTGCGCCAACGGGTTTCAGTAGTTACAACTGGAGCAATGGCGCTACCACGGAGACCACCAACTTTACCGTGCAAGGCAACTCAACCGTCAATTGCGTCATCAGCACCGTCACCGGATGCCTGTTCACGCTTTCCGGCATCATCACCTCGCAAAATATACCGGGAGAGGACCTCGTCTTGTACGATACAATCTGCGAAGGGGAACCGTATCAGAGCAACGGCTTCGATCTGCCTCCTGCTGACCATCTGGGAGTCAGCGTTTTTCACAACACCTATATCAACCAATCCGACTGCTCCGACGATATTACCGCAACGCTCTATCTCTATGCGAAACAGCGTTATTTCCATATCTATGACATGGCCTGCGAAGGAGACAACTATGACGAAAACGGATTCCATTTTACGAATCTGACAGTAGGCGAAATCGTTGATACTAACTATGTTGCCATCGCTGACGATTGCGATTCCATTACGGTATTGCACCTCACTGTCAATTCCTCCTTTACGTTGGATAATGTGATTAACGGCCCGACGGAGATTTGCAGTAACACCTCGGGAAATTACTTTTTGACTAATCCGTTAGGGCTTACCGCCTACCATTGGAATGTTCCTGACGGAGTGGAAATCGTTTATGGGCAAGGTACCAGCGTCGTCCAGCTTTTTTTCTCGCAAACGGCGCCCAACCCCTCGCATATCTCGCTGACGGGCGCTAACGGGTGCGGAAATGGCTCCACCCCTCTCGATGTGACAGTCCACCCTTCCTACGTGAATATTGTTCACGATACGGTGTGCTCGGGCGAGACCTATTCGCAGTATGGCTTCGACCTCGGAGTGTTGGAGGAGTCGGGGAATTTTGTCCACACACGGACGGATAGTTCTGCATACGGCTGTGAAAATATCGATATTCTGCTTCTTTTCGTGTCGGAGACCCCACCCGTATCGGTCCTTGCCGACCCACAGGAGCTTTGTCTGGGTGAAACGACCGAACTGCACGCCGCAGGTTCGCAATCATCCGTCACCCTGTTATCACAGTTGCCGAAAGTTTGGGTGGGCGACATCCTCTGCACCGACAACAGTTTTGTGCATCCGCAAGACTGGCCCTGCGGCAAAACAGCCATGGGAATCGTCTTTTATGTGGATAGTACCGGTGAACATGGATGGGCGGTCAATCTGCAAGACGAGCCTGGCACCTATTCTTGGGCTGGTAATTCTTCTCCGCTGGACGACCCCGCGCTGACCTACTACAACTACGGGAGATTCGCGTTGGAGAATATGGACGGGCTCACGAACACGTTCGTCATCCGGCAGTATGGGAACAGCGAAGATTACCCGGCCGCATACGCCGTGGATTTTGACCAAGGCTGGTATCTGCCTGCCGCCGGACAAGCCTATCACCTTTATGCCGAACTACCTCGGGTGAACATCTCTTTGCAATTGGCTGGAGGAACCCCTTTCCCAATGAATTCCTCTTGGGTTTATTGGACTTCTACTATTGGTAGCATCATCAGAGTGTGGGTGCTGGACAATCAGCATGGACTTTATTCCTCGGTAATGAATCATCCGTATTTGGTGCGAAGCGTTCGTAGTTTTTAAAACCTGGAAATGATGAAGAAAGTGCTCTTGTTGGTGTTTATGCAGCTCCTCTTCGGATGGACCACCGCCCAAATCTATCATGTGGGCGATTTGTACACTGCCGAGGACGGTTCTAAGGGTATTGTCTTCTATGTGTTTCCTGACGGTAGCGGATGGGCCGTGGCACTCCAAAACTTACCGGACAAACCTTGGATCCCCCCTCCTTACGCAGACATCCCAAACCTTCCGAATCTCAATGGCGAATACCCACAGACCCTTTTGGCGGATACGGCGGGATATTCCAACACTCAAATCATTCGTGAGTTCGTGGGTGCAGGTGCCCAATGTGCTGCCAATGCCGTGGATTTTGAGAACGGATGGTATCTGCCTGCCATCGGACAATTGTGCATTCTTTATGCCCAACTGCCTTTGATAGAGCAGTCTCTGCTTTCCGCAGGGGGAAGTTCTTTGGTGGGAATCGACTATTTTAGCAGCTCCGAATCCGATTATGCAGTCTGGGCGGTCAACTTCTCAAACGATCTTCCCCCTACCAATGATGGCTACTCTTCCATCGATTCGCAATCGGGAAAAATCCAAACCGTAACAAAAACACTTCCTTTCCTCGCCAGAGCTATACGTACTATTCCGGCTCCGGTGAACCATTACGACACCACCCTGACTTATCTCTGGAATACGGGGGACACAGTACCCCATTTTCAAGTGACACCCGAACAGACCACCGATTATTCGGTGACGGTTACCAACGCTTACGGTTGTTCAAACACGACATCCACCTCCGTGACGGTGATTGACGGCTCTCCTCAGACCGTCTATGACACTATCTGTCAAGGCACTGCATACAACAACTACGGCTTTACCTTGACCGAGAACCAGACCATCGGCATTGCCGACACTTCCTGCACGCGCACGGTCGCCATCAATAGCTGTGAAAGCGAGCTCACACTGCAGCTCACCTTACGTTCCGCTGACTTCGTCTCCTACACACAGCATGCCTGCGAAAATTTCGTCTGGAACGGGATTTCTTATTCCGAAGAAGGTACTTATACACAATCGCTTAGCAACCGATTTGGCTGCGACAGCATCGTGGAAATGCAACTATTCTTGGGGGACACTTCTGTGAGCATCCTCCTGTCCGGAGATTTCTGCGACCAGTTTTCTGCGGAGCTCTTCGCAAGCGAGGGCATGGACGACTACCTTTGGAGTACCGGCGAGCAGACCCCGCAGATTGTGGTCTCGGCACCCGGAACGTACCGCGTGACCGCTTCTGTGGATGGTTGCGATGCCACGTCCCAAATCACGATAGCCCCTTGCGAGCTGAATATTTACCTCCCCAACGCCATCACCCCTTCCCTCAGCGATGGCCTGAACGATGCTTTCTGCCTTCCCGATGCCTATAAACCTCTTCTCAACGAATTTGAAATCAGCATTTTCAACCGTTGGGGCGAGATGGTATATTACTCCACCGACAAAGATTTCCGTTGGAAGGGCGAGGTGAAGGGTAAAATCTTCTACAACAACGTTTACAATTACCTAATCCGCTACACCAATCTGAACGGCAAACCGGAGGTTCTTATCGGCACGATTACGGTGTTGTAGAGACGCACGGCCGTACGTCTCTACGGCTGAAATCGTTAATATCGTTTTGCGGCAGGAATGTCGCAGCTCCTAAAAAAAATGTATTTTTGCCGAATAAAACAACAACAAGGTGAGGACCATCAAATTCATACTCTGCGGGTTATTGTTGTGGTCGCTGGCCATCGGGCTGCGGGCGCAGTGTCCGGATTTTATGGATTTGACGAGCAGTGCGGTGACGGGCTATTACTCAACAAATGGATATCACGTTACTTCCAGTCTTATAATGAGTGTCGGCATTATGCCGGGAAGACACACGCTTATCACACAACAAGGGACCGACCCACGAACGGGGGATCAATTGCCGTTACTTCCGGACGGGGAAAGTGCTGTGGTGAAATTGGGTAACGAGCAGGTGGGCGGAGAAACAGAGTCTCTGGTTTATACCTTCACTGTTGATCCTGACAATTCCGTTTTGCTGTTGAAATATGCAGTTGTGCTGGAGGATCCCGGCCATGTGGAAATGCTCCAACCCCATTTTCTCATACAGATGCTGGATGCCAACGACGAGCTAATAAGTGACTGTATGGAATACAATGTCATTTCGTCGCCCTCAATCCCCGGTTTCCAGACATACGATCCGGGAAACGGAATTTTTGTGATGTGGAGGCCTTGGACCCTCAACGGTTTTGATTTGTCGGCATACGCGGGGCAGACGGTGAAACTTCGGATCAGCACATACGACTGCGGGGCCGGCGGCCATTTCGGATATGCCTATTTTACCGCCTCCTGCATCAGCAATCAGCTTTCATTTACGGGCTGTGACGGGGATCAAGTCACCATCAGCGCAACGGAAGGGTTCGAAAGCTATTCTTGGAACAACGGCAGCACCACACCCACCGCTACCTATTCCATACAGGGGAACACCGGTGCCACTTGCGTTATCAGCACCGTCACCGGATGCCAAATCACGCAGATCGTCACCTTTGCCCAGGACACCCTCATGCAAGATCAAACTTTTTATGACACCATTTGCGAAGGTATGGATTACCATAACCATGGCTTCAACGTGCCTACCATATCAACACCCGGGGATTATACTTTCCTGAATACCTTTTACGATGTGGTAAACTGCGAAGAAGGTGCCACCAATACGTTGTATCTGTATGTCCACCCCCTTTGCACGTATATCGATGAAGTGGCGTGTGAAGGTGACACCTTCGATGCCTACGGCTTTCATTACGATCAACTGACCCCAGGAGAGATTACGGACAGCTTCTCTGTAACGCTTCCTTACGGCTGTGAATATACAACAATACTGCATCTCACAGTCAACCCTGCCACTCAAATACCCCAAGTAATCAATGGTCCGAATGTGGTGTGCAGTGGTACATTGGAAACTTATTCCTTGGAAAACGGTCCTCCCCCATCTTCTGTTTCCTACCACTGGATAGCTCCCAATGGAGTGACAGTCTATAGCGGACAGGCAACTCCAAGCGCACAAATCTTTTTCATGCCGGATGCCCCTTCTACCGTACAGCTCACGCTCTCTGTTGATAATGGCTGTAACACCACCAATATCCCGTTTGATGTCGCGGTGGGGACTTCGTACTCCAACATATACAGTGACACGGCTTGTATAGGAAACCCTTACACACAGTATGGGTTTCAGCTTGGAGTACAAGACAGTACAGGATTCTTTGTCTATATTCTGAATGACACGACCCAACAGGGGTGCGACAGTGTCAGTATTTTGCAGCTGCGTGTCGCAGAGACACCGTCGGTGGTTGCATTAGCCGACCCGACAGTGCTTTGTGTCGGCAGCGAGACCGAGCTGCACGCCGTAGGTCCACATGCTTCCGTCACCTTGGCCTCGGAGCTGCCGACCGTTGGGGTGGGTGACATTCTGTGTACGGACGGCACCACCGTTCATCCTGCTGACTGGCCTTGCAACAAAGTGGCCAAGGGGGTGGTTTTCTATGTGGACACTACCGGCGACCATGGGTGGGCGATCGACTTGCACGATTTGAACACCCCAAACACTTATTTGTGGGGAAACATACACGAAGATATTCCGAATTTAATCAACTATGGTTCCACCATATCTGCGTTAAGTGATACCAGTGGTTGGCAAAACACTGCTGCCATTAGGGCACAAAGCGCTACTATAATGTTTCCGTACGATGCGGCCATGGCTGTGGATTTCGACAACGGGTGGTATTTGCCCGCCGCAGGTCAGATGTACCATCTTTACGCCATGCTTTCAATTGTGAACCATTCCCTGCAACTTGTCGGAGGCGATATTTTCTCTTTTGACATAGTGTGGCAATACTGGACTTCCACTGAAAAGGATTTTAATGATGCGTGGTGCCTCACCAAGAACAATGCTGTTGTTTCAGGGGATAAGTACAATCAATATTTGATACGAAGTGTCTGCTCATTCTAACTTTTGCCTGCCATGATGAAAAAATTGTTTCTGTTTCTGTTGTTGCAAAGCGCTGTTTTGATGGGTAGCGCCCAACTTTATCATGTTGGGGATCTCTATACTGCGGAAGACGGCTCACAAGGCATTGTGTTCTTTGTTCAGACGGATGGCAGTGGCTGGGCGGTTGCATTACACGATTTGCATACCAATCTTCCGTGGTCACCCAGTCACCTCAATGTTCCCAGTTTGAACGATATCGGAGATCCGTTTGCACCCGTGTCTTCCACCAATGATTTTTCAGGTTATGTCAACACGCAGCAGATACGCAGCACGTTCGGCATGTCGCCCAATTATGCGGCAGGGGCCGTGAACTTCAATTTCGGATGGTATCTGCCGTCCATGTACCAGCTTTGCATCTTGTATGCTCAATTGCCTCTCGTTGAAACAGCACTGCTCAATGCCGGCGGTTCCTCGTTGGTCTCCTCAGCCACCGGAACTACTTCTGGGTATTGGAGTAGTTCAGAAGTAAGCACAGACCAAGCTTGGGTCGTGTTTTTTACCGATAATCCATCCTTGAGCTTCGTGGTTGGATCTGGAGTGCCCCAATCCTTTACAAAAGCAAGTCCTCAAGGCCAAAAGGTTCGTGCCGTGCATGATATCCCCGCTCCGAATATTGTTTACGATACAACGTTGACCTACGTCTGGAGTACGGGGTCCACCGAGCCTCACTTCTTCGACGTTCCGCTGCAGAATACGACTTACGTTGTGACGGTGAGCAATGCATACGGCTGCACGAACACCGATTCTGCCAGCGTGATGGTCATCGACAACAACCCGCAGACGATTTACGATACGGTATGTCAAGGTTCGACGTATAACAACTACGGTTTTACGTTGAGTGCGCAGGAAACTGCGGAAGTGGGGGAAATAGTCCGCACGCAAACGCTTGCCGCTGCTGGCTGCGAGAGCGAAATCACCCTCTTCCTCACGGTGGTGCCTCACGATATAGTCTATTTGGAGCAAACCGCCACTGATTCTTTGGTTTGGAATGGCGTAACCTACACGGAGGAAGGTACTTACACCCAATACTTCAACAACCAATACGGCTGCGACAGTACGGTTATCCTGACCCTTACGCTCGATGGCGGTGTTGACCCGGGCCCCGACCCCGACCCCGGACCAGAACCCGACACCATACCCTTTGGTGAAAGTGACACCCTGATGATTTACCTCCCCAACGCCATCACGCCCACCCGCAACGACGGCCTCAACGACTATTTCTGTCTTCCCGAAGCATACAGACCTCTGATCAGCCTCTTTGAGATAAAAATTTACAACCGTTGGGGCACATTGGTGTACCACGCCACCGACAAGAATTTCCAATGGGACGGCAGAATCAATGGCAAAATATACTTCAATAATGTCTATAACTATGTGATATTCTGCGAGGATATAATCGGGAGACCGTACATTCTCAGGGGAACTATCACCGTCTTGTAGAGACGCGCCATGACACCGTTGTAGAGACGCGCCATGGCACGTCTCTACAGACAAAAAATCCCTTCCGTATGTATTCGGAATTTGCGTATCTTTGCCGCCCTAAATTTCTTAAGTATATTAATTCAAAAATATGGAAAGAATTTCAAAGAGAGTGCTGGGAATGCCGGCTTCAGAGACATTAGCCATGACCGCATTGGCACGTGAGTTAAAGGAAAAAGGTCAAGATGTCATCAGCTTGAGTATCGGCGAGCCCGATTTCAACACGCCGGAGACGGTGAAGGAGTATGCCAAACAGGCCATTGACGACAACTTCACGCACTATCCGCCAGTGCCCGGTTATGCTGATTTGTTGAAAGCCATCAGCAACAAGTTCAAGAGAGACAACGGGTTGGATTATACGACGCAGCAGATTGTGGTCTCCACGGGTGGCAAGCAGTCCATCTACCAGGCTGTCATGGCTTTGGTGAACCCCGGCGATGAGGTCATCATCCCCACTCCCTACTGGGTTTCCTACCGTGCCATCGCGCAAATGGCGGAGGCTGACATCAAATACGTTCCTTGCAAAATCGAGAACAACTTCAAAATCACGCCTGCGCAGTTGGAGGCGGCCATCACGCCGAAGACCAAGCTGATGATGTTCAGCAGCCCGTCCAATCCTACGGGTATGATCTACTCCAAAGAGGAGCTCCGCGCCATCGCCGAGGTGGTGGCCAAGCATCCACAGATGATGATTCTCTCGGACGAGATTTACGAGCACATCAACTTCGTGGGCGGCCATGAGAGCATCGCCCAGTTCGATTTCATCAAGGACCAAGTGGTCACGGTAAACGGTGTGGCGAAAGGTTTCGCCATGACGGGCTGGCGTATCGGTTTCATCGGCGCCCCCGTGGAGGTGGCCAAGGCCTGCAACAAGCTGCAGGGTCAGATCACGTCCGCCACGGGCTCCATCTCGCAACGCGCCGCCTTGCGCGCCATGGAGATGGATCCGAAGACTTCCGAGGACATCCTCACCATGCGCGACACCTTCCTGAAACGCCGCGACTTGGTCTATGGTCTGCTGAAGGAGATTCCCGGCTTCGAGGTGACCCTGCCGCAGGGTGCTTTCTACTTCTTCCCGAAGATGAGCAGCATCTTCGGCAAACACGTCCCCGCCGACTCCAAGTTCGCCGCACAGTACAACAAGACGGTCATTGAAAACTCCACCGACCTGGCCTTCTACTTCCTGCTCGACGGCAGCGTCTCCACCGTGCAAGGCACCGCTTTCGGCGACGACGACTGCATCCGCCTCTCCTACGCTACCTCCGAAGAGAATCTCGTGAAGGCTTGCCAGCGCATCAAAGCGGCCGTCGAAGCGTTGAGTTAAGACGCGAAACGGGAGACGAGAGACAGAGGATGCGGGATTTGGAAATATTACCTATTAAGTCTATAATCACATTCAACAAAAGGGCTGAAAGCCCGAAATATGTCAACCCAGGGTGAGCGACAGCAAGCCCTGGGATAATAAAAAACAGAAAAATGAAAAAACTCTTCACCATCATCCTCCTGCTCGGGCTCACCCTCGCTCAGGCTCAGAACATCCGCTACACGCTGGTAAGCTCCAGCCAAAGCGAAGCCGTGGTGCGTGTCGATTTCGGCACCTACCACACCGAAACCGTGACTGTTGACGGCACCGAGATGCAGACCCTGCATTCGGCCGACGCCTACCCTGTCCTCAGGAAAGGCAGTCCCGAGCTGTTGCAGTCGGCCTTCTCCCTCATCGTACCCGAAGGCAGCCATCCTACCTTGGAGGTCACCGACGCACAGTTCACGGAAATCGGGAACTTCGCGCTCGCCCCGTCCAAGGGCAAACTCTACCGCAACATCAACCCTGCGGATATTCCCTTCACCAAAAATGCCGACTACCAGGCTTCCAACTACCTGTTGGGCACGCCCGCCGCGGTCGGAGAGGATTATCAGCTCCGCGATTACCACGGCGTCAGCATCAAAGTCTATCCGTTCGACTATAACCCGTCGGCACAGTCGCTGAAGGTCTATTCGTCGATGACCGTGAGAGTGCGCTTCAACGGCGGAAGGGCGGTGACCACGGCAACGAAGAACAACCGCACTTTCGATGCCGTCTATAGCCAGCAATTCCTGAACTACGGCAGCTTGCGCGGCACACCCGTGACCGAAGAGGGCGACATCCTCATCATCGCCCCCGAGAACTTCATACCGGCCTTGCAACCCTACGCGGAATGGAAGATTCGTAACGGCTTCAACACCGAAATCGTCCCGGTATCCACGGCAGGCAACACCGCCAGCGCGATCAAGAACTTTATTTTGACGTACTACAATGAGCACAACCTCGCTTTTGTGATTATTGTCGGCGACAACGCGCAGTTCCCCACCCCGACGGTGAGCGGCAACAAGTCCGACAACTACTACACCGAATTGGTCGGCAACGACTCCTACCCCGAAATCATCTTGGGCAAGATCTCCGCCGAGAATGTCTCTCAAATCGAGACACAGGTGCAACGGTTCATCGAATACGAACAGAACCCGTCTCAAACGTCCCACTTCACCTCCTTCTTAGGTATCGCCTCCAGCCAAGGTCCTGGCGACAACAACGAGTACGACTACCAGCATATCCGCAACATTGACAACAAGTTGCAGAATTATACCTACACGTCAGGCTACGAGCTTTTCGAAGGCAGCCAAGGCGGTTTGGACGCTTCCGGCAACCCGACGGCGGCCATGGTCACCACGGCGGTGAACAGCGGTGTGGGCATCATCAGCTATTGCGGTCACGGCGACGTGCAGATGTGGGTCACGACCAGCTTCAACAACGGCAATGTCAACGCATTGACCAACGTGGGCAAGCTGCCGTTCATCCTCTCGGTGGCCTGCGTGAACGGTGAATACCATACGGGCACTTGTTTCGCCGAGGCTTGGCTGCGCGCCACGCACGACGGACAGCCCTCTGGCGCTGTCGGCATGATCGGATCCACCATCAACCAGCCGTGGAACTCCCCGATGTGCGCCCAAGACAGGATGATTGACCTGCTGATCGGCACCACTCCCGGCAACCAATACTTCACGTATGGCGGCATCGTCTTCAACGGGATGATCCACATGTTGGATGTCTATAACGATGTGGAGGTGTTCCGCACTTGGATTCTCTTCGGCGACCCGACGTTGCAGCTGCGCACCGCCGTGCCCGAGCCCCTCGAAGTCTCCCACAACGAAATCCTTCCTGTGGGCGTACCTTCCGTCACGTTCTCGTCCAGCGTTGAAAACGCCAAGATCATTGTTTCCAAGGATAACGCAGTCATTGCGGTGGGCCGTATCCAGAATGGCGAGTACACCCTCAACTTCCCGGACACCTACCTGCCCACCGACACTCTGCACGTGCTGGCCACCGCCACCAACTGCCTGCCCTACGAGGGCACCATCCAATTCATACCCAACAACGGCCCCTACGTGATTGTCGGTGACTTGGCTCTGACCGAGCAAGTCTCCCCCTTTATCAACGACAACATCAACGGACTGTCCGAGTTCGGGGAGACGATGAAAGTGGCCCCGATGATTATCAATGTCGGCAATCAGACCGCCAACAACGTGATTATCCGCATCACCACCGAAGATCCGAATATCACCTTGTTAGACAACACCTTGATTATCCCTTCGCTGGCTTCCCACGACACGATTTCCGGCGCACAGACTTTCCGTTTCAAGGTGGACGACTTGGCTCCTGCCAACCATAACGCCGTCCTCAATCTGGAAATCCTTACCGGCAACGACACGGTCAGACAGACCAAGGGGCTGAAGCTATACGCACCCGCCCTGAGCATCGACAGACTGGAAGTGGATGATACCGAGTCCGGCAACGGCAACCACAAAGCGGATTACGGGGAGACGTTCACCTGCCGCATCGCCATCGCCAACACCGGCAACATGCCGGTGGTGCAGGGTACCCTCTTCTTGACCAACCCCGCCGATGAGCTTGTCTTGGAGCACGATAACGTGCAGATTCCGCCCATCCCGGCCGGCGGCGTCGGCTATGCCACCGTCAAGGCCACTGTCAAGTCCAACATCATGGAACCGACCATCTCCTACATTAAGGGGGTGTTATACGTCAACTACTACCGCGTGGAGAACTTCCTGCCCGTGAAAATCGGTGCCTTGATCGAAGACTGGGAGACCGGCGACTTCTCTAACATGAGCTGGCAGAACAACTCGAGCACCCCGTGGACGATTGTCACCACAAGTCCATACGAGGGTATGTACTGCGCAAAATCCGGTGCCATCGGCAACAACTCCAACACTCGTCTGACCCTCACCGACACGGCCACCGTGAGTGACACCATCTCGTTCTACTACAAAGTGTCGAGCGAGGCAAACTACGACAAACTGGTCTTCAAAATCGACGGACAGACAAAGGATGAATGGAGTGGCAACATCGGCTGGACCCGTGCGGCTTATCCTGTGGAGGCCGGCGTGCACACTTACCAATGGACTTACTCGAAAGACTACTACGGCACGGGCGGCCATGACTGCGCCTACCTCGATGCCATCATGTTCCCCTGTGGCAAGGTAAACGTACCCATGGGGGTCAACGATTTTTCACTGAAAACCAACACCTTGCAGGTATGGCCGAACCCCGCCACGGACTACGTCCACGTGGCCACGGGCGATGATGCCGAAGAGTACACCTACCGCCTCTTCGACCTCAGCGGCAGGCTTCTGCAAGGCGGTCGACTGGCAGACAATGTCTCCGAAATCAATGTAACAGGATACAAGTCTGGCACTTACATTCTGCAAGTGGAGGATGCCCAACATCACGTGCAAACGGCGAAAATCGTGAAGCAGTAATCTAGGGCGTACCTCTTCTATGAGGAAAGCGAGGGGCGGATTCCCCTCGTCCAAAAACAGTAAAACGAACGTATGCAAGAAAAGAGACCTCTGATATTGATTGTCAACGATGACGGTTACGCGGCGAAGGGTTTGGCGGCGATGGTGGAGATTGCGAAACCGTTAGGCGAAGTCGTGGTGGTGGTTCCCGACCGGGTGCGTTCCGCCTCCGGGCACGCCATCACGATGAACGAGCCGCTGCGCCTCGAGAACTACAAGAACGAGGACGGTGTGGCCTACTACCGCACCAACGGCACACCCGTCGATTGTGTGAAGTTAGGCGAGAAGGTGGTGTTGCGCGGGCGGAAGATCGACCTGCTGCTGTCGGGCGTGAACCACGGCGCGAACTCGTCGGTCAGTCTGATATACTCGGGCACGATGGCCGCCGCCATAGAGGCCGCTTTCGACAGCATCCCCGCCGTGGGGCTCTCCTTGTTAGACTATATGCCCGATGCCGACTTCTCAGCGGTCATCCATTACGGGCGGCCCATTGTGGAGAAGGTGTTGGAGAAAGGGCTTCCCCCGCATATCTGCCTGAACGTCAACTTCCCCAAAGTTCCCACCGAGGAAATCAAGGGGATACGCATCACGCGGCAGTGCCATGCCACCTGGCATGAGGACCTGCAGGAGCGTACCGATCCCTACGGTCGCAAATACTACTGGCTTACCGGTTGGTTGGAGCGGTTAGAGGAGGAGGAGGACACTTGCGAGTGGGCCTTGCAGCACCACTACATCTCCGTGCAGCCCGTCCAGTATGACATGACCGCGCACCAATATATCGAAACCCTTAAATATTTGGAATTATGATGGAAAAACTGAGAAGAGACTCCTACGTGGTGGGCGGGGCGTTAGGCATCCTGATCCCTGCGGTGCTGTTCGGCATCCTGTTCGGCATCTTCGCCATCGTGTTGCACTTCAACCCGCAGATGTTGGTCAACAAACCCAACCTCATCAAGGTGTTGACCCCTGACTTCATCCTGTTGGCGATGATTCCCAACGTGCTCCTTCTGCGCTACTATCTGTTGAAGTTGAAGTTCGACAAGACGGGGCGCGGCATCATCGCGGCCTCGCTGCTCTGTGCGGTGGCGTTCCTCGCGGCGCAGTTCCTGATGTAACCCACTGACTAATAACAGAAGAGGCGCGGAATCCGCGCCTCTTTTTGTTTTGTTAGACAAAAACTTTCTGACTACTCCAGGCTGATAGCCTCGCACGGACAAACGTCAGCGCAAGCACCGCACTCGATGCAGAGATCGGGGTTGATGGAGTAAGCAGCGCCCTCGGAGATAGCCTCTTGGGGGCATTCGCCGATGCAAGTTCCGCAAGCGGCGCAAAGATCTTCACTAATTTTGTATGCCATAATACTGTTTAATTGTTGTTGATTGAGCGGCAAAAATACACTTTTTATGGATTGTTGCGCACTCGGTGAAAAATTTTATCAATAGGTTCCGGTTTATTATTTTAGGGCGATAGATTGTCTGCATGCCCAAATGTTTAATCAGCCCGAAAAATATGTATTTTTGCCGCTCAAATTATGAAAAACCCCTTGATAATGAAGAATAACAAACTGTATGTTTTCGCATTGACGATTGTGGCCACCATGGGTGGCCTGTTGTTCGGATACGACACCGCGGTGATTTCCGGCACGGTGGAGTCGTTGCGCGTCTTTTTCATTGAGCCACAAGGACTTCCCGCCGCGCAAGCCCATGCTTTGGAGGGCTTTGTGGTGAGCAGCGCGCTGATAGGCTGCATCATCGGCGCATGTCTCGCAGGCTGGCTTTCGCAAAAACTCGGCCGCAAACCTTCGCTGATCATCGCCGCTGTGTTGTTCCTGCTCTCCGCCATCCGTTCCGCCTGGCCGGAAATTTTCTGGGGGATGCCCGGCGAAGGCGACTACCACTTCATCAACCACTTTGTCTTCTACCGCATCAGCGGCGGTGTGGGCGTGGGCATCGCCTCCATGCTCTCCCCGATGTATATTGCCGAGATCGCACCCGCCAACCGGCGCGGCACTTTAGTGTCCCTCAACCAATTCGCCATCATCCTCGGCATGCTCATCATCTACTTCGTGAACTACAACATCGCCCAGCGCGGCGACGCCACCTGGCTCCACACCATCGGCTGGCGGCAGATGTTCGCCTCCGAGATGATTCCCGCTGGACTCTTCCTCATCGCACTCTTCTTCGTGCCGGAAACGCCCCGCTATCTCGTCATGCGCGGGCGGGAGGAAAAAGCGCTGAAAGTGCTGCGCAAAACCTCCGGCGACAATGCCGAACGGGAGATGTCGGCCATCCGCGAGAGCCTGAACGATAACACGCAATCCATGCGCCCGTTCTACCTTTTCATGCTCGACTGGCTCATCCTGTTCGTGGCCGGCTACCTCATCCTGAAACTGTGCAAGGTCAACAGCGCCCTTGAGATTTCGCTGCTCGTCAGCTTCCTGATATCCCTTATCGTCCCCATCCGCAACTACGGCCATGCCATCATCGTGGTGGGCGTGCTGTTAGCCTCGCTGCAACAGTTCATCGGCATCAACGTGGTGCTCTACTACGCGCCGGAGATCTTCAAGACCATGGGCGCGGCCACCGACACCGCTCTGATGCAGCAGATTATCGTGGGAGCGGTGAACCTCTCCTTCACCATCCTCGCCATCCTCACGGTTGATAAGTTCGGCCGCCGCCCGCTGATGATCATCGGCGCCTTGGTGATGGCCCTCTCCATGTTCATCTTGGGCACCACCTTCTATATGCACCGTGTGGGCTTGGGCTCCCTGATCTGCATGCTGGTCTATACGGCAGGTTTCGCCATGTCGTGGGGACCCGTCTGTTGGGTGCTCCTTTCCGAAATCTTCCCCAACTCCATCCGTTCCATGGTGATGAGCGTCGCCGTGGCCTCGCAATGGATTTCCAACTTCCTGGTTTCCTGGACGTTCCCGATGCTTGACAAGAACGAGACCCTCACCACGATGTTCAACCACGGCTTCTCCTACTGGATTTACGGACTGATGGGAGTACTCGCCGCCCTGTTCATTTGGAAGATGGTTCCCGAAACGACGGGCAAGTCGCTGGAGGAGATGGAATCGTATTGGAAGACGAAGAGAGAAAACGCATAGTCGCCATTAGCGAAAAAAACGTATTTTTGCCGCTGCAAAGTGGTGAAGGATTTCGGTTGCAAAATCCTGAGAGGGAAGCAGGTGTGAGTCCTGCACAGTACCCGCTGCTGTAAGTTCCGCGAAAAGGAATGGCAATATGTCACTGTCGAAAGATGGGAAGGCGCCATTTTCGGAACAAGTCAGAAAACCTGCCACGTTGTGTTGTTATCGCTTCGGGAGGTAGGCGGATGCAAAAGAGACCCTAATCGCGCTCTTCATTCCGAACATAGACCGAAGCATTTGTCAAACCCAAAATGCCGAGGAGTATGCGTTTATGGAACTTTTTGAAGATTAATCTGTTATGGGTGCTTTTAGTACCCTTGTTAGGTGCATCGTGCCACCGTCCGGGGCCGGAACCCGAGCCGGAGCCCCAACCCGATGCCTACGCCAAAGGGATGTACATTCTGAACGAGGGTCTTTTCCTGATGAACAACAGCACCCTGTCGTACTATGACTTCACGACCGGCAAGCTCACCGCGGACATCTTCCTCGATGTCAACCACCGCGGCTTGGGCGATGTGGGCAACGACCTGCAGCGTTACGGCTCAAAGCTCTACTGCGTGGTCAACAACTCCAACATCGTGGAGGTGATGGACTTCGCCACCGCACGCTCGCTGAAGACCCTCAACCTGAGCGGTAAACAGCCGCGTCATATCGCCTTCCTGAACGGCAAGGCGTACATCTCTTGTTTCGATGATGACGTGGTGCGGGTCGATACGGCTACATTGGAAATCGAAGCCACCGTGCGGGTCGGTCGCGACCCCGACGGCATCTGCGCCTGCAACGGCAAGCTCTACGTCTGCAACTCCGGCGGTCTTGACAACCCGAACTACGACAACACCGTCTCCGTCATCGACCCTGTCTCGTTCACCGTCACCAAGGAGATCCCTGTGGTCATCAACCCGACGAGGGTCAAGGCCTATAACGACCGCTACGTCTATGTGGTCTCCAACGGCAACTACGGTGATGTACCCTACGCTTTCCAAAAGATTGATTGCCAAACGGATGAAATAGTAAAAACCTATGACCTCGATGTCTATAACTTTGATATCCACCAAAATTTGGCATACATCTACTCTTACAACTACTCCACCATGACAGCATGGATCAAGGTGTTGGATTTGGAGGCGGACACGTTGGTGACAGACCAGTTCATCACCGACGGCACGCAGCTGCAGACCCCTTACAACATCGTGGTGAACCCCCTAAACGGCGATGTCTATATCACCGATGCAGGTCCTTACGCATCTAACGGCGATGTCTATTGCTTCGACAGCCAAGGTCGGAAAAAGTTCTCGTTCGAGGCGGGATTGTGCCCGGCGTCGATGGTGTTCGACTTCGGCGAGCAGAATGTCGCGAAAAAGTGACCCGTTGGATTTTGCAACGGGGGGGATGCTTCAGATTTTTACGTTGAACCCCAAATAGAGACTCCTCGGTTGCTTCGGACCGTAAATGTAGCCCGCGTCGCGGAGGACACCGTAGTCCAGGTCGGGTTGGTAGGCGTTGGTGATGTTCTGCACGCCTGCGGTCAGGCATAGCACCACCTCGTTGTAGCCCACTTCAGACGGGCGCTGTACCATAGGATCTGCCGCTTTCCGCTGAATCTTGAAATGGAAGTCGTAGGAAACCTGCGCGTTGAGGACGAAAAACGACTGCGTCTTCATCAATACGGGCGGTTCGGTCTCGTGGGGCACCAGCATCGGGCCGGTGAAATTGCCCGTGACGGTCAGGGAGGCGGGCATAAACCACAGTTTGTCAAAGTGATAACGCCACAGGGCTCCGGTAGCGAGGGTGAAATTGGTAGTGTAGCCGTAAGCCTTCAACGCGTCTATGCGCTCTTCGGGCGTACCCTCGCCAATGCCGCCGTAGTAGCTGTTGCGACGGATGTGCTGCAGGGCGGTGTAGGCCTCCACGTGTTGGTGCCCGAAGTCGATATGGTAGTCGAGGTGTCCGCTGTGGATGAGGTGCGACGCGCCTTCGGAAATGTTCGACTCATGGGGCTGCAGTCCGAGGTTGTTGCCGCCCCGGTGCTCATCATTGACGATGTTGTAACGGACACTCAATTTCGACAGTTGGGTGGGCCGTACAAACGCGTTTACCCCGACAGAGAGGTTTCGCAGCTTCGGAAGGTCGCTGTAACTGTCGCCGTTGCGGTCGTATGGGTCGCGGTGACGGTCTTGCCGCAGAACGCAAGCAGCAGCACCCACGCGGTTATCTGTTTCAAACGTGCGCTCATTGCGGCGGCAAAAGTACATTTTTTTCCGTTGTGAGTTTATTCCTCTCCAAAACAGCCATATTGTTCCTATTATTTATACTTGAGCTCCCTGTCCAACATTTCCGAAAAAAGTGTATTTTTGCCGCCGCAAAGTGGTGAAGGATTTTATAGGCTAAAATCCTGAGAGGGAAACAGGTGAAAATCCTGTACAGTACCCGCTGCTGTGAGTTCCAAGCATCGGAACAGCAAAATGTCACTGTCGAAAGACGGGAAGGCGCTGTTTCGGGAACGAGTCAGAAAACCTGCCACGCTGTGTTGTTATCGCTTCGGGAGGTAGGCGGATGCAAAAGAGACCCTTATCGCGCTCTTCATTCCTTATATTGACCGAAGCATTTGTCGAACCAAAATGCCGAGGATATGCGTTTATGGTATTTTCTTAAAAACAGCAGACATACACCGATTTTTCTTCGGCCCATTCCCTCTATTCACAAATCACTATTCACAAATCACTATTCACACTGATCACAAATAAAACAATATAAATATGAAAAAACTTCTCCTCTTTTTCGGTTTAATCTGCTTGATAAACCTGATGAGTGCCCAAGAGACGGTGACCATTCACCAGAACGGGCATGATTTCCAAGTGAGCGCGGTACGCTCGGTTACCGACTATCCGGCCAGCAACATCCAGTTTTGGGTGGGCAACGGTAGCAACAGCGTAGTGGCGGTCTTCAAATGGTGCCAGAACACGACCATGGGTATCGCCTACGGCTACCGTTGGGATGGCTCAGCCACCATTTACGACATGTTGACGGGCATCGCTGCCGCCGACAGCCGTTTCACCGTCACATTCAACAGCTCCAACACCTTCATCAACAACATCATGTATCAAGATGATTCGTACAACGAGTATTTTGAGACGGATGGGTATTGCACATACACCTTTAACGGGGGTATGGCCTCCGGTTTGAGCGATGCGTTGACGAACAACGGCTATTTCGAGCTGGAAGAGTGGGGTGACTGTTATCCGTTCCCGACCACCACGATGATAGTCCCCGCCACGGACCCCAACGGCGGAACCTCCACTGACCCCGTCGATGCTTCCCTTCCTTTCAGCCAGCTTCTGTACTGGGTGGGCAGCGGTTCCAACAGCGCCGAGTTTATCGTCAACTTCGCGCAGCCCGACACGGCGTTTGCCTGGGGTTACCGTTTCGACGGAACGACCACCGCACAAGCTATGATCGATGCCATCGCCGCTGCCGATCCGCGTTTCTGGACGGTCGGCTCGCCTTCTCTCGACGGCGATATCCACTTCGTTCTCGACAACGGCGACACGCTGGGGCTCTCCCCCGTTGATCCCGAGATGGGTTACAACTTCTGGTGGACCAACCTCAACGGCGTCAGTGCCGGCTCGGGTTCTTCCGAAACGCTCCATAATAACGATGTTTTCAAGTATGGCGATATGAATTCCGCTATCGGTTGGGATCCGCTGGGCAGCTACTTCCTCCAGGAGGCGTGGGTCAAGGTTCCCACTCCGGTGACTCCCCCCGCCGCACCTATTCCCGACGAGGCGACCATCGCCACTAACGACATCCTCTATTGGGTGGGCACTGGTTCCAACGAAGCCGTGATGGCCGTCAACTGGGCTGACACTGCCTTGGCTTGGGGTTACCGTTGGGACGGCACCGCCACCGTGGCCGATATGATGGCGCACATCGCCGCCGCCGACCCGCGCTTCAGCTACGTTTTGGGAAGCTTTGGCATTGATGACATCAACTATATTGACACTGCTGCCGGTATGACTACTCCGCTGGGCGTTACCCCGGGCAACTATTGGGAGAGCAAGAACAACGGCTTTATGGACGCCGGTATGGGACAGACCCTCGCCAACGGCGACTTCGAGAAGTGGGCCGATCCCGCCGCCGGCATCGTGGTGGACAGCACCTACTGGGATGGTTGGGGCTGGAGCTACACCTACGTTTATCCGATGACTATCACGCCCGTCACCGTGCCCGACACGACGGGAGGCTCCGGTCCTGACACGATTCCCGAACACGGCCCGTTCTGCGGCGGTGTGGGTACGGACGGCTGCAACGCCATCGCCGTCGATGACAACCAGTTCGTGGCGTGGGCTACCAATGTCGTGCTGACTCGCGGTCCGCAGAACATCTCCAACCCGAACAGTCCGTTGGCCTCCTTCGGCGACGAGACGAATGCCATCGGACCGGCCACGCCGAACAACAGCATGGAGGCTGTCAGCCTTGGCGACGGCGGCTCCGCGCTGGTCATCTTCGAGCGTCCGATCCGCAACGGGGAAGGTCCTGACTTTGCGGTGTTCGAGAACGACATCAACGGTGGCTTCTTAGAGTTGGCCTTCGTGGAGGTGAGCTCCGACGGTGTGCATTTCGTGCGCTTCCCGGCCACCAGCCTCACCCAAACGGAGACCCAGACAGGCTCCTTTGCCTTCACAGACCCCACCTTCATCAACAACCTGGCCGGCAAGTTCCAAATCGGCTACGGTACTCCATTTGATCTCGAAGAGCTGGCCGACAGCGCGAACCTCAACATCGACAGCATCGTCTATGTGCGGATTATCGACGTGGTGGGCAATATCGACCCGCAGTACGCCACCTACGACGCTTTCGGTCACATCGTCAACGATCCCTGGCCGACCGACTTTGCCAGCTGCGGTTTCGACCTCACCGGCGTGGGCGTCATCCACCAGAAGCCCGTCGGCATCGAGAGTCACGAGATGCCGCAGGTCTTCGCCTACCCGAACCCCTGTACCGGCACGCTGTATATCATCAACGAGAATGCCGAGCGCGTCGAGCTCTACAACCTGAACGGCAAGTTGCTGCAGGTGGTCGATAACGGCGACACGCACGTCACATTGAACATGCAATCTTATCCCGCAGGTCTTTATCTGCTGAAGGTCGGCAACGGCGTTCAGAAGATCCTGAATAAGTAACCCTTTTATATTAATGAGCGGCCGGCAGAGATGAGTGGCCGACCGAAACGAAACGGCCTCGCGAATGCGGGGCCGTTTGCATTGCCTCAGCAAGACTTTCGCAAGGGGTTCGCAAGACCTTCGCAAGTAGTAGGCAAGACTTTCGCAAGTCCAAGCAAGCACTTTTACTTGCGAAATACTTGCCTACTACTTGCCAAACACTTGCCAAACACTTGCGAAATACTTGCCAAACAGCACCACACTGCGCGACTACGCCGCTGGCGGATTCTACTATGGAGTGACGTTTCAGTGCGCCTCCAACCAGTTGCTGCCGCTGTTGATATTCACGTCCAACGGCACCGACAGTTGCATGGCGCCCGACATGTGTTCGCGCACGAGGGTTGAAAGGGCTTCCAGCTCGTCTGGACAGGTGTCGAAGATGAGCTCGTCGTGGACTTGCAGGATCATCTTGCTGCGCATATTCCGCTCGTTCATAGCTTGATAGATGCGCACCATGGCGATTTTGATGAGGTCGGCGGCAGTGCCTTGGATGGGCGCGTTGATGGCGTTGCGCTCGGCGGCGGCCCGCAAGACGCCGTTCTTCGCGTTGATGTCGCGGATGTTGCGACGGCGGCCCATAAGCGTCTCCACGTACTCGTGCTCGCGGGCGAAATCCAGCGTGTCGTTCAGATAATCCGAGATTTTCGGGAAACTGCGGAAATAGTCGGTGATGAGCTGCTTGGCCTCGGCTTGCGGAATCTGCAGCCGGTCGGCGAGACCGAAGGCGGAGATGCCGTACAGAATCCCGAAGTTGACGGTCTTGGCGGCGCGGCGCATGTCGGCGGTAACCTCCTCTTTGTCAACGCCGTAGATGTGTGCGGCCATCGTCGCGTGGATGTCTTCGTTGTTGCGGAAGGTCTCGATCATGCGCTCGTCCTGACACACGTGCGCGACGATGCGGAGCTCGATCTGCGAGTAGTCGGCGGCGAGCAGCACGTTGCCGTCGGAGGGCACGAACGCCTTGCGGATGTCGCGGCCGCGCTCGGTGCGCACAGGGATGTTTTGCAGGTTCGGGTTGAGGGAGCTGAGCCGGCCCGTGGCCGTAATCGTCTGGGTGAACGTGGAATGGATGCGCCCCGTCTTCGGGTTGATGAGCTGCGGCAGCGCGTCGATGTAGGTGGATTTCAGCTTCGACAGCTTGCGCCACTCCAAGATCAGCGGCACGATCGGATGCTTGTAGGCCATCTTCTTGAGCACCTCCTCGCCAGTCTGATACTGCTTGCTCTTGGTCAGCCGAGCATTCTTCACGAGGTTCATCTTCTCGAAGAGAATCTCCCCTAACTGCTTGGGCGACCCGATGTTGAAGGTTTCGCCAGCGTATTCGTAAATCTGCTGCTCGATAGCGGCAATCTCGGCGTTCATCGTTTCGGAGTTCTGCTGCAACGTATCGACATCGACCTTCACACCGGTGTATTCCATGTCGGCCAACACAGGTACCAGGGGCATCTCCATCTGTGTGAACAAATCCGACAATTTGTTCTCTTTCAGTTCCTTATCCAACAAAGGATAGAGCTTTTGCAGTAACAGGATCTGTTCGTTCTCGGGTGCGGGCGACGGTTTGCCCGTTTCCGTGAGTTCGCAGTCGAAATAGCTGAGGGCGAGGTCGTTGAGCTGATGTTTGCGCTCGGGTTGCAGCAGGTAGTGGGCGATTTGCACGTCCCAGAAGGTGCATTTCGGCTCCACGCGGAACGACCGGAGGTACTTGTAGGTGTTTTTGCAGTCGTGCATGACCACGGTGCGCGGCTCCCCGAAAATCAGCTTTATAAACTCCTGATAGTGACGGTGTTCGCTCTCCACCCAATGATAAAATGTTTTCGTTTCGTCCATAGCAAAGGCGAAACCAGCAATACGTTCTTGTTGGTAAATCCATGAAAAAAAGACAGTGTCTTTCTTTTCTGCGGAAATATCTTTAATGGATTGTACCTCAACGGTTTGTGGAAGCTCGAAGACTGTCTTAGGAGTTTCGGTCTCCATTGAGGTTTGTGGCTCTGCTTCTTCGATGGGGGAGAAGAGGTCGGGGGCGGCTTGTGGTTGCGGTACTTGCAACGACAAATCCGTGAAAATGCGTTTGGTGAGGGCCTTGAACTCCAGTTCGTCGAAGATGGCTTTGAGTTTCGCAGGGTCGGGACCGTTGTAGGCCATCTGGTCGAAGTCATACTCCATCGGGATGTCTATCATAATGGTAGCCAGCTCTTTGGAGAGAAAGGCCTGCTCCTTGTACTGGTTCATGAGAGTACGGGTCTTCTCGTTGTCCTTGTCGAAGTTGCGGGCGTACATCTCCTCGATGCTGCCGTAGTTGGCGAGCAGTTTCTGGGCGCGCACCTGTCCGATGCCGGGCACGCCGGGGATGTTGTCGGAGGTGTCGCCCCAAAGTCCGAGCATATCGATTAGCTGCTCAGGCCGTTCGATCTTGTACTTTTCGCAAATTTCCGCCACGCCGAGGATCTCCGCCGGTTGCCCGAACTTGCCGGGCTTGTACATGCGGATATGGTCGGAGACGAGCTGCCCGTAGTCCTTGTCGGAGGTGAGCATCAGCACCTCAAAACCTTCGATTTCAGCGTGTTTGGCCAACGAACCGACCAGGTCGTCCGCCTCATAGCCGTCGATGCCGACCATTGTGATCTGGAAGGCGTCGAGGATGCGTTTGATGTAAGGGATGGATGTTACGATGTCGTCGGGCGTGGCCTCGCGGTTCTCCTTGTAGTGTTCGTACTCGACGTGCCGGAAGGTGGGCGCGCCGGTGTCGAAGGCCACCGCCACGTGGGTGGGTTTCTCGTTCTTGAGCACCTCGTACAGCGAGTTGGTAAAGCCGAGCATCGCGGAGGTGTTCAGCCCCTTGGTGGTGAATCGCGGACTCTTGATCATCGCGTAGTACGCTCTGAAAATCAAGCCCATAGCATCTATCAGGAGGATTTTTTTCGTCATTGCCTTTGGTGTTTTTTAAGAAAGGCAAAAGTACGAAAAAATGGGACGTGAGACGTAAGACTTGTGACTTATGACTTATGACTTGTGATTTGTGATTTGTGACTTGTGATTTGTGATTTGAGAATTGAGACTTGAGACTTGAGACTTTGGAGGGAATGGAGGGACAATGGGGTCTCACTTTTCGTGGCACTCGAAAGAAATATACATCTGAATGCCATATTCCGGTAAATATTGCCCAACGGTATCTCGTGAACTCCAATAGGAACAGTCCATGGCGGATTCCCTATCGTAAAGAACAGAATTTTCATAGATAGGGTAAGGAACACTGTCATGCAATGCCGTGTCGATAATGTCAAAATAACTATTATTCATACAGTAGCATGTTCTGATTTTTCCGCATCCCGCCGCTAGTATCGCTGTAATGACCAATAATATGCAAATTGTTACATTCTTCATCATTCTTAATTCTGCATTCTTCATTTAAAAAGCGTACCCTATGCCTCCCGACACAAATCCCTTCATGCCGACACCAAGCTCAAAGGAGCCGAAGAGGTGCTCGCCGCCGGCACGTACCCCGAAAGCAGTGAGCTGGCAAGAGGGATACACCTTGCTGATTTTTTCCCGACTGAAACCCCCATACTGTTTTGCATACACTTGTTTTCCGAAAAACAGGGAAGCACCGGCAGCAACAGCGGAATAAAGGGTGACATGCGGACGGTTAAGGTAGGAAAACCGTAGTTCGGGCATCAACGTGAAGCAATTTATCATCCGCTGGGTATAGACGGCATTGGTGCCAAACGGATAGTCAAGATGATCCTTATAGTATGCGTAATTCACCATGGCACCGACCCAAAGCCACTTGGTCAGCCGATAATGATAGTTGAGTGAGAAGACAGGTGTGGTGCGGAACGCGAAGGCTAATCCTCTATCCGGATCAAATTCGTATTCTGTATGCCCGCCGTTGTCAAATTCATGCAGGTTCATCAAGAAAAAAATGCCAAACGGATCGCTGACTTCAAAACGGACTTCATGGCGGCGGTGCATCCCGACTTCTGTGCTCCAATGCGGTTGAGCCTGCATAATCTTGCGTTGTTTGTTGAAACTTTGGATGTACGCGACTTGAAAATAGAGGTGGTTGTTACGGTGGGAGGATTCGACATATTCTCCAGAGGGGAGAATAACCAGTACACCATAATGCGGAGGTGTCGATGTTACCGATCCTTGCATAAAATCAGTGGTGGCCGCATTCAAACCGACGGCAAAGCGCAGTAAATCTTCATTAGGAAGCCGATAATAGAGTCCGGCATCAAACAAAATATCGGCATAGAACACATTTCTGTCAAATAAGCTATTACTGCTCAAGTAAATGTCGTTCTGAGTCTCTATGTCTCCTTCCGAAGCGGAAAAGCCATACGCAAAAGCACTGAAAGGTGTCCGTATTCTGGCACCCGCACTAACTGTGAATAGGAGATTGTCGTGGATTGGGTAATGGAACTCGAATTTCAATGGCACAGACAAGCCATACTTTCCTTTATACAGCCTAATATACATAGGCAGTGTTTCATTATGGAGCGCAGGCGTTATTGTTTCATGGAAGCCGATAGTGCCGATATTCAGTGCTGCTGAAACTCCGAAATAGTCCGCGAAGTGATAAGAAAACTCCACCCCTGCGTGAAACCCGTGCAAGAGATGTGAATGCGTGATTTCACCAGCTTCCCCATTTACATATTCTTGATAAACAATGGGTTCTATCAAGTCATACTGGATAGTATAACCAAGATGAAACCCGTTCATCTGACCGTTGAAGAGGTGGGTTTTATGCTTTTGGGGGGAATCATGCGGTTTGCCCGCCGCGGTGCTGTCCGTCTGCGCCGGCGACATCGCGTTGAGTCCTAAGATGATCAGTCCGGCCAATCCGTATTTCTTGATGCTGTCCATACTTGAAAACGTTTGCTGTTCATCTTTAAAGACGCGGTTTTCCCAAAAAGTTACGGTCTGTTGCAGCAGCTTTTCCTTCAAAGAGTCCGTAAGCGACAGATTGTCAACATATTCCGAACTGTAGAAGAGCCGCTCGAACTCTTCGCTGCGGAGGTAGTCGGCGATGTTCAGGGTGTCGTGGACGCGCACGGTGTCATACACGGTGACGGTGTCGTAGGTCACGGTCTCGCGCTCCACATACACGGTGTCGCGGTGCTGGGCCGAGAGTGTCCCTATGAGGACGAAAAACAGGAGGGTGAAGAAGAGGTCTCTAATCATGGTGCTGCATAAGGAAAATGGTGTCGGTGACGGTGATGGTGTCGTGCAGGACGACGGTGCGGGTGACGGGAATCTCGCGGGTAATGACCACCGGAGCAGACGCTTCCAGCGTCTGGTGTAGAGTCGTGCCACGGCGCGTTTCCACGGGTTTCGAGGTGACAGTTTCCGCAACCGTGGTATCCGGAATCGGAATCTGTTCCGCTTTCTCCAGTTGTAGAGGCGTGCCTTGGCGCGTCTCTACGGGAGCTATTGTATTTTCTCCCGGCGTGTTCCGCACCATCTGCCACATGCAGACCCCTCCCGCAACGGTGGCGGCAGCGGCAATCACGGCGGCAGTCTTGTGGGTGGCAAGGGCTATTCCCGCACTGACGGGCGAGGCAGCGACAGCGGAGCGGATTTCCGATTCCGACAGCCGGTGTGCGGGCGACATCCGCAGCTGCGACAGCTCGGAACGATAAAGCCGGTCGAGGTGGTGGGCGGAATTTCGTTTCATCATGAATAGAAGTGCAATCATAAGCAGTCCTTTCTTTTTGGATTCTTTTTCTTGGGCTTTGGCGGTGAGCAGCTGCTGTAGGCGCGTTCGGGCACGGAGGAACAGCTGCTTGGAGTTGGTGACGGAGATATCCATCAGGTCGGCAATTTGCTGGTGCGAAACGCGGTCGATAGCGTGGAGGTTGAAGACCATGCGTTGTCGTTCAGAGAGTTGCTGGATGGTTTCCAACAGTTCTTCCTTCGTGAATCCGGTCTGCCAGTTGGGTTCGTCTTCTTGGTCGGTGGGGTCGGTGGTGAGCTCTTCCTCCAACGGCACGGTTTCGGGTCGCGTGCGCAGGTAGGAGATGCACCGGTTGACCGTGATGCGGGTCAGCCAGGCGTCGAAGGAGTCCATCACCCGGCAGGTGTCGGCCCGTTCAATGGCCTTCAAGAACGCCTCATGCGCGAGATCCTCCGCCGTCTGCCGCTCCCCGACATACCGGTAGCATATCGCCACCAGCCGGTCGATGTTGCCCTCGTATTTCCGTGACCAAAATTTCGCCCTATCCATTATACTACCTATTACCTATTGTCTGTTTCTTATCTCCCCACACTGCGCTCCACTTCGTTCCGCTTGTATGGGGTTACTTGCACTCCGTGCGTTTTGCCTCTTCGAGGCTGCTTAAGGAAGTTTTTTTAAAAAATGGCTACTTCCTTGAACCTTATCTAATGATGACGCAAAAATACAAAAAGGTTACGGTGTGGTGAGTGTCTTTGTGTTGTTTTTTTGTAAATGTCTTTGACACACGTCATTACTTCTTTTTACGTTACAAGACGTAAGACATAAGACTTAGGGGTTTATCGAAACTGTTTCTTTTACGGCAAAAGTCTTAAGTCTTAAGTCACACGTCTCCGTTTGGCCCTTTTTCGTACTTTTGCGTCTTCATTATAAAACAGCGAAAAATGCAGGCGAAACAGTTTTGGACAAAGGCGTACCAGCGGAACATCGCGAAGATGGTCGGGATGTGCTGTCGCTATGTGGGCGACCGTGCGGTGGCCGAGGACCTCGCGCACGAAGCGTTCCTCAAGGCCATCGAGAAGTCCGGAACCTACCGCCGCCTCGGCAGCTTCGACGGCTGGCTGATGCGCATCAACCTCAACACCACGATGGATTACCTGCGGCGGCAACCGACATTTTTGTCGATGGATGACGATACTGTGGGGACGCAATTTATCGCGTCCGCATCCGATGTTGTAGAGACGTTGCGCGCAACGTCTCTACGAGACGAACCTGATGAAACCTGTATCTCCGAATCCGACCTCACCGAATCCGAAATCCTCGATGCCATCTGCGCCCTGCCCGACAAACAACGGACCGTTTTCAACCTGTATGTTTTTGAAAACCAATCTCATGCGAAAATCGCGGAGTCATTGCAAATCGGGGTGCGCAGCTCCAAACGCTACCTGTCGGAGGCACGGGCGCAGCTGCAAAACGCCCTGAACAACCTTGTCCGCCACAAAAAATCTGGACTTATGATATTGCTTCCACTTCTCCCCTGGAAATCACACGCTATAGACCGTCTCTGCCGTGCGAAGCTGAAACATCTGGCGTTGTCGCCCTCCACGCCGTCGCCCTTGTCCGCCGTCAACTGGACCGCAGCCCCGAAGCCGGGCGTCTGGATGGCCGTTACCGCCGCCAAAGCCCCCGCCATCGCCACGGGCGTGGTCGCCACGGCCGTGACGGGTTCCGTCGTCGCGTGGCAGGCGCAACCCGCACCCACACCTACAGGCCCGACCCCGCAGGAGACGGCGGTAACCACGTGTGTTGCAGCCGATTCCGCAATCGTTAATGCCGATACCGCCGTTGTAATTGTTAATGCCGACTCCGCCGTTATAGAGACGCACGGCCGTGCGTCTCTACAGACCAAAATCAACGAACATCCTACAATAGAAAAAGATCCTGAACAGCAAGTAAAAGGAACCGAATCATCTGTTTCACCATTGCCCGAAACGTCCGCATCTAACGTTGTAGAGACGTGCCATGGCGCGTCTCTACCTCCTCACCATAGCCTGAGGAAGTTCGAGCGCAACGGCTACTATGGTCTCAAAGACGCACACGAGAACGTAGTCGTATATCCGAAATATTCGGAGATACAGCCGTTTGACGAATACCGGACCGGCTGGGCAATGGTGGAGATATTCGGGTTCAAAGGGTTTGTGGATAGCGCTGGCCAGGAGGTCGTGCACCCGCAGTACGAAGACATCGGGAAGTTCGGGCGATACCGCGACGGCTGCGCGTTGGTGCAAAAGGGCAAATTCTACGGTTTCATCGACACCACCGGGAAAGAGGTGGTGCCGGTGAAATTTCCGTTGCAAGAATTGACGAAATAATAACCCATAAATCAAATCATTATGAAAAAATCAACCCTGTTATGCGTCATATTATTGGCAATGAGCATGTTAAGTGCTCAAACAACCATTGTGGGCAGCGGAAGGATTGAGACCCAACATCGTGAACTTGAAGCGTTCACCTCTGTAAACTCCCCCTCCACGGTGGATGTCACCATAATAAAAAACGAGAAATCCTGTGCCGAAGTGACAGCAGACAACAACCTGATGGAGTTCGTTCTCACCGAAGTGGAGAACGGCGTTCTCACCATCTCCATGAAACGAGGCTTTTCCTATAACAGTCCTCACATCACTGTCACCATCTACACACCGCATTTGAGCGAGGTGGTCATGAAAGGTACTGGCAATGTGACTGTCCTTTCGGTGAAAGAGGAGTATTTCACCCTCACGACTAAAGGTACTGGCAACTTCAAAAGCGACTGTTTGGTGGTGGAAAAGGATCTGGTTTTGCAGTGCAGAGGCACGGGTAATATTGACGTGTCGTATATGTGCCCAAACAACGTGACCGTCCAAAACTCCGGCGCGGGCAATATGAACATAAAAATGCTTCAAAACGTTACATCAAGCATGAAGATTCAGAATTTGGGTACGGGTGACATCGACCTCAAAAAACTGTCTGTCGGCGATTTGCAGCTGATGATCCGCGGAACAGGAAACGTCACATTGTCTGGGAAAGCCGACAACATGACCTTGGTGAACAGCGGCTGCGGAAATGTGCGGGCAAACATATTAAAGGTGAAAACCGCACACATCACGCAAAACGGTATCGGTAACATCATAGCCACCGTCACGGACACTGCCTACTTGACACAGAAAAACAAAATCGGGAAGGTCACCATTCATGGCGGCGGGAAAATCATTGAAGAGTAATGTTGTCCTCTTGCGAGTCGGAGATTCCGCCGGCTCCTATCGTCGCCTGGCGGAATGGTGCGCACCATTCCGCCGCGAACGTAGTGAGCGAGCGGAAACTCCAACGAAACATTTAAAAATCCAAATACAATGAAAAAATCAGCATTCACCATCGTAATCTTATTGTCAGTCAGTGCGTTGTTTGCGCAAATGAACGTCACCGCAAGCGGGAATGTCATCACGAAGGAATACAACCAACAACCCTTCACCGCCGTGGACATCCGGTTCGTGGGGGATGTGGTGATCCATCAAGGACCCGTTCACAAAACCACGGTGACAGCGAACGAAAATGTGATACAATATGTCCATTTCCGCGTGGAAAACGGGAAATTGTTTGTCTATACGGATGATAATTTGTCTTTCTTTAAGGTAAAAACCTTTCTCGTGGAGATTTATACACCCAAGATGGAGGAATTGTCCGTATGTGGTGCCAAAAATACAAGAATAGAAAAGAAAATAGGGAAAAATACTTACACACGCGGCGCGGGTGACGTGACGGTGGAAGGGAGAGACGAGTCACAACTGACTGTCATGAACATAGGAAGTGCCAACTGCACTTTGAAATGCATGAAGATTGAAAAATCTTTGGAACTGCACAACAAAGGCGCGGGCGACATCATCGTTCCCTCCGCCGGTGTCATCAGCACTCAGACGTTGCTCATTAATAACACGGGTTCAGGAGATGTCATCATCCAATCATGTTCTGTAAGTCATTCGTTGGTGGTCAACAACAAAGGTGCCGGCGACATTACGATGGATCTGTTGGACATCCCCACGGAAGAACTCATCCTCCAGAACAAAGGCGCAGGCGACCTCCTTTTTCGTAATGTCTGGGCGAAAAATGTGATTATGCGGAATCACGGGGCGGGCGATGTGCAGCTGATGGGCAAGACAGAAGAGGTGACGTTGGAAAGTACCGGTGCAGGCGATGCCAGTCTTAAGCAGTTGAAATCGGAAACCGCACACATCACCCACAGCGGCGTCGGCGATGTCACCGCCTATGTGAAAGGCACCGCCTACCTCACCAACAAATCCAGAATCGGGAAAGTGTATATCACCGGCGGCGGAAAAGTGATCTCAGAATGACGGTTTGTAGAGACGCAAAATTTTGCGTCTCTACTATTACCTACTGCCTGTTGCCTATTGCCTATTGCCTTTTTTCCCCGTCAGCAACTGCTGAATCTCGTTCAACTTCATCAGCGCTTCCACGGGCGTGAGGCTGTTGATGTCCAAACCGACGATGGTTTCCTTGACTTCGAGGAGCAGCGGGTCGTCCAAGTTGATGAAACTCAGCTGATAGCTGTCGTCTTTGGGCTTCTCGATATGTACCTCCTCGCCCTTTTCTTCGCGGCGGGCGCGGGAATCTTCCAACTGTTTGAGAATCTCTTCGGCGCGGCGCAGCACGGCGGGGGGCATACCGGCCATGCGGGCCACGTGGATGCCGAAGCTGTGCTCGCTGCCGCCCTCTTCCAACTTACGAAGGAAATAGACCTTGTTGTCGAGCTCCTTCACCGACACGTGGTAGTTCTTGATGCGGGGGAACTGCGCGGCCATGTCGTTGAGCTCATGGTAGTGCGTGGCGAACAGCACCTTGGCGTGGTGGAGCGGGTTTTCGTGCAGGTACTCGGCGATGGACCACGCGATGGAGATACCGTCGTAAGTGCTTGTGCCCCTGCCGATTTCGTCCAACAGCACTAAGCTGCGATTGGTGACGTTGTTAAGGATGTTGGCGGTCTCGTTCATCTCAACCATGAAGGTGGATTCGCCGGTGGAGATGTTGTCGGAGGCACCCACGCGGGTGAAAATTTTATCGACGATGCCGATGGTACACTCGCGGGCGGGCACGTAGCAGCCCATCTGCGCCATCAGCGTGATGAGGGCGGTTTGCCGCAGCAACGCCGACTTACCCGACATGTTCGGACCGGTGATCACGATAATCTGCTGCTTGTCCGTGTCCAGGTAGATGTCGTTGGCGATGTAGGGTTCCTCGGGCGGGAGTTGCCGCTCGATCACCGGGTGACGGCCGTCTTTGATGTCGATGCTCTGGAAGTTGCTGATGGTCGGCTTGGTGTACTGGTACTGCACGGCGCAGTAGGCGAAGGCGTTAAGCACGTCGAGGCGGGCGGCGAGGCGGGCGTTGTTCTGGATGATGGGGATGTAGTCGGCGAGACTGACCACCAGCTCGTTATAGAGTCGCACCTCGATTTCGAGAATCTTCTCCTGGGCGGTCAATATCTTGGTTTCCAACTCTTTGAGTTCCTCGGTGATATAGCGTTCGCTGCCGGTGAGGGTCTGCTTGCGGGTCCACTCCGCCGGCACCTTCGACTTGTAGGTGTTCGTCACCTCAAGGTAGTAGCCGAAGACGTTGTTGAAGCCGATTTTCAGCGAGTTGATGCCGGTTCTCTCGGCTTCGCGCTGCTGGATGTCGGCGAGAATGCCGCGACTGTTGGTAGCCAGGTCGGTGAGCTCGTCGAGTTCGGCATTGACGCCGCGCTGGAAGATGCCGCCCTTGCTCGGCACCACCGGCGGGTCTTCGCGAATCTCCTTCTCGATGCGCTTGCAGACGTTCACGCAGGGGTTGAGCTTGTCGGCCATCTCCTTCAGGATAGGCGATTGCGCTTTCTCGCAGAGGGTTTTCAGCTGTTCGGCAGCGCGCAGGGAGGTGGCCAACTGCAACGCCTCCCGCGGGTTGATCTTGCCCGTGGCGATCTTCGAGACCATACGCTCCAGGTCGCCCATCTGCTTGAGGATGTCGGTTAGCTGGAAGGTAAAATCTTGGTTGTTAATAAGATACTCCACCACGGAAAGACGCTCGTCGATGAGCGACTTCTCCTTCAGCGGCATGAGAATCCATTTGCGCAGCATACGGGAACCCATCGGGGTTTGGGTCTCGTCGAGCACGTCGAGCAGGGTGACGGCATTCTCGTTGGACGAGTGAATCAGTTCGAGGTTGCGGATGGTGAACTTGTCGAGCCAGACGTACAAATCCTCCTCGATGCGACTTATCTTAGTGATATGCTGAATCTTATGGTTCTGCGTCTCGTAGATGTAATGGAGGGCGGCGCCGGCGGCGATGATGCCGAGCGGCAGATCCTCCACGCCGAAGCCCTTGAGCGACCTCGTGTGGAAGTGCTTGGTGAGGAGCTGGCGGGTATAGTCGGGCTTGAAGACCCAGTCGTCGAGCTGGGTGAGCAGCATCTTCTCTCCGAAATTCTGCTTGAAGGCCTGCGTCTTGCCCTTCTGGATGACCAGTTCCATCGGTTTGAAGTTCTGGAAGAGTTTGTCGAGGTATTCGTTGTTCCCTTCGGCGATGTAAAATTCGCCGGTGGAGATGTCGAGGAAGGCGATACCGCTTTGTTTGTCGGTAAGATGGATGGAGGCCAAGAAGTTGTTCTCGCGTTGTTCGAGCACCTTGTCGTTGATGGAGACGCCGGGCGTCACCAACTCGACGATGCCTCTTTTCACGAGGGTTTTGGTGAGTTTGGGGTCTTCGAGTTGTTCGCAGATGGCCACACGGTAGCCGGCGCGCACAAGCCGCGGCAGGTACGTGTCGAGGGCGTGGTGGGGAAAGCCCGCCAGCTCGGTCTGCGACTCGCCCTTCCCGTGGCGGGTCAACGTGATACCCAAAATCTTGGAGGTCCGCACGGCGTCGGAGCCGTAAGTCTCGTAAAAGTCGCCCACTCGAAACAGTAAAATGGCGTCGGGATGTTTGGCCTTGAATTGGTTATACTGCCTCATCAGAGGGGTCTCAGCACATTTTTCCATCTTCTCAATTTTAAGACGGCAAAGGTACGATTTTTCCGTGGAATTTTATCACCTTCCCCTCATTTTCTTCCAACTTAATGCATTATTATGTTTCGTTAACACATTTTATGCAGAAAAGGGATGTTTTTTGTATGGAGACACTTGCGTCCTCGCAGATGTAGGGACGCGCCATAGCACGTCTCACCGGGAAACAATCAAAACAATTCGTTCAAGCGGCTTGTGGCGTTGGCCCAATCGTACCGTTCGTGCACGAAGTCGTGGCCTTTTTGCGCGAGAGTCCGGTAATACTCCTCGTCCGTGAGCAGTTTGTCGAGAGTATCGACATATTGGCGAGTGGTGCTGCAGGTGGCGACGGCACCCTCTTCCGCGGCGGGCGACAGCGGTTTGCCGGCCAGGGGCGAGGTCACGCAGGGAAGTCCCATCGACATAGCCTCCAACAGCTTGTTCTGCAGACCGGTACCCAACCTCATCGGGGCGATGAAAATGCGCGAGAGGGCGTAGCAGTCGGTCATCGAAGGCACCCAGCCGGTGACGGTGACGTACTCGCTTTGCAGAGCGCGGACCTTCTTGGCGGGATCGGCGCCGGCGAGCATCAGCCGCACGTCGGGATGCTTCTTCCGCAGCTCGGGCAGAATCTCCTTGACGAGATAGACGGCGGCATCCACGTTGGGGGCGTAGTTCATGTTGCCCGAGAAGATGAGGTCGTAGGTTTTCGGCATCTCCTCATGGCTGAACTTGGTGAAATCCACCCCGTTCGGAATCACCACAATCTCCTCTTTCATAGGATGTTGAATGCAGTCGCGGTCCAAGGCGGTAATCATGGTCTTGTGCTCGAAATCGTCGAAGATGTCGGTTTCGTAGTGGGCGATGCGGTGCGCCTCCATCCGCATCACGGACCGGAAGAGCGGGAAAGCCTTCTGTGCCCGCCGCTCCATCCCCATGGAAAAAGCATCTTGGTAATCCAGCACTTTCGGAATCCGGCAGTGACGCACGTACTCCGCCATCCGGAAGAGTTGGCAGTATATCCGGTCGGGCTGCACCTCCTGGATGATCTTGTCGATCCGCTTGTGGTTGCGGTGACTGTAGAAATAGCCGCATTGCAGAGGAAGTCCCACGAAAAGGGAGGCTGCCATATTGAGGGCGCTTCGCACGGGGTGCTGCCGCAGAAAGTGGATCTCGCGACAGTACGGGGTCAGTTCGCGCATCGCCTCTTCGGGCACACTACGGCTGTAGAGAGCCACCAGGTAGAGGTCGTGCCATTTCGACAGTTCCCGGATCTGGTAGTAGGCTCTCAGCTTGTCGCCCTTCTCCAACGGGAAGGGGATGCGGGAAAGGACCACTAATATCTTCATTTCGACAATATTACGACTTAAAATGCCGAACGTTCTGTTCGGACGGCAAAGATACAATTTTAATGGTTATAGGTTATGGGTTAATGGTTATGGGTTATTGAAGCTTGATACAAGTTTACCGCACTTCCCAGCCCTCGATGTTCTTTGTCTCTTTCGAGAAGTTCACCCCGATCTTGACGATTTGGCGGCCGTCGGCGGTGAACGGAATCATATACTCTTTGGTGTCAATCTGTTGCAGTGCCTCTTGCGCCGATTTGTCGAATTTGAACTCGAAGACGTAGGTGTAGTCGTCGGTCTTCACCACCATGTCGATACGCCCGCGAGAGGTGCGGTATTCGGCAATGGTGTGGTAGCCCATCAGCCGGCAGACGGTGAACAGCACGTTCTGGAAGTGGTTCTCGCAGTCGCGGATCAGCTCGTAGGGGGTGTCGCCGAGGAAGGCCGCCATCCGTTCCATAAAACTGTCGATGTCGCCCTTCCGCAGGTCGCGCACGAAATGCTCGATGTAGAAACTCGACTGGTTCTCCGTGCCGCCCACATATTTCGGCAGCAGGAAACGCAGGAAACTCAACTCCACCTCCTTGTTGGGGAATCCGAGACTGTAGCTGTCAAAATCCTTGTCGAAACCTTTAATCGTCAGATAACCCGTCTGATACAACAACGCCACAGGCTCGGTGAAAAGGGAGTCTTTACCGGAAAGGTCGGTGGCTGTAATGTCCCCTTCCGAAAGATCCTGAATCTTATACTGCCCGTCTTTCAGCAATTTGACCAAGAACGTCGGGGTGCCGGTGGAGAACCAGTAGTTCTGCAACTGGCAGCTGCTCAGCGCATTCAATACGCTGAACGGGTTATAGACATCCTTGGACATATCCGGCGAGAAGTGGTAGCCGTCGTACCTGGCCTTCAACTTTCCCATCATCGCATCTTCATCCACCTGCTCCTGTTTCGCGAATTTCTGTATATAAGGAGTGAAAGTCTGCCGGATTTCCTCCTCGGTGAAGCCGCAAATGTCCGCGTATGCATTGTTAAGTGAGATGTCCTGCAGGTTGTTCAGGTCGCTGAAGATGCTGACGTGCGAGAATTTGGTCACGCCGGTGAGGAAGGCGAAGCGGATGTGCTCGTCGCAGGTCTTGAGGTTGGAATAGAAACCCTTGAGGATATTGCGGTACTCAGCCAAAAGCGGTTCGTTGTCAATGACTTGTAACAGCGGTTTGTCATATTCGTCCACCAGGATAACCACCTTCCGACCTGTCGTTTTTGCCGCTTGTTTAATCACCACCTCGAATCTTGTGGCCACAGACTGTGTTTTTTCCGGAACAATGGCATATTCCTCCTCCCATTCGGAAAGAATATAGCCAAGGCGCTCCTCCAAAGCCTCTGCAGAGTTGTAATTCCCGGTATTCAAGTCTAAATACAATACAGGGTAACTCGCCCAATCTTTCTCCAATTCAGCGATGGCCAAACCCTCGAACAGCTCCCGCTTGCCTTGGAAGTAGGCTTTCAGCGTGGAGAGGAACAGGCTTTTTCCGAACCTGCGCGGCCGCGAGAGGAAGTAATATCCCCCTTTCGCCAACTGGGGAAGGAGGGCTGTTTTGTCCACGTAAGCATATTCGTCTGAACGTATTTTCTCAAAAGTTTGTATTCCTATGGGTAGTTTTTGCATATTCGACCGATTTTTTGGAGAGTGCAAAGATACAATTTTTGTGAATAGTGAGCAGTGAATAGAAGAATGCCGTTGCGCAGATACGATAATCGCATCTTCACAACGGCATTTTCCATTCTGAACGGTTCTGTAGAGACGTGCCATGGCGCGTCTCTACAAACATCGTACTATCCGATCACCTTCTCCGTCTTCTTCATCAGGCGGCGTTCGATTTGGTCGGCCTTGACCACGTAGTCGTGCGCCTTGTTGATCATCATCTCAGCCCACTCCTTGTCTTTCAGCGAGGAGGCGTTGATTTTGACGTTGAGGTAGGCGCCGTGGACGGCCGCGCGGGCGCAGAGCACGCCGACACCGGCGTCAGAGACGCTGGCGGGGTTGCCCTTGTTGATCATCGCCTCGCAGATCTCGAACACCTTGAAGGAGGTCTCGATGGTGCGCATCGGCACTTCGGTGGCGTATTTGGTGGCGTCGTGGA